>OMBO01000002.1_pt1 | contig 423138 bp, 368 predicted proteins | sample 1644901 | NCBI WGS metagenome assembly OMBO01 (sample SAMEA103958144, study PRJEB25191) | human gut metagenome | reverse complement strand
GTAGCTTGAACAGTTTTTATCCGAATTCGTTGTCTAACTTTTTGGGGTCACATCAGTGTACGCTGTCCGGCGTTTTGCTGTATGTTTTTAGGGCTGAACGGTTATCGGCTTGTCTTCGCTCTCGTGCTCTATAGAAACGAAATTATTGCGCGGCGCGTATGCCCAGCGCATTTCAAACGCTTTAACTCCGTCGAGCGGTATGTAGAGCTGATCTCTCTTGCCTCTGTAGACCTTTGCGGGAAGCTTGAGCTCGCCACGGTCGGTCTGCGCCACGTCGCTGTCAAGCGTGAATTCCGCATTGTGACCGTAAACGTCAAGATACACCTTGCCTAGAGTCTTTCTGACTTCGCCGCCGATGAATCCGACGAGAACGGAAAGGGGAGCGAACCATATTCCGTCTTTAAATTCGCATGGGGTCGTGTACTGGCAGAGACCGAGATCCATGCCCTTGAACTTCATCCGCGTTGTGTTGTATATCGGTGCGAGCGCGGGAGGATCAATTGAATCTGTTTCTTTGTTTATCACACAGCGGTCGGCAATGCGTCCGTCGTTGAGATGAGCGGTCAGCGTTATCTTCGGTCCGTCAACCTCGACGACAACGACCATCGAGACCATCTCCTCCTGAGAATAGAAGGCGCTGTGCCAGACCTTCGGAACGGCGCGGGTTCCGGGCGGATTCAGATTCGAGTTGCCGAGCATATAGTGTACAGTTCCCTGCGACGGTTTGTCAAAAATTTCTTCGTTTCTGACGGGGAAGCTCCTCGAAAAATTGTGCTCGTGACCCGAGAAGAGTATGTCGAGCTTTTCCATTCCCTCGCGCATGACGGGATATGCATCATAGTTCTGGCAGTCTGAGCCGGAATAGCATATCGGGAAATGATATGATCCTATCTTCCACTGCTTATCGCAGGCGTCGAGGTCTTTTATGAGCCATTCGTTGACCTCTTCGGGACCGTTTATTCCGAGTATTGCAAAATGTACATTGCCGTAGTCAAAAGTGTAGTTCTCCGTTTTCCAATTCTTGGGACCGTTATAGGCATATGAGCCTTTGAACTGGTTGTCAAAGAACTCCGCAGGTTCGGCGTAATATCTGCCTATGGCGTTTTTATAGTCCTTGAATCCGCGGTTATCGTGGTTGCCGAGAGTCATCATAAACGGGATGTGCTCGGATATTCCGACAAGTCCGCTGAACGCGCCGTTCCACTGAACCTCATGCTGTCCGCAGTCGGTATTGTCGCCGCCGGTCAGAATGAAGCGGGTGTCGGGGTTCTTTTCGAGCATCTCTTTGACAAATCCGTTGAAATGCGAATAGTCCGGGCAGTCAAACGGCTCGCCCTTCTGCTGATCCGATACGCAGAGAAATTTGAATTTCGTGAGATTTTCTGGCGCGGTTGAAAAATAGAATTCTTCGCTCCTGTGGTTGTCGCTGCCGCAGGTGTAGAGATATTTAGTGTCCGGCTTGAGCCCTGTGAGGTCTGCCCAGAACATATTGCTTATGTCGATGTCGCTCTTGAAAACTTCCGTCGCCGCATCGGCGCGCATAACTTCACTGCTGCCGTCCTCGCGGTAGAGAACATAGCCCTCCTTGATATCTGTGCAGGTTCTCCAGGTGACGGTCATCGAGGTTGCGGCGTCGCCCTTTATGCTGAGCATTATGTGGTCGGGCTGTTCCGTTGAACCTCTTATGGGTTTAACTGCTTGACTCATTTTGATCTCCTTGTCTGAAAATATAATATGACGCTGTAGTATTTCGTACAGCGTCTTTTGTTTAGTTGAAAGGTGTGCTTATTCTGTTATATCTGAAGTTTGTTACCTCACCGCGTTGACTGCACCTGTAGATGCTCATGACAAGCCCTATCGCGATATATATGCAGAGGTTTGATGAGCCGCCTGAGCTGAAAAACGGCAGCGTGATGCCGATGCAGGGGAGAAGCTTCAAACACATTCCGATGTTCATGATAGCCTGCGAGCCTATCATAACCGCAGTGCCGTAGCAGATGAGCGAACCCATATTTGTGTTAGCCTGTTTGCCGACAAATACTATCTTGACTATTATCAGCGCTATAAGCGCAAGAGCTGCAAAAGCGCCGACAAATCCGAGCTCTTCGCCGATAACGGAGAATATCATATCACTGTCATTGACGGGGACTGAGTGCGACTGGGTATACGCACCTTTGAGAAACCCTCGTCCGAAAAATCTTCCGCTGCCGATGGCGTTGACGCTTTGCTGCTGCTGGAAGATATATTTCTTATAAAGCGCGGTGTCAAGTTTGCTCGGAGCGTATACGGCAAGAATACGACCTTTCTGGAAGTCGCTGAAGAATGCGAACCAGAGCACGGGAACCGCCGCAAGGATGACAGCTCCTGCAGCCGCAAAATATCTTGCGGCAAGACCCGATGCAAACATCATGCCGATGAATATCGAAACGAATACGAGCGCAGAGCCAAGGTCGCCGGTCAGAATGACAAGCAATGCCGGAACTCCGCCGTGAACACAGAGAAGCAGAGCGTTCTTGAGCTTGTTTATATCCTCGCCGACATAGTCGAGATGAACGGCGAATGTTATTATAAACGCTATCTTGAAAAGCTCGGACGGCTGGAAGTTGATGACTTTGAAATCGAACCATGTTCTTGCATCCGGTCTGTCTGCTGTTCCGCTGCCGAACGGGAAAAGCAGAAGCATCATCAGCAGGCACACGCCGCCGATTATCATCCAGAAGCGAAGAACTATTTCATAGTCGATAAATGATATGACTATGCACATTGCCACACCGACAATCACTGCGAGCAGCATGACAAGCGTCGTACGGCTGATAAGGCTTCCGTCCTCAAGGCTGCTGTATGTGGCGCTGTAGACCATAAGAACGCCGAACAGCGATGTCAGAAGGCAGAGCGACATCAGCAGTTTGTCCGTAGTTTTTAATCCTCTTTTGATTGCCTGAAGTATGTTCATTGGCAGCTCCTTAGAAATTATACTGATATTATAAAGCGAAATTTAATCAAATTCAAGTAAAATACTTTTATATCTTTGATTTGTGTGATATAATTATTTGAATTTAATGCAAGGCAGCGGTATTTTTCAGATGAAGACGGTTTTTCATTCTTATTCTTCAAAACAGACCGAGGAGTTCGGCTCTCAGCTCGGCAAAAGCCTCAAAGCAGGGGATGTTGTCGCCCTGTTCGGTGATCTCGGCGCAGGCAAGACTGCGTTTACAAGAGGACTTGCGCATGGAATGGGCTTTGACGGCGAAGTCAGCAGCCCGACATTTGCGCTTGTGCATGAGTATCCGGCGGATATACCGATTTATCATTTTGACATGTACAGGATTACTACCTGGGACGATCTTTATTCAACCGGATTTTTTGATTATATCGACATGGGCGGTGTGCTCGTGATTGAGTGGAGCGAAAATATCGAGAACTGTCTGCCCGAAAATTCGATAAGAGTTTCGATATCCAAGAATGATAACGAGAATGAACGCATAATTACTTTGGAGAGGGGTGCCGAAATTGAAGATACTCGCGCTTGATTCATCCGCAAAAACAGCGAGCGCCGCGATAACCGACGGCGAGCAACTGATAAGCGAAGCATTTGTCAATGCCGGACTCACACACAGCGAGACTCTTCTTCCTATGGTCGATTCCGTTCTCAGCCTCGCACGCCTCACAATGTCAGATATCGATGGCTGCGTTATAACCGACGGTCCCGGTTCGTTTACTGGTATAAGAATAGGTATCGCCGCCGTGAAGGGGCTTGCAATGCCCAATGAGACGAAGTGCTGCGGCGTGTCCACTCTCAAGGCGATGGCTTATAATCTGCGCTATGATAACTGCATCGCCTGCTGTGCAATGGATGCAAGATGCTCGCAGGTCTATTCGGCAATATTCCGCTGCTTTGACGGAAAAGTCGAGAGATTGACCGAAGATGACGCAATTCCCGCATCAAAACTTCCGGAAATACTTGAAAAATATGCAAATGAGCGTATAATTTGTGTCGGAGACGGAGCGCATATCGCTTATCAGGCTGTTAAAGACAGTTTTAAGAGCGTTAGCCTCGCGCAGGGCAGCAGGCGTTTTCAGCGTGCATACGGAGCCGCTTGCGCCGCCGTGTGCGAGAATATGGACTTCATTCCTCCGGCTCAACTTTTGCCCGTATATCTGAGACCTTCGCAGGCGGAGCGTGAACTCAGCCTGAAAAAGTCTCATAATCAATAAATCAAAAGGAGAAATTATCATGATAGCTCTTGCTGCTGACCATGCAGGATATCCTCTCAAGGAGGAAATCAAAAAACATCTTTTAGAGAGAGGCTTTGATGTCAAGGACTTCGGAACTGACAGCGACAAGTCCGTTGACTATGCTGTTTTTGCGAAGATAGCGGGCGAGGCGGTCGCATCCGGCGAGTGCAAGCTCGGCATTTTCTGCTGCGGTACCGGCGTCGGCATCTCGATGGCGGCAAATAAGGTCAGGGGAGTTAGAGCTGCAAACTGTGCAGATACTTTCTCCGCGCGCATGACAAGACTCCATAACGACGCAAATGTCCTTTGCCTCGGCAGCAGAGTTATAGGCGCAGGTCTTGCGCTCGATATGGTCGATCTCTTCGTTGACACGCCTTTCAGCGGCGAGGAGAGACACCAGAGAAGAATCGATCAGGTCATGGCTATAGAGAACGAGAAGTTCTCAAAATAAAGAAGTCAGAAATTTACAAATTATATATATCTGGAGGAGTTCAAAAATGGCAAACATAACAATAACAAATCACCCGCTTATTCAGCATAAGCTGTCTATCCTCAGAGACAAGCACACCGCTTCCAAAGAGTTCCGCACTCTTGTCGGCGAGATTGCTATGCTCATGTGCTACGAGGCTACAAGAGACCTTCCTCTCAAGGATGTTGAGATCGAGACTCCCGTTTCGAAGATGACCACAAAGGCTCTTGCGGGCAAGAAGCTTGCTTTTGTCCCGATTCTCAGAGCCGGTCTCGGTATGGTTGACGGCGTTCTGACCCTTGTTCCTTCCGCCAGAGTCGGTCACATCGGTCTTTACCGCGATCCCGCAACTCTGCAGCCTGTTGAATATTATTGCAAGCTGCCCAGCGATATCGGCGAGCGCGATGTTATTGTTCTCGATCCCATGCTTGCCACCGGCGGCTCGGCTATCGATGCTATAACCCAGATCAAGAAGAGAAATCCCAAGTCGATAAAGTTTATGTGCATCATTGCAGCTCCCGAGGGACTTGAAGCTCTCAGCAAGGCTCATCCCGATGTTGATATCTTCGCCGCTGCAAAGGACGAGAAGCTCAACGATCACGGCTATATCGTTCCCGGTCTCGGCGACGCCGGCGACAGAATCTTCGGCACGAAATAATTGCACTTGCAATACCAGGACTATTATGTTATAATCATTTCAGTAAATTTTGGAGGTGTTATATCATGAAACATATCAAGACAATCAACGCTTCGAATCTTAAGGAGAGTGCTGCTAAGGGTGGCTGCGGCGAGTGCCAGGCTTCCTGCCAGTCAGCTTGCAAGACTTCCTGCACCGTTGCTAACCAGAAGTGCGAGAAGTAATCTGATTTGAACGTAAATTAGGGGCAGGCTTTGCGCCTGTCCCTAAAATTCTGTCTGAAACAATTTGCCGATAGTAACGCGGTTAAAAGGAGCGAAAGCGGGGAGACCCGGCGTATATGATACATAAATATTTTCTCAACGGCTACTATATAGTCATTGACACAAACAGCGGCGCCGTTCACATTGTGGACGAGCTTGCATACAGACTGCTTGATTTCTTTACGGAAAAGCTCAAGGGCGAATGTCCTGAGGAGATTATCTCAACTCTTGTGAACGAGGGGTTTGATAAGCAGGATATCATCGACACTTATGCCGAACTCAAGGCTTTGTGTGATGACGATTCTCTTTTCTCCGAGGATACCTACAGACCCTTTGCAGATATGCTCACTGAGGCGCCGATAAAGTCTATGTGCCTCAACATATCGCACGACTGCAATCTCCGCTGTGAGTATTGCTTTGCCGCTCAGGGCGATTTCGGCCACGGCAGAAAGCTCATGCCTTTCGAGGTCGGCAAGGCTGCGATAGATTTTCTTATCAAACATTCTGCAAACAGACATAATCTCGAACTTGATTTCTTCGGCGGCGAGCCGCTCATGAATCTCGATGTTGTTAAAAAAGTTGTCGAGTATGCAAGATCGATCGAGAAAGAGCACAACAAGAACTTCCGCTTCACAATGACCACAAACGGTATTCTGCTCGACGATGACAGCATTGATTTTATCAACCGCGAGATGTCGAATGTCGTTCTCTCGCTCGACGGCAGAAAAGAAGTCAACGACCGTCTGCGCCCGACTGTCAATAAAAAGGGCAGCTATGACATAATCGTTCCGAAGTATCAGAAGCTTGTCGCCGAGAGAGGGGACAAGGAATATTATGTCCGCGGTACGTTTACAAAATATAACCTTGACTTCACCGATGATGTTCTGCATCTCAACGAGCTTGGATTCGATCAGATTTCTGTCGAACCCGTTGTGACAGATCCCGAGCTGCCGTATGCGCTGACCGAAAGCGATCTTCCGGCTATTGCAGAGGAATATGAGAAGCTTTCAAAGATACTTATAGAGCGAAAGAAGAACGGTACGAGCTTCAACTTCTTCCATTTCATGATCGATCTTGATCAGGGTCCGTGCGCAATAAAGAGACTCCGCGGATGCAGCTGCGGCAACGAGTATGTTGCCGTCACTCCGGAGGGCGATATCTATCCCTGCCATCAGTTTGTGGGCATGGACGAGTGGAAGATGGGCAGCGTGCTTGACGATTCTATCGACTACAAGATGAAGAAGATGTTCTCGAAAGCGAACATCTACTCAAAAGAAGAGTGCGCCGATTGCTGGGCAAAGTTCTACTGCAGCGGCGGATGCAACGCTAATAACATGCAGTATAACAACACTATCTTCAAGCCGCACAAGCTCTCATGCGCTCTCGAACAGAAGAGACTGGAATGTGCGATAATGATAAAAGCCGCTCTTGCGGACGAATAAAAAATATAGCCCGGGATATAAATGTCCCGGGCATGTTTTATGTACGAAAAAAATCCCTCGGAAGTTTTTACTCCCGAGGGACAATTTTTTATTGCTTAGTGGCTACTCTTCTTTGCGGTGCTGTTGCTCATTGCGAGTCTCTGCTTGAAGGTCTTGAGGAAGTCCTTGACTGCCTTATCGATATTCTTGTCCTTCTTGTTGAGCTTGTACTCGTCGGAGCCTTCAAGCTCGTCAAGCTGCTTCTCAAAGTCCTCGCTGGCCTTTGTGGAGCGAATGGCGCTCTTCCAAGCGTAGTCACTGCCCGAATAGTACATGATGTGGTAGCCGTACTCGGACTCGACAATACCGGTGTCGCCGACCTTTCTGCTACTGTCGGTAGCCCAGTTGCGGAAGGACTCAACGTAGTTGGCGCTTGAGGTGATGCCGCTTATAAGTCCGCCGTCAGCGGCGCTTCCGGTATCCTTGGACTTTTCTTTTGCGAGAGCTGCGAACGAATCTTCGGTCTTAGCTCCGCTCTGCCACTCCTTGTAGATCTTGTCGGCGGAAGCCTTTGCGGCCTTCTTCTGCTCGTCGGTTGCCTCGGAGGACGAGCTTGCATTGTCGGTGAACGAGATGAGAATATGTCTTACGTTCGAGGCCATGGGAGCGTAGCTGCCCTTGTTGATATAGAGGATAACATATGAGCTCACGTTGCCGTCGCTACCGACTTCAAAGAGCTTGACATCTCCTGCTTTTCTCGCGCTGTCAAACGCCCACTTTGCGGCGTCCTCGGAGACATAGGAGGTGATGGTTGACTTTGCGGCCTCGTTGAGGGCGGTTGCGGACTCCGCGTCATAGTTTTCGGTGGAGCTGTTCTTTTTCTTTGCCTGCTCAAGGAAAGCTTTTTCGCTGGTGCAGGCTTTGAGAGCGGCTTCAGCCTCAGCCTTGACCTTCGCCGCGGCGGCCTTCTGGCGGGCGGCAAGCTGCTCCGAGGTCTCGCCGTCCTTTGCGGTGAGAGTCTCTATTGCGAACGAAAGGGTTCTTGCATCAACTGCGTTATATGCGCTGTGATCCTTGTCGTAGACAGCCTTTATGTCGGCGGCGCTGTAAGAATCAGTGAGCTTCTTTGAGGTGTCGCTCTGGTATCTCGAAACGATATTTTGCATCTCGAGCTGCTTGCGCAGGAACTTCTCGTTTATACCCTTGCCGTAGCTCGCCTTGAGGTAGGCGTTGAGAGAGTATTTGTTCTCTGCGGCGGTGTTTCTGAGCTCCTCGACCTGATCGTCAATTGACTTCTGCTCGTCGTCTGTGAGCTTGTAGCCTGCCTTGATAGCTTCGGCATAGAGAATCTTGTAGGTCTGGAGGGCGGAGATGGTCTCATTCTTGAGATAATCGGAAAGAAGCATTTCTTTTCCGTCGGCATCGGTGCCGTAGTTCTGCTCATCCGGCGACTTTGTCGGGTCAATGCCGATGTTCATGCCGTACATTGCGTACTGCTGAGCGTATGAGTAGATATTGTTGAGATACTGGCTGTAGTAATATGTAAACTCAACTTCCGAAACGCGGATATCGTCGCCCAAAGAGAACACGGTTGTATTCTTCTTGATAGCGGCCGTATCGTCGAGAACCTTCCAAACGATTCCGCCTGCAACTACGACGGCAAGAACGATAGCTACTACCATTTTGACTATCTTTGCCGCTGCCTTGCTCTTCTCGCTCTTCTTTTGACTCTTTTTCGCAGACTGAGCGAGGCGGGCCTTTCTGTCGTCACGGTATGACTCGGCAGAAGTCCGCTGGGTGTCTTTGTTTGCCATTCTTTTTCATCCTTTTCTTTGTTAAGGTTGATTTGACCTGACGGTCTATAACATTCTTATTCTATACTATTTTATTAGTTTTGACAAGCCGAATTTGCAAGTTTTATAGTTAGTTCATAATCAAATCACAGCTCGCCGTTTAGAAATGCGTCTTTGAACCACACATTCCTGACTTCAAACTGCTTGCCGTTGAGATAGTTGAGCGACTGCGCATCGGTGACAAAGTCGAATTTCAGCTTGTATGAATACAGAAACTGCTTTTTATATCCGCTCTCCTTGTTCATGGAGTTGCGCCCGTATTTTCCGTCTCCGAGCAGGGGATGACCTATCGAAGCGAAATGAGCCCTGATCTGGTGTGTGCGCCCCGTCAGCAGTTCAACTTCAACGAGGCTCATATTTTTGTTTTCCGCGAGCACGCGGTATTTTGTCTTTATTTCTTTAGAACCGTCTGTCTGACGGGTGAATACTTTGACAAGATTCTTCTTTTCATCCTTTGTCAGCCAGCCGTGCAAAGTCCCGTCTTTTTCCTTGAGAGTTCCGTGGACAACACAGAGATAGAATTTCTTTATTTCTCTGTCCTTGAGCTTCTGATTCATTATTCTCAGAGCCTCCGCGTTTTTTGCGGCCATCACTATTCCGCCGGTGTTGCGGTCGATTCTGTTTATGAGAGCCGGTGCAAAGGAGTTTTCGTCCGACGGGTCGTATTCGCCCTTTTCATAGAGATACCGCTTGATTCTGGTCAGCAGTGTGTCGTTGTATTCGCGCTCGTCGGGGTGCGAAAGAAGTCCGACTTTTTTGTCGAGTAGCATTATATTCTCGTCTTCGTAGATGACCGTGAGATTCGTCGAAGCGTGCATGAAATCGTATCTGTCGAACCGCTGCTCGAAAAATTCGTCGTTTATGTACATATCCACTTTGTCGCCCTCTTTAAGGCGCGTGGATATTTCGCACCGTTTGCCGTTGAGCTTTATGCGCTTGAGTCTGATGTATTTGTACATCAACGAATCCGGAAGATTCGGAACGGTCTTTTTTATGAATTTGTCAACGCGCTGATTGGTGTCGTTTTTCCCTATAGTAAAACTTTTCAATTGTCGTTCCTCCCGCCGGATGATTTTACGAATTTTATCGCGCCCATCGCCGCTTTTGCACCCTCGCCGACGGCGACGCTTACTTGAAGCAGACCGCCCGTGCAGTCTCCGGCGGCGAAAAGTCCCGGCAGCCCCGTTGACATATCGGCGCCGACTTTTATCGAGTTTCCTTCAACCGGTGCGCCGACTTTCTTTGCAAGGTCGCTTGCGGCGGCGCTCCCGAGTGCGATAAACAGCCCGGAAACAGGCAGGCTCGAACCGTCTTTGAATTTAACTCCGCTGAGCCTGTTTTCGCCGTAAAGCGAATCTATCGGATCGGTTATGATTTTTATATTGCCGAAGTCTCCGTTCGGTTCGACGCCGTTTGTGAGCAGAGTAACACTTTCTGCGACTCCCGAAAGATCGCCTATCTCGTGCAGTGCATATGCGCCGTTTCCGAGCACTGCAACATCTTTTCCGCGATAGAAAAACGCATCGCAGACTGCACAGTAGCTGACGCCTTTTCCCTCGAATTCTTTGATGCCGGGGATATTCACACTTTTTCTCGCCGAGCCGGTCGCGATTATAACGGCGGGGGAGACAAAGTTATCCTCCGAGCACGATACGGTGTAATCGCCGTTCCAACCGAGCGAAAAAACCTCTTCTCTGAATATATCCGCCCCCAGCTCCTTTGCCTGCTCAACGCCGCGTTTTACAAGCTCTGCACCGGAAATTGCTCCTGTGCCGAAATAATTCTCTATCTTTTCCGCCTTTTCCAGCGCTCCGCCGTCCTTGCCGATAACGGCGCAGGTGAGCCCTGCGCGCTTTACATAGAGCGCCGCCGACAGTCCTGCGGGACCGCTGCCGATAATAGTTATATCGTAGTGCCTGTCCATATGTGCCTCCGATTAAAGTAACATATGATGATTATAGCCTATTTTTAATTTTATTAACAGCCTTGAAAGAAAAATTTTTTATTAACACGGATTTTGTAAATATACAGAAGTTTTTATATTATTGAGCTTGTGCAAATTCACTTTTCGTTGTATAATAAACTGATTAAAATTTTTCGGAGGAGAACTGATTTGCCGCTTTCCAAAGACAGAAATATAGTTGTTCCGCATGAGGAGCTCGACAGACAGATGGAGTTCTGCGGACTTGTACATACAGTGCTTGAAACGCGCCTTGACGGGCGTAGGCCGCTCGCTTATGTCCACACTTTCGGCTGCCAGGGCAACGTGGCCGACAGTGAGAGACTCAAGGGCTTGCTTGAAAAAATGGGCTTCGGTTTCACCGAAGAGCCGGAAAATGCGGATATATCGCTTTTTAACACCTGCGCCGTCCGCGAACACGCCGAAGACAGACTCTTCGGAAATGTCGGTGCGCTCAAAAAAATAAAAGAGAAGAATCCCGACTTCAAAATAATCCTCTGCGGATGCATGATGCAGCAGGAGAGGATAGCCGAAAAGATTCAGAAGAGCTATCCGTTTGTCGATATAGTTTTCGGCACTCATGCCGCGCATAAATTCCCTGAGCTGCTTTACCGTGCGCTGTCTACCGGCAAGCGTGTATTTGATATCGAAAATTCCGACGGCGTTATCGCGGAAGATTTGCCTCTGCACCGAGACAGCACCTTCAAGGCGTGGCTGCCTATAATGTACGGGTGCAATAATTTCTGCACTTACTGCATAGTTCCCTATGTCCGCGGACGCGAGCGCAGCCGCAGCAGCGATATTATAATCAGCGAGGCGCGCGAGCTTGTCAGGAGCGGATATAAAGAAATAACCTTGCTCGGGCAGAATGTCAATTCCTACGGAAACGACCGCGAGGGCGAGATGAATTTTGCATCTCTTCTGCGCGAGATAAATAATATCGACGGCGATTTTATTATACGCTTCATGACCTCGCACCCGAAGGACTGCACGCATGAGCTGCTTGACACCATGGCTCAGTGCGAAAAGGTTGCAAAGCACCTGCATCTTCCCGTCCAGTGCGGAAACGACAGAGTACTAAAGGCAATGAACCGCGGATATACGGCCGAAAAGTATCTCTCGCTGCTCGAATACGCCCGCAGCGTCATGCCGGAGCTTTCGGTGACGAGCGATATAATTGTCGGCTTTCCGGGCGAGACTTACGAAGAGTTTCTCGACACTGTGAAACTTATTGAAAAAGCGCAGTACACATCGCTTTATACTTTTATTTTCTCACCCCGCGAGGGCACCCGTGCCGCAAAGATGGACGACCCCGTTTCGAGAGAAGAAAAGGGTAAGTGGTTCTCAGAGCTTTGTGCCGCGCAGGAAAAAATCGCGGCGGCGCGGACTTCTGCGATGGTTGGCAGGGAATACCGCGTTCTCTGCGAATCAAAAGCCAAGAAGGACGGCTATATATCGGGCAGAACGCAGGGGAATATAATAATTGAGTTCCCGGCGGACGAGTCGGTTATAGGCTCATTCAGAACCGTCAGAGTGACCGAAGCTCTGATATGGATGCTCAAAGGCGAACTCGCCGATTAAAAATGCTATATCTCCGCTTTGCGGATAATGATATAAGATAAATTTCAAGGAGTACAGTTATGGACATCATCAAACTTACAAGAGAACTCGGCGCAGCTATCCAGCAGGATGACAGATACGCAAAGTTCCAGGCAGCTCAGAAGGCAAATGAAGAGGACAAGGATCTCAACGACCTCATGGGCAAGATCCAGCTCGTTCATATGTCTTATCAGCATGAAGCGAGCAAGGAAGACGCCAACGAGCAGAAGCTTGCTGCATACGAGACCGAGTTCAACGATCTCTACAAGAAGGTTATGGAGAACGAGCATATGCGCGACTACGAAGTTGCAAGAGCCGAGATAGATGAAATGATGCATTATATCACCGGCATCCTCGCTCTTTGCATCCAGGGCGAAGATCCCGCAACCTGCGAGCCTGAAGAAGAGCACCATCACTGCGGCGGAGACTGCTCCGGCTGCTCGGGCTGCTGATTATTGCATATCCTGCTCCGCGGGCAACTCCCGCGGAGCTGAAAGCTTTTTATTTTGCGGCACAGCCGCTGAGAGGACGGTATCGGAATGGCAGAGCTTTCTCCGATGATGAAACAGTATTTTGAAACCAAAAAGAAATATCCCGATACGATACTGATGTTCAGACTCGGTGATTTCTATGAGATGTTCTTTGACGATGCGGTAACTGCATCGCGCGAACTCGAACTTGTGCTGACAAGCAGAGCCTGCGGGCAGGAGGAGCGTGCCCCGATGTGCGGAGTGCCGTTTCACAGCGCGGACAGCTACATGGCGCGCCTTGTTGCAAAGGGTTACAAAGTCGCCATATGCGAGCAGATGGAGGATCCCGCACTCGCAAAGGGTCTTGTCAAGCGCGAAGTCGTCAGAGTTCTGACCCCCGGTACGGTCATTGAAAACAGCATGCTCAACGAGGGCAGAAACAATTTCCTCGCGAGCGTGTATTTTGCTGGTGAGTCGGCGGGCGTCTGCTTTATAGATGTCTCGACGGGTTCCGTCAACCTGACCGAGCTTGCCGCTCCAGCGCTTCCCGATAAGATAATCAACGAGATAGGCAGATTTATGCCCAGCGAGATAGTTTTCAACTCCGCATCTTCCTCTCTTACCAAGGTGTTCTCGTTCATTTCAAACAAGACTGAAGCCCTTGCACAGGAGCTCGGCGACAATTATTTCGATCCGCAGTCAAGCGCCGAAATAATACTCAGACATTTCAAAAAAGACAGTCTCTCCGAGCTTGAACTCAATGAGACGGGCGCGGCGGTTCCGGCACTCGGAGCGGCGCTCAAATATCTTACCGAAGTTCAGCGCAACGATCTTGAAAACATATCTTCGATATCGTTCTATTCTGAACTCAATTTCATGCGCCTTGATGTTGCGGCTTTGCGCAACCTCGAAATAGTCGAGACTCTCAGAAACCGCGAAAAACGCGGCTCTCTGCTCTGGGTGCTCGATAAAACCCGCACGCCGATGGGCAAGCGAATGATCCGCGCGTGGCTCGAACGCCCGCTGCTCAGCATGGCACGCATAACAAAGCGCCATAACGCCGTAGCGGAGCTTGTCTCTCAGCCTATGGCGAGACAGGAGCTCAGCGAAAGTATGTCGGGCATACATGACCTCGAGCGCCTTATAACAAGAATATCGTTCGGCACTGCCGGTGCAAAGGATCTGCGTGCGCTTGCGCTCGCGGCATCGTGTCTGCCGGAGCTCAAAGAAAAAGTCTCGGCGCTCTCGTCCTCTCTGATGCAGGAGTGTGCCGAAAATATGGACACGCTTTCCGATATCTATGAGCTGATAGATGCCGCGATAGTTGAAGAGCCGCCGTTTTCCGTTCGCGAGGGCGGTATGATAAAGGACGGCTTCCATCCGGAACTTGATTCCCTGCGCGATATAGTTTTAAACGGCAAGGATTATATCGCCGCCATTCAGCAGCAGGAGCAGGAAAAGACCGGAATAGCGAAACTTAAAATAGGATATAACAGGGTATTCGGCTACTACATAGAAGTGCCCAACGCTTACAAAGAGCTTGTACCCGATGAATATATAAGAAAACAGACTCTTGCAAATTGCGAGAGATTCATTACTCAGGAGCTAAAAGACCTCGAGGCAAAAGTTCTCGGAGCACAGGACAGAATAGTCAAGCTCGAATACGAGATTTTCGACGATATCAGAAAACGCACCGGCGCAGAGCTTGCCAGAGTTCAGCGTACCGCTGCGGCAGTGGCACAGCTCGATGTCCTCTGTTCATTTGCTCAGGCTGCGCTCGAAAATAACTATGTCTGCCCTCAGATGTCCGCAGAGCCGGTTATAAAGATAAACGAAGGACGCCATCCCGTTGTTGAAAAAATGCTCAACGGCGAACCGTTTGTCCCGAATGATACTATTCTCGACTGTGCCGACGATCGCTGTGCGATAATAACCGGTCCCAATATGGCAGGTAAGTCCACATATATGCGTCAGGTCGCACTCGTCTGCGTCATGGCGCAGGCAGGAAGCTTTGTTCCCGCCGCGAGCGCGGAGCTCGGAATAGTTGACAGCGTGTTTACTCGAATCGGCGCATCCGACGACCTTTCAGCCGGACAGTCGACGTTTATGGTCGAGATGAGTGAGGTTGCATCGATACTCAATAACGCAACCTCGAGAAGCCTTATAATTTTTGACGAGATAGGAAGAGGCACTTCCACTTTCGACGGCATGAGTATTGCGCGAGCCGTGCTCGAATATGCCGCAGACAAAAAGCGCATCGGCGCAAAGACTCTTTTTGCCACTCATTATCATGAGCTGACTGAGCTCGAGGGTCAGATAGATGGTGTCAAGAACTACAATATAGCCGTCAAAAAACGCGGCGATGATATAACCTTCCTGCGCCGCATAGTGCGCGGCGGAGCGGACGGAAGCTACGGAATCGAGGTCGCGAAGCTCGCCGGAGTTCCGAAGCGGGTCGTTGAGAGGGCGAAAAAAGTTCTCAAAGAACTCGAAGAGAGCGGACTCGTGCTCGTTCGCGACCGTGAACCGAGCACAGCTGTTGAACCCGACGCCGGGCAGATTTCGTTCGGTCAAAACAGTTCAAATGAGATAGTCGAAAAACTTAAAGTACTCGATGTCAACACGCTGACGCCGATAGAGGCAATGGGCGTGCTGTATGAGCTGACAAAGAGCGCAAAAGAAATATAACAGGAGGAAACCATGCCGAAGATAAAAGTCCTGCCAAAAGAAATAGCGGAGCTTATTGCCGCGGGCGAAGTTGTCGAAAGACCCGCGTCCGTTATAAAAGAGCTTATGGAGAACGCAATAGATGCGGGCTCTTCTTCGGTCACGGTTGAAATAAAAAACGGCGGAATAACTTATATCCGCGTAACTGACAACGGATGCGGAATAAGCCGTGATGATATACATACAGCGTTTATCAGCCACGCCACAAGCAAGATAAGCACGCGCGATGATCTCTATGCCATAGGCACTCTCGGATTCAGAGGCGAAGCGCTCGCGTCTATAGCCGCGGTTTCAAATGTCGAAGTGCTCACAAGAACGCCCGAAGAAGAGACCGGGACGCGCTATTGCATCAGTGCGGGCGAAGAGACGCTTGTCGATGATGCAGGATGCCCGCTCGGTACGACAATAGTTGTCCGTGATCTTTTCTTCAACACTCCCGCGAGAATGAAGTTCCTCAAAAAAGATGTGTCCGAGGCCAACGCGGTCGCGAGCATAGTTGATAAAATTGCGCTCTCAAACCCGGATGTTTCGATAAGATTTATAAGAGAGGGCAAGAATACACTGTTCACCTCCGGCAGCGGAGATCTCAAAACCACGGCATATGAGATATTCGGCAAGGATTTTTCAGACGGACTCATTGAAGCCGATTACAGCTTTGAATCGGTGCAGATAAGCGGACTCATCTCAAAGCCGACAAAATCGCGTCCGAACCGCAATATGCAGTTCTTCTTCGTCAACGGTAGACTCGTGAAGTCGAGTACGGCTTCTGCGGCGCTGAGTGAAGCATATAAAAATTCTATAATGGTCGGCAAGTTCCCGTACTGCGTGCTCAACATAACAACAGCGCCCGGACTTGTCGATGTAAATGTCCATCCCGCAAAGACGGAAGTCCGCTTTGCAAACGAGCGCACTGTTTTCAGCGCGGTATATTATGCCGCAAAAAATGCACTCGAACGCAGAGATGAAGCGCCGAAAGTATCTATTCCGAGGACACCGCAGGCGGAACTCTTCGAGCCTGCACGCTCAAAGACAGAGCAGATGAGACTGCCGGAAAAGCAGCCTGATTTCTGGAACCGTATGTCATCTTCCGAATACCGTTCGGCGCAGCAGACGGAAAAGCCGAAATACAGCTATCCGCAGCAGTCTGCACCCGCACCGCGCGAGGATATTGTATCTGTTGCAAGTCCCGATAAAAAGCCTGAAACGGCAGATACAGAGCCGTCGACCATTCAGCATTTTCTCGATGCGCAGAGGGCGAAAAAAGAGGAGACTGCTGTCATTGAGCCTGAAGTGCGCACTGAACCCGAACCGATAGCTGAACCTGCTGCGGTTTCCGAAGAAAAAGAAGAAATTCAGACCGTTGATATAACTGTAGAGGATAAAATTGAAGATAAACTAAAAGACAAGCCCGAAGAACTTCCCGTAATCGTTATCGGTGAGGCGTTCAGAACATATATAATCGTCCAGCAGGGGGAGAGTATCTTTCTTGTTGACAAGCACGCTGCACATGAGAGAATGTTGTTTAACGAGCTTGTTAAAAATGACACCAAGCGTTCCACTCAGATGCTTTTGACCCCGATAACCGTAACGCTCAGCAAAGAGGAATATTCCGCGGTGCTCGATAATCTCGATATGCTTATGCAGGCGGGATTTGCGGTTGAAGACTTCGGATATTCCGTTGTTATAGTCCGTGAGTGCCCGATGGAGATATCTGCCGATGAAGTCCCCGATGTTGTCGCTGAGCTTGCCGGATATCTTGTTGAAAACAGGCAGAAGCTTATATCCGAAAAGAAAGAGTGGCTGTTCAGCCTCATGGCGTGCAAGGCGGCAATAAAGGGCGGAATGTATACCACGGAATACGAACGGGAGCTGTTTATAAAGCGCCTGTTCGCGAGCCCCGAGATAAGATACTGTCCGCACGGCAGACCCGTCATGATCGAGATAACCAGGCGTGAATTGGAGAAGAACTTTGGACGAGCGTAAGAAAATAAAAATAGCTGCTGTCGTTGGCCCGACGGCGTCAGGCAAGACAAAGCTTGCGGTGGATATCTGCCGCGCGCTCAACGGCGAAGCTGTTTCCTGCGATTCGATGCAGATATATAAATATATGGATATCGCCACCGCAAAGCCAACGGTTCAGGAAATGTGCGGGATACCGCATCATATGCTTGATTTTCTCGAACCCGGCGAAAAGTACAGCGTCGCTGCTTACTGCGCAGAAGCGGGAAAGTGTATAGACGATATATCAGGCAGGGGAAAGCTGCCCGTGCTCGTCGGCGGAACCGGGCTCTACTATTCTTCACTCGTAGACAATATTTCATTTGCTGACGAGGACGATGATGCTTCAATACGCAGTGAGCTTGAGCGCCGCGCGGAGAGCGAAGGCATTGAAACGCTCCACAGGGAGCTTGCAGCTATCGACCCTGAAACTGCCGCGCAGCTTCACTTCAACAATCGTGGACGGATTATAAGAGCACTCGAGGTCTATTATAAGACTGGGGTTACAATGAGCGAACAGCAGCGCAGGTCAAGGCTTGCCGAGCCTAAATATGACTGCACAGCGATATGTCTCGATGTGCGCAACAGACAGTTTTTATATGACAGAATCGACCGCCGAGTTGATATAATGATCGAAAACGGTCTTATCGAAGAGGCGAGACGCTTTCTCTCCGGCGAACTCGGCAAAACATCAGGACAGGCTATCGGCTATAAAGAGCTGCAGCCATATTTCAGCGGAGAAATATCACTCGATGATGCAATAGATAATCTCAAACGCTCAACGCGCCGTTACGCCAAACGGCAGTTGACATGGTTCAGGCGCGACGAGCGAATAATTCATCTGTATATAGACGAGATGCCATACGACGAATTGCTAAAGACAGCAGTCGGGATAATAGAAAGGGGGATCGCAGAATGAAGAAAGTTAAAGTGAGCAAAAAAGGCGTAAGAAAAATAGTCGCTGCCGTTGCTGCGCTTCTGGCCGTGGTAGTGTTATGCTACGAGATAGGCAACTTCAACTCTTCAAATGTGAAAACCCAACCTGCTGCCGCTACAACATACCGAAACAGCATAACCGTCAAGATGTTTGCCGTGCGCGATGAGTCGCTTATAAACGGCTCTTCTTCGCTGACCTATGTTCCACTTTTGCAGGACGGCGAGCGCGTCGCGGGCGGACAGGCTATTGCGGCGCAGTTCGGCAAAGCTGATTCAGCCTCGGCATATGTCGACCTTGAAAACCTCAAAAGCGAACTTGAACGGTACGAAAACTTAAACAATCAACAGAATCTTACCGAGCTTGATATCTCAAAGATAAATCTTCAGGCGGATTCCTATTTTTACGAGATGCTCGACGATGTGCGGTCGGATAAAATCTCGGCACTTGAAGGCAGTGTGGAAAACTTCAGCGACAAGATGACCGCAAAGCAGATACTTATAAACGGCAATATCGATTTTTCGGAGAAGATAGCCTCGCTCAAATCTGAAATAGCTTCTCTTTCGGCGAAAGTCGGAACCGTCGATTATCTCAAGGCTGACGATACCGGCTATTATGTCTCGTCTGCAGACGGATATGAGAATACGCTGAGCTTTTCGGATGTTAAAAATCTCAGCAGCGATAAAATAAAGGCGGCACTGTCCGCTTCTCCTGCCGCGGTGTCTGCTAATATAAAGGGCAAGCTTATCCGCGGATATACATGGTACTTTGTAGGCGTAGTCAACAAGTCCGACGCCACGAAGCTCAATGATGGAGACAGCGTTACGCTCAGATGCGACAATATGTCGCGTGACGGCATAAATGCCACGGTTTATTACAGAGGTCCGATAAACACAGATGAGACCGTCCTGATTCTTTCGTCGAAGATAATGGATTCGGACATAGCGCGTCTGAGAACGGAAGATGTCGAAATAGTGATAAACGAGACCGACGGAATAAGAATAAACAAGTCCGCGGTCAGAGTTGTCAACGGAGTTCAGGGCGTGTATGTGCTTACCGGCAATATCGTCCGATTCAAGAAGCTTGACATAATATATACAGGCGATGACTATGTAGTCTCGAAGATGATAAAAGAGGATACATACGATGAAAATAAAGTGCCGTATCTGAAAATTTATGATGCGGTGATATTGGAAGGAAAGGATCTTAAAGATGGAAAACTTATCAGTTACTGATGCTCGTCTGCAGCTCCTTGAAGACAACCTTAAAAAGGTTCGCGACGAGATAGCCGAAACCGCTTTGAAGAGCGGTAGAAACCCGCAGGAAGTGAAGCTCATGGCGGTGACAAAGACTGTTTCTGTCGAGCTTATAAATCACGCTATAGCCTGCGGAGTCGATCTTATCGGCGAAAACAAGGTTCAGGAAGTCCTGCTCAAGCGCCCTGAACTTAATCTTGAGCACTGCAAGCTCCATCTCATCGGTCATCTTCAGAGCAATAAGATAAAAAAGATAGTCGGTCAGGTCGACATGATTCAGAGCGTTGATTCGTTCGAGACCGCTCAGCAGATAAGCCGCCGCTCCGGAGAGCAGGGGATAACGACTGATATATTGCTCGAAGTCAACATCGGTGAGGATGAAAACAAATTCGGATATTCCGCAGACGAAGTTGCGGATCAGCTCGGAAAAATATCGGAACTCCGGTTTGTCAAAGTCAAAGGTATGATGACAGTGGCGCCGAATTTTAAAGATTCTGTGAAAAATCAGTGCGTTTTTGATAATATGCACAAACTGTTTATTGACATCGGCGCCAAAAAAATGGATAATATAGATATGGACATTCTCTCTATGGGTATGTCCGGCGATTTCAAAGAGGCAATAGCGGCGGGCTCAACGCTTGTGCGTATAGGCTCGGCGATATTCGGAGACAGGCAATATTGATTTCTTTATAAATACGGGAGGAAAATATCATGGGAATCTTTGACAAGGTAAAAAACTTCATTGACAATTCTGACGAGGACACTATCGACGAGGATATCGAAAACGTTTATGATGATTCGGCAGACGACACTTATTCGTCCGACAGCACAGAGTCCTCTAAGTCGTTCAGCGATTTCAGCGCTTCTTCGAGACCGTCGTCGATTTCTTCGACCCCCAATATAGTTGATCTGCGCTCTTCGAGCCGCACTCCTGTTGTGCTCAAGAAGCTTGACAGATATCTTGATGTTCAGAGCGTTGCAGATGTGCTCAACGAGAAGAGAATAGTTATTCTTAATCTTGAGACCTGCCCCGCAGACGATTCAAGACGCATTATCGATTTCCTTTCCGGCGTTGCATATGCAAATTCCGGAGATATCAAGAAAGTTGCCGGCAAGGCTTATATCATCACCCCCGACAGCGTTCCGCTTTCAGGTGATGTGCTCGAGGATATCGAGAGCATGAGCGAAGGCTATTTTGATTGATATTTATTTCCCATTTAAGAGGTGTAGATAATGCTTAAACCCGAACAGATCAGATCGCATCGTTTTATTTCAGCGGGTCGCGGGACTTATGAAGCCAGCGATGTTGATGCGTTCTTGAGAGAAGTATCCGCATCTTATGAGCAGGTGTTCAGAGAGAACGGAGATCTCGTGAATAAAATAAGCCTTCTTGCCGAGAGAGTTTCGCAGTATAAGAAGGACGAGGACAATATCAGACGCGCCCTGCTTACAGCAGAACGCATGGCGGACAAGATTCAGCGTGATTCTCGGCAGAGCGCGCAGGAACAGCTTGACTCTGCAGAAAAGAAAGCGCAGGAGCTGGTTGCATCGGCACAGAACAGAGCCGATGTTTTGGAGACCGCTGCGTCTGTAAAGGCTTCTCAGCTTACAGAGGAATCCAAGCGCAACGCCACCGAGCGTATAACTTCTGCGGAGCGCACCGCCTCTGCTATGATAAGCAATGCGGAGGCAAAGGCTAACGAAATAATCGAAAGTGCCAAGAAGAATGCACAGCTTGAGCTCGACAGAATAAATACGGATATCCGCGTGAATTCCGCTACACTCGAGAAGCTTGAGAGCGAAGTTTCAGCGTTCCGCAATTTTATTCTTGATGCTTATCAAAAGCATATCAATCTTGTCTCTTCGCTTCCTCAAAAGCAGGAGATGCCGATAATACCGACGATAAATACCGACGAGTATGTCTCCGGAAATTCAGCTCCCGTTGAAGATGATGCAGATGCAGATGCAGATAATGATATTGTCATTGATGAACCTGAAAAATCCGAAGAAGCTGAGTCCGAAGAGTCTGAAAAAGATGAAGTTCCGGCAGAAGCTGTTGAATCGGATGCAAAAGATTCCGCTACCGATGAACTGATTACCGCATTTGCCAACGAGCCCGAGTTCAGCGAAGAGACGGCGACTCCGGATGAGATAGTGGCCAATGATATACTCAAGCAGTCCTTCGGAACCGACGATACATATGATCCCATGGTTGCGGCAGAAGAACCCGCGTCGGATTCCGATGATTTGGATGACGATACCTCCGAGAACGGCTTCGTGATAAATGTCCATGCGATTAAGCACCATATCACTCCCGATGAAATTGAGGCTACCGACACGGATGAAGATATGGAGACTCCCGCCAATGTCGACGCTTTTCTGAATGACGATGACGACGATGAGGATGATAATGATAATGATAATGACAGCCATACTCACCATTCGCGTTTCAGAGGCTTTTTCAAAAAATAAGTTTTGAGGTTTTTATGATTCAAGCAATAACTCTTCTGGTGATTGCCGCGCTTGTGGCGATTGACCAGGTCATAAAAATTGCTGTTGTCAATCGCTTTGCGGCGGGCGGCAGCATGGATATTCTCTTCGGTCTTATCCGTATACGCTATGTTGAAAATACCGGCGCGGCGTTCAGCTCGATGCAGAATCAGACGGTTTTTCTGACGATTTTTACGGCTGTTGTTATAGTCATGTTCATTTTCCTGCTCATGACTAAAAAAATAAAGCCCGGTTTTATTTACTGGTGCGTCGCCGTTGTGATAGCCGGCGGAGCAGGCAACTTTGTTGACCGCATAGCAAGAGGTTTTGTTGTCGATTATATCGAGCCTACATTTGTTAATTTTGCGGTTTTCAACTTTGCCGATTGCTGTGTTACCGTCGGAGCTGCGCTGCTTATTATCAAGACGGTATATGATTTGATAAGAGAGAACAAAAAATATCTGTCAGATGACGACAAGAAAGCCGAAAACGGCGGAGATGAAAAAAATGTCTGAGCTTTTGCCGGGCGGTTATTCGCTGAGCTTTTCAGTTGATTCCGAAACAGCTGATCAGCGCATAGACCGCACGGTCGCGGATGCTTTTCCGGAGCTTTCCCGTTCGCGCATCCAGCATATGGCTGAAAACGGCTGTATAACCGTCAACGGCAAAATTGTCGGCAAGAGCTTCAAGCCGAAAGCGGACGATGAAGTGTCCGTTTATATCGAGCCTGCTCAGGACGATACGGCTTTACCTGAAAATATTCCGCTCGATATAAGATATGAAGACGACTGTATGCTCGTTGTCAACAAGCCTAAGGGAATGGTTGTCCATCCCGCGCCCGGCAACAGAAGCGGAACGCTCGTCAATGCGCTTTTGTATCATTGCGGAAGCAGTCTTTCGGGGATAAACGGCGTTCTGCGTCCGGGTATAGTCCATAGGATAGACAAGGATACAAGCGGTCTTTTGCTTGTTGCCAAAAATGATATGGCACATGCATCGCTTGCCCATCAGATAAAGGAACACAGCCTGACGCGCGAATATGCGGCGGTTGTCTACGGAAAACTGCGGGAGCCCGAGGGCATAATAGACGCGCCGATAGGCAGAAACCCTAACGACAGAAAGAAAATGGCAGTGACGGATAAAAATTCCCGTCCTGCAGTCACACATTATTACACAGTAGAAGAATTTGAAAAGTTTACATTTGTAAGGCTGCACCTTGAAACGGGTAGAACTCATCAGATAAGAGTCCACATGGCATATATAGGTCACCCGGTGGCAGGAGATGCCGTCTATGGTCCGAAAAATGTCATAACGGAGCTAGGCGGTCAATGTCTGCACGCAAGGCTTCTCGGCTTTGATCATCCTGTGACAGGGGAGAGAATCGAACTTTCGTCTGAGCTGCCTGAATATTTCGAGAACTTTTTAAGAAAAATCAGAAAGTGAGAGATATGAAAACAGATTTTTCCGATTGGCTGATAGTTTCCGATGTTGACGGCACTCTGAACACGAAACTCAGAATGCTGCCCGAACGGAATCTCAAAGCCATTACACATTTTGTTGAAGATCTCGGAGGCAATTTTACTCTTGCTTCCGGAAGAAATATATCTTCGCTCAGAAAGCATTATGAGCGCTTGCCGATAAAATCCACGCCTGCAGTTATCTTAAACGGCGCTGGAATCTATGACTACGAGCACGAAAAAATGCTTTCGTTTCATTCAATTGACGAACGCGGCATAGATATAGTAAGACGAGTGAATGAGCGCTTTCCGCTGATTCAGATTGAGATATGCACAGATAGAGAGATATTTATTCTGAATCCCGGAGTTTTCAGCGGCGCGATGTCGCTGGCGGACGGAATACCGCACCAGAGCTTCAGAAAATTCGAAGATGTCCCGAAGAGCAATTGGGGCAAGGTCATATTTATGGGTCTTCCGCCGATGGTTTCGCGGATGGTTAAGTATCTCAATTCTATAGACCATTCGGGCGTTACATATATGTCGTCCTCGGTAGCGAGCTATGAGATGCTCCTTGAAGGCACAAATAAGGGCACCACGGTGCTTGAAATAGCAGATATGCTTGGTATTCCGCATGAGCATACGGGTGCTATCGGAGACTATTTCAACGACTATGATATGATAAAGAGCGTCGGCGTTCCGGCAGTCTGCGGGCAGGCTCCGCAGGAGATGAAGGATGCAGCAACATTTGTTGCGTGTCACTGTAATAAGGGCGCCGTTGCCGATTTTCTTGAATATATTGAAAATAATTGCCAATAAATACATTATTACAGGAGGTGGCTGTTGTGGACACAATTGTCAGCAAACAGTTGAAGATCAAAGCTTGTAAGGTGAGAATGGGTGCAATTGAAGGCGTTTATAATGCAAAGTCCGGTCATCCGGGCGGCTCGCTTTCAATCGCCGATATCCTGACTTACCTCTACTTCCATCGGCTCAACATCGACCCGAAGAATCCGCAGTGGGAAGACAGGGACAGGCTCGTCATGTCGAAAGGTCATGCCGCGCCCGCCTATTATTCCGTACTTGCGCACAGAGGATATTTCCCCGTCGAGGAGCTCAAAACACTCAGAAAGAGCGATTCGAGACTTCAGGGTCACCCGAACATGAGAACCGTTCCCGGCGTCGATGCCAGCACCGGTTCGCTCGGTCAGGGAATCTCCGTAGCTGTCGGTATGGCTCTCGGTGCAAAGCTTTCAGGCAAGAGCTTTAGAGTTTATACCATTCTCGGCGACGGCGAGATTCAGGAGGGTCAGGTCTGGGAGGCGGCAATGTATGCCTGCGCTAAGGGTCTCGACAATCTTGTTGCGGTTGTTGATAACAACAATCTTCAGATAGACGGAACGATCGCAGAGGTCAATTCCCCTTATCCGATAGCCGAGAAATTCAAGGCTTTCGGCTGGAATGTTCTTGAGATATATGCGGACAGCTTCGATGAGATGGACGCGGCTTTCAATGCGGCTATAGAGTTTAAAGGTAAGCCCACCGCAATAATCGCCAAGAGTGTCAAGGGCAAGGGCGTTTCCTTCATGGAAAATCAGTGCTCGTGGCACGGTAAGGCTCCCAACGAGGAGCAGTACAAAGAGGCTATGGAGGAGCTCAACGCTACTCTCACAAGCCTCGAAGCCAACTAATTTCAGTGAAAGGAATGTCGTGCTATGGCAGAAATTATAAAAGCGGCAACGCGTGACGGTTACGGCAAAGCGCTCGTAGAGCTCGGTGCCATAAATGATAAGCTCGTCGTTCTTGATGCAGACCTTGCAGAGGCGACTAAGACAGCAATGTTCAAAAAGGCATATCCGGACAGATTCTTTGATACCGGCATTGCCGAGTGCAACATGATAGGTGTCGCCGGCGGACTTTCGACCATCGGATACACTGTATTTGCCAGCTCGTTTGCAATGTTCGCCGCAGGCCGTGCTTTTGAGCAGATAAGAAACACAATCGGCTATCCGCATCTCAACGTCAAGATCGGCGCTACCCATGCGGGTATATCCGTTGGTGAGGACGGCGCGAGCCATCAGTGCTGCGAGGACATAGCTCTCATGCGTACTATTCCCGGTATGGTTATAATCAATCCCGCCGATGATGTTGAGGCGAGAGCGGCTGTATTTGCCGCCGCTGAGTATGAGGGTCCCGTATATCTTCGTTTCGGCCGTCTTGCAGTGCCGAGATTCAATGATCCCGATAACTATAAGTTTGAAATAGGCAAGTCGGTTCAGCTCGCAGACGGCAAGGATGTGACTATAATCGCAACCGGTCTTATGGTGAACGAGGCTGTTATGGCAAGAGATATGCTCGAAAAAGAGGGCATTTCCGCAAGAGTCATCAATATGCATACAATAAAGCCTATCGACAGACAGGCGATAATCGATGCCGCAAGAGACACCGGCGCTATTGTTACCGCAGAAGAGCATTCCGTTATCGGCGGACTTGGCGGAGCGGTCAGCGAAGTTGTCTGCGAAACTATACCCGTACCGGTCGTGAAGGTCGGCGTAGAGGATGTTTTCGGACGCTCCGGTCCGGCGGTCGAGCTTCTCCATATCTATGGTCTTGATGCGGAGAACATAGTCAAAAAAGCAAAGCAGGCGCTTGAGCTCAAGGCTGCCCGCTGAAAACAGACCGAAAGGTTTTCAAATGGCTAAAAGCAGATTCAAAAAGAGTACAGTCGCAGTCGCTGCCGCGATCATTGTTGTGTTCGCGGCGGCAGCTACGGCTGCGTTAATTTTTCTGATGTCGGGCAAAAATAAGATACCCGATGCGGACTCTCAGGCAATTGTATATAAGTCAACCGACGGCGGAACTTATCTTTCCGCCTATGGCAAGAAGCGCAAGCTGACGATATCGGACGATTCGTCGGTCTTGCTTACTTCGGACGGCGAGTACCTTATTTATACCACAGCCTCGGCGAAGGTTAGCCGTAAATATGACCTCTATCTGTGCAGTATCAAGAATTCGTCAAACGCCAAAAAAGGTGCAAAGCTTTTAGACTACGGCGTTGAAAAAGAGTTCAGATATAATAACGGAACTTTGTATTATTCGAAGCAGAATCAGGACAACCTCTCTGTTATGACAACTGCATATGATATAAAGAAGAACAAAAAATCAGACATTGATTTTGCAATAAAAGAGCTGTTTTTGCCGGAAAGCGGAGATTCGATTTATTATCTTAAGCAGTTTTCCGATTCACAGTCGCTGTATGTTTATTCATCTTCCGACGGCAGCCGCGAGCTTGTGAAAAACGCCGCAAATATTCATTTTTATGATAATGGTGAGAACTGTGAGATTCTCTTTGAGACCGGGTCTTATAACGAGGGAGAAGCGGAGCTCTTCTCAGTCTCTCCCGGAAAAAATCCGGTTCAGATAGCTACTATGGTCAGCTCCGTTTTATATGATTCGTATTCGCCCGGCGGCAATCTCTATTATTTTGTCAAAAAAGAGTCGCCTGCCGGCTGGCGCGATATTATTGACGACGATATGGCGCAGGATGACGAGCTCATAAAAGAGCCAAACCGCAATGATTACACATTCATCTTCGGCTTCAGTATTCAATATCAGCTCGACATGAGCAAATATAACCGCAAGGTTTCGCGCGACAAAATCCGTCAGGCTCTTGACGAACAGATAAAGGACGATTCCTTCACGCAGGGCTATAATCTCTATGCCAGAACTGCTGACGGGTCAAAGAAAATAGCGGAAAATGTTGTTCCCGATGAAGTATTTGCAGTTTCCGCTTCCGGTGAACCCGCCGCGGTGTTCTATATGACCGAGCTTTCCGACAGCACCGTCAGAATGTCCGATCTCGATTCGCAGCTCGGCTCCTCGTCGGTTGAATCGGTTGTTGAAACTGCTGTGTCGGCGGTCAAAGCCTGTATTAAGAAAACCGGATATTTATATGCTGATACGCATTCCACACAGCCTGTGAAGCTCGATGCGTATAACGGCAAGAAAGCGGAGTTTATAATCTCCGGGGACAAGCTGTTTGTCAAATCCTTTGATGCTTCAAACGACACATTCTCACTGTTCAGGCACACGGTCACAAACGGCGTTGTATCTGCTGCCGAAATGCTTGATACGAGCATAAAGGCTTGCAATATCATCGGCGCAGATGTGTGGTACCGGCGCAGCGTTACCGGGTCTTCGCTCTGCGATTTGTATAAATATTCGGCGGAAAAAGAGAAGATTGACGGCGATGTCGCGTCTTTTGTCGAACTTCCCGATGGAAGCGTTCTTATAGTAAAGAATTTCGTATCTTCTTCGGACGGGGAGATAGCCGATCTTTACTTATACGATGGCAAAAAGACCTCGCTTGTAGCAGAAAAAGCAGAACTCAAAAACATGAAATACTCCGACAAGGGTATATCCTTTATACGCAGCGGCGGAGATTTATGTATATATTCTAAAAATAAGCTTGCTATAATCGACGGCGGCGCGTATAATATTATCGCTTATTAAAAGAAACGAGGGATAAAAGCATGGCAAAAGATGTGCTTTTCAAAACGATGACTTTCGGCGGCTTCAACAAAGAAGATGTCCTTGAATATATTCGTGCTCAGCAGACTCAGCTTACAGATACACAGAGAAATCTCAAGGAGACCGAAGAGAATGCTGCGGCGGCTTCAAAGCGAACAAGAGAGCTTGAAACTCTTCTTTCGGAGCAGCAGACTCGTGCCGAGGAATATTTTGCGCTGAGTGAGGAATATGCGAAAAAGATATTCGCCCTTGAAGACGAAGTCAATTCCCTCAATGAGAAGCTCAACAGCGTTGAAGTCGGCTGCGAGCGAGCAAAGGATGTGGAGGGGCAGATAGGCGCCCTGGTGCTTGACGCACTGCTCTATTCCGATAAGATAATCCGCAGTGCCAAGGCGTCCGCAAAGGGCATTTCAAATCAAACCAGGCAGACTATCGAAGAGGCGGCGAGCGGAGTTGACGAGATAGGCGAGGATATTTCGCAGATGTCCGATAACTTCGGTGTTGTTGTCGCGTCTCTTGTTTCGAAGATAAATTCGCTCTCAAGCAATCTCAACAGCGTTGCCGATAAACTTGACGTTCAGGATGAAGAAATAGACGAGCATCAGTTCACTTTCGGCGAGAACGGCGAAGTCAAACTGCCGAAGCTTACCGATGAAGATTTCGGAGATCCGACAGAGCCGGAGATAGAAATATCCGATGAAGAGATAAATAATCTTGTCAATGTCCTCAATGCAAGCGGCGGACTGGATCTGAAATTCACTGCGCCTGATGAAAGCTCAGAAAATGTTACCGAGGATATACATAGCGAAGAAGATATTTCCGACGAGCCCGTTAAAGCCGATGAGGCCGAAGAGATATCGGAGCTGACAAAGAAATTTCTCGGAGAAGACTGATGGCTGAATATAAGATAGACACAAGTGAACTTCGTGAATATTGCGGCAGACTTCGCGCAGGGGACAGAGTGCTGCTTTCCGGCACTGTCTATACATCGCGCGATGCGGCGCATAAGCGCATATGCGCATTGCTGGACAGCGGCGAAGAACTTCCATTTGATTTGAAAGACGCGGCAATTTATTATGCCGGACCTACGCCGACGAAGCCCGGCGATGTTATCGGCAGCTGCGGTCCGACTACTTCGAGCCGCATGGATGTTTATGCGCCGAGGTTTCTCGACGAGGGACTTTGCTGCATGATAGGAAAAGGCGGCAGGAGCGAATCGGTTATCGATGCAATAAAGCGCAACAATGCCGTATATCTCTGCGCGATAGGCGGCGCAGGCGCGCTTGCTTCAAAGTGCATAACAAAATGCGAGGAGATAGCGTTTTTTGACCTCGGGTGCGAGAGTGTCAAGCATCTGGAATTCAAAGATTTTCCGCTGACCGTCGGCATTGATTCGTACGGCGGAACAATGTTTGAAAAATAAATTCAGAAAAACTATTGACAAACTGACTTTTCGGTTATATACTTTGTAAAAACTGAATCTTGCCCATAAAGGCGATGATGGAGAAAGATTCCGGATAAGTACTGCAGAGAGTCCGTGATTGGTGAAAACGGATGTATGAACCGGATAATCGAATCACTCCTGAGCAGAGACCTGAAAGTTTCGAGCGAGTAGGCGTTTCCGTAAGACTGCGTTAAAGTCAAGAGCTTATTGGAGCTTGAGGGTGCTGTAATGTAAAAAAGCACTGAATTTGGGTGGTACCGCGGTTAACAGCCGCCCCAGACATTTTGTTTGGGGCGGTTTTTTTATATTATATTTTTATCGAGAAGGAGAGTTTAATTATGGAAATTATCATCACTGAGATCGCACAGCGAATACGCGACCTGCGCGAGATCATGGGCTACAGCGTGGAAGAGATGGCTCAGGCCGTCGACTGCACTCCGGAAGAATATATTGCCGCCGAAAATGGCGAAGTCGATTTTTCTTTCACATTTATTTACAAATGCGCCGAGAAGTTCGATGTTGATATGATAGAACTGCTGACCGGTGATAACCCGAGACTTTCATTCTATTCAATAGTCCGCAAGGGCGAGGGACTGCCGATGAAGCGCCGCACGGGATTCAACTATTCCCACCTCGGCTATCGCTTCAAGGACAAATATTGCGAGCCCTTCCTTGTAACCGCGCCGTATTCGGACGAGGATCAGGATAAGCCCATAACCCTCTCGACCCATGAGGGACAGGAATTTGATTATATTATCAGCGGCAGCCTCAAGGTAGCATTCGAGGATCATGTTGAGATACTCAACGCCGGTGATGCCGTACTTTATAATTCCGCTCACGGTCACGGAATGATTGCGACCGGCGGCGAGGACTGCGTTTTTCTTGCAATAATCCTCAAGAAAACGGAGAAGAAATAAAATCATTATTCAACAACTCAACGAAGGGACTTTTAACATATGCTTGATTTAAATAAAAACTTTGTGGATGAGGTATATGACGAAAACGGACATGTAGTTGATTATACCCTCAAATGCCCTGAAAATTTCAATTTCGCTTATGATGTTGTCGATGCCATCGCGGCTACCGAGCCGGACAAGCGTGCGCTTCTCTGGTGCAATCCTGCGGGCGAAGAGAGAATATTCACTTATGGCGACCTGAAATATTACAGCGACAAGACTGCAAATATGCTGCGCGAAAAGGGCATCAAGAAGGGTGACATGGTCATGGTCATCCTCAAGCGCCACTATCAGTTCTGGTTCACCATTCTCGCTCTGCACAAGCTCGGCGCGGTTATTATCCCCGCAACATTCATGCTGCAGAAGCATGATATCGTCTACAGAGCGAACGCCGCTACAATAAAGGCGGTTGTTTGCACAGGCGACGGCGACATTGCCGAGCAGGTCGATGAGGCTCTGCCGGAGTGTCCCTCGATAGAGACGAGAATCATCGTCAACGGCAAGCGCGACGGCTGGGACGACTTTATGACCGACATGGAAAAAGCCGATTCGCATCTCGAAAGAGTTGACACGAAATATTATGAGCCCATGATAGTCTATTTCTCGTCCGGCACCACCGGTAACCCGAAGATGGCGATGCACGCTCATACATATGCCCTCGCGCATCTGACTACCGCCAAATACTGGCACGATGTCACCGCCGACAGCGTCCATCTGACGATAGCCGATACCGGCTGGGGCAAAGCTGTCTGGGGCAAACTTTACGGCGAGATGTTCATGGAGAGCTGCGTTTTTGTCTATGACTATGACAAGTTCCACGCCTCCGAGATTCTTTCGATACTTGAAAAATATAAAATCACTAGCCTCTGCTGCCCGCCCACGATGTTCAGATTTATGCTTCAGGAGGATGTATCTTCCTATGATCTGAGCTCGCTGAAATACTGCACCATCGCAGGCGAAGCCCTCAACCCCGATGTTTTCAACAAGTGGTACGAGGAGACGGGGATAAAGCTTATGGAGGGCTTCGGTCAGACGGAGACCACCTTGCTTATTGCAAACCGCGTCGGCATGGAGCCGAAGCCGGGCTCTATGGGTAAGCCTATGCCGCACTACGATGTGGATATCGTCGACGAGGACGGCAAGCCCGTGCCGCCCGGTGTCACCGGCGAGATTGTCGTTCATACCGAGCCGAAGGTTCCCTTCGGTCTGTTCAAGGGCTATTACCGCGACGAGAAGAAGACCGCCGAGGCGTGGCACGACGGACTCTATCATACCGGCGACACCGCGTGGAAAGACGAGGACGGCTATTACTGGTATGTCGGCAGAACCGACGATGTTATAAAGTCCTCCGGATACAGAATAGGACCGTTCGAGATCGAGAGCGTTCTTACCGAGCATCCGTCGGTTCTTGAGTGCGCCGTAACCGGTCTTCCCGATCCGATAAGAGGCAATGTCGTCAAGGCAACTATCGTCCTCAAGCCAGGATTTGAGGGCTCTGAGGAGCTGAAAAAAGAACTTCAGACCTATGTCAAGAAAGAGACCGCGCCCTATAAATATCCCAGAGTCATCGAGTTTGTCGATTCTCTTCCCAAGACCGTCAACGGCAAGATCAGACGCACTGAGATAAGAGCGAACGATCTGAGAAAATTAAAGTGATTTGCTAATTTCCATTCGGCGTATAACTCCGCAGGCGATGCGGCTGCCGAATGTATCGCTTGAAGTGAAAGTGTCGGGGGAACTGTGAACTATCACGGTTCTCCCTTCTACTTGTCGGGGGATAAAGCGGTCGGTGTAGGTTGCCATATATGCGTAGCCGTTGTTCGAGAAAATATTCGGCAGGTCGCCCATATGTCCGGGGTGATTCTGCGTGCTTTTTATATTTGTCTCGTGCCGCTCGGGCGATACTTCAAGCTCGACATCCGTGTTTTTCAAATGCATTCCGGCGCTTGTGAATGCTTCGGGCTCGCACACTGCGCCCTCGTGGATATGAACCGCGAACGGCTCGTTTCTTGTTGGCATACCTGTGAGCTCTATTTCGACCATTGTTCCGTCAAGCCAGGGATAAAATCTCGCCGTGCCGGACATATCCGGAACGCTGCTGTTTCCCTTTATATCTGCCTGAAAATAGTAATAATCCGACAGCGTGTCGGAAGCTTTGTTAAACATTTTGTTTCCTCCTGCGGGTATATTTGCTCCGAGAAGAAGCGCTATATTATATGAAAAATCACCCCTCAGCGTTAATGCTGAGGGGCGATTTGACTATTTTCAGAAGATAATATCGCGTAACTCGAAAATTTTATTTGCAAAGAAGAGATATATTTTCTGAAGCAGGCTGTCTTTGTATTCTGTTTTTGACGGCGCGGATTTTGTCAGCTCATAGGAGTCGAATATTTCGTTCGTGTCGCTTCGCAGAGCTTTTATCGAAATCTTGCCCTCAGAGAAGTTCAGCAAGACATATGTCGGAGTGCGAAGCTGAATACATTTTTCTGCGTACCACGGAGTTTTGTCGGGCTGACCGTCATAGTTGCAGCCGGAAGCAGTATTCGCTTCAATATAGAGTGTTCCGTCGCTTTTGACTTTTTCGTTGCCGCGCATGAGTGCGGAACGGGTGTATATATGGTCGTGCCCGCTCAATACAAGATCAATGTCATATTTATCGAACATCTTTGAAAACAGCGGACGATAGAAATTATCCTCTTCCTTGCGGCTGTAGATGCTGTAGTGCATAACAACTACGCGCCACAGGGCATCAGGATAAAAATTCATAGCTTCTTTTATCAGCTCTTCATGGTCATAGGTCAGCACATTGTTTGAGTTGAGCACGATGAACAGTGCTTCACCGCGCTTGAAATAATAGCCTTTGCCCGCCGGACACTGAAGAAGCTCGCGGTCGAATCTGTTCGGGTTGTTGCTCCTTATTGAATAGAGCGGATAGTAGAAATCGTGGTTGCCTATGGCTGTAGCCACCGGGATGGAGCGCATCAGCTCGGGGTTATAGAAAAGGTTGTATTGTGCTTGAGTTATGCCTGTTTCGACCTGATCTCCTGCGGAGATTATGAGCGAGATATCCGGCTCATATTTTACCGCCGCTTCAAGCGTATTGTTCCAGCCGAGAGAGTCATGCTTGAGGACTTCGTCGAGCTTTCTGTCGCCAGAACGGCCTATCTGCGTGTCGGAGACAAAGAGAACATTGTATTCTTTGTTGCTGCCGGTGTTGAACGAATATGTTTTCGACCATTTGCCATTCTCGGCAACTCTGTAATAGTAAGTGGTGTTGCTCTTGAGATTTTCTGCGGTCACATCGTTCTTCCAACCGTAGAGGACGGTGTGCGTGCGCTCGACTTTCAGAAATTTTCCGTTTTTCATCGAACTGTCCGTTGCAATTTCAAACATTACTACGCAGTCCTTGGTCGGCGAGAGCCATGTGAAATTCATGCTCGACGAGTCGCTTCCGGGAGACATGGAAACTGCCGAAGCGTCATTTTTGAGTCTGTCCCAATTTTCGTCCCATTCCTCGGCCGTTGCCGCGAACGAGCAGGGGAGAAGAACTGAGCAGAAAAGGAGTATCGCCAACAGAACAGAGAGTATGCGCGTTGACCTTTGTTTCATATAATCACCTTTCTTATAAAAGTTATGCTCAAATTTCGCCCAGAAAATCGGTGCATATATGGGCAAAACAAAGATTTTTTGCAGGATATAGCTTTTCAGCTTGCAAAATCGAGCGGAATATAATAGAATATACAAGATCTTTGTTTACGGAGGAATCAACATGACTTTTGAATCAATGCCCAAAAAGGAGCTCGAAGGACTCCACTCTCAGCTCCTTGAAAAATACAACAGCTTCAAAGCGAAGAATCTCAAGCTTGATATGTCCAGAGGCAAGCCCTGCACCCAGCAGCTCGACCTTTCTATGGATATGCTCAAGATAAACGATGTTAAATCTTCAACCGGACTTGAGTGCAGAAACTACGGAATTCTCGACGGTATCCCCGAGTGCAAGGCAATTTTCTCCGAGATGCTTGAAGTCGCGGAGAAGAATGTCATAGTCATGGGCAACTCGAGTCTCAATGTCATGTTTGATTTTATCGCGCAGTGCATGACTCACGGCGCGGGCGACAAACCCTGGATGCAGCAGGGGAAGATAAAGTTTTTATGCCCCGTTCCCGGATATGACAGACACTTCGGCATCTGCGAATATTTCGATATTGAGATGATAAACGTCCCGCTTGTCAAGGGCGGCCCCGATATGGAGCTTGTCGAAGAGCTTATAAAAGACAGCAGCGTAAAGGGTATGTTCTGCGTGCCGAAATACGCTAACCCTGACGGAACAACATATTCCGACGAAACAGTCCGCCGTATAGCGGCTCTCAAGCCCGCCGCGAACGATTTCAGAATAATCTGGGATAACGCTTATATCGTCCATGACCTCAGAGAGACTCCCGACAAGCTTCTCAATATTTTCCCTGAGTGCGAGAAGAACTCGACTGAAGATATGGTTATAGAGGTCGTTTCAACCTCGAAAGTCACATTCAGCGGCGCGGGCATTGCCGCACTTGCCGCCTCCGACAAGAATGTTGCAATGATAAAGAACCGCATGAAGACGCAGACCATAGGCTATGATAAAATAAACCAGCTGCGCCATGCAAAGTTCCTTAAAAATATGGACGGCGTCAGAGCGCACATGAAGAAGCACGCCGCTATAATCGCGCCCAAGTTTGATGTTGTTCTCAAGGCGTTCAACACTGAGCTCGGCGGCAAGGGTATCGCCGAATGGACCAACCCGAACGGCGGATATTTCATCAGTCTGAATGTTCTGAACGGCTGCGCGAAGCGCACGGTTGAACTCTGCAAAGAGGCGGGTGTGGTGCTCACCCCTGCGGGTGCTACCTATCCTTACGGCAAAGACCCCGATGATTCAAACATCCGTATTGCGCCTACTTTCCCGCCGGTTGAAGAGCTTGAGCTCGCCGTTGATCTGCTCTGCACAAGCGTTCAGCTTGCGGCGGCAGAAAAGCTTCTTGCAGAATAAATTGATAGAAAGAGCTGTCCTCGGGCGGCTCTTTTTTATTTTATAAGGCGGTTATATTCCGGCTCGTCTTTCCAGATATATCTGTCCTCCGCAATTTCTATAAGGCGTTCTGTAACAAGTCTGTTCTTTATGTCGTCGCCGTCGATGATATAGACCCCGAGGGCTTTTGCCTTGTTATATATCGGCATGCCTTTATCTATCACATGAGTGCAGGCAAAAACTGCGTGCCCCTCTCCGCCGCTCATGCGCATAGCCTGCGGGTATATCTCATCTATGTGCTTCATATCCGGCGCGCAGGTCTTGCAGGATATAAATAGCGGCTCGATACCGTTTATGGCGATAACGTCTATCTCGTTGCTTGCCGGTCTGTATATCGTTGATCTGTCGTGCCTTATCCGGCTGTATTCCCAGTTATATTTGACGCGCGAGCGTACACTGCTGAATTTGCCCGTGGTGACGGCGCAGAGATGAATAAACAGCTCAAGAAACGCGCCGACATCGGTCAGATAGTGGCGAAAATTTTTGTCGCAGTAGTAAAATGTGCATTCGCCGTTTTCGTGATATTTTAATTCCGTTATGCCGCCGCAGCGGTCGAGCGCACGAAGTATATCGTCGTTTCTGAAAATCTGCTTGCCGTTGACACTGATGTGCTCGGGCGCGCGGACTTTCAGCGGCATATTTCCGTTCGGTTCGCAGGCGGGACTCACTCTCTGTAAAAACTGAACATGCGGCACCCAGGAGTCGATGTTTTCAAGATAGATGTTCCAGATATCAAGCACCTTTGACCAGAAAGCGCCGAAGTCGTCTCTGTGTTCGCTGAAATCTTCGCTTTCGATAACCTTGCCGCCGCTGACATTGAAAAAGTCTTCGCAGTCAAGCAGACCGAAGATATTGGCTCTCATAGCGTGCTCGTATTTGCTTATATTTGCGTATTTCTTTGTTCTTCTGTTGTATGCGATAAGCGGCACTCCGAGCTTCACAGCCGCCATTCCTGCCGCGAGCAGAGCAATATCCTTGCCGCCGGTAACATCGACAACGCAGTCAGGATTTTCGGATATTATTTTTGCGAGCGTGTCGTTGACCTCATCGATGTTTTCCATATCGGCACTTATATATTCTATCTCCGGGCTTTCGCCGCGGCTCTTGAAAAAGCGGTTGTAGTCGCCGCGGCTCTCTTCGACCTGCAGCGGGTCTGCACCGAAAAATATAAGCTTTTCGGGCTTGAATGCAACGGAGGCGAGCACATTGAGTATCGGTGATTCGTCAAAAAGTTCGATAAGCGTTTTCATCTTTTCAGCTCCGGGTAATAAGACATCTTTTATATATTGATTATAGCATCACCGAGCAGAAATATCAATTATTTGTTTATATTGACTATACGCGATTGACTTTTGCCGACTTTAAAATTAATATATACATATGAAGAAAATACGGAGGAGTTACGATGAGCAAGAAAAAGAAAAAGCCGCTTATGGCGATGGTGTCGTCGGCATATTTTAAAATATATACAAAGAATTTTCTGACTTTCAGAAAGGGCGCTATTGGCAAGAGCAGATATGCCTGCCGCAAATATCCTGGCTATGTCTCTGTATTCGGCTGGGAGGGTGACAAGGATGCTCCGATTGCGTTTATTGATGGCTCTTATCTCCTGCGCGACAGAAAAAATACACTCATAACTTTCGGACTTGCCGATATAAACGGAAAAATCGAGTGGTTCAACAAAGAGGATTGGCTGCCGTGCCTCGTCAGCAAATATCGCGCGGGCGGCTTTGAATGCACTATAGAAAACTTTGCAGATATTCTCATGCGGGGCAAAAGTAAGTTTGAAATTGCTTATTCAAGAATGACGCTCAAAAATATCCGCGGAAAAACTTTGAGCATACCGCGCGTGTCAAAACTGCTCATCCCGCTCAACAAACAGCCGCATTCCGTAAAACCCGGCGAAACAGTCGTTCTTGATTATGCCGTCGGTGCAGACCGTTTCGGCGAAAAATACGCATATCCCGCGAACAGTGAAATAGCTTCTGCAGGCGGGTTCGATGAGCACTATGAACATATGAAAGCTTACTGGGCGAAGCGTATGGAGCCGCTTGCAAAGATAGATGAACTGCCCGACAGCAAGCTTATAGACGCCTACAAGGCAGGATATGTGTATACGATGATAGTCAAGGATGGCTACGGGCTCCATGTCGGCGAGAACGGCTATGACAGAGTGTTCGACCATGATGTCCTCGGTATAATGGCATCGCTGCTGACAATAGGCGACTTCAAATATTTTGACGAATATTCAAAGACGATTCTCAAGTTTGTCCAGTATCCCGACGCCGGATGGAAATTCAGCTGGCCGTATGCGCTCTATCTCCAGAAAACAGGCGACAGGAAGCTCGTTGAAGAGCGCTTCGAGCAGATAAAGACAAACACTCACAAAATATCATCCGACAGGGACTCGGACGGAATAATGAAGCGCACAAACGCTATCGACAGCAACGGACACTGGACTATCGACAACTGGTCAGCTCTGTTCGGTCTCTGCACTTATAAATATATCTGCGACAAAATTGAAAACAAGTCTGAGAGCGAGTGGGCGCAGAAAGAATATACAGATCTCCTCTCGTGCGTTGAAAAGAAACTTGCCGAAACTTCGAATAAATATAATCTTGATTATATCCCGATATCAATGGATGAGCCGAACGAATACGGTCAGCGCAGCGATCCTCACGATGCAAACTGGGGTTCAATGTTCCTGTTTGGTCGCTGGGGCTGGGACGGCTATCTTTTCGGCGCTAAACAGGGAAGCGGCATGATAGAAAAAATCGACGGCACATATGCGCATATTTTTGAGTGCCGCAAAGATATAACAGATAATCCGTACAACTTCGGCGGATACCCGCACGGCTTCTTCTGCAGTTCATATAATGCCGGATACGGGAGCACCGCGCTCAGAGGCGAAAAATACCGAGACAGCGGCATAAAGGCGTATCAGTTTATGATAGACCATGCCCAAAGCGGTCCGTTCAGTTGGTGGGAGGGCGTGGGCTATCCCGAAGCGGACGGCGGTATATGGGCGAGCGGCGGAAGCGGCTCGGGCGGCGGTTCGTGCCCGCATATGTGGGGGCAGAGCACCGCAACAAAAGTCCTGTGGGATTCTCTTATTGTTCAGAAAGCCGATTTGAGCCTGCTTATCGGCAGGGGAATACCGGCAGAATGGATAGAAAGCGGCAAAAAAACCGTTATCCGTGATTATCCGCTCAACGGCGGAAGAAAAATCGGCTTCTCGCTCGTTTCATCAAATGATACGGTTACTCTCACTCTGACCGGAGACGGCGCGGGCACTTGCGAGGCAATACTCGATCTTATCGGGCTTCGCGGAAATATAGAATCGGCAAGCTGCGAATATGACAGCGAGCGCGGAGTTGTTATTATCCCGAAAGGTGTAACACAGGTCACGGTGAGGAGAAAGATATAATGAAAAAGTATGTTATTCTGGCGGCTGTGTGTTGGTTCGCAGTCATATCTTTGGTCGGTATAATTCTGACCGTCTATGACAAGCGCATTGCCGGAAGCGGGAAGCGCCGTATCCCGGAGGCGACACTCATGACCGTCGGTCTGCTCGGCGCGGCGGGACCGATGTATTTGACAATGAAAAAAATCCGCCACAAGACCAAGCATAAAAAATTCATGCTCGGACTTCCGGCGGAAGTTCTTCTGCATATTCTGATTATTGCCGCGGCGGTTTATTTCTCGCTATCCTGAGCTGTTTCTTCTGCGTCAACCGGCTCGGGCACGACAAGCGAAACTGTTTTTCTGATGTCAATTCGGTCATAGTACTGCTTGAATCTGACCGCCACTCTGACCGTTCTGTTGCAGTGCGGGCAGTAATATTTGCTGCGGAAATACTGGTTTGAATATGACCACTGCTTTGTCTGCTCGCATTTACCGGAACATATCTCGCATTTATAATCAAGAACGCTTTTGTCGATAAGCGGGCTGTGAATATTGCTTATCGGGTGCGCCTTGAATGTAAGCCGCGCATAGAACTCGTCGTTGCACTCTCTGATATAAGGCTTGAATGCATCTTTTGAATAGACTTTTTTCAGGCATTCAGCGCTGAGAAGGCTGTCGTCGTAGGCTCTGTGGTGTGAGAAGCAGCTCTCGTCGATTCCGAGCTCCTGCGCCGCGGTCGAGAGACCTATCTGACGCGATTTCGGCGTTCCGAGTACAGACTGAATATACGCCTGCATGTCGGCATAATAGCTCAGAAACGGGACTGTATTGATACCGTTCAGATATTTGTAATTGTCGATGAGCACACGTATATCTCCGTCACCCCATGTGAGCAGTACGCACTCCGAGCCTATCCAACGGCGAAAGCTCGAAAAAACTTTGGTGAACGGCTCGCCGCTTCTGACCTCTTCGTTTGTTATGTTTGTCAATTCTTTGACGCTGCCGCGCAGCTTTTTGCCTATCTGCGGTCTGACGAGACAGGAGAATTTGTCTTTGAAATTGAGATTTTCGTCAAGCTTTACGGCACCTATCTCTATTATCTCATTGATGAAACCTTTGGTTTTGCGGGCGTATGTATTGTTCCATTCGAGATCCATTATTATAAAATCCATCGAAACATCCTTTGAAATCTATATTTCACAATCTGAAATTTTTGTTTAAAAACCATAAAGTATTATATATTAAAACCGGATGTATTGCAAGACAAAATAAACCTGTGTCGCCTATCCGCTTTTTATGCCCTTTAGATTGATTTTCTTTTTCAAATGGGGTATTATATAAGACAAGCGTTTTATTACACATATGTAAGGTAAAGGGAAGAAAATCATGCCTATAAAAATAGACAGCAATTTGCCGGCACATAAACTGCTGGAGAATGAAAATATTTTCGTTATGACCGAGGAACGGGCAGTATCGCAGGATATACGCCCGCTGAAAATACTTATTCTCAATCTTATGCCGACAAAGATCGAGACAGAGACGCAAATATTGCGTCTGCTGAGCAACTCGCCGATTCAGGTCGAGGCAGAGCTGCTTCAGACCGCCACGCATGAAGTAAAGAACGTTTCCAAAGAGCATATGCTCAAGTTCTACAAAACTTTTGATGATATAAAGAACGAACGCTTTGATGGCATGGTAGTTACCGGCGCTCCCGTTGAAAACATGGAGTTTGAGCAGGTCGACTACTGGGACGAGCTCTGCCGCATATTCGAGTGGAGCAAGACCAACGTCTATTCCTCGTTCTTCATATGCTGGGGCGCTCAGGCGGCGCTCTATTATAAATACGGTCTGAAAAAGTATCAGCTCGATAAAAAGATGTTCGGTGTTTTTGAGCATGTTTCGCTCGACACTTTTCATCCGCTCATGCGCGGACTCGACGACAAATTCTGGGTGCCTCATTCAAGGCATACGGAAGTCAGGCGCGGCGATATCGCGCTGATAAAGGATCTTCAGATACTCTCTTATTCCGAGAAATCGGGTGTGCATCTGATATCCGATATGGAGTGCCGCAATTTCTTCTCGACAGGTCACTCAGAATATGACCGCGATACGCTTGCAAAAGAATATTTCCGCGATGTTGAAAAGGGCTTGGATATTGATCTTCCGGAAAACTACTTTCCGGACAACGACCCTTCGAAGACTCCGGAAGTCAAATGGCGCAGTGCCGCCAATATAATTTTTTCAAACTGGCTCAATTATTTCGTGTATCAGCGTACACCTTATGACTTGAGCACACTTTGACAGGAAGGTAAAGGAAAATGGGAGATATTTACATATCAGGCAACGGAAGAAGAAATCAGGATACTCAGGATATCCCGATAACGCCGCGCAGAGTCAATGTAAATGACCTCGGCGCACAGAACAGAAACGCTCAGCAGGTGCCGCCACAGGGGCAGAGACGCCAGCCTCAGCAGGGACAGCAATATGATCCGCGCCGCGAACAGCGCAGACCGAATCCCAATAATCAGCCCGGGCAGAATCCGAACGGCGGGCAGCAGAATAGCGCTCCTTCGCCCAAAAAGCCGAAGAAAAAAAGCCGCGCCGCGAGAAATATATTTATAGTTCTTCTCGTACTTGTGCTTATCGGTTCGTGCGTGTTTGGTGTTGTGTATTCAACGGCAAGCAAGATTGACTATAAGCCCGAGACACATCAGGACAATGTCTATGTCGATTCGTCAACTCTGATGCACGACAGCAAGGTGACAAATATCCTGCTTATCGGTATCGACGGTTCAAGCTCGGATACTTCGCTACGTTCGGATACAATGCTCATGGTATCAATTGACCGCAACAACAAGAAGATAAAACTGACTTCTTTCCTGCGCGATACATGGGCTGTTATTCCGTCAACAAAGTCTTATAACAAGCTCAACGCCGCCTGCTCTTACGGCGGAGCGCAGCTTGTCATGGACACTATAGAATATAACTACAATGTCAAGATAGACCACTATATGCTCGTCGGATTCGATATGTTTGAGACGATAATCGACTCGGTCGGCGGCATTGATGTTGAAGTGACTGAAAAAGAGGCGCAGTTCATGCGCGCCACAGCGAGAGCGACGAGAGAGATACAGTCCGGCGAGAGCGTTCATATGAACGGAGCGCAGGCGCTTGTCTATTGCCGCATAAGAAAGCTTGATTCCGACTTCATGCGCACTTATCGCCAGAGAAAAGTTATAACGGCTCTTATCAAGAAGGCAAAAACTTCAAATCCGATGACACTTAAGAAGCTTGCGGATACAGTGCTGCCGATGGTTCAGACCGATATGTCGCCCATGGAGCTCACGAAGCTTGTCTTCGGCGCGCCCAAGTATATCGGCTATGATGTGAAATCCGAGCGTGTGCCGCACGAAAATACTTGGAAATCGCAGACAAAGAGGGGACAGTCGGTTATAGTCACCGATTTTGATGCAAATATACAGTTCCTCAAGTCGTATTTGTATTCTGTAGACCCGGTTGAGGATGAGAAAACCACCTAAAACGGAGGGTATAGTCTGAAATATAATAAAATAATATTGCTCAAAGACGGCAGGGAATGCTGCCTGAGAAACGGAACGGAAAACGACGCACGGGAAGTTCTCGATGTCTTTAATCTAACACATGCCGAGACGGATTATCTGCTCACTTATCCCGATGAAAACAGTTTTACCGTTGAACAGGAGGGCGCGTTTCTCAAGGCAAAAACCGAGAGCAGCAATGAGATAGAAATCATTGCGGTCGTTGACGGTAAAATTGCCGGAACCGCCGGAATTGACGCTGTCGGAAACAAATACAAGACAAAACACAGAGCGGAGTTTGGAATAGGCATCGCCAGGGAATTCTGGGGGCTCGGCTTAGGGCATGCGCTGACCGAGGCATGCATAGAATGTGCCAAAGAAGCCGGATATACTCAGCTGGAGCTCGACGTTGTCTCTGATAATGCAAGCGCGATTTCGCTTTATAAAAAAGTGGGCTTCGTTGAATACGGGAGAAACCCGAAAGGCTTCAATTCGCGTATAAGCGGATATCAGGAGCTCATCTACATGAAGCTCGACCTGTAAAACTACAGATACAGCAAAACGGGCGTTATGCAATTTAAGCATAACGCCCGTTTCTTCGCAGAAAAACAGAGCAGATCATCAAGACCTGCTCTGTTGTTTTTTTATTTATCTGACGCTCTCATAGAGGCTCTTGAACTCGAGAAGAATTCTCGAACCCTCGTGCTTCGATACGGTGAGAAGCTCTTCATTCTCGGTGAGTATCGAGTGATAGTTATTGTCCGCTATGATATAGCCGATCTGATCGTTCGTAAGGCCGAGCACCATAAGCTTTCTGCTGCCTACGATATCCTGCATCGAGGGATACTCCCAATCCTCGCCGGTCCAGGAGTCCTTTGCTTCGGTGCCGCCGCCGAATGCGATTTCGGGAGCAAGCTCGCCGGGAATTAGTGCGAACGCAAGGTTCGTTCCGATCTCCATATAGCCTATCTCGGTCGGGATTCTCATCGAGCCGTCCTTAGCTTTGACCGCTTCGTTAGCGAGAAGTCCGGTGGACGCGATGAACTCGAGCGCATGGTTGTCAACGGTGACAAAGACATCTCTGTGGGCGATGTTGAGTATAGGCTCAACTTTAGAGCCCTTGTCGGCCGCAACGAGTATCTCGCCGAGCTTGTTGCCGTATGCTTCGACGTTCTGGTATCTTGTGTTGCCCTCAACTGCCACGGGGGCGGTCTGCGAGGTTATTGCAAGCTCTGCGCCCTGAATCTGAACATAGTTGGCGCCCGCCGCATTGACCTGCTTCTCTATAAAATAGGGATAGTCGCCGGAGATGTTGGTCGTACCTGCACCGAGTCCGACGCAGTGGATAGCGGCATTGACTATCCATGTGGGCTTTGACTCTCTGTTGTCGGGAACAAAGCAGAGACGGTTGAGATTGGGGTCAAAGGTCTGAGGATCGCGCTTGTCGCGGATATATTCATGAACATCGGTCTGGGAGAAATACATTTCGCCGGGCTCCATGTTGTTGACTGCCGCAACAATAGTATCAGCAGTGGTCTTATAGAGGTGCTCCATGTATTCCTTGTTCTGTCCGTTGTGCAGGGTGCTCGGATCCATACCGACGGCGTTCTTGAAGGTATTTTCGAAGAGCACCTTGTTGAGGTCGCCGTTGAGACCGAGAGTATCTATGGCGCTGTGCTGATGGAGAGTGGAGATGTTTACGCTGACGATATTCTTGTTCTTTATGAATCCTGCGATTCTGCTTCTGATCTCGCGGACGTCTTTTGCCGCAAGTCCATATGCGTCGAGAACCGCGTAAACAACGATTCCGTTATCCGTGCCGTCGCTCATCGCGAATACTCTGACTCTGAGGTCGTCAAGTATCTCGGTGGGGTGCTTGGGGTTGGGATAGGAGAGGCTTCCGCCGACATAGTGATTTCCGTCAAGCTCATTGCCAGTGAGAAGCGTTGCGCTTGAATAACCGACATTCCAGCGGGCTCCGTCAGCTGCTTTGTCGTTGAAAGACTTGCTGCCGACATTTGAGTTTGTGAATTTGTAGTCCGCTTCGTCAGGTCTGCTCATCAGCGGGAAAACTTTGCTCAGACCGACTACAAGACTGTCGATAAGTTTGTCAACGGACATATAGAAAAGTCTGCTGACGCCTGTCTTGAAGCTGTCCCAGGTGAGCTTATCCGAAGATGAGAACGCGCCGAGGATAACTTTGATAACGCTGATAGCTTCGTTGATGTCATCAAGCGAGTCTGCGCGGGACGATGCGGAGCTGTCTGTCGTTGCTGTCAGCTCGGAAACATTCTGCGAAGCTAGCGCGAGGTCTGCGCCGTTGTCGGCCTGTGCGCCGACTGCGGCAGCGGTGGAACCGAAAGCGAGTACGGCAACGAGCATAATTGCCACGATACCGCTTATCAGCTTTTTACATTTCATCGTTTAACACTCCTTAGTTTATTTTACAGCCTTTTCGGCTTCTGCTTTCGTTTTGTTGACAGTGTCCATTATGCCGGCGAATACGCTTGCGACTATAGGCGCAGTCTCGGGACCGAGGGAGTTGGTCTCCTCATAATGTCTTCTGTCAAGTCTGTCGCGCGCGCCGTTGATATAGGGCTCGTTGGGATTGAGATAGAAATCGTTCGGCGGGACGACATAACCTGTGAAGTCATTGGAGAGGCAGAAGATGAGCATATTGTCATCGTTTGCGATCTGCAGCAGGGGAGTCGGGTTGATGTCGGGCGATTTGCCCTCGGCCGAACCCTCTGCGTCAAGATATCCGCCGTAAGCAAGCTCCGGGAACAGCTCGCAGGGGAGGAACAGAAGCTTGAGACCGTCAAGCTCGAAATAGTTCATCTCGGTGTGTATCGACATATTGAGCGAACCCTTGCCGGTATATGCGGCGTGGGACTTGAGAATGCCGACTCTCTGAACGAGAGCGAGAACATAGTTATCGCACTGCGCATAGTATTCCTGGCGTATATAATTGAGTATGGGGCGGAGCTTTCTCTCGTCCTCAATAGCCATTGCTGTGCGTGCTATCGACTGACCGCCCATCATGGTTGATTTAATATTGTCCTCGTCAAGCTCCTTGAGTCTGATAAGTCCGCCGATAGCGCCGACGAAATATATCGTCTCTGCGCCGGTCTTTTCGAGTATCTCGTTTCTGAGATATCCCGCAAAGTCTGCGCTGACATAGGAGTTCTTGCCGAGAAGCGACTCGGTATGAGAAGCGAAGTTTATCATCCAGACTTCACGGCTTCCGTCCTTGGGAACAAAGCGGAATCTTGTTACATCTTTCGAATAGACTTCGGGCAGACGGGAGTCGCGCTGAATCTCTTCGGCTTCCTTCTTGCCGTAATAGAGGTCTCCCTCTCTGCGGTCGTTGTAAGCGTCGATAACGACCTGCTTGACTTTCTGACGGAGCATCTCCATATATTTCTTGTTGCGTCCGCTTCTCGGAAGTGGACCCCAGAAGCCGACAGTGTCGATGCTCGCGTGGTTATGTATGCTCATAATATTAATTGAGCGGCAGCCGGTCTCTTTTTTGAAATCCGCAAGCAGATCTCTGATTATGCCGACATCGTAGTTAGTCAGTCCGATATCGTCGATAGATACGAAAATGACGCCGCCTCTGCCGGACTGGTCGTCTATCCATATGGCGCTCGCGGTCATCGGATCGAGCGCGCCCTTTGCGGGGTTGTTGATCTTATAGCCTGCGACATAGTATTTTGTCTTGTCCATATCGTCGGGCATAACATCCGTCTTGGCAAAACCTACGCTGAAATAGTCGCTCTTGGGCTCGCTGATATAATCAAACGTGCCTTTTTCAAGCTCGGGCGCGGGATTCTTCTTTGTCCTCTTTGCGCCGCCGCGTGACAGCGAATTCTGCAGCATTTTGCCGACTGTTCCTAAAGCACTCATGCTTTATCTCCTCTCAGAAAGCTAAAAGTTTTAGTTTGCACAATATGTACAAAATTATCTTGTATATTATAAACTTTTTATAAGTGAAAAGCAATATTTTTCAGCTAAAAATTATATGTGTCGATTAAATAAATGGGACATAAAGTACGCATTGCGCAAAAAAATGACTTATTTTGAAATAACATATTTCATTTTACTCCGGAAGTGTGTATAATATAAGCTGATTTATTATGTGAAGAGTGAAGCTCTCGATGGAACGGAGATATATTGATGAATTATAAGGTCAACCCGGACTCTCTTTCGGCGGTGTTTATGGTGCCGTCGCAGATAGTCGATCAGCATATCAAGCTTGCCGGCGGTCAGCAGCTGAAGGTCCTGCTCTGGACTCTCCGCCATGCAGGCGAGGGCTTTGATATGGAAAAAATGTGCAGGGACTTGAATTTTTCAGTCCCCGATGCGCAGGATTATCTTCAATATTGGGTCGAGACCGGGATACTTGTATCAGACGGAAATACCAAAGCGGTATCTGCTTTTGCGCCCACCAAACCGGAGAAAAAAGAAGAGCCTGCGGCGCCCAAAAAAGAGCTGCCGGATATCGTCCCGTCAAGACCGACCGCCGCCGAGATAGCTCAGCGTGCAGAGGAATCGGCGGATATAAAATTCCTGCTTCTCGAAACGCAGAACAAGCTCGGAAGAACCATAGGCTATGACGGACAGTGTACTCTTCTGATGATGCACGATACATACGGAATACCGGTCGAAGTCATACTCATGATAATTGAATACGCCGTTTCGATCGGCAAATCAAGCTTTCATTATATAGCCTCGATCGGAAAAGACTGGGGCGAGCGCGAAATAGATACTATCGAAAAAGCGGACGAGCAGATAAGCAGGCTCAATTCAGTCAACCGCGTCTGGGCATCGTTTGCCGCGATGGCAGGGCTTTCAAACTCACGCCCGACTCAGGCGCAGACAAAATATATTATCACATGGAACCGCGAATGGGGTTTCTCTCCAGAGATGATTTTTTTGGCATATGAGCAGATGGCGGAGCACTGCCAGAAAATGAGCTTCCCGTATATGAACAAGGTGCTTGAGTCGTGGCACACGAACGGAATAAAAACATCGTCTGATGTTGAAAAAGCAAACAAACCCGTATCTTCACCGAATTTGCCGCAGAATAAGAGTAAAGCCAATGCGGGACACGCTTCTTCATACGACCTCAACGAATTCAACCGCAATGCAATGCAGAAACCGATAGTTTATAAGAAGAAAAACAAGGATTGAGAGGGGAAAGACAAATGAGCTACAGCCGCAAGGTATATGTGAAAGCCGCATCGGCGCTTGAACGCCGCCGCAGCAAAGCCGAGCACACTCAGAGCATGCACCGCGAAGAGGCGTATGCAAAGATACCCGAGCTTATATCAATAGACCGCGAAATATCCTCGGCAGGTGCGGAAGTAATCCGCGCCATCGGCATGGGCGAGAACGCTCAGCGCTTTATCGAAGAGCTCTCAAAGAAGAATCTTGCCGCTCAGCAGCGCCGCAAGGATATCCTCAAAGAAAACGGTTATCCCGAGAATTATCTTGACGCGGACTATACCTGCAAGAAATGCCGCGATACGGGGTTTGTCAGCGGCGTGATGTGCGACTGCTACAAAGAACTTCTGCGCGACACCGCTCTCGCGGAGCTCAATGAGCTTTCGCCGAGCACACGCTCGACTTTTGAGAGCTTTAATGTCAATTATTATCCCGATACCTCAGATCCTGTTACGGGAGTCAACCCGCGGAGCAGAATGAAAGAAATACTCGACTTCTGTAAGGATTACGCCGCCGATTTCGGAACGGATTCGCCGAGCCTTCTGCTCTACGGCGCAACAGGACTCGGAAAGACCCATCTCTCGCTCGCGATAGCATCCGAGGCTATCAGAAAGGGTTACGGAGTTATATACGGCTCGGCGCAGAATCTTATGTCGCGTCTTGAAAAGGAACATTTTTCAAGCGGACGGGATAACGAATACGAGGGCAGCGAGCAGGCTATACTCGAATGCGATCTTCTCGTTATTGATGACCTCGGCGCGGAATTTTCAACCCAGTTCACCGTTGCGGAGCTCTATAATATAATCAATACTCGCATTATGAGTCGCCTGCCTGTCATAATCAGCACGAATCTCACTCCCGATGGGCTCGAGCAGAAATATACACAGAGAATAACTTCAAGAATAATAGGCAATTATATCTCGCTATATTTCTGCGGAAAAGATATAAGACAGATAAAAACTATGGAACAGGAGTAATATGCCCTTATGGACATTATAAACAGCTTGACAAAAATGTTCGGTCTCCAGCGCTGGCAGGTCGAAAACACAGTGAAACTTATCGACGAGGGCAACACGATACCGTTTATTGCCCGATACAGAAAAGAAGCGCACGGCACACTTGACGATCAGGTATTGCGTGAGCTCTCCGAGAAGCTCGAATATCTGCGCAACCTCGACAAGCGCAGGGAAGAGATCAGTGCATCAATAACCGCGCAGGAGAAGATGACTCCCGAAATCGAAGCCGCTCTCGAAAAGGCTTCGACTCTCGCGGAAATTGAGGATATTTACCGCCCGTTCAGACCCAAGCGCAGAACACGCGCTTCGATAGCCAAAGAAAAAGGGCTTGAGCCGCTCGCCGACGCGATTTTTGCTCAGACTGCCGATTCCGCTTCGCCGGCAGAGCTTGCGGCGGACTATATAGATGCCGAAAAGGGCGTTGAAACCGTCGAAGACGCGATAAACGGAGCGATGGATATTATCGCGGAAAACATATCGGATGACGCAGATATCCGCCGCCGTCTGCGCTCGCTGTTCACCGTTGCCGGTGTGCTCCAGTCGCGCGCCGCAGACAGCGAAAAAGAGAGCGTCTATACGATGTATTATGAATATGACGAGCCGGTCAATAAAATTGCCGGTCACCGCGTGCTTGCCGTCAACAGGGGCGAGAACGAAGGCTTCCTCAAAGTTGGCATAGATGTTGACCACATAAAGGCTCTGAATATAATCAACGCAAATGTCCTGAGTGACAACGGCTCAGCCTGCACCGATACTGTGCGTGACGCTGCCGCCGACGCATATGACCGACTTATATTCCCGTCGGTTGAGCGCGAAATACGCAATATGATAACCGACAGCGCGGTTGAATCCGCACTCAAGGTGTTCTATGTGAACCTGCGCGAACTTCTGCTCCAGCCGCCCGTCAAAGGCAAGCGTGCCCTCGGACTCGACCCCGGTTACAGAACGGGATGCAAAGTCGCCGTTGTTGACGAAACCGGAAAAGTGCTCGATACGGGTGTTATATATGTCACCCATTCCGAAGAGCAGAAGCTTAAAGCGAAGCAGACCGTGAAACGCCTCATAGAAAAATACGGCGTTGAAGTAATAGCCATAGGCAACGGCACGGCTTCAAAGGAGACGGAGATATTTGCCGCCGATCTTATAAAAGAACTCGACCGCAAGGTGTCATATATGATGGTCAGCGAGGCGGGCGCTTCGGTTTATTCCGCTTCAAAGCTTGCGGCGGAAGAGTTCCCGCAGTTCGATGTTTCGCTCAGAAGCGCGGTCTCGATAGCCCGCAGACTTCAGGACCCGCTCGCCGAGCTTGTCAAAATCGACCCGAAAGCACTCGGTGTCGGTCAGTATCAGCACGATATGCCTAAAAAAGAGCTCGGCGAAACGCTTGACGGTGCGGTCGAATACTGCGTCAACTCCGTCGGCGCGGATGTCAACACCGCCTCTCCGTCGCTGCTCTCGCATATAGCCGGAATCAACTCCGGCGTTGCAAAAAATATAGTAACTTACAGAGAAGAAAACGGCGCGTTTACTTCCCGCGCTCAGCTCAAGAAAGTGCCGAAGCTCGGCGCAAAAGCCTATGAGCAGTGCGCCGGATTCATCAGAGTCCCGGAGAGCAAGAATGTTCTCGACAACACCGGCGTTCACCCCGAGAGCTACGATGCCGCAAAAGCGCTGCTTGAGCTCTGCGGACTTACAGTAAAAGATGCCGCAAAGGGGAATACCGGTGCTCTTAAAGCGACCGTCGAGCTGCTTGGAGGCGAGAAAAAGGTTGCGAAAAAATTAGAGATAGGTCTGCCCACTCTTCAGGATATAATCAAAGAGCTCCAGAAGCCCGGACGCGATCCGCGTGACGAGCTTCCGCCTCCGCTTCTGCGCACCGATGTCATGGATATCAACGACCTCAAGCCCGGCATGGAGCTGAAGGGAACGGTTCGCAATGTTATTGATTTCGGCGCATTCGTCGATATCGGAGTGCATCAGGACGGACTCGTTCACATTTCGCAGATAACTAATAAATATATCAAGCACCCATCTGAGGTGCTGAAAGTCGGCGATATCGTCACGGTGTGGGTGCTGGCGGTCGATGTCAAAAAGAACCGCATATCGCTGACCATGAAAAAAGATAACGTTCAGAAACCTAAGGAGTAAATAGTTTTGTCAGAAAAATTCAGAAAAGATCTCACGCAGGGGAGCGTCACAAAACAGTTGCTCAAATTTTCCGTGCCTTTCCTGCTTTCAAACCTTTTGCAGGCACTTTATTCGGTCGCCGATATGGTGATTGTCGGCCAGTTTTGCGGAAAATCCGGAATAACCGGAGTTTCGATAGGCGGTCAGATAAATATTCTCGTCACCGGTGCTGCTCTCGGTCTCGCCATCGGCGGAACGGTGCTCATAGCTCAATACGGCGGAGCTAAAAAATACGATGATCAAAAGAGCACGATAGGCACAATGACTACGCTCTATATTATTCTCAGCGCAGTGCTCACCGTCGTTATGGTTCTGCTCACAAAGCCGATACTGCGCCTGCTCAAAACGCCGGACAACGCATTTGAAGAAGCGGTCAGATATCTGACTATCTGCATGCTCGGCACGGTGTTCATGTTCCTCTATAACGCCATAAGCGCGATACTGCGCGGCATGGGCGATTCGAAGCGTCCGCTCTATTTCGTGGCGATAGCCGCCGCGGTAAATGTTGTCGGAGATATAGTTCTTGTCGGTCCGCTGAAAATGGGCGCGGCCGGAGCGGCGATAGCCACTATCGGCTCTCAGGGGATAAGCGTTATTCTCTCGCTCATCTATCTCTTCAGCAGCGGATTCTTCTCCGGATATAAAATAAAAGATTTCAGAATAGACAGGCAGAAAGCTTTGAGCATAATAAAAATAGGTCTGCCGTCGTCTGTCCAGCAGGTTATAGTCTCGTTTTCGTTTTTGACGCTGACGGCGCTCGTCAATTCTCTGCCGAATGCGGCTGCTGCGTCTGCCTGTCAGGGAATCGTCGGTAAGATAAATTCGTTTGCCATTCTGCCCGGACTCGCGATGAGCAGCGCCATATCTTCAATGGCGGGCCAGAATATCGGTGCAGGCGAATTCAAGCGCGCCAAGAAGACAATGACGACAGGACTCGCGATAGCGATGGGCATTTCGGTGCTCGTGTTCGTTATAGTCGAGATATTCCCGCGCGAGCTGCTGTCGCTGTTTACGAGCGAAACTGATGTTATCGAAACGGGCATAACATTCCTGAGACTCGCCGCAGTCGATTATTTAATAGTCACTCCCGTGTTCTGCATGAACGGTCTCGCGATCGGCGCGGGATATACAAATATCGCTCTGCTCAACGCGGTTTTCAGTTCGATAGTTATAAGAGTCCCGCTCGCTTATCTGCTTGTGCGCGTGCTTGATCTCGGCTTCAACGGTATCGGAATCGCCATGGGCTTTGCTTCTGTCGCGTCGATAGTTGTAGGATTTATATTCATACAAAGCGGCAAGTGGAAGAAAGCAAAAATAAAGCTTTAAACAGGATTTTGTAAGGCGAAGAAAGGCACGCCTTATGCAATACATATCCGTTTTAATCGGATAATCATTTGATATGGAGGACAAAAACATGAAGATTCTCGTTACGGGAGGCGCCGGTTTTATCGGCAGCAACTTTATCTATCATATGCTCCGCGAGCATCCGGATTATGATATCGTCTGCCTCGACCTTCTGACTTATGCCGGCAATCTCAAGACCCTCGACAAGGCGATGAAAAACGAGCATTTCAAGTTCGTAAAGGGCGATATCGCAGACCGCGAGTTTGTTGACAAGCTGTTCGAGGATGAGAAGTTCGATATAGTCGTCAACTTCGCGGCGGAAAGCCATGTTGACCGCTCGATAGAGAACCCCGAAGTGTTCCTCAGAACGAACATTATGGGCACTGCGGCTCTCATGGATGCCGCGAGAAAAACAGGCGTAAAGCGCTATCATCAGGTGTCGACCGACGAGGTTTACGGAGACCTTCCGCTCGATAGAACCGATCTGTTCTTCACGGAGGAGACGCCTATACACACTTCAAGCCCGTATTCCGCGTCAAAGGCTTCCGCAGATTTGCTTGTGCTTGCTTATTACAGAACCTACGGACTGCCTGTAACTATTTCGAGGTGCTCAAACAACTATGGCCCTTATCATTTCCCGGAGAAGCTTATACCTCTGATGATATCAAGAGCCTATAACAACGAGAGTCTGCCTGTCTACGGCGAGGGACTCAATGTCCGCGACTGGCTCTATGTTGAGGATCACTGCCGCGCTATTGATCTCATTATTCATAACGGCAGGGTAGGCGAGGTCTACAATGTCGGCGGTCATAACGAGAAGCGCAATATAGATGTTGTCAAAACGATTCTGCGCATCATGGGCAAGCCCGAGTCGCTTATCACTCATGTCAAAGACAGAGCCGGTCATGATCTACGATATGCCATTGACCCGACAAAGATACACAACGAGCTCGGCTGGAGCCCGGAGACCACCTTTGATGAGGGCATAAAGAAGACCGTTGACTGGTATATGAACAATAAGCAGTGGTGGGAAGACATCATCAACGGCGAATACCAAAATTATTACGAAAAAATGTATTCCAACAGATAAATATTTTTGTCTTTTTCTACTTTTTCTATTTGAGTGTCCTATAATTTATTTTTGAACTCAAGTACAAAAAAGTATTTACAACGCATTTTTTTCGTGCTATAATACAGAAAAAGGCGTATAGCCTTTGGTTAGGAGTTTCCAATGTCGGAAAAGAAAGAGAAGAAAGAAAAAGAACAGAAGAACACCGCGGAGGCGGAGCCCTCCAGGCGTTCGAGAAAAAAGCAGAACACTCACAAAGCTATTCTGCATCAGGCAAAGGTGCTCTTTGAAAAAGAGGGTATCGGAAATGTCACAATTGAGCAGATAAGCGAGAGTGCCGATGTTTCGCGTTCCACATTCTTTTCGCACTTTGCTTCCGTTGACGATCTTCTCAAGGAGATTTCGGACGAGGAGATAAACGACGTCTTTGAAGCGGCAAGAAAGGGCGACGGCGAGCTTACCGTCAGTGCACTTTTGAAGCAGCTCAACGATGACACTTATCCGTATCCGTATCTTTCCGCAGAGGTTCTCATGCGCGGCATTCTCTCAAAAGGCGAGTCGAATTTCGCGCAGGTCGACCGTTTTCTCCGCAAGGAGATAGTGACCGACAAGAGTTATGCGAACACCCTCGAGGAGTTTTCGTCAAAAGAGCTTTCAGCTCTTATTCTCGGAGCCTTCTTCGGTCTTATCTTCCAGAAGATGATAAACGACGAGAGCTTCACAAACCCCGATGAAACAAGCGTGACTATCCAGAAATTCATAAAATATCTGAAAAATCAGGAGGAATTATCATGAGCAACGGATATGGAATCAGCAAATGGGAAGACGCAAAGACCATTTACAATGAGCTTCACGAGCTCACTTCTAAGCCGATCTATTGTGTTTCCGAAGAGGCACTTAAAGACGTTCTCGATTATTTCGAGACCAAGTGCGCAAAGTCGAAGGCGATCACCACCGAGGCAAAGCAGTATATCCCCGGCGGCGTTCAGCACAACCTCGCTTTCAACTATCCCTTCCCGATTTGCGTGACCAAGGCTGAAGGCGCGTTCCTTTATGACCTTGACGGCAACAAGTACTACGACTTCCTGCAGGCAGGCGGCCCGACAATCCTCGGCAGCAACTATGCTCCCGTGAGAGAGAAGGTCATTGAGCTTCTTAATGACTGCGGCCCTGTAACCGGTCTGTTCCACGAGGGTGAGCTCCTGCTCGCTAAGGAGATCAACAAACATATGCCCAATGTCGAGATGTTCCGTATGCTCGGTTCGGGCACTGAGTCCGTTATGGCTGCTATCCGTGTTGCACGCTGTGCCACAAAGGCAAAGCGCATCATCAAGGTCGGCGGCGCATATCACGGCTGGTCCGATCAGATGGTTTACGGTCTGAAGATTCCGGGCTCCAGATTCTTCCTTGAGTCCCACGGTATTCCGCACAGCTGCTACGGCACTACCGACGAGGTCAGACCCAACGATCTTGACATGCTCGAGAAGATGCTCAAGCTCAACAAGATGCGCGGCGGCACAGCTGCTGTTATCGTTGAGCCTGTCGGCCCCGAGAGCGGCACAAGACCTGTTGATTTCAACTACAACAAGGAAGTCAGAAAGCTCTGCGACAAGTACGGTTGCCTGTTCATCTTCGATGAGGTTGTTACCGGCTTCCGTGTCGGCCTCGGCGGTGCTCAGGGTTACTTCGATGTCGTACCCGATCTGACCATCTTCGGCAAGATCGTTGCAGGCGGTTATCCGTCAGCAGGCGGCGTCGGCGGTAAGAAGGAGTTCGTCAGCGGCATGGCCGCAGGTGTCGGCACCATGATGAAGCGCGCTTATGTCGGCGGTACTCTCGCTGCTAACCCGCTTTCGTCCTATGCAGGCTACTGCGCTATCCAGGAGATCGCAAGAACCAACGCTTGCGAAGTCGCAGGCAGAGCCGGCGACAGACTTGCTGCAGGTCTTAAAGATCTTGTTAACAAGTACGGTCTTCCTTATGTTGTTTACAACCAGGGCTCTATCGTCCACCTCGAGTGCACCGGTGCAATGAGCTACGACTTCAGCTCGATGAATATCCTCAAGTCGGCTCTCCCGATGCTCAAGACAAAGCCCGAGATGCTCCGCAGAAAGTCCGCTATGGAAGAGATGGGCGCAGCTTACATGGCAAACGGTATCGTTACCCTTGCCGGCAGCCGTCTTTACACTTCGATGGCAGATACCGACGAGATCATCGACGGTGCTCTTGAGAGATTTGATGATGTCTTCAAGAACGTCAAGGTTTGCCCCGCAGACCGCGTTTTCGCAAAGAAATAATCAAAAACTGATAAATGGGATGCTCTCCTTCGGGAGGGCATCTTTTTTCGGCATAACAGCCACGAGTTTTCAAAAAGTAATTGAATAACTTTTATAAATGTGCTAATATTAATAAGATAAACATTTGTTCATGGCTCGAAAAGAGGCGGTAATCATGCATGAGGATCACAGAAAAAGAGTAAAGGAACGCTTCCTGAAAGACGGGATAGAGAATATGCCCGATCATGAAGTGCTTGAACTGCTTCTGTTCTTTTCAATACCGCGCAAAGACACCAACGCTCTGGCGCACGAATTGATAGAACATTTCGGCTCTCTCAACTGTGTGCTCGAAGCTTCCGCCGATGATCTTATGCAGGTAAACGGAATAGGGGAAGCCTCCGCGACACTTATAACACTCGCTTTTCAGCTGACGAAAAAGTATCTGAAAAACGCATCGGACAAGAAACTGAAAAAATACGACGGACCTGAGTCGGTCAAAGAGCTTCTGATGTCAAAATATCTCGGCGCGCGGGAAGAGATGGTCTATATGCTGTCTCTCGACTTTGACGACAATATTCTCGCAATAAACAAGATATCGCACGGCACATTTTCTGCCGCAAATATAGACAAGCGTTTTGTGCTTGAAACTGCATTCCGTAACAAGGCGCGTTCGGTCGTGCTCGTTCACAATCATGTCAACGGAATACCTGTCCCGTCGCGCGACGATTTAAACACCACAAAGGCGGTCGGCGATTTCTTTCAGGGCGTAAATGTTCATCTACTCGACCATCTCATATATACCGACGAAGACATCTTTTCAATGGCGCAGGTTAAGAAATTTGCACCGCTGTTTATATAAAGGATATCAATATGGATAAGTTCATTCTTCATTCTCAATACAAACCCATGGGCGACCAGCCGCAGGCGATAGCCGAACTGACCGACGGAGTCAACAGAGGATTCACCGAACAGACTCTGCTCGGCGTTACGGGCTCCGGTAAAACATTCACAATGGCGAATGTCATTGCCAATCTAAATCGCCCGACGCTCATTCTCGCCCATAATAAAACGCTCGCGGCTCAGCTCTGTTCCGAGTTCCGCGAGTTTTTCCCTGAAAACGCAGTCGAGTATTTTGTTTCATACTACGACTACTATCAGCCGGAGGCTTATATCCCGTCAACGGACACTTATATTGAAAAAGATTCCGCTATAAATGACGAGATAGACAAACTCCGCCATTCCGCGACCTCTGCGCTCTCCGAACGGCGCGATGTTATAATCGTCGCCAGCGTGTCGTGCATATACAGCTTGGGCGACCCTATCGACTACCGCAGCATGGTCATCTCGCTCCGCCCCGGAATGGAAAAAAGCCGCGACGAAGTTATAAACAAGCTCGTTGAAATACAGTATGAGCGCAATGATATAAATTTCATCAGAAACAAGTTCCGAGTCCGCGGAGACGTGCTTGAGATATTCCCGGCGCAGTCTAGCGAAAACGCAATCAGAGTTGAATTTTTCGGCGATGAAGTTGACCGCATATCTGAGATAAACGCCCTGACAGGTGAGGTCAAGGGCGTGCTGTCCCACGTCGCAATATATCCCGCGTCACACTATGTCGTTTCGCAGGAAAAGATGGAGCGCTCGATCAAAGAGATATATGATGAGATGACCGAGCGCGTCGCTCAGTTTGAGAGTCAGGGCAAACTGCTCGAAGCGCAGCGCATAAAGCAGCGCACGGAATATGATATCGAAATGCTTCGCGAAACCGGCTTCTGCAAGGGAATCGAGAACTATTCGAGAGTCATGTCCGGGCGCGAACCCGGTTCTCCGCCGTTTACACTGCTCGACTATTTCCCGAAGGATTTTCTGCTGTTTGTCGACGAATCCCATGTAACGCTTCCGCAGGTGCGCGGAATGTACGGCGGCGACCGCTCAAGAAAAGATACGCTCGTTGAATTCGGCTTCCGTTTACCGTCCGCGTATGACAACAGACCGCTGACTTTCGATGAGTTCTACGAGAGAGTCGGTCAAAAAATATTCGTCAGCGCAACGCCCGGCGAGTTCGAACGCGAGACAAGTTCGCAGATTGCCGAACAGCTTATCCGTCCCACGGGTCTCGTCGATCCCTCTATTTCAGTCAGACCTACCGAGGGTCAGATAGACGATATTATATCCGAGATAAATATAAGAGTCGAGCGCAAAGAGCGCGTTCTTCTGACTACGCTCACAAAGAAGATGGCGGAAGATCTGACGGATTATCTCGAAGACCTCGGCATAAAAGTGCGCTATATGCACCACGATGTTGATACGATAGAACGAATGGAAATTATCCGCGATCTGCGCCTCGGTGAGTTTGATGTGCTCGTAGGCATAAACCTGCTGCGCGAGGGATTGGATATTCCTGAGGTTTCGCTCGTCATAATTCTTGATGCCGACAAGGAGGGCTTCCTGCGCTCCGAAACATCGTTGATACAGACGATAGGACGCGCGGCGCGAAACGCGAACGGCGAGGTTATCATGTATGCCGACTCCGTTACCCCGTCGATGGAGCGCGCAATAGTTGAGACCGAACGCAGACGCCAGAAGCAGATGGCATATAACGAAGAGCACGGAATTGTGCCCAAGACAATAACCAAGAGCGTTCGCGATGTTATCGAGATAACCAGCAAAAAGGACAAGGGCGAAAAGCCGATAAAGAAGATGAGCCGCAAGGAGCGCGAAGAGATGATAGTTCGCCTGACTGCGGAAATGAAAGCGGCGGCGAAAATACTTGAATTTGAGCACGCGGCATATCTTCGCGATAAGATAAACAAACTAAGAGAAGGAAAGTAATCGGAGGCGATATTCTTGCCGCAGAAAAATATAATTGTAAAAGGCGCAAGGGAGCACAACTTGAAAAATGTCGATGTTGAAATACCGCGCGACAAGCTCGTGGTGTTCACAGGGCTTTCGGGTTCGGGAAAATCATCGTTGGCATTTGACACTATATACGCCGAGGGGCAGAGAAGATATGTCGAGTCCCTCTCGTCATACGCAAGACAGTTCCTCGGTCAGATGGAGAAGCCTCAGGTGGACTACATCGAGGGGCTTTCTCCCGCTATATCAATAGATCAGAAAACGACATCAAAGAACCCGCGTTCGACCGTCGGAACAGTGACTGAAATATATGATTATCTGCGCCTGCTCTATGCACGCATAGGCATTCCGCACTGTCCCGTCTGCGGCAGGGAGATATCGAGGCAGACTGTCGACGATATAGTTGACAGCGTGCTCGAGTTGCCCGAGGGCACCAGAATTCAGGTCATGGCACCTATTGCACGCGGTAAAAAGGGTCAATTCGTCAAGGAACTCGAAAGCGCGAAAAAGGACGGATATGTCCGCGTGCGTGTCGACGGAATAATATATGATCTCAGCGAAAAAATCGAGCTCGACAAGAACAAAAAGCACAATATAGAAATTGTGGTCGACAGACTCGTTGTAAAAGAGAGCATTCGAAGCAGGCTTGCCGATTCCATTGAAACAGCAACAGGTCTTTCAGACGGCATTCTGCTTGTTGATGTAATAGACGGCGAAGAGAAGCTTTATTCTCTCGACTATGCCTGTCCGGAGCACGGAGTCAGCATTGAAGAGCTTGAACCGCGCATGTTCTCGTTCAACAACCCGTTCGGAGCCTGCCCGACCTGTTCCGGACTCAGCGTATTCATGAAGCCCGACCCTAATCTTATCGTGCCGGATAAAAATCTTTCGCTCAGACAGGGCGCGATAAAGGCGAGCGGCTGGAACAATGCCGACGGCGGCACGATAGCGCAGATGTACATGGAGGGCATTGCGAATAAATATGGCTTTACTCTCGACACTCCGTTTAAAGATATCCCTGCGGACGGCGTTGACGCTATAATGTACGGCACAAAAGGTGAGAAGCTCAAGCTTACGCGCAGAAACGAATATGGCACAGGCTCGTATATGACCGCATTCGAGGGCATCTGCAACAATATTGAGCGCAGATATAAAGAGACCACAAGCGACTGGTCACGCGCCGAGCTTGAACAGTGCATGTCAACGGTAAAATGTCCCGACTGCCACGGTGCAAGGCTCAGAAAAGAGTCGCTGTGCGTAACCGTCGGCGGAATAAATATAGACGAATTTGCAAATAAATCTATTGTCAAAGCTATAGAATTTCTTGATTCGCTCACCCTGACCGACCGCGAGCAGATGATAGCGAAGCTTATAGTCAAGGAGATAAAGGACAGGCTGACATTTTTGCGCAGCGTCGGGCTCGGTTATCTGACGCTTGCCCGCTCGTCTGCAAGCCTCTCCGGCGGCGAAAGCCAGAGAATACGCCTTGCAACTCAGATTGGCTCGTCGCTTGTCGGAGTTCTGTATATTCTCGACGAGCCAAGTATAGGTCTGCATCAGCGCGACAACGAAAAGCTTCTGGATACTCTTCGCAACCTCAGGGATATCGGCAACACGCTTATAGTTGTCGAGCACGACGAGGACACGATGCGCGCGGCGGACTACATCGTCGATGTCGGCCCGGGTGCGGGTATCCACGGCGGAAATATAGTCTGTACAGGCACGGCGGAAGATATAATGAACTGCAAGGAGTCGATAACCGGGCAGTATCTCAGCGGTCGCAAGAAGATTCCAGTTCCCTCAAAGCGCAGAAAAGGCAACGGAAAAAGCCTGAAAATAATCGGCGCACGCGAAAACAACCTCAAAAATATAGATGCCGAAATCCCGCTCGGCGAGTTTGTGTGTATAACCGGCGTATCCGGTTCGGGCAAATCGTCGCTTATAAACGAGATACTGTATAAACGCCTTGTGACCGAACTCAACGGAGCGAAAAAAGTTGCGGGCGCGCATACGGATATCCTCGGAATTGACAATCTCGACAAGGTTATCGCAATAGACCAGTCCCCAATAGGGCGTACTCCGCGCTCTAATCCGGCGACATATACGGGCGTGTTCAATGATATCCGCGACCTGTTTGCATCAACTGCCGAGGCAAAAGCGAGGGGATACAAAGCAAACAGATTCTCGTTCAATGTCAAAGGCGGACGCTGCGAAGCATGCCAGGGCGACGGAATAGTAAAGATAGAGATGCACTTCCTCGCCGATATCTATGTACCGTGCGATGTCTGCAAAGGCGCGAGATACAACCGCGAAACGCTCGAAGTCAAATACAAGGGCAAAAATATCTACGATGTGCTCGAAATGACCGTTGAAGAGGGGCTTGAGTTCTTCTCGAGCATACCAAAGATAAAGCGCAAATTGCAAACCCTCTACGATGTCGGTCTCGGCTATGTCAAAATCGGTCAGCCCGCAACTACACTTTCCGGCGGCGAGGCGCAGCGCGTCAAGCTTTCAACCGAGCTTTCACGCCGCTCTACAGGAAAGACTGTTTATATTCTTGACGAACCTACTACAGGGTTGCACACAGCCGATGTACACAAGCTCATTGAAGTGCTCCACAGGCTTGTTGACAACGGAAATTCAGTCATTGTTATCGAACACAACCTCGATGTCATAAAGACCGCCGACTGGATACTCGACCTCGGTCCCGAGGGCGGCGACGAGGGCGGCGAGATAATTGCGCAGGGCACTCCCGAGCAGGTTGCTGCAACCGAAGGCTCATACACCGGGCAATATCTCAAAAAGCTTCTGAACGATACGGAGGAATAACAGAATGATAACTTCACGAACCGTCAGTTCTCTTGAAAAGATTTTTCACGATTCCGAGCCGACCTGCGCGTCGCTCTCGGAGATGTCTATGCTCGGCAATGAGAGAGCATCATTCCAGCTCGCGTATTTCTCTGACGAGGACACACAGTGCGGGATATCCGTATCCGGCTGGAGGCCCGAGAATATAAAAATATACAAAGTCGTTGAGATAAATTCAGATCTTCCGGCTTTTGAGGACTCGGATTTCTATTTTCTCCGGAAAACTCCTGGGCTCTATCCTGATATGCTTGAGCCTGTTGAAGACAATTCATTTTTCGCGGAGAGCGGACATCACGGCAGCTTGTGGATCGAACTCGACGCGTCCGGCGAATCGGCGGGCAGACATGATATTTTTATCACGGTTTCAAAAGGCAAAGAGACCGTCACAAATGTTATCACAGTCGATGTAATCAACGCAAAGCTTCCCGAACAGGAGCTCATGTGTACCATGTGGTTCCACTGTGACTGCCTTGCGACATATTATAAAGTCGATGTTTTCAGCGAAGAGCACTGGAATATAATCGAAAACTATGTCAGAAATGCCGCGAATCACGGTGTTAATTTTATTTTAACTCCGCTTTTCACTCCGCCGCTTGATACCGAAGTCGGGGGAGAGAGACCGACCGTTCAGCTTGTCGATGTCAAAAAGACAAAGGACGGCTACGAGTTCGGCTTCGACAAGCTCGACCGATGGATAGATATGTGCAGACGCTGCGGAATTAAATATTTCGAAATGTCGCATCTGTTCACCCAGTGGGGTGCAGAGCACGCGCCGAAGATAGTCGCCGAAGTTGACGGAGAAAAGAAGCGCATCTTCGGCTGGGAGACCGATGCTGACAGCGAAGAATACCGCGACTTTCTGCACCGTTTTGCCGCGGCTCTGACCGCTTTTATCGACAGAAAGGGTATAAGAAATTTCTGCCGCTTCCACGTGTCTGATGAGCCGTCATTGGAGCAGTATGAAGTATATAAAAAGCGCGCCGATCTGATAGCGGAGATATTCCCGGGCTTCAAAGTCATAGATGCGCTTTCGGATATTGAATTTTTTGACAAAGGCGCTGTGAAATATCCTATTCCGTCCGAAGATCATGTCGAAGACTTTGTCGGCAAAGTCGATGAATTCTGGACATATTACTGCTGCGGTCAGCACAACAAGAATGTCCCGAACAGATTCTTTGCAATGCCGTCGGCGCGAAACCGTATTCTCGGCACGCTGCTTTATAAATATAATGCAACCGGATTCCTCCAGTGGGGCTATAACTACTGGTATTCGCAGTTTTCAAAGCATGAGATAGACCCGTTCACCGTGACCGATGCCGGCAAGGCGTTCCCGTCCGGCGATGCGTTTGTTGTTTATCCCGGCGAAGACGGGCAGCCGATTAACTCGCTCAGGTTCAAAGTATTCTATGACGGACTCCAGGATCTTGCCGCGATGCGTCTGCTCGAAAGCCTTGTCGGGCGCGAAAAGGCGCTTGAAATCGCGATTCAGGATGATGAACTCACATTCCAGAAATATCCGCACGGCAGCAGCTATCTCCTGGCTCTCAGAGAGCGCGTGAACAAAGCTATAAAAGAGAATATATAAAAAATCACCGCGACCTGTAACAAGGGCGCGGTGATATATTTTTGTCTCTTATTCTTCTTCGGATTTTGCTTTTCTGTTCATAATGAACTCGTTTACTTTGTCGGACAGCTCACCGTGCAGCTTATACTTCTTTGTGAAGATGATGAGCGAAAGTACAACAAAAATCGGCGGGATAATAAACATCATTGTGGAAATGGTGTTCTTTGTGAGCTCTGTCTGAACGGGGAGAGTCGCATCATAGTGGGAGAACTGAAGTCCGAGGGCTATGACTATCGACTGTATGGTATATGCGAGCTTCTGAAGGAATCCTTTCATCGAGAAAACGATGGACTCCGAGCGATAGCCGAGGCTGTATTCGCCGTAATCAACGATATCGGCGAGCATAACGGTCTGCGAAACGAAGATGCATCCGATGCCCATGCAGCCTATAAGTGCAAAAACAGCGAACGGGATGAACATCTTGGCGTTCGACGCGAGAAGCACGGGACCGAACAGGAACATTCCGAGATAGCCTATAACGGTCATGCACATCGCGCCCTGAATGACCTTGCGGCGTGTGAACTTCTTCGAAAGCACCGGGAGCAGGAACAGACCGAGAGCCTGGCCTACGCCGCCGATTGCCGCGAAATAAGAGAGCAGCGATTTGTTGCCCATGACGTTATCAAAGAAGTAGATGCCCATTGCGTTGGTTATGTACCAGCCGGTGTTAAAGAGCAAGGCGGTGAGCATGAAAATGAGCAGCTGATCGTTCGATTTGACGGTTTTAAAAGCTTTTGCAAGCGTGAACTTCTCTTTCGGCGGCACTGAACCGCGCTCTTTGGTGGTGGTAACGGTGATAAGTGCGCCGATAATAAGCACGATACCTGCTATCATAGCCCAGCGGCTGTAGCCGACGGAATCGTTGCCCTTGCCGAGCATCGCGACCATCTGAACGGTGAACACGCTGACTATTATCTGACCGAAGCCCGAGAAAAATCTCGGAATAGCGGAGACGACATTTCTCTTCTGCGGGTCGCTCGTCAACGCGGGAACCATCGACCAGTAGGGGATATCTATCATCGTGTTTGTCATGCCCCAGAGGACATACATAACAGCGGCATAGATATAGAGCTTTATATTTATGAAATCACTGCTGACCTCAAATCCGGGATTGGTGAAGAGAAATGTCAGCGCAACCGCATTGAGCACGGCGCCGCACATTATCCACGGGCGGAACTTGCCAAACTTAGACTTCGTGTTGTCAACGATCGTGCCCATCATCGGGTCGTTGATGCCGTCCCATATACGCGCGAGAGTCGGCACGATAAGCAGGAAAGTTGCATTGAGCAGAAGAACATCGGTTAAATACTTTGTAAGGAACGAGTTGAACAGACCGTAACTCAGATCCATTCCGATAGCGCCAACGCCGAAACCGAGATATCCGAATATCCATGATATCCCGCCGGAGCTGCGCTTGGCTTTTTTCTCTTTCATTGATTCACATCCTCATAAAAGTTATAAGATAATATTAATTCAAACTAAAGCTTCCGTCAAGCCGAAAAAGACAAAATGAATTGAAAAATCGCGGTTTTGATGGTAATATATAGTCAGAACCTAAAAGGAGACGCTGTATGCAAGCTATAGACGAAAGGCTTCGAGAATATATAGCTGACATAATAATTCTGAAAGCGCTTTAAATGAGCTTTTCAACAAATACTATAAAAGTGAAAGGGGAACGGAATAATGCTCAGATTCAACTCCGACCATAAATTCAAGATAATGCAGATAGCCGATACTCAGGAGATTCCCGCCGTGTCGCCCGATACGCTGAGTCTCATAAACAATGCGCTTGACCGCGAAAAGCCTGACCTTGTTATCTTCACTGGCGATCAGATAAAGGGCTATTCAAAGAAGTTCAAAAAAGATCCTGCAATAATTGAGAGCACCATAGATATTCTCGTTGAGCCGATTGCAAAGAGAAACATTCCGTTTATGGTGACCTACGGCAATCACGACGCGCAGTGCGGCGTTGATAATCGTGGTCAGTACAAGTTTTACGCGAGGTACGACAATTTTATAAGCGGTGATCTCAGAAATGCCGATGATGTCGGAACGGCGGATATTCAGATTTATTCAAGCACCGAAGACAAGCCTGTGTTTGAGTTATATATAATCGACTCCCACGGCAAGGCAAAGGACGGAGCAGGATATGCGCCCGTCGACAAAAAACAGATAGAATGGTATGTCTCGCGCCGCGAACAGCTTAAGGCCGAAAACGGAGACTATTTGCCGTCGCTCGTGTTTCAGCACATCCCCGTGCCGGAGTTTTTCGATGTTATAAAGAAAGTGCCCAAGGGCACAAAGGGCGCAGTCCCGGCATACGGAGCGCATGAAAATGAGTATTTTGTGCTCAATGATGAAACTATCGCCGAAGGCGGATTTATGCTCGAATCGCCCGCTTCTCCCGATGTAAACACCGGCGAATTTGAGGCGATGAGCGAAAAGGGCGATGTCCTCGGCATATATGTCGGTCACGATCACAACAACAGCTTTGTCGTAAAATACAAAGGCGTTGATCTCGGATATACTCAGGGCGCGGGATTCAATGTGTACGGTCCAGGCGAAAACAGGGGAGTGCGAATCTTTGAGCTCGACGAGACTGCACCTCGCGAATACAAAACCCATACCGCGACATTCAAAGAACTTTGCGGAACAAAGATAAAGACCCCGGTCAAAGAGTTTATCTATAAGCACGCGCCGACCAGCCCGCGCGCAGTCAAACCGATACTCATAAAAGTCGGCATCGGCATTGCCGCAATTGCAGCTGTTTACGCCGCATATAAGTTCTTTACAGGGTTCAATATATAAACAAAAAACACAGCACCGCATTGAAAAATCATGCGGTGCTGATTATTTATTTTATAAACGAGAACATATGAATTATATTCATGTCTTCCTGCATATCAAGTCCGTGGCTTCCCACGCCTCCGTCTATCTCATGGCAGCCGTGATCGGGACAGAAGCCCAGCAGAGTTTTATGCCCGCTCCACTTCGCTTTTATAGCGTCGTGTATCTCCGAAAATACGGCTATATTCGCCTTGAGCGCATCAATCGACTCTTTACCCTCCGGCGCCCAGCGGTGCATTGTGCCGTCATAGTTGCCGTTATAGAGTGTAATGAAGTCGTATTTATCTGAATCTATCAGCTCAAGTGCCTTTGAGTTGCACTCTTCAACGGACGGATATATGTAGTAATCAATGTTACGCTCAAGGAAGATTTTTGAAATACTGTCGCCCTCGGTCGAAACTATTGCGCAGCGTTTGCCTGCTGCGGCGAGAGCATCAAAAGCCGTCGCTATTTTTAAAACCGGCTTTTCGTATTTCATTATGCCGTGAATCTCCGGCATAACGCCCGAATACATCGAAGCGAAGCAGACCGGCGTCACGCTCGGCATAACGGAGAGCATTGGGAGCTGAATCTGTGCTCTGAGTATCGCATCTTTGAACAATTCAGTATATTTCTGAAACAGCCACAGTGCGATAGCGTCGGGGTTATATATAAACACTCTGTCTGCTCCGCCTTCGCCGAGCTCGGCAAAGAGTTTGTCGAGCACTATGTCGCACGGGGCATCTGCACCATCGGGAGCATCGATGCCCAAAGCGCGCGTAAATGTGGCGGCGGAACGGGTCAGCCTTATTGAATCATAGAGTTCACTCATTGTTTTCATTCTCCTTGATTAGATTATTTATATCCGATATCTCCGGCATTGAGAGCAGTGCTCCCTTTTTGCATGTCACAAGAGATGCGGCAGCGTTTGCGAAAACAAGCATATTCCTGAGTTCAGCTTCTTTAACCTCTTTGCCGCCGTTATTCAAAAACCAGTCTATACAGCAAGCGCAGAAAGTATCGCCCGCTCCGGTTGTGTCTATCGTCTTTACATTGAGAAAAGTCGGCGCTTCGGCATAAATATTTTTATAATATGCGCGGCTTCCGCTGCGCCCCACAGTCACAGTCAGTAATGCAACATTCGGGTAGCACGTTCTGAATATCTCAACAGCTTTATTTATTTCATTACAGCCGGTCAGAAAACGTAATTCGTCAATCTCGATTTTTACAATATCGCTCACCGAACAACCGTAATCTATTTTTTGCTTTGCCCTGTCCATGCTGTCCCAGAGCGGAGGACGGAGATTGGGGTCGAACGACAACAGCAAGCCCGAATCTTTCGCTGTCTCAATAGCTTTTACCGTTGCCTTTTCAACGACATCGTGTGTCATCGAAAGCGTTCCGAAGTGAAGAACGCGGCTCTGCTTTATGATATCTACATTGACTTCATCTTCGCGCAGCATCATATCCGCACCGGGAGCGCGGTAAAAAGAAAAGTTTCTGTCGCCGTATTCGTCCGTCTCAACAAAAGCGAGCGTTGTGCGGACATTCTCGTCAAACACGAGCCCGCCGATATCTGTGCCGCTGCTCTCGACAATATTTTTGAGCTTCTTGCCGAAGATATCGTCTCCGACCTTGCCGATAAACGCAGTGCTCCTGCCGAGCTTGTTGAGCATTGCCAGAACATTGCACGGCGCGCCGCCGGGATTTGCCTCAAAAATCGACGAGCCGATATCCGACACCCCCGACTGCGCCATATCGATGAGCAGTTCGCCTATTGCGGTGACATCAAACATTTTATGCTGCCTTCTTTCGTGTTTTGCGTTTCTTTGCGGCGGTTCTGATGCCGTTTATCGCCATACCGAGAAGCGGCGAAATAACAAGTGTGACAATTAAAATCACAAACTGGTTTTCAATCTCAAAATATTTCGGAATTATCGATTGCAGACGCTGATGAAGCAAATAAAGCTCAAGACTGTATTTGCCTAGAAAATCAAACGGGAAAGTAATAACTTTTTCAAGCTTCGGCAGTTTTTTATTGAGTGCCGAAAGTCCGAGAGAGACAAGCAGGCAGAATGACGGCATCATCAGCAGAGCTGGATAGCAGTTGAGCCCGTTTTTTATATATTCCGGCTCTTTGACGCAGCCGTTGAGATAATAGGCGAGAAAAGTTCCGACTATAAATGCCGCAATATTGAGTATCAGCGAAGTTTTAGTAACTTTTTTATCTTGCTCAGCAAGCCTTCCCGTATGTATTCCGAGCAGGAAAACGGAAAGCCTGACTGCCGTTCCCCAAAGATAGATCAAATCGTTATAGTACATTATAACGCAAAGCGGAACAGAAAGAGACATACACGCTGAGGTATATATTATCTGCTTTTTGCCGCCGAGCTTTTTATAGAAGAACAGGAACAGGGGAGTTATCAGATAAAAAGCCAGCTGAGTTGGGATATACCAGTCAAATCGTGCGTGCCGCGTCCAATATCCGATGCCGGATATATAATAGAAGAAGTCAAGAGCACTCGCTCTGTCGAGCCTCAGCAGACAATATGAAGCGCAGGCAACTATAATATACGCAGGCAGAATGCGAACAAGGCGTGCCTTATAAAACCCGAGCACATTCGGTCTTTTAGTCAGCGAATAATATACTCCGAGCCCGGAGAGGAAAAGAAAAATATCGACTCCGTAAAAGCCGATTCTGTGAATAAACCATCCGACTTCGGTGGCGAATTTCAGAGGTATGTGAAAATACATTACCCACAGTATGGCAAAGCCCATCAAAAAACCGCGATATTTGCTCAGTGCGCCGTAAGTCAAGCCGATCACTTCCTGTCCATTTTTCACAATAGTAACATGAATTAACACCCATTTCAATATAAAATGAATTAGTTCTGCTTTTTCTCTTTTATTTTTTTGTTTAATGTGATAAAATTTTGTTGTTTAAAAAGACAAGAAGGAGTGCTGTATGAAAACTGAAAAAATAAGAGAGTCGATACTCGGCGGCAAGACATCGCTCGGTATTGAACTCGGTTCAACAAGAATCAAGGGTATACTTGTCGACGAAAACAACGAAGTCATCGCGGCGGGCGGTTATTCATGGGAAAATAAGCTCGAAAACGGCATCTGGACATATCATCTCAACGATGTTTGGACGGGTATGCGCGAATGCTACAGAACGCTTGCCGATGATGTAAAAGAAAAATATGATATCGAACTGACTTCTGTCGGCGCAATGGGTATTTCCGGCATGATGCACGGATATCTTGTGTTCGACAAAGAGGGCAGACAATTAGCTGATTTCAGAACATGGCGAAACACCGTCACCGAGCGCTCGGCGGCTGAGCTTTCCGAGCTTTTCGGGTTCAATATTCCTCAGCGCTGGAGCATAGCTCACCTCGACCGCGCCATACTCAATGGCGAGGATCATATCAAAAGCATCGACTTTATGACAACGCTCGCGGGCTATGTACACTGGATGCTGACGGGAGAGAAGGCAATCGGTATCGGCGAAGCATCCGGTATGTTCCCGATAAACAGCGAAACTCACGATTTCGATGAAACGATGATAAAGAAGTTCGATTCGAGAGTCGCAGACAAAAATCTTCCTTGGAAGCTGCGCGACGTATTGCCGACAGTACACAGCGCAGGAGATTTTGCCGGCAAGCTTACGGAAGAGGGCGCAAAGCTCCTTGATCCGACAGGAAAGCTCAAACCCGGTATTCCGTTCTGCCCGCCAGAGGGCGATGCAGGCACCGGCATGGTGGCAACGAACAGCGTTGCACAGAGAACCGGCAATGTTTCGGCAGGAACGTCGATATTTGCAATGATAGTCCTCGAGAAGCCGCTCTCAAAGGTGTATCCCGAGATAGACATGGTAACAACGCCGGACGGCAGTCCCGTTGCGATGGTACACTGCAACAACTGCACGACCGATCTCGATTCGTGGATAGGTCTGCTCAAAGAGACTGTGGAGCTGATGAGCGGGAGCGTTGACGTGCCGAAGCTCTATGATACATTCTACAACAAAGCTCTCGAGGGCGCTCCGGACTGCGGAGGACTGCTCTCCTATAACTATTATTCCGGCGAGCACACAACGGGATTTGAAGCCGGCAGGCCGCTTTTCACAAAGCTTCCGGACAGCAAGATGAATCTTGCAAACTTTGCCCGTGCAATACTCTTCTCGACGATGGCAACTTTAAAATTCGGCATGAACATACTGACCGAAAAAGAGTTTGTCCGCGTTGACAGACTTCTCGGCCACGGCGGATTGTTTAAAACTCCCGGAGTCGGTCAGAAGCTTATGGCTGCCGTGCTCGAAACTCCCGTTGCCGTTATGTCAACGGCAGGCGAGGGAGGCGCATGGGGAATCGCTCTGCTTGCATCATATATGAAGAACCGTGCGGACGGCGAATCGCTTGACAGTTTCCTCGATTCAAAAGTATTCGGCGATATGCTCGGAGACAGCGTAGCTCCCGACGCCGAAGACGCCGAGGGATTCAAAAAATATATGAATCGCTACAGAGCGGGTCTCGCTATAGAACGCGCGGCAGTAGACAACCTGAACTGAATATATTTTTCAGCCCTGTGCTTTCAAAAGTGCAGGGCTTTTTTATTTTTTCACCCTTTGATTTGACAAAAAAGACCTCGGCGGCGGCTTATAATTGAGTCATACCGTTTCGGGAGGTGCGCGATGAGCAATGTTATATATGTCGATATACTGCTGATGATAAATCTGCTCGTCAACTTTCTGATGCTGTCGGCGGCGGGTCTTTTGGTGAAAACCCCGACGCGCAGTTGGCGCATTTTGCTCTCCGCCGCGATAGGTGCGGTTTATTCATTGATAATCTTTCTGCCAGATATGAATCTGTTCTTTTCGATAGCCTTGCGAGTTTTTTGTTTTGCGGCGATGCTTTTCACCGCGTTCTCTATACGCTCGGTTAAAGACTTTCTCAGAGCGGGCGGCGGCTTTCTTATGGCGAACTTCGCCTTTGCGGGAATCACGCTCGCCATATGGCTGATGTTCAAACCTGACGGACTTACATATAAAAACGGCGCGGTGTATTTTGATATCAGCGCTGTTACGCTCCTGTTGACCTCCGCCGCCTGCTATGCTGTTATACGACTCATCTCCTATTTTATGCGCCGAAACGCGCCCGACAACCACACGGCAACAGTAAGAATAAATTATCACGGAAAAGATGCTGAATGCGCCGCTCTCATAGATACTGGCAGCTCGCTGAAAGAGCCGTTTTCTTCATATCCCGCAATAGTGTTTGAATACGGCGCGATAGCCTCTTTTCTGCCGGATGAAATAAAAGAACTCGTGCGCAGGGAGATAAAAGAAGACGAGGCGTATGCCTGCTGCGGCGTCAGGTTTATAAGCTTCAGGTCGGTCGGCGGGAGCGGGCTTCTTCCGGCAATAAAAATTGATAAAGTAACAGTAAAAAGTACCAAGGGTATTTTTGTATGCAGCGAGACTTATGCCGCGATATACAATGGCTCACTGTCCGGCGGCGAGTATTCGGCACTTATAGGAAACAATTTCTTTGACAGAGCGGAAAGGGGAGGCTCAAAAAATGAAAAAGCTGAAAGAGGTAATACAAAAACTGATAAACCGTTTTCTCAACCGCAGAGACCGTGGCGAGGTACACTACATAAACGGCTACGAGATACTGCCCGCCCCGCTGAAAAAAGATGAGGAGCGTGAGATATTCGAGCGCATCGAAGCTGGCGACGAATCCGCGCGCGAGCCGCTCATAGTGCATAATCTCAGGCTTGTGGTCTATATAGCGAGGAAGTTTGAAAACTCCGGAGTAGGAATAGAAGATCTGATATCAATAGGCACTATCGGGCTGATAAAAGCCGTCAACACATTCAGACCGTCAAAGAACATAAAGCTCGCGACATATGCTTCACGGTGCATTGAAAACGAGATACTCATGTTCCTGCGCAAGACAAATAATATAAGAAACGAGATTTCGCTCGACGAACCGCTGAATGTGGATTGGGACGGGAACGAACTGCTTTTGTCCGATATTCTCGGCAGCGAGCCGGATACGGTAAATCGCGGCATAGAGGCGGAGGACGAAAAAAGTCTGCTCCTGCGCACCGTTGATGCTCTTGCTGACCGCGACAAGCTTATAATGCGAATGCGGTTCGGACTCGGCGGCGGAAAAGAATATACGCAAAAGGAAGTCGCGGATATGCTCGGCATATCGCAGAGCTACATATCAAGGCTCGAAAAAAGGATTATAGAACGCCTGAAAAAAGAAATGAACGTCGTGTGATTCGACGCACCTCCAGCGGCATATAATGCCGTTGGGGGTGATTTTTTTGAACTGCTGCGTGACGGATCTGAGAAACAAGCAGGTTATAAATCAAAGGGACGGGAATATACTCGGCCCCGTGTCGGATATTGAAGTTGACACTTGCTCGGGCAAGGTAGTTGCAATTATCGTATTCGGCAGGCCGAAGTGTATGGGGCTGCTCGGACGATGCGACGATATAAGAATATGTTGGGAAGACATAAAGGTTATTGGCGAGGATGCCGTGCTCGTGTGCTACAATCAGCAGGCGTGCTGTGCGCCGCCGAGAAAAGGAGGTAGATTCTGCGACATATTCAATTCTTTTTGAAATAACTTGACAAATACTGCTTTTTATTGTATTATATTGCTACACTTTATCGGATAAAAGCTTTAAAGCGCAAAACAAAGAAAAAGCAGAGGAAGAAAAAATGGAGAATACCACCGTCTGGATAACTATCGCGGTATATGTTGCGGTTATGATAATAATCGGCATTGTATCGGGACGAGAATCAAAGAGCATAGCCGATTTGACGGTCGGCGGACGAAACGCCGGAGCATGGCTTTCGGCGCTTTCTTACGGTACGGCATATTTTTCGGCAGTTATGTTTGTCGGCTACGCCGGCGGCACGGGACTAAACTACGGTCTTTGGGGTATCGCCGCTGGAATAGGCAACGCCGTGTTCGGCTCGTGGCTCGCCTGGCGTGTGCTCGCCAGAAGAACACGCGATGTTTCAGACAGGCTCAAAATAAAAACTATGCCTCAGTTCTTTGAATTGAGATACAACAGCCGCGCCATGAAAATATTTGCCTGCATGGTTATATTTATTTTCATGATCCCGTATTCGGCGTCGGTCTATAAAGGTCTCGCGTCGGTTGCCGATGTTCTGCTCGGAATAGACGACAAAATATGCATGATAATTATTGCAGTTCTCGCCGCAGTGCTTCTTCTGCTCGGCGGATATCTCGTTCAGGCTCGCGCGGACTTTGTTCAGGGAATTGTCATGATGTTCGGCATAACTCTTCTTATAATTTTTGTCATCCGCTGCGACAGAGTCGGCGGTATAGAGGGTCTCAGAGAATACGCCAACTCGGCAGAGGGACTTCCGAAACTCGGAATCAAATCCGCAACTTCGCTCATCGCAACCGTGCTCATGACCAGCTTCGGCACATGGGGACTGCCGCAGATGATACAGAAATATTTCGGCATAAAGGACGACAAGCAGGCGAAGCGCGGCATAGTTATATCCACATTTTTCGCCCTGCTCGTTGCGGGCGGAGGATATTTTACAGGCTCGCTCTGCCACAGATTCTTCACTGCCAACGAGATAGCATCATTTAAAAAGCCGGTTCAGGACTATGTCGTTCCGAATATGCTCAAGGTCGCGAATCTTCCGAATATACTGCTCGGAATCGTCCTTGTCCTGCTCATAGCAGCGTCGGTTTCGACTCTTTGCTCCATAACGCTCACTGCGAGCTCGACATTCTCCATGGACTTTGTAAAGAGCGTGCTCAAGCCTGGAATGAAAGAAAAGAAAGTAACTGTTCTCACAAAAGTTCTCTGCGTTGTGTTTATTCTCTGCTCATATGTTGTCGCAAATACAGATACGCCCATTCTTGATATGATGAGCTACTCCTGGGGTATAATTTCCGGCTCGTTCCTTGCGCCTTATGTCGTTGCGCTGTTCTGGAAGCGTATGAACAAACACGGTGCTTGGGCTGCGATGATAGGCGGTTTCTCTGTCGCGATAGTTCCTGCGATATGCAAACTGCTTGTTGAGTTCGGGGTCAACAACAGCACGGCATCAACGCTTGCGGGATTCGGACCGCTTTTCGCCTGCATAGCGATGCTCCTTTCGCTCGCGCTCTGCTTCATCGTCAGCGCAATAACAGGAAAAGATGACAAGAATGTTACTGAATTATTTTATAACGGTATTGTCGAAAAAGAGTAACAGTGGTATAATTTATAGGTAATTTCCGAATACCCTGTCGAAGTATAAAAGAGGGAGACTTCAAGATGTTTTTTCAAAAGGAAATTGAAACAATGAAGCGCAGCGAGCTGGAAGCGCTGCAGCTCGAAAGACTGAAATGGACGGTTGATTACTGCTACAAAAATGTGCCGTTCTACACAAAGAAGCTTGACGAGGCGGGTATCTCCGCCGACAAGATCAAGAGCCTGAGCGATATAAAATACATACCGCCGACTACAAAAGCCGATTTGCGCGACAACTATCCGTTCGGTCTGTTCGCAAGACCGATGAAAGAGATGGTGCGTATTCACGCTTCGTCCGGCACAACAGGTAAGCCCACAGTCGTTGGATATACGAAGCACGACCTTGATCTGTGGTCGGACTGCGTTGCCCGTATTGCCGCCGCAGCAGGCGCTACCGACGAAGATATCGTTCAGATATCTTTCGGTTACGGCATGTTCACAGGTGCTCTGGGTCTTCATTACGGACTCGAAAAGCTCGGCGCAACGGTTGTTCCCAATTCGAGCGGAAACACCGAAAAGGCGCTGATGTATATGCGCGATTTCGGCACTACCGCGCTCGTTGCAACTCCGTCATATGCGCTTTATATGTGCGAAACGGCAAAAGAGCTCGACTATCCGATGAGCGACTACAAGCTTCGCCTCGGCCTTTTCGGCTCGGAGGGCTGCACACCCGAGATGAGAACCCAGATTGAAAAGGGCTGGGGACTATTCGCCACAGATAACTACGGCATGAGTGAGCTTATGGGTCCCGGAGTTTCCGGCGAATGCGAGGAGCGCGACGGACTGCATTTCTGCGAAGACTATTTCTATCCCGAGATAGTCGACCCCGAAACACTCGAACCTCTTGCCGAGGGCGAGACAGGCGAACTGCTTGTGACTACGCTGACAAAAGAGGGACTTCCTCTGCTCAGATACAGAACCCGCGACATCACAAGACTCAACTATTCTCCCTGCAAATGCGGAAGAACAGGCGTCAGGATGGACAAGGTCAAGGGCAGAAGCGACGATATGCTAAAAATACGCGGCGTGAACGTGTTCCCGTCGCAGATTGAAAGCGTGCTTATCAGCACGGAGCAGATTGGCGCAAACTATCAGCTGGTTGTCCGCCGCGAGGGATTTTCAGATACACTTGAAGTCCGTGTTGAGCTTGTTGACGCATCTCTGCTTGAGAGCTACGGCGAAATCGAGCGGCTTCAGAAGAAGATAATGCACAATCTCCAGACCACCCTTGGTATCCAGTGCAAGGTCAGCCTGCTTGAGCCTAAGACACTCGAAAGATTTGTCGGCAAGGCGCACAGAGTTGTTGATTTGAGAAACGAGAAGAAATAAATCCGGAGGCAAAAAATGAGAAAGTTACTTTTAGGAAACGAGGCCGTCGCAAGAGGCCTTTACGAAGCCGGATGCCGTGTTGCATCGAGCTATCCCGGCACCCCGAGCACCGAGGTGACGGAGAGCGCGGCTAAATATGACGAGATATACTGCGAATGGGCGCCGAACGAAAAGGTCGCTATGGAGACCGCAGGCGGCGCTGCCATAGCCGGAGCGCGTTCTTTCTGCGGCATGAAGCATGTCGGTCTGAACGTTGCCGCGGACCCGCTGTTTACACTCTCTTATACAGGCGTAAACGCCGGTATGGTCATAGTAGTTGCGGACGATCCTGGAATGCACTCATCGCAGAATGAGCAGGATTCGCGCAACTATGCAAAGGCATCAAAGATACCGATGCTCGAGCCCGCAGATTCTCAGGAATGCCTCGCTTTCACGAAGCTCGCATATGATATCTCCGAGCGTTACGACACCCCGGTTATAATCAGACTCACTACGAGAATCTCTCATTCCCGCAGCCTTGTTGAGATAGGGGAGAGAGTCGACAACGGACTCAAAGAGTATGTCAAGGACACGCAGAAATATGTCATGATGCCCGCTATGGCGAAAAAGAAGCATGTCATAGTTGAAGAGAGAACAAAGGCTCTCGAAGCATGGGGCGACAGTGAAGCTGTTGATCTCGGCGTCAACAAGATTGAATATAACGACAAGAAAATCGGCATAATCGCCGGCGGCATTGCCTATCAATACGCCAAAGAGGCTCTCGGCGATAAAGCGTCTTATCTCAAGATAGGCTGCCTCTATCCGCTGCCCGAGAAGATAATCCGCGACTTTACGGCAGAATGCGAGAAAGTCTATGTCATCGAGGAGCTTGATCCTTACATAGAAGATCACTGCCGCAAGCTCGGAATAAATGTCATCGGCAAGGAGCAGTTCACGCTTCTCGGCGAGTATTCGCAGAGCATGATAAAGAAAGTTATCCTCGGTGAAGAGAACGCTTATCTCAAGGCCGATATAAACGTTCCCGCGCGTCCACCCGTACTTTGCGCCGGATGTCCGCACAGAGGTCTGTTCTATGCCCTCAAGAAGCTCAAGGTCAATGTCAGCGGTGATATCGGCTGCTATACGCTCGGCTCGATGGCTCCTCTCGGCATGATGGACACCTGCATCTGCATGGGCGCATCCGTCTCTGCGCTCCACGGCATGAACAAGGCTGACGAAGCCGGCAGTCACAAGCGCGTGGCCGTTATAGGTGATTCTACATTTATCCATTCCGGTGTTACGGGTCTTATAAACATCGCATATAACCAAAGCAATTCGGTCGTTATCGTCCTCGATAACAGCATCACCGGCATGACCGGACATCAGCAGAATCCGACTACCGGACTTACAATAAAGGGTGACCCGACAACGTCAGTCAGCCTTGAAGCTCTCGCTCACGCAGTCGGAATAAACCGCGTCGTTGTCATTGATCCTTATGACCTCGCAGCAACAGAAAAAGCAATAAAAGAAGAGCTTGAAGCGGACGAGCCCTCGGTAGTTATATCCCGCCGTCCCTGCGTACTTCTCAAATATGTTAAGACCAAGCCACCCGTCAAAGTCAACACCAACAAGTGCGCCTCCTGCAAGATGTGCATGAAGATCGGCTGCCCCGCGATAAGCATGAAAGAGGGCAAGGCTCACATTGACTTCACCCTTTGCGTCGGCTGCGATGTCTGCAAGCAGCTGTGCAAATTCGGTGCGATAGAATAAGAGAGGAGCGGGAAAAATGGCAGTTAAATCAATTATGATAGTCGGCGTCGGCGGCCAGGGTACTCTGCTTGCGAGCAGACTCCTCGGCAGCGCGCTTATAGACAGCGGATACGAAGTCAAAGTTTCCGAAATACACGGAATGAGCCAGCGCGGCGGTTCCGTTGTTACATATGTTAAATACGGCGATGAGGTTTTTTCGCCCACAATTGAGCAGGGTGAAGCCGATATAATCCTCGCCTTTGAGAAGCTCGAAGCCGCAAGATGGCTCAGCTTCCTTAAGCCCGACGGCAAATTAGTCGTCAACGATCAGTGCATTGACCCGATGCCGGTCATAACCGGCGCGGCGGAGTATCCTCAGAACATATCCGAGGCAATAAAAGCAACAGGAGCTTCTATGATAGAGCTTGATGCGCTTTCGCTCGCCGTCAAAGCGGGTTCGGCAAAGGCGGTCAATGTTGTTCTCATCGGTGCGATGGCGAGCCACATGCAATTAAGCTACGAAACATGGATAAATGCTATAAAGAACACTGTGCCCGAAAAGTTCCTCGATATGAACCTTGAGGCGTTCCGCCTCGGCTATGAGCACGAAAAAAGCTGCTGAAACGCATTAAAGGCAGACAGTCAGCAAAAGGAGATATGATACGATGGCAAAGTATTTCAGCCCTGAAATTGAGACAGCGTCGCGCGATTATCTGCACGCAATACAGAGCGCAAGACTGATAAAAACCGTAAAAAGATGCTATGAAAATATCCCGTTTTATAAGGCAAAGTTTGACGAAATAGGACTCAAGCCTGAAGATATCCACTCGATAGACGATATCAGCAAACTGCCCTTTACAGTAAAGCAGGATCTCAGAGATCACTATCCGTTCGGACTTTTTGCCGTGCCGAGAGATGAGCTTGTCAGAGTTCACGCCTCGTCCGGAACGACCGGAAAGCAGACTGTTGTCGGCTACACGAGAGGCGATATAGACCGCTGGTCGGAGTGCGTGGCAAGAGCTCTTACCGCTGCGGGCACAACGCCCTCGGACTACATCCACGTCTCCTACGGCTACGGACTTTTCACGGGCGGTATGGGTATTCATTACGGTGCGGAGAAGCTCGGCGCAACGGCTATTCCCGTGTCCTCCGGCAACACAAAGCGTCAGGTGCAGATTCTTCAGGATTTTGGCTCAAATGTGCTCTGCTGCACTCCGTCATACGCTCTGTTTATCGCAGAGACACTCAAAGAGATGAATGTCGATCCCGCTGAACTGCCGCTTCGCATAGGCATTTTCGGCGCAGAGCCGTGGAGCGAGAACATGCGCACCCAGCTTGAGAATATGCTCAAAATCAAGGCATATGATATATATGGCCTCTCCGAGATAGCAGGTCCCGGCGTTGCATTTGAATGCTGCGAGCAGAGCGGAATGCATATATGCGAGGATTATTTCTATCCCGAGATAGTCGATCCCGTGACCCTCAAGCCGCTGCCCGACGGCGAATACGGCGAGCTCGTGTTCACATGTATCGGCAAAGAAGCTCTTCCGCTGCTCAGATACAGAACCCGCGACATTTCCGCAATAACGCATGAGAAATGCGCCTGCGGCAGAACGCTCGTCAAGATGCTCAGACCCAAGGGCAGAAGCGACGATATGCTTATTATCCGCGGCGTCAATGTTTTCCCGGCTCAGGTCGAGCATGTTATTCTTTCGCTCGGCATGGATCCGAACTATCAGATAATAGTTGACAGAGCGAATAATCTTGATATAATGACCGTCTGCATCGAGATGTCAGACCACATGTTCTCTGACTCGGTCAAGCAGATTGAGGCTAAAGAAAAAGAGATTTGCGGCGCCATGCAGTCCGTCCTCGGTGTTTCCGCAAAGGTGCGTCTTGTTGAACCGCACTCTCTGCCGCGCTACGAAGGCAAGGCTTCGAGAGTTATTGATAACAGAAAAATATAAAGGAGGAAAACCAAATGGCAATCAGTCAGATTTCGGTTTTTGTCGAAAACAGACCCGGCAGACTTGCCGACATAACGGCAGTCCTCGCCAAGAACAGCATCGATATTCGCGCTCTTTCCGTTGCGGATACCTCGGACTACGGCATTCTCCGCCTTATCGTCAACGACCCCAAGTCGGCGGTTGAGGCGCTCAGAAGCGAGGGAATGACCGCTTCCGCAACTCAGGTTCTCGGCATAATCATTCCCGATGAACCCGGCGGACTTGCGCGCGCTATCAAGGTGCTTTCAGATGCACAGATAAGCGTTGAGTATGCTTATGCGTTCATCACGCCTTCGGTCGGCAACGCCTATGTTATCATCAGAGTCGAAGATAACGATAAGGCTTCCGAGATACTCAAGGGCGCGGGAATCGAGCTCATTGAGCAGGACGATATCTTCAAGAAGTAAAGATTTTTTAACGCCTCTGATTAAAAAATCAGGGGCGTTTTATTTTAAAAGACAGGATTAGAATTGATGAACAACAGTCAAATTATTTCTACTGCCATGGCGCAGTCCGCAACAGACCTCGGATGTGCGCCGGAAGACTTTATAAAAGACAAAAATATTATCGTTGAATCAACAACAGACCCAAATGCGCGAAAATATTTGAAGCTTCCGTTTATATGCGACCTCGTGTCTTACGGAAACAACATTGTAGCTTCCGTTGACATGAAATATAAGGACATTGTGGAGCAGTATATAAATAGATTTGCGCCGGAGCACTGCTTCGAAACACCGAATATGCATATTCTAAACGACGCTTTTCAGGCGCACGGTATGCGTGTTTGTTTCATGGCTGAGTATTTTCTGCCGCGTATGGAGTCGCTTCAGGAACTGCCATGCCGATATGAACTCAAGGTTATGTATCCGAATGACTTCAAGGATTTATATCTGCCGCAGTGGAGCAACGCGCTGTGCATCGACAGAAAAGATTTAGATGTGCTGTGCGTCGGTGCATACGACGGCAATACTTTAATAGGACTTGCCGGAGCTTCTGCGGACTGCGATACGATGTGGCAGATAGGAGTCGATGTTCTGCCGGAATATCGCAGGCAGGGCGTAGCCGGCGCGCTGACCAGCAGACTGGCGCTGGAGATTATAAAACGCGGCAAAGTCCCGTTTTACTGCTGTGCATGGTCAAATATCAAATCTGCCGTAAACGCAATAAAAAGCGGATTCAGACCCGCATGGGCAGAACTTACCGTTAAGCCCGCCGATTTCGTTGATAAACTGAACGGAATAAAAATTAATAGATAAACAAAAATGTCCTCGCATAGATACTGCGTGGACATTGGTATTTTTCGGGACAAAGCCTCATATTATTAGATAAAATAATGGAGGTAAAATGCTATGGACATAAACGCGGCGGCAAAGGAATACGGGAACGGTGTTATAACTTCACTGAAAAAGAACCGAAGAATACTTATTATGATGCTGCTTTTTGCGGCGGGAATGATAATAGGCGCTGTTTCTCTCAAAAGGGCTGACAGTTACCTTTCCGGCGCATTTTCGGATATGTTTTCAGTTTATATAAGATCAAAAGGCAGCCAGTCTCTCGGTATGAATTTTATAAATTCGCTGGCCCTCAACGCTGCATTTATGCTCGCGGCATTTGTATTCGGGCTATGTGCGGTCGGGCTGCCGCTGATATGTATTCTGCCAATAATACGTGGAGTGGGGATAGGTATGCTGTCGGGCTATCTATACTCAAATTTTGCTCTGCGCGGGCTCGGCTACTGCGTTTTTGTGATATATCCCGGTCTTATACCGGCTATTTTTGCGCTCCTGCTCGCTTGCAGTGCAGGAATAAATTCATCATATGAAATGCTCCTCTCACTTTCTTCAGTTAAATCACCAAGAGGGGAGGGGAGCATAAAAATTTACTGTATGCGTTTTTTGATAATATGTATTCTTATAGTTCTTGCCGCAGTAACCGATGCCGCCGCAAGCAGGCTTTTTTGCAGGCTGTTCAGCTTTTAATTTTCGTCAGAATCAGATTCAGACTTTTTGCGCTTGATTTTGACTTTATTAAGCGGGTTGGAGTCAACGGCACTGCGCAATTGTTCGTCGACAACATGGGTATAAATTTCAGTCGTTGCCAGATTCTCATGGCCGAGAATCTCTTTTAGTTGCAACACATCGACATGGCCGTATTGATACATAAGCGTAGCAGCCGTATGTCTTAGTTTGTGAGTTGAAAATCCCTGACCGCTGAGCCCGGATTTTTCAAGATATTCGTCAACTATATGCTGAACCGTTTTGGGGCTGATTCTGGTCTTTCGGTTGCTCAGGAACAGCGCTTCTTTGTCTTTCACGCCGTCAACCGGACGCACTTTCATATAGTCTTTTATTGCGCTTACACACGCATCATTGAGATAAACCGTGCGTTGTTTATTTCCTTTTCCGGTTATTATAATTGTATTATCCGGTTTTATATCAGAATAATTGATTGAAACAAGCTCCGAAAGACGCATTCCGCAGTTCATAAAAAGAGCTAAAATGCAATAATCGCGCTCCTTATTTTTACCGTCTACGGATTCGAGCAAACTCACAGCCTGTTCAAGAGACAGATATTTAGGCAACGATTTCTTTATTTTCGGCGATTCCAGATCCTGCATAGGGTTTTCATCAATGTAGCCCTGAACCTTTAAATAACGATAAAAGCGTTTGATAGAAACGACTTTGCGAGCTCTGGCTGCCGTATCATTGCCGCGCTCGGCGCGACAGTATTCCAAAAAGCCGTACGCAGTCGGTATACGGGCAAGCGAGATAAAATCGATATCAAGCTTTGAAATATCAATTTCATCTATAGGAGTGTTTTTATACTGCGAAAGGTTTTCTTGCTTGAGCATGTACGCAAAGAAAAGCCGAAGATCCGAGGCGTATTCGCAGACAGTAAGCTGTGATTTGCCTTTGACGCTCGACAGATAATTCAGATAATCCCGCACCAATCGCGGTAGGCATACAAAATCCTCAGGTTTCATACACAGAACCTGTATAGTCATATAATAAAGTCCCCTAAATTATACAAAACATTTATTTTGTATAATTTTAGCAGGAGCTTTAGTCAATATGACTATTGATTCAGTTTTCCCTCCCTTCGCACAAAATCAGAACGCTATCTCAAACAACCGTTTAGTGTTCTCGGTTGCGGTATCGACAAGTGACTGTACATCGATATTTTTTATATTCGCTATCGTCTGTGCAGAATACGCAATCATATCAGATGAACATCTGGTTCCTCTGAACGGCACCGGCGCCATATAAGGACAGTCGGTTTCAAGCAAGATTCTGCTGATATCCGTCGATGCTGCGACTGCAACAGGTTTCTTCGCGTTTTTGAAAGTAACTGCTCCGCCGAGACCGATATACATTCCTAGTTTTAAAACTTCCTGCGCCATTTCAACGCTGCCGGAAAAACAATGGACTACGCCTTTTGGTCTGTATTTTTTGAGCAAAGTCATTGTGTCCTCGTGCGCTTCCCTGTCGTGGATTATAACAGGCAGATCGAGCTCTTTTGATAGTTTCAACTGAAGCTCGAAAATCTCTTTTTGAAGCTCTCTTGGCGAGAAATCATAGTGATAATCGAGCCCAATCTCCCCTATTGCGACGCATTTTTTCTTTTTTGTGAAATCAATTATTTTTTGTTCTATTTCGCTGATATTAGCGTTTTTTAATTCTTTTTCAGCCTCATGAGGATGAATTCCGCACGCACACCAGAAAAAAGGATATTTTTCAGAAAGCTCCGCAGATGTTGCGGAGCTTTTCAGGTCACTTGCGCAGTTTATAACAGCGCAAACGCCCTTTGACGGCAAGGACGCTATCGATTCGTCCCTGTCGCCGTCAAACTGTTCGTCGTCGTAATGGGCGTGGCTGTCAAAAATATTGTTTATCATCTTATCTTTGCTCCGACCGGGATATCGTCAACGAAAATCACCTTGACATCATCGTCTGCGCAGTCAGCCGCAAGAATCATTCCGCAGCTTTCAACGCCGCAGAGCTTTGCGGGCTTGAGGTTTGACACAAGGATTATATTGTGTCCGACAAGATCCTCGGGCTTGTACCACTTGGCAATTCCGGAAGCAACAGTACGCAGTCCGCTGCCATCGTCTATAGTCAGTTCAAGCAGCTTCTTTGCGTGTTTTACGGGCACGCAATCCTTAATTTTTGCAACTTTGAGCTCGACTTTTGCAAAGTCGTCAATGCCAATCATTGCAACTCCGGGAATCTCTTCTTTCTTCTCTTCGAGTGCCGCTTCGGAGACGGAAGTCTCCTTCTCTATCTCCTCAAGCATCTTTTCTGCGTCGATTCTGTTGAACAGCGGAGTCGCCGTTCCGACACGTCCACCGGCTTTGAGCGCGCCAAAAGACTGGATGCTCTCATAAGAAGATATATCCGTGTTGAGCTGCTCAAGAATCTTGTCCGAGGTATCGGGCATAAAGGGCTTGAGCTGAACAGCAATTATTCTGATACTCTCAAGGAGATTATAAAGCACCGTACCGAGCCTTGCGCGCTTATCTTCATCCTTTGCGAGCAGCCACGGAGTCGTCTCGTCGATATATTTGTTGCTGCGTCTTGCTGCGCTGAAAATAGCCTCAAGCGCATCCGCAACATGGAAATCATCCATGCATTTATCAACCGTCTTTACGCTGCCGAGAACGGTATTTTTGAGATCCTCATCGACGGCTTCCGGAGCTTCGGGAGCGAGTATCTCGCCGCCGAAATATTTATTTGACATTGCAATCGTTCTGTTTACAAGATTGCCGAGCGTGTTTGCAAGCTCGGAATTGTAGCGCTCGATTATGGTGGTATAAGTGATCGAACCGTCAGCGGCATAAGGCATCTCGGAGAGCAGATAATATCTGATGGCGTCAACGCCGAAATGTCTCACAAGATCGTCCGCATATATGACATTGCCCTTGGACTTTGACATCTTGTCCGTTCCGAAAAGCAGCCACGGGTGGCCGAATACTTTCTTGGGCAGTTCAAGACCGAGAGCCATGAGCATAATCGGCCAATAAATTGTGTGGAAGCGAAGAATGTCCTTGCCGATTATATGCGCGTCTGCCGGCCAATATTTGTTGAACAGCTCGGAGCTGCCGTCGGGATCATAGCCGAGAGCGGTGATATAGTTCGAAAGCGCGTCTATCCAGACATAGATGACATGCTTGTCATCAAAGTCGACCGGAACGCCCCATTTGAAAGACGAACGTGAAACGCAGAGATCCTGGATACCTGGCTTTATGAAATTGTTGACCATTTCTTTTTTGCGGCTCTCGGGATAGATAAAGTTCGGGTTCGCCTCGATATAATCCTCGAGCTGCTTCTGATACTTTGACATTCTGAGAAAATATGCCTCTTCCTTTGTCGGGACAAGCTCGCTGCCGCAGTCCGGGCACTTGCCGTCAACGACCTGGGACTCAGTAAAGAAGCTCTCGCAGGGCACACAGTACATGCCTTCGTATTCGCTCTTATAGATATCGCCCTGGTCATAAAGCTTGCGGAATATCTTCTGAACTACCTTTTCATGGTAATCGTCGGTCGTTCTGATAAACTTGTCGTAAGTTGTGTTGAGCAGATCGCAGATACCGCGTATCTCCCCTGCCACTTTGTCAACATATTCTTTCGGGGATACGCCTGCGTTCTTGGCGTACTCCTCTATCTTCTGACCGTGTTCATCGGTACCGGTAAGGAAAAACACATCATATCCCTGCATTCGCTTATACCTGGCTATGGCATCGGTGAGAACTATCTCATAGGAATTGCCTATGTGAGGCTTGCGCGATGTGTAAGCAATCGCAGTTGTGATGTAATACTTTTCTTTGGACATGATTTGTTTTCCTCCTCGTATGTAAATACTTATATATTATACCATCTTTTTTATATTTTACAAGACAAAACCGTGCCTTGCGGCACGGTCATCGTGTTTTCTTTTTCATATTTGCGGCAAGTATGCCTCCGACACAGGCACATACGGCCGCAACAGCTACCGCAATCGCTGTTTTTATGCCTACACTGCCGCCTGCGGCCGCGGCGGATACAACAACGCAGGCAATGAGCAAAACTGATGAACACAGTCCCAACAGAAGTCCGTTTTTTCTTATTGGGATGACAGAAAAGAGTCCGGCTATAAACGCCGCTATTGCGGCACACACAATTGAAACTGGCGTATAAGCTCCCGACGAAACACCTTTTTTGAGTATCACCGCAGAGGCAATCGAAAGCAGTATAAAAAATATTGCGGCGCCAAGCGCATTGCCGATAAGCAGACTTATCAGAAGAGTTTTCTTATCGTTGGTTTCCTTTCGCTCTCCCCTTTTGGCAGGCATAAAAAAATCCCCCTCATACCGTTTGTTAAAAAGTATGAGGGGAAGTCTGATTTTATGTCAGATTACTCGGCGTCCGCATCCTTGTTCTTCTTGCTCTTCTTGCGGCTTGCCTTGCTCTTTGCCTTGGCCTCTTCCATCTTTGCGGCCTTCTCGGCTTCCTGAGCTTCCTTCGCGGCAGCTCTCTCAGCCTCGAGCTTCTCGTTAGCGGTGTTGTTGGTGCTGATAGCCCATCTCATAATCTTGATTCTGTTTCTTTCAGCGCCGGTCTCTATAATAAGAGAATCATCCTTAACAGTGACAACGCGTCCGACGATACCGCCGATGGTGGTGATCTCATCGCCGACCTCGATGCTGTCGCGCATCTGCTGCTCTTCCTTCTGCTTTTTCTTCTGGGGACGGATCATGACAAAATACATGACCGCGAACAGAAGAACCATCATAACGATAAGAGAAATCTGGCTCTTACCGGAAGCCGCACCGTTTGCAGCTGTACCGCTGGCAAGGTTTAAAAACTGTACTAAATTCATAATGAACCTCCAAATGATAATAGAATAATTATAACTGCTGTTTCATATTTATGCAAGCATTTATTTAAATTTTTAGACTGATGCGAGCGAAAAAACATAATCTTTGTGCACAATGCCTGTCTCAATAAAGGATATTCCGCTGCATTCGAATCCCCTTTCGGTTATTTCGAGCGATATATCGCTGACTGTACTTACCTTTGGACTCAGCGCCTTGAAGCAGGCCTCCTTGACAGACCACAGCGTAAGCAGGCTTTGCGTATCTGTCGCATATTCCCTCTCGGCATCGTTGAAGCATATTTTATTTATAAGTTTGGGATTGACATCACGCTTTTTCTCAATGTCAACTCCGATTGGAAAACTGCTCACCGCACAGACTGCATAGTCGCCGGAATGACTGAGAGATATATAGCATCCATCGCACAGCGGCTTCCCGCTGCCGTCACAAGTTATTCTGATTTCGTCCTCATCAATACCCAAAAAGTCGGCAGACGCGCGCCTTGCGGCGAGATTCGCGGCAAGCGAGCGCTTTTTGTCATCTTCAAAGCGCATCCTGGAAACGCGCTCGTGTTTCTGCGGACAAAGAAAATTCATTTCGCGCTCGTACTGCTCGTTGGTCAGTTCGTTTATATTTATAAAAAGTGTCAGTGCCATTACTTTGCGTGTATCTTCTGACCGTCTTCAATATCTTCGGACGGTATCTTGACTATCTTATCCCCTACCGAGCAGCCGGAAAGTATCTGATAATGCTCTCCGTCAAAAAGTCCTGTTGTGACTTCAGTTTTCTTAACGGTCTTTGAATCCGGATCATAGAGATAGATATATGACTTTCCGTCCTCGTACTGTATCGACTCAACCGGGACAAGAGTGGCGTTCTTCTGAGTTTCGAGCTTTATGGACATATCAACCGAAAGACCAATTATAATGCTCTTGTCGGGCTGTTCAATCATCGCTTTCGCCTCAACTTCGCTGCCGCCGGATGTTGAACCGAGAAGCGAAGTAATGCTTGACGAGGCAGATTCAGAGGCGGTGGGGCTTATAAAGCTGACGTAACCGCTGAACTTCTTGCCTGTTGCGCCGGTTATCTCGACCGGCTGGTCGAGTTTTATTTTATATATATCCTTGCCGCTGACACTGAAAGTCGCAGAGAGCGGATAATATTCAACAACTATGCCGCCGGGAGTGCCTGGAAAAAGCTGATTGATAATACCGGAAAAGTCCTTTGTGTCCGATGTTGCGGATGAGAGAAGCGAAGATATATCAATACTGTCGAGCGAGACTGTTGAATTGCTTTTCGACGTGTGATATGTCTCGCCGCTGACGATATTTATTTCCCTGACAACGCCGTCATTCTCGGCTACCCAGCCTTTTTTCAATGCGTTCACGGCTTCAACAGTGCTGTCAAGATCGTTTTTAGCGGACTCGGCAACGGAGAGATAAAGCGACGCGAGCGTATCGCCGGACTGGAGCTTCAATATACTCTGGCGCGCCTTAAGCTCAACCAATTCAAGCTGCGCCGATATCAGCTGCTTTTCCTCGTTGGAAACCGAAAGGAGCTTGAGTATCGACGAAATCTGATTGTTCGCGCCGTTAATTATATTCTCGAGATGCTGGAGTATCTCCGAAACCTGAGTGCCGGAAGAGAAGAGTCTGTCAACTATTTCTGCCGCCAATTTGCTGTCGCCGAGGAGCTCGGTGAGCTGCTTTTTCAGCGAGATAGTTTCCTTTGTGTCGTCCTTCGGTTTTGCCGCATCGACCTTTTCGCTGAGCTTTTCTATCTCACGCTGCTTCTGCTCTATCTGCTTTGAGAGCGACTCAAGCTGAGCCACGGAGGCGTTCGCGTTTGAAGCATACTTTCTGTACTGCGACATGGCGGCGTTATAGTTCTCCCTTTTCTGCGATACAATATCGCTGAGGGAGCTCGTATCAAATGTCGCGAGCACATCGCCTTTTTTAACGGCATCTCCGACTCTGACATTCACGCTCTTGACATAGGTGCCGTCAAGTATTTCGAACGACGCCTGGTTCTCGGAGTTCACAGTACCGGAAAGTTTGAGCGTTTCGGTGATATCGCCGGCAGTTACATCCGCCAGGGCAACTGTAGTGCGTGTCTTCTTGCTTATCACAACATAAGCGGTGACACCGAGTGCAATGATAAGTAGCGCGGCGACGATACTGATGACGATTTTTTGCTTTTTGTTGAGTATCTTCTTTGTCATCCCAATTCTCCATCATGTATTTTCTTATATATTACACTTATGTTTCGGCGAGTTAAAGTACATTTTGTAAACTTTTTTAAAAAAGTCGGATCCATGCGGCGAACACACGAATCCGACATAATTATTTAGTTGCAGCGCTTCCAAAGCGAGGGCGAAAACAAAGCGAGAACCGGGAATATCTCCAGTCTGCCGATTATCATGTCCGCGCTGAGAACAAGCTTGCTGAACCACGAGAATCCACTGAAATTGCCCATTGGACCGACAATATCTATTCCGGGTCCGATGTTATTCATGCACGATATAACCGCAGTTACATTGGTCGTGAAGCTAAAATCATCGATTGAAACAAGAAGCGTTGATGCTATCATAACAATAACATATGCAACAAGATACATAGAAACATTTCTGACGAGTGCTTCATTCTGAACCTTTCCGTCAATACGGAGCACTTTGACGCTGCGCGGATGAACAACGCGCTGCATCTCGTTGCGAAGAGCCTTGAATAATATAAGGACTCTCGACACCTTCAAGCCGCCGCCGGTAGAGCCCGCGCACGCGCCCATGAGCATGAGCACAACGAGAATATATCGCGAAAGCTCAGGCCAAAGCGAAAAATCAGTGGTAGAAAATCCGGTTGTCGTGATAATCGACGAAACCTGGAAGAAGCTGTGATGAAAAGCGTCAAACCAGCTTGAGAACATTGAGCGAATATTTATTGCTATCACCGTAACCGACACCAAAACGGTTATGATATAGAAGCGAAGCTCCTCGTTTTTGAAAACGAGCTTGAAGTCTCTTGCAAGCAGCAGATAATAAATATTGAAGTTCACGCCGAACAGCAGCATAAACACGGCAATAACACCCTGAAGATAGTAGCTGTCATACGCGCCGATACTGGCGTTCTTTATTCCGAAGCCGCCCGTTCCGGCGGTTGCAAAAGAGTTCAGAACACTGTCAAACAGCGGCATTCCTCCGGCGAAAAGCAAAATGATTTCAATAATCGTCAGCGCAATGTATATGATGTAAAGAATTTGTGCGGTCTGGCGCATCTTTGAAACGAGCTTTCCGAATGTGGGACCCGGGCTTTCGGCTCTCAGAATATAGAGCGACTGAGCGTCGTTGTCCTTGCCATTTGGTACAACTGCAAGCAAGAACACAAGAACGCCCATTCCACCGAGCCAATGCGAGAAGCTTCGCCAATAGAGCAGACCTTTGGAAAGCGCCTCGACATTTGAAAGTATACTCGAACCGGTCGTTGTGAATCCGGAAACGGTTTCAAAAAAGCAGTCTATAAAATTCGGAATCTCACGGCTTATAAAGAACGGCAGTGCACCGAAAAGCGATATCGCAAGCCAGGACAGCGAGACTATCGCAAAGCCCTCTCGCACAAATACATTACGCTTTTGGGGCTTTATCATATGCATCAGCTGACCGATGACAAGGAGTGCCGCGATGCTGATTCCGAAAGCGAGGACGCATTTGAACTCGTTATGATACAGCGAAACAAGCAGCGCCGGGATCATAAAAAGTCCTTCAATTCGCAGAATATTGCCTATATAATTTGCAATAAGTTTATAGTTCATTTTCGCGTCTCCCGGCTCAGTCCTCGGCAAAGATATCGTTTATATCCTTGAACTTGCCCTCTGCAGTGGTGATAACGATTATCGTATCCCCCGCCATTATATAATCATTACCGCTCGGGATAATAACCTTTCCCATGCGGGTTATGCAGGCGAGGAGGATATTGTCCTTGAGGTTGACTTTTTTGAGCGGTTCGCCGATGCACTTTGTGCTGTCGGTCACCGCAAACTCAAGGGCTTCAACCTTTTCGTCGACTATCCTGTACAGAGTCTTGACCGAACCGCCGGTGGTGTTGTCCATAGCCCTGACATAGCGGATTATCTCATAGCTCGTGAGCATTTTCGGGCATACGACGCTGCCGATATCCTTGTCTTTGAAGAGCTTGATATACTCGGTACGGTTAATTTTTGTAATTGTCTTTGGCACTTTGCAGACATCCGCGTACATCGATATGATAAGGTTTTCCTCATCGATATTCGTCAGCGAGACTACGGCGTCCGTATCTTCGATACCCTCGGACGAGAGCAGATCCTGGAGCGTTCCGTCGCCGTTGATTATAACAGCACCGGGCAGACGCTCCGAAAGAGCGCGGCACTTGTCGAGCTTCTGCTCGATTATCTTGACATTGACACCGCTCTTGATAAGCTCATCGGCAAGATAGACTGCAATCTTGCTTCCGCCGATTATCAGCACATCTCTTATCTTCTGATTGCTTATCTTGAGCGCCTTGAGCATTTTGACAAGCTCGCTGCGCGGAGCGGTGACGGTTATCTTGTCGTTTGCCTGAAGCTCAAAGCTGCCGTCAGGAATGCAGACTTCGCCTCCCCTGTCAACGGCGCAAACAAGCACTTTCACGCCGCGCAGAACATCAGATAATTTTTCAAGCTTCTTGCCGACCAGCGCGCAGTCCTCTTTTAACTTGAGCTCAACTATTTCAACGCGGCCTTTGGCAAAAGTATCACGCTTGAGGAAGCTCGGGAACTGCAAGATGCGGAATATCTCTCTTGCGGCGGTGAGTTCCGGATTGACGGTCATCGAAAGGCCGAAATCGTCGCGCATATACTGAATCGATTGAACATAGTCCGGGTTGCTCATGCGGCAAATCGCGTGGCGGCATCCAAGCTTCTTTGCGAGAATGCAGCACAGCAGGTTTATCTCATCCGCAGAGGTCGCGGCGATAAGAAGATCGCTGTTTGCAACATCTGCCTCTTCCTGCGTCTTGAGCGTGACTCCGTTTCCGTCGACAACAAGCACATCGAGCTTCTGGAGCGAATCCTCGAGCACATCAGGATTGTTGTCTATGACTACGATATCATGACCCTCGGCAAGCAGCTGCTTCGCGATATTGTAACCAACCTTGCCGTCGCCGACAATAACAATTTTCATTTAAAGTTCCATCCAATCAAAATAATAGGAGTAATAGGAAAAATCCTTATCCAATATTATAACTTTCTTTTTTGCTATAGCAATGGCAATTGTGCACAATTAAGCCATAACAATTTTGTGGAAAATTTTCTTTCCCTTCTTAATTATAGCCGGGTCGGCGGCTATTTCGTCGGCAGAAAGCGAAAAATCGAGGCTCTTTACCTTTTCATCGTTGACGCTGACGCCGCCCTGCTCGATAAGTCTTCTTGCCTCGCTTTTGGATTTTGCAAGTCCTGCTTTGACAAGAATATCTATAACGCTGATTTTTCCGTCTGCAAAGTCATCTGCGCTGAGGCTTGTGGACGGCATATCTGCGGAATCCGCTCCGCCGCCGAAGAGTGCTCTTGCGGCATCCTGTGCCTTGTTCGCTTCATCCTCACCATGGACGAGCTTTGTCAGCTCATATGCGAGTATCTCTTTTGCCTTGTTGAGCTGGCTGCCCTCCCACTTGTCCATCTCGTCGATCTGCTCGAGAGGCAGGAAAGTAAGCATACGGATGCACTTGAGAACATCGCTGTCTGCAACATTTCTCCAATACTGATAGAACTCGTAGGGCGAAGTCTTCTTGGGATCGAGCCAAACGGCGTTGCCTGCGGTCTTGCCCATCTTATGACCCTGGGAGTCGGTAAGGAGTGTTATAGTCATTGCGTGAGCATCCTTGCCGAGCTTTTTGCGTATGAGCTCGGTTCCGCCGAGCATGTTGCTCCACTGATCGTCGCCGCCGAACTGCATGTTGCAGCCGTAGTTCTTGAACAGATAGTAGAAATCGTAGCTCTGCATTATCATATAGTTGAACTCAAAGAAGCTCAGACCCTTTTCCATGCGCTGCTTATAGCACTCGGCACGAAGCATATTGTTGACGGAGAAGCAGGCGCCGACCTCGCGCAGAAGTTCGATATAATTAAGGTTGAGAAGCCAATCGGCGTTGTTCACCATCTGAGCCTTGCCCTCGCCGAAGTCGATAAAACGCTCCATCTGGCGTCTGAAGCACTCGGCGTTGTGATTGATATCCTCGCGGGTGAGCATCTTTCTCATGTCGGTGCGTCCCGAGGGGTCGCCTATCATTGTAGTGCCGCCGCCGATAAGAGCTATCGGCTTGTTGCCAGCCATCTGCAGTCTCTTCATGAGCGTAAGAGCCATGAAATGACCTGCCGTGAGGCTGTCTGCGGTGCAGTCAAAACCAATATAGAATGTAGCTTTGCCGCTGTTTATCATCTCTCTGATTTCCGGCTCGTTCGTCACCTGCGCGATAAGTCCGCGCGCGACGAGTTCTTCGTAAATTCCCATAGTTATTTTTCCTTTCATTTTGTTCATAAAATTAAAAAGCCTCCGCACGGAGAACCGTGCAGAGGGCGAATTACCGCGGTACCACCTCTGTTCACTCCTTTCGGAGTCTCAGGAGCATTGCGCTCTGCGTATAACGCACGCCTGCGGCTCAGCCTACTACAATTGTTCAGCCTCGCAGCTCGGAGATGTATTTCGCCGCCATGCCGCGTCCCCTCACAGCGCCCGGAGACTCTCTTTGCCGGCATGATACAGCTACTTCTTCCCGTCACAGCTTTTAAAATATGCAGTCATTATAAACCATACTTCAAAAGTTGTCAACAGTGATATGATTTGTAAATTATTTTATATGTATACTACATTTATTGCATACTTGCACGACTTGTGGTAAAATATGTTTGTTTATCCGAAAACTTAAAGCATCAAGGAGTTAATCGCAAATGGCTGAATACAACTTCAAAACGGGCGTGGATGCCGGAGAATACAGAGACTTTCTCAACGTCTCCCCTGCCTATTGCTTCACACAGCTGCCCGAATGGTCCGAGGTCAAGGACAACTGGGATCACGACATATGCATGCTCTACAAAGACGGCGCGCCCGCAGTAGGCGCACTTCTTTTGATAAGGCATCTGCCGATGGGCAAAAAGCTCATATATTCCCCGCGCGGTCCCGTCGGCAAATTCGACGACGCAGAGGCAATGCGCGAATTCTCGACTCAGCTGAAAAAATACGCAAAGAAGATCGGCGCGATTGCCGTTAAGGCAGACCCGTTCGTAATAAGAGAAAACTACGAAAAGCAAAATGCCGCCGATTTCGGCAACTCATTTGACGAGACGATAAGAGTCATGCAGGAGTGCGGATTTGTTCACAGGGGCTTGAGCACCGACATAAACGCATATTTTCAGCCGAGATTCAACATGGCTATCCCGCTCTTCAACGAAAACGGACCTATCGACAGCGCGGGATTTTTGAAAGCTGTTCCCAAAAAGACCCGCTATTATATGGGCTCGTTCCATAATTCCAAGGGCATCGAGTTCATAAAAGCCGACCCGGACGACGATCTTTCTGAGTTTGTCCGCCTGCTCGGTCAGACCGAAAAGCGCCAGGGTATCTCGCTGAGAAACGAAGAATATTTCAAAAAGATACGCCATGCGTTCGGCGACAGAGCGGTCATATATTATGCGCGCATGCACCTTGACAGATATGTTGAATATCTCGAGGGGCTGATTGCAAAGAAGCAGAACATTCCCGAAAACACGCGCAAGCTCGATGAGGCAAAGGCTCTTATCGAAGAAAAGGGAAACACCGTGAATCTCGCCGCCAGCCTTGTCATTATGCCTGATCCGCAGGCGAAGCTCAAAATTGCCGAGTATCTCTATGCCGGCTCCGATCTCTCCGTGCTCTCGACCCTCTGTGCATCTGTCGGGCTTATATATGCGGGAGTCTGCGATTCCATAGATGCCGGCTGTGACTATTTCAACCTCGGCGGAGTTGACGGAAGCTTCGAAGACCATCTTTCAAAGTTCAAGATAAAGTTCGTACCCCATATATTTGAATATGTCGGCGAATTTGATATGCCGGTTGACAAAATTATGTATCTCGGGTTTGAAAAGCTTCTGCCCATGGCAAAGAAGGCAATCAAAAAGATAAAGAAATAAGGCAGGTAAAGAAATGAAAATAAAAAATGAAAAAGGGTCTGTTATCAGCAGGATTTTTAAAGATAACAAATACTGTTGGCTCGCTTTTGGCTGCTCGGCAGTTATAATGCTGATAGTCTATATCTGCTACAGCCTCATACCGTTCGGCGATGTGACCATTCTCAGAATGGATCTCTATCATCAGTACGGCCCACTTTTTGCGGAGTTCTATGACCGCGTTACTCAGATGAAGAGCTTCCTCTACTCGTGGAATACGGGGCTCGGAGGCAGCTTCCTGGGTAACTTCTATAACTATCTGTGCAGCCCGCTCTCGATAGTTATGCTCATCTTCGGTCATAAGAATATGCCCGAGGCGATAGCGACAATGATTCTTCTCGCTGCGGCGTTTTCGAGCGCGACCTTCTGCTATTATCTCAAAAAGTCGTTCGGCGAGCATTCGCCCATAACCGCAGCGTTCGGTGTGCTCTATTCTTTCTGTGGCTTCTTTATAGCCTATTATTGGAATCTGATGTGGCTCGACGCCATGGTTCTGTTCCCGCTGATGATTCTCGGCATTGAGCGCATCATCAACGAGCGCAGACCCGCTCTCTACATTTTCTCGCTGTCGATGACACTGCTGACGAGCTACTATATGGGCTACATGGCGTGCATCTTTGCGGTGCTCTATTTCCTTGTATATTATTTCAGCCGTTATAACATCTCCGACACCACGAAAGCTCTCGAAGTTTACACCGACCCGGACGGCGAGCAGTACAGCAAGCTAAAAGATAAAATCAGATACAACTCATTCCTGTCCGACGGAATAACATTTGCTCTTTCGAGCATTGCAGGCGCGGCTCTCGTTGCGTTCGCGCTCATTCCCGTCTATTTTATTCTTCAAAGCTGCTCCGCGACGAGCGGAACATGGCCCGAGACCGTCAAGTCATATTTCAAGATATTCGACTTCCTCGCAAATCATCTTGCAAGCGTCACTCCCACAATAAGAAGCAGCGGAACCGATGTTCTTCCCAATGTCTATTGCGGAATGGCAACGGTAATACTTGTCCCGCTCTATCTTTTCTGCAAACGCATACCCGTAAGAGAAAAGATAGCAAATGTGCTTCTGCTCGGGCTGATATATTTCAGCTTCAATCTCAATGTGCTCAATTATATTTGGCACGCATTCCACTTCCCGAACGATCTGCCCTACAGATTCTCGTTCATGTATTCGTTCATCCTGCTCACCATGGCATATAAGGCGTTCCGACACATTACCGAGTTCTCCGGCAAAGAGATACTCGGCGCGGGAGTAGCTATTCTTTCGGGAATAGTTATAATCCAGAAAGTCGGTTCAAAGAACGTCGATGAAACAACTGTTATTATCAGCCTGCTGTTTGTCGTGCTCTATACGCTTATATTCTATCTCTTCTCAACCAAGAAATACCAGGCGTCGGCTATGGCTGTTCTGATGCTCTGCTGCGTCTGCGCCGAGGCTATAAGCGCCGACACCGACAACTACAGCATGGACAGAACAAAGACCGAATACGCCGGAGACTATCAGGATTTCAGAGACCTCAAGAATGAACTTGATGATATTGAGGGCAATGACACTTACCGTATGGAGCTCACCTCACTCAGGGCGCGCATGGATCCCGCATGGTATAACTATAATGGCGTATCCACCTTCTCGTCCATGGCATACGAAAAGGTTGCAAATCTGCAGGAGCAGCTCGGTCTCTACGGCAATTATATCAACAGCTACACCTACAATCCGCAGACCCCGGTCTACAATTCAATGATGTCGCTCAAGTATATTGTCGACAACAACGAATACAACCCGCCGCTGAGCGATGAGTTCTATGAATATGTCGGCTCCTCCGGCAAGTTCCATGCATACAGGAACAAATACTGGCTCCCGATAGCCTACTGTGTGAATGAAGATATCACTGCATGGAGCTTCGATTCGGACAATCCGTTTGAGGTGCAGAATGACTACTTCTTCCGCGCAACGGGAATCGATGAAGTCTTCAACAGGCTTGATATCACAGATTCCTATTTCTATAACGTTGATCCTATTTCGATAGGTCTTGATACGGGCTACATGAACTACTACAAGACTTCTTCGGACAGCACCGGAACTATTTCGTTCACCGTATCGCCCGAAAAGGATCAGAATGTTTATCTGTTCGTTGAATCCGCGGGAATCGAAGATGTTCTTATCTCGGTCGGTTACGAGCAATATTCCCAGAACACGAGCCGCGAATATGTCTATGACCTCGGCATGTGCAAGGCGGGTACGCCGATAACCGTTGAAATGACCGTCAAGGATGATGTCAACAGCGGTGCGCTCAACTTCTTTGTCTACGGTCTTGATACTGACAAATTCGTTGAGGGCTACAACAAGCTCAACAGCGGTGCGCTGAATATCGAGAGCTTTACCGACACAGAGATAACCGGCACGCTGAACGCCACAGAGGACAGTATCATTTACACCTCCATCCCCTATGACAAGGGCTGGAAAGTTACCGTTGACGGAAAAGAGGTCAGCGAGAATGATATTGTCGCTATCGGCGACGCGCTGCTCGGAGTCAGAGTTAGCGCAGGAAACCACAGCGTAAAGTTCAAGTACGCTCCGCGCGGAATGGTTATCGGACTCGGCATATCAGTTGTTACAGCACTGATTCTTGTTGCTGTTGCGATTCTTCTGAAAAAGAAAAAGAAGCAGCCTCAGCCTGTCGCAGTGGCAAGCGGAAGCGTTGTGTCCAACACCGCATCTACGGAAATGTCGGATATCGGCAACGATTCTGCTGAAGAAACGCCCGAAACTTCGATAGATAAACCCGAATCAACCGAGAGCGACGAAACCGAATAATAAAAGCAAATGCGCTGCCGTATAAACTGCGGCGGCGCATTTTAAAAGAGGTAAACGAATGCTGAAATTCAACAGTGACGGCAAGTTCACAATAATGCAGATAAGCGACGCGCAGGATCTCCCGCTCGTTCGCAAAAGCCTTGTCCGGATGATAAACAGAGCCTGCGATGTTCTGCACCCCGATCTCGTTCTGTTCACGGGCGACAACATACTCGGCAATCATATAAACGATGCCGTGATAGGCACAAGGCAGGTAGCCTCCGGGCATGATGCGACGAGATCACGCTTGGAACGGGCGATAAGTCATATTGTTCTGCCGCTTGAAGCAAGAAAAATCCCGTTTGCCGTGCTGTACGGAAACCACGATGACATGAACTGCATAGAAAAATCCGAGCAGTCGGAAATATACGGCAATTACTCATCGTGCGTCGGAAGCGGCGCGGACGTCGGCGCAGGATGCGGAACTTATGATATCCCGATAATGTCGTCGGACGGAACGCGGCGCGCTTTCACCGTATGGATGCTCGACTCCGCAGGAAAAGGCGCAGACGGCAATTGGTACACGACCATAAGCCGCAACAAAATAGATTGGATGCTCCGAAAGAATGAAAAAATCAAAAAAGCTTTCGGAGTTCTCCCCTCTCTTGTATTTCAGCATGTCCCGATCCCGGAGACTATGCAGCTCATAAGGGAGTGCGAAGGAAATAACGAGTGCCTAGAGCATGACGGGCGATTTTATGAACTCGACCCCCAAAAAGCCCACGGCACTCTCGGCGAATATCCGGACGTATGCTCTGAAAATGTCGGCGAATTTGAAGCATTAAAAGAAATGGGAGGCGTGCTTGCCACAGTCGCGGGTCACGATCATCTAAATTGCTTTGAGGGCAAAGTTGATGACATTGACATAATCCAAACAGCCTGCGCGTCATTTCGATGCTATGGCAACAAGATGCGCGGCGTGCGTATCTTTGAGCTCGATGAAGCCAAGTCGTTTGAGTATAAAACAAGAACGGTAACATATTTCGACCTATTCAAAAAGACTCCGGTCTCAATAATGCGATACATAAACGATGCGGATGACAAGGAAAAGCTCAAATACGGCATATTGGCGGGAACTGCGGCAACCGTCGCCGTCGGCGCTCTTATGATAGCGCTCGGCAAAAGGAAATAAAAAAACAGGAAGTATGGCTTTGAGTCATACTTCCTTTGTTTTTTAATCAAGATGATATCTCGGTTTGCCGACGCTCTTCTTGCCGTATTCAATGGCTTCCGTCGGGCAGAGGCAGATGCACGCCATACAGTGAGTGCAATTCTTGCCCCAGACCGGTTTACTGTTTTTTAATTCAATGTTGTTGAGCGGGCACATTTTTGCACACTTGCCGCATCCGATGCACTTGTCATTTGCCGTAAAGGCGTCCGCCTTGACGAAAAATTTATAGAACACGGGGTTGACTATATCGCTCATAAGCTTATCATAAGCATTTCTGCGCGGCTGAGCAAATTTCTTTTCGGCTTTTATAGTCTCTGAAGCGTCTGCAATATCTGGCTGAGCCTTTTCAATTATCCGTGCAGCCTGCTCATCATTCGGCACACCGAACATAGCGACATAATTTTCGGGCATCACTATCTGCTTGACACCCATATAGTCAAATGACTTTCTTGAGCATAACTGCCTGATATATTTGTCCGCATCGCCTATCTCGCCGCCGCAGTCCATAACGAACCACACCTTGAAATTCCCGCTGAACCGAGTCTCGTCTATCCACTTTTCGACAATGCGCGGAATGCGCCAACCGTAAGTCGGAACGACAAAAACAAGACGACCGTCAGCGCTTATCTCAGATGTATCCCACGCTTTAATTCTTTCGTTCATATTCAGCAGCTCGTCGCCGAGCAAATCGGCAATTCTGCGTGCGATATATCTGCTGTTGCCCGTTCCTGTAAAGAACAAGATCATATTATCATCTTCCATTATCAGTCTTTTTCTATGTATCCGCTTATTGGCGTCGTATACATATTATCATCGGTGACCGGTTTATATCCTTTGCCTTTGTAACTGCTCGTAAATCCCTTCGCTGCGCGGTATATTTCTTTGGTTCTTGTGTCGTAAACTCGTTCATATCCGAGAGTCGCATCGCTCTGCTTTTGGCTTATTATATCTATGCTCTTGTTGCGGCTGTCCCATGATGACATGATACCGTCCATAGTCTGATTGAAATTTTGGTTTATGCATCGTGCCTGAAAAAAATCTCTTTCGATTGCACCACGAATATTATTTTCAAAAATGTCGGAATACTTAAGTGTTTTCAAGCATTCGGTGAGCAGGTCCTCCCACTCGATAAAAGTATCTTTAGCGGCTGTTATCGCAACAATATTATAGGCCATGTAATAACCACTGTCCACAGATTCCAGTCCATAGTCAGCAACCGTTCTGTCGGAGTACAAGGATTCTTTGAAATCAACTACGCTGGCGGAGAACATTCCCTCGCCTGCTCTTCCGTTATCCGTAAAGGTTGCTCTTAAAAACTCGTCACCGAGCGAATATTTGACCATGTCACCTGAGCCGGAGAAGCGATCGGTAACGGTAAAATTATCATAATGCGGGAAAGAATATCCGACATACGCCGCTTCAAACTTTGATGCCATATCTGCATATTGCGCAAATATCTTAAAAAAGCTTTCGGTTGACGGTTTTTCAAGCACAGGGGCATTTGCGAAAATAACTGCGTCCCGATTGCCCTCGTTATAAACAGCCTTCCATGCGTCCTTGCCCTCCTGTGAATGAAGAAGACAATCGGCTTTGAGCAGAACAAACATACAGTTAAGCGGCTCATCAGGATCGCTTATTCTTATTGAATGATATATGTCAAAGCCGCCGCAGGTTACTTTCCATCCCTTTGGGATAGTCATGCTGAAGACTGCGTCGTTGTATTCTTCTGTCTGCTCTGTTTTGGCGTCGGTCGCAGTTATTTTAACGCCGTTTTTTGCTCTATCCGTATTCCCCGCACACGAGCAGAGAAGAAACGCGAGCAAAACCGTCAGCATTATCGCGATGCCGTTTCTTATTTTTTTCATCTTTTATTGCTCCTTTATTTTTTTGCTCCCCCGTTCGGAGCATAATCCGTTATATCTACAAGAAAATTATATCAGAAACAGTACGCGTTTTGCAACAAAAAGTTATGCTTAAAATCGTTCAAGTCGAAATTTGCAGACCTTGACACGCAAAAAGAATCCTGTTAGTATAAAAACGCAGGCATTATATTTAAATTGTTAATACAGCAATATTGCAAACCGATTGGAGAAAAATGAGCACTTTAAACAGCAACTCAAAAGAGCGGATATTTGCTTTCGATGCCGCTAAGGCTATCGGTATATTTTTTATAGTTATCGGGCATGTGTTTCACGACCAGGGAATCTATGCTCAATATGTATATTCTTTTCATGTTCCGCTGTTTTTCTTTTTGACCGGCGTTACATTTTCGCGCGGCAAGAACGGATTCTGGAAGTTTCTGATTCAAAAACTGACGCGCCTTCTCGTGCCGTTTTATATATTTGCCGCAGTCAGCTGGGGCGCATATGCTATTCTCGGCAAGTTCGTCTCGTCATTCGCGGAGAAGGCAATCGACAGCAGTGTTCCTGCCATAATCATAAGCACTTTAAAAGGATACTGCGCCGTAAATACTCCGCTTTGGTTTTTGCCGTGCCTGTTTCTTGAACTGCTGTTTTTGTATGCCATAACATTTATAATAGACCGAATAGCTTCAAAACGCCGATTGTCATACGCCTTGTTCGGTGTATCTATAATTTCAGCAATTGTCATACAATATGTAATATATAAATTTTCTCTGTTTCCGACAAAAGCGCCGATATTCAAGGCTGATGTTGCCATAGCAATGCTCCCGTTTTCTCTGAGCGGGGTTTTATTCTCAAAATTTGCAGCACAAAATCAAAAAACCTTGCGCAAGCCATACATATTTATTTTATCATTGTTATGCGTCGCCGCCGGAGGATTTTCGGCACTGAAGCTGAATGTTCTCGTAGGATATCAGAGCAGCGAATACGGCAGGATACTGATATTTTATTTATCCGCTTTCATGTCCGTACTCGGATTTACCCTGCTGTGTTTCTTCATCCCGAAGCTTAAAGTTATATCTTATATCGGCTCCAACACTATGCCGATACTCCTTATGCACAAATTCCCGGTAGTGTTTTTCCACACACTGTGCCCGTTTATATCGGAAAGACTCGCCGACAAATCTCTGTTCTGGAGCGCTATTGCGGCATTGCTCTCCATCGGGCTGTGCCTTTTGGTGGATTTACCTATACACAAAATCGTACCATTTGTGCTTGGAGAAAAGATGCCGCCGAGAAAACGCTCAAAATCTTAAAGCTATATTTAAAAGGCTGCCCTTCGGGCGGCCTTTTTTTAGCAAACTCGTTTTGAATTTTATTAACTTTGTATGAACATTTATATAAATGTATTGACAAGTTTTTAAAATAGGTATATCATGGGAACAGAAAACAAAAGGAGTTGATACTCTTGAAGAAAACATTATACAGTTTGATGCTCAGCGACGAAGTTGTCCGCGAAGCGGATAGGCTTGCGCATCAAAAGGGCACCAACCGATCGAATTTAATAAATCAGATACTTGCCGAATATTTCGGCATGGTCACGCCGCAGAGGCGCATAAACGATGTATTCCAGGCTATCGAAGAAGCGGTCGCTTCATACGGGCAGCTTGTGCCGTTCTTCACTCCGAACGACCTGACAATGTCGCTCAAGAGCAGTCTGGAATATAAATACCGCCCCACCGTCAAATATGAAGTGGAGCTGTATGAAAACGGGCAGGATTCCATCGGCGAGCTTTCGGTGATATTCCGCACGCAGAGCGCCGCGCTTATCTCCGACATGACAGACTTCTTCCGCCTGTGGCACAGTATAGAGCAAAAATATCTCCCCCACTACGGAGTGGAGAATGTTGACTATGCCCTTTATTATAACAAGTTCTGCCGCAGTATAGTCGTACCGAAGAAAAATTCCTCAACCGAGGAGCTCGCACAGGCTATATCCGGATATATAGAACTGTTTGACAAACTTATGAAAGGCTTCCTTGCCGGCAGATATTCTCCGGCAGATATCGAGCACTGCTACGCAGAATATATCGCGCGGCAGTCAATAATAATATAACTCCAAACTCAGACTAAGCAGGTGATTTTATGAACACTCAGAACTATACTCAGAAGACCGTTGAGGCAATACAGAACGCGCAGAACATAGCAAGAGAGAACGACAACCAGTCGCTCGTTCCCGAGCATCTGCTCTACTCTCTGCTCGATCAGGACGGCGGGCTCATCCCCTCCCTGTTCGGCAAGATGGGCATTGACTGCAACACCGTTCTCGGCGAGCTTGATTCTTATATTGCTACTCTCCCGAAGGTTTCCGGCGGCGAGATGTATCTCTCTTCGGAGACCGACCGCGTTATCCGCACCGCCGAAAAGACGGCAAAGAGCATGAACGACGAATATGTTTCGGTTGAGCATCTTATGATCGGCATATTCACGAACATGACTCCGGAAATCAGAAAGATATTCAATGCACACGGCATAACCAAGAACGCTTTTGTCGATGAGCTTTCAAAGGTCAAGACAAGCCCGATAACCAGTGACAACCCCGAGGACACCTATGACGCTCTATCGAAATACGGCACCGACCTTGTCAAGCGCGCCCGTGAAAACGAGCTTGACCCCGTTATCGGTCGTGATACCGAAATAAGAAACGTTATACGTATTCTTTCGAGAAAGACCAAGAACAACCCCGTGCTTATCGGCGAGCCCGGCGTCGGCAAGACTGCTATCGCCGAGGGTCTCGCGCAGAGAATAGTACGCGGCGATGTGCCCGAGGGACTTAAAGACAAGACTGTTTTCAGCCTTGATATGGGTTCGCTTATCGCCGGCGCAAAGTACCGCGGCGAGTTTGAAGAGAGACTCAAGGCTGTGCTCGAAGAGATAAAGAAATCCGAGGGCAAGATACTGCTCTTCATCGATGAGCTGCACACAATAGTCGGCGCAGGCAAGACCGAGGGCAGCATGGACGCAGGCAACCTTTTGAAGCCCATGCTTGCAAGGGGCGAGCTGCACTGCATCGGCGCAACTACACTCGACGAATATCGCAAATATATAGAAAAGGACGCCGCGCTTGAGCGTCGTTTCCAGCCCGTTATGGTAAACGAGCCTACTGTTGAAGACACGATTTCGATACTCAGAGGACTCAAGGAGCGCTATGAAGTTTATCACGGCGTTCGCATACACGACAGTGCACTTGTCGCCGCCGCTACCCTTTCGGACAGATACATTACCGACCGTTTCCTGCCCGACAAGGCAATCGACCTTGTCGATGAGGCGTGTGCTTCCATCCGCACCGAGATCGACTCAATGCCTTCTGAGCTTGACGATGTACGCCGCAAGATAATGCAACTTGAAATCGAAGAGATGGCTCTGAAAAAAGAGACCGATAAGCTCTCTAAGGAGCGTCTTGAGAAGCTCGGCGCCGAGCTTGCCGAATACAAAGACAAGTTCAACGAGATGAAGTCGCGCTGGGAGGCCGAAAAACAGAGCGTCGATGAGGTCAAGAAGCTCAAGTCGGAAATCGAGCAGACTCACGCAGATATTGAGCAGGCTCAACTTCACTACGAATACGAAAAAGCGGCAAAGCTCAAATATTACGATCTTCCCTCTCTTGAAAAGCGTCTCGCAGAAGCCGAAAAGAAGAGCGAACAGCGCACCGAAAATACCCTTGTCCACGACACCGTGACCGAGGAAGAGATAGCGACCATAGTCGCAAAATGGACCGGTATACCCGTTGCAAAGCTCATGGAGGGCGAGCGTGAGAAGCTGCTCCACCTCGACGATGTTATCCATCAGCGCGTTGTCGGTCAGGACGAGGCGGTTCAGAAAGTCACAGAGGCTATCCTCCGCTCCCGTGCAGGCATTTCAGACCCCAACAAGCCTATCGGCAGCTTCCTGTTCTTAGGTCCCACCGGCGTCGGCAAGACGGAGCTTGCGAAGGCTCTTGCAGACTGCCTGTTTGACGACGAGCACAACATGGTTCGTATCGATATGACCGAATACATGGAGAAATACTCCGTCTCCCGTCTTATCGGAGCGCCGCCCGGATATGTCGGATACGATGAGGGCGGTCAGCTTACTGAGGCGGTACGCCGCAAGCCCTATTCTGTCGTGCTGTTCGATGAGATTGAAAAGGCGCATCCGGATGTATTCAACATCCTGCTTCAGGTGCTCGATGACGGCCGTATAACCGACAGTCAGGGACGCACCGTGGACTTCAAGAACACGATAATTATCCTTACATCGAACCTCGGTAGCCAGTATCTGCTCGACGGCATCGACGAGAACGGCAACATCTCCGAGGAGGCGCGCGAGGGCGTTATGAACGAGCTGCGCCGCAGCTTCCGTCCCGAGTTCCTCAACCGTCTTGACGAGACGATATTCTTCCGTCCGCTGACAAAAGACAACCTCAAGGGCATCATCGATATCATGCTCGACTCCCTCAAGAAGCGTCTTGCGGACAAGAGCCTCGGACTCGAGGTTACCGACGCCGCCAAGGAGCTCATCATCGACCGCGGATTCGATCCCGTTTACGGCGCAAGACCGCTTCGCAGATATCTGCAGAGCAGCCTTGAGACTCTCGTCGCGAGAAAGATTCTCTCCGGCGACCTTGACGCGGATTCGACCATAACCGTTGATGTTGAAAACGGCGAGCTCGTCTGCAAATAACAAAATTATAATGCCCGGCTGCATAGTGCAACAACTGTGCAGTCGGGCAGTTTTTATGTCAAAATGTCGCTTGACTAAAAATTTTCGGTATGCTAAACTGAAATCGGTATAATCGGAATAAGAAAGGAGATCGGAGACAGAAAGGGGTTTTGATATGAAACTCTTCAAAAAAGTCGGAAACACAATTAATTCGCGAGTCTTCACTTATATAAGCTTCGTGCTTAGCGTCTGCGCCGCCGTTTTTCTCAGGAGCGCAACCTGGACATACGGGTGGATAGCCGAGCTCAAGGAGATAATCGCCAATCGTCAAAATCAGAGTCATCGAGTAAAGCTTATAGTTACCGCACTTGCCTACGGCGCATGGGGCGACGGTCACAACGTAGTCAATATCTATATGGCATCCCACTGAAAAAAGGTCGCCGATCAGATAACCGCACTCGTGAAAAAATATGACTTTGACGGCGTGGATATCGACTGGGAATATCCCGCAAGCGCAGACGACCGGAAAGTATATGACAGCTTCATACAGAAGCTCCACCGCGACCTGAAAGCATATAAAGAGGACTCGATAATATCAAGCGCGCTTTCTTCCGATGCGCTCGGGCTTTCAAAGGAAACTTTTGATTGCCTCGACCAGGTTCAGTTCATGGCGTATGACGGAAACGACGAGGACGGATATCAGAGTTCCCTCCAGCAGGCCGAAGAGGGACTGCGCGACTTCGAGAAAAACGGCGCGGACATCAGCAAGATAAATATCGGAATTGCCGTTTACGGCAGACCGATAAGCGTGCACCTTACTGGGCGTCGTGGCGCACGCTCGAAAACGTGAACTACTGGGACAACAAGTATTACAATGTCCCCGACGCCGGTCAGATATATGACGGCACATTCTGCTCCCCTGCTCTCGCAGGCGACAAGGCAGCCTATGCCCCGCTCAGCGGAGCTGGCGGAGTTATGTTTTTCCGAGTAGGATGCGACAGGCTTATAGACGACCAGAATTCCGTCACCGGCGGCATTGAAGACACGCTCAACAGATATGTAACAGGTTGGTAAAACCAAAAGCAGGCGGGAATTTATCTCGCCTGCTTTTTATATACGCAAAAAGCAGAGGACTGCCGCCGCTTTCACGGTGACAGTCCAACTGCTAAGAGATATGAGAACAGAGGTATTCAAAATTAGTGGTATCGTTCAGGCGAGACTGAAATCGAATTTCATCGCAAGAGTCTCGAAGAGCTTTTGCATCACGCCGTCTGCGATACTGCGGATATCAAGCGAATCGACATAGTCAACAACCTGATTCTGCTTATCTTTCGGGATATCAAATGAATTGAGAGTCATTCTGAGAAGTTTTTCGAGCTTTCTTTCGAGCGTAAAATACTTGTCGCACGGGCGAGCCATATAGGCGCGCATTATACCGGCGTTGCCGATATCAGACTCATAGAAATCGCTCTCCGAATATTGCGGCATTATACCGCCGAACAGCTTATAAAGCTCTGAAGATGTTTTTTGGCATATATATTCGTTTATTTTCGGCTGCGTATAAGCTTCGACATATATCTGCCTGAGATTTTCATTCAGCTCCGCAAGAGTCATCTGAACCGCCAGTTCAACCGAATACAGAAGCACGGGATCGCTGCTTCCGCCAACAATGCTTTCGGCGGTGCTGAACTGATTGTCAAACATGACATTGACGAGTTCTATGAGTACTCCGTCCTTGGTACGGAAAATATTCTGAAATGTTCCCGCCGAGACTCCTGCTTCTCTGATTATATCAAGCATGGTGGTCTCTTTGTAGCCCTTTTCTATGAACATTTTCACGCAGGCAGAGAGTATTCTGTTTTTTGCTTCGATAACACTGCTTCTCTTTGCCAAAGATTTGCGCTCCTAACGCTTTCCTGAGTTGCAACCCAATTATAACATAAAATATTATTGATACAAGTCGTTTGGAGCAAAAAGGACGAAAAAGCCGGAGTTTATTCACTCCGGCTTTCGCTTATTATACTATACCCTCAAGGAAGTTCGTCTCTTTTACATTGCCGTCTTTTGAAATGCGGAATGTCTTTATCTCATTGTGACCGAACTCGGCCTCAAAATCGGCATTGAACGATTCACAGACAATATGCGCTTTTGTGTCCTCACCGCGAGTCTCATAGAAACGCATGATGCAGTCGCCGCTGCCGTCCTCGCAGAACTTGAAAGCGGTCATTATTATATTATCCTTGTCAACCGACAGATAGCTCTTTCTCTGCGGCAATGTGCCCTTGTGGAAACTTTCCGGCACGGCCATAGGACGAATATTAAACTTTGCCGCCTCATTCATGATGCCGCTCTTCTCGGCTTCACCGTCACAGACGAAAATGCCGTATTCAAATCTCTGCATTCCCTCGTCGGTGAAATTGAAGTTTGCCGCAGGGCGATCCGAATAGTGATCGGCAAAGATAACATTTCTGATAACCGTAAGGCGCAAGTCGTTGTCCTGGCAGTCGTATGAATACTTCGAGTCGTTGACCACGGCAAGCGTTCTTCTGCCGCCGTCATCAAAACTTATCGCGCCCCAGCGTCCCGCAGGCTCTTCCTCGCCGTTTGTCGGGCGTTTGATATATGCGCCGGGAATCTCATAAGTATTTATTCTGTTCTCTCCGCCGACCGGGAAGCTCATCTTGAGCAGCGTAAAATCTTCCGTCCAGAGCGCTTTGCATTTGGAACGGAGAACCTTCTGTCCGCTCGCAAGAATGAAGTCCTGAACAAGATACGATCCGCCGAAGCTGTGGCGCGTTCTTATAACAGCTCTTGCGTTACCATTCTCAATAAGCTCAATTTTTTCAAGCTTCATGATGCCTTTGATATCATGAAATCTGAACACCATGTGCGCCCATGTGTCGGTCTCGTGGTCATCTATAACAGTCGGTACCGCGATGGGTTTATCTGCGGATGCGTAGTCATATCCGCTCAATTTATCGACAAGCGAAGTTATAAATCCCGTCTGCTCGTCAAACTTGACTTTGAGATACTCGTTCTCCATCGAGAAGCCGGAAGCGGAAACATCTGTATCGATATGTATTTCCGGCAGGTCGCGGTTTTCGTCCCAGCAGGATTTGAGCCAATAGATGGCATAGCCCATTGCGGGGACATCGGAAATGAACACCGTGTCAAGATGGGAGTCGTTGGAGCGCGAGGAGCGGACATTGCTGAAAATCACATCGTTGCCCGCATCATCGGTCACCTGCTTTGACGGGTGATATGTTCTGACCGGTGCTTTGACCGGGAAAGAGAGCGGGTTGAACACAACCACAGGACGCGGAAATTTGCCGCAGGAGTGACCTCTGACCTCGCAGACTGGGTCGGAAACGCCGTCGATCCAAGTATCTATTCTGCGTGCAATGCGCAGGAACGCCTCATTCTGTATTCTGTCTGATATCGTCAGCGCATGACCCATAGAAGCATTAACATCGTCATATGCTTCCATTATAGAGCAGCCGCAGAGTATATCGTGGAATTGATTGAAGCAGACATCGAGCCACGCCTCTTTGAAATCTTCTGTTCTGTCGCGCATGCCGGCGGTCTTAGATGCGACAGTCGCGAAAGCTTCTGAAAAATAGAGCGAGTTTTCGAGCTTTCTGTTGAGCTGTTTTACAAGGCTCGTTGCGGAATAACAGCCGCTCGCATGATGCTGAAGGTCGTCTTTCCAAACCGGCAGCTCGACTTTTTCAAGACAATGCGCCTCAAAGAAAGCATCGGGCGAAGAAAACACCATATCATGATATCCGTCTCTTTTAAGCTGAGTCTGAACATATTCGATCAATCCCCTCGTCGGACCGCCGCCGTGGTTGCCGACGCCATAGAAGATCATCATGCCGTGCCCCTCTTCGTTTATCAGCTTTTCCGCGAGGTCGCGCGATCTGTTGATAGCCTCGGCATTGCCCGAACCGTATCCGCTCGCATCCGGGATATGGAAAGTCGGTATCTGAGTGCCGTCAAGGCTCTCCCACATAAACATATTGGGTATCTCGGCGTTTTCATGAGCACCGGGGCGCATCATGACATATGCGGTCATACCGCCGTTTTTTATAATCTGAGGAAGCATTCCGCTGTGGCCGAAAGAATCCACGTTGTATGCGGTTTTGCATATCCTGCCGAATTTTTCGTTGTAATAGAGCTGAGAATAGAGCGCCTGACGGGCAAAGCTCTCCGCCGAAGGCATATTGCAGTCCGGCTGAACCCACCAGCCGTTGACGGGCACCCAGCGCCCCTCTTTGACCATCTCTCTTATCTCCTCAAACATATCGGGGTCGATTTCTTCGACCCACTTATAGTACGCCGCAGATGAGCAAGTGAACACAAAATCGGGGTATTCATTGAGCCTGTCGAGTGCACTGCGGAAAGTCTGAAGCACTTCCCCGCACCCCTCCTGCCAACGCCAGAGCCAGATAGGATCGAGGTGCGCGTTGCCTATGAGATGAACTTTAGGTTCATTTGACATATATTTTCCTCCTCAAAGAAATTACTTCTTTTTATGAGTACGGTCTTAGCCGTTTATTCTGTCTATAAGCGGACGGGCTGCAATATCGGGCTTGTATTTTTCCGACTCTTTGAGCGCAGAAAGGCGCATTGAGTTCCATTTTTCAGGAGCGGCTGCGATATTTATAAGCTCCTCTGCGAGCCTTTCGGCATTGCAGTTTTTTATTATAACTCCTGTCTTTCCGGGAACGACAAACTCGGGATTATATTTCCAGTCGCTCGCTATCACCGGCACTCCGGCTGACATGGCATCGATAAGCGTTCCGGCAAAGCCCTCGCCTTTATAATAGGTCGGGAACAGCAGAGCAAAATATGATTTCAGCGTTTCAACGCTCTTATTCGCTTCAATAGCTCCGCCGTAGCTGATATAATCCGGGAATGACTTTTCAAGCTGTGAAAATCTTTCTTTATACTCGACATCAACCTGACCGAAAATATCGAGCGTGTATACCGTTCTTCCGAAATGGGCATTGACGCTCTCGACCGCATTTATCGCGTCTTCTATGCCCTTTTCTTTCATAACACGTGAAAAAGTGCAGAGCTTATATGGTTCGCTTTTGGGATATTCAATATCGCTCTCTGCCAGCGGCTCAAGTTCTTTGAAATTGTACATAACAACCGCATTTTCAAAGCCCCGTCTCTGCAGAGCGGATTTCATCATATCCGATTCCACATATATAGCATCAAATTTTTTAAGCAGTCTGACAAGCCATTTATGCTCATCCAAAAAAGAATCGAGCCATCCGCCGATGACCACATAATGTATCTTGCGGTGATAAAGCTTGTTATAGAACAAAAACAGCAGTGCAAAAACGCGCAGTCCCCTGTTTGCGGGCATCATTATTATATTTTCACAGTTTTTGAACAGCCTTAAAACATCGATTGCCATTCGCGGCATGGCTTTTATCCCGCCGCAGCTGTCAGCAACAGCTACCTGAGCATCGCCAAAATATTTTTGGAGCTCGTCGGTCACATTTTTTGTTTTCACTGTTTGACCGTTGAGCAAGTTGCGCCCAAATCCGAAGTGGCCGCAAACACCCGTTTTTTTCATTGTTACGCCATATCCTTTCGCCGTCAGGCAAAAGCCTGCGAGTTTTCCGAAAATATAAGTAAATGATAACAGAAATGTTGCGTTTACGCAACACTTTTTAGGCTTAAGCGCCAACGGCGCAGACAAATATAACACAAAAAAGTAACAGCCCCGAAGCGATTAAGCCTCAGGGTTGCCAATTAACTTTTAACACAAATTTACATGTACAGCACAGGCTGTATTTTGTCAGGCGAAATCAGTCGTCATCAGTTTCTTCAGTCTCCGCCAGCTCTTCCCAATCCTCGAGCTCACCGCATCTGCGGAGATATTCGTGTCCTCCGTCAACGGCACATGCGCCGCATGAGCAGAATTTGAAATCGTGTACGGATTTGCTCTCGATAACCTCGCCGCATTTTTTGCATCTTATTGCATTTCTGATTATCTTCATATAATATACCCCCTGTTATAATACATTTTCAACATTATTATACATCGCAGAAAATTCAAAGACAAGGTTTTGTTTTGTCACATTGGTGAGAAAAAGCCGGCAGAAATATAATTCACACCGCAGCGGTTATCTGCGCTTTTGCTTTTGTCGTTTTACTCAAGTGTTAGAAGGAGTGTTAGAAAATATGTGTTTTCTAATCGTACACAAAAAAATCAAAAGCCCCGAAACCGTTAAGTTTCAAGGCTTTTCGTTTGGTGGAGATAAGCGGGATCGAACCGCTGACCTCTTGAATGCCATGCAATGGTTTCTTTAAAAAAACGGCTATATTTCAAGGAGTTTTAAATAGTTTGTTCACAAATTGTTCCCAACCGTCAGCAAATCAGGCGCAACAAAAGTTGTTATATTTTTAAAAAAAATCGCACTTTAAGTTGTAACAAAACATCCATCGTGCTATAATGCAACTAAAGAACCTCCGGGTTCCTGTATCCTATTTCTTGTGGCTCTCGGTCAGACCGGGAGCTGCGTACTTTATAAAGCAGAAAACCGGGCAGAGGAAAATCCCCTGCCCGGTCGTTTTTTAGTCGCAAGTTGTAAGCAAGTTGGTTTCAGAACACGCGCAAAACGCACGCCGAACGCACGCCGAACGCACGCCGAACGCACGCCGAACGCACGCCGAACGCACGCGAGTTAAATCATGCCGAGAAGCTTGAGCACCGCCACGATGATACCCGCGCCGTAAAGCCCGAGCATGTTCATGAGGTTGAAAAGAATTGCTGTTATCATATGTCATGCCTCCTCATTCTCATATATTATGTCGAGCCCATAAGCTACGGCTGCTTCGTGCTCTATCTTGCAGCCGCGCGCATTTTCCCAACCTTCGCAAAAAAATGCTGCATGACAAAGCGACATATTTTCAAGAGATTTTGCCAAAAAGCAAAGCGGTATATTTTCTACTCCGCGCTGCTTCATTTGAGTATCACTATACCACTCGTCAGTAAACAAGGTGTTTACGACTTCATAGCCTTTAGCCTTAAGTGCCCTTATGGCATGCTCTCTCGTCGCCTTTATTTCCGCTTCGGTTTTTCCGCGCATTGGCTGTGAAAACATTGCTTTTTTCATTTTGTAACCTCCTCAAGGCTCGCCACCGCTACCCAGCTCGATATATCGCCGAGCAGGGCTTCTTTGACGCCTTTGTTTGTCTGTATCCTGCTTACCTTGTGCTTTGTCGGTGCAAGCTGAGCGGACGGGACCGCTTTTCCGCGCGCTGAGGTACAGCCGCCGTAAACAGCGCCTTTCTTGATGGTCACTGTGCTACCGACTGCAACACCTTTCTTTGCCGTCGATACTACTGTTATATCTTTGGTATGCACCCAGCTGCTGATCTCCTTGAGCAGAGCTTTACCGTCCTGCACCTTGCTTACGGTGTATTTGCGCAGCTTCACCCAAGTAGGTACGCGCTGTCCCGTGGCATAGTTCGTCCCGGTTATCTTTACCTTATCTCCGACCTTTATGCCGCCGCCCGGTTTCGAGGTCGATTCTGACGGCTTCTGTGCCGCTGTAGTGCTGTTGTAACTTATCCAAGGACATTTGCCCCAATGTACCCAGGGACGGCTCTTAAGCGCGGTTCTGACGACGCCACCGCCGCATGAGACGGTACACTCGATAACATAGCCATTGCCCTCATACACACCCACATGACCATCCATGAAAACGAGGACGCCGGGGATCTCTGGCATCTTATTTATGTTGCCGTGTTCGGTACATTTTGAGAGCATGCCGTTTGCCGACACATCCTGCGCGGCGTTATATTTCGGCGCGGCTGTAGCGCTGTCGCTCCACAGGTAGCCTTTTATCAAACCGACACAGTCATGCACGCGCTTGCCGATATCTTTCTTGCACGCCGCATATCTGGCGCTTGTATAAAAAGACGGATACTGCTTGCGCTTCGAGTCAAGCAGCGTCTGTGTGCCGACCTGCCCAAAGGTGCCATACCAATACGGATTGCCGATGTTCGCTTTTGCGTATGCCACGAGCCCTGTATTAGTCTTTGCCATTTTCAGCACCCTCCTTTTTCTTAAGCTGCTTATTGATTTCCGCAACCGCCGCTTCGATAAGCATGTCCATCTCGATATCAGATATTGATATGCCTTTCTCATTGAGCATTTCAACGATGTTTTCCTTGACCTTCGCAAGCTTTTCTTCGCCGTGTAAATCTTTATACAGCTGCTCCGCTGCGTTGACACAAGTTTTCACGACCGACTCTTTAGTCTTGTCGGCGGAAAGCTTCGAAAGAATCTGCTTTATCGCGATTCCGATGAAGCCGAGCACCGCCGTTAAAACGGTGTAGATCAATGTCATACCGTACTCCGACCAAAATTCTGCAAACATAAATGTGACCTCCTTATTTTTCGCTCATACGGCTCTCCAAGCCGTCTATCCGATGGTGTGCTTGTTTCGCGGACGATTCAACAGAACTCAGTCTTTCAACGACTTCCCTTATGCTGTCATCCTGCTTTTCCTGCTTTCGTTTGATGTCATCGACGCCGCTTTTTATGTACCCCAGCTCCGTCAAAACAACACCGTCTTTCTTGCCTTCGTCGCGGTTGTCGCCTTTGTTGTTCCGCTTATAGGCTTGATACCCAAAGATAATGGCGCAAACCGTCCCGCATGCACCTATTGCGGCTAAAAAAACTTCCCACACGCTCATCCCGTCACCTCCTCGAAGTAAATGCCCACAAGTTGCGACGGAAGATACTGTAAAATCGTACCTTGACCGTTGCTGTCGTCGCGTATGCACTTGTATGTTTTGCCGCCGTCGAGATAGTACTTGTCCTTGAAATACCGCATACCGGCAGCGGCGGTTATCGGGTTATCTATCGTGCCGTCTTCGCCTACCGTCACACATTCCCAGTGCGCTGGGGTTACGCTCGGACGCCATGTGGGATTGGCGGATATCGCGTTGTAGCAGCGATATAGATTTCCACCGTCGCGCACCCTGTCGCCGATAGAATAGTCTTTTTCGCCGCTCCACGGTTCAAATAGGCTGATACTTGTCAGAGCTTCGGCATTTGTCAGCTTCGCGGCGGCTCTTGTTATCATCTCGCGGAAGCGTTTTGCCTGCGTCCGTGTCATATATCCGCACCCCCTGTGATAATATCCAGCGCCTCGTCCGCCGATATATCTTCGGGCGGCTCGGCGGCTGTCCAAATCTGCTTTATCTCGGATTCCGTCTCTGTCCACGACTCGGTGTAATACCCGCCGTCGGACGGATAATCCGCCGTAATTATCGGCTTGTATCCGTACTGCAAAAGCAATGCGGGGTCGTTTGTAAACACGTCGCCGTCCGCCGTTTTTATCGGTCGCGGCGCTCCTCTGAGCTCGCCGTCTATAAGTTTTCCGTACATCATTTAATCACCCCCACGTAAAAGATCCTGTACCCTGGTTGTAAAATGCCGTTCCGCTGATAAGGTCATAAAGGCACGGAACACCGTTTGCATCGAGACATGGGACAAGCTGTTTGGTATTGTCATCTGTGTAGCTATATAATCGTATAATAGCCTTATTTCCCGTCCAGTTATTGTTGCCAATATCAAATATTAATCCATTTGTCGGCGTCTCGAAGTCGGCGACATCGCTCCAAGATTTTTTTAAAATATCATTAATCCATACACCAGCTTTGTTCGTTCGGATTTTTGTTCGTTCCAATGTTAAAGTCATCAGAAAACGGTGCTGTCGATATTCGGAAAAGTCGCCGGCGAAATAACCTGAGCCCCCATCTTGAAATAGCGCAAGATTATTTTTCGACGCACTTTCGCGCGAACCGAATATACCTGCGTTCCTGTTTATTTCACCGACTATGCTGAAATCTATGGTGATATCAGAATCCTGCGTCAGCTTGCGCCCGGTGTCGATGTACTGAGTGCCCGACGACTGGATATATTCGACTGCGGTATAGCCCTCTGGCAGACCTTCGATATGCCGCGCGGCACGCGAAAAGAATTTTCTTCGTCCTATCAAGTGCCGTCACCGACCTTCTGCGCCGCCAAAATTTTGTCTTTGAAACTCAGCTCCCAGGTTTCGCCGTTTTTAAAATCCGGCGCAGTGCCGATATATCCGGTGCCCGCGGGCAGAGTGACCGTTATATCGCCGCTTGCCGCGAAGCTCAGGCGCATCCAAGATTCGAAATCACCTACCGGATAGCTTAGCTTTAAGGTCGTGACATCTGTAAGACGGTACTCGGTATTGTCAGCAAGGGTTATATATGGACCCTCAGAGATTTTTTGAGCGATTATGGGTTTGTTATTATAATAAAGAACTCCATTAGAGTCGGAAAGACCATCAAGTACGGACTTATTACTATGCTCGTGGGCTTTCTCAACCGCAGGATAAACCAAACTGTTAAGAATTGTCTGTAAACTTAATGATTGTGCAGAGCTGTCGGCAGATATCTTGGCTTTAATACTGTCTGCTTCAAGTGGTTCCACATAGCAATCCCACGTATCTGTGTTATCGACATATACATAAAAGACCGCATTGGCAAAAACTAAGAACTCATAATCGGTTTCTGTGGCAATCCCGAGAGGAATTAAAAATGTGTTATTCTCATTCGTAACCGTGAAAGCAATCAAAACTTGCTTGCCCGCCTTATAAGCTGCATCTATTTGCTCGTAGGTCTTATTGTGGGAAGTAATTGTATATCCATCTGCCCCGCTTTGCGCCTGCACATTAACAATAAAAAGTTCCGACTCTGTTGAACCTCCGCGAGACGGTTTTCCGGTATCCGTGTTTCCGATAAACCAGTTACCGTTATCACCAATATGTGGTGTAACACCATCAGCACCCGCCGCACCGGGACTTCCGTCTGCCCCATCCTTACCAGGCTCGCCTTTGTCTCCCTTTGCTCCCGAATCACCCTTCGGTCCCTTTATATTAACCGCCGCGGGATTGTCCTTGCCGTCCGAGTTCGACCATGAAAGAACCCCTTCGTCGCTGACGCTGGGCGTAAATGTCGTTCCGTCTTTCAGCGCGGATGCCTTTTTTATAGCTTTTTCCAGCGCTGTGTATTCATTTGTTGATTCAATCTCAGAGTCAGAATAGATGACATCTGCAACTATAATCTCAAAGCGCGGTGTTACGAGAATCTGACCCGAATTGCTCGTTAAGGTAATTTCACATGTCACAGTCCCAGTCGCAGCTATCGTCTGAGTTGTGATAATATATTCCAGCCTATCCTCGCACACAGTACAGCTGTTGAACATTACCTTACCGTCTGGCTTTTCCGCTCTCAGCACAGCCGATACAACATCGTTTAAGTCAAACGGTTTCGCCGCATAGGATAAGTAGATACAAACTTTTCTGCTGTCTGTGTCTGCTTTTTTCACATTCACCTGACCTTGCAGTCCTGTCTTCATAAGATTTAGCTTTATTCTGTGCTCTACACGTTCCATTCGGTTCACCTCTGATTTAAGTATAGCAAAAGGCGGGAAGTATTTCTCCCCGCCTCGCTGTCACTTTGTCATGTCTTTAATCCAACGCTGAAATGTCTTATCATCATACCCTATGTTCAACTCATAGAGCATTTGGCGCGTCCGGCGCATGCCCTCCGTATCATTGCTTTTGTACATTTCCTGATACTCAGATTTGAGGTCTTTTGTCAATGCCTGGCGGATTGTCTTATCCTCTTTGCCGTTTGCTCGCAGATATTCGACTATCTCTTTTGCGGACGAAACATCAGAGTTTTCAAGTGCCTTTTGGAGGTCTTTATACTCATAAAGTTTTTTCTCTTCGACCGCTTTATCCTGTTCTGCTTCGGGATCAAGCTCTGCGGCAATCTCATCTATCATCCTGTCCACTTCATCTTCATCGTACCCGCTCTCGAGCAAAGCTTCGAGCTTGCCGCTGAGTGCGCTGTCGTCTCCGTTGCTTTTTGCCTGCGCCGCAGCCGTCTGCATTGTCATATAGTTATTGATTGCTTTTATGACCGCGTTTGACGGATATCCTTCAGAAACCAGCTCTTCATATATTTTTTTATATTCTGAGATGTTTCCTCTTTCGCGCGCCTGTGCCGCCTGCGCGATTCGAGGTTCGGACTTCACCAGATTATTCTTAACACCGTTCTCGAGCTGCTGCGCGGTATAACCCTTTTTGATAAGCTTATCGTACTGCTTCTGATATTTTCCCTCGGCAATCGAATTGTATAACTTTCTGTATTCCGTGGAGCTTGCTTCCCTGCCGAGGTTGTCAGGAGAGAAGAAATTATATAAGCTTTCAAAAGTGCGCATCGTGTTCGCTATCGGCAGACCGCTGACCTTTGAAATTCCCTTTGCACTGCTCATCATCAGCTTCCAGATATCCGGATTTTTCTTCTCGCCGCTGAATACTTTCTGCCACGATTCGCAGGACTGAATTAGTTCTTCAATACCCTCGATATCCATGCGGCTCGCAGAATATCCGGACAAGATTGAGAGAATATCTCCGACATACGGCACGGCTGAAAACGGATTGATTCCGTCAAGCGTGTTGCCTCCGAATGCTTCAAGATAAAGCTCAAGCCATTTCTTCTCATCATCATCGTTGCGGAACGCATCTGCTATCGACGCTATTCCGGCAGTCAAGATGCTTGTCGCGATATGTACCGCGGCAATACGCGCTATATTCTTCGCCTTTGCCTTTTTACTACCGGGATCAGCATTGTTATAATCAACCAATGCATTGCGGAGCATGTTGTACGACTTCGTCGGCTCGGCCTTAAAGGCACTGAGTATTTTTGAGAAAGAGCTCGTACTGCGCATAAACTGGCTTCGATGCAGAAGCGAATCAACGACCTGGGTTTTATCAACCACCTCACTGAGCCTGTCTGAGACTGCCTGCGTGAACTCTGCAGTTCCCTCTTTAAGGTCGGTTTTATCCTTGACTTCCGCCTTGCAGGCATTCCACAGCGTTCCCCATGTCAGCTCATCACCAACTCCGGCCAACCACATAGACTTTTCGCGGATCTTATCGACGACCGTCTTCTGTCCAGTTATAAGCTGCTTCATCGTTATGCCCATACTCGTCTCATAGAATCCCCAGCTTTTCCATTTTGCAATCGGGCAATTGTCTATTGCTTCTTTACTTGCCGGCTTTGACAAAAGCCCTTTAAGCAAATATTTCGGGTTCATTACTGCCGCTGCTCTGAGATATGCCGTAGGCTGCTGAATGGCGACCCTGATGTTTGCTCCGACGGCGGCGACCTTAAAGTTGCGTATCAGTGCTTCCTCACCCGCTCCACCTGCATTTTTGCTGTCCGAGCTGCCGTTAAGATCCAGTATAAACTTTTCAAAATATGCCTTTCCGTCATTGCCGAAAGCTCGTTCAATAGACTGTTTTGTGCCGGATATGGCTATATATCCATCGTCCTTTTCCTCGAAGCTCAGGGCATTATACCATTTCATCGCGTCGGTTACCGGCACCGCATATGCCGAATATGCGCTCATTTCGGTGATGTGCTTTGTAAAGGTATCGAAAGCACCCTTAATAAACAGTCCGTTACTTGCATTTCGCTGGACGCTCTTTGTCGCGCCGATGTTGACAAGCTTATAGAAATTGCTCTGAGTCTGAACCGCCCCGTCCTCCGCGTTCATCGTCCGCACGGAGTTTTTGTTGACCTGTATCGGCCAGTAATGCTCTTCGGTAAACTTTCTGTAGCCGTACAGTGTCATTGACGCTTTGTTGCCCCAATCAGCAACATTTCCGCTCAAAAAGCCCTGCATTTTCTCTGCAACCTGCTTCTGCTTCGGAGTCAGAGAGTCGATTATCTTTCCAAGGTCTTCCACTGTCACCTGCACAGCCTTAGCGTATGTTTCTTCACCCTTACCGAACTGCTCCTTGATTCGCATTTTCGCCTCTTGCCTTGAAGTGTCCAGAGGACGGATTCCGCCGAGAAGAAGATGATCCCGCGCCTGCTCTCGTTTGGAGAGGTTATACAGTTCCATCATCTGCGAGACCGTCAATGTCAGTTCTCCGCCTTCGACCTTAAAGGTCTGCTTCGAGTGCTCCCAGTCCTGTATTTCCTTCTGGCTGACAATCGACCGCATGAACTCATTCGCATTGTCTATCATTTCCACCCGCTCATCGAAGCCGGAACGAATGGATTTGAAAACAGTCTCTGCTGCCGGTCCGAGCTGATGGAAAAAGCTGAACGAGTCAAGCATATTTACATTCAGCTGCTTATACCCAACCTTTACCTTGTCCTTGAAGCTCTTGCGGCTGTCCATCTCACGCACGCTCGCGTCGGCAATTGCCTGAACCGTTCCATATCGGCTGTTTGCAAGCAATTCGTTGGCTCTCGTTATTCCGCCCTTTATCTGCTGCATAACAGTTTCAAGCTCGGCAAGCCCCTGCGCATCCATATCCTTTATGGAACTGCCCTTATACACTTCAAGCAGCGTTGTCATCATCGGCATAAGATCCGGGTCGAGGTCTGCCAGGAACTGCTGATACTGAGGGTCATTTCCCTGCTGCATTTTGCGCAATTCTCCCTGCAGCTCCGACATTGATTTGCGCCACTCAAACGCATCTTTTGACTGACTGTTCCCGTAGACATCAAGAGATACCAGGAACTCTCCGAGAGCCGAACGCAGAGCTTCCGGCACATGCTGAGTCTTGTTCGGATTCTGCAGGAACCTGTTAAGAGTCTTCGCAGTTCTCTCAATGCTCCGTTTGCTCTTTGCCATAGCATCTTTACGCAGCCATTCGCGGCGATCCTCGAATGTGCGTTGTTCATAGAGCGCCTTTTGCTTTATGAGTTCCTCAGAAAGCTTATGTCGCTTAGCAGCTTCCTGTTCCTTGATTTTTTCAACGCGCTTGTCGTATCTGTCGCGGTATTCTTTCTCGATCTTCTGCCGCAGCGTCTTGAGCTCCGGAATGTCGTAATACTCTTCATACAGGCGCATTGCAAGGTCATAGCTCGCCGTGTCTATATCCATATCGAAAGAACCGTCGTAGAACGGATTTTCATAGAATGGTTTTATGGTTTCGAGTGCATTTACGAGCGTCTGCACCTGCTCAAGCTCGTGCGTATCCGGTTCAAAGAACTCCGGCCAAAGTTCGGACATCTCGCCCCAAAGAGAATCAAGCGTACTGCCTTCCTCGGAAAGCCTTATCTTTCCGAAGTTCTTCCTTCTGAACTTATCATAGCTCCCGTAATAGTAGGCAATCTCTTTTTTCTGCTGCTCGCTGAGTTTTATTTTCGTGCCCTTGGCATATTCACGCAGCGCACTGTACTGTTCGGACATATCTGTATTCAGCACTGCGCTCTCTTCGAGCACCGCCTTGGCAACCTCCGCAGTCCTCGCGATAACTTCATCATAAGTTATGCCGTCGTCCATATTGGCAAGTGCTTCAAAGATATTCTTGAGATTTTGCGTCAGCGTTTCGGCATTATACTTGCTGCTGTATTCCTTGAGCACTTTTTTTGAAAGTCTGCGTATTGCCCGCTCATCAAGCTCTTTCCTGTTTATTCCGAGGCGCCACTCGAGCTCTCGCTTGTATTCGCGCAGAGCTTTGTTCTCCTGCATGAGCTTCTTGTTCTGTTCCTCTATGGAAGAAGTGCTTTTGAGAGAATAACGAATATCAGGATTTCTTCTGTCAAAAAGACCGATATTATCTGTTGCGGATTTAAGCTGAGTATTCTTGAAGAATATATAGCTTTTTACTTTTCCTCCTTTTGACCTGCCTCCAAAGTCAAAATCGAGAATTATTCCGTCATAGCCGCTGTCTTTTTCTATGAAATAACCGTTCAGCAGCTTCCTCAGCTCTCCTCGTATAGCTTCGGTATCCTCTTTCCATTGTTCAAGAATATCGTCGAGCTTATCCTCATTTTCAAGGATTTTTTGAGTGACTTCCGCATCATCGGCAACATAAGCTTCATAGTTCTGCTCATAGTATTCGTCGTTGGCCGTTTCTTGAGCATCGTATTTCGACTGGTATTCTTCGTCGAGTTTGTTAAGCTTTTCTGTGAGTCCCTTATACCCGTCTATGTGCTCCGAGTACCATGCTTTCGCTTCTGCACGATCCTTGAAGTGGAGTGGCTTTTTCATGTCACCGTACAATGCCATCTGTTTGTTTCCGCCAACCCCGATATCCGCATCATTGTCCTTTGCAAAAAATCTGTTCGGCGTTTCACTGTCATTGCGTCCGGCAAGCGGATTTGCATTGCTGAACACATTGAACTCAGCCGCAGTTTGATGATAAATTATCCTCGGTGTTCCGTCCTCGTTCACGACCTTGCTTGCAGATTCCGGTTCGTTTTCCCAGTCCCCGAACCACTCCTTAAAAGCTTCACTCTTTGTCTGAGAATCGGATTCATTTGCAGTATCTTTGAGCGAAAACTTTTTTGCATCATTCTGCGCTTTTTCGGATATACTGCTATTGACACTTGGCTCACTTTGTGTTACTCTCGTGTCAGAGGATGCGTGTTGTCTACTGAGTTGCACTTTAAGCGGCTGTTCGGTAAACGCATTCTCATTTTTTAATTCAAACTTTGTTGGTGTGAAATCAACAATATCGTACAGTACCATTTCCTTTCCCGATGTAAAGCCTACAATAACCTTTGCAGAATAATCGTTTTTTCCCACTCTAACGAGCACATCGCCCCTCGCAAACTCGGTAAAATTATCCTTTCTCTGATGCTTTAAATCCTCATTAACGTAATTAGTCGATGCTAATACAATTTCATTAAGATTACTTGATGCCTTGAATTTATCTTTATAAATCACGGCATCTTTTCTTTGGTAGTGTTGAGTGTTTTTTGAATTGGTGTACTCGTTTCTGGTTATCTTGTTCACCTTAATCAGCTTACCCTCAACAGGTATTCCATCAGAAAATTTAGTTCTGATAACATCCTTAACTTTCGCAACCCAGTCAGACTTATCTACACCTTTCAGAATATCATCTGCAATCACAACAACCGACTTATTCTTTGTAGTTTTACCTATGCTGTATTTTTTCTTTTCGTCCGCCATGTCGGTTGTTTTTCCTTGCGATTTGTTCTCCCTCGTCTGCTCCAGCGCAGACTTAAACAGGTCGCTGATGGTTTCAAGTGCCTCCTCATCTCCCTCAAGGGCTCTTATTTCCGGGCTCGTAAGCCCGAGATTTTTAAGAATTTCATTTATGCTCTCGATAAAGCCCTGTATCCAGCTTTGAATCTTCACCGCCAGACTGCGGTTCTCTCCGACAAGCTCCTTTATGGTCTGCTCATCAAACACATCAAACATGCACTCGGCAACGATTTCCGCCTCTATGTCCTCCTGTCCATAACCCTCATAGATCTTTTCAAGCTCCTTCACTCTGCCCTCATAGTCATAGTTTTCGCTTTCTTTGAGCTTGCCTATGACATATTCGCGCAGCTCGCCTGCGGCCGTTGAGTTCCAGTCCTCGATATAATGATACAGTTCATGTCCGGCAGTTCTGAGATATGCGTTTTCCTCCGCGTCGAGCGCTATTTTTATTCTGCCGGTCTTGGGATCGTACTCACCGTTCGCCATTCCGTCTGCAAGCGTATCGCACACTTCAACGACAAAGCCGTATTTTTTCGCAAGAGCCTCAAGAACATATACCGAACCCGCCTGCTCCGAGTTGAGCTTCTTTGTATAGTTTCTCAGCAGACCGCCGTTCTTTTCTGCCCTCTTTTCCTCTTTCGCGCTGTAATGCTTCGGCGCATTATTTTTTTCATTAACTCCGGCATAATACGCCTGTCTGAGCTGACTTTCTTCAATCCCTGCGTATTTATTTGCATTCGACTGCAAAACGCTGTCGAAGTCCTGCCCGAGCTGACCGGCGCGGCGGAAGTCAAGAAACGCATTCATATATTCGCTTGCCGAATCGCCCTGCTTATATCCTGAAATAAAGGCCCGTGCCGTGTCGGTGCTGTCAAACCCCTGGGCGACATTGTAAAGAGCTTCGGTCTCGCGGCTGTCAAACCGCACATCGCTCAGCGCAACGCTGTCCCCGTCCTGCGTTCTGACATACATCTGCGCCCGGTTTCCGTCGTTTTCAATGCGGTCTATGCCGTTGATTGTTACGCTCTGTCCGTCAATCGTTGCTGGGACAGCGTTGACATAACTTTTCTTTTGTGATATATTGTTATCGGAAGGGGCGAACGCATGGGGCGTCTGGGACGTAAGCTGCGGGTCTTCGGACATGTTCAGCACTTGCGAGACCCCTTCTGCTTTTTCTTTATAAGCACTGATAATGCGGAGTGTCTTTGCTTTTGAGTCCGGCACCGCTTCAACCACATAATAGTTACCATTAACACGCTTCGAATATATAACCTTTGCGGCAGGCGTGTTATCAGAATTCATATATTTGGTATATACTTTGTCTGCGGTTCCCTTTTCGATATCATCATAGTTGTCGAGAACATACTCTATTCGCGCAAGATCTTCGACATCAGACATTGAATGATCCGAGACTCCGTTCTCCCCATGATCTTTTTCAATATGTTCTACAGCGTTTCCGTCCATACTGCGTTTATACTCACTGGTATCTATACCGGTGAGTTTTTTTATGTCATGGACTTCGCGCTCCGTAACACCTGTAAGATCTATATGCACCTTATTGACAGCTTCCTTATTTTTAAAGTTTCTGACTTTATTTACAAAGTCAACGATCTTCGGATTTACCGCCTTTTTATATTCCTGCTTTATTGTCTCTATGTCCTTCTTTAACGACATCTGAGAGTCTTCCACGGCATCTGATGTGCTGTTTTTTATCTCAGCAGCCACGTTCTGAGCGTTCTCAGAGCCACGGAAAAGCCGTTTTTCTGCGCGGGTAAGTTTATCACCCTCAGCCTGTTTCTGCACCACAGCGGACAATCTGACAGCGTCCTGCGTGTTCTCGCCGAGGCTTTCAAGCCGCTGCGCAATCTGCGTCTGCTCTCCGCCTGCAAAACCGGCAACTGTCTTTCCTGTGATGTTTGTGCCCTGTTTTCTGTGGTTGAGGTATCCGAGCCCGGAACCCACTACACCAAAGCCGGCGCCCATAAGCGCTCCGCCCGCTCCCGCTTCAACGACCTGCAGCGCGAGATCTCCGGCAACCTTTTTCTTTGCTTCCACCTCGCTTAATCCCTGTTTCTCATATGCAGCTATCATGAGCTTATAATTGGAAATATCGCCGTTTGCTATGGTGTCATAAGCTATGTTTGCTATTTCCGTTGCGGCTTCTTCCGAAAAGTTCACTCCGGTTGATTTGAGTATGTTCATCGCGACATCGCGCATACTTCTCGGGTCAACCTCTTTGAGCTTGTTGAAATTACCTATCGAGACTTTTTCGAAGAGACCTTCAAATATGCCGGAAACTGCTCCGCCGATAACCGCCTGGTCATCGTTGCCGCCGCGAGCTTTTATATCACGCATTGTTGAGTTTGCAGCAGAAAGACCGAGTATTCCGCCGCCGACAGCTTCGGCAACTTTCCCCGCTGCTTTTATTCCCGCCCCGGTATTTGCAAGCGCTCCGCCGACAAGATTGCCCGCGGCTGCAGATGCAGCCGAATCGAGCGCGGACATTCCTGTTCCGTATAAGAAGTCAAAGGCATCCCAGTCGCCAAGCTTCCAGTCATGCTCATCCATAACCGCTCCGCGTGCCGTATCGCTTAACTGACTTGCTATTCCGGCGTCTCTGTTATAGTCTACAGGCGCATAACTGCCGGTAAGCTTTCTTCCGACCTGCTGAGCGGCAGCGTCAAGATATCCCGCTCCACTGCTTGTTAAATTCACCGGCACACTCAGTGCGCTGGCAATCACCTGATGGTCTGCACTGAAGTCACGAACCGCATCTTGTACCTGCTCATTCTTGCGGCGGTTATACTCATACGCAAAATAATTCTCAAGCTCATCGGGATTCATTCCCTTTGCACGAACCTTATCCTCTATTTCCTTGAGTCTCTGATTATATTCATAGACATTCTTGTTGTTTCCGCTCGTGCCGACTGACTCTTCGAGCTTTATTCTGTCCTTGAGCTCGGGGATAGACTGTATTTCCTTGAGCGTTGCCTCGTCAAACTGGCTGAGTTTTTCGGATATATCCCTGTTGTATATCTCCGACTCCAATGCAGCGGACTCACTCTTCAGATTATTGAGCTTGTTTTTTGCCGCCTTGGCTTCTTCAGTGTACTTTTCATAATCCGCTGTATTTCCTTGCATCGTGCTAAGGAACGCCCAAACCCGATTTTTGAATGATTCACTGCGGTTCTTCTTTTTCTCGTTCTTGATATCGTCAAGACGTCCTTTCATATCATCCTCGGTCATGGTGTCCATAACGCCGGAATTACGCGTATCGGAGTAATAGTCGGACTCCTTCTGCAGATTCTGCGAAGTCTGCTGCAGAGCATTCTTGTATTCCTCGTACCGTGCCATGAATGTGTTGTAGCGTTCTTCCCCCAGCTGCTCACGCTGCGAGTCGAGGTAGGATTTGATTCTGTCCGCCTTTTCAAGATCATTGTTTACCGCGCTCTTTGTATTTTCGCTGTCGCGTTTCCAATTCGCATATGAACTGTTTTGCAGCCTGCTGTTTGCGCTTCTGGTGGTACGACCGGTTGATTCAAACCAGTCATGCATTTCCTTGTCGCTCGAATCCCACTGATATTTATCATTTGCTCTTTTGATTCTTTCGTCTATTGACTCAGGAGCCTCGTATTTCGAATTTACACGCTTTATTCTGTCGTCAATTGTTTCCATTTTATCCTCCGCTTATGAAAGTCCGTAATGCTGACTGAGTATATAAATATCCTCGTCGGTCAGGTTCTTGTTCTGGCTCATCTTCGTTTTTATATAATTCTCGTAGCTTCCGTATTGGTTTTTCAGTGCCGGTCTTACACCAAACTCGTACCGAGTCGGCTGTGCACCTATAAACTCACTGGCTGCCTTTGATTTTGTAGCAGTCTGTTTTCCGCTGCTCCCGGTCGAAGAACCGCTTGACCCGCTCCTGCCTGACGAAGACGACGAAGAGGTTGAATAGCTCTGAGCCTTGAGAGAGTCCATATATTTGTCATGCTCAAACTGCTGTTTTTTGAGATTATAATCCCTTGAGTCCTGCTGCTTGCCGTAGTCAAACTGTTTCTGCCAGTTGCTCTGCGCAAGCGCGTCCTGCTGCTTGCCGTAATCAAACTGCTGCTGCCAGTTGTTCTGTGCAAGCGCATCCTGCTCCTTTCCGTAATCGAACTGTTTCTGCCAGTTGTTCTGTGCAAGCGCATCCTGCTCCTTTCCGTAGTCGAACTGCTGCTGCCAGTTATTCTGTGCAAGGGCGTCCTGCTCCTTCTGATAATCAAACTGATTCTGCCAGTTGCGCTGATTGACATAGTCCTGCATATACTGGCGGTTCTGCTCGCTCTGCCAATTCGACTGCTGCTGTGCGGCGTCTGCGCGTCCTGTATAATATTCAAGCTCATACTGCCACTGCGCAAGCTGATTGAGGTAACGGTTGTAATCACTTTCCGAGAGATACTGTGACTGGCTCTGCAGATAGTTGAGGGTATTATAGTAGTCACTCAGTGTGTCCTGATATTTTTTGTAGTCCGCGTCATCAAGATTCTGTAGCACCTGCATATGCTGCAATTTATCGCTCTTGTCGTCACGATATTTGCTATATGCCCGGTCATACAGTGACGGAATGACATTGTTCAAATCGTTGAGGCTTGACTGGTATGCCTGATTGCCGGCAGTCGAAGCATAAGAACTGCCGTAACCGCCGGTGAGCGCCGCGGCATTCCCCATAGTGTCCTGCATCGCCATCTTGCCCTGCTGAATATACTGATCCTTATACTGCTGATAGAGCGGATCGGCATTGAAATCATACTGAAAATCCTTGGTGTTTTCATAGTCTTTCAAAAGCCCCTGTATCTGGTCTGCATAGTTGCTCTGATAGTCCCCGGGCTTTGAGTTATAATGGTTCTTCAGATCCTCCTGAGCCTGCTTAACTTCGTCGGATTCCTCGTAGTCCTTTGGCTTGTTGAGCAGCGTTTTTATCGTGCCTATACCGTATCCGACCTGCTTCGCGGCGTTTATTCCCTGCTTTGCCATTCCACCGGCGAGCGCCGCCGCATTTCCGCCCTGCGCCACGGCGTATGACAGTTTGTCCTTTGATATGCCCTGCTGCTTTTTCTGCTTTTCAAGGTCTTTTGTCGTGTATGCCATTTGCTTTTACCTCCTCAGATCAGATAATTTATGTTCAGCTTATATGAAGTCAGATTGTATTTATAAGCTTTTGTCTCAAGATTGAAGCACCAATCAAGCACCACTCTTCCATCCGGAAATACCGACCACCGGGCAAGGTTGGTATCGTTCGCCGCACAGATTGTAAATATCCTGCTCTGCGGACGCAGATCCTCCGGCAGCGTGCATATGGTTTTCCCGCCCGCCGTTATCCCCTGCACATCTCCAACGATGTTGACCGAGTTTCCGAGTCTGCGGCCTTTGGGTGTCAGTCCATTCGCGCCCGGAGTTATTCCGTCCGTAAGCTCTAACTCCTGCCAGCCTGTGTCTTTCAGCGGAAAAGTTTGTTCTCCTGCCTGCAGTCCCTTTCTGAGGAGCAGCAGCATGTTGACGTCCATCGTATTGGCGAGTTCCGCAACCTTGCCGAAAGCTATTCCTTTGCCGCCGCGCAGGAAGTCCATCAGCACGAAGCTCGTCGAAAGCTCATAAACATATTCCGCGGAAGCAAGGCTATCGGTAACTTTGAATTTTATCTTATACGAGACATTCTCACTGAGACCGTCAAAGAGGATCGCCTGCACATCATTGCTCATCGCCGTCTCATCAGACCAGGCATCCATCGTATCTGTCTTGTAGCTTGCTTTGCAAACCGCTATATTCTTGCCTGACAACGCCGAGAAGCTATAGTTTACCTTTCCGGCCGCATATGTGCCCTTGTCGTTTTCCGTGCCGTCCTGCGTGCATCTGAAGCATGTTACCTCATTTATCATCGGACTGTCATACTTTTCAACCGATATGCTCGCCGTCTGGCTGACCGTTCTGCCTCTGCTGTCTGTCGCCGTGACCGTAAAGTTCAGCTCACCCGACAGATAGCAAGTGTAGGTATAAACCCCGCCGGTCTGATTTGACAGAACTGCACCGTTCACGGCAAACCGATAGTTCTTTATCTTTGAGCTGTATGCCCCCTGCGCAGCGGCAGTAATCCTGCATTTTGAATAGTCCTGCACATATATTCCCCATTCGGTCGGAACGCTGCCGTCTATGCGCTCTATTGTCAGTTCCGGCATTGTGGGTTTCACATCGTCCGGAACCGAAAAAGTAACAGTCTTCGTGTTCGTCTCAACGAGCGTCGTCGGGATCAGTCCTAACTTCTTGTATGTTTCAATCTTCAGCGTGCCGGTTCTGCTGCTTCCGCTCGTAATGGCATTAGCCCATTCGAGTGGGAACTCATATGCCGTCATAACTGCATTGTTTGTTGAAAAATACCCGCTCTCGTAGCTGTAATTGCCGCAAGTGAAATACATCTTATGGGTGTATGACTTCCCGTCATTCGCATCCTCGACTTCAATCAGAATATTACCAAGGCCATTTATTTTGCTGACACCTACGGTGATATTCTTCGGATATGTTTTGATTGTTGTTATTGCCATTGTTTATTCCCTCCATATAAAGCTAAGATTGCCATTACTCCTGGGCGTGAACTCCCAGTTGCCTATCCTCAGTCGGTTAAGAACTTCAACATCCGTAACATAAAGGCAGCGGTTGGAGATATAGGCTATCTCCGTGCCGTTCTGTGTGAAGCTTAATTTTTCATTTGTCAGCATAGATTTGAACGGACTGTCCGCCTTGCCGAGCTCCATTCCCTCCGCCGTGAAGCGGAAATATGTTCTTATTAGCTCCTGAAACTCTTCGAGTCTGCCGTCAACCTCTGTTGTATAGAGATAATTCTGGTCGAAATTCAGCTGAATTTCCCTTGAAGTCTGTGTAACATAGGACTCGAGTGTTGCATTAAGCTCTGCAATTGACGCCTTCGCGCTAAGCTCTTCGCGCACCGTTGTCATTATGTTGTCATTGTTCTGCTCTATCTCGGTGTGAAATGTCTGATTTATCTCTTCCGCCTGCGCTATGATTTTATCGTTGAGCTCGTTATAATCAATCTTTCTGCCCGCTTCTAATTGCTCAACGGCGCCGCTCGCCAGCTCCGCCATTGACCGCGTCTGCTCCACCGTTTTCAGATAAGTCGGCGAAAAATTGTCTCCGTCAAGATTGTTGAGAATATACCGAAGCTGTTCGTTAAGTTGATAGAGATAGCTTTGAGTTTTCTGATCTCCGCCAAGATTCGTCGGCAGATTCAGATTTAGCGTCGGCATCAGATTTCACTCCCTTGTTCCGTTACCTTTGCGATGCTGTACAAGATGAACTTGCCCCTGCCCCGCATTCGGATTTTCATGTGGTCGCAGCGCCTGACTATAATCGGAATAGTGATTGTGCGATTGTTTACAGCATCGATGTGCAGCACTTCCTCGTAATCGCCCATAGAGTCATACTGGATCTGCACCCGGAACTGCGCCCCGCGTTCGACGCTCAGGCGAAACTGCAGTTTTGAAATATATTTATTATCGGGGCTTGTCACTCCAATAGGTCCGCTTTCGGCCATCCATTCAACCGGCTTTTCGTCATACGTCTGATCTGTTACGCTGTATCGCGTCGTGCCGTGCATCGTCCACAGGCTGTTTCCAACCGTGAAATACAATTCCCCGTCCAGCGGCGCGAAAGCATCGATTTTCAGCCCGCTCTCCCTATGCCATATTTTTGTGCGCTCATCGTATGTGAACAGGCTGTATTTGCCGTTCTCGTCCGACATCGACACATAATATTTGTTGTCGATTGCTCCCGCTACGGCATTTCTATATGCGTTTGCACCGAACGCCTCGGAAACATTGACCGGGGTTCCGCCGTCATAGGCGCATATACCGTTGCGGCTCTTGTAGTATAGTGTTTCGTTGCACAGTGCGAGGCTTCGCTCACTGCCGTTTTGGACGCCCCTTATAGATTCGTTCGTAACCTGAAAATTTGAGGGCTTCGAGCCGTAGACCTTGTGGACGCAGTCTTCCTTAAAAAACAGGATATATCCCCGCATCGTAAACGCGCCAGTAAACTTACCGTGCGTTCCGACTGTCACGGCGTAACTGTCGCTCGCCAATCCGAGAAAACAATTCCAGTTAAATGGATCGCCTATTTTGCAGCAATATATCTCATGCTTATCGGAAGAACATCCCCAGATGCGGTTTTCGCTTTCGGTCACGAAGTCCATATCCGGCACGGTTCTTTTTACAGTCACCGCTTCCTGCTGACTCGATACTTCATCTATGAATCCGGTCACGACTATGTAATCCTTGCTGACCGCATAGAGTATCATGTTTGTGTTGAACTGTTCGTCCTTGCAGCCGCTTATAGTCACTCCGTCATATTCCGAGAATCCTTCGCCTATTCCGGCCGAAGAGATTTTGACGAATGTCGTCGCCACCGCATTCCACATCTTTGTTGCTGCGGCATATATCTTGAGAGTATGCGGCTTTGAGGAAGTATCAAGCCAGCTGTCGCCGTTTGTCGGCTCTTCCGGCGCCGTGGCCGAGACTGTCGGGTTATAATCATCTCCGGTTACTCGCGTCAGCGTAAATGATACCGCCGCAGTTGTCGTAAACGATTTTTCCAAACTGCCTACGCCCTCGCTCACTTTCTCGGTGTTTATATACTTTTTATCCGGCCAGATAAGGACATATGCGCCCATGCTCAGCATTTGTTTGCGGCTTTTCTCGACATCGCCGCTGACCTGATCGCCGTTGTAGAACACTTTGCCATTGTCCACCCAACACAGACCGTTGTTCACGCAAAAGCCGTCAAGGCGTGTGAAATCGCGAATTTTTTTCCGCTGCTCTCTCGGCGTCAGGGCAGGATAGCTGTCTGACGAAAGATTCTCTTCGTCGTAAAATTCATTGTCACTTATAACAAGGTCATGGTGATATCCTCCGAACGCGCTCATCATTTCCCTGTTTTTACTGACCGTGTTAAGAATAGGCAGTCTCATCGGTTCACCTCGCAAATATTCCGCCCGCCGGAGCCGCGTGCGTTCTGCTGTAATATCCCCAGTAGCCCTCGTATGCCTCGTTGAAAGCCATTGCCGAATTGTTGTATCGGTCGTATTCGGCGTTGAAAAAGTCAATTTTTGACATCAGCCAAAGAACATATAGGTTGCTGTAAGACTCCGGCACAAGCAGTTCTGTGTTCGTGTCTGTGTCTTCATTATAGCCTTCAAACACCGTTGATTTCTCCCCGCTCTTCGCGTCTATCAGCTCTTTTACTATCTTCCCGTCAAGCTCGGAAAGCCATCTTATTTTCTGCTCGTCCGAATACTGATTGGGCTTTAGCTCATCGGTCTGTCTTATTGCTTCGCATATTTTCATATAAACCTCCTGAAAGTAAAAGAGGGCGCAAAATGCGCCCTCCCGGTGTGTCCTTATCTCTCTTTGATATACTGCTCTACCAGCTTCTCAAGGCGCTGCTCCGCCAGCTGCTTCTGTCTGTCGGAATTGCGTATAACCTCTGCGACGCAGGCGGGCACTTCGACTTCTACGCCACGCTGGATCTGAAAATTCCTGCCGTTGACCGAAACAAACAGATCATCTTTGTATGCACCGTCGTCCTTAAAGAGAAAGATTTTCTCCGTGGGTTCTTTCTGCTCCTCGGGCGCAGCAGCCTCTTCGGTGGTTGTGGTCTCTTCGGGGGTTGCGTTCTCCTCGGGTGCAGCCGTCTCTTCGAGGATTGCGTTCTCCTCGGGTGTTGCAGTTTTTGTTCTTGCCATAAATATCTCCTTTCGGGCTCAGAGAGCAAAATGCCCTCTGAGCTTTTATCAGTTAGCTTTCGCAGTGGCCGAATACGCGGAGCAGGACTCGATACGCACCATGTACTCCTCAACCAGGCGCTTTGCGACCTCGGTCGCTTTCCAGCCGCAGGACGAACGCTGATTGAGCGGATCGTCGCCATAGCCGAGCTGCTTGACGATATGCTGCAGACCGCCGCCCTCGATCTCCGTCAGACCGTAAGCGTGAGCGCCGAGTATAAGCGTATTGAAAACCGCCAGACCGGACGGGCAGCCGGTGCCGGTCCATATCTTTGCCTCCGTGGACTTGACGAATCTGACATTGCCGATCTTGCCGATTTCCCCGTTGTAGATATCGTCGGGCTTAGCGTACTTATGTACGTCAATCCACTCCTCGCAGCGCATAAGGTCATATGCTGCATACGGATGGATAATACCCACGAACGAATCCCCGATCGGGTCTGCATTCATGCTCTCCAGCTGAGCCGCCGCACGGTATATGAGGTCAACATTGATCTTTGCCGTCGCGTCGAGTCCCGCTCTGCTCGTTACTGCTGTTTCTGCGCCGCTTGCAACCTTGGGCGCGTAAATAACGTTTGTGCCGCCGGCAAGCTCTTCTCTTATGACGGTATCGAGAGTGCGTCCTGCCTGCGAGCCGAGAAGCTTCGTTGCCTGCAGAACATTGTTGTCGATAGCCGTCATGTCGAGCATATCCGAAAGCTGTATCCAGCCGCCGTACTGTTTGACAGTAGCGGTGATTGTGCTCACATTAAGCGCCTGTCCATCGGGCGTGACGCCTTCCGTCAGTGCCGTGGTTGCTTTTGCAAGCGGCGAATACTTACGCATTTCGATAGTCTTGCCGGAGCCTTTGGGAATAGGATACTTGTCTCCGAACTGGTTGTGTACGAGCTTAGGCTCTGCGTTGTCAAGCAGCCTCTTCTCGTAGTAGGTTTTCATCTCGGCGGACAGATTGTTACCGCTTGCCGCCGAAGTAGTTGCGTTTACGACCGTAGCAAAAAGCTGCAGGTCGAATATGACATAATTGTTCATTTTCTTTATCTCCTTTTCTTAGTGCAAGGAGATCAGAAAGTAATTCTTTCTCCCCTTGCCACTCTGCGTTCGATTTCTTCTCGCTGAGCCTTTGTCAGTTTGTTAACATCCGTCTGGGAATTAACTGCACCTTGTGAAGTTACACCGTTTTCAACCGGTCTTTTGCTGTTTGCCGCAACAGAATCGGCGACTCGCTTTGCCGCCGTCTGCGCCGCATACTGCATCGCGCCTCCGAGAATCTCGTCTCGGTGAATGACTTCATAGGCCGTTCTGACATCGACATTGTTTCTGAGCAAACTGAAGAACTGAGGATCTTCTATCTCCGTGTCGAGATTGAAATTCGGATAGATTTCTTTGAGACTTTCCGCCTGGCTCTTCCAATTGGTGATGTCTCGGTTTATTCTGTCCTGCTCATCACGACGAGACTCGTTCCGTCTGAGCTGAAGAACCTCGCGTTCAAGCTTCTTCATCTCCTTGAGCTGTTCAACGGTTATGCCCTTTTCCATAGCCTCTTCTCTGTATGATTCATCATCATTTTCCAAAGCCTTGACTATGCCGTCAATGTCGTCCGCTTTTATCCCGTACTTCTGCGCGAGAATCTCAAAGACCGGCGTACTCTTCTGCAGCTGCTCCTGAAGTGTGCGTGTTTCCTTGAATCTGCCGTTGATAATGTTCTGCACTCGGCGGCTGAACGCGTCCTTGTAATCGCCTTTTATCAGCTTTTCAAACTCCGCGTCCTGATTTTCGACCGTCGATGCCGTAACATTGATCTCGCTTTCCGGCTGTGCAGCGGCGTCCTGCGTTTCAATCGCCCGTGTCTGCTCCCCGGCGTCGGAAGCCGTGGCGGCCGTTGCCGCCGATACGCCCGCTCCGTCTCCTCCGCCCTCGCCGAACAGCGTGAGCGAAAAAGCCTTTGTTGTGTCTGTGAACATAAAAATTAACCTCCATCGTCTTTCCGAAGTGTCTTTGTGATTATATTATAGCGGTTTAATTTTCGATTTTCTCCCCGCCTTCAACTGTAACAATTACATTTTTCGGATAGTTGTCTGCGATAAGCTTTGCGCCCGTGCAGAAAAAATTATAAATTCCTTTTGCCTTTGCTTTGGTATGTTTGTATGCCTTAATTGCCAGCAAAAGCTTTCCGGCGCTTTTCTCCGAGGTAAAGAGTTCGAGGTCTCCCGCAGATTCCATCTCCGCGAACATCATTGCGGCGGTTTGGCCGAGTGTCGAAATGCCGGCACATACTATGTCCTGCCCGCTCGGCGCATATCCCGAATGTCCCGAAATGCTTATTTTCATTTCTCTGCCCGCTCGGCGAACTTTTATTGTTGTCATAACATTACCTCGGTTCCGCAGCCGAAGCCGCTTTTTCTCTCGCATTCTCGGCCGTTGCGTGTTCGTCTGCGCGCGTCTCGCCAAGCGAGTTGCTCTTGAGCTCGCCGTCTCCGGAGCCTACGCTCGCCACCGGAACTCCACCCGAAAAAGATGCCGCCATCTGACTACCTATCGTTGTTCCGTTTTGTGCGTCAACTATCTGCGCCATCTGCATGAGCTGCTGCTGCATGGTCTTGAGCTGTTCATACAGCGTACCGTTCTGCGATATTTTCCGCACGACGGAGTCCTTGCCCTCGAAGTCCATCATGTCGATGCAGGCGAGCGCCTGATCCGTCATTTCCGGATTGAAGAATCCGCTGTTATAGAACTGCAGTGCCAACTCGTTGTGTGAGAGCCTTGAGAACGGGTTGTTCCGCTGCGCCCTGACTTTGATATCAAAGATCGGCATTCGCCCGCTCATGTCAATGCCAAACTCTGTGCGCTCGCCCTCGGGCTGTATGGCGCGGTTGTCGTAGCTAACAAATTCCTGCTCTCCGCTTTTTCCCGTTATGCGGAAACTGCGCGGTGCATCGTAAAATTGCCTTATCAGCTCAATGCACAAATAAAGCACTTCCTCATAACTGTCGTATGAGGTCTGAATCATGTCTCTCGACAATTTGCTTCCCGCTTCCTGCAGCGCTGCAATCGCCGAAGCGGCGGTAACTCCGCTCGTGGTGCTGCCCTGTGAAAAATCGCGGTTTCCGCTCGTTTCCTTGAGTTCGTCTATCTTGTTCGTGCGCAGCGCAACATAGATATCATTTAGCGGCGTCATAGTTATCTCTTTGATGCTGTCCTCACCGAGTCTGCCGTCCACGCGCACAAACGGTCTTGAGACATCAAGAAATTCTTCTTCGTTCACTTTCCCGCTCGCGGAATTGATAAAAAAGCGGCGGCGCGATGCGGCAATTGCCGACTGCATAAAAGCCTGATCGTATTTGTCTATCTGCATCTGTGGATCTTTCATAATGTCCAAATAGCCAAAGCCCACAAGCGAGCCTTCCTCCGGGAAGAGCGTATCACAGACAAACGGATATTTGCCGTGATTATAAAACCCGCTCTCGGCATACTGGGGATCGTTTTCTGACGCAAAGAGCACTTCGCCATTGCAAAATTTACAATAATGCAGCACAGTTCTGCTGCCAACCAGTCTCTTATAGTACCAGTCCACCACGACGCTCTTTTCCGATGTGTCTATGTTGTCGTCATAGATATACTGGCTTGTTTCTATCGTCTTGCCGCCAAGCTTGCCTTTCAGCTGCGGATATTCCTGCGTGAGCAAATCATTGTCGCGCAGGCACACATGGAAAATGTTCCGGCTATCCTGTATGTTCTCTATGCCGGGCTCCCAAAAGAGATTCAGCAGGTCGATTTTCTTTATCTCGATATCGCCCAAGCCGTTGTACTTCTGCGGATTCCAGAATACGCCCTCGCAGGATGTTCCCTGCTTGAGCTTATACCACCACTTGGCCGAATATGTCTTTTTGTAACCGTTCTGCTCGATGATAACTGGCAGGATCTCCGAAAGCTGTTCTGCGGCGGCATTGTCGCTCTGCTCTCTCGGCAGCACAGATGCCGAGGGATAGTTGTCCATTGCGTCTGCGTGCTTATTTGCCAGGGAATTGAACAGCCATGCCGAAGTGGGCTCGGGTTCTTTGTTCGCGCCCTTCGCTTGTTCTTTCCTGATTGTCTCCCAGTGCCGGAGCTTCCACCACTGCTCATTTTCGATTATCCTGTTCTCGAGATTTGCCTTGCCGTCTTTGTATTTTCGCAAGGTTTCCTCTGCCAGGGCGATTGACTCCTCCGTGATTGGACCCTGCTCTGACCCGCTCTCGGGTTCATATTTCACAATATCAGTGTCATTCACTGTTTCTGCCTGTCTATCCTCTTGCACAGGATTTCCAAGCTCTTGCCGCAATGCCTCCGTTCGTGCGGCAATATCCCGCTCCGGGTTTCTTGCGGTCTGCTCCTGCTGCTGTTGGTCGCGCATTTCCGCCCTGCGGCGCTTGATATCTTCTATCGGGTTTCTGCTGTTTGCCATTGTTCTGCCTCCTATAGTCTGTAAAAGCTGTATTTGTCCGGCTTTTCTCTGAGTTCCAGCGGATCATCCGGCACTTTTGCCGGGGCTTTGCGAGGCTCCGGACTTATCGGGTTCTCCATCAGCACATATCGGCACTCATCATAGATGTGATCCTCCTGCGATGTGTCGATATCCTCAACATATTTCTCGTCATAGACGATATCGGGAATAGTGCGGATAAAGTGCCGGCATGTCGAAAACACTTGAAATTTCGGGTTGCCCTCCGAATCGAACGCCAGGCGGTAATGATACTGCATCTTTCCGGCGATTCTCGTGTTGTCGCCGGGGGAGAATACTATGAAGTTCGGGGATTTTTCCATCATTCGCGCTACGCTCTCGCCGCGGCTCTCGTCAAAAATTGACGGGTCTGCTATGCCGATAATGTTCTTTCCCTTGAGGTTCATATCCTCCTGCTCGACGCGCCGAATCTCTGCCGCAATCGTGACCGGGTCTTGCCGCACTCCCTCGTTCGGCGTGCCCGTGCATCCGTACAGTTCCGCTATGCGGTATATTTTGCCATGCGTGTCCACCGCATACCAGCCCACGGAATACGGCTTCGTGTAGCCGAAGTCGAAGCCTCTGTAGATCTGCCAGTATTCCGGGATTTTGAACGGCTCCACGACATGCGTCCACCGTTGGTCTTTATAATGCTCGGGATCGTTGCGCCACTCCGTAAACACCTGTCCCGAAAAGCTGTCCCAGTCGCCGTATAGCAGCGCTTTTCTCTCCGCCTCCGGCATGGCAGCAAGCTTCATGATGTATTCAGGGTCGTTGTGTAAAAGCTCCTGATTGTCAAAAACCGTCGCCGGAACAAATATCCGCTTCCTGCTGCCCTCTATAATTTTCCCTTCCGGCGTCACCACATTGAACTTTTCCGTTATCGGCGTCATTGGCGGCGCTGCAGTGACGAACCGGGACTTTACCCAGCCGTGTCCTATACCGCCGGGGTTGGTCGTCGCCCGCATATAAACCCTCGTACCGGGTCCTCCCGGGCGGTTTCGCGAGAACATATAGCTGTATTCGTCCCATGTGAAGTGTGTTAACTCGTCAAATGCAATGAAATCATAGTGTTTGCCCTGGTATTTCAACCTGTCCTTCGTGTATTGCATCGAGCCGAAATAGATCATAGACCCGCTCGGGAAGCTCCATCTGTGTTTGCTCTCGTTGTATTTTGCGCCGCGTATCGCCCGCGGATAAAGCATTTCAGATCGCTCTACAAGCTCGGACAGCTGCGGATATGTTTTTCGCAGTATCAGTCCGCGGTAATACGGAATATGCACCTGCCGCAGGGCTTCAATCAACAGCGCGTCGCTCTTCCCTCCGCCCGCCGCGCCGCCGTATAGCACTTCATACTCCGGGCGCTCCATAAACCTCTTCTGTTTTTCCTGCGGTTCCCAGATTTTCATTCTTCCGCAGCCTCCTCAAGCACTGCCGGAATTTCGATAATGCCGTATTCTTCCTCATCTGTCGGCATACCTGCGGCTGCTTTTGCCTTTTCGAGGTCAAGCCGTTCCCGCGTATACTGCATATTTGCCCGCTCCACGGTGTTTGGCTTGCCGTAAACATCGCGCAGAATCTCCATCAGATCTTTCATTGCAGCCGTCATTTGCCGCAAATATTTAGTGTCGAGTTTTTGCAGGCAATATTCCTCGACTTCCGCTTCGTCCTCATCGTCTTCGCTCGGCACAATTTTGACAATTGTCTGCCTGACTGTTGCCGTATCGTTCAAAGAATCATCTATAAGGCGCACCAATTTGTCCGCACAGGCGCCGATTTTCGCCAGTTCGCAGGCTTTTTTTCGACTGATTTTCTCCATTGTTTTCTTTTCAACTTTTTTTCTGAATTTTTTCCGCAGCCCGCTCCACCCCTCCGAAGCGCACTTTTTTCCAAGCGACGAGACCGACACTCCGTACTTTTCTGCGAGCTCGCGCTGGCTTATATTCGTCGATATGTATTCCTGCTTGATGGCATCCCAGTCCACGCTCGGAAGCCTCCTTTCTTCTTACAATTTTATCAATTTGCATTCCGTTTTTCTCCCCGCCATATTAGCCCATGATGAATAGAAATAAGCCGGGCAGGGAATTTTCCTCTGCCCGGTCATTTTATGCATTTTCAAAATTATTCGTACTTGCTGTTAAGTATTTTTTTCAATGGGCAATCGCAGCGGTAAAGATAGCAGTTGCTACGCTGCCATACCTTCCGCTGTTGCGCATCCTCGAATACGAGGAGAACTTTTCCTTTTTCCGTCAATCCCTCGCAGGTTATTGTCGTTTTGCTGTCGGACAGGTAAAACGGACAGACAGCAAGCGCACCTGCAGCAGTGTTCGCCATCAGCCCGCTCTCCTTTTTCTGTTTTTCCGTCCGCCATAAAGTATGTAGTCGCTGTCGCCCCGGAACATTCTTATTTCCATGTGATAGCAGCTGTCCCACTCGCAGTATGTCGGAATTACCTCAGCCACGACATAGCCGGGATAAAGCTGTTCGAAAAGCTGTCTGTGCTCGCAGTCTGCTACAAGCTCGTCCAACTTCTTGCGACTGATGTGGCTATCGTTTCTGCGCGGCTGAGGATCCACAAGATTTTTCGACCTTGTCCAACGCTTATGCATAATAGGGTCTTTGATTATGTATTTTCCCATGTCGGCTATGCCGATTTCGAGGAATTGCAGACGCTTTGTGTTCGCTCTGCCGAGTCCCCACGCCTTTTCTATCTCGTCTCTGTCAACTCCGCCGCTCATCACGATATGATGATGCACGTTTCCGCTCTTTTCGCCGAACTCAATAACGGATATATATTTCACTTCGCCCGCTCCTGCTTTTTTATAGAGTCTTTTGACCCTGCGCAGGAAGTTTTGAAAATTCCTCTGCGCTTCTTCCGGCGTTTTGGGTCTTGTATCATCGGAATAGTCGAGACCTATCGCAAGATCGCGATCAGTAAAGTTCGCATGCAGCAGCTGAACGAGCTTACGCTCCGCATACTTTGCGTTCAAAAGTTTCTGCGTCTCGCTCGATTCTCTGTATTTCTTTCCCCTGCCCTTTGCCCTGGCATGCGGCTGCTCCGTCACGGGGTATAAATATATCTCTAAAAAGTCCTTGCAATAGAATTTTGTCTCTCTGATTTTTGCGCGCATCTTTTTCTTTCTCCTCCGTGGTCGGTTTGATAAGACAGCATACAAGCCCTTGAAGCGCCCTTACGGACGCCTCACCTTTTCCCCGGCGCGGGGGTCTGACTTGTTCACTTGTCGGCGGTCTTCTTTGATTCCATTGCGTTCACACCGAAAGCACAGGTATCATATGCTTTCGTGTAAACAGTGTGAATATTGTTTGATTTGAATGTACATGCCGCTAAAACATTGGGCACCGCCTTGCCATGCCAGTATTGACAATATTTGCAGTATACGATTGTGGATTTTTCATCTTCAGCGCTGGGCCAGCTCAAGGCTTGGCCGCAATTAGGACAATAATGCGTCCATCTTTTATTAACATTGTATCCTAGTGCTTCACCACATTCGGGACAAGGATAATTGCGAGCATGCAATTCTGGATTTATCCATAGTTTTACTGCTTTAGGTGTCTGTTTTTCAAGTGCTTCAATAGCCTTTTCCATAGCATTGCATTGACGACGCTCATCCGAACACTTTCCGTTTTTCAAGTCATCTTTAAACCATTTCAAAGTTTCTTCATTTGTCATTACGTATCACCATCCATTTCTTCGTAGTAGACAAATTCTGTTTCGTGATTTGGTTTATGTAAAGCTAAATCAACATTATCAATGCAGTTATAACAAGGTGCTTCAACTGTAAGTTTGTTTTTATGCTTGCAAGTTCCACAAGGTGAACGGTCTATGCCGTTATCATCTATATAGCCTTTCACTCCGTATCACCGTCCATTCTTGGACCCACGACTGCAAAAATCTTTTTCAGTAACATACCCGCCGAACTCGTTACAAAAATGATAGTTGTTAGATTTCATAAGTTCATAATTTTTGCAATCCTTACATCTAACAATTTCTGAAACATCTACGGCGGGAGCTTCTTTTAAAATTTTAACAGCGGCGTTCCAACCATCCGCATAGCTTTTGTTTTCAAAAACATCTCGGTTGCATGAACCTATTCCAAGTGCGGCGCGGTCAATATAGTCACTCATTCAATTGCCCCTCCGTCCTGCGATTCCATGCTTCCGCTGCGAACTGCGGCCGCGCATATCTGTCCGTTGCAAGAAAACATTTTTGACACTCCACATAAAATGTTCTTTGCCCCAGAAGCTTTGCTGTGCCGCCGCAGCAGGGGCAGGCTTTCAGCTCTATACTTTTATTTTTCATTGCTTATTCCTCCAAATCTTGCACATAGCACCAGCTTTGCGGCGGCCTTGTTATAATAGCTGGCACAATGCAATCTTCATCATAGATACACGCGCTCGACTCATAGCCTGACCTTTTACATGAATGGCATTTCTTCTTTAAATAAAACTCGTTTAACTCTTTCGGTTTGTCATAAATCACAAGGTTCGATATGTGCCAACCGTACCCTTGATTTCCATTACCTAAATAATCAATAATTTGTCGATCAGTTAAGCAAGTATAAGGAAACTCTTTCAAGGCTATACGGCTGGTTGGGTCACTGTATGTTATAGACATCGTGAAGATAACATCACACACAAACTCGCCAATAACTTTGCCGTTGCCGTTTACTACACTGCAATACGGCGAGCTTCCGTCCGGCACTTTGCAAAACACGGGCTTTTCAGGTCTCATGTATTCGGGGTAATCTTCTGGTTTAAAAACATACTTGGTTATCATTTTCGGCTTCGTACAATAAATGTAGCACTTAAACGGTGTTTCAATCTTCGGTCTTGTCTTTCTGATTTCTACCGTTTTCTTTCCACTTGCTATAAGCTCACACCATTTCGGTCTGACCGAAAGCAAAACCGCCATTATATTCCGCCTCCGTTACATGCATACTCTTTAAGCGCGGCCGAGACCTGCAACATCAGGTATTCGATGCACTCAAAATCTCCGCTTGGGTCATTTAACGGACACTCTGAGCAAGAACCGGGTGCACCCGCTCCGCAGAGTTCCGTCGCCTGGATCAGCTGCTCAAGGGTCATATTCATCGTTGTGTTCATTTGCAGGACCTCCGTCACTCAATCGTCGGTAACTCCGGCAGCGGCATCCAATAAGTCACCTGTGGATCATCCCAATCCGGATAAGCCTCAAAAAGCCAGCCCTCGCCGGCGTAAAATGTTGCAAGTTCATGGGCACTATCCAACTCTAAATGCTCTCGCGGTCTGCCGCGCGCGATAACTAATACGCCCTGCTCGTCTTCGGGCAGCCTGTCGTTGACGCTTATCCACGGTGATGCGGTCAGCTCTTCGAGCCGTTCCCTCGCGGCGCAGATAATCGCGCAGCCGTGGATTCCGCAATCATGCTCATATCCGCAACCCAAGCAAGCAATAGATCCGGTCTGCACCGACAGCCTCCGCAGCGCCTCTATAAGGATTTTATCGTCATTCATTTTCATTCTCCTTTCAGCAATTCATGTTCGCCGCTCTGGAGCTGAAGCTCCGTCTCAGACATCTCATATCCCAACTCGCAAAGGAACTCATAAATTCTGTCAAGGCTTTGGTTCCCTCTGTATTCCGGTGCTGATTTAGCGTTGTTTGATGCATACCACCCGGCGGTATAGTAGCCTCTGTTCTCATCGTCTCCGGCAAGCGCATACGCAACAACTATCGGCGCACGCTTGTCCTCGGCGATAAACTGCCGCCATTTCGGCGCATCTACAGAATACTTTTCATCGCTTCCAATCTCGGAATTGATATATTTTCTGTCGCACGAGCAATAGCCCGTTATTATACGACCCGCGAACTGTACAAGCCACTTGATGATTGTTTCTTTATGTTTTTCAACGGCGGTAAAGTTCTTGACAAAGTTTACGCGGCACTCATACGCCGTTTCCGTCAAACGCTTGAGCTCACGGTTGGCACTGTCTATGCGCTGTTCGCATTCTGATTTTTCCTCTTTCTTCTTTGGTACTTTGACTTTCTTCCGCATAAGGTACGCCGTGCCATATGATATTTCCCAAAAAAGTTCCTCTTTGTCTTTGGGCTTTTTAAAAGTTCCCTCTTTCCAGTCTGTAATCGCACACTGTTCGACCCGCTCGTAGGCGGTGCTGTAGATTTGGTTTTTTACGGCTTTCGCGCCGATTGACTTTAGCTCGGCTTTGACAAGCGGCGTTTTCTCGGCTTCAATTTGTCGCCTCTTCGCGCGAGAAAGGCTGAACTCAAAATCGCGTGTTCCGATTACTTTCAGCAGTTCGCGGCGCTCTTTTTCGTCTTTTATGTCCGCTATCTGCACATAGTCCTCAAGCTTTCCGCCGCGCTCCACCGCCTGCTGCATCTGCTCTGTAGGCAAAGTAGCTATCTTCAGGCGCTTGCGCACAGTCGTTTCGGCAAACCCGGTCTTTTCGACAATCTCGGCAACCGGCACGCCGAGGTCAAACATCATCTGCATACCCTGTGCCTGCTCGTAGACCGTCAAATCAGATCGCTGCATATTTTCAAGCAGCATCGTAGACAGCTGCGTTTTATAGTCCATATCAACCACGGCGCAGGGAACCTCAGTCAGTCCCGCCTGCTTTGCGGCCGCGAGTCGTCTGTGTCCGATGATAACGGTATACATGCCGTTTTCGGCCGGAACGACCGTCAGGTTCTGCAAAATACCGCGCGCTTTGATGGATTCCGCCAGCTCCGTGACATCGCCGATATTTTTCCTCGGGTTGTCCGGGTGTTCTTTAAGTTTCGTTACATCGATGTTAGTTATCATGATTTGTCTCCTTTCTGTTATGGCCTGTCCGTTCTCTGATTCTTGCCTTTATCCTGTCCTCAAGCTCTATCAGCTTGTCCTCGCGGATGAAGCCGACTATGACGGCTATGACGGCTGTTATTTCAAGAACTGTTTGAATTGCAAATTTTAGTGCCACGTTTTTTCATCCTTTCATCTTGATATTTTGTGATGATAGCATTATAATATATATATCTTATTGATGGGTGTGATTGTTTTGTCATTAGAAGCAGCTGAATTGTGGTCCCGTGCGAAGGAGTTCTTTTCTTTTGACTTTTTCTTTGGGGGGAAAAACATTTTAATAACGACAGTTATTGCTCTTATGGGAGTTTTAGTCTCCGTCTTATCCTCACGAAGGTCTCGAAATTTCTCCACAAGCAAAGAGTATTTAGAAAAAGTTGTTTCTCCGATTTTTGAAATTTGCGAAAAATTTTTAATGAAAAAGTCAAAAGCAATTAAGAGTTCCGAAGCCGAAAAGATTTTTAAAATAATCGATGAAAATCTTTTAATATCTGGAGGTAAGTTCAGGGAGTGGCGTTTCAAATTAGAATCAGAATTTAAAAAAAATGGGCGTTTACAAGCAAAAACTCAAGAACACTTTTTAAATTTTGTTGATTCCGAGTATGATAAGACTTGTCGTCAAGTAGGCATCGCTTTGCGGCCTTGGAGATATAGAACCGATTACAGTTTTCCTTTTTCTATAAAGGGCTATTTACATTTTTTCTTTTGGCTCGTTTTGCTTTTTATATATGTCGAATATTGTTTTGTGATTCTCGCTACGACTATATCCCTTATTCACGAAAAAGAGTATGCAACCGCAATCGTTGGTGCGGTCGTTTCTGCTTTGGCGCTGCCCTGGTTATACAGAGAGCTTGAACGACACCATTAAGAAAATCATAAATTCCAATATTGCACAGAGCAGACGCAAAACCGTTGAAGATTCCTCATCGCTTATTATCGCGGGCAAAACAGCTAACGACAGTATCATTGCCGCAATCATGAGGTATTTCATTTCCTTACCTCCTCAAAAAATCGGTGTCCGCCGATGGTGCAAACATAGGTCTGCGACTCATGCCATTCGCTGCTCACAAGCGCCGGCGCATAGAAATATAGAATCTCGGCGTCGGTTGCTACTTCGCCGCTGTCAAAAACCGCACTCACCGCACTTTTTACATCCTCGTTTGGCTCGGGTCTTTTGTCGGTATACCCGAAGCTCTTGACGATTTCCGTGGGGCGTTCGTGTTCCGATTTGCAGGCGTCAAGAATGCATTGTGCCACCGCCATTTTGCCTATGTACGGTTCTGTACCGGCTTCAGCCATTACGACGCTCTCCACTATCGCCCGCTCTTCTTCTGAGAGCTCGTAGCACGCCTTTGTTTTCTCTTCGCAGGTCATGATCGGCTCCGCCGCAGGCGGCTCGGAATCCACTCTGTATGCGGTTGCGGCTGCATCAGCGCGTGCCGGCACGGCGGCAAGTGCATAGATCAGACACAGCGCAAGAATCGCGAACACTATTAATACTTCCCTGTTCATATCATTCACCTTTCAGCAAAAGCTTATTTCATCGGCAACAACCTCGATAGCTGTTCTGTTGTTGCCGTTTTTGTCTGTATACTGTCTGCTCTGCAGAGCACCACGCACGGCTATCATATCTCCCTTGTTGAAATGATCCGCAACGAACACAGCGGTCGAACGCCAGGCGACGATATCAAAAAAATCCGTCTGTTTTTCTCCGCCCGAGGAAGTGAAGCGACGGTCAACCGCTATCCTGAAAGCCGTGACCGCCGTTCCGTTTTCGGTGCTTCTGCACTCCGGCGTTCTTGTAAGTCTCCCCATGAGAACCACTGAATTCATCATTCGAACGCCTCCTTATTAAATGTAATTCTTATAAAAATTCGCGATAAAGTCCTCGATTGTCCAGCCATGCTCTTCCATAGCCTTACGCTGACCGTATTCATGCAGCGCTTGCATCTTCTCGCGGTTGTTGTGCACACCCTCTTTGTTGTCCCTGTGGCAGTAGGGACACAGCTGAACCGTCAGCTTGTACTTCTCACTCTTCTTGCGCAGTGCTCCACCGAAAATATGATGCTTCTCGGTATCGCAATACTGATGGCACAAAAAACACTCTGTATACATTTATTTATCCTCCTTAATTTCCCGTGTATCGGGATAATCCCTGTCGCTCGTAATAATTTCCGATTCGCTTCTGCAGCGGTCGGCTTATCTTTTCTGTATAGATATTGACCGCAGCAAGACCGTTTTCCTCGCTGATGCTCTCCTCCGGGGTCTTAATCATCCACTTTTTCGGCATTCCCTCGTCGAACAGCAGCTCCACAGTCCAATTCCCGGATACCGATTTTGAAACAATCTTCTGCAAAGACGTCCCCTCCCTTTCTTTAAATTCTTTGACGAGCTGGCGCAGTTCCGGCCGAAACCGTTCTATCATCAGCATGTCAAAAAAGAATCTGTCTTCGTCTGAAAGTGCCATTATTTCATTCTGCGCCTTCTGAAACGCTATGTATTCCGCGTGTATTTCCGGATCCTTGAGATTTGTTATATAGCCGTATGGGTTGTCGTGCATAAATTTCCCGTCTTCTATCTCAAACACTCCGCGCATGATTTCCGGATTCTTCGTTATGGGATTCAGTTTCATCTGCGTTTCCCCTTTCGTGGCTTATAGTAGGCGCAATAATCGTCGCTCGCCGGAGTTTCTCTGAATCTGTCTTTTTCGATGCTGTAGTTGCACAGAGTATTGCTCCAGTCTGCCATCGGAGTGCTGCCGCCGAACACATGTCTGTATTCGCACGATTTACATATTTTGCTAATTTTTCCGTCTGTTGAAAACATATCTTGTCCTTCTCTGTCGGTCTGCCGTGCCCCGGGGAAATTGGAGGATTGTAGAAAAATGAATTGTGCCCTAATACGTTTCAGAAAGGTGTGATAAAAACAAGATCAATATGCGGGATTCTCCCCGGAACACGGCAGGCCGACAGCAAAAAAATATTCAATTAGTATTCTCCGAACACTGCCATATCAACGACATTCTTTGCTGCGTTTGTTATCACGGCGCGGACAAAGTGTTCAAATTCCGTGTGCTGCATTATGCCGCCGTGCTCGTTGTATTCAACCAGCGCTTTCGGCCTGATATCATAGCACCATTCTTTTTCGCGGATGTATGCGGTGCCGATCGGCAGCGCCTGCTTCTGCAGTCCGTTATAGATAAAATCTTTAGGTCGTCCGAGATACCTCGCGGCCATCTCAACCGGCACGCTGCCTTCAATCGCGAGGATTTCTTCTTTTGTAGGCTTTGGTTTCAAAACTCGCGGCATTTTATGTACCTCTCTTCAAAAAACATATTAAAACAGTTCGCCGATCTGGCAGTTATACGCCGCTGCTATTATCGGCAGCATTTCCGCTCGCGGACTGCTGTCACCCGTCTCCCACATCGATACCGCAGACTGCCCCACGCCTATTTTCTCTGATGCCTGCTTCTGCGTGAGTCCTGCCGCCTCGCGCATATTTTTAAGGTTCTTCAGCTTCATGTCGATCATCTCCAAAACAAAAATATCAAGTAGCTTGATTAAATCATATATCAAGTCACTTGATATGTCAATAGTTTTCTTCAATTTTCTTGATATTTACTTGATATTTGCTGATAATATCAGTATTATTGATATTGATAGGAGTGATTAGGATGAAAAATAGAATTAAGGAATTACGCAGCGAACGCAGAGTCACACAAGCTACACTTGCCAAATATCTTGGCGTGGCGCAGAACACCTTGTCATATTGGGAAAATGAGACCTATGATATCGACACTGGCAGTCTTCAGAAGATTGCCGACTATTTCGGAGTAACGACCGACTATGTTCTTTGTCGCGATTCGGCACCTGTCTCCCAACCAACAACCGACAGGACTGTTTCTGATGAGGATATCATGTTTGCTCTTTTTGACGGTGACAAAGATATAACCCCGGAAATGTTCGACGAAGTCAAACAGTTCGCGAGGTTCGTCAGAGAAAGACACAAAAAATAAATCGGAGGTTATGTTATGTGGTGGATAACTTTAATAATTGCGGCTGTTCTTTTCATAGCATTTTCCGCATTTCTCAAACTGTCTTATGTGAAAAGCTACAGCGGTCCGATGGGTGAACTATCTTTATCAATCGCAAAAAGCTATGCTACATTCTCGCCGCTTTTTAAGTTCAGTCCAAATTTTCTTGACATAATATTATCTCTGCTGTATAAGCTAATCCTTTTTATAATTGCCGCACTGTGTGTACATTTTTTTGATACGATACTCATTCCAAGCATATTGTATGGAATCTATCTCGGGACAACCATTTTTGTGGCAATCGCACGTCGCATTCAAGAAAAGCAACTTTGTTACGCTGACTTAGATCTCCGCGATCCGGAATCAACGCACAACATTATGAGGTTTTACGAATACTTTAATCCTATAAAAAGAGCTTTTCTCACATTGCCCGTCTATCATTTCATATTAACCATACTGCTTATAGTTACATATTTACTCAATAAATAAAAACAAAATACAAAAGGGTGTTTATATGGATTACGAATATGCTTTAGCTTGTGCCATCGTGCCATTGGTTTTATATTGCCTTCCGCTTTGTTTCTATCGGTATCTCGTGCGCGGATATCCGCTCTCAAAGAAATCTGCAATTATAACCGTGCTCGTTTACGGATTTGTATTCTCTCTTACTTTCAGTTTGATAATGTCTGCCATTACCGGCATAACCGTTACCCCAGCTTCTACTTCATTTACTGCATTTTACGGCTTAGTTTCATATTTTCTGCTGACACGCGGCGGTTCACATAAACAGCCTAAGAACAACCAAGGCTCGACTGTGGAGCCGGACGAAGCAAAGAAAGATGTTTCCGCTTCGGTCGTTGAAGATGCGGAACGCGCCGAAGAATGTCCGCAGGAAGATAATAAGTCCTCTGTTACTTCGGAAGAAACCAATACCACAGACCCGCTCCCGGAGAAATCGCGCGCTTTCAAGGACGAGGACAAGCCTGCCACCAAAGAGCGCCGGGTAATAACACTGAAAGCGTCTTCGCTGGAAAAGGATAAAGTCCTTTTAAAGGTTAATATCCCTTCGGCTAAAACAAAAAAGATTTTAACTGTTATCCTGATATCCGTTCTCGCTGCGGCGGTCATCGCCCTTTCCATAGCGTTCCCGCTCACTCTCAAGACTCAAAAAGCCAAAGCTTATCATGATGGTTATTACAAAGGTTACCTTGAGGGATACCATTATGCGCAAGATGCTCAAGGAACCACTGAATCATACGGAACCAATAGTAAATATCAGCTACCGTCAGAAACCAACGAACGCGGTGAAACGATCGATGAGAGAATCGCACGTGCAAACAGCAAATACGGTCATTAAACAAAAATCAGAAAGGCATCGAAATGACAAGTCTTGATAGTCTATATGAACTCGCAGAAGATGAAGAAATAGAGATATATGCGTTTGACCTGCCGCTGACAGGTTCCGTCTCCACTATGGAGCCGGACGGCACTTGTTATATCGGAATCGATCCTTTTTCAATCGACTCCCGCTCCGAAGAGGCGGTTTGTTTGGCTCACGAACTCGGCCACTGCATAACCGGAAGTTTTTATAATGTCTACGCAGTTTGTGACCTGCGCACCAAACATGAGCGGCGTGCAGACAAATGGGCAATAAAAAAGCTTGTCCCGCGGGACAAGCTGAAAAAGGCTATAAAATCCGGATTTTCGGAAGTTTGGGAATTGTCGGAATATTTTGACCTACCGGAGTCGTTCATCAGAAAGGCTGTCACTTTCTATAAGGAACAGGCACGAGTCTGAAAGGAGGCTCACAATGAAAAATCCAAACGGATATGGAACGATCCGCAAACTCAGCGGAAATCGGCGCAAGCCCTGGGCTGTTCTTGCTCCGCAGAGCAGCTCCGAATATTCCCTCGAAAAGCAACGCAAGCTGATAGGCTGCTACGCCACGAGGGCAGAGGCAATGACAGCTCTCGGCGCATGGCATAAGACCCCGCATATTGACGTTCCGGCTTCTGCCGAAAATATCACACTCGCACAACTGTGCGCCGAGTATAAGAAATTACAGAAATTTAAGAATCTCGCGAAACAGACACAGGACAATTATAATGCGGCATGGAATAAGCTTGCTGTCCTCGGCTCATATAAAGTAAAGGATTTACGAGCCGCCCATTTTCAAACGATCGTTGACACGGCACATCAGAACGGACTCTCCGCCTCTTCTCTGCAAAAAATAAAACTCTTCGCTTCCCTGCTTTGTGATTACGCCGTGCAGAATGATATCGTTATCAAAAATTATGCAAGCTTCGTCACCCTCCCAAAAGCAGAAACGAAAGAAAAGGTACCGTTCAGCGATCTCGATTTGCAAAAACTCGAGTCCGCCGCAAAGGCAGACTTTATGTACGCAGACCTAATTCTGATTATGTGCTACACGGGTTGGAGAATCAATGAATTTTTGGCACTTACACCATTCAGTTGGGATTCTGAGAACCGTACTCTTCGCGGCGGCGAAAAGACCGAAGCGGGAAAGAACAGAATCGTGCCGGTGTCGGATAAAATCATGCCGTATCTGCAAAAATGGCTTGATAAAAACGGCCCGACTATCATTTGCCGAGAGCAAGGAAATAATCTCGTTCCGGTTACCGCAAAATATTTTCGCGAGAAATGGTATTATCCGACACTGGAAGCTCTCAGCCTCCCGCGTCTCACACCTCATGCCACAAGGCACACTTTTGCTTCTATGTTACACCGTAATGGCGCGGACAAGTGGGATATTCAACGATTAATGGGGCACTCCTCCGAAGTTGTCACAAATAAAGTTTACACACATGTCGATATAGCGCAGTTACAAAAAGCTGTAGGACTACTTTGAGACACTTGATTTTGTTCACAATTTGTTCCCAACCGTGATTAAATCCGCTGTTTTGACATCATATAAGAAAATAAAACAGTCTTACAAAAACAAACAAAAAAAGCCTTGAATCCGTTGATATATAACGGTTTCAAGGCTTTTCGCTTGGTGGAGATAAGCGGGATCGAACCGCTGACCTCTTGAATGCCATTCAAGCGCTCTCCCAGCTGAGCTATACCCCCAAATATTAAGTTCGTTCGGAACGCTATCTATTATATCAAAAGAAGCGGATTTGTCAATAGTTTTTTCAAAAAAACTCGTACAATACGCATTGCAAAAACATGACTGCGGTAAATATCTGCCGCAGTCATATTTTTTGATTTATTTGTCCTCGTAATCAAGAACTTCTCTTGCAATATATATCGGTCTGTGCTTTGTCTCGATATATGTTCTGGCAAGATACTCGCCGACCATGCCGGTGCAGAAAAGCTGAAGACCGCCGAGCAGAAGAATGAGCACAACGGTTGTGGCGTAGCCGGGAACCTTGATATCAAACGCCAGCTTCTGGATTATGACAACTATCATGTAGATTATGGACGCGGCAGAAGATGTCAAGCCGATATAAGTTGCAATTTTGAGCGGCGTAGTAGTAAAAGCGATAATGCCGTCCATTGCATATTTGAAGAGCTTCGCAAAGTTCCACTTTGAAGTGCCGTTTGCACGGTCTTCAACGATATAGGGCATATAATATGTGTTGAATCCAACCCACGAGAAAATGCCCTTGGAGAAGCGATGATATTCGCTCATGCTGAGCACGGCATCGACCACACAGCGTCTGAGAAGTCTGAAATCGCTTGCGCCGCTTTTGAACTCGATCTCCGAAGTTTTATTGATTATCTTATAAAAACAATCTTTGAAAGCCGAGAGAACTTTTGATTCGCGTCTGTCCTCCTGATAACATGCCACGGCATCGTAGTTGGGATCCTTGTCGAGTATCGCCATCATATCAAGTACCAGCTCAGGGCGCTGCTGCATATCCGCATCGATAAGGCAGACCATCTCTCCCCTGCTCTCTTTGAGTCCGGCATATATAGCCGACTCTTTGCCGAAGTTGCGCGAAAATCCGACAACTTTCACATTTTCATCGGCTATCTCATAGATGTGGCGGAGCTTGTCCATCGTCTGATCGCGGCTGCCGTCATTGACGAATATGAGCTCATAATCAAAGCCTTTGTCTTTAAAAACTTCAGTTGCGGTGTTATAAAATAATTCAACATTATCCTGCTCGTTATAGCAGGGAATTACTAAGGATAATTTCATCTTTCCCTCCGAAATTGCACAAATATAGCTTCTGAATTGTATCACAAATTTTCATTATTTGCAACAATTATTCACTGATCTCTATGCCGGCTTTCTTTTCAAGTGATTTAACAAAATCATTCAGCTCCTCATAAACATATCCGTTGACAAAAAGGTTCTTCATTTTGAGACGGAGTGTATCGATTTTGAAGACGGTTTTGTTCACCTTTTCAAACGATTCGTATGATTTGAGCTCCCTTTCGCTGAGACGCTTGACTGTTATCTGATCATAGGTTGAAGGATCGCCGTTGAGCTCCGCGCGAACCGTACATTTTTCAAAATCATCGTCAAACACGAGCGTGTTTCCCTCGAGTTTTACGCTGTCGCCTTCGATTATTTTAATTGTGTATCCGGCGTTCGGGTCTGACGCATACGCGCCGAGATTCAGAGACTTTTCATCGGGAGTGATAAGATAATTATATATATAATCGTCCGTATCGGCATTCTTGAGCTTTATAAGAGAGAAGCCCATATCATAATCGGCATTTTCAAAAGCTTCTATCTCATCGAGTCCCGCCACGCCCTCATACTCGGTCACTTTGAATGTAAAAGAAGTAATATTATGCTTCGGTTCAAACACAACGCGGGTCTCGCTGCCGTCGGCATTGAGAGCGGGAACTTCGACTTTGCTTCCGTCGTTGAAAGTGATTACTCCGCCGAGTATATTTGAATTGAGCCCGAAGTTGTCATACAGAGACACACATGAAACCGTTTTAGGGCTGTCAAATTTCACAGTCACAGTCTTTTGTGCATCATTTTTATCGAATCTCGACACACAGTTTTCGAGCTTGACATTGGGACCGGCAGTCCTGTTTCCGACACCGATGAGTCTGAAATCGTTAAGCAACGAAGCATCGCCGGAGGACACGCTGATATCGGCATTATATGTGAGGCTGTCCGTGCGGCGATTCCAATAGACCGAATCGCCGTTTATTATGCGCTCGGAATAGCAATAAGCATACTGTGAAAGATGCTCGCTGAGCGCTTTATATTCGGAACATCTGAGTATCGAATGGCTGAGAGACTTTTTATCTATCGGCAGTCTGACCCTGTTATTCCATCTGTATTGCGGAACATCGGTCTCATATGACGGATCGTTATTCTTCTCTCTGTCCTGCATCACGGTGCTCTTGATATTAAGTGCATAAAAATCCGGCTTTGATTTCCACGCAAGTGAATAGCCGAAGCACTTGAGCACTTTCGGAGTGTATCCACTCTCTTTTTTCAGGATACGCTCCATCGCCTTTTCAAACGATATGCTGACTCCGCGGTGATCCGTGTGGGTATCGAAATCTATTGCCAAAATATAATCCGGGCGATATTCGAGAACAACACTTTCGATATCATCGACCATATTTTCGGCTGTATATTTGGCGTGAGTTCCGAAACGGTCGAAGTGATAATCTTTAAATCCCTTTCCCGCATAAGTATGATCCCGTCCGGAAGAGAAAGAATAAGCTTTTTTGCCGACATAGAGCTGCGTTCCGTCGGGATATCCGAGAAATATTACTTTCTCTCTCGGTATACCGAGTTTTTCAAGCGCATTGCAGGCTTCACTCTGACGGGTGTATGCAGAAACTCTTTTATCGCCGTTTGTTGCGAACACGACACGGACATCGGCGCCGTTTTTGTACATAGGCGGAAGCACCTGACCGGAGATAAGCAGATCGTCATCTTCATGAGGGACTATAACCATGACTTTTTTGTTCTTAAACTGAGAATCATAGAAGCTGTTGTCTACGCCGTCGTTTGAATCCAGCTTATTGAGCTCAGTCTCATATACGCAAACCACAGCAAGAACGGCAAGCACAAGCGCCATGAGAACTATCAGCACCGCTCTTTTCTTCTTTTTCCTTTTCACATTTTCTGCCATGTTGTTACCTTAACCTTTAAACAGAGATTTTTGCTTATTTTTTCGGCTTCTTCACCACGGTAACGCTGTCAACACCGTAGTACACCGCAGTCCAATCATTGAACCATTTGTTGTTCGCGTTATCGTTGGTAATATTTATCATATATGAATTCAGCGACCAATAAGATTTGCGCGGTCGGCTGCGCGGTATTTTGACATCCTTTATGCCCGCCGCTTTCTGCTCATATATCGCCTGCTCAGCTTCTTCATAAGCGATGCTGTCGGACTTGAGCGCATAATATTCTCCGACATAGATAACGCCGAAACCAAGGGCAATCAAAACTGAAAGCACAACAGCGGTTTTCTTAATTCCGTCCATTTTGCCGTCAAAAAGCTGAGCCGCCAGGACAAATGCCGCGCATCCGAACATAATATTTGCGCCGAAGAAAGAGCGGGGAGGCGCTTCGGGCGAAACTATCAAAACTCCCGCAGCTGCCGCACCGGTGAGCAGATATATGCACGGCAGGAGCCAGTTGAGCTTTTTCTTTTTGATGCAAACAATTAACAGGACAATTACCAAAACTACAAGCATAAGCAGCACAGCACGCCAGATATTAAAATATATCTGCTCCGCCGACCACAGCAAATGCTTCATTATATTTCGCTCGCGGTGGGTATTATCGATACGCACTCTGTTGCCGGGAGCGAGAAGCAATATTCCGAATCCGGTTATGACTCCGAGAAGTCCGGTAACATGATGTGCTCTGACGGGCATTTTCTTTATCTTGAAGTAGATCAAGAAGAGCATAACAGCTCCCATCGTTGCGCCGCCCATATTCTCATTTGTCCAACCCGCAAAGACGCCGGCGACAAACATGAGAACCGAAAGAATAATTTCTTTTGAAGGCTTCGGCTTTTCGGACTCCGTATCATGGATGCGGTAGAACATAAGAAAAGTCAGTATCCAAACAGTTGTCCACAGATAATTGAACGCTGCGCTGTACCAGATATAGGCCGATGCGGGTTTGTTCATTCCAAGCCACTCAAAGGCATAAATAAAGACCAGCAGCGGTATATTTATCGGTCGCTTGTAGTTTGCGTGAAAATATATCAGCAGACCGAGCAATGTAAAGAACAGGGAGTTCACAACATTGAAGACCGATTTATCGAACAGAGTAAACAGCTGCAGGAGAAAATGCACCGGTATTCTGCCATTGCAGATCTTGTAATGCGTCACCATGCCCGTAAAAATATCCCTTATTCCCGTCAGGCGTTCCGGCGTGCCTTTGACAACATGTCCAGTGTACTTGAAGAAATAGAGATAATCATCGGCGGCATATCCTATCATGCCGTTAAACACAAGTATAAGGCTGAACATAAGCGCCGCAATAGCGACTACAGCCGTAATTTTTATTACCGTTTCACGATTCACGGTTAATTTTTGACTGTTCAATACAATTTTCCTCCGATTTTTTCGGTAATAAACCACCGTAGGATAATATTACCACAAGTGTAAATATAATGCAATTAATTCCTGTTTACAACATAATGAAAAAATGGTTACATACGATAACAAAACTGTAACAATTGGTATATTACTTCAAAAACAGACAAAAAAGCTGAATAATATGCAAATTTTTCACTTTATCTCAAATATATTGATATTATATACATTATATAGATTTTTCTTATAATTTTCAATTCGTTTCTTTTTCATGCATATAAAAATCCCGCCGTATTAAGCGGCGGGATAAAATATTTAATTTCAGCACTTGATTACAACATCGTTGGGGAAGAACTCGGGAAGATAAGCCTTGTGAGCCCACTTCATCTCCTCGAAGCACTTGTGTGCCTTCTCCCAGTCGCCGACGAGCGGATGCACGAGCAGCGCATTGATAGCTGCTGCCTCGGAGCCGGTTGTCGCGGCTTCTACGGTGTACTTCTCATACGCCTTTACAACGCGCATAAGACCGATGATATGTCTGTTATCGACCTTGTCGATAGCGACGGGCTCCGCGCCGTCCTTGCCGATAACAGCGGCTATCTCGAGAACGTCGTCATCGTCCATGAAATCAACAGTGCCGTTATTCTTGATGTTGACTATCTGGACATCGCGCTTATCGTTGGCGATAGAATCGATAAGAGAAACTGCGGCAAGAGAATACTTGTGACCGCCGCGCTGATCGAGAAGAGCGGGCTTTGTGACAAGAGTCTCGTCCGAATACATCTCAAGCAGCTCTTCCTCAATCTCCATGCAGACGCGGGCGCGGCACTTCTCATCCTCCTTCTGATGCTTAAGCTTCGCATCTCTGCAATAATAATACTGGAGATAAGACGAAGGAATTCCGCGAACGGCGTTGAGGCAATCGAGCGAGAAGCCGTCGTCCTTTATGTTCGCCATAACTTTTGTCGAGAAGCCCTGAGCGAGCATATCGTCGATAAGCTCCTTGCCGTCCTTCTTGACGGAGGTTATCCAGCTGAGGTGGTTAAGACCGACATATGTAATATCGCAGTCGTCGCCCATAGCCTCTTTTGTATCGTCGATCATGTTGATCGGGACATTGCAAAGACCCATGCACTTGACATTGGTGTGGTTGAGCACGAACTCGGTGATGATGCCGGAGGGATTGGTGAAGTTAATGAGCCATGCGTTGGGGCAGATAGCCTCGATGCGGTCGCAGATATGCTGCATGACCGGAATAGTACGCAGAGCCTTGAAGAAGCCGCCGATGCCGGTGGTCTCCTGACCGATGAGGTCATATTTGAGCGGGATAGTCTCGTCAAGATAACGGGCATGAAGCATGCCGACTCTTATCTGAGTGACAACAAAGTCTGCGCCCTGAAGAGCCTCGTCAAGGTTATCGGTGAGAAGAGTCTCGCACTCTATGCCCGCCTTCTTGAGCATTCTCAGGCAGAGGTTGCCGACTATCGTTCTCTTCCTCTCGTCGATATCCATAAAGGATATCTTCTTGAGCTTGAGCGAGGACTGAGCCTTTATGAATCCGTCCACAAGCTCGGGGCAATATGTGCTGCCCGAACCGATGACTGCTACTGTAATTTCTTTCATATATATTACTCCCTTTTCTGTAAAATCCTTATTTATACTGCCTGAATATCCAGTTTATGCAACCGGTGACAGGCTCTTTATCGAGCTTTATGAACTTCAGCTTTCTTCCGCTCATCTGCTGCGCATACTCGTGCAGCTTTTCGATATAAGCATCGTTCGGAAGCTTCGTGTGCATTGAGCCGGAAAGAACGACCTCTATCTCGTCGCCGTCGAACTCCATCTGCTTTGCGAGCGCCGCGATGAACTGCGCGCCGCGCTTTGCCATCTCGTCCGTTTTGGCGAGCGCAGGGGCATCGCCCATAGCCGCCGCCTTGAAGAACGAGCCGATGAGAGTCTTGATATAGAGCGGAGCCTCCTCCGTCTCAAGCTTTGCAACGGTTCCGACGAACTCCTCGCGCGAAGTGATGCCGAATGCATCATAGTACATCTTCGTGATAAGAGTGGGTTCAAGTCCGAGATAGACTTCATCGTATATGAGCCTGAATGCAGTCTGGGCTATCCAGTTGCCGTTGCCCATATCGCCGGTGCACTCGCTGAGTCCGCCGAGCTGGAGCATATTGCCCTTTGAATCAATCGCGTTGCAGCAAGTACCCGTTCCGCAGTTATAACCTATTGCCGCGCCGCTCTCGGAGCCCGCCTGAACGACGATAAAACCGTCATTATAGATAGCAAAGTTCCGAAGCCCCTTTTCCGAAAGCTTCTCGCACATGATATCATGCTGGAACTGATGGTCGATTCCCGCAAGACCCATCAGCGAAAAAGCAACATCGTCAAGAGATATTCCCGCCTCGCCGACAAGTTCGGTTATACCGTTCCAGATAACCGCGCTCGCCTCGTCAAACGCGCCCTCGAGATTCTCGTGGTTGCTTCCCGATCCGTAGACCGTTTTGACTACATTTTTGTCCTCATCAAAAAGGGAAAACGCCGTTTTTGTTCCGCCTCCGTCAACACCGATGTAAAAACTCATTCACCTTTCTCCTCATCACTGAAAAACTCTTCGCAGATTTCCTCTGCGTTATATCTGCTGCGTCTTGCCGGAGCTCTGTCGATCCACATGCCGTTTGTGAAATCGGGCACGGGCACGGGCATACTGCCCATTGCTATCGACTGCTCCGAAAGGCAGGTTATAGCCATCCATGTTGCCGCATCGTAAACATCTATCGGAGGCTCAAGGTCATACATCGCGCTCTCGACAAATGCGGAGAAAACAAGATAATCCATACCGCCGTGGCCGTGCTTCTCACTCTCGGAAGCGTAGGTTTTCCAAAGCGGATGCTCATATTTTTCAAGATACTTTTCAAACGGCTCCCAGCTGTGCATCCAGTCGCCCTCTTCGTGCTTCGTCACGCCGTCGATATATATTCCCTTTGCATCCTCGTTATATGCCGCGCGGGTGCCGTGAATCTTATAGTTGCGCGAATAAGGCCGCGGGAGCGTGCAGTCATGCACGAGCGTTATCGTCTCGCCGTGGGCGCACTTTATCATAGTAGTGACTATATCGCCCTGGTTGAATTTATAGTCTGCAAGGTCGTAATCTTCGCCCTGGGTGTTCTTGAGCCAGGTGTTGAGTCCGCACGCCTTGCTTGCCATCGAAGTAAGAGTGAGGAAGCGGTTGCCGCGGTTGATATGCAGCGCCTTAGCTATAGGGCCGAGCTGATGAGTGGGATAAAGCTCACCGTTGCGGTTCTTGAAGTTATGTATTCTGCCATGACGGTTTTCGCGTCCGAGACCTATCTCGTCTCTGAGGTCATGCTCATAGCCCCCCTGCATATGCACAACTTCGCCGAAAATGCCCTCACGCATCATACGCAGAAGAGCCATTTCGTTGCGGTCATAGCAGCAGTTTTCAAGAAGCATGCAGAACTTGCCGGTCTCTTCGGAAGCCCTGACGAGCTGCCAGCATTCCTCGATAGACGCTGCTCCGCCGACTTCCATGGCGACATGCTTGCCTGCTCTCATGCAGTCGACCGCTATGCGGACATGGGTTATCCAAGTAGTCGCGACCATAACAGCCTTGATATCGTCGCGCTTGAGCAGTTCTTTATAGTCGAGATACATCTCGGGCTCCTCGCCCGTTTTCTCTTTGACTATCTCTACTCCGCGGCGTGCTCTGTCCTCGTACTTATCGCAGACGGCAACAACCTTTACGCCGTCAATGCTGATAAGCTCGCCGAGGTTGCCCTGACCGCGTCCGCCGAGACCGATTATTGCAAAGTTGGTCTGTTTTATCTCCATATCCGATTCCTCCGTGGGGATATCTTTTACAACACATTCGCCTTTTCTGTCGAATGTTATTATAATACTTTATTAATGATACTTCAAGTGATTGGCAAAAATAAACAGCTTTTCAGAGAATATTATCGAGTATCTCTATCACATTTGCCACAGCGCCGTCGTTATTCGAGCGCACAACATAGTCGGCGTGCTCGAGCGCCTCCGGCGAGCCGTTTTCAGGGACGAATCCTGCTTTTGCCGCGACGAGCATTTCGATATCATTATATCCGTCGCCCACGGCAAAAGTCCTGTCGTGAGGAACGCCGAGAGCGTCGGCGAGGAAAAGCAGACCTGTGCCCTTGTCTGAGCCTTTCTTCATGACTTCTATATATCCGCCGTTTGTCGGCAAAAACGCGGGATCATCAAAATTCTCGCGCATAAACGCCTGCACTTCCTGCGATATTCCCTCCGCGTCAAACATAGCCTTCGCCCAGGGGAACTCCGTCTCGGACGGATCACTGACAACTTTATAGGGTATACCCTGACTTGTGAAATGACGGTGGGAAGTGTCATCGAGATGTATTGCATAGGTGCTGTCAAACGGATACATTTCTATTGAAACATCCGGGAAATTTTCCATTATAGCCCTGACGAACGGGATTCCGTGTTCGGCATCTATACCGTTTACGAACACAGGCTCGTTTTTTTCATAGTCATACGCCATGGAGCCGTTTGTCAGCAGCACGGGCGCATTGATATAAGATGGATCATAGAGATGAAAGCCCTGATATGTCCTGCCGGTGCAGACCGTAAAATATCCGCCCTCGGATATAAAATAGGCTATTGCAGAGCGGACGTCGTCCGTTATTATTCCGTCGTCATTCTTGAGCGTGCCGTCAAAATCACTCGCAATGAGCACTTTTTCAAACTTCCCCAAAGCACTTCCTCCGCACAATAAAATTCGCGCTAAAATGATAACATTTAAGGATATCAAAGTCAATTGAAACGCCTGTCTTTTTGCTTTTCTTTTTTTGCGCGAAGTTGAAAAATCTGATAATAGTGATATACTATATAGTCAGGGACGAAGATAGAAAAATTCTTTGCAAAGGAGAAGTCATATGATAAAGGATATTCTTTCGCCGCACAGGGCGCTGCTCAGCGACCACACCGAGCTGCGTGCGCAGAAGAACACCTCGCGCGGAGTGTCTATGCTCGGCGGAAATCTCGTCGGCAACGCACGCACGGAGAAGAGCGGCATCAACGCCAGAGTATATAAAAACGGAGTTTACGGCTTTGCTTCAAGCGCGGAATACTCGGAAGAGAGCATAAAAAGCGTGCTCAAGGCCGCGAGCGACAACGCCGCATTTTTGAGTTCGAGAGTCAGCCACGAGGCGAAAATAATAAGACCGATTCCCGCCGGGATAAAGACGATGAACGGCGACATAAACGACTGCGAGCAGAAAGTATATATTGAATTTGCAAAAGAGATCGACGAATATATCGCGAAGAAATATCCAGATCTCGTCAGCCGCTCGATAAGCATCAGGGCGGATTCGATGGAGAAAAGGCTCTGCGTCAACGACGGATTTGATTCATATTCGCTCGTGCCGAGAAGTTTTGTCTATGTTTTTCTGACCGCCGAAGCCAAGGACGGAACAAATGTTGAACTTTATAAAGTATTCGGCGGGCGCGGATTCTTCACCGAAGTATTTTCCTCCCCCGATGAACTTTTCGGAGGCATAGATATACTTTACGAAAATCTTATGAAAAAGGCGGAGGGCATATATGCTGATGCGGGATACAGAGATGTCGTGATGCATCCTAACCTCGCGGGAATACTCGCGCACGAGGCGGTCGGTCACACGGTTGAAGCCGATTTAGTGCTCGGCGGTTCGGTCGCGGCGCACTGCATGAACAAGCAAGTCGCAAGCGAGCTTATAACCATGGTCGACTTCGCTCACACCCTGCCGGACGGCTCCTCGGCTCCCCTGCCCGTTCTTGTCGACGACGAGGGCACGCCCGCGGAGGACGCAATTCTCATAAAAGACGGCATTCTCAGAGGATACATGAACAGCCGCGAGAGCGCGGAGCATTTCGGAGTCAAGCCGCAGGGCAACGCGAGAGCTTATGCATTCTCGGACGAGCCGCTTATCAGAATGAGAAACACCGCAATTCTCCCCGGCAAGGACAAGCTCGAAGATATGATAGCTTCGATAGATGACGGATATTTTCTCACGGAGACCAACAACGGTCAGGCGGACACGACCGGCGAGTTCATGTTCGGCGTCTGCATGGGATATGAGATAAAGCACGGCAAGCTCGGCAGAGCGATAAGAGACACGACGATATCGGGCATAGCGTTTGACATGCTCAAGACTGTCGATATGCTCTCCGATGACATGGTGTGGACCTGCTCCGGCATGTGCGGCAAGAAACAGCCGATGCCCGTCGGAATGGGCGGCCCTGCCGTCAAATGCAAAGTAAATATCGGCGGACGCTGAGAAAGGAGCGATGAAAATGACTGATATATATGAGATAGCAGAATACACACTCAAGGCTCTTAAAGATTGCGGCGCGGATGCGGCTCAGTGCATCGTCGGCAGAAGCAAAAAGGATGAGCTGAATGTTGACGGCGGAAAATTCAGCCTGATGCGCTCCACATTCAACACGAGCATCTCGATGAAAGCAATAAAGGACGGCAAAAAAGGCGTCACAAGCATAAATCAGGCGACAAAAGAAGCGATTGACGAAGCTGCGGCTCAGTGCATCGCCGCGGCGGAATCTTCCGTTCCCGATGAAGCCGAGCAGATAGCGCCTTTCACTGCAAAAGTCGAATACAAAACCGGAGTTTTTGAACCCGACCTTGACAAGCTGTTTGACAGGATAGAGGAATTCATGAGCCAAACTAAAAAAGAATATCCGAAAGTCATTCTCGAGCAGCTTATCTCCGACTATGAGCACAGCGAAAAGCTCTACATGAACACCAACGGAACAAGCCTCAGATATGAGCACGGCGAATACTCGTTCAACACGATGTTCTCCGCACATGAGGGTGAAAAAGCCTCGTCATTTAACGGATATTTCTGCGCGCTTGACAATCTCGACAAGCCGTTTATGGATGCAGGTATGCAGAGGCAGCTTCTCGAAGAGAGCGAAAAGCAGCTCAACACAGTCTCGCCGAGCGAAAAGTTCGTCGGCAAGGTAATTTATTCCCCCGACTGTTTCAACGAGCTTTTGCAGACGGCGCTCGAAAATTTTGCATCATCCGGCGTACTTATTGACGGCACATCTCCCTGGAAAGACGCGCTGAACACAAAAGTCGCGAGCGAAAAGCTGAATCTCAGGAGCGTTCCGCTTGACGACAAAACGGTAGTCGGTCAGCGCTTTACCTCCGACGGCTACCCTGCCGAGAACATGGACATCATTGTTGACGGCGTTCTCAAGACTTTCATTCTTTCGCAGTACGGAGCGAACAAGACCGGGTTCCCGCGCGCGCTCAACAGCGGCAATAACCTCGAAGTTCTCCCCGGCGACAAGACGCTCGAAGAAATGATATCCGGAATAGACAGAGGTCTGATAGTCAACCGATTCTCCGGCGGTCAGCCGTCATCGAACGGAGATTTTTCCGGCGTCGCGAAGAACAGTTTTCTTATCGAAGACGGAAAAGTCAGCAGTGCAGTCAGCGAGACGATGATAAGCGGTAACATTATCGACATGCTCAACAACATCGTCACGATATCCAAAGAGCAGACCACGGACGGACTTTCTTTCATGCCATGGGCTGAATTCGACGGAGTCACGGTATCTGGCAAATAAGAAAAAATTTCCTGCGGCTTTTATGTATTTTAAGCCGCAGGATACACATAATGATACTGGCAGCCGGAGCTGATATTATTTCGGGCGCTTTTAATTGAAAAAGCTATTGTTCATTGTCTTTTCAACAGCGCATTTCAGCATTTGCTGCCTTTGACGGAGTCGGAGCTCTGCGGGTGTGGTTGACAGCCCGCAGGCCCGGCTCTTTCGCGTATATAATAAGAGGAGCTTTAAAAGCTCCTCTTATTTTTGTGCATATTCAGCATCGTTGCTGTTATCGGCAGTCGCAGGAATGTTATTTTCCTTTGTGCGTTCGAACGTTATATCTTCCGAAGCATTCGTTATTTTCACAGCATTTTCAGGATTCTTCTCAATATTTGTCAAATCAAGCTTTGATGTTTGTTTTGAATTGAAATTATTTCTGACCTTCTGAATTCTTTCATCGGTCTGTCTTATGGATTTAAAAAACACCAAAGACGCTATTGCGGCGGAGGATTTTATATTTGAGAGCCTTTCAATATCGCGATAAAGCTCCCAATAATATTTTATCAGTTTACTCTTGCGCGTGGATGAAATGGAACCGGCGCGGACGCGGTAGCTTGCGAGAACTTCGTCGAGTCCGTAAGCGCGGTCGCAGTCGTGCATTATTTTAAGCCAAAGTGCAAAATCGTTGCGCTTTTTTATATCGGGGACATAGAATTTTCCGAGCTTTTCTGCGTTATAGACAACAGTCAAATTGCCTATTGGGTCGCCCTGATAAAGCATTGAAGAATAATTTACGCTTTTCGGCGCGGAAATGACGACGCCCATATGCTCGCCGCGCTCGTTTATTTTTTCATACGCGGTGTATGTAAAATCATATCCCATTTGCTCCATGAAGCTTATCTGACGGCTCAGCTTGTCCGGATACCAGATATCGTCGCTGTCAAGAAATGCGATATAATCGCCCTGCGCCGCATTTATCGCCCTGTTGCGCGCCGCTGCGGGACCGAGATTGATATCGGTTTCAAGCAGGTGTATTCTGTTGTCGTCTGCTGCCATACTGCGCACCGCATCAACTGTACCGTCCGTGGAATTGTCATCGGCAACGATAAGCTCCCAGTTACGGTAAGACTGATTCTGTACGGATTTTATGCTCTCTGCGATATAGTCCGCGCAGTTATACGCCGGCATTATAATTGAAACCAGCTTTTCCACCACTCAAATCTCCCTTTTGCGGCTCTGCCGCACGCGCCCGATTGGCGCGTATGTTATGTCTACATTTTATCACATTTTGTCATGCTGTTCAACCGACAAAATCAAGCAATCTGTGGATTATTTGCGTGATTTTTCTGTCCACCCACAAAACGCCTATGTAAGACACCTAATATAATAGTACAACAAGCTATGCTCTTTTTCAACGCACATAATATACAAAAAAAATACCGCCTGATTTTACATACAGATAAGTGCCCGCACGATATTGAAAAGCTTATGTTCATAGCGTATAATTGAATAAACCTGTGTCAACGGAGGAGAAGATATGAAAAATCCGGCAAAGGCAAGCGATTTAAGTCTCATCGAGCCTGTCATAAGTAAATATAAGAACACCTCAGGCTCGCTTATAACCGTCCTGCAGGAGATTCAGGATATTTACGGCTATCTGCCCGAAGACGCGCTGTGCCATGCGGCAATAGAAATGGGCATTGCCCCGGCGACCGTTTTCGGCGTTGCGACATTCTACGCGCAGTTTCGGTTCACGCCTGTCGGCAGGTATTTTATAATGCTCTGTCAGGGTACGGCGTGCCATGTCAACGGCTCCGAGATGATAGAGAAAGCCGTGTTTGAAACGCTCGGCATACATAACGGAGAGACAACGCCCGACGGGCTTTTCACACTGAAAACAGTCGCCTGCCTCGGCTGCTGCTCGCTCTCCCCTGTTATGATGATAAATTCCGAGACCTACGGCAGTCTGACTCCGCAGAGGGTCAAAGAAATAATCGCTGAAAAGGCAAAGGAGGCAAACGCCGATGTATAAAATTAAAATCGGAGAAGGCAGCTGCGGTATATCGGCGGGAGCCGGAAAGATACATAAACTGCTCGACGAGAAGGACAGCGGAAATTATACGGTTCACTCAGTCGGATGCATCGGAATGTGCTTTCTTGAGCCTATTGTTGATATCTATAACGGCGATGCGCTCACAGCAAGACTCGTTAAAGTAAGTCCTGATGATGTGGATAAAATCATAAGCTTCACGGAAAGCGGCAACATGTCGCAGATAAGCTCTCTTGTTATATCCGACGAGGACAAGGGCTTTCTCGAAAAGCAGACCAGGATAGCCTTGCGCGGGTGCGGAATAACCGAGCCGGAGAGCATTGAAGATTACGAAAAGTACGGCGGATACACGGCGCTTTCAAAAGTTTTGAAAACAATGACACCCGAGCAGGTCATTGAAGAGATAAAAATTTCCGGGCTCGCCGGACGTGGAGGCGCGGGCTTCCCGACATGGTTCAAGTGGAACGCCGCAAGGCAGAGCGCAGGAGACGAAAAATATCTGATATGCAACGCCGACGAAGGCGATCCTGGTGCATTTATGGACAGAGCCGTTATTGAGAGCGACCCGCACGCTCTGATAGAAGGTATGCTCATCGCGGCGTATGCTATAGGCGCAAAAGAAGCAATAGTCTATGTCCGCGCCGAATATCCTCTGGCTATAAAAAGGCTTCGCAACGCCATTGAACAGGCTGTGGAAAAAGGCTATATAGGCGAAAATATTCTTTCTTCCGACTTCTCATGCAAATTCAGAATCAAGGCGGGCGCGGGAGCATTCGTCTGCGGCGAAGAGACAGCTCTTATTGAATCCCTTGAGGGTCAGCGCGGTATGCCGCGCCTCAAGCCGCCGTTCCCTGCGCAGTCGGGATATATGAGCAAGCCGTCGAACATAAACAATGTTGAGACATTTGCGAATGTAACATGGATAATCAACAACGGCGGAGAGGCGTTTGCCGCTATAGGCACCGAGACCAGCAAAGGCACAAAAGTTTTTGCGCTGACAGGCAAGATTAAGCGCGGCGGACTCGTTGAAATACCGATGGGCAAAACGCTCAGAGATGTTATTTTTGATATCGGCGGCGGAATACGCGGCGACAAAAAGTTCAAGGGCGTTCAGCTCGGCGGTCCGTCCGGCGGATGCATCCCCGCGCGGCTTGCCGACACGGTTATAGACTACAAGGCTCTTTCGGCAACGGGCGCGATAATGGGCTCGGGCGGAATGGTCGTTATGGACGAGAGCACCTGCATGGTACGCATGGCAAAATTCTTTCTCGATTTCACAACGAACGAGTCGTGTGGAAAGTGCGTCCCCTGCCGCATCGGCACTATGCGCCTGAGAGAAACTCTTGAGCGGATATGCCAAGGCAATGGCAGAGACGGAGATATCGAGCTGCTCGAAGAGCTGTGCGCTCAGATAAAGGACGGCTCGCTCTGCGGACTCGGTCAGACGGCTCCGAATCCCGTTCTCACCACGCTCAGATATTTCCGCGACGGATACGAGGCTCACATAAAAGAACACCGCTGTCCCGCTGGAGAATGTCCGGAGCTTATAAGCTATCACATAGACTCTGACAAATGCCGCGGATGCACGCTGTGCAGCAAGAAATGCCCGGTCGGCGCGATATCCGGAGAAGTAAAAAAGCCGCATAAAATAGACAGCGGCAAGTGCATAAAATGCGGCAGCTGCAAGGTTGCGTGCCGCTTTGACGCGATATTTATAAAATAAGGAGGTGTGACGATGAAAGGGTATATTACATTGACCATTGACGGGAAAAGCGTAAAAATTGAGAAAGGTTCAACGCTGCTCGAAGCCGCAAGAAAAGCGGGCGCGGATATTCCGACTCTCTGCCATGACGAACGGGTCAAGCCATACGGCGCATGCGGAATGTGCGTTGTAGAGTGCAAGGGCAGTCCGAAGCTGATGCGCTCCTGCGCAATTGAAGCCACCGACGGAATGGAAATTATAACGGAGTCAGACAGAATAAACAGGGCGAGAAGATTCTCGCTCGAAATGCTGCTTTCGGATCACACCGGAGACTGCAAAGCCCCATGTTCTCTCGCCTGCCCTGCGGGCACCGACTGTCAGGGCTATGTCGGGCTTATCGCAAACGGCGAAAACGCACAGGCTCTGTCGGTAATAAAAGGCAGGATTCCCCTGCCCGCATCAATAGGCAGAGTATGTCCGCATCCGTGCGAGAAAAAGTGCAGACGCGGACTCGTTGAAGAGCCTATATCTATAGCTGCGCTCAAGGCTTATGCGGCAGACCGCGACCTTGAAAGCGGAAATATATTCATGCCTGAGGTTGCTGAATCAACGGGCAAAAAGGTCGCGATTATAGGCGGCGGTCCGGGCGGAATATCGGCGGCATATTATCTTGCGATAAAAGGACACGGCGTCACTGTTTTCGACATGATGCCGAAGGTGGGCGGCATGCTCCGCTACGGCATACCGCAATACAGACTTCCGAAAGAAGTGCTTGACAAGGAATTGGCGCTCGTTGAAAAACTCGGCGTTGAGTTCAGAAATAATATAAAAATCGGCAGAGATATTTCTCTTGATACGCTTAACCAAGAATACGACGCGGTAATTGCCGCGCCCGGTGCATGGTCGAGCACAAAAATGCGGGTTGACGGCGAGGATGCCGAAGGAGTATTCGGCGGAATAGATTTCCTGCGTTCCGTGATACTTGGCTCACCCGTTGATATCGGAAAGCGCGTAGCCGTATGCGGCGGAGGCAACACGGCGATGGATGCCTGCCGCACGGCAGTCCGCCTAGGCGCGGAGAAAGTTTATATCATATACCGCCGCACCCGCGATGAGATGCCCGCAGATGCACTCGAAATCGATGAGGCACAGGAAGAGGGCGTAGATTTCAGATTTCTCACAAATCCCGATAAAATATTAACGCAGGACAGCAAAGTCTGCGGAATAAAGCTCCAGATAATGGAGCTCGGCGAACCCGACGCGAGCGGCAGAAGAAAGCCGGTTCCGATAGAGGGAAAATTCGAAACTCTTGAAGTTGACAGTGTAATAATGGCTATCGGTCAGAAACCGGAGCTCGGCGGATTTGAAGAGCTTGACAAGACCTCTCGCGGCACGATAAGCGCAGACGAGAGCACATTCAGAACGAATATAAACGGCATTTTTGCAATCGGCGACGCCACAAACAAGGGCGCAGACATAGCCATATCCGCTATAGGTGAAGCGCAGAAGAGCGTAGCGGTTGTTGACAGTTATCTTCGCGGCAATATTATCGGCTACAAAAAGCCGGTACTTGTCGAGCGCGAAATAAACAAGAGCGACCTTGCGGACAGAGAACATATCGCGCGCGAAAGGATGCGCGTTCTCCCTGCAGAAGAGCGAAAACACAGCTTTGACGAGGTCGCACTCGGACTCACTGACGAGCAGGCGCGACGCGAGGCTTCGCGATGCCTTGAATGCGGCTGTCTCGACTATTACAGGTGCAAGCTCATAAACTATGCGAATAAATACAATGCTGAATTCGAGCGCTTTGCGGGTCAGAAATCGCCTGCGAAGAAAGACACCGGGCACAAATACATTCTGCGTGACTCGGGCAAATGCATTCTCTGCGGGCTTTGCGTGCGTGTGTGCTCGCAGGTCATGAAAGTCGGCGCAATCGGTCTTGCCGGCAGAGGCTTCACAACTGTTGTATCGCCGGAATTCTATAAATCGCTCGGGGATTCACAGTGTATCTCATGCGGGCAGTGCGTATCTCTCTGCCCGACGGGCGCACTTGTTGAAAAAGTTCCATTCAAAAAGAATGTTCCGCTCCGCGAAATTCGCACCGCGACGCACTGCACCGGCTGCGCCGCAAAATGCGCGATAAATGTTTTTTCGAACGGCAATTCGATAACGCGGTGCGAGCCGGCAAACGGAAATATCATCTGCACATACGGCAAGTTCGGCTTGAGCAAGCTCGCCAATGTGGGCAGGCTGAAGGTCTGCAAATCAGGCGAAGAGACCATTTCTCTTGAACGCGCCGCGGAAATAATATCAGAGAAAACAGCTTGCTTCTCGCCCGCCGAGATTGCCGTCACGGTGTGTGAAAATATGACAGACAACGAGCTTGAAAAAGCCGCAGAACTCAGCCAAAAGCTCGGCTGCGCTCTTGTTGGCATGGGCAATATTGACCGGGATATCAGCGCAGATGACTGCGCAAGATTTGAAAAAATCTTCGGCACGGATTTTTATATCGGTGCAAACCGTGAAAAGGCTGCTTCTCTCGGCGCAGTCGATTCGACTGCGATTGATTTTTCAAAAATCAAGGCTGTTATCTCATTTGGCGGCAAGACTCCCGAGGGTAATTTTGATTTCGCCGCCGTGCAGTCGGCAAATGAAACATGCGATGTTTCTTTACCGCTTGCGCTGTCCGTTGAATGCGGAGGTACGCTCGGCAAAACTGAAATTTCGCCCGCGCTGAATCCGACATACAGCAATGAAGAGATAATCGACGCTATAACAGCAAAAGTAAAATAACTGCAGACGGAGCCGCTATATTGCAGCGGCTCCGTTTTTGCATAAATACATACATAAATTCATAGTATACCACCGAGGTGATATTATGAAATCATCGCGGCTAAAGCCCTTGATATTCTTGGCGATTCCGCTCGCGGTCGGCGGCCTTGCGGCGCTGTTTTCGGCGGGCAGCATGGACAAATTTTCCGCATTGAAACAGCCGCCGCTCTCCCCTCCCGGCTGGCTGTTTCCAATCGTCTGGGGCATATTATATATTCTCATGGGTACGGCATCGTATATTATTTACAGCTCGGATGCGCCGGAGATAAGTAAAAAGAAAGCACTCGGACTTTATCTCGTCCAGCTCGGGCTCAATTTTCTTTGGCCGATACTGTTTTTCACTTTCGGGCTCTGCACCGCCGCGGCGGTTCTTATTGTTATTCTCTGGGTACTCATTCTTCTGACGCTTCTGTATTTTTACAGAATATCAAAAAACGCCGGATATCTGATTATCCCGTATCTTTTATGGGTGACATTCGCGGCATATCTCAATATTGCAATATGCATCATAAACTAAAAATACACCTCCCGCAGACTTTTGCAAGCCGCGCGGGAGGTGCTGATTTTATCAGAAATATTTCGGCAGATAATCGCCGTGAGCCTCAATGAGATCATCGCACAGGTGAACGATTTCATCTATTGACAGCTCGGACGAAGTATGTGGGTCGAGCATGGCCGCCTGATAGATATAATCTTTCTTCTGAGTCACAGCCGCCTCGATAGTAAGAAGCTGGACATTTATCATCAGATTGTTCATTGCGGCGAGCTGAAGCGGCAGCGGCTCCTGACGGCAAGGCTGGATTCCGCATTTGTTCACGAGGCACGCGACCTCGACGCAGGCATCGTCCGGAAGATTGGGAATGAGTCCCCTGTTTATGACATTGCCGCCTATCTTATACGGAACGTCTGTAACGATGGCTTCCATAATATAAGAGGCATATTCCTTTGTGCGCTCATGTGAAACCTTGTCGTGGATATAATTATCTTTCTCGTTCTTCCAGTTCTTTATCTGCTCGACGCAGCGTCTCGGATATTCATCGAGCGGGATATTATATCTCTCGATAAGCTCGGGATACTTTGCCTTTATAAAGAAGTTGTTATATTCGGCGTTGTGCTCGCTCGACTCGGTGCAGTAATAGCCGAAGCGCTTTATGTATTCGAATCTCACGAGGTCGTTATGGTTCGTAACGCCGCTTTCGAGCACTTCCGTAGCTCTTTTTCTTATCTCGGGATAGAGATCCGTGCCGTTCGCATCCTCTATTTCAAGCAGCCAACCCATATGATTTATTCCCGCGATGCGCTCGCGGATAGGCTCGCTGTATTTGATATCAAGCTTATCGAGAAGTCCTCTCGAACAGGTCTGCACGGAATGGCAAAGTCCGACCGACTTCACGCCGGAATACCTGCCGAGCCAGCCTGCAAGCTGAGCCATGGGATTGGTATAGTTAAGGAAATATGCGTTCGGGCAGACTTCTTTCATATCGTCGGTGAAATCCTTGAGGACGGGAATAGTGCGCAGAGCTCTGAAAATTCCGCCGATGCCGTTAGAATCCGCGATAGTCTGGCGAAGTCCGTATTTTTTCGGCACTTCGAAGTCGATTATCGTGCACGGATCGTAGAGACCGACCTGGATGGCGTTTATAACAAAATCAGCCCCGCGAAGTGCGTCCTTGCGCTCCTCGACGCCGAAATATTTGCTGACCGACGCACGGTTCTCGTTTATATTCCTATTGAGCGCCGTGACCATTAGATAGGACTCTTCGAGTCTCTCGGGGTCGATGTCATACAGCGCGATATCGCACTCGCGCAAAGCGGGAGTAAGCATAATATCGCCAAGGACATTCTTTGCGAACACGGTGCTTCCGGCACCCATAAAAGTTACTTTCATAAAGGACCTCTTTTCTGTTGTTTTTTATCCGCTTTTATTATAACTGCTGTTTTTCCCGATGTCTACATATATTTAAACTCCGCCGCAAATTTGCACGATCTGCGGCGGAGTTTCTGTTCAGTTGAAAATCACCTTGCGATTTTATTTGTCATCGTAAGGACTGCCTTTTGTTACGCCCGTTGTTCCGAATACAACGAGCACGACCGCCAGAGTCACGGTTATCACCCACGGTCTGATATCACCGCCGTCGAAAGCCATAACAAAGAAAGCCACTATCGCCGCGACACCTATCAAAAGCTGAACGGCAGACGTTATCTTGTACCAGTTAATTTTCATAATTATCCCCCAACTGAATTTCCGGGGTTTAGTATAGCATACCAATGAAGCGATTTCAATGAGTTAAAAGGCAAAAGCGGCAAAAAAATTTAAAAAATGATGATTTATTCATCAATATATGTATTTCTGGTCATTAAAATTATCTACAATATATCTTACCACTGCATCGTGAAACTCGTCCGGTGCGGACTTATTTTTCCATATGTTTTTATTCGCTTTATTGACACTTTCATACATCTGCTCAAGCTGCTCATCGTTTAGAGGTAGTTGAACTCCCGAAAAATACTTTTCAATGATATCAGAAATAACATCCGCTATCTTATTGGCGCCGATTTCGCGCAGGGAATCGATTATCTTATATACTCGTTCAGATGCAAGAAGCTCCTGAACATCATCAACAATGTCGTTCCAAAATTCGAGGCAAAGCGCCAATGTCTGTTCATTGTGGGGCAACCGTTCTACTTTTTCGTCAAAAATAGCATTGAGTAGCTTGTCAAAATGAAACGACGGCAACTGCTGCATTTAAGCATCTGCGCAAATATAAAATTCGCAATGCGCTTCTGTTCTCCAACCGCCTCGAGTTCTTAACGCAAGATTATATTCTGCTTTGTTTTCGTTGCGAATAACTGCATTTTGTTCAAAAGATCCACCGTCTATATAATATATCTCAGCCCTCGGAACTTCTGCTGAAATGGTCCTGCCGTTTTTTAACGCACCTACATACTGACCGTTGATATAAATTTTATATGGCAAAAGACTATCTGCAAGGGCGGGTTTTCTTTGTATGTCGAAGCGCACAGTTTTTTCTAAAAAAATTTTTGCCATTTTATTCTCTCCATTTGTTTTTTCACTAATGAGGAAAAATTGTGATAGTTTCTTTTCGGAGTTTACACGATTGTTTATGTTATAACTTTACACGATTTTTGTTTTTTGCAGTTTATACGATTTTTGTTCTAATCTTTTTCTGTTTTCCTTTGATAAAAAATAGAAGCCGAAAGCCCTTATGTATCAAGGGTTTCGGCTTTGGCGGAGAGCAAGGGATTCGAACCCTCGAAACGCTTTTGACGTTTACACGATTTCCAATCGTGCTCCTTCGACCAGCTCGGACAACTCTCCGTATCTGCAATCAAATGCTCGTATATTATATATGACTGCGCTTAAAAAATCAAGTCTTTTTTCAAAAATCCTGAACTTTTTATTTTTCCACTCCCCGCTTATCGAATAAACCTGTGTTTGCGTGGAATCAATATAATATGTAAATCAGCAAATTTTACCTGTTTTTTACTCTACTGTATTGAACCCGGAGATGAAATATAATATAATGGATTTGATTAATATAAAATGGAATGAAGGGATCTCCATGAGAAAGACGAAGATTGTATGCACGATAGGACCCGCCAGCAGCGACCCGAAAGTATTCACCAAGATGTGCAAAGCGGGTCTTAATGTTGCGAGGCTCAACTTCTCCCACGGCACCCATTCGGAGCAGCTCGAAAAGCTCAATATGGTAAAAAAAGTCCGCGAGGAGCTCGATCTTCCGATAGCGATAATGCTCGACACAAAGGGTCCGGAATACAGAATCAAAACTTTTGAAAACGGCAAGATAATGCTCAACGACGGCGATGAGTTCTCGTTCACCACAGAAGACATAGTCGGCGATCAGAGCCGCGTCAGCGTGACCTATGCGGGACTTGTCGACGATATTTCAATCGGCGACCGCATACTCGTCAACAACGGACTTGTGATTTTCGAAGTAATCGGAAAGACCGATACAGATGTAAAGTGCAAAGTAATAGCCGGCGGCGAGCTTTCAAACAGAAAGAGCATGAGTTTCCCGAACAAGGTGCTCAATCAGGTTTATCTCAGCGAGCAGGACAAGGACGATCTGCTGTTCGGCATTCAGAACAATGTCGACTACATCGCGGCATCGTTTGTTTCATGCAGGCAGGATCTCATAGACCTCAAGGAGTTTCTCCACGCGAACGGCGGCGACGGCATAGACATAATCGCAAAAATCGAGAACCGCACGGGAATAGACAACATCGAAGATATATGTGAAGAGTGCGACGGGATAATGATAGGCCGCGGCGACCTCGGCGTCGAAGTCCCCTTCACTGAGCTTCCCGCGCTTCAGAAATATATAATCACAAAGTGCCGCCTGCTCGGCAAGCGTGTTATCACGGCGACCGAGATGCTCGAATCAATGATAACCAATCCCCGCCCGACGAGAGCGGAAATTTCCGACGTTGCAAACGCTGTCTACGACGGCACGAGTGCGGTCATGCTCTCCGGCGAATCAGCTGCGGGCAAATATCCTGTCGAGACAGTCCGCACGATGGCAGAGATAGTCGAAGAGACGGAGAAGCACATCCATTACGCCAAGCGTTTCCGCAACAATGATTTTAAGATAAAGAACCGCGTCGACGCAATATCACACGCGACTTGCGGAATGGCTATCGACATAAACGCAAAAGCGATAGTTGTTGCATCTATATCCGGCATGACGGTACGCATGGTGTCGCGCTTCAGAGCACCTACGGATATAATCGGAATGGCGACGAACAGAGCCGTTTGGTATAAGCTCGCGCTCTCCTGGGGCGTTATGCCCGTACTCAGCGAGAAGTTCGACTCGACCGATGTTCTGTTCTATCACGCGCAGAAAGTTGCAAAGGACGCGCTCAACCTCAAGCCCGGCGACAATATCATAATGACCGGCGGCGCGATAAACGGGAAGTCGGGCAACACCAATCTGATAAAGATAGAAACAATAGAATAAAGACAAAAATAATCTCCCCTGCTTCGGCAAGGGAGATTTTTTACTGCAAAAAGCACCTGTACCAATTACGATACAGGTGCTTCTGTATTTTTTTAGAAATCCGCAGAACCGGTAGTTCTCGGGAACGGGAGCACGTCACGGATGTTCGAGATACCCGTGAGGTACATGACCAGTCTCTCGAAGCCGAGGCCAAAGCCGCTGTGCTTGACTCCACCGTAGCGGCGAAGGTCGAGATACCACCAATAATCCTTGGGGTCGAGTCCGAGTTCTTCGATACGCTCGGTGAGCACATCCAGTCTCTCTTCACGCTGGCTGCCGCCGATTATCTCGCCGATGCCCATAACAAGCAGGTCGACCGCCGCAACGGTCTTTCCGTCATCGTTCAGGCGCATATAAAAAGCCTTAATTTCCTTGGGATAATCTGTAACGAAAACGGGGCGCTTGAAGATACGCTCGGTCAGGCAGCGCTCGTGCTCTGTCTGGAGGTCACAGCCCCAATAGACTTTGTAGTCGAACTCATCGTTGTACTTCTCAAGCTCCTTGACGGCGTCGGTATAAGTGACGCGCGCGAAATCAGAACTGACAACGGAATGAAGTCTCTCAAGCAAACCCTTATCAACGAACTTGTTAAGGAACTCAAGCTCAGACTTGCAGCTCTCCATAACATAGGAGATGACATACTTTATCATCGCCTCTGCGAGCTCCATATCGTCCTCAAGATCGGCAAAAGCAATCTCGGGCTCAATCATCCAGAACTCCGCAGCGTGACGCTGAGTATAGGACTTCTCGGCTCTGAAAGTAGGACCGAAAGTATATATCTTGCCGAAAGCGAGAGCCATCGCCTCGCCCTCGAGCTGACCGGAGACGGTAAGATAAGCGGGCTTCTCAAAGAAATCCTGCTTGAAATCGACTGTGCCGTCCTCGTTCTTCGGCGGGTTTGCGATATCAAGAGTCGTCACCTTGAACATCTCGCCTGCGCCCTCACAGTCGCTGCACGAAATGAGCGGAGTGTGGGCATAGATGAATCCGCGCTCATTGAAGAACTTGTGGATAGCATAAGCGGCGGTCGAGCGAACGCGGAAAGCCGCGGAATAAATATTCGCTCTCGGGCGCAGATGCGCTATCGTTCTCATATATTCGAGCGTGTGGCGCTTTTTCTGAAGCGGATAATCGGGAGTCGACTGACCCTCGACCTCAACTGAAGAAGCGTTGAGCTCGAACGGCTGATTCGCCTGGGGAGTCAGGATAAAAGTACCAGTAACTCTGACAGCCGCGCCGACGTTCAGCTTGACTATATTCTTATAGTTTTCAACCTTTGCGCTCTCGAAAACGACCTGCAGGCTCTTGAAGCAGCTGCCGTCGTTTATCTCCATAAAGCCTATCGCCTTTGAATCACGGAGGGTCTTAATCCATCCGCAGACTGTTATCTCCTTGCCGCCGAGCTCTTCATATGAGCTGAACAGCTTTGAAATTTCAAGCCTTTCCATTTATATGTCTCCTTTGCTTATGACTCATAATTATAAATGATATCAAAAGCGGAATTGAAAATCAATAGCGAAGGCTCTATTTATTCAAAATTTTCCGGCGCGGGGTCGGGTTCGATGTCTATGGGATCCGCCGAACCCCTGTCTTTATCTATATTATAGACAAATTGCGTGATAATAACTGTCAACGCAACGCCGACGGTCATGACTATGAGATACATATTTTTGATGTTCAAAGCCGTCTGTGCAGTCTGGTCTGCGCCGAGGGTTTCAACATATCCGCAGGCTGCAAGCATAACTGCGGAGAACGCCGAGCCGAGGCCCTGAGCAAGCTTGCGAAAGAACGAGAACAGCGCATAGAGAGAACCCTCATCGCGGCTTCCGGTCTTTTCATACTGATAGTCGATGCAGTCAACAACCATAGCCCAGAGGATAATTGTGAACACTGCGTTGCTCGTATAGAGAAGCATAAGCGCGCCTATATAGAGGAACAGTGAACTCTTTGCCTCGGGTGCCATGGGAAGCAGGCACGAAACTACACCCGCGACTACGCTTATCGACGAAGATATGACGACCAGCTTTTTCTTGCCTATTTTTCTTGTTATTCTGCCGATGAAAGGCATGATGACAACAAGAGGCAGATAGGAAACGATATTGACAGCCGCCAATATCTTAGTGTTATGGAAATAGGACTGGAATATAATGCTGTTGACCGAGGTCATTGACATGAAGCAAATGACCTGGACGAACGAAACAGCGGTTATTGCGAGCAGCGGACGGTTTGTGAAGAAGCCCTTGACTGCCTTGAGATAGCTCATCTTCTCTGTCTTGTCGTGTGCTTCGACAACGACACGCTCGGTCACGAGCAGACGCACGAGCATGAAGCCGATGAAGCCTATTGCCGAGCAGACGAGCGCAACATAAACCATTCTCGAGCCGATGAGGTTGTTGTCCTTATCATAGACGATAAGAGGCAGGAGCATGGAGAGCACCTGCGCAAGACCCGCGCCTATTGATCTGAAGGTAGAGAGATTCGTGCGCTTCGAAGGGTCATTGGTAATGCACGAATGGAGCGCGCCGTAAGGCACGTTTGCCATTGTATAAGCGACCGACCAGACGCAATAAATCGCAAGGCAGTAGATGACCTTGAAGATATAGCTCATAGAGGCTATCGGCATAAACGAGAGCGTGGTGAAAATTATCAGCGCGCTGCCGCCTATGGTTATCCACGGCATGAACTTGCTGCCCTTGCCTATGCGGACATTATCGACCATTCCGCCTATCAGCGGATCGTTTATAGCGTCCCATACTTTGCCGACAACGATTATCCAAGCCCAGTCGCTGAGCCTGAGTCCGATATACTGGGTATAGAACAGCATGAGATAATTCGTTATCAGCGCAAAGCTCATATTGCAGCCGAAATCGCCCATCGCATAGCCGAAATAGTCCCGCATACCGAATGGTCTTGTTTTGTTTTGTGCAGCCATGATACAAATATCCTTTCACAAGATATATTTTTAGTCAATTATAATATAAGAGCATATCGAAAATCAATATTCAAAATATATTTTACCGTAAAATTTTGAAAAAATACCGCGGCAGGCATTGACTTTTAAACGGCGGCATAGTAGAATTATTGACTGTTAAAGGCTATGAAGAGGAAAAGTAGGTTTTTATGCCGGCAGAGAGATGAGACGGTTGGTGCAAGTCTCAGCGGCAGAGACTCCGAACCCGCCCCGGAGCCGCAGTGTCAAATGCGCTGACGCATTCCGGCGTTATCGGAAAAGACGGTTTTCGTCGCTTTGAGAGCGGACAATATTTGTCCGAACTTGGGTGGTACCGCAGACTTTATAGTTTGTCCCAGGCTTTTGAGCCCGGGACTTATTTTTTTGAAAGGATGAAAAGAAAGATGAAACTTGACAAGCTTGTCGGCGAAAGATTCAAAGAGAAGCCCTCCGACTGCGTTATCGACAGCCACGCGCTCATGCTGCGCGGCGGCTATATGAAAAACGTTGCCAACGGCATCTATTCGCAGTATATGCCCCTGCGCCGCATAACGAAGAAAATCGAGGATATAATCCGCGACGAGATGGACAAGATCGGCGGACAGGAGGTGCTGTTCCCGGTAGCTCTCCCCGCTTCACTCTGGGATGAGTCGGGCAGATATGAGAGCGTCGGCAGCGAGCTTCTTCGCTTCACCGACCGCAACAATGCGCGCATGGTGCTCGGCATGACCCACGAGGAAGCGGCGGTTCAGCTCGTGCGCGACTACGCCAACAGCTACACCAAGTATCCGTTCATGATATATCAGATTCAGACCAAGTTCCGCGACGAGGGACGCCCGCGCGGCGGACTTATCCGCGTTCGTGAATTCACGATGAAGGACGCATATTCGTTCCACACCTCGCAGGAGGATCTTGAAAAGTACTATCAGGAGTGCTACGACGCATATAACCGCATATTTGCTCGCGCAGGCATCCCCGAGGTCATAACAGTCAAATCAGACTCCGGCATGATGGGCGGCAGCATCTCCCACGAGTATATGCTTCTGACTCCCGTCGGCGAGGATTCGATAGCCGTCTGCTCCGAGTGCGACTACCGCGCGAACATGGAAGCGGCGCAGAGCATTGTCGAAAATAAAGCTGACGATGTACTCGAAGAGCTCAAGAAAGAATACACGCCGAATATTCACACCATCGAGGACATCTGCGAGTTCCTCCACTCCCCGCTTGAAAAGTCCTGCAAGGCTGTTGTATATCAGAAGAACGCGACGGACGAATATGTTGTTATCTTTGTCCGCGGCGATCTTGACATAAACGAAACGAAGCTCACAAACCTGCTCGGCGAGGCGGTTCATCCAGCAGTTATCACCGAGGAATGCGGACTTCATGCAGGATTTATAGGTCCTGTCGGACTGCCTGAGAACATGACGGTTCTGTTCGACAACTCTCTCAAGGGTGCCACGAACCTCTCCTGCGGCGCGAATGAAGAAAACCACCACTATGTCGGTCTCAACATTCCGCGCGATGTCGGCGAGGTTGAATACAACGACCTTGCGAAGATAGTTGACGGCGGTATCTGCCCGCAGTGCGGCAAGCACACGATAAAGATATCCCGCGGCATCGAGGTCGGCAACATATTCCAGCTCGGCACGAAATACACAAAGTCGATGCACATGACCTATCTTGATAAGGAGGGCAACGAGCAGTACCCGATAATGGGCTGCTACGGCATCGGCGTCGGCAGACTCGCCGCCTCCGTCTGCGAAGTTCGCCACGACGATTACGGCCCGATCTGGCCGATAACGATAGCTCCGTGGCAGGTACATCTGTGCTGCCTGAGAGCGGACGATGCAGAGGCGAAAGCGCTCGCGGACAAGCTCTATGACGAGATGCAGAAAGACGGCATCGAGGTTATTTACGACGACAGAAATGTGCGCCCGGGCGTTATGTTCTCAGACGCAGACCTGCTCGGCTGCCCGGTCAGAGTTGTTGTCAGCCCGAGAAACCTTGCCGAGGGCTGCTGCGAGGTCATGACCCGCACGAAGAGCATCAACGAAAAGGTCGCCGTTGACGATGTTATCCCGCAGGTCAAGAAGATGATCAAGGATATGTTCGATGAGCTGAACAAGTAAGATAAAATGAAGCAAATCCCCGAAAGCCGTTGTGGTTTCCGGGGATTGTTGTTTTTTATTTTTCAGATCAGAATGCGAAGTACTTTTTGAGCATCTTTTTCATTCTGCCGTTCATTACTGTCAGGGTGTTTATGGCATCCTGTTTTTCGTCTTCGGTGCCGTATATCGCCTGTTTCATGAGTCTGCCCTCTTCAAAGCAGGCATCGTCATGGATGGGAAAATAATTCTTGAGCAGGAAGCAGCCGTAGCGGACATATCTCATCTCGCCGACGAGCCTGAACTCCTTGCTTATCGTGTCGACGGCAACGCTCCTGAAATTCCTTATCGAATCGATAAGTGCTTTTCGCTCGTTTTCTGGCGAGAACACTATTGTCGAGCAGATATATGCGCCCTTGTTTTCGGGAGTGCAGGAGTGGCTGTCCGTGCTGCCGACAACGGGATATTTGAATCCGCGTGCTCTGTCCTCATAATATCTCACGGTCTGATAGCCGTTTTGTTCAAAATATCGCTCGCCGCCGAGCACTTCAAAGGCATCGAAAATCTTATTTTCGACGAGCCAGTCGTTGAGCGCATCTGACACATGGAACGCTTCGCCGGTTATCCATGTCGGATGCGGGAATATTCCGAGTCCGCCCGCCTTTCTTATCTCGTCATAGAGCCATTTGAGCACCGCCGCCGTCATTGCATCGACATTGTCGGGAACTTTTATATCCTTGGCGAGTGCGGTCATCTTAGCGGCGAACTCCTCCTGAGTCATGACATCAGGGCAGTCGTCTCTTATTGCACGGACTTTTTTATCCTTGCCGACTTCTTTGACCGCCACATCCTCGACAAGCGAGTTGATGCTGTATTCGCCGCCGAAATTTATTGTATGCGGGTCTACTCTGAAGCCGTTTATCGCAGGAAGATGCACTTCCTCACCAGGCACGAGATTGAACTCTGTCGGGATATTTTTAAATGCCTCTATAGCTCTGAGCGACGGATAATAGCGGTGGTGGTCGGTTATGGCAAGAAAATCATAGCCGTGGGAACGATAGGTTGCGGCAACATTCTCGGGGTCATGCGCTCCGTCGGAAAAATTCGTGTGCATATGCAGGTCGCCGATAAACGGATACATACCGACGAGATCATCGGAGACGGCATAGACACAGAAAGTGAAGCTTTTCTTGTCGCCGTCGGCGTTTTCGCCCTCAATGCGGATGCGATATTCGCCCTCATGTGGGAATGTTATAGAAATATCAAGTCCGTTTTCTTCGTTTGCGGTCACATCGAGTTCTTTTCTGAAAGCGGACGCCGGGGCGTGTTCGATATGTCCGCCGTCGAGCCATGTTATCGCTGCCTCATGCACGCTGCCTGCGGGGAAAAAGTTATCGCCGCCGAAGGGGCGGATATGTATAGTGCTCTCCTTTTCGGTCCCGATGACCTTCGGGAACACATCGTAAGTCCAAAGTTCGCTTCTTCTGACAAAATCTGCCATCTCATACTCTCCTTTACGAAAAATTTTATCAATTTATGATAGCATAAAGCAGCCGAAAAAACAATCAAAAGAACAGAAAATATTAAAAGGGTCTGTCACATCCGAACAGACCCTTTTCTTTAATATCCGCTGTCGTCGTAGACATAGCCCTTCGATTCGAAATACGAAATCGATTCGTTGCCGTCCTTAATTATGAATACATATGTGCAGTCGCCCGCAAAATATATATTTTCCGCCCCGAAAAGTGAGGTCAGATACCGTATATTATCGCAGAACCTGGTCATTACGGTAAATCTGCCCTGTGGCGCCAAGAGCTTCTCGGCTCGGATGTTGGCATAGATGCTTCTGTCATCGTTTATCAGATGGTGCGCGCCCTGCAGATACTTGCAAGAGAGCAGATTCTTTCCGTAGAGTGCTATAAGCGCCTCGCCGTTGGATTCCTCCGCATCGCCGAGGAAAATCACGGACGCGTCGTCGAATATTATCTGAAACACGGTGGTGGTCTCGTTCATGCCGCGATATGTGCCGCCGTCCCTTGCCCGGATAGACAGCGGGAGTATATCCTCGTGCGTTGTAAGCACCTCAAGATACGAGTCCGGAAAATGTACCGTCTGCCCCGTGTGCAGCTTCAGATATTTTGCGTTAGGCGCATATTTCTTGAGTCTCTCGCGGAGCCTGTCCGTACAGCCGCTGCTATAATCCAAAAGCGTTCTTGACGGGAAGTTGAACATAACCCTCTCGACGCAGAGAACGTCCTTTTCGCGCTTGAGCAGCTTCGTAAACACATCCATATGGTCATCGTGGTTATGGGTGCAGATCCATGCGGCAACGCGGATTTTCCCGCCCTTTTCGGTATTTGTTAAATCCTCAAGACGGCGCATAAACTCGTCACAGGCCTCCTCTGTCGCCTGTTCTATCTCGCCGCCGTCGATTATTATAACCGAGTTGTCGCGCAGTCTCAGCACATAGAGCATTCCGCAGTCGCAGCTGTGATAGCGAACCATTGAGCCGTATTTTAGCGAAAACTGCATGAGCGCCGTATCTCCACGCACATCCGGCTCGTTGTCGTTCATCTCGGAAAGCGGACAGCTTGCGTTATCGATTATCACCCTCGCCTGCTCCGCTTCGCGGGTAAAATAGGTGTATATGATTCTGTTTTCTTCGGCAAACTCCGAAAAGATATTGCCGTTTACTTCGCGGTGAAACGTCTCCTTTCGACCCGTGTCCGCGAGCGCTGAGAGAAAATCGCGAAACATTTTCGGCGTGACATCGCCGATGACAACCATATACGAATCGTCCGCGCCGCCGCTTATTCCGTCCTCAATCGCAAGTCCCGCGCCGCAGTTTACGGGCTCGCACACCTTTGTTCCGAACGCCGGAACACCGAGGGCTTCAAAAAAATCACTGAAGTTCATCTTATCCTCCTCATGATAAAATTTATCCGATGACAATTATATATGCCTGAAGACGCAGTGTCAAACATTATTGAAAAAAAGCCGAAAATGACTGTAAAAAGAGAGAAATATATGATAATATAAAGGCGTATTAATCCGGCTCGGACGCCGGAAATATTGAGTCGGAGGTAAATAAAAATGCTGAAAGTCGCACTCGTCGGCGTTGGCGGAATAAGCGGAGCGCACATCCCCGCATGGGAAAGCATGGACGACGCCGAGCTTGTCGCAATATGCGACATCCGTCCCGAGAGAATGGAAAACTATCCAGACAAACGCCATTACACCGATTTTGATGAAATGCTTGAAAAAGAGGATGTTGATATTCTCGACATCTGCCTGCCGACATTTCTGCATGCAGATTTTGCAGTCAAGGCGATGGAGAAAGGCATCAATGTCATATGCGAGAAGCCCATATCGCTCAAGCGCGAGGATGTTCAGAGGGTATATTCGACCGCTAAAAATAACAATGTCTGCTTCATGATAGCGCAGGTGCTCAGATTCTGGCCGGAATACGAAGTTGTCAAAAGCATATACGACAGCGGCAAATACGGAAAATTGCTTTCTGCATCGATGCGCAGGCTCGGCGGGATACCCAAATGGAGCTGGGACGATTGGATGAGAGACGAGAAGCGCAGCGGCCTCGTGCCGTTTGATCTTCATATACACGATCTCGATTTTATTGTATACGCTTTCGGCAAGCCGGAGAAGTGCACCACGAGAAGAATAAAGAGACCCGAGCAGGACTACATAACTGCGACATATGATTTCGGTGATTTCTTTATTTCAACCGAAGCAGCGTGGTTTGCGGGACGCTACCCGTTCTCGGCGCGCTTCATGTTCCAGTTTGAGGATGCCGTTGTGACCTGGGAGAACGACGAGATGACAATATATGAGTCCGACGGCGCGGAACTTCACCCAGTGACACAAGACGGAGAGGACACCGGAGACATTGGACTGCCCAAGAGCAACGCATATGCAAACGAGATTCGCTACTTTGCGGACTGCGTAAAGAGCGGTGTTTTCCCGGACAAGGTCAAGCCTGAAGAGCTCGAAACGGTAATTGACATACTAAAAGCTATCTAAATTAAGCTGAAAGCCGCCGGATAAAACCGACGGCTTTTCAGTTTGTTATACGTGGCGACAAAAATTAAAAAGTTGACAACTGCATTAAATATTGAAGTTCTCGCAGACTATGGAATTCAACTGTTCCGCTATTTTTTCAAACGGCTGATTCAAATCGAGCGTTTTAACGCTTATCCGGTTTCCGCTCATCATATACGAGTTGTCGGGTTGGATATCCTCATCGGTCGCGGCATACAAAAGCATACCAGAAACACTGTGCTCTTTATCGCCGAACTCGGCATCTTTGTTCTTCACATAAGTGAATATCTGATACAAATTGCCGGAATGCAGAGTGTGAACATCATACTGCACCTGCGTGGTGTGAGTATAATATTTGGCATCGATTATCAGAACATCGCTGCCTTTTGTCAGCATAATATCGCTCTGCATTGAAGGAAGCATCGTTCCGATTCCGTCATCCAATATCCACCGTATCTGCGATGCCGTTGCCTTGACTTGCGGACACTCTTTTACATAATATTCGAGTATAAACTTTTCATACAGACGATTCATGCGCTGTTCGTCAACAAACGAAGCTAATTTATACTCGCCAGAGTCCGTTGTCAGCAGCATTCCCTCAAGAATAAGCCGGCAAAGACTGATAAGCATACGATAGGTATTGTTGTTTCTTTGAAAACAAATTGAAGACCAGCGAACAGAGACGGGATCAACAGTATCGACTCCGGAGAAGAAAAGCATTTCTTTTTTCAGCTCGTCTTTGTACTTCTGTTCCACTTTTGCATGGCGGAGCAGGAGCATGACCGTTGTTTTCAGAATCTGATTCAGCAGATTGTTTTCGGATAGCTCGTCATATTCACAGGTCAGCACCCGCTTTCTCGCAAGGCGATCCCGTATCGTTCCGGGCATATCAATCTTCCCGCGGACAACGGCAATATCCTCTTTTTTATCAATATATTCCCGATAAAGCCCTTGTTTCAGCTGCCTTCCGATACCTTTTGCGAGAATCGCCGCAAAGAGATTATGTATATTCTCAAACTCTTCGACAGCTATATCTTCATATCCGCCCTGATTCAGAATTTCAAAGGCATACGCGAGCATATAATATATGTTTTTTATGAAGATGCTCTTATCTTTGATCATTGAAACACACCCTGCAAAATGTTCTTCCAACGCTGGAATTCGTTCTCGTCATCAAACCAGTATTCACTGAGCATAGGCAGGATATCGTAATCGACGACCGAATGGAGCCATTCATCCGTGCAGACATCTCTGCCGCAAAAATAGCTGTGTCCGATGCAGAATCCCCTGCCCAGAGATTTATCTGCGGCTATTTTGCGGTTGAGTTCTTTTACTTTTGATATGAGTTCATCCAAAGTTTCGCTGTTCAGACCGTTCTGATAGCTAATAAAGCCCTGAGAATCAAAGCCCGGCTCAATTTCAAAGAAACTGAAGCGACGGCGCAGCGCATAATCAATCATAGCAAGGCTTCGGTCGGCGGTATTCATCATGCCGATAATATAAAGATTTTTCGGTACAGAAAAGGGCAATCCGTTATATGCCAACGTCATTTTTGTACCTCGGTAATCTTTTTCAATCAGCATCAACAGCTCGCCGAATATCTTGCTCATATTGCCGCGGTTTATCTCATCTATAATAAAGAAAAACTCTTTATCCGGCTGATTTGCGGCCTTCTGACAGAAACGATAAAAAATACCATATTTCAGTTCAAAGCCGTCCTCGACAGGCTTATATCCCATCATAAAGTCCTCGTACGAGTAGTTCTGGTGAAACTGGACAAACTCGATTCTGCTGTCGTCTTTTTCGCCCATCATCGACCACGCCAAACGCCTCGCGGCAAAAGTTTTTCCGACTCCGGGCGCGCCCTGCAAAATTATATTCTTTTTGTTGCGAAGAACATTGACGAGTGTTTCGTAGCGTTCTTCGGTCATATATACTTCGTTTAGGAAATCGTCCTTTGTGTAAGCATCGGAAGATGAGGCCGTGACAATGGGGTTTTCTTCACGAATCATATCGAGAATAAACTCATATTCGCTTCGGGTCAGTTTAAAGAGGCTACCCTGCGGATTTCTGAAATACTCCATATTCTCCAATTCCGGGCATTCTTTGAGCACGGCGTAATCAATTGGAGAGGATAATGTTTCAACTTTCTCAAAAAACAATTTTTCGCCATCCTGTTCTGCACTGACACGACCAATCGCCACAATTTGCCTTACCGGATTGGACTCGTACCCAATAACCACATCTCCGACTTTTGCATCAAGAAAATTCTGAAAAATCCGACGTTTATTTCCATTTTCGTTGTAAAGAGTGTATGCCTGTGTCTCCCCAACCGCAATATCGGAAAAGCTCCAAATTTTAGGATTCGCGTTAAGCCACCAGTAGTTACACTTCTCATCATCGTGAAGAGGGAGATTGGCTTCTTCCACGCTTGGTACCGCATAATTGAGAGACGGCCGAGTAGGTGCATCAATATTTTTTTGCAAGAAAACTCTGCTGATATAAAATCCCACATCGATTGTCAGTGTTTTTAATTCAGGATCTGGATAGCAGTCATCCGCCAAATGGGAGTGCAGAAGATTTACAAGCTTCGCATCCTCCTTGAGAGCGGCACTGATCTCATCATAGAGATTCAAAAAATTACGAATGTTTTCCGCATAAGCGCCTTTTCTGAATTGATAATCAGATTCAAGCTCGCTCGCGACGGTTTTAACTTCGCTAAATTTATAGATATAGTACTTGTCCGGATAGCGCAGCCAAAGGTATGTGCTGATAGCATTTTCATACTGGTAGTGCTGCGCCGCTCCGTTTCCGTGTTTTTCCAGTAGCACTGATGACTGATGTTTGAATTCGTCCATGCGCTCAAAAACTTCCCTGCTTTCGTCAAATAGGGCGATGAACATGGCTCGTACTTCCTCAGGCGCGGCTTTTGCGAACTCTGACATCATACCTTTGGGAAAATTATTTGCCGAAGCCAGCAGATTATATGTTTTTTCAAGAGAACGGCTCAGCATCTCCGAAAAATCGGAAGCGTTCACATCCCAATTATCCTGAAACTGCTTTACGGCTTTCCATTTGTAATTTTCATTTTTCCACTGGGTCAGTACAAAGTCCTGCTTATACTGTGCGAGGACTTTTTCAAGAATCGATTTATTGAACATATCCGCACCTCCGAGAATAAATCATCAAGGAGATTATACTACACCCAACTTTTTCTTACAATAAAAATTTCCGATTCACAGTTTGCAGAGCAATAAAACGGACAGCAAACAAGCCGCATGAAATCATGCGGCTTGGTGAATCAATTTTGAGTTACGGGTTCTTCCTCGCGGGTTGGCAATTTATTTGCAAATCTGTGTGACGGACGATAAATAAGGAGCGCTATGAATATCAACAGCGCCGTTGCAGCGAGGCTTATGGGATAGACCGTCATTATCGTTTCGAAGTTGTGATTTTTCGGGAACACAAGCTCTATCCAGGCTATTCTTATTCCGCAGACGCCGATCATTGTCAGCACAGCCGGAACGAGTGAGACGCCGAATCCGCGCAGATAGCCTGACATTATCTCATAGAGCATACTGAAAGTATACGCCGAGAAGACTATCACGAGGCGCGTATAGCCGATTTCTATAACCTGCGGGTCGCTGTTGAATACTGAGAGCAGGAATCGGCCGACAAGAAGGACTATTCCGATTGCTGCGCCGGAGGCTATCGTATCTTCTATCAGCGTCAGCCACAGCGTGCGCTTGCAGCGTTTTATCTGACCCGCGCCGTAATTCTGCCCGACGAATGTCGTGCATGCCTGGCTGAACGAGTTCATGACATCGTAAGCTATAACTTCAATATTGAACGCCGCGCTCGACGCCGCTATAACGACGGTTCCGAGGCTGTTTATCGCCGACTGGATGACAATATTCGAAATCGAGAACACCGCGCTCTGAATACCCGCCGGGAGCCCTATTTTCATTATCACTCTGAAACTGTTCCAGCTGAAGCGCATCTTTTTGGGCTCGATTTTTATGTACTTATCCGACTTTACAAGGCGCACAAAAAGTATAATCGAGCTGACCGCATTGGAGATAACCGTCGCCGTCGCAACACCGCTGACGGTCATTTTGAGAACTATAACAAAGAAAAGATTGAGAATAACATTGAGAACGCCCGACACGGCAAGCGCTATAAGCGGCACTTTTGTGTCACCAATGCTTCTGAAAATCGCCGCTTCGAAGTTATATAGCAATATGACGGGCAGACCGATTAGATATATTCTGAAATATATAACCGCAAGGGGCAGGACATCATCCGGGACATTGAGGGAGCTGAGCATCCTGCCGACAAAAAATTCGGCTATCACTGCGACTATTGTTCCGCCGACGAGTGCGAATATTATCGAAGTATGTACGGCACGCTGAACGGATTCTTTATTGTTCCTGCCAATGGCGTTTGCGATAACGACATTTGCGCCGAGTGAGATGCCGATAAGAAAGTTCACTATAAGTCCTATAACGGGACCGTTTGCGCCGACCGCAGCGACTGCCGCAGTGCTCTTGTCGCCCGCAAAGTTGCCGACGACGGCGAGATCGGACGCATTAAAAAGCTGTTCGAGTATCGCCGTTGCCGCAACCGGGAGCGCAAACAGCGGAAGCTTGTTCCAGATAGAGCCGTTGAGCATATCTATTTTCTTTGCGCCTGAGCGTTTCATTTCGTTCCCCGCTTTCTTTGAGAGATTTCATGTGTTAGAAAAGTGTTAGAAAACACCTGTTTTGCAAAGGTTGGAGCACAAAAAGAGAAAGACTCGACAATCACGAAAACCGTTGATTATCAAGCCTTCTGCGCTGGTGCGGATAACAGGAGTTGAACCTGCACCGAGTTGCCCCGACTAGAACCTGAATCTAGCGCGTCTGCCAATTCCGCCATATCCGCATTTGTACTTCCTGAATTTTACACGGCGAAAGCTACCGAGGGTGAAGCTGAACGCTTTAATCACCGATAAGTTTGGCGGGCACCCTAAGGAACCCGCCATGGTGCGAGAGACGGGACTTGAACCCGTACGGGATTACCACACGCCCCTCAAACGTGCGCGTCTGCCGATTCCGCCACTCTCGCAGGTCTGTTCTGAATCGTTGTCTTTGTTCCCTCAGAACGTTGACTATTATAGCAAAAGGGGTTGTTTATGTCAAGCCTTTTTTCAAAGTTTTTTCAATATTTTTTCCTTTATTTTTGAGCGACGTTTGACGCCTGATTATTCGCTTTCTAAAGCCGTTATTTTGTCGGCGATAGCCTTGAACACCGGGGCGCAGTCGGACGCGCCTCCGCTTCCCCTCTCTTTGAAAACCGTTATGACATAGCGAGGATTTTCAACCGGGAACCAGCCCGAAAACCATGTGTTGTATAATTCCTCTCCGTTTTCAAACTTTCCGGTCTGCGCGGTTGCTGTTTTGCCGGCGGCGGTGGTGTTTTTAGGCTTTGCTCCCCTGCCGTTTCCGTTTTCGACTGCGCTTTTGAGATATTTTGAAAGTATCGAGGCAGTATTACCGCTCATAACATACTCGCCCGCACGCTTTTCATGTTCAAAGACAATGCTTGTCCCGTCAACAGCTTTTTCGACAAGGTACGGGGTGTTGTATGCGCCGCCGTTTGCTATGCAGGACATGTAGGCGCAGACGGTGAGCGGAGATGCGGTAAGCGTACCCTGACCGAACGCAAGATTGGCAACAGCTGTCTTTGAGTCGAGCTCGGAGACTTTCGGCAGATATCCCGATACAGAAGTTATGCCGTCGCACAAGTCTATAGATTTGCCAAAACCGAGATCGGAGAGAGTCAATATCATCTTTTCTCTGTCGAGCTTCTGCGCAATGTGGATAAAATAGGCGTTGCAGGAACGCTCAAGTGCGCCGCACATATCAACGACTCCGTGAGCCTTATGCTCATAGCAGCCGAACTCAACACCGCCGACTTCCGTCACGCCCGTGCAGTCATATTTTATTGACGGAGATATCCCCTGTTCGAGCGCGGCAGCGGCGACGGCAGGTTTGAACACGGAGCCTACCGCAAAAGCGCAAAAAGCGCGGTTGATAAACGGAGAATTGCTATCCGAAAGGCTCTTCGCCGGGTCGTTTGAATCGAACACCGGTCGGCTCGCGCAGGCTTTTATTGCTCCGCTTTTCGGGTCAAGTATAACAACTGCGCCGATGTCCACTCCGCACTCGTCCATACAGTCTTCGACTATCTGCTGAATCTCAAGATCGAGCGTTAAATATACGCCCGACTCGCCGTATTTTCCGTCTGTGCGAGCGGTTATGTCCGCACCTGATATAACACGCCCATAAGCATCGACCGGGAACACCGCACTGATACTCCTGCGGTTGTTTTTAAATATGCTTTCAAATGACTTTTCTATCCCGCAGACTCCGCCGCCGTCGGAGTTCGTATAGCCGACGATATGCGCCGCAGGCTGGCGCGGAGAATATCGTCTTTCAACACCTATTATTTTCACATCTTCGCAACCGCTCTCGCCGGACGGCACTCTTACAGCCACGGGACGACATTTTGAAAGCTTTTCGCGAGCCTGTTCAAAGTCATCGTCGTCGAGCATTTTCCGAAGCTCGGAAAGAGCCGCAGCAGTCGGTCTCGCGGCGGCAAAATATTCGGTATATCCGTTTGTTATGAGCCGACCGTTGCAGTCATATATCGGCGCGCCAAAATCCGACAACTCGATGCTGCGGGTATTTTTCACCGTTCCTGCGGCAGTGTCGAGCCCGGTTGAAACGCTTATCAGTTGGAGACAGACAACGCCCATGAGCAGGCAGAATATAAAAAACACAACGACTGCGCGTTTGGGCATAATATCATCTCCGACGGTTGATAAATTTATCATTGACCGTTCGGCGCGATAAAATGCAGGCGCACAGCCGCTTAAAATTAAGTTTTATTTTTCGTCGGTGCTTCGGCGGATAAACGCGCCCGCCGGAACATCGGCATCGCAGTCAAAAGTGAACTCCGACATGGGATTCGGGGCATTGTCGACGCTTTCACCGAGGGAATTTCTGAGATTCCTGACGGTGATAACCGTCGGCTCTTTTCCCCTGTTCATTATTTCAAGCTTATCGCCCTCAAAGAACCTGTTGCGCTGGCTGACGGTAAGAGTTCCGTTTTCGCTCTTCACGGCAATCGCCGCCACTTCCCAGCTACGGACATAGCCGCCTCTATAATATATCTGGGCATCGTCGCGCGGAGAGCCGAAAAAGAAGCCTGTGCAGTAGTCTCTGTGACTTATTTTATAGACTTCGTCCACCATCCACTGTACGGGTTTAAAATCATTTGACGGCGCGGCGAGATAGGCATCGACAGCGCTTCTGTATGCGTTAGTCACAACGGCGGTGTAATATTCGGTCTTTGCCCTGCCCTCGATTTTGAAGCTTGATACTCCGGCTTCGATGAGCTCCGGGATATGCTCGATCATGCACATATCCTTTGAGTTCATTATATATGTGCCGCTCGCAGTTTCTTCAACGGGGAAATATTCGCCCTGACGGGTGCGCTCCATGAGACTGTATTCCCAGCGGCATGGCTGAGAGCATTCGCCTTTATTTGAGTGCCTGTCGGTAAGATAGTTTGAGAGCAGGCAGCGTCCGGAATATGAGACGCACATCGCACCATGGACGAAGCATTCGAGCTCCATTTCTTTGGACATTCCGGCTCGGAGGTCGGCGAGCTCATCGAGCGTGAGTTCACGCGCGGAGACCACTCTTTCCGCGCCAAGGTCAAAGAGCATACGCGCGCTCTCGGCATTGGCGACACCTGTCTGCGTGGATATATGAATCGGCACTTTGGACGCGTACTTTTTTGCATAAGAGAGCACGCCGAGGTCGGTTATTATCAGTGCATCGACTCCGGCAGCCGAAGCGGATTCAAGAAATTCCGGCAGTTCTTTGAGCTGAGCGGTATTGGGAATAATATTGCAGGTAAGATAAACTTTAACGCCGTTTTCATGGGCGAACGACACGGCTTTTGCAAGCTCATCGTCCGAAAAATTCTTCGGCGCGGCACGCATGCCGAAGCGCGTTCCGCCCATATAGACCGCATCCGCGCCGTAATATACGGCGGCTTTCAGGCGTTCCGCATCTCCTGCGGGCGCGAGGACTTCGGGTCTTATTATATCCATTGCGGCACTCCTTTTCATAGATAAGGGAGCAAGCGTTTTGCCTGCTCCCTGTGATTCAGTTCTGGCTGAAAGCCTTGAGCACATTGGCGTCGTGCTCACTCTTCGTCCTCGCCATATAGATATTTCCGAATTTGTCGTGGCAGAAATAATAATATTTGGTGTTTGACGGATAGAGCGCCGCCTTTATTGCCGCCGCGCCAGGGTTGCATATTGGTCCGGGCGGGAGTCCCTGCGCCGAATAGGTGTTGTATGCATCGGCATACTTGTTGACGAGATTGACATCGGTTATAGGCGTGACATACTTCTTGATATAATCTTTAGTAGAATCACACTCGAGTCTACCGGCAGTCTGAGACGGGTTCTTCAGACGGTTGTGGATAACAGAAGAGATGAGCTTCATCTGGGTATCATCCGCCGCCTCACGCTGGATTATCGAGGCTATAGTCAGAATCTCGTCGACAGAATAGCCGAGTTCCTTGGCGCGCTTGTCATAAGTGTCAGTCCAGACATCCGAGAAAGCGTCAAGGAATCTGCGAATTGCTATATTTGCGCTCTCACCCTGGAAGAAATCATAAGTGGATGGGAAGAGGTAGCCCTCAAGGCGATAAGTTCTGTTTTCGCTGTTCTTTATCGATGAGAGGAACGAATAATCGAACTGTGACTCACTGATAGCCTTGATGAAATAAGCGGAAGTACAGACGCCGTATTCCTCAAGTCTCGCGGCTATCTGCGGGATAGACCAGCCCTCGGGGAACAGCAAAGTTACAGTATTGGGTCCCGCCTGAACGGCGCGGCACTCATAGAGCATACCCTCAACGCCCATACTCGGTTGAAGATAATAGACACCGCTTATATATTCGGGCTCGGGAGGGCCGACAAAGAAAACTTTTATCTTATATCCGAGCTTCTGTATTTTATTGAGTCCGCTCTTCATTCCCGTGCCCTTGGCTGCGGAAGATACTTTGTAGAACATCTTGCAGAAAGTTTTGTTGGAAATGAGATCGTTATCGTCAAGAATATCAATTATCTGGTTCGTAGTAGCGTTCTGCGGGATATTGACCGTGACTATATCATTGCCGCGGTTTATCGCGAGAACATCGTTTATGCACGAGATGGCTATAAACGAAAGCACGACGGATATGGCGACAATAACAAGTATAAAAGCGGTCAGGACAAGTGCGTCCGCGGTCTTATCGGTCTTTGCCTTAGTCTTTGCTGACGCTCCGCCGGAGGATGAGCGAGAACCTGCCGAGCGTTTTTTAGCGGGGCGGCTCGAGAAATATACCTCACCCTTATAGACGGGCACATCGTCCTGCGGCTGAGTCGATGCATTGTCGTCCTCATCGATATGGACAACGAAGTTCTTGACTTTTTCGCGTCTGTCAGGCGTGTCGGGCGTTCCGCCCTGGTCGCCGCTGTAAAGTTTAAGCGTTCTTTTCATATGTAGCTCCTCTCAGCCGTTTGAAATTACCCTTTTTTCCGTCACTACGACATCGGCGCATCTGTCAAATCTTCCGCGCGGAAGCCGATTGCTTATACAGCACTCGTAGCATATACCCGCCGTATCCCCTTTGAAGCGGGACAGGAATCTGTCATAGTATCCCTTGCCGAAGCCGAGGCGATAGCCCTGTTCATCAAACGTGAGTGCTGGTATAATGCACAGCCCCTCGTTAAGATCGATGAGCTTCTCACATTTTGACTTTATCGGTTCGAGTATCCCGTAGGCGCCCTTTTGCAGGTCGTCAAACGAGGTTATATAATAAAACTCCATCTCATGAAGTCCCGGTATACAGCGCGGAACGGCGACTCGCTTCGAGCGCTTCAGCGCGTCTTCGATAAGGGCGTGAGTATCGACTTCTATATCATTCGAGACATAGGTCAGAAGCGTACCGCATTCCCTGTACCGCCAGAGATTCGTCAGGCGGTTGAAAATACGCGCGTCGAGGCTTTCCTTCTCCTCTGCGGTGAACTGCGAGCGCAGAAGCCTGCATTTGCTTCTGATAGCCGCCTTTTCTTCGCGTATATCTCTCAAGAGCATTGGAGCGACTCCTCGATTTTCTTCATCTTCGCTTCGCCGACAAAAGCCGCGCCTATTGCGATTCCGAATTTCACGGCGCTGCCCATGCCTTTGGCTGTTATTATATTGCCGTCCGTCACAACAAACGAATCTGAAAGCTCTGCGCCTTCAAGTTCGCTCTCGAATCCCGGGAAGCAGACTGCCTTTTTGCCTTTGAGCATGCCCTTGTGGCCGAGTATCGACGGAGCGGCGCATATGGCGCAGACGAGCTTTTGGTTTTCATAGGCATAGTCAACAAAGGCGTTGACTTTAGCGGATCGTTCGAGATTCAGCGTACCGGGCATTCCGCCGGGCAGAATAACGGCTTCTATATCGTCGCCGGGTGTCAAGTCGCTGTCCACAGCGTCGCACACAGTGCTTATACCGTGCGCTCCGGTTATGACGTCGGAACCGACGCCGACTATTTTCACTTTCAGATCGGCTCTGCGCAGAACATCGACCGTCGCGAGAGCTTCGACCTCTTCAAAGCCGTTTGCAAGAAATATATATATCATATCTTTTCCCTCCGTTTAACCGAGAGTAAGTCCCATATAGGCGTTTTTTATATCTCCGAGCGCCGACTCCGAATCTGCGTTAAGCGGCAGGAGCATGGCGTTGTTGCGGGTCGTGAATGAATCCGCAGAGAGCGGAAAATCAAGCGGAAGTCTGAACGAAAACTCGCTGCATTTGCTCACCGAGAGCAATGCATGAGCGAGCAAGGGAACGCATCCGCGTCTTGCGGCACATTCTCTGATTATCGCCGTTTCGCCTTCTTCGTCAAATAGTGCATAGGCAGAGCTCCTGCCTGATGAAGATGCGGCAACGCTCTTGCAGCCGGCGTTGGCGTTTTCGTCTATTGCGTATTGCAGAGCATCGATATCCCAAACAAAGCAATCAATGCCACAGAGACAGGCGTTTCTGACCGTCTGCATATTTTCGGCGGTGAGGTCTTCAATCTCAGCGTTGCCGTCCGCGATAAGTTCAAGATGGCTGCGGTCGATTTTCAGAAGTTTTTCTTCAAAAGCCGGGCGGTAGCCGAAGCGGGAATAGTAATCAAACAGGCTGTCCTCCGCCGGAACGAGACAAATATAATCAAGCCCAGAATCGCGACACAGCGACTCGGCGGAGCGAAGCAGTTCGCCCATATATCCGCGTGAGCGAAAATCCGGATGCGTGCAGGCGGCATATAAATACGCCGCATCAAACGCCTCCCCTGCTATTCTCACTTTACCGTCAAGCAGATAGAGCGCCGAACATATCTTCCCGTCCTCGCGCCCGATGAGCGTGCGTTCGGGTACGAAGCGGCTGCGCATAAACGCGCCGATATAGTCGTCGTCATCGCCGAAGCAAGTCTGCCACAGGTCGGTAAGCTCGCCGATATCATCTTTTGAAACAGTTGAAATGATCATTTCTTGACCCTTGCCATATATTTTTCGAGCAGGATATCCGGGCAATAAGAGAGCTTTGCTTTGCGCAGTCCCTCGGAACCGGTATCGTCCTCGCGGTTGATGTATTTATACTGCGAGAGTGCGTTTGTGGCAAACTCGCGGTTTATCATCGGATATGCTCCGCGCACATCGGCATAGGCTTTTTCAATATGGGTGCAGAAAACCTCTGGGTTCATCTCCTCGCCGAAGGTGAACGCGACAACTTCGCCGTTCGCTCTGAGCAGTCCGCCGACAAAGCCCAAATCAAAGTAGTTTTCAAAGCTTATATTTATCGCATCGAGCTCATCGTCCATCGCCTCGGGGTCTTTTTCCCTGTTTCTGCGCTCCCACTCGGCGTTCATCGCTCGGCACTCATCAAGGTTGTCCGCAGTTATGGGCTCATAGCTCCACTCATTTTCGCGCATAAATGCGGCGATATGATTTCTCTTGCCGTGGAACTTCTTGCCGGGCAGGTTGATAAGATTCTCGGTAAGATATATATAATCAAAGCTGTCTCTGAGCGGCTCAAAATCGAACTTGCCGGGGAACAGCTCCTCGACCTTTTTCACACACTCGTTGTTGAGACCGAACATCTCGAGTCCATAGCCTCTTTTGGCGGAATCTTCTTCAATGAGTTCAATCGCTTCTTTCAGATTCCCATCGCCGACGGGAAAACCGTAAGTCGGTCTTTTGACGCCGTTGTCGTCATCGGTGCCGTTGATTGAAAAGAGAAAGCCGTCATGCGACGCGATTCTGATATTATAGACATGCTGCCAGATGAACATATCGCCGAAGCTGTAGTCACAGCCAAAGCGTTTTGCGTGGCTGATAATGGGGGCCACCCACTTTCTGTCCTCAGTTACCGGAGGGCGGAAATCCAACATAAATAACAATCTCCCTGTTTTCAGTCTGCGCTGAGCAAACTTCCCGAATTTAGGATTCAAATAATTATAACAAAATCATACAAATTTTTCAAGAGTCCGAAACGCCAACTGAAAATCGAATCGAAAAGCATTTTTAGTACGAAATGCAGAGAACAAAGATATTCTTGGCAGACCTGCGGACTTTATACTTCGCCAAAAGCCAAAAGGGAGCGTACCACATTTCATATAACACCAAAATTTTCAGGCGTTACAGAATACGAAGTACGCTCCCATATATCAAACCGCGGACGGAGCAAGCAGCAGAGGTTCAAGCTGCACACCCGAGAGCGCGGTAACGGCTGCATCGTAAGTTTTTGAAAAATCGGCGACAATGGAATTCGGCTTTTTTATATGATCGTCCTGGCGCATCGGGACGAAATATATATGCTTTGTGTTGAGCAGTCTGCCTATATTGGCGGCCGCCGCGCCGAGTGCGTCGTTTGTGGAGACGGCGAGCAGCACCGCTCCCCCGTTTCTGATATGCGATTTTGCCGCAAGAGTCACCGGGGTATCGTTTATTCCGTTTGCAAGCTTCGCAAGGGTGTTCCCTGTACACGGCTCAATGATAAGAATATCTATCATTTTTTTAGGTCCTATCGGCTCGGCATCGGTTATGGTATGGATAACGGGTTTTCCGCAGATATCTTCTATCTCGCGAACAATATCTTCTGCTTTTCCGAACCGGGTATCAACAGAATATGCGTTTTCAGACATTATCGGAAGAATATCCGCGCCCTTTGATTTTAGCTCCCGCATCTCGGCTATCGCCTTTGAAAGCGTGCAGAACGAGCCGCAAAGGGCAAAGCCCACGCGCAACTGTTTCATCAACTCCCCTCCTTTATAATATTGAGTATAGCATCCGCTATTATTTCTCCCGCCGTTTTGGGCGCCGTCTTGCCTGGCAGAGAACCGGGAACTATAACATTGAGCCCGAGTTCACGCGCGCAGGCAAAGTCGGTTCCGTAAGGGGCTGAGGCGATATCTATCACAAGGCAGTCGCGGCGGAGCGCGGAGAGCGTTTTGCAATCAAGCACGAGGCTCGGAACGGTATTGACAAGCAAATCGAGCTCCGGCGCCGTTTTCATGAGTTCGGAGATATTCACGGCATCGAGCCCGCAGGTTCTCGCCCAGGCAAGATCGCTGCACTTCCTCGCTGCGACCGTCACGCGGGCGCCCAAAGCCGCGAGCATATCGGCAAGCACTTTAGCTGTTCTGCCGTAGCCCGTGACAGCGCACCGCGCACCGTGCAGAGTTATCTTCATATTTTCCATGGCTATTTTTATAACGCCCTGCGCCGTCGGCACGGCGTTGTTGACGGCAAGCTCCTCGCGCTCAAAATAGTCAAACACGCGGATACCTTTTTTGAAAAAGCTCGATTTGAGCGCGCCGTCCATCATTCCTGCAAAAACGGTCTGACCACGTTCGAGGGTGTCGGAGAGCTCGTTCAATGTAAGCGGGCTTGAGTTGAGGTGAACGCCGTCGCGGCTGACGGGCAGAGGCAGAATGACCGCATCGGCACGCGCGGCAGCCGAATCTATACTTTTGTCACCCGTCGGGCGCATATGTTCAAAGCCTGCGGGCGGCGAAGGCGCGAATATTTCAACATCGAACCCTTTTTCCGCAAGGCTCTGAGAGGTATAGAGCATACGCTCATCCCCGCCGACGGTCAGAAGTTTTCTGATATTCATCATAGGCTTTCCTCCTTTGCCTCATCCCAGTATATGAACCGCCGCTCGGCTATGTCATAGCTTTGTAACAAAATATTTATAAAAATATATTATATTTTTCTTGTCAGCGTATTATAATACAAATCGAGCATTTATAATTTATATGTATGTATATCATGAAGCGTATTCTGATTTTGGCTCGTTTTTGAATATGCTGACAAATTCGGAGGCTTGTTAATTATGAAAGAAATAGACGAAGTGCTCAAGAAGGTAAAGAGGGTTCATTTCATCGGCATCGGCGGCTCGGGAATGTGTCCGCTCGTTGAGATACTTCATTCAAAAGGATATGAAATAACCGGCTCGGACAACAACGAGAGCGACACGCTCAACCGCGTCCGTGCGCTCGGTATACCCGTAACACTAGGACAGAGAGCCGAGAATATTGAGGGCGCGGAGATGATAGTCTACACCGCCGCTCTTCTCCCCGACAATCCGGAGCTCTGCGCGGCAAAGGCTTCGGGAATTCCGACCTTTGAGCGCAAGGAGATGCTCGGCGCGATAACAAGAATGTTTGACGACTGCATCTGCGTCTGCGGCACTCACGGCAAGACCACGACAACATCGATGCTCACCCAGATATTCATCCAGGCGGGCGAAGATCCGTCGGCTGTTATCGGCGGAAAGCTTCCGCTCACAGGCACAAACGGTCTTGTCGGCAAGAGCGAGCATATGCTCTGCGAGGCGTGCGAATTTGTTGACACTTTCCTTTCGCTCTCGCCCGACGTCTGCGTTCTGCTTAATATAGACGAGGATCACCTCGACTACTTCAAGACGCTCGACAACCTCATCGCTTCGTTCACGAAGTTTGCTTCGATGACCCGCAAAGAGGTCATATATAACGGCGACGACGCAAACACGCTGCGTGCCATCGCGGGGGTCAAGGACAAAAAGTTCATCACCTTCGGCCTCAAAGAAGGCAACGATTTCAGAGCCGACAACATCGTGCTTGAGCACGAGTTTGCAAGTTTTGACATAATCAAATACGGCGAGAATGTCGGCAGGATAAGCCTCGGCATCCCCGGCGAACACAATGTATACAACGCTCTTGCGGCTATTGCCGCGGCGGACAATGCGGGCATACCGATTGATAAGATAATCGCGTGCGCCGAAGCTTTCCACGGCGCGGGCAGACGTTTTGAGATACTCAAGAGAATCAACGGCATAACCATTGCGGACGACTATGCCCACCATCCGAGAGAGCTTGAAGCGACGCTCACGACCGCTATGGGCATGGGCTTCAACAGAGTCTGGGCAGTGTTTCAGCCGTTCACATATTCGCGCACGGCAATGCTCTTCGACGATTTCTGCCGCGTTCTGAGCATTCCGGACAAAACGGTTCTGACCGAGATAATGGGCTCGCGCGAGAGAAACACATATAATATCTACACCTCGCAGCTCGCCGAGAAGATTCCCGGGAGCGTATGGTTCAACACCTTTGAAGAGGTTGCTGACTATGTTGTCAAGAATGTCGAAAAGGGCGATCTTGTGATAACGCTCGGCTGCGGCGACATATATAAAGCCGCCAAGCTGATGATAAAGAAACTCGAAAAGCAGGGATAACATGAGTTCTCCGTTCAAAAGACTCAAGGAAGTATATGCGCGGACATACTCGCTCGACACAGGGCGCGACGCAGATTTTTTTGACTGCGTCAATGACATATATTTTTCGCCCGAGGTGCAGAGTCTGAAAAAATATCCGCAGCACGACAAAATGGACAGACTCCAGCACATAACGAGCGTTGCATATCTGACATTCCGCGTTTGCAGACATTTCGGGCTCGACTACTGCAAGGCGGCAAGAGCCGCGACGATGCACGATCTTTTCTACTATGACTGGCACGAAAACGACTGGAGCCACCGGCCACACGGCTACAGGCACCCGAAGTTCGCCGCCGCGAATGCGAAATTACTCTGCGGCGGACTTGACAGAAAAAGTGAAATGATGATAATCAGGCACATGTGGCCTCTGACGCCGCTGCCGCCGACAAGCCCCGAGGGAATGGTTCTTTCGCTCGCGGACAAATACTGCGCATCGAGAGAGATGAAAATAGCCAAGCAGAACGCGAAAGGCTGATATCCGGCGCAAGCATGAACCGATCAACGAAAGAGAGAGAAGCTTTATGAAAATTTTTATGACGATAGTTACATATGTGCTGTATTTCTTCTTTTACAGTGCAGTCGGCTGGCTCGGCGAATCGATATACTGCTCGGTCGGCGCGCGCAAATGGGTCAATCGCGGATTCTTAAAAGGTCCGATGTGCCCGATATACGGCACGGGCGCGCTCGCGATGGCGATAACCCTGACACCGGTCAAAAATCTCGACATCAGGGTTCCTATGTTCGGTCACGATGTTCTGATAACTCCCCTGCTCGTCTTTATTGCGGGCATGGTAGTCTGCGACATTGTCGAATTCATAACGAGCGTGCTTATGGAAAAGCTCTTCCACGCGAGATGGTGGGACTACTCGAACAAGAAGTTCAACATCCAGGGACGCATCTGCCTCGGGCACACATTCTACTGGGGCATAGCCTCGCTGCTCTTCCTTTATCTCGTGCACCCGATAGTCGTACAGTGCTTCTCGCAGCTGCTCGACTCCGCGGCGATAATCATCTTCGCCTGCGTGCTTGCGATATTCTTAGTGGACCTCGTCTTTGCCGTATACAGGGCACTCGATGTCAGAAAGGTCATGGATAAGATAAAGGGCTTCTCCGACACGCTGAGCAATTTTGCCGGCACGATAAAGAACGGCGTTTCCGACAAGGTTCCGTCGCTTGACGAGACAAAGGCAAAGCTTGAGAGCTTCAGAAGAGACGCAACGGCACAGCTCAGGGATGCATTCCACTTCACTCCCTCGTCTGACAAAACCGATGACGAGAGCACAGAGAAAGAGAGCGGCAGAAGCAAGCTGAAGGTAAAACTCAACCGCCACTTCACAAGCTCTTCAAACCTCCTGCCCTATGCTCAAAAACAGATAAAGAGGCTTGAAGAGATGTATGACGAAATCAGAAGGGCGTTTTATGACGACGATGACGACGACCTTTACTGATAAATAAAATAACAGCCGCAAAAGAGCGTCTCGGTCAAGGGATAAATCCTTTTCCGGGGCGCCGTTTTTGCGGCTTTTTTAAGCTTATGCTATATGTTAATTTTGAGATTAGGCTTATTTTTCGCCCCGGCTCTTTGCTGCAGCCTTTTTCATCATCGCTTTCTTATAGAGAGCGAGCAGTCCGCTGCAGCCGAGGTTGAGGAAGATGCTTCCGAGAAGAAGCGAAAGAAGATATACGGGAAGCTTTTCAACCGCCGCTTTAGCGTTTATAAGCGAGATAATGAAATAGCAGAATCCGACGTTGTTGAAGAAAACGGGAAGATAGGGATTAAGCAGAATCAATGCGGCAATGCAAACCGTGAGCGGAATCATTACAGCTGCAAGATAGGGAACTCCGCTTTTCACGAGCAGAACATCAACAGTAACGAGGCCGGCTGCAAGAAGAAGTCCGACGGCTCCGCCTATAAGCGTGTGCCAGAAACGGGCTTTATAGGTAAGCTCCTCCTGCATGAAGAAAATTGTTACGCTGATGAAGAAGGCCCAGTTTGCAATCGGCATATCGTGCCAAGCACCGTGAACAGCTTGATAGATAAAGTTCCAAAGAATGATCCATGCGAAAACGATAAGCAGGCCTTTCATCTTTCCCTTGGGCGGTTTTGCGAAGAATTTCAGATCGTGTAGTTTTTCCATAAAAGTCTCCTTTATTTTGGTTTTTCCAACGCAGTGTTGCCCGTGTATGGTATCATAGCACCCTACGCCCGTCAACATTTCTAAAACACATTTTATAATGCTAAATGTTTTGTTAGATATATAATATAACCGTTGATAACCGGTGATTTTAACGCATTATATATTTTGGGCAAGTTGCAATATACATCACAAGCTCGCCCTGATAAATTAAATATGGTTTTATATAGCAAAAAGCCGCCGCAAACCGAAGCTTGCGGCGGCAACTCTGTTAATTTGATTATTTGTCCCAATTGAATCTGACGACTGCGCCGTCGACCCAATAGTTCTGACCGAGGACATAGCCGTTATCCTCAAGTCCGCCGGCGAAAGCCTTTGCCATCTCTTCGCTCTTGCAGGTGATGGATGCTCTCATCTCGAAATCGGAAGCCGAAGTAGCGGTCAGCGGAGCAAAGCCCGTCAGCCACCAATGGCTCTCGTCCTCGCGGTGGAAGAAGAGTTCACCCTTCTTATAGAGGTCGAAAGACATCTTCAGGCAATCCTCATCAGATGCGCAGGCATAGAACTCAACAGGATTCTTGGGAGACTTGGTGTAAACGCCGATCTCCGCACCGCTGGTGATGCCGTACTGACCCTTCCAGACCTGAATCATCCAATTCTTGCCCTCGTAATCGAACTTGTAACGCTGGGTGTTGTAGAACATCATGGTCGCCGGAGCGCACTTGTCGTATATCTCGCAGAAACCGAAATATCTCTGCCAGGGATACTTGGGATTATAGAATATACCCTGCTTCGAATCGAAATCGAAGCCGATATAGAGAAGTCCGTGTCCGTCAACGCCGTAAAGGAGTCCGGTGTTCGGGTCATAAGCAATACCCGCGCCGATATCCTTTATCTCAGCCGCCTCTGCGGGCAGCTCTTCCTTCGGGATGAAGACTACTTCGCCGTCGCTGACGGTGATGTTCTCATCCTTGATTTTCTTCTCGGCGATCTCGGTGAGTGTTTTTGTATCCTCCTCCGAAAGAACCTTGACATTGTTCGCGGTGTCCGCGACATCGCTGGGAGCTATCGACTCCGTCACCGGCTTCATCGAGGTCATTCCCGATGCGTCAGACCCATCTGCACTCTGGGTGACTTTGACAACAGTCGTTTTGTTCTCGGGCTTTGCGTCCATGACCTGGCGGGTCACGCCTGCCTCAACACTGTCCGCAGCGTCGGAAGTGCCGAGCTTGACAGCGGTAAAAGCGAACACCTGAACCGCGAGAACAAGGGCGAGCACAGCCGCAAGAACAGCAATACTCTTCTTTCCTGATCTCATAAAAACTTGCCTCCGTTTCTTTTTTCGTGCTGGCACAAGTGTTATTATTACACATTCAGAAACAAAAGTCAACGATTTGTTTAGAATTTGTTTAAAAATATTTTTGTATATATAATTTTATACAAACAATATACACCTGTGCATGACTACAAAAAATAGTATTATACAAACGGAGGCAATTTTATTCCGAAAATTTACAATTTTTTTGCCGATTACATACTTCTAAGCGCGTCGATGGGTTGCATCTTTGCGGCCCTGCGTGCGGGATATATTCCGAAGAACACGCCTATTGCGGTAGAGAATCCAACTGCGATAACTATAGTCGAGAATTTCATCTCAATCGGTATATTCATATAGCTCGCCACGGCGAACGCGCCGACAGATCCCAATATAAGCCCTATCAATCCGCCAAGCAGGCACAATATGACCGACTCGGTCAGGAATTGGAACAGTATTGTGGAGGTCTTTGCGCCGAGCGCTTTTCTGATACCGATTTCGCGCGTTCGTTCCGTTACGGTGACGAGCATTATATTCATAACGCCGATACCGCCGACGAGCAGCGATATCGCGCTGACCGCCGCGATGAAGGTTGTGAACACGTTGATAACAGTATCAAGAAGGTCGATATAAGTTGCCATATTTATGAGCGAATAGGCGTTCTTGCCGAAATTGCCGTGGCGAGTATAGAGCAGGTTCATTGCAGCGCTGCCCGCGGCATCAAGCTCGGAATCGGATTTTGCCATGATATAGCACATCTCGTATCTGCCCGCCGAGTTGCCGTTGAGGGCATCTGCGAGGGTTGCTGGGATTATTATGCTGCAGCCTGTCTGCGCATCGCTCATATAAGACGACATTGTCTCAGACATATTCGAGCTTGAGCTCGAAAGCATAGAGGCGTCTATTATGCCGATAACTTTCATCTGCACCGTCTGGTCGCTGACCGTGAAGCTCAGCTTCTCCCCCACCGGGTCGGAATAACCGAACAGGAGCTTTGCGCTGATAGAATCAAGCACGGCGACGCGCGCGCCGGACTCATATTCTTCCTCCGTGAAGAAGCGTCCGCTGAGCATACCGGCTGACATCATATTGCCGAGATCGGAGTTGCCGGCTATCGCGAGACCGAGGCTCTCGTTATGCTTTGTCGTGACATTTCCGACGGACATCGTGACCTGCGAGACATATGCAACGCTGTCAAGATTCTTTATAGCTTTTATATCCTCTGCGGTTATATAATCGGAGGCGTTGGTCTCCTTGCTGTTGATTGAGATATTGATAACGCTCGAGCCCATATCTTTTATCATGCCAACGATATAATCGCGACCGCCGTTGCCGAGCGTTATGATAGCGATAACCGCCGCGACGCCGATGATTATGCCGAGCATAGTCAGGAGCGAGCGCATAAGGTTCGTCTTTATCGAAAATATCGCTATTCTGATGTTTTCTTTTATATTCATCCCTGACCTCCGGCAATTATTTTGACGTTACTACTTTTACCTTATCGCCGTCGGCAAGAGTCGTTCCTGTCGGCACGGAGGTTATGACTATATCGCCCTCATTGCATCCGGAAACGATTTCATATCTGGTGTCATCAGAGATGCCGAGTTCGACCTTTGAGAAAGTTATTCTCTTTGTCTTCGGATTATAAAGATACACATATGTTCCGGTGCTGTCGTTCTTGATAGCCTCGCTGGGCACGACAAGGACATTGTTCTTCGAATCGACGTCAATTGATATATCGACATCGAGACCGATTATAACGCTCGAAGTGGGATTATCTATAGTCACTTTTGCATCGACGCCGTTCGCGGAGCCCGAGCCGATGAGAGAAGAGATATCGACTCCGCTCGACTGCGTGGCAACGGGGCTTATATAAGTAACTACGCCGTCAACAACTGTGTCATCTGCCGCAGTGACGCGGCACGGCATATCGAGGCTGACTTTGAAGATATCCGCCTTTCCGAGGACAAAATCAACCACGAACGGATAATATTCAACGGTTATGCCGCTCTGTGTCTGACCGAGAAGAGCGTTGACGATATCGGCGACATTTGTGTTGCCGCTCGCGAGGTCGATTATCGAAGAGATATCAATATTCGCGCTCGCCGCCGAACGGCAGGTCTCGCCGGGAGTTATATTGACCTCGCTGACGATGCCGTCATATTCGGCTATCCAGCCCTTTTTGAGCGAAGATATAGAGGCTGTGAGCGAATCAAGCTCTTTCTTAGAAGCTTCCATAATCGTCTTATATGTGCTCTGGGTTATCGTGCCGGACTGAGCTTCGAGAGTGACTTTTTTGAGCTCGAGCTGCATTTTTTCCATCTGAAGCTCGGAGACGCCGGAGCCGAAGATATTGGAATTGCCGCTGTTGAGCAGCTCGTCGAGCTTCTTGAGCGCAGCGTTTATATCGTCCATGCCGAGAGCCTTGGAGACAAGCTCCCAGAACTTATTTGACGCATCGCTGTCAGTCTTGTTCTGGTCATTTTTATTCTGATTGTTGTTCTTGTTCTGCTCCTGTTCCTGCTTTTCGAGCTCTTTATTTATCTCGGCAAGGCGAGCATTTATCTCTTTGAGCTGAGCAGACGAACTCACGGCGGTATTCTTCGCGTTGTTATAGTTTTCAACGACGGTCAGATACGCCTGCTGCTTCTCCGCGAGGGCAGAGTTGAGCGACGATGTATCGAATGTCGCAAGCACATCGCCTTTTTTGACATACTCGCCGACCTTGACATTGACAGCCAGGACTTTTGTGCCGTCTATCGGGACAAAGTTCCCCTTCTGCGACGATGAGACCTTGCCGGACATATCAAGAGTCTGGGTTATCGAACCCTTTGTCACCTTTGCGGTCGAGACCTGCGGCAGCGGATCGGGTTTGAAGAACATATACAGCACACCAGCGATAATCGCGGCGCACAGGATCACAAGGATCGACACAAGCACTTTCTTTTTTGTTGACCACTTCTTTGTTTCCATGCGTATCCTCCGTCTCAAAGTTTTGGAAAAGCGCAAAGCGCATACAAATATAATAGAGAAATTGTACAGGCAAAATATAGACCTGTTGCTATATAAATTGTAAATATTTTTTGAATTTTAATCAGTATAAACTTTTTTTGATATTTTTTCAAGAACCAGGGCGGCGTTTCAGTCTGATAAAAGCAAGTTTTACATATAGATATATAACGCCCGGAATGCGTATACCGTTTCTTGGTGAAAATCACAGCAACATCGGAGGAACGAAAATGAAAAGGGTCGCAGCAATTCTACTCGCCGTTCTCGCCCTACTGTTCGGCGCGTGCTCGGTGCAAAGATATTCCGACGCGGCGATGTTCTGCAGGCGGTTCAACAGAGAATATAAAGAATCACTGCTCGATATTGAAACGGCGACGGTCACGGAGACGGACGGATGCACCGTGTTTAGTCTGACACCGGACGAAAACATTCTGATATCTCTGTATACGGACAGCGACGGAGTGCGAATAAAACGAATAAGCATAACGGCGCACGGAAATGTCGAGGCTATACAAAACGGACTTTTTGCGCGTTTTTTGGCATTCTGCAAATGCGCAGTCCCCGCCTATTCAAACAGCGAGGACACATACGAAAACATTTCTGCGAAGCTCAACATACCGAACGAAAATGAATATGCAACCGCTATAACACAATATACGCAGGGTGAAGCGGTCAGATATGCCTATTCAGCCGATGTTGCAGGTGCATTTTTTTGCATGGAAAACAAAAGTCTGTGCCGCACGGACGAAGAGCACCTGACTCTCCGCGACGACGGCACAGACCTCAAAAACTGAAAACAACTTTTATTCTTTTATGATTTTATAGGCGACATCGGGCGTATCGCTGATTATTGCATCGGCTCCGATATCGTTGAGACGCTCTATCTCGTCGGGGTCATTTATCGTCCAATACTGCACGGCTATGTTGTAGCGATGCGCATAATCGACCATCTTCTTGGTTCCGAGGCGGACGATATGGTACTGATTGGCGGGAATCTGGAGCGCATCGTATTTGAACGAATCCTCGCCGAGGTCGAGATTGAGAAGCGCCGCACCGTAGAATTTAAGCACTTCAGCTATACCTGCCGAGCGAAGCATATCGGGATGCTTTTCATCAACATATTCGGTGACTTCGCCCTTGAATGTACCGAAGATAACACGGTCGAGAAGTCCGCGCTCCTTGAGCACATCATAGAGAATATCAACGCCGCGCATACCGTTCTCGCCGCCGTCTTTTATCTCAATAATATAGCTGTATTTGCCGTGGGATTCGAGCTTGTCGAGCACATCCTCGAGCAGCACTGCGCGCAGATCATCGGGGATTTTATCGCCGCGCAGACCTCTGTAGGGATAGCTGCCGTCCTCCGCCTGGAAATTTTCGCCGAAGTTGAGCTCGCGCAGCTCGGCATATGTATGGTCAATGGGCTTGACATCCTCATAGCCGAAATATTCGACTGCGTTGGTGGTTCTGTCAAGCGTATCGTCGTGCAGGAGTATAAGCTTGTTATCCTTTGTGATATGCAGATCAAATTCAAAGATATCTGTATTGAAATCCTTGCTGTTCATGCATGACTCGAACGCGAGCATCGTGTTTTCGGGCATGATTCCGCCGCCCGAGCGATGTGCGGAAACGAGCGCGGCATCAGCAGTGATATAAGGATTGATCTCGCCGCTATAAGTCATTGCCGCAGGCGTCCACGCCATGAGCGCGGCATACACGCCGACAAAGACGACTACAACAGCTAAAATAATACCAATAACTTTTAGCGCGGTTTTCTTTCCGCTCTTCTTTTTCTTTGACATTTCAGTTCTCCTTTTTCGGCAAAAGCAATGCCTGTTGTGATTGTGTATAAAAACATACCACAACAGGCAGAAAAATGCAATGAATTTTACATAATTTGTCTATTTGTTTTCTTCTTTCATGCTTTTGTATTTCTCGCGGGTAGCAAGTCCGCCGCGGATATGGCGCTGAGCCTTGTTTATATCGAGTATCTCGCGCACCTCGCTGTAAAGCTGGGGATTAAGGCTGCGGAGCCTGCGCGCGACATCCATATGTACGGTCGACTTTGAAACTCCGAACTGTTTTGCCGCCGCCCTGACAGTTGTCTTGTTCTCAACTATATACTCAGCAAGCTCAACGGCTCTCTCCTCTACTATTCCTTTCAAAACGAACCCTCCCGTTTTTCAATGTCGCTAATAGATATGCAAAACGGGAGGGCTTTATTCACTTATTGCAGGGCTTGTTTTAAAGAATAAGTACAAAAGTGCCGGCGGTTATCAGCGCGCCGCCGAGAACGGTAGTCCAGGTGACCTTTTCGTGCAGAATAACAAACGCAAGCACGATGCTTATAACGACGCTGAATTTGTCTATCGGCACGACCTTTGACGCCTCGCCGAGCTGGAGGGCATGGTAATAGAACAGCCACGACAGACCGGTTGCAACGCCGGAGAGGATAAGAAAAATCCAACTGCGTGTGCCAATGCTGCTGATACCGTGATGTGCGCCTGTGGCGAAGACTATACCCCAAGCGAGAACGAGCACGACGGCGGTTCTTATTGCCGTGGCAAGATTGGAATTAACTCCTTCTATGCCTATTTTGGCGAGAATCGATGTCAGCGCGGCGAATACTGCCGAAAGCAGCGCGAAAGTTACCCACATAAATGCTCCTCCTTTTTTCCCGGACTTTTTTTCCAAGGCATATCACCTCTTTGCAGCCGTCAAAAGGCGGTCACCGTATTTTATTTTATATCCTCGTGTCGAGAAGATCCGTGTATTTTTCCTTGAATTTGGCGAAAGTGCCGTCCTCAAGGCTTTGGCGTATCTTCTCCATGAGGGTATTGTAGAACCAGAGATTGTGCATGACGCACAGGCGCATGGCGAGCATCTCGCCGGACTTGAACAGGTGTCTGATATATGCTCTCGAATGTCTGCGGCAGGTCGGGCAGGAGCACTCGGGATCGATCGGGCGCAGGTCGCGCTCATACTTTGCGTTGTTGAGATTGATTATGCCGCCCATGGTGAAAAGATGTCCGTGGCGTGCGTTGCGGCTGGGCATGACGCAGTCGAAAAGGTCGACTCCGCGAGAAACACCCTCGAGGATATTTCCCGGAGTGCCGACGCCCATAAGATAGCGCGGTTTATCGGCGGGCATATAAGGCTCGACAGCCGAAATTATGCGATACATATCCTCTTTCGGCTCGCCGACGGCAAGTCCGCCTATGGCGTAGCCGTCGAGATCGAGAGCGGCTATACGCTTCATATGCTCTATGCGCAGGTCATCGAAAGTGCAGCCCTGATTTATGCCGAAGAGCAGCTGATCTTTATTTATCGTATCGGACAGAGAATTGAGGCGTTCCATCTCCGCCTTGCAGCGCTCAAGCCAACGCGCCGTGCGTGCGCAGGACTGCTCGGAATACTCATATTTCGCGGGATTTTCAACGCACTCGTCAAATGCCATAGCGATAGTCGAGCCGAGGTTCGACTGGATTCTCATGCTCTCCTCGGGACCCATAAAAATCTTGCGTCCGTCGATATGCGAGGAGAAATAGACACCCTCCTCTTTTATCTTGCGAAGCTTTGCGAGTGAAAAGACCTGAAATCCGCCGCTGTCCGTGAGTATGGGACCGTCCCATCCGGTGAACTTATGGAGTCCGCCGAACTCCTTTACAAGCTCGTCGCCCGGGCGCAGATGCAGATGATATGTGTTGCAAAGCTGAACCTGGCAGTGGATATCCTTGAGGTCATACGACGAGACCGCGCCCTTTATCGCGCCGCAGGTTGCGACATTCATAAAAGCCGGAGTCTGCACGGTTCCGTGGACAGTTTCAAACACGCCGCGGCGGGCTGTTCCCTCTTTTTTTATAACGGTAAACTTCATTTTTATTCCTTTCGGTTGAGTTATTCGATAAGCATGGCGTCGCCAAAACTGAAAAATCTATATTTTTCCCGAACCGCAATTCTATATGCATTCATAGTGTTCTTATATCCGCAGAAGGCGGAGACGAGCATTATAAGCGTGCTCTCGGGGAGATGGAAATTAGTTATGAGCGCGTCGATGCACTTATACTGATATCCGGGATAGATGAATATATCCGTCCAGTCATCATCGGCACGTATCTCGCCGCATTTAGTCGCGACGCTTTCGAGCGTGCGGCAGCAGGTAGTTCCGACGGCAAAAACACGTCCGCCATTTTTCTTCGTATCGTTTATGAGTTTCGCCGTAGCCTCCGGCAGCATATAATGCTCGGAGTGCATATGGTGATCCTCGACATTCTCCGCCTTGACGGGTCGGAATGTTCCGAGACCGACATGGAGGGTGACGAATCCGACGCCGACACCCTTTTCGCGCAGGGAGTCAAGGAGTTCGGGAGTAAAATGCAGCCCTGCTGTCGGTGCGGCGGCGCTGCCGCGCTCGCGGGCATAGACAGTCTGATATCTGTCGTTATTTTCGAGCTTCTCTGTTATATAATGCGGCAGAGGCATCTCGCCTATCTTATCGAGTAGCTCAAAGAATACGCCGTCATATGTGAACTTAGCAAGGCGGTTGCCGTCCGGCAGAACGTCAACAATCTCGGCAAAGAGCATATCATGGAAGGTGAACCTATGACCCTTGCGTGCCTTTTTTCCGGGACCTGTGATAACCTCCCAGATGTCGTCGCCCTTGTTGTTGAGAAGAAGGAACTCGACCACAGAACCGGTGTCTACCCTTGTGCCGTAAAGGCGCGCGGGAAGAACCTTTGTGTCGTTTAGAATAAGGCAGTCGCCGGGCTCGATATACTGCGCGATATTATGAAAAATATCGTGCTTGACGGCGCCCGTTTTTTTGTCGAGCACCATGAGTCTCGAACTGTCGCGCGGCTCGGCGGGATGCTGTGCAATGAGTTCCTGCGGCAGGTCGTAAAAGAAATCGCTTTTTTTCATTATTTTTCCTCAGCTTTCGTGTCCTGAGACTAAAAAAGTATTTGACTTGCAATATCCGTTGGTGGTATTATTTTAATGTTATATCCTGACGGAGCTTCTTTTCAAGGTCACACACTATTATATTGCAAAATCTCTGTCAATACAACAATTTTTTCACTCAAAAACGTTTTTCGGAGGAACTTTATCATGAAGCATTTCAAAGTAGGTATCATAGGCGCAACAGGTATGGTCGGTCAGAGGTTCGCCACCCTGCTTGAGGATCACCCCTGGTTCGAGGTCTGCGCGCTCGCCGCTAGCTCGCGCTCCGCGGGCAAGACATACGAAGAGGCTCTCGGAACCAAATGGTGCATGAAAAAGCCCATTCCCGAAAAGTTCAGGAACATGATAATCATGGACGCGGAGAAAGATGTTGAAAAAATCGCATCGATGGTCGATTTCGTCTTCTGCGCGGTCAACATGAACAAGGATGAAATAAAGGCGCTCGAGCTCAAATATGCAAAAGCCGAATGCCCCGTTGTTTCAAACAACAGCGCAAACCGCTTCACTCCCGATGTTCCGATGATAATCCCCGAGCTCAACCCCGATCACGCTGACATAATCAAGGCGCAGAGGGAGAGGCTCGGCACAAAGCGCGGATTCATCTCCGTCAAATCGAACTGCTCGCTTCAGAGCTACGTTCCGGCGCTGTTCCCGCTTTCCGAGTTCGGAGTCAAGGATGTTCTCGTCTGCACATATCAGGCTATCTCCGGCGCGGGCAAGACTTTTGAGACATGGCCCGAGATGATAGACAACGTCATCCCCTACATCGGCGGCGAGGAAGAGAAGTCCGAGAGAGAGCCGCTCAAGATATGGGGCAAGATAGAGGGCGGCGAGATAGTTCCCGCGAAGAGCCCGAACTTCACCGCACAGTGCCTGCGCGTTCCCGTATCGGACGGCCACATGGCTGCGGTATTCGTGAGATTCGAAAACAAGCCCACAAAAGAACAGATACTTAAAATCTGGAAGGATTTCAAGGGATATCCTCAGCAGGTCGGGCTGCCCAGCGCGCCCAAGCAGTTCCTCAACTACTTTGAAGAGGACAATATGCCTCAGACTCGCCTCAACAGAGAGCTTGAGGGCGGCATGGCGATTTCGGTCGGCCGTCTGCGCGAAGATACCCAGTATGATTACAAATTTGTCTGCCTTTCACACAATACGCTCAGAGGTGCCGCCGGCGGAGCCGTGCTCATGGCGGAGCTGCTTTGCGAAAAGGGATATATGGACAGATAACATAAAAGCCGCCCGGCTGTCTGTCCGGGCGGTTTCCGTTTTTTAGGAGGCCGGCTTTATGAAGAAAGCTGTTTTCACGGGAGCGGCGGTCGCACTCGTCACGCCGTTTCATAAAGACGGAAGTATAAACTACGGAAAGTTAGAAGAGCTTATAGATTATCAGATCGAAAACTCCACGGACGCCATAGTTGTATGTGCAACGACCGGCGAGAGCCCGACATTGAGCTACGAAGAGCACGAGCAAATCGTGCGCCGCTGTGTTGAACATGTTGCCGGAAGAGTTCCCGTCATTGCGGGAACGGGCAGCAACGACACAAAAAATGCGCTAAAGCTTTCAAACGACGCGGAAAGAGCCGGAGCCGACGGTCTGCTTATGGTCACGCCGTACTACAACAAGACATCGCAGGCAGGACTGATAGAGCATTTCAATTTCATTGCGGACAGGGTCAGCACACCGATAATCCTCTACAATGTGCCAAGTCGCACGGGGCTGAACATAAAACCCGAGACCTATTATGAACTTTCGAAGCATAAGAATATAGTGGCGGCAAAGGAAGCAAATGGCGACATTTCCGCGCTCGCGCAGACTGTAAAGCTCTGCGGCGACGAACTGACGATATACAGCGGAAACGATGACCAGATAACGGCGTTCATGTCGCTCGGCGCAAAGGGAGTTGTCTCAGTGCTCTCAAATATCGCGCCGAGGGCGGTACACGACATGGTCAAAATGTATCTTGATGGCGACACCGCCGCGAGCACCGAGCTTCAATTAAAATATCTCGACCTTTGCAGCAGCCTGTTTTCCGATGTGAATCCCATACCCGTAAAAGAAGCGATGAACATGATGGGCATGGAAGTCGGCTCATGCAGGCTGCCGCTGGCGCAGATACAGCTGCAGGCGAAGGAGAAGCTCAGGAGAAGCCTCTCCGCTCTCGGAATGATATAAGCTCGAAAGGAACGGCACATGGGTGCCGTAAGGCGAAATAATGCTGAATATTATGCTCAGCGGATGCTGCGGAAGCATGGGCAGAGCCGTCACCGCTTTTGCCGACAACCGCAACGATATTAAAATAACAGTGGGAATAGACCGCGAGGGGCGCGAATGCAAATTTCCGACATTTGTCTCGCCTTTCAGCTTCAACGGAAAGGTCGATGTTATAATCGACTTTTCATCCCCTGCCGCCCTGCCGGGTCTGCTCGAATATGCGGTCAGCGCAAAAACTCCGACAGTCATTGCGACAACGGGTTTGAACGAGGCGCACACAGCGCTTATCTATAAAGCGGCAAAAGAGATACCGATATTTTTCAGCGCAAATATGTCACTCGGAATAAATCTGCTCTGCGAGCTCGCGAAAACTGCGGCGAGAGTGCTGGGCGGCACATATGACATAGAGATAGTTGAGACTCACCACGCGCAAAAAACAGATGCGCCGAGCGGAACGGCACTGATGCTCGCGGACGCGATATCATCCGAGCTCGAGCGCAAGCCGTACTACGAATATGACCGCCATCTGCGGCGCACAAAACGCCCGCACGATGAAATAGGCATACACTCGATACGCGGCGGAACGGCGGTCGGCGAGCACGAGATTATATTTGCAGGCTACAACGAGACGATAAAGCTCAGCCACTGCGCGCAGAGTAAAGAGTTATTCGCAGCGGGAGCCGTGAACGCCGCGAAATTCATACAAAACAAAGAACCGGGACTCTACGGCATGAGCGACATGATAGACAGAAAGGATGCGAAGAAGTGAAGATAATCGAATCGATAAGAGTGAGCGAAAACGCGACTCTTTTTTCGCTCAGTGACTCCCCCGCCGACATAAGCTTCATTGCGGGCATCTTTGAAAAAATTGCCGAATCGGGAATAGACGTTGACATGATCTCGCAGTTTCTGCCGAACAGTTCTCATGCGGGGCTTTCGTTTACGGTCAGCGACGACGATTTCGGCGGCGTGCTCGAGATAGCGACTCAGCTCAGAGCCGAAAACAAAAAGATAAAAATAAGCGTCAGTTCCGGTAACTGCAAGATATCCGTAAGCGGAGCTGAAATGGAGGGACGTCCGGGCGTTGCGGCGCGGGTATTCAAAGCCGCCGCGGATGCGGGGTGCGACATAAGAATGATAAACACATCGGAGACCGAGATATCTCTGCTCGTTGTCAAAGCCGATGTTGACGCGACGGTTGCGGCAATAAAAAAAGAGTTTGAATAAAAATAACAAGCATAGAAAAAAGCTGCATCTTACGATGCAGCTTTTTAAAATTCAAATCACACGCTCAGGAGTCCTGCGTCGAGCACGAACTGAGAGCCGGTCACATAGCGCGCCTTGTCGCTTGCGATATAGAGAACCATATTCGCGACATCCTCGGGCTCAATCCACGGCACGGGCAGAAGGTTGCCTGCGGAACGCTCGGCAATTTCAAGCGGAGTCGAATGCTCGAGAGCCGCAAGACCGTCGTTCATGGGAGTGTTAACTCCCGTCGGGTGGATGCTGACAACGCGGATATTATAGGGTGCAAGCTCGATAGCCCACGCTTTTGTCAGACCCGTGAGTCCCCATTTCGAAGCGGTATAGTGCGAAAGCCTGTTGCCGCCGCGCAGACCCATGACGGACGAGTTATTGATGATAACGCCGCTCTTTGCCTCCATCATGTGGGGAACGACTCTGCGGGTAATTATAAACGGACCTTTGAGGTTGATATCTATCATCGCGTCCCACTCTTCGTCGGTCATCTTGTCGACCGTAGCATAGGCGCAGATACCTGCGTTATTGAAAAGTATATCTATCTTACCGAACTCGGCGATAGCTCTGTCAACGGCATCGGTGACGGATTTGTCGTCTCTGACATCGCCCGCAGCGATAAGGCATCTTCTACCGAGGGCTTCCACTTCCTCTTTCAGGCTCTTGAGCTCGTCGCTCGTGCCGAACGAGTATGCGGGATATTCAATCTTCTTCGCCACATCAAATGCGACGATATCGGCACCCTCTTTGGCGAGAGCGAGAGCGGTGGCTCTGCCCTGACCGTGTGCTGCGCCGGTTATAAACGCAACTTTGTTTTCAAAATCAGACATTACGTGTATCTCCATCTTTGCGATATTTGTAGAGCACTTCGTCGAGTGGAACTTTTGCAACGGTATTGAACAGATTCGTTGCGTACATTATACCTGCAAAAGCGATGAGAAGAACTATCTCTTCAGTTGAAAAACGCTCGGAAAGCTTATTGTATATCTCGTCGGGTATGTTGTGCGGATCTTTGCAGATAGCGCCGCCGAAATCGACGAGCAGCTTTTCGGTATCCGACAGATGCGGATTGTCCGGATCGTCGCCGGAGTCAATAAGTATTTTTCTGAAAAAGATCGAACATATCAGGCACTCGTTGCCCTCGGATATAGCGTGGGAAAACAGCGATATTGCGCGGTCGCCGATGACCGGCACGAGCTGATCATAGAGCGTGTACCACTCCATATACGCTTTGAATGCAGGGACATTGTGAAGCAGAGTACGCTTCATATTGGTGATGCGTCCGTGCTTTGCTATCTGATCTTCGTACTCCCTCTTGACCTCTTCCGATGAACTTTCATACTCTGTCATAGGTAAAAAGCTCATGAAATTTTCCTCCTTTAAACCATTAAAGCTTTTATTCAAACAAAAACCGGCACAATGATGTGCCGTCTTTTTGTTATGCTGTTTTTTCCGTCTGCACAGATACAGACTTTTTCTTAGAGCGACGGAGATTTTTCTCCGCCTTTCCCGTAAGCCTTATCTCCTCGGGGTCGTCCTTTATCTTATCCATAATGACAAACAGCAGCGTCATCATCAGAAGATACGGAACGGGGCTGAACAAGCCCGGATTGACAAGTGACATCAGCTGCATGCCGATATATGCGATAAAAATAAACTTGTTTGTCAGAGTGTTGCGGCGCGCAAAATAGACAATACGCGCGACGAATATATATCCGTAAGCCGCGATGCCGACTATGCCAAAGCTGCCGATAACCTGGAACGGCGAGGAATGATACCAACACAGGGCGCCTTTTGCGGAATGATGGACATCCCTGTTGCCGAAATATCCGAGTCCCCTACCGAAGACGGGATTTGAAAGGAAATCCTCAACGGCTCGGCGCATGAGCCTGACTCTTATCTCGTTATCGTCTATCTGGAGAAGTCTCAGGAGCATATCGCGGAAGAAATAGATGAGATCCCAGAAGAACACGAAGAACATCACAATACCGACAGAGATTATAATAATATTATGTATCCTGTGGCGTTTGTCGAAGCAGAGAAGCGCTATCATGCACATCATGACTTCCGCAGTGCCGACAATTGCGCCGCCGCGCGAGCCGGTTATCATCATACATCCGTAGAACAGCATGCCGACCCAGAACCAGCCGTGATTGCCCTTTATCGAACGCAGGAATGCAAACGGCAGAGCGAAGATAAGAAAAGTTGAGGCGTTGTTGCGCCACTGGAAAGCGAGAAGCCCGTGAGTCGAGAGCACCTTATCGAGATGCTCACCGTAATATTCGAGGATCATGAAGCAGCAGAACAGCCCCATGATTATCATTATTTTTGATATCTTATCCGGCAGAGAATAGTTTTCTCTCAGGCGAATGTGCGAGTTCATGAGATTATAGAACAGCAGCATACCGAAGCCGAGACCGAGAGTGAAGAATATCGGCATCAGGCTGAAATATTCTTTGGCGGTTATCTTGCCGAGACCGCCGAGGGTAACTGCGACGGAGACTGCAAGCATCGGCCAGAACAGCTCGCCGTGAGGCAGTTTGCGTTGATAATAAATGAAATGGAAGATTATAGCCGCCGCTGCCGGGACGGCAAGCCAGACCATTTTGATGAACTCGTCATAAGAATTGTTGCACTTTATAAGGCAGAGGCAGAGCAAAAGAAACGGTTCAAGCGCAATTATAACATCCTCGCAGAAAACAAGTATGGCGCAAATGATTGCTGCAAAGATAAGAAGCCCTATAGCCTCTACACGCAAGACGGTGATAAAACAGGCTATAAGGAAGCAAACCCACATGAACCAATCAGTGGAAAGATAGTGTTCTATGCTTTTTCTGACGCTTTCAAATTTCGCGTTTTTTGTCAAGTTCATGCTCCTCGTTTACTCTCCGATCGTCTGAAATATTTTCACAATACATCAAACGAGCCGGCTGTCAAAAATACTGCCGAAATCCGCAGGTACAGTCCCCATGTTTAGCAGTTTATTTTATCACAAATTCATCAAAAAATCAAGAAATAACAATTAATCGAGCTGCATTATTTCCTCCGCCAAGGCACTTGCCGCGTCAAATAATTCTTGGCGGCAGGAAAGCTGCAATTCGTCCATACTGTGAGTTCCGTCAGACGACACAAAGAGTTTCTCTATTCCGAGCGCGGCAGGGTCGGCATCGTTTGACGCGCACCCGCAGACGGCGTAAACTTTTGCGCCAGCTTTGGCAGCTCTTTTGCAGACTCCGCTCATCACTTTTCCGTTGACGCTTTGAGAATCAAATCTCCCCTCGCCCGTTATAACTATATCGGCATTTGCGGCAAGTTTGTCAAATCCGGATTCGTCCAAAACTATATCTATGCCGCTTCTGAGCTCGGCATTCAGAAAAGCTGACGCGCCCGCGCCGAGACCGCCTGCGGCACCTGCGCCGGGAAGATTTTCAGAATTGAAGTTGAGGTCTCTTTTGAGTATATCGGCCATATGGTGCAGCCCTCGGTCTAGCAATCCGACCTGCTCTGCATTCGCGCCCTTTTGCGGCGCAAAAACATAAGCTGCACCGTCAACACCAAAAAGCGGATTTGTGACATCGCACGCGGCGACTACGGGAATATCAACCGGCTTTTCGGGCGGGATAATATGTTCGACATCTATCAGCGTTCCACCGACAGGAACAAATGAATTATTATTTTTATCGAGAAAACGAAAGTCGAGCTCCGACGCCATACCCGCGCCGCAGTCGTTGGTTGCGCTGCCGCCGAGACCCAAAACAATACGCTTCGCGCCGCGATTTACGGCATCGCGTATAAGCATACCGACGCCCGCAGTAGTCGTAACGGTCGGGTCGGTTCTGTCGCCCGCGAGCGGGAGTCCGGCACACGAGGCAGTTTCAATAACGGCAGCGCCGCTTTTGAGCATATAATACTCCGCGCGCAAGGATAAACCGAACGGGTCTTTTGACTCCGCCGATATCCACTCGCCGTCAATAAAATTCGCAAAACTCGAACAAAGCCCCTCGCCGCCATCGGCAGCGGGGAGCTTTATAACATTGCAGTCCGGTATTCTGTTTCTGAGCGCCGATTCGATTATATCACAGACCTCCGAAGAAGTCAGCGTGCCTTTGAAAGAATCGGGAGACAGCAGAATATTCATATTATCAATCTTTTGTAAGCATTCTTATGTATCTCTTGAAGAAAGACACGCCTTCGTCGAGAACCGCAACGGGGCAGCGCTCATCGGTAGCATGGGTGCAGAGAAGGAGCTTCGTGCGCACATGGAACGGAGCAAAACGATAAATATTATCGCATATAGGCTCATAGAAGCAGGCATCGGTACCGCCCATAACAAGATAGGGCGCAACGATAACCTCAGGATCGGCTCTGACGCAGATCTCCTCAATGACCTTGAAAGCTCTGGAATCGGTCGAAGAGAACTTGGACGCCTCTTTATGCTTGAGGCACTTTATCTCAACATCCTTATTCTTTATGACCTTGCGCAGGTGCTTCTCGACATCTTCTGTGGTTGTGCCGGGCATCATTCTGAAGTTTGCCGTAACAGATGCTTCCTGCGGAAGAACGTTGGCGACAGGGCTGCCCTCGGCCATGGTGACGCCGGTAGTGGTTCTTATGAGCGAAGCCGTCGGCGGAATCTGCTCCATGATAAACTTCGCAAGGGGCTTAAGCAGCCAGAGGTTGCAGGCGACGACTCTGACGGGATATGTGGTTCTTCTGCCGAGATTGGAGAAGAGTTTGAGAACAAACGGCTCGAGTTTTGACTTGAACTGATGGTTTTCAACGTCTTTGACGACATCCGCTATTTTGCCTATGGCGCTGTGCTTCGGAGGCTGAGAAGAATGTCCGCCCTTAGCTCTGACGCTCATAGAGAAATCGGCATAGCCCTTCTCCGCGATGCCTACGCCCGCAAGATTGCCCTTGAGAACATGCTTGACATTGACGGGCAGTATGGCTCCGCCCTCATCTATGACGCTGTCGAGGTGAATACCGCGTGACTTGAGGGTTTCCATGATAGCCTTTGCGCCGGCATCCTTTGCAGCGACGACTTCCTCATCGTGACCGAAGCAGAGATAGACATCTCTCTCGGGTTCATATCCCTCTTCAAGAAGAGTCTCAACGGCTTCCATGACGCAGATAAGGTGGTTCTTCATATCAAGAGCGCCTCTGCCCCAGATGAACTCGCCGTCGTTATAGCCGCTGAACGGCTCATGAGTCCAGTCACCCTCGGTGCCGGGCTCGATCGGAACGACATCCTGATGCGAAAGCAGAGCTATAGGCTCGAGATCGGGATTCTTGCCCTTCCAGCGATAGAGCAGGCTCGCCTCGGCGATATCCTCGCGCTCGAGAGTCTTATGCAGCAGAGGATACGACTCCTCAAGGAATTTGTGGAATTTTTCAAACTGCGACCAGTCGACCTTATCTTTTTCAGGATAAGATACGGTGGGAATCTGAATAGCACCGCTCAGATGCTTTGCAACACGCTCAACATCAACATTCTCTTTTTCAAGAGGCTTTGTCTCCCTCTTCTTGGGGACAAAGAATATGGCTCTGATAAGAGTTATGACGATAAAAATACCGAGAGCTATCAGAATGCCGTAAAGTATTTTGAGTCCCATTGTTTTTCTCCTTTCACGCCACGCGGCGAAATAAATTAATATACACTTTGACGCGGTAAAGCCCGAAGTCAAATATCTACATAATAATATCAGAAAATCGCTGTTCAGACAATAGCCGAAATGCAAAAATTTGCCCCAAAAAACATAGAAATTTTATATGATTACATGTCAAAAAGGCTTATCTGCGTGGTTTTCGGAATATCCTCAAGCGCACCCGCCGCTTCGAGAGCCTCGATAACAGTCTTGGAAACACTCGCGCGTCTGCGCAAATCTTCAACGGATAAGTACTTGCCCTCGCCGTCATCGCGCGCCGCAGCAAGCTGCTCCGCGGCAACGCCGCCGCATCCGCCGAGAGCGGAGAACGGAAGCCTTATCTTGCCGTCTTCGATATGATAGACCTTGGCATCGGAATTATAGACATCGACCGGAAGGAATTTCACTCCGCGCGCCATCATCTCATTGACGACCTGGAGAGAAGTGAACATATTCTCCTCCTTGGCGGTAGCTTCCTTCATATTCATCTTTGTCTTGAGATATTTCATCTTATTCTTGACGGCTTCCTGCCCTGCCATGATGGACACGGTATCAAGGTCTTCGCCGCGGACTGTCATATATGTCGCGTAGTACTCGACAGGATAGTAGAGCTTATACCACGCAAGGCGCATGGCAGCGATAACATATGCTGCGGCGTGAGCCTTCGGGAACATATATTTTATTTTAAGACAGCTGTCGATATACCACTCGGGGACATTGTTCGCGCGCATCGCAGCCTTGTGTTCATCGGTAAGGAGCTTTTTCGCTTTACCCTTACGGGTTATCTCCATTATCTTGAACGCCATGCTCGGCTCGACGCCCTTATGTATGAGATAGGTCATGATGCTGTCTCGTGTTCCGATAACATCGGAAATGGTGCAGGTGCCGTTATCTATAAGGTCTTTTGCGTTGCCGAGCCAGACATCGGTACCGTGGGAAAGTCCGGATATCTGGAGCATATCGGAGAAATTCTTGGGCTTTGAGTCGAGAAGCATCTGCCGCACGAACGGAGTTCCGAGTTCGGGCAAAGACAGCGTACCTGTATTGCAGTCGATATCCTCTTCCGTTACGCCCATGGGCTCGGGAGACAGAAGCATCTCATAGAGCTTCGGGTCGCAGACATCGGCATCCATGACGGAAGTTCCGGTCAGATTTTCAAGATGCTTATAGAATGTCGGCACATCGTGGCCGAGAATATCAAGCTTGAGTATCGTATCATGGAGCGCATGGAAGTCGAAATGCGTTGTTCGAGTGCCCTTGTCGGGATCGTCCGCGGGGTGCTGAATAGGCGTGAAGTCCTCAGCCTCTTTATAGTCCGGCACAACGACCATTCCGCCGGGGTGCTGACCGGTTGTGCGCTTTATTCCGACACAGCCCTGGACGAGTCTGTCTTCCTCCGCACGCTGAACGGTCATGCCTTTTTCATCGAGCCACTTCTTGACGAAGCCATAGGCGGTCTTATCGGCGAGAGTGCCGATTGTACCTGCCTTGAAAACGTTCTTCGCTCCGAAAAGAGTCTCGGTATATTTATGTGCCTGCGACTGGAAATCGCCCGAGAAGTTGAGGTCGATATCGGGCTGTTTATCGCCGTGGAAACCGAGGAAAGTTTCGAACGGGATATCGTGACCGTCACGGACAAGCGGTTCGCCGCAGATCTCGCAGTTCTTCGGCGGCAGGTCGAAGCCAGAGCCGATTGAGCCGTCCATGAAGAAGGTGCTCTTTTTGCAGTGCTTGCACAGATAGTGCGGCATAAGCGGGTTGACCTCGGATATCTCCGCCGCGAAAGCGACGAACGACGAGCCGACCGAGCCTCGCGAGCCAACATAATAGCCGTGATCCATGGAGAACTTGACGAGTCGCTGGGCGATGATATAAAGCACGGCGTAGCCGTGTTCGATAATTGAGCTGAGCTCCTTTTCAAGGCGCTTTTCGACATATTCCGGCAGAGGATCACCGTAGATATCTTTCACATGCTTATAGCATATCTCACGCAGTTCTTCATCGGAGCCCGGAATTCGCGGAGGATATGTACCGTCCGGTATGGGCTGGATAACCTCGCACATATCGGCTATCTTATTGGTGTTTTCAATAACAACCTCGCGGGCGGTCTCCTCGCCGAGATAGGCGAACTCGTCGAGCATCTCCTGCGTTGTTCTGAAATAGAGCGGAGCCTGCTGAGCGGCATCGGTAAAGCCCTGACCGGTCATGATAATCTCTCTGAAAACGCTGTCGCTCTTGTCCATGAAATGGACATCGCAGGTAGCGACGGTAAGCTTGCCGAGCTTGTCGGCAGTGGCGATTATCTTTTTGTTTATATTCTCAAGCCCCTGAACATCCTTGACTCTGCCCTCTCTGATAAGGAAGGCATTGTTGCCGTTGGGCTGTATCTCAAGGTAATCGTAAAACGAGGCGATTTCAAGCACTTCATCGTCGGATTTTCCGTCGAGTATAGCTCTGTAAACTTCTCCCTGTTCGCACGCGCTGCCGACGATTATACCCTCGCGGAACTCTTCAATTACCGAGCGCGGGACGCCAGGCTTGCGGCTGAAATATTCGAGGTTTGATTTTGTGATTATTTTATAGAGGTTTTTAAGTCCTACATAATTCTTTGCAAGGAAGATTATGTGGTTATATTTCTTTTTCTTCTCGGCAGGATCGACGACGCGGTCGTCAAAATAATAGCCCTCCATGCCGTAGAGTATCTTTATCTTGCCCTTTGCCGCGGCGCAGGCTTCGGGGAACGCCTGAACAACGCCGTGGTCGGTTATGGCTATTGCCTTATGTCCCCACGCTATAGCGCGCTCAACGAGCTTTGTGGCACTCGAAACGGCGTCCATGGCAGACATTGTGGTATGCAAATGGAGTTCGACGCGTTTTTCGGGTGCATCGTCCTTCTTTTCGATAAGGTCGATCGTCGTTATGGCTCGCGCGTTTATGCAGTCGCACTTCATATAGGAGTCGTAGTTGACAACGCCCCTGACCATAACGGCGACACCGTCTTTGATATTCTTGAGCAGGCTTTCGCAGTTCTCAGCGAGCTCGAATATCTTGACGGAATATGAATTTGTTTTATCTGTAATGCAGAAATTGATTATCTTTCTCTTGCCGTCGCGTGTGTCGCGCGACTCGAAAGAAAATACGGTTCCCCAGACAACGACCGAGCCTGAGTCGGAAGCTATCTCGCTCAACGGAATGGGCTTGGTTTTTATTATAGGTCCGTAGATCGGGACGGAATATTTCGTTGAAAACGGGTATTCGTCATATGTTCTTGTGAGATTGCTGAGGTCTTTTTCCTGCGAGACTTTGTCGGCGAACGCGTTGCGTATGCCGCTGTCAAGTTCTTCCTGATACTGCATCACTTCGCCGTCATCGACAGGTGCGCCGCTGTCAGTGAACTCAACGCCGACATCCTCGCCGAAGCGTTCGAATATCATCTGCGCAAAGCGCTTGGGTGCTCCGAGATTGTTTATGACATCCGCGCCGCTCTTGAGCTGGACGGACACCATATCGCCGAGCATGAAGCACTTTGCATCGTTTAAAAATCCGTTCGCGGCGGGAAACTCCTTGCGCAGAGAAACGAGCAGCTTGGCAAGCCCGAGTTCACTCATCGGCTCTTTCGGAGCATCTTCGCGTTTTTCTTCTTTGACCGAGCAGTTTATCACTGCGGCATTGAGAGTGAACGCTTTTATGAGCGAAGTTTCGACAGCCCTCAAAATAAGCTTGCCCGGCGCAGCAGCCGCCGAGCAAAGCAGTTCGAGCTCCCTGCGCTCGACATTCAGCCTGATATCGTCAAGCTGAATGTTTTCAAGCTCAGAGAGCAATTCGGAATCATCAATATATTCTTTTACAAAATCAACTAACTTCTTTCCGGACATCATTGTCTCCATTAAAGTTTATCTATCTCTTCCATAAGGCTGTCAAGCACCTCTGACTCAGGTACTTTTTTGATTATTTGACCCTTTTTGAATATCAGCGCGCAGCCGTCGCCACCGGCGATACCGATATCGGCTTCTCTCGCTTCACCGGGTCCGTTGACGGCACAGCCCATGACCGCGACCTTTATCGGCTTGTTGCACGACGCGAGCCGCTCTTCGACTGCGTTTGCGAGGGATATCAAATCTATCTTTGTTCTGCCGCAGGTCGGGCACGAAACTATCTGGACGCAGTCTTTTTTTGCGCCCGTTGCGCGCAGGATATCATAGCCCGCCGCAACTTCTTTGACCGGATCATCGGTCATTGAGACACGGATAGTGTCGCCGATTCCGTGCAGGAGCAGAGAACCGATACCGACGCTCGACTTGACAAGGCTCATTTTCCATGTGCCCGCCTCGGTTATGCCTACATGGAGCGGATAATCGCAAATCTGCGAGATAAGCTCATATGCTTCGACAGTCATAGGGACATCGGAGGACTTGAGCGAAATAACAATATTGTCAAAATCGCACTCCTCAAGCAGGCGCACATGTCCCATTGCGCTGTCCACAAGAGCCTGTGCGGTGGGAGCGCCGTATTTGGCGAGAATATCTTTCTCGATAGAGCCACTGTTGACGCCGACTCTTATCGGGATACCGTTATTGGCGCAGGCATCGGCAACAGCCTTGACTCTGTCTTTCGAGCCGATGTTGCCGGGATTGATGCGTATTTTATCAACGCCCGCAGAGATGCTTTCGAGCGCGAGTCTGTAATCAAAATGTATATCCGCGACTATCGGCACTTTTACTGCCTCTTTGAGAGCCGGGATAAGCTTCACCGCATCCATATCGGGTATTGCGGCGCGGATTATCTGGCATCCGGCTTTTTCGAGAGCCTTTGCCTGCTTCACGCTGCCCTCAATATCATGCGCGGGGATATTGAGCATCGACTGGACGGCTATCGGAGAATTGCCGCCGATAGTCAAATTGCCTATTCTGACTTCTTTGCTTTTTCTGCGTTCAAATGCCATAATTCTAACCTCTTATCAAACTGACAATATCTTTGAATGAAATCACAGCCATAAATGCGAGCAGAAGTATCATGCCGACCGCATGAACCCACTTTTCGAATTTCTGCGGGATGGGTCTGCGGATGATAAGCTCGATGAACATAAAGAACAGTCTGCCGCCGTCAAGCGCCGGTATGGGCAGGAGATTGAACAGACCGACATTAATAGCTATCAGCGCCATAATAGTCAGAAGCGGAGTCCAATCCATTGAAGTCGACGAAGCCGACGCCGCATCCGCAACATAGTTTATAATGCCTATCGGCCCCGAGACCTCGCTTAGTCCGTATCGTCCGGTTATCAGGTCAAAAAGGCTTATCCAGGCCATGCGGCCTATTGAAATACTTTCAAGAAAAGCGTTCTTTGTGACGCTCAGAAATGTTGGTTTAACGCCGACGATAATGAAATCATAGTGGATGCTTATAAGATTCTCCTGACCCTCTATCGGGCTGGTCTGGAACCTGACATCCTTGAGTTCAACATTTTTGCCGTCCCTTTTGACGACGAAGTCCATGACGCCGTCATCGTCGCGCATCATGAGAAATGTTATATCATACTGGGAATAGACGCGTTTGCCGTTTATTTTGACTATCTTATCCCCTGCCTCGAGTCCGCTCGCGGCACTTGTCGCGTTGTCATAGAAGGAGCGTATCTGAGTGGTGCCGATAAGATCGGACTGGCAGAGCATAATCGCAACGATTATAACGCCCATGATAAGATTGACCGTCGCTCCGGCGGCAACGACTATCATTCGCTGCCACAGGGGCTTGTTGTTGAAGGCGTGCTGATCCTCGCTGTCCTCGTCCTCGCCCTCCATGCTGACGTATCCGCCTATCGGCAGGATTCTCACGGCATAGTTTGTATCGCCCTTCTTCTTTTTGAAGATGGCGGGACCCATGCCGATAGAGAACTCGTTGACCTTGACCTTGAAAAGCTTTGCAAAAAGGAAATGGCCGAGCTCATGGAACATTATTACGATGCCGAAGAAAAGTATGGCCACAAGAAACGGCCAGACCTTGCTCCAAACTGTCGAAAACGACAGCGCGGTGTTTAAAAACATATAAAATATCCTTTCGACCCGTGAAAATATCAGCAGCCGAACATCTCATGCACTTTTTCTCTTGCGCGGGAATCGGCGAGGAGAATGTTTTCAAGGCTGTCGCACGGTAAAAATTCGGTTGAATCGAGCACACCCGACACTGCGTCGGCGATATCGAGGAACTTTATCTTTCCGTCCCTGAACAGCTTATTTGCAGCTTCGTTAGCGCCGTTTGCCGATGCGGGATAGATGCCACCCTTTGTTATCGCCTGCCTGCAAAGATTGATGCAGGAGAATGTATCATAATCGGGCTGCTCGAAAGTGAGCGTTTTCCAATCCTCGAGGCGGAGCTGCTTTGCAGGGCTCTCGTAACGCTCGGGGTAAGTCAGCGCATACTGTATCGGCACGCGCATATCAGGCACGCCGAGCTGGGCTATAACTGAATTATCGACATATTCGACGAGCGAATGAACTACGCTCTGGCGGTGAACAAGAATGTCTATTTTATCGGCGGGCATATCAAAGAGCCACGCCGCTTCGATAAGCTCCAGTCCCTTGTTCATCATTGTAGCAGAATCGATGGTAATTTTTGCGCCCATGCTCCAGTTCGGATGCTTGAGCGCCTGCTCAACGGTTACGTCTTTCAGGTCATCACGTGTTCTGCCGAAGAACGGACCGCCGGAAGCGGTCAGAATAAGGCGTTTGACGCTCTGCTTTCCGGGGCTTCCCTGAAGCGACTGGAATATTGCGGAATGTTCGCTGTCGACCGGGAGAATCGCTACGCCCTTTTCTTTGGCGCGGGTCGTTACAAGCTCGCCGCCGGCAACAAGAGTCTCCTTGTTGGCGAGGGCAATATCATTGCCCGCCTCGATAGCGGCAAGGGTCGGCTTGAGACCGGCTATGCCGACAATACTGTTGAGCACCTTATCGGTATCAAGCTGAGCTGCGGCGCAGATGCCCTCTTCGCCGCCGAGCACTTTTGTATCGGTATCGGCGACTTTTATTCTGAGCTCCGCCGCTCTGCTTTCATCGGCAACAGCCGCTATCTCGGGCTTAAACTCCCGGATCTGCTTTTCGAGCAGGTCGATATTTGAATTCGAGGTCAGCGCTTTGACCGTAAAATTCCGAAGTCTTGCGACATCGAGTGCCTGGGTGCCTATAGAACCGGTAGAGCCGAGAATGACCATGCTTTTCATAGGATCACGCTCCCACGCTGAGAATCAGCGAAATAATGGCGTAGAGCATCGGCATAACGAAGCTGTAGCTGTCGAATCTGTCCATGATGCCGCCGTGACCGGGGAAGATGGTTCCGAAATCCTTTTCGCCGAAGTTCCTCTTGATAACGGACGCCGAAAGGTCGCCGCCGATGCTGATAGCAGAGAGGAACATCGATGTTGCGGGAATCATCCACCACTTTATTGTGTCGTTCTTGAAGAAGAAATAATCAAAAATGAAGAAGAAAGCGAGGTTGAAGAGCATAGTTATAACTATTCCGCCGATTGCGCCCTCAACACTCTTTTTCGGGCTGATATTCGGAGCGAGCTTATGCTTGCCGAACTTTCTGCCGACAAAATACGCAAATGTGTCGTTGAGCCATGCAGACAGCAGCGCCGTAAAGATAATAAAGAACACATGCGACTGCTGGAACAGATCCGGCCGGCTCAGGCAGAGATTCCTGAGCAGGGTTATTGTCGACATAACATACGGCACGATAACACCGCAGAACATCGACATAACGACATCTTCAAACTTTGTTTTCTTATAGTTGCCGAGCATGATGAACATCATGATTATGACATAGACAATTGCAATGACATATGTCGGGAACGGCAGCTTCGAAAAGAGCTTATATTCATAGGCAAAGGGCATAAATGCGGCGAGAACTATGTTGATTATCATGAGAAGCTTGTTCTCGATCTTTGCAACATGCTGTATCTCGTAGGAAGCGAGCAGCGATACGGCTGCTATAACTATGCCAAGAACGGGGGTGAACATAAAGGCAAGGACTGTAAGTCCGAAAAGAGCGCCTAAAACTCCGGTAATAACGCGCTGTTTCATCTTTCTCTCATCTCACTATAAAAATTATTTTCAGACCCCTCCGAAGCGTCTGCTGCGGTGTGCGTATTCCTCAAGAGCGGCATCAAAATCCTGCTCGGTATAATCGGGCCAGAGGATATCGGAATAGATAAACTCCGAATATGCCGCCTGCCAGATGAGGAAGTTGGAAAGTCTGAATTCTCCGCTTGGGCGGATTATAAGATCGGGATCGGGCTGACCCGCCGTATAGAGATTGTCGGATATATCCTGCTCGGTCAGGCTCTCGGGTGTGCGCTCCCCTCTTGCGCACTGCTCGGCAAGCCGCTTGCAGGCGGACAGTATCTCATTTCTGCCGCCGTAGTTTATCGCGATGTTTACGGTCGTTCTGACCTTGTCTGCGGAACCGCGCTCAAGCTCGTCAACAAGCTCGAGAATATCGTCCGCAAGACCTTCGCGCTCTCCTATATATCTTATTCTGAGACCTTTCTGTGCATTCTCCTGCTCGCGCTCCTCAGCCTCGCGCAGGTACTCACGGAAAAGATCCATTATGCCGCTGACTTCCTCGGGCGGTCTGCGCCAGTTTTCCGTGGAAAAGGCGTAGAACGTCACATAGCGTATGCCTCTGTCTGCGGCGTATTCGCATATTCTTTTGAACACCTTCGCGCCCTGTTTGTGACCCTCGCCGCGCGGGAGACCGCGCTGCTTCGCCCAGCGGCCGTTGCCGTCCATGATTATGGCGACATGCTTTGGAAGATGTTCGTTTTCAGGTGACTTTGTCATAGCAAAAATCCCTTTCTGTATTTAGGCAAAAAGGCATGACCGCCCGAAGCGCCCAGCCTTTTTGCTTCAAGGATCCGAAACAAATCAGATCGCCATTATTTCCTTTTCTTTCTCTGCGGCTACAGAGTCCGCTTCTTTGACGAACTTGTCGGTTATATCCTGCATTTCTTTCTCGCCGTACTTGAGATCGTCCTCGGTTATCTCGCCGTTCTTCTGCATCTTCTTGAGCTTATCCATGCAGTCTCTGCGGATGGAGCGAATGGCGACCTTGCAGTCTTCGGCAAGCTTCTTGACATCCTTGACTATCTCGCGGCGCTTATCCTCGGTCAGAGGCGGGAAGGTCAGTCTGATAACCTTGCCGTCATTCTGCGGGTTGATGCCGAGATCGGAGGTCTGGATAGCCTTCTCGATGGGGTGAAGGGTCGAAGCGTCCCAGGGCTGGATGCAGAGGATTCTCGCCTCGACCACGGAGATAGCCGCAAGCTGATTTATCGGAGTGGCGGTGCCGTAATAATCAACGGTTATCCTATCGAGAACCGCCGCAGTAGCTCTGTTTGCTCTTATTGCAGCATACTCGCCCTTGAGGGAGCTGATGCTCTTACCCATTTTATCGCGTGCTGTTTGAAATACTGTTTCCATAATTTCAATCCTTTCTTGAAGAGAAGATCATATTTTCATCGGTCTTTCGCCGATCATTTTACAACTGTTCCGACATTTTCGCCCTTTATCGCCTTAACGATATTCTGAGGATCGTCGAGGTTGAAAACGAGAATCGGGATAGAATTGTCTCTGCAGAGAGAAGCCGCGGTGCCGTCCATGACCTTGAGGTCGTGGCTGAGAATCTCGTCGAACGAGAGGGTATCGTACTTCTTCGCATCCTCGAACTTGTGGGGATCCTTATCATAGACGCCGTCGACATTCGTTGCCTTGAACATGATATCGGCATCTATCTCGAGCGCGCGCAGAGCGGCGGCAGTATCGGTGGTGAAGAACGGATTGCCGGTGCCGCAGCCGAAGATAACGACTCTGCCCTTTTCAAGATGGCGAACCGCCTTGTTGCGGATATAGGGCTCGGCTATCTGCTGCATGGCGATAGCGGTCTGGACTCTGACGGGCACCTTGAGATGCTCAAGGGCATCGGCGAGAGCGAGGGAGTTCATGACGGTGGCGAGCATACCCATATGGTCGGCTCTGGTTCTGTCCATATCGCCGCTCGAACGTCCGCGCCAGAAGTTGCCGCCGCCGACGACAAGACCGACCTGAACGCCCATATCGACACATTCCTTGACTGCGGAGCAGATATTGAGAACGGTATCGTAGTCAATACCCATACCCTTTCCGCCGGCGAGCACCTCGCCGCTTATTTTCAGAAGTATACGTTTATACGTAAGCTCCATGTTACTGCCTCCATTCAAAAAAACATAATTTTCCGCTACTATTTTACTTTATTTTACGCAAGCTGTAAAGACAAAAAGACAAATTCACAGCAATTTAACAAAAAAAGAACACGGGAGACAAGATTCGCTTTTGTCTCCCGTGTTTAAGTCTGCGTTACTGCCTGTCGAGCGCCGCCTGAGCCTCGGATGTAAGCTTCGAAGTCTGGCGCTGAGCCATGACAAGATTGTAATAAATGCCGCGCTTTTTGAGAAGCTCCGTATGCGTGCCGACCTCGGCGATTCTGCCGTTTTCGAGCACAACGAGCCTGTCCGCATGGCGCAGGGTCGAAAGCCTGTGGGCAATGGCTATTGTTGTTCTGTTCTGAACCAATCTGCCGAGCGCTTCCTGAATATGACTCTCGGTCTCAGGGTCGAGCGCGCTTGTCGCCTCGTCGAGAATGAGTATCTTCGGGTCGCGCAGTATCGCTCTCGCTATCGCCACGCGCTGTCGCTCGCCGCCCGAAAGATTATAGCCGTTTTCACCGACGACGGTATTATACCCGTCTTTGAGCTCCATTATGAAGCCGTGGGCGTTTGCCGCCTTTGCGGCAGAGAACACCTCTTCCGGAGACGCGTCCGGCTTTGCATAAGCGATATTGTCATAGACGGTGCCGGAGAAAAGGTACGTCTCCTGGAACACGACGCCCATATTCTCGCGCAGATAATACTGGTCATAATCGCGGATATCCCTGCCATCTATTCTGAGCGTTCCGCTGTCGACATCATAGAGGCGCATGACAAGGTTTATCATAGTTGACTTGCCCGCTCCCGAATGGCCGACGAGACCTATCATCTCGCCCGGTTTTATCTTCAGATTTATATCCTTGAGCACCGGCTCGTAGCTCTTATAGCCGAAGCCGACGGAATCGAACTCGACTTCGCCCGTTATCGGATATTTGCCAGCGTTTCTTGAATCGCCGACCTGCGGCTTTTCATCGAGAACCTCATAAATTTTTATAAGGCTCGTTGTGACCTCCGCTATCCAACGCGGCATATTGGCAAGCCAGTCGAGCGGCTTATAGATATACGAGAGCAGAAGCACAAAGCTCCACAGCTCGCCTGCGGTCATCGTGCCGTTTATAACCATTCTGCCGCCGAAATAGAGCACAAGGAAGTTGCCGGAGTTCACAAAGAAGCCTATTACAGGAAAGATAATCGCCCACATTCGCTCGTTGCTCACGGAGATATCGGCAAGAGCCTTGCTCGCGGAAGAAAACTTTGCAACCTCGCGCTTTTCGCTACCAAAGGTTTTGACAACACGGATGCCCTTGATTATATCGTGAAGTATCGAGTTCGCGCGGCTGTCATACCGCCACTGCTTATCATAGCGCAGATGGATATAGCGCTTGAAACTGTTGAGCGCGATAATGCAAAGCGGCGCGGGCAGGACTGCGAGAAGAGTCAGCAGCGGGCTCATGCGCAGCATGAATATGCCGACTACGATAAAAAGTATAATCTGTTCGAGCGCATAGCGTCCTTTATCTACAAAGAAGTTCTGCACCGTGTTTGTATCGCGCGTAACGCGTTTTATAAGATCGCCCGCAGTTTTTCGCGACATGGACGAGACGGACATACGCTGGACTTTGTCATAGACAACGGAGCGCAGATATTTCGAGAATCCGAGTCCGACGCTGTTCGCGGTGCGCCCCGAGAATATCTGGAAGATGTTTTCGAGCAGATAAGTCAGTGCCATGGCGACGCTGATAATAATAACATTCTGCTTTGCGGAGAGCCCGCCCGACGAAACCGCCGACGAGAAACTGTCGACAAGCTTGCCCTGGAGCACGGGCTGCGCCGCAGACATAAGATTTGCGAGAGTGACAAGTACGCTCGACACAATAAGAGTCGGCATAAACTGCCGAAGCATTTTAAATGTTCTGCGCCATATGTAGCTCTTATCAACGCAGAACATACAGACATCGGTGCCCTTTGGATAGCGTCTGCCGCAGACCGGGCATCGGTCGGCATTGTCGGCGCTGAGCTGCGGCTCTTCGCCTGTTTTTATATAGTGGTTGACTGCCTTGCAGAATTCGCCTATATCCTCCGCGGCACTCATGGAGAAGCGGCAGACAGTGATGTTCTCGGCGCCGTCGTAATCCGAGCCGAGCTCATCCGCAAACGGCGATATCTCGATGCTTCCGCATCCGACATCGGTATACTGCACAAGCTCGCCGACATTTTCGAGCGAATGCGAAAACACCTCTCTGCCGTCCTCGAGCGCATAGACTGCGCCGTTCTCATACCGCAGGACACCGCGGCACGGCTTTGAATTCAAATCAAGGTCATATTTTACCTCGGTCATATTTTAAACCATACGGCGCACAGCCGCTCCTTTCTTCAAAATTCATGCAAAAAATCAATACAGAAACGGTTCAATCTTCCTGCGCGTCCTCGGTTTCAGGGCGTTGATATCCGGAATTATAAAACGGTTGCCGTCGGCATCGGTGAGCATGACCGCGCCTGAATCAAGCATCTTGATGTTGCGGCTGATATCCTTGACGCCGAAGGTCTTTTTGAAGCCGTCTATCGACACATCGAAATAGAACGAGCCCATCTTCTCATCTATCGAATATATCTCGGATATCTGCGGGCAATAATAGCGCGCGGCGAGATCCTTTTCGATTATTTCTCTGCTCTCCGGCGAAAAATCGGCGGCGTTTCTTATTATGCCTATCTCATTCTTGTTCATATCGCTGACGCTGATATATTCAAACGGTCTGTGCAGAGGCAGAGTACGCAAAAGGCGCACGCGGCGATAATCTTTATCCTCGGTTTTGAGGGCGGTAAAGCCGTTCGGATTTATATAGAATCTGCACTTTTCAGGGTCGAGGAAGTTTATTGACATAGTATTTAGTTCTCCCATTTTAACCCTCCTCAATCGATTATGCCAACAGCCTTGAGGGCTTCGGCCTGTATTTTATAGAGCTTATAGAACTCGCCGCGCTTTTTGAGAAGCTCGGCATAGCTGCCGTATTCGACCACTTCGCCCTCGCTTATGACCGCGAGCATATCGGCATCGCGAAGAGTCGAGAGACGATGAGCTATGCCGACAGTTGTTCTGCCCTGCATAAGCTTTGTGAGCGAATACTGGATATTGCGCTCCGTTTCGGTATCCATTGCCGCGGTAGCTTCATCGAGAATAAGGATACGCGGATTCTGGATTATCGTTCTGGCTATCGATATTCTCTGGCGTTCGCCGCCGGAGAGGTCGTGGCCGCCCGCTCCGACGCGCGTCTCATAGGCATCGGGCAGTTTCATAATGAAATCATGCGCGCTCGCCGCCTTTGCCGCGGCGATTATCTCGTCCATTGTGGCATCCGGCTTTGCGTAGCGGATATTATCGGCTATTGTGCCGATAAAGAGATAGATATCCTGCGAGACCAGACCGACATTCTTTCTGATAGTATCGAGCGGCAGGTCGCGCACATCGACTCCGTCGATTTTGACGCACCCGGCTTTCGGGTCATAGAGACGCGCTATAAGATTCGCTATTGTTGTTTTGCCCGCTCCGGTTTTGCCGACTATTCCGAGCATCTGACCTGCGTTCACTTTGAGGTCGAGATTCTTTATAACAGGCTGTGCGGGTTCATACTCGAACTCGAGTTTTGATATTTCAATATCTCCGCGCACCTCGCCTATTTCTATCGGGTGCTCTTTTTCGACTATCTCGGGCTTTGCGTCAACTATTTCAAACACGCGCTGAGCCGAGTCGACACAGCGCGCCCACCAGTTGGACACCCACGAGAGGAAATCCAATGGTCCAACGAGCATTGTAAGATAGACGGTGAAATTGAGAAGCGTACCGACGGTCATCTCGCCGTTTGCAACCATGAGTCCGCCGAAAGTCAGCATAACCACGGCGAGCACGGAGAGCAATATGGTGAGTACCGGGAAGAGAGTCGCTTCGGAATTGTTGAGCTTCAAATCAGCTTCATAGAGATCGCTGCTGACCGTATCGAAGCGGTCGAGTTCTTCATCTTCTTTTGAGAAAGCCTTTATTATACGCTGGCCGTTGATATTGTCGCTGACCATGGAAGTGAGTCTCGCGTTGCGTGCCCAGCTTCTGTGGTGCAAAGTTCTGAAAAATCTGCCGCCGAAGACGAGCAGCACAAGAAATATCGGAGCTGCGGCGCAGCAGAGAAGCGCCAGTTTCCACGACATGACGAACATTATTATCAGAACGCCTATAACGGTTATAACATTCGTTATGACATACGGCAGACCGTCGACAAAGAACCAATAGATGTTATTGGAGTCCCTTGTCACGCGCTCCATGAGCGAACCCGTCTGTTTGGACGAATAGAAGCCGACGGACAGCCGCTGCATGGCGGCGAAAATCTTGACTTTTATATCATATATGACTCGCGGCATTATACTGCCCATAAGGAACTGGAACGACACGGTCATAAGCAGTCCCAGAAGCTTCATGCCGACAACTGCGCCGATAAGATATCCGAGCGTGATGAGCAGCTGCTGCGCGGGCGTTGATCCGACTTTGCTCAACACATCGTCAAAGAGCGTCTTTGTGCTTATCTGCGGCATTGCCATATTCATGGCGGTGCTTATAAGTATTGCGGTGACGATAAGCGCCATCTGGAGCTTATAGCCGCCGAAAAAAGAAAACAGGCGTTTGACGGTCGAGCCGTTTTTATCACATTTCGGGCAGGAACTGCGCCCGGGCGGATACGGTCTTTTGCACTTCGGGCATACTCCGCCGCTCGGATTTTCACTGCTCTGCGGCATCGGCTCGCCGGTCTTGAGGCTGTTGAACGCCTTGCATAATTCATCATAGTCGCCGAGAAAATTGAGGCTGAATTTTATCAGACCGATATCGTCGCCGTCCTTTTCGGCTATAAGGCGGCCTGTTGAAACATACTGCTCGCATTTGAGAGAATCAAAATCCGAGAGCGGATAAGAGCGTATCTCCCTGAGTTCATACTCGGATTTGATTTTCTTGTTTCCGCGCTTTTTTGTGACTTTCTCGTCTCCGAGGATAAAGTATATGCCCTTGTCGTCAAGGGCTGTCCACGCAGTGAGATAACAGCCGTCGAAATTCATATCGCTTTCAACAACTCTTATAAAGCCGTCGGTTTCAAGGCCGTTTTTTCTGACCGCCGCATCGATATCGTCGGGCAGTCGGTCGGGAGCCTTTCGTTTCGGCGGTTCGGGTCTGCCGAGCATACGGCGCAATTTTCTCTTTATTTTTTTCTTGAAGTTGTTCATAATCACTCCGAAAAAATAATCAAAAAAGCGGACAGCCGGCGGCCGTCCGCGAATCACCTTATAAAAGAATACACGGGGCGCAGCAAATATGATAATTTATTTTACGCTCTGTCATAAGATGCGCTCCCCTTTCTTTGATATAGCTTTTAAATGATAGCATGATAAAAAGCGGATGTCAACCGAAATATCAGTCGATATAATCGAGTATCATCGGCTGCTCCGCAGGCTTCTTATCGCCGATTGAAACAGCGAAAAGATAGCGCGACTCGGCACCGTCGAGGCGGCTCTCGTCGTCCGCAAAAAGCGTTGCGAGCAGTTCGCCGCACTTCACAAAATCGCCCGTCTTTGCGGCTATTATAATACCTGCCGCGTGGTTTATATCATCATCTTTTTTCTCTCTGCCCGCTCCGAGCAGAACGGCGGTCAAGCCTATCTTCTCGGAATCCATGTGGGTTATATATCCGTCCGCCGGTGCATACACCTCGCGGCTGAAAGAAGCTTTTCTGAATTTTGAAGTATCTTCGATATATGAGACATCGCCGCCCTGCAATTTAACCATCATTTCAAAACGCTTGAGCGCTTCACCGCTTTCGACGGCTTCATCAACGAGCCTACCGCACTCATCTTTGTCACCTATTCCAGCGAGCATCAGCATCCTGCACGAAAGCTCGCGGCAGACAGTCCAGAGATCGCCCGATGTTTTGCCCTTGAGTATCTCAACGGACTCAATGACCTCAAGCGAGTTGCCGACCGCACTTCCGAGCGGTGAATCCATATTTGTTATCAGAGCGGCAGTCCTGACGCCCGCTCCCCTGCCGATATCGACCATCGTGCGCGCAAGCAGACGGGAATCGTCGAGCGTTTTCATAAAAGACCCGCTCCCGGTTTTGACATCGAGGAGGATACAGTCCGAGCCGTCGGCGAGCTTCTTGCTCATGATGCTCGAGGCTATGAGCGGTATGCTGTCAACGGTTGCGGTGACATCGCGCAGGGCATAAAGCTTTTTGTCGGCGGGGCACATATTCCCGCTCTGTCCCGTGACGCTCAGTCCGCAGGTTTCAACGGTCTCGCGCATCTCCTGCGGAGATATCGAAGTACGGAAGCCGGGTATAGATTCAAGCTTATCGACCGTTCCGCCAGTGTGACCGAGTCCTCTGCCGGACATTTTCGCAACCTTCACGCCGCACGCCGCGACTATCGGAGCGACTATAAGCGTGGTTTTATCGCCCACACCGCCTGTCGAATGTTTATCGACCTTGACGCCGCTTATCCCGCTGAGATCGGCTTTGTCTCCGGAATCACGCATTGCGAGAGTCAGCGCGACCGTCTCGGCATTTGTCATCCCGCGAAAAAACACCGCCATGGCGAACGCCGAAAGCTGATAATCCGGCACTTCGCCCGAGACGCAGCCGTTGATTATATAAGATATCTCTTCGGCGGTCAGTTCGCCGCCGTCACGCTTTTTGCGGATAAGTTCGGGCATATACATAAAAACACCTCAGTTCGTGAAGATAAGTACATGGTTGAGTGAGAATATAGACGACAATTCCTGATCATCGCCGAGGACTATGTTCTTGGCATCGTCGGCAGTGACGAGCGACGATATCATTGTCGGATCAGCTTTGACGCGCTCGATTATGGCGTCGTAATCCGACTGAGTGAACAGAGAGAACAGCGAACGCTGAAGATCGAGCCGCACACCGTCGTCGGCTATGCCGTAAGTTACCGAGCGTCCGCCTTTGAAGCTGCCGCCTTTTACTTCGGCGAGAGCCCTGTAGACGCTCGTTGAAACCGACTTTTCCGCGCTGGTCAGGACGGAATCGGAGGCATAGGACTTATCCGTATCGGCACCGATAACCCAGCTTCCGACATTGCGTTCCGCAACGCTCGCGACGGTTGCAAATGTCTTTGTCCCGCAGGCGAATATGACCTGCGTACCTGTCGAAAACCACGACTTTGCGCGCGCTTCGACGTCGTCCTCATTCTCGTCGGTCTTGAGGAAATTCACTTTTATCTCTACTGACATAACTTCGAGCATTAAATCTTCGGCGGCGCGCTCGGCACCCTGAATGAAGCCGAAGCAGTAATTGACATAATCATCAGATGGGCTGCTGCCCTGAAATCCGAGGCGCTGAAAACCGTTCGACACCGAGGCATATCCGGCAAGATATCCCGCATCGAGGGTGGAATAGCCGACAGCGAGCACATTTGAGGGCAGATTTTTCTCCTTGCAGTCGATGATGATAAACTTTACATCGTCCCAGCGCTCAGCCGCCTTTATAACGGCATCGCAGAATTCGTCGCCGTGACAGACTATCGCCTTTGCGCCGTGGTTTATTGCTTTCTTAATCGCTTTGGAGAAATATTTTGTGCCGCGCTGAGACGGTCTGTAATATTTGCAGTTAACGCCGTAATCGACGGCGTAGCTCCTGACGCCGTTCCACACGGCGGAATTATATGATCTGTCATAGATATCGCCGACATCGGTGATGAACACCGCGTCATACTTTTCGCGCTTCGAGCAGGCGCAGAGGCTCAAAAGCATCGCCGCCGCACAAAGGACAGATATTATACGCCGAAAGTTTTTCAAGGCTGTTTCTCCTGTTTCAGATTTGCCGGACCGAACGAGCCCGGCAGAAGCTCTTTGAGCCTGAACGAATGAAGTCCATGCTCTGTGTTGCAGATTATTTCAAAATTTTCACAGTCGCAGAACTCCGCCATCACCTGGCGGCAGACTCCGCAAGGCGTACACGCATCGACTCCGTCTTTTCCGCCCGCGACGGCTATTGCGCAAAAATCACGCTTGCCGTCCGACACGGCTTTGAAAAAGGCGGTGCGCTCGGCGCAGACGGTCGGAGTATATGCGACGTTTTCGATGTTGCACCCGGTATATATCAATCCGTCGGAGCAGAGAAGCGCCGCGCCGACGCTGTAGCCGGAATAGGGCGAATATGATTTGAGACGGGCTTCGGCGGCTTTTTTGAAGAGTTCGCCGCGCTCGTTATCGGTCATATATCCGACACCTCCCGCAGAAAGCTCTCGCCGCTTTGAAGCGCGGGCAAGCCGAAGCAATCGAGCACAGATGCCGATATATCGGCAAAAGTCGCGCGCGTTCCGATATTCACCCCGGCTTTTATCCCATCGCCGCAGACAATTATCGGGATATATTCGCGCGAGTGATCGGAGCTCGGGGTTGACGGATCGCAGCCATGATCGGCGGTTATTATGAGAACATCGTCAATGCGCATATTTTCGAGAAATCTGCCGAGATATTCGTCGAACTCGGTCAGGGCTTTTGCATAGCCGTCGACATCGTTCCTGTGTCCAAAGAGCATATCGAAATCGACAAGATTGACAAAGCCAAGACCGTTGAAATCCTCTTTTTGAAGCTCGAGCGTTTTCTCCATGCCATCGGCGTTATTTTTGTTGATACCTCTGTGATCCGTAACGCCGCGGGAGGCAAAAATATCATTTATCTTGCCGACGGATATGACATCGAAGCCCGAAGCTTTCAGGCGGTCGAGCATTGTCTCCCCTGTCGGTTCGAGAGAAAAATCATGCCTGCCGGAGGTTCTGTAAAAGTTCGGGTATTCGCCTTTGAACGGACGGGCTATAACTCTGCCGACGGCAAGTTCGCCTTTGAGCATACCGCGGGCAGTGCGGCAGATACCATAGAGCTCTTCGAGAGGAACTATATCCTCGTGGGCGGCTATCTGAAAGACGCTGTCCGCCGAAGTATAGACTATGAGGTCGCCCGTCTCCATATGCTGCCTGCCGTAGTCGAGAATGACCTGCGTGCCCGAATAGGGCTTGTTGCAAAGCACGCCGCGTCCGGTAAGGCGCGAGAACTCGTCGATAGTATACTGCGGAAAGCCGTCCGGGAAAGTCGGCATAGGCTTTTCGGACACAACTCCGGCTATCTCCCAATGACCTGTAGTTGTATCCTTTCCGGCAGAACGCTCAGCTGCTCTGCCGAATGCGCCGCGCGGCGACTCAACTGCGCCTTTTGGCGAGACTCCGTCGATATTGAAAAGGCCGAGGGAGCGCATATTCGGCACGTCAAGATATTCGGAGCGGCTGACCGCACCGAAAGTGTCACTGCCGCAGTCGCCGTATTTCGCGGCATCGGGCAGTTCGCCGACGCCGAAAGAATCGAGAACTATAAGAAAAACTCGCTTTGTTTTCAAAAATATCACTCCGTTTAGAGAGTATTGAGGGCTATTTTTATCATTTCATCAAAGCTCTGCTCACGCTCTGCAGGCGAGCATTCGCCGCTCGTCGGATCCATGGGCAGGTCGGATATGGTGCAGATGCACAGTGCGTTCTTGCCGGAGCGTGCGGCGTTCATATAGAGCGCGGCAGCCTCCATTTCAACTGCCAGAACACCCATTTTCTGCCACAGTTCAAAGCTCGGGATATCCTCATAGAAGGTATCGGACGAGACTATATTGCCGACTACAGGCTCCTTGCCCGTTTTTCTCGCGGCGGACACCGCTTTTTCGAGCAGAGAGAACGACGCTATCGGCGCAAACGTACCTGGCAGACCGAATTGGTGGGCAAAATTCGAGTTTGTGCACGCGCCCGCTCCTATGACCACGTCGCGCAGCTTCAGAGAGGGAGCTATGCCGCCCGCCGAGCCTACGCGGATAATATTGTCCACATCGTAGAAATTGAAAAGCTCATAGGAGTAAATGCCCATCGACGGCATACCCATACCGGAAGCCATAACCGAGACGGGCTTGCCGTGATATGTTCCGGTATAGCCCTGAATGCCTCTGACATTGTTTACGAGGCGGGCGTCGTCGAGAAAAGTTTCGGCGATATACTTTGCTCTTAAAGGATCGCCGGGCATGATGACTGTTTTGGCGAAATCGCCTTTGTTCGCGGTATTGTGTGCTGTTGACATATTGACTCTCCTTTCAATATCCGGACGCATCAAGACCCTTGGCGAGCTTGACAATTCTGCTCGTGCCGAGCCTGTCGCAGCCGAGGGATATGAATCTCTCGGCGTCGTCAAGGCTGCTGATGCCGCCTGCGGCCTTCATTTTTACGTTGCTTCCTATATGCTCCGAAAAGAGCTTTATATCATCGAAAGTTGCGCCGCCCGTCGAGAAGCCGGTCGAAGTCTTTATATAGTCGGCACCGGAGCGCGTGACTATATCGCACATTGTTATCTTCTCGTTCTCGGTAAGCAGGCAGGTTTCGATAATGACCTTCAGAATTTTTCCCTCGCACACGGCGCGAACCGCTTTTATCTCATTCTCGACATAGACGGTATTGCCGGACTTGAGCTCGCCGACATTTATAACCATATCTATCTCATCCGCGCCGTTTTTCACTGCGTCCTTTGTCTCAAAGACCTTGACGGCGGTAGTGTTATAGCCGTTGGGGAAGCCTATAACGGTGCATATCTTCACTCTGTCCCCGACATAGTCCTTCGCTCTTTTTACAAACGCGGGCGGGATACACGCGCTCGCCGTGCCGAATTTTTCGGCATCGATAAGTATCTGTTCGATATCACTCCACCCGGCAGTGACTCCGAGCAGGGTGTGATCGACTTTTTTGAGAATTTCTCTAATGTCCATTTTCTGTTCCTCCGTTGTGTTTTCTGCGGTAAAAAACAAAGCCTGCGCTTTGTCAAAAATCCGTACAAATCATATGATGTACAGAGGGATGCCTCATAAAAAGCAAGATAAAGGAGTAATGTTCCGATATGAATTACAACAACCGAAGTGCCGGGAGCTGCTCCTGCTCCGTGCGCGAGGCGATGACTCCGTTCCCCGAGGACTACAGCGTCGCCATGGCATATGTTCCGATACAGACGGATATAAGCGTATACGACGAGATGAAAGCCCTTGAAGTCGGCACGCTCTTCCCCGTCCTTAACAAGCCGTTCAATCCTGCGAGGTGTTCGAGATGACAAAGCGCGAAACTATGCTCAGGCGGCTGAGCGCCGCGCAGTTCACTCAGTGGGAACTGCATCTCTATCTTGACACCCACCCGTCCGATCTTCAGGCGCTCGCGCTGTTTCGCAAATGCGACGCGCGGTACAGGGCGCTCAGAAGCGAGTATGAGGCTCAGTTCGGCGCGCTCACGGCGCTCGACGCGACCGGTGCGGAGTGGCTCAAAGACCCGTGGCCGTGGGATACAGAGGAGTGTGGCTGCTGATGTTTGTATATGAAAAGAAGCTTCAATATCCCGTTAAAATAGCAAATCCGAACCCGAAATACGCAAAAATAATACTCGACCAATACGGCGGGCCCGACGGAGAATTGGGCGCATCGCTCCGCTATCTCAGCCAGCGGTTCACAATGCCGTATGCGCAGCTCAAGGGACTGCTCACCGATATCGGCACGGAGGAGCTCGGACACCTCGAAATGATAGGCGCGATAGTCCACCAGCTGACAAGAAATCTCACGCCCGAGGAGATAAAGAAAGGCGGATTCGACGCATATTTCGTCACCCACACCGCCGGAGTATATCCCGCAGGGGCAAACGGAATGCCCTACAGCGCGGGTTCGATGCAGTGCAAGGGCGACACGATAGCCGATCTGATGGAAGACATGGCTGCCGAGCAGAAAGCGAGAGTCACATACGACAATATTCTGCGCCTTGTTGACGACCCGGATGTCCGCGACCCGATAAAGTTCCTGCGTGAGCGCGAAATAGTCCACTTCCAGCGGTTCGGCGAGGGGCTGCGCACGGTCACCGACCGGCTCAACTCGAAGAACTACTATTCTTTCAACCCGTCGTTTGACAAATGCTGAAAATATAAACTCAAGGGAGCCTCAACGTTCAACGCGCCGAGGCTCCCAAAAAACTGCTTATTTTACGAAGCTGACGGCGACATTTTCAAAAGTCTCCCCGCCCGCAAGGAAAGCGGAAAAATCGTTCTTCACCTCAAGCGTTCCGCCGCTCTTCATAGAATTGACGAGCTTGACATACTCGCCCTCGGTGAACTTCTCAAACTTAGAGGTTGCAAAAGGCAGGCCGACGGCATTGTCGTCAACGCCGAGGTTTGAAGAGAGTCCGCCGACGAGCACCCACTTGCCCGCATAGAACGAGGTGAGTATCTTCTGCACGCCCGAGCTGAGACCCTTCATTGCCGAGGTTATAACAGTATCGGATACAGACGACTGATCGACATCGACGCCGATGGACTTGCCGTTATTTGCCAATGCCGCCTCAAAGACGGAATCGCACATCTCACCGCCGCAGGAGAAGATGCACTCCGTGCCTGACTTGTACCATTCGTTGACCATATTCTGAAGCTCGGAAGAAGCCGAGAAATTATCGCCGTAGCGGTAGCTGTACTTCATCTCAACGACAACGCCGGTAAGTTTTGCCGCGTCGTTCGCACCCTGGACGAAGCCGTAGCCGAATCTGTTGACGGACGGGTTATTGCCCGCTCCGCCGCCGACAAAGCCGAGCTTTGTATTGCCCTCGGTAACTGCGGCGTATCCCGCAAGATAGCCGCACTGCTCCTCTTTAAATGCAACTGCCGCGACATTCGAGAGAGCCTGTCCGTCGCCGTTGGTGAGGACATAGCCGTCAACAAAGATAAACTTTGTATCGGGATTTTCCGCTGCGGCTCGTTTGAGAGCGTTCTCCTGCTCATAGCCGGTGGCGACGATTATATTCGCGCCGCCTTTTATTGCCTCGATAAACGCATTGTATCTGTCGTCATCCGAAGCTTTGTTGCCGTTTCTGGGCTGATAATATTTATACGACTTGCCGTTTTTATAGGCAAAGAGCTTGACTCCGTCCCAGGTTCCCTGGTTGAAAGATTTATCTTTGAGCCTGCCGACATTCGTGACCATTGCTATTTCATATTTTCCGTCTTTCGAGGTCATGGTATCGGCAATTTCATCTGCCGAAATTATTTGGCTGTCTCCCGCCTCGGTCGAGAGACGCTTTTTGCTGCATGCGGTAAGGGCGGCGCAGCCGAATATCATAAGCACCGCGAGAAGCACCGCAAGGGTCCTCTTCATGGTAAAACCTCCTATATATCTCCTATATATGACTCACGCGTCCGTTTCGATTGTTTATTATATCATTTAAGCGCCTTTAAATCAACAAAGCTTTGTGAAAAATTTATATGATATATATAGTTATAACCACAGGAGAAAAATATATTACATTTTACAAATCGGGATTTTAAAGGCGTGAAAGATTGATTTTAGGGCTCGCAGATGATATAATCAAGAAAAATATCAAGCGAGGTTTTCATCAGATGCACCCTATAGCCGCTTTTTGCAGACGCAATTTGAACGCACTCGGGCTCGAACTCTACAGCATCGCATATCCTCTGCTCCCGAAGGACAGGCGCGACTGGCTGTTTGAGAAAAACGTTAATATAGTTTCCGCCGAGACGGGCGTGAAGATAATAGACAAAGACGAAGAGAGCGTCACAATAGGCAAATTCAACAAGGACGGCACATATTCGGACAAGCCGTTCCGCATACTCACGACAACCGACATTCATCTCGGCGACACGCCATCTCTGCGCCGCAAGGCGATGCAGATGCTCGCAAATCATATTGCGCAGGCAAAGCCCGATCTTGTGATATTTACGGGAGATATAATCCTCTCGAAGTTCCAGCAGCTTGATGCGGTTCAGTTCGCGCGCTTCATGGAAAAGGCGGGAGTGTACTGGGCGATTGTCTTCGGCAATCACGAAGTTCACGAGGAAAAGGGCTTCTACAAATGGCTTATGCTCGACTCAATGCGCCGCTATCCGCACTGCCTCGCGCTCCACGGCGACGACAGTCTCTACGGCTACGGCAACTACAGAATAGACATCAAAAACGGTGAAAACTCTCTGCTCCAGAGCCTGTATCTCTTCGACTCCGGGCGCGACATACGCGAGAGATATTACAAAGACTACGGAGTGCCCGAGGGCATGAAGGGCTACGACTTCTTGAAGCCGGAGCAGATAGAATGGTACAAAAACTGCGTGCGCAGGACGGAAGAGAAATACGGAAAAGTAAAATCGATGATGTATTTTCACATTCCCCTGCCGGAGTTCGAGCATGTTATGAAGCTCGACGAAAACGGACAGTATGTCCCGACGGGCGAAGCGAAGATTTTCTACGGCGGGATGTATGAATCCGTCGGCTGTTCACCGTTCAACAGCGGAATGTTTGACGTCATATGCGAGCTTGGCAGCACTCAGGCGGTATACTGCGGACACGACCATATCAACGACTTCTGCGCGAACTACAAAGGGGTCTGCTTCATATACAGCCAGTGCGGCGGATACGAGACATACACCATGGGCACAAACTTCGGCTGGCCGGAGGAAAAGTGGATGCAGGGCGTGACGATAACCGAGATTCTGCCCGACGGCAGCATAACGGTCGGCAGACGCTTCAACCGCGATTATCTCAAGCGTCCCGAGCAGTTCAACGCCGAAAAACAGGCATACGAAGAAAGCAAGAGAAAATAATATGGCATCAAGCAAAGATTATCTCGAATATGTGCTCGAACAGCTGAGCGAGACAGGCGACGTGACAAGCCGCGCTATGATGGGCGAATACATACTGTATTTTCGCGGAAAAATAATAGGCGGAATGTATGACAACAGGCTTCTCGTAAAGCCTGTCGAGGCGGCGCGCAGGATGATGCCCGACGCTTCGGAGGAGCTGCCTTATGACGGCGCGAAGCCGATGCTGATGGTTGAAAACATCGAGGACAGAGAGTTTTTGAAAGAACTCTTTGAGGCGATGTATGACGAGCTGCCTGCACCGAAGCCGAAAAAGAAGAAATAAAGAAATGCTCCCGACCTGCAAAAGCGGATCGGGAGTTGATTTTTTGTTGAAAAGAACTTTGCCGATTATGTAATTTGCGCAAAAAAATCCCTGCCCGAACGAGCGGACAGGGACAATATTTGCTATTCTTTTCAGGCTTTTGACTCGACGGCGATATACTTGTCGATAAAGCTCTTGACTTTTGCCTCGTATGCGGCGGAGTCGGTCGGGTAGCTCTCGGCATGACCGGCGCCCTCAACGAGGAGCAGGTCTTTGTCGGTGCTACAAGCGTCATAGAGCTCATGCACCATATAAGTGGGGACGAAATCGTCCTTTGTGCCGTGGATAAAGAGCATCGGCACCTGTGCGTGGCTGACGCTCTCGACCGCGTCGACCTTTTTGAAATCGTATTTTGCGATATGTTTATTGAAGAAGTTCGCGCCGTCGAGCAGCGGAGAAGTCGGAACATGGGCGTTTTTGAGCTGATAATCGAACTCTGCCCACGGGCTGGTATAGCCGCAGTCGGCAACGGTGAATTTGACATTCTTCGGCAGGTCGGGGTTGCCGCTCATCATCATAACTGTGGCGCAGCCCATTGAAACGCCGTGCAGGATTATCTGGATATCGCTTCCGAAAGTATCGGTCATAAATTTGAGCCACTGCATGGCATCGCGCGACTCATGCGAGCCGAAGCCGATATATTTGCCCTCGCTCTCGCCGTGCGCCTGATGGTCGACGATAAAGACGTTGAAGCCAAGATCGTGATAGAACTTCGCCATGAGTCTGAACTCGCGCTTGCCCCAGCAGCGATATCCGTGGCTGCCGAAGACATAGACATCGGAGGGCTTGTCGGCTTTGAGAAGATAGCCTTTGAGCTTGTTTCCGTCAACATTAGTTATGGAGTAATTCTCAAAAGTCTGCTCATTCAGCCACTCCTCGCGCGGGTCGAGGAGGAACTTCTCGGGGTTGGTCTCCATCATTTTCTTTTTGGCGTTGGCGTCTATCTTCCCGGGTATCTTCGAGTTGCGCGCTATTACTTCATAGAAGACAAGATAGCTCACCACGCCGAAGAGTATGCCGCAGAGCAGAAGAACCGCCGCGACGACTATTATGGTTATTTCAACAGCATTCATGATTATCACCTTTCTTGAATTTGCGTGCAACGGCACGGCTTTAGTCCAACAATATTATAACGATATGTATGAAATAAGTAAAGAAAAACTTTTATGCCAAATAAGCATTGAACGAGTTGCTTTTTTGTGATAAACTTTGCTTGTGTTAAAGACAAAAGGAGGAAAAAAATGAGCAGATACGAAAGCGCAAGAGAGATATATGCGTCTCTCGGCGTGGACACGGAAAAAGCCATAGAGACGCTTCGCAGCACGGCTGTTTCAGTTCACTGCTGGCAGGGCGACGATGTTACGGGCTTCGACTCGAAGCAGGCTCTCTCCGGCGGAATACAGACCACCGGCAACTACCCCGGCAAGGCGCGCACACCCGAAGAGCTGATGCAGGACTTCGACTTTGCGGCGAGCCTCATGCCCGGCAAAAAGAAGCTCAATCTTCACGCAAGCTATGCCATATTTGAAAACGGCGAGTTCGCCGACCGCGACAAGATCAAGCCGCGCCATTTTGAAAAATGGGTCAAGTTCGCAAAGGAACGCGGCATGGGAATCGATTTCAATCCCACATTCTTCTCGCACCCGATGGTGAAGGACAATCTCACCCTCTCATCGCCAGACGAAGAGGTTCGCCGCTTCTGGATAGAGCACGGCAAGAGATGCATTGAAATATCCGAATATTTCGCAAACGAGACAGGCGTACCATGTCTGATGAACATCTGGATTCCCGACGGATATAAGAATATCCCCGCCGACAGACTCGGTCCGCGCAAGAGATTCAAGGATTCGCTCGATGAGATACTTTCGGTGCCTTATGACAAGTCAAAAGTTTTCGTCTGCCTTGAATCAAAGGTTTTCGGGATCGGGCTTGAGTCATACACAGTAGGCTCCGCCGAGTTCTGCATGAACTATGTCGCCTCAAAGGGCATAACTCCCCTTATGGACAACGGCCACTATCACCCGACAGAAGTTGTGTCGGACAAGATATCCTCGATGCTCCTGTTCAACGACCGCATCGCGCTGCACATCACGCGCGGAGTCAGATGGGACAGCGACCATGTCGTTATTCTCGACGACGAGACGAAAGAGATAGCAAAAGAGATAGTCCGAAACGACGCACTCGGCAGAGTGTTTATAGCGACCGACTATTTTGACGCTTCGATAAACAGGATATCCGCATGGGTCACGGGAATAAGGAGCGTTCACAAGGCTCTGCTTCTCGCACTGCTCGAGCCTAATGAGAAGATGAAAAAGCTTCAGGACGAGAGCCGCTTCACGGAGCTCATGGTACTGCAGGAGGACATGAAAACGGCGCCGTTCGGCGACATTTGGGACGAATATCTCAGGCGCGAGAATATTTCAAACGACTATATATCAGCCATACTCGACTACGAAAAGAATACACTGGAGGCAAGAAAATGAAAGACATTCTGACTGCGCCCTTTGTGCAGGAAATGATGCAGACCACCGCAAATATGTACCGTCTCGGCTGGGACGAGAGAAACGGCGGCAACATAAGCTATATGCTCGACGAAAAGGAAGTCGGCGAATATCTCGACCTCACAAAAGTTATCAGAACTATCCCGACCGGATTTGACGCGAAGCCGCTTATCGGCAAGATATTCATCGTCACCGGAACGGGCAAATACTTCAAGAACGTTCAGTTCGACCCCGAAAACAATCTCGGCATCATAAGAATCGCCGAGGACGGCACGACCGCCGAGCTGCTCTGGGGCTACTCCGACGGCGGCAGATTCACAAGCGAGCTGCCCGCTCACCTGATGAGCCACATGGCGAGACTCAGCGTTGACCCGGAGAACAGAATCGTCATGCACTGCCACCCGACGAACACGCTCGCGATGAACTATATACATGAGCTTGACGAGAAGAAGATAACCCACACGCTTTGGGAGATGTGCACCGAGTGCATCGTCGTTTTCCCGGACGGGGTCGGCGTTCTGCCGTGGATGCTCTGCGGCACGAACAGCATCGGCGAAGCGACTGCGGAAAAGATGAAAGAGTTCCGCCTCGTTATTTGGGGAATGCACGGAATCTACGGCGCAGGCAAGACTATGGACGAGACTTTCGGTCTTATTGAGACAGTCGAAAAGGCGGCGCAGATATACATGCTCACCGCGCACATGCCGAGGATAAATACTATAAAAGACAGCGAGATGCAAGAGCTCGCCGAGTTTTTCGGAGTCAAATACAGAAAAGATTTCCTTAATCTGTAAAATACAAGTGCAAGCCGCATTCTACAGTGCGGATTGCTTCTATAAACGGAGTGAATATCCTGCTGATTCTTTGCGAGTCCGCGCTTTGCATTATTGCAACAATATTGATAAGCAGGAAGATAAAACACAAAAGCTGAATAAAAAAACAAGCGACCGTCAGGATTTATCCCGGCGGTCGTTTTGTTATTTAATCATCAGGTCGGCTATTGTTATGCCGTCGAAAAAATCGTTGATGAGTTTATCGAGCTTCGTCCACATCGCGCGGGTGCGGCATGAGCCGGCATTCTCGCATGGATCGCAGCCGCCCTCGACGCACGAGACGGGCGCAAGCGAGCCCTCAGTGAGCTTCAGAATCTCACTGACTCTGTACTCCTCCGGCTTTCGTTTGAGTCGGTAGCCGCCGCCTTTTCCGTGCGCGCCCTCGACAAGCCCCGCTTTCGAGAGCGTTGTCATAATACTTTCGAGATATTTGAGCGAGAGCTCTTCGCGCTCGGCAATCTCCTTGAGCGGGATAAAAGCGCCGTTCTTTTCATTTTCGGCAAGATCCGCCATGACGCGCAGGGCGTATCTGCCGCGGCTTGATACCATCATAGTTTTACACCATGCGGCAACCGCAGCTCTCGCAGTCCTCGCACTCGGGGAACTTGCTGTGGTCATACTCGATGCCGTTCTTGTCGTAATAATCCTTGACGGCGGACTTTATAGCCTCTTCGGCGAGCACAGAGCAGTGCAGCTTGTGCGCCGGGAGTCCGTCAAGCTCATCGACGACCTGCTTATTTGTGACGGCAAGCGCCTCGTCAATAGTCTTGCCCTTTATAAGCTCGGTAGCCATGGAGGACGAAGCTATTGCGCTCGCGCAGCCGAAAGTCTCGAACTTGACATCGTCGATTTTTCCGTCTTTTATCTTGAGATACATCTTCATTATATCACCGCACTTCGCGTTGCCGACCTCGCCGACACCGTCCGCATCGGCGATCTCGCCGACATTGCGCGGATTCATGAAATGATCCATAACCTTATCGCTGTATAATGCCATTTTGAATTACTCCTCTCAGAAAGTGAATTTTCTCTCGCCGCTCAGAAGCTCTTTCCACACGGGCGAAAGATCTCTGAGATATTTGACGACCTTGGTGGTCTCTTCGATTATATAATCGACCTCTTCCTGCGTGTTCTCCTCGCTGAGTGTCAGGCGCAGAGAGCCGTGGGCGACCTCATGCGGGCGGCCGATAGCGAGAAGCACGTGGCTCGGGTCAAGCGAGCCGGAGGTGCAGGCGGAGCCGGAGGATGCGCATATGCCCTTTGCGTCGAGCAGCAGAAGAAGCGATTCGCCCTCGATGCCCTCGAAACAGAAGCTGACGTTTCCGGGCAGCCTCCTTGTGCGGTCGCCGTTCAGTGCGCTGTGCGGTATCTTTTCAAGACCTTCTATAAGTCTGTCGCGCAGAGCGGACACTTTCTCGGCGTTTGCATCGATATTGGCGTTCGCCTCTTTGAGAGCCGCGACCATGCCGACGATACCGGGGATATTCTCGGTGCCCGCACGCTTGCCGCGCTCCTGTGCGCCGCCTTCGATGATATTCGTCAGTCTGACACCCTTGCGGGCATAGAGAAGTCCGACACCCTTGGGGCCGTGGAACTTATGAGCCGAGAGGGAGAGCATATCGATATTCTCTTCCTTGACGTTTATATGGACATGACCGACAGCCTGAACGGCATCGGTATGGAAGATAACGCCCTTTTCTTTACATACAGCACCTATCTCGGCGATGGGCTGGATGCTGCCGATCTCGTTGTTTGCGTACATAACGGACACAAGGCAAGTGTCCTCGCGGATAGCGTCGGCGACCTGCTGAGCCGAGACCATGCCGTTTTCATGCACATCGAGGAGCGTCACTTCAAAGCCCTCTTTTTCGAGCTTCTTTAGCGTATGCAGAATCGCATGATGCTCGAACGCGGTGGAGATTATATGCTTCTTGCCCTTTCTTGCGCCGATAGCCGCCGCGGAAACGAGCGCCTGATTATCTGCCTCGCTGCCGCCGGAGGTAAAGGTTATTTCGTTGGGCTCGCAGCCGAGAACCTCAGCCGCCTCTTCGCGCGCCTTTCTCAGCGCGTCCGCCGCAGCCTGTCCGACGGAATGGAGGCTCGACGGGTTGCCGTAGATCTTGTCCATATACGGCAGCATCGCTTCTATTGCTGTGCGGCTCGTCTTTGTCGTGGCCGCGTTATCAACATAGATAGTGGTCATTTATATCAGAACTCCTCTCAATAATCAAGTATGTTCACAGGAAAACAAATCATTCGACCCGTTCCCCCGATTCCGCAACGATTATATACCCATTTACATACTATGTCAATAGGTTGAATAAAAAAGATACAGAGCAGAGGACAACTCCCCTGCTCTGTGAATTAAAATTTTTATTCTGCTTTCTTTGCACCGTTTTCGAGAGCCGCATCAGCCCACGCGGCGATATAATCCTCGACCTCGTCGCGGTTTGTCTCGTTGAGAATCTCATGTCTATCGCCGTCAAAGAGCTTGAGGGTAACATCGTGGCCTGTAGCCTTGAGATCCTCGGCGACCTGAGTCACGCCCTTTGAATAATCGCCGACGGGATCCATTGAACCGGAGACGACGAGAACCGGGATATCGGTAGAGAGCTGCTCATACCAGTCCTTGCCGGAGACGGAATTGAGGACAGAGAACAGGTCTTTATAGCCTGCCGCAGTGAAGAGGAAGCCGCAATATTTATCGTCGATATACTTCTGAACCTCGGCCTCGTCTCGGGTGAGCCAATCAAACTCGGTCTTGACATTGTCGAACTTCTTGTTGTAGTTGCCGAAAGCAAGATTGTTGATGAACTCGCTCTTATGACGGCTGCCGCGGCTCTTGCCGACGAAGCTTGCAAGCTTTATGGCGATAGGTGCGGCGGGATTCTTTCCGCTTGTGCCGCAGAAGATAGCCGCCTGAACATCGTTATATTTAGCGGTATAGTTTCTTGCGATGAACGAGCCCATGCTGTGACCGAAGAATACGACGGGCTTGCCGGGATACTCCTCGCGGGCGATATCGGTAAGCGAGCGGCAGTCGATGACAAAATCTCTCCAGCCGTCCTTCTCGCCGAAATAGCCGAGGTCATCGTCGGACGCGACGGACTTGCCGTGACCGATATGATCCTGCGCAAAAACAGCATAGCCGTGCTCGCAGAGCTTCTTTGCAAAGCGGGCGTAACGCTCGCCGTGCTCCGCCATGCCGTGGGTTATCTGGAATATAGCCTTGACGCTGTCCTTATCCGCGGGCGCCCAGCTGCGCGCGTAGATATCGCAAAGACCAGTTGCGGATTTAAATGAATATTCTTTTCTTACGATTTCCATGATAAATTAAGCCTCCGATTTTACGGTGATCTTTAATACAAGACCGAAACGATCTCCTATATGTGATATTATAACATACTATAAACAAATTGTAATCCTTTTGTAAGGAAATAAGCGAAAAGTCTACATATCTTACAAATATATCGTGCCGCATTTGGATATATTCAACAAATATATATGTACGTGGCAGTCTATATTCTACAATAGTCGAACATAAAATCTTGCCAAACGGCGGGAATAAAAGTATACTGTTATTATAGTCTATACCGTACAGGGAGGGAAAGCTATGATCTGGTGCGTTGAGGACGACGCGAGCATACGCGACATTGAGGTTTATGCACTGCAATCGACAGGGATAGAGGCCAGGGGCTTCGAGGACGGGACTTCGTTCTGGGAGGCTTTAAACGGCGGCGAGAAGCCGGAGCTTGCGGTTATCGATGTTATGCTGCCCGGCATCAGCGGCATCGATCTTCTGCGCAGGATGAAAGCGTCTTCGGAGCTCTGCGACATTCCCGTTGTTATGGCGACGGCAAAGGACACCGAATACGACAAGATAACCGGGCTCGACCTCGGTGCGGACTACTATCTGACAAAGCCGTTCGGCGTGATGGAGCTTGTCTCCTGCGTCAAGGCGGTTCTGCGCCGCTGCAAGCCCAAGGCGCAGGAGCATATTCTGAAAGCGGACGGGCTCGAAGTGAACCTCGACGAGCACACGGTCACGGGCGACGGCGAAAAGATAGTTCTGACATACAAAGAATTTGAGCTTCTCAAACTCTTTCTTTCGAACCCGGGCACGGCATTCACGCGCGACAAGCTGATGGAGGAAGTCTGGAGCACTGACTACTGCGGCGAGACGCGCACGGTTGATATGCACATACGCACGCTGCGCCAGAAGCTCGGCAGATTCGGCGAGATGATAAAGACGGTTCGCGGAGTCGGCTACCGTCTGGAGGCCGACAAATGACAAAGCGGATTTTCAGATCGATTTTCTTCGCGGCGTTCTGCGTGCTCTTAGCGTCGCTCGCCATAATCACTGGATGCCTGTACGAATACTACAGCAATGCATTTGAAAATCAGATGAGAGACGAGCTCAATCTCGCCGCCGCGGCGGTAGACATGAGCGGGAGCGGATATCTCGAATCCATAAAAACCGACAGATTCCGTCTGTCGCTGATAAGCGCGGACGGCAAGGTGATATACGACACCCGAGAGGATGCGGACACGCTCGCAAACCACGCAGACAGAGAAGAGATAAAGGAAGCACTTGAAACGGGCAAGGGATACAGCACGCGCTACTCCTCCACTCTGCTAAAAAAGACAACATATATCGCGAAGAAGCTCGCCGACGGCAGCGTACTGCGGATATCATCGAGCCGTGAGACTATAGGCGTGCTCGTCTTTGAGGCGATGCAGCCGATACTTATAGTGATAGTCGCCGCGCTGATAATCTCGGCGGTCATTGCGGCGCGGCTTTCAAAAAAGATAGTTGAGCCGCTCAACTCGCTCGACCTCGAGCACCCGCTCGAAAACAAAACATATGACGAAATCGCTCCCCTGCTCAGCAGGATTAACCGCCAGCACGAGCAGATAAAAGAACAAATAAAGGCTCTGCAGAAAAAGACGGACGAGTTCACGCAGATAACGGACAACATGAAAGAGGGGCTTGTGCTCCTCGACAACGACGGAAAGATACTGAGCATAAACCCCGCCGCGTGCAGACTGTTTGAAGCGGACGAAGAATGCATCGGCAAGGATTTTGTTTCGATTGACCGCAGCTGCGAGATATCCGCCGCGATAAAGCGCGCCGAAGAGAGCGGACACAGCGAGACGCGCACAAAATACAGCGGCAGAATATATCAGTTCGACATCAGCCGCATAGAATCTGACGGCTCGGCGCGCGGGTCGGTTATTTTGTTCTTCGACATGACGGAACAGCAGAACGCCGAAAAGATGCGGCGCGAGTTCACAGCGAATGTCTCGCACGAGCTGAAAACTCCGCTTCAGGGCATAATCGGGAGCGCGGAGCTTATTGAAAACGGAATGGTCAGGGACGAGGATATGCCGCGCTTTGTCGGTCACATACGCTCTGAGGCGCAGAGGCTTGTCAATCTTATAAATGATATAATCAGGCTCTCCCAGCTCGACGAGGGCGACGAGATGCCGCACGAAAGAATCGGACTTCTCTCGCTGTCGCAGGAAATCGCCGAAGACCTCGGAGACGCGGCAAAGAAGAAAAATGTAACGCTTAGCGTCGGCGGAAACGAAGCATATGTTTTCGGCGTTTCAAGACTGCTCTACGAAGTGATATACAACCTCTGCGACAACGCGATAAAATATAACCGCGAGGGCGGACAGGTTGACATAAATATAGATAGTGTCGGCGGCGCGGCGAAGCTCACTGTTTCGGACACGGGAATAGGCATAGCGCCGAAGCATCAGGCAAGGATTTTCGAGCGGTTTTACCGGGTCGACAAGAGCCATTCAAAGGCGACCGGCGGCACGGGGCTCGGACTGTCGATAGTCAAGCACGCAGTGCAGTATCACGGCGGCACGGTCTCTATAGAGAGCGAGGAGAACAAGGGCACGCGCATAACGGTTACACTGCCGTTGAGTGAATAGTAAAAAGCATCCGCGATGAAAAAATCACGGATGCTTTAAATTTTATTATATTATTCCGACTTTTCGCGCATATCCGCGAGGCGTTCGGCTTTCTTTCTGACCTTGCGGCGGCGGTCGAAGCAATAGATGAGCGCGCCTATCGAGACTATATCGATAACGACGACCATATCCCAGAAGATACCCACCACGACCATTGCGGCGAAGAGCAATATGGCAAACGCCTTTTTACTGCTCTTGAACGCTGTTTTAATAACTTTGAAACGGACTTTCTTCCACGCGGTGCAGATGATTATAACGGCGAGAGTCGCAGTCGGCACACGCATTATCACGGGATGGGCAATAATCGAGAACACAATCATGATAACTGCGGCAAAGATTCCGGTCATTCGGGTCTCGCCCTCGGAGCTTTCATCGCCGACCGTCATTCCGTCGCACACCGGGCAGATTATCGATCTTAAACCCTTGAACGCGAGCGAGTTGCGGACAACCGAGAGCTGATTTTCTTTCATCAGCGTATCGGCGACAAGGACGACCACAAGCGCCCACGCATATATAAACGACGGGAGAAGCTTCTCGGGAGTAACATCAAAAATGCTGATATCGCCGACAAGCAGGAAGCTCGGTGTAGAAGCAAAACTGCCGACCTCATCTATGGCGGTGCGCTCCGCGACAGGATTGAGGAAGAGATTGAGCACGGTTGTCAGCACAAGTGCGACAGCGGGTGCGGGCACTTTGCGGCTGAGTTTTTTGAACTTTATCGGATAGGTTATCATTATGACGAGGGTTATCGTGCCGTAGAGCACGCCGCGCCAATTTGAGTGGAAGCCGTATGAGCGATAAGCGACGAGGGTCTCAAAAGCGGAACCCGCCGGGACGCCTATGCCGAAATAGTAGTTGACCTGGATTATGCACAGCACGGCGGCGACAATAAAAGTTACCGCGCCGAGAGCCGCGGGAGGTATCTTGAAGAAAGATTTATTGAACTGAATAGTTGCGACAAAGAGCAGGAGCATACCCGCGATAATGCAGGAGAGCATCGCGCCGGGGACGCCGATCGTATTCGCCGCATAGATAAGTATCGCGAACACCTCGACATGGGGCGTCGGGATCCTGTTCGGGCTGCCCGAGCCTATAATGCACGCCGCTATTGCGCCGACAAGTCCTGCCGCCGCGCCGAACGGCGAATTGCTGCCGAAGGCAAGCGCGAGCGGGAATATCCAGCCAACCGCGGTCAGCGAGCCGAGGGCATCCTTTTTCAGTTTCTGCAAATCGTATTTTCCGCTTTTTTTCAAAGACCTCACTCCGTTCCTCCGATATTATATTATATCGCTCCGCTTTTTTCAAGACGGATTCAAAAGCGAGGCAAATTATCATTATAATATTGATTTGAAGCCGCGCAGGATATATAATAAGAAGAAAGGACAGGAGGAAAAGAACCATGATGAACATATGGCACGACATAGCTCCGGAGAGAATAAAGAGCGACGACTTTGTCGCCTGCATTGAGATATCCAAGGGCGGCAAGAACAAATACGAGATGGACAAGGAGACCGGCATGCTCAAGCTTGACCGCGTCCTCTACACCTCGACCCACTACCCCGCCAACTACGGCTTCATCCCGCGCACATACGCCGACGACAACGACCCGCTCGATGTTCTCGTGCTGTGCAGCGAGGCGATTCTGCCGATGACGCTCGTAAAATGCTATCCGATAGGCGTTATCAAGATGATCGACAGCCAGTCTATCGACGAGAAGATAATCGCCATCCCCGACCGCGACCCGAACTACAACGCATACAGAGATGTCAACAGCCTGCCGAGGCACATACTCGACGAGATAATGCACTTCTTCAGCGTATATAAAATGCTCGAGGGCAAGGAGACGATAGTCAAGGAGCTCTGCGGGCGCGACGTTGCGATAGATATAGTCAGCAAGTGCATCAAGGCATATGAGGACAAGTTTGGAGACGAACAGAACTGAATATAAAACGAAGCCTCCCGGAGATTTTACCGGGAGGCTTGCTTTTTATTCAACCGTCAATCGGCTTTTGTGACGCTCTTTGTGACAAAGCTGTCAACGCGCCATTTGCCGTTTTCTTTTTTCATCACCACATGACCTATCCGTTCTTTCGCATCGGAATCGTCGCTGAAAACCGCCGTATATTGGAACGACGCGGTATCGCTTGTGGCTTTGTCTATGGGCGAGAACTTTATGCTCTCTACCTTTGCGGGCGTTGCGCCGTAGTATAGCGCACTTGCGGTTATCATGCCGTCGATGCAGTTATCGGTAACAGCACCGTCGCACCGCTCGCGCATATATGTGTCAAAAGTCCTGTTGTCAATGGCTTCTCTGCGCCTTTGAATTTCTGCGTTGTCCACAGTATACACGGCAGTCAGAACTTTCTCCGCCGTTCTCTCGGGGCGCGAATAATAATAGCCGACACCCGCACCAACGGCTATGGCTGCGGCAGCAATGACGCACACAACAATGATAATAATTTTTCGCTTGTTTTTCATAATAAATCACCTGTTCGGAATATGTCGGATTTTCAGCTGACAAATATTACCTGAACATCGGAATCACGCCTTTCTGTAAAAATAAGATTGGTCGAGTGGTTATACCCTAAAGCGATTGTGATATAAAAACTTATTTCAATATTATACTATCAAAAATTCAATCGCTTATAATTCCAACTATTAAATTTATTTATTTTTGTTTATTGTAACAAAAAAGCACTGTGTTTCTTGTAAATATTGCACAACAGAAAAATCCATCTTCACAAATGCAAAAAGCTGCCGGAAAACCGACAGCTTTTATGTGATTTTATCAGGATTTTAAAAGGTTATCTTGATATTTACCGTGCCGGAGACGGGCTTGACAACAAGCTTTGCCGCGCCGTTTTCGCCGACAGATTCGAGCTCATACTCGCAGCCCTCAACAGTCTTTGCGGGCTTATGTATATAAATCTCCGTCGGAGCGGCGCACTCGCCGTCGCCCTCATAGCTGAGATTGAACTCCTGAGCAGACTGATCAAAGCCGTATGAAACGAGTCTGCCGCTGACAGCGACGGGATAAGGACGGCTGAGAACTTTCATCAGCGGGCTGTTGAACATATCGTCAACATAGTGCCAATAAGTGAAGCCCCACTTGTGCTGCTCGAAGAAGTTGACGAGGAACTCGATATGCGGGAGCCAATCCTCGCCCTCGCCGCCGAAGCCGCCCCACTCGCCTACAAGCACGGGTGCATCGAGTCTGTCCTGAGTTCTGACATGCTCCTCGAATATGGCTCTGACTCTGTCGTTGCTCGCATACTTATACTGCGGGGTATCGACCATAAAATCGTAGCCGTGAGGAGTGAAGCAGAAATTCTTCTCGCGCTTGCCGTTGACCTCTATTGCGGGAGTCGAGCAAGGAATGCAGGTATTCGACCAATAGCAGTTCTCCATGACGAGTATGCCCTTGTCGGTAACCTCGCGGATAGCGGTAGAAACTTTGTTGATAAACGGAGAATACTTCTCGATATCGAACTTTCTGACATATTCATATCCGGCCTTGCGCGTGACATCCTTGAGGACATCGCCGGTTATCTGCTCGAGATATTTGACCTCGTCGCGTCTCTGTTTGTTGAGAAAATCACCGACGAGCTTGAAGCACTTGACGCGCTTGTCGCCGATAACGGTGCCGACAGCGGTGGAGATAAGCTTCTTGAAGAGCTTGCCGCCGTCCGAGCCAAGGAAAGGCTCATTGAGCATATCGAATCCGAAGAGTGCGGGATGATCCGCAAAGCGAGCCGCGACGTGCTGCCACATGGCGGCGAAATAATCGATAAGACCCCTGCCGTTATATTCGCGGTTGTTCCAGAAATTATCGAACGCGCGCTGAGTCGCCTTGCCCCAGAAATATCCGGCCGCCCAGACAAGCTTGGGCTCTTTGGGATCGTACTGGTCGGTTATAGTCGCCCAATCGGGTGCTCCGTCTCCGTAGCAGCGCGGAGAATAGAGATCCTGATGCATATCAAAGAGTATATAGACACCGTGAGCGGCGCAGAGATCGAAGATGCGGTACATATCGTCGAGATACTCATCGTTGTAGCTGCCGGGCTCGGGCTCGATCATGCTCCAGGTGGTGCCGAGGCGGATAAGATTGAGTCCGCGCGAGGTCATCTCGTCGAGCAGTTTATCGTCGATATTGAAGCCGAACTTGTTGTCCTCGCTGTTTTTGCGCTTATCCACGATATTGACGCCGTAGAAGATACGCTCTCTGCCGTATTCATCGACAAAGCTTCTTTTTTCGGTAACTATACGCTCCATAATTTTCTCCTTTTAATTACTAACTTTACTTTAGTATATACAAACAGCCGAAATAAGGCAAGGCTTTTGAGGAAATTCGGCGTTTTCATCAATGTTCTCGGATTTTTTTGTTAACAATGCCTTGCAAATACAATATATAAACAATATATAAACTTGAAAGTATTTATTGTAAAATACGCTAAAAAATGCTATTATAAATTCGCGGATAGTTCATTTTTTCAGGAGGATAAGAAAATGAAAAAGCATACTTTTTCAAGAGTTTTAAGCATGGTTCTTTGCCTTGTGCTCGCACTAAGCGCAATCTGTCTGCCGGCATACGCCGAAAAAGGCGGAGAGGCAACCGAGAGGCGCGGCGCGATAACCGACGAGGACATGCTGCACACGAAAGGCAAAAAAATCTACAACAAGCGCGGCGAAGAGGTCATTCTCCGCGGAGTTAATCTCGGCACATGGCTCATCCATGAGTCCTGGATGACCCCCATTGAGAACTCCGACGACAATATTTCGACCCTCAACACCCTCACGGAGCGTTTCGGCGTCGAAAAAGCGTATGAGCTCATCAACATCTACGAGGACAACTGGATAACCGAATACGACCTCGACAGAATAGTCGAGCTCGGCTTCAACTGCGTGCGCGTTCCGTTCTGGTTCCGTAACTTCTACTATGATGACAAGGGCACAAAAATCCTTGACGAAAACGGCGAATGGGATTTCAGCCGTCTTGACTGGGTCGTTTCCGAATGCTCTAAGCGCGGACTCTATGTTATTCTCGATCTCCACGGCGCACCCGGATATCAGAACAACAAGGATCACTGCGGCAAAATCGGCGACAGCGGCCTTTTCAAGCTGACTAAGCAGGCCGAGGAATGGAGAAAGCTCACAATAGAGCTTTGGGTTGCAATAGCCGAGCGCTTCAGCGGCAATCCCGCAGTCGCTATGTACGACCTGCTCAACGAGCCCAACTGCGACGTAAACTCATATCTTCAGAAGAACAACCTTGTCACAATCTCCGTCTACAACCGCCTCTACAAGGCCATACGCGAGGTTGACAAGGATCACATAATGACCATGGAAGGCATCTGGAGACTTTATAATCTCCCCGCGCCGTGGTTCATCGGCTGGACTAACGTTGTCTATCAGCTTCATTTCTATGACACAAGCAACTTCATGTACAGCCTTCTCGTCTTCTTTGCAAAGCTCTATCCCTACAATGTTCCGCTCTATGTCGGCGAGTTCAAGCCCATGGGCAGCGCCACATGGGATCACGTGCTCACGCTGTTCAACAGCTCAAACTTCAGCTGGACTATCTGGTCATATAAGGGCTGCGGCCACGGAGCAGACACCTCCGACTGGTATATCATCGGCAGCAAGCCGGGCTTCGAGCGCGCAGACATAAAGAACGACGATTTCGACACAATAGCCCGCAAATGGGGCGCGGCCGTCAGGAGCGAGGGCAACTACGTTGACACCGGTCTCTATGACATAGTCAAGGATTACATCTGATATCCGATATAACAGAATAATTACGGCAGCCGTTTCAAAAGCGAAGCGGCTGCTGTTTTTTGTTTTCTGCGGTGGAATCGGGGATATTAAATTGAGATTTGCAGGCGTAAATGCCGACAATAAACAGCTGTTGCAATATTACAAATCAGCACAATTGTGTAGGAGCAGATGATTTCCGCCCCGAATTCTGCATAAATTTATTTACATACACTTTGTAGGGACATCCCTTGCGGCTGTCCGATATCGGCAATATCCGATGCAAAGCTTCAACCGATATAACCTTACCCTCTACCATCGCGTCCTACTACAATCAAACTTTTATACTTCCCGCATTTCAGCATTTTCTTTTTATCCCAAAAAGTAAACGCCTGCAAAAGAAAAGCAAACTGTGCCCACAAAAAGGCAAGCAAGCATCGCTTAAAAGTAAGTCTTTTTGCGCCATGCTGCGAAAAAAGCGCTTGAAATGCGGGCGCATTCCTGCGCGCCTTTTTCTTGCCTGTCATCAAAAATCCAATATTTTTAAGTGCAAGCAGTTTTGCTGCGCAAAACCGATGTGTGCCTGCCTTTTTATGGGCTGCGCCCCGAGACCCCACAACGCCACGCCGCAGTATAAAGTTTGCGGCTAGCTCGGCACATTCGCCTGTAAACTCGCTTCCACTCAAACAATATGGGTTCGTGCGTCTTGCTTCGCAAGCCGTCCCCTCGCCTCTCAAAAGAGCTTTTAAACACTGCGGCGCGGCTATTGGAAGCTTAATTATCAAGATTAGTCGAGTCGCTAACTTTTATTTTGCAAAGGTTTGTTCTAATAAGATATAGAAGCTCTGATTTATCTATGTTTTTTATATATACCGATACATAAAACCCTGACCACGGAAAGCCATGGGCAGGGTTGATGTTATATTATACGGCGGAAAATCGGGCGACATTTATTCTATGGTTTTCAGCTTGCCCACTTGCTCAGGTGCTGATCAGTGCCCGAGAGCATGAACTGCGGATAATCCTCGTTCACGCCGGCATAGAAATCACCGTCGCAGGTCGCGAGCCAAAGGAAGAAGTTGCTGTAATCCGTGCCGTAAGATGCGGAGACATGGGGCGCACCCTTTATTATATAAGTATACTTCGGGAAGAGCGCGGTCGAGAGGTCGACACATCTGTCGGGCGACAGATACTCAGCCTTTGCGGGAACATAATCATCGCCGAGGGTCTCGCCGTACTTCGCGACAGTTGCATAGCCGGACATCTCATATGTCTCAAGCACGCCGTCGCCCGTGAAATCCGCGCTCTCATAGAGCGGAGCCATCGGCTTATCATAATGGGAAATAATCGCAACCTTGACGCCGTCGCGTATCATGTTTTCAATAAGCTCGGTGCGGTTTGTCATCATCTTCTGCAGGCGCTCGCCGTAAGCGAGGAAATCGGCGTGCTCCGCCGCGCTGTCGCCGAAAACGAAGTCGACTGCATTATTGTAATCCTGCGGCTGAACGAGTCCCCAAAGAACCGGCATATAGGCAAAATCCGGAATGAGCACGCGCTCATAGACCTCGTCTTTATAATTATCGACAATGTAGTCGGTAACCTTCTGAAGCAGCTTGAATGCGCCGACGCTGTTGAGCGTCTTCATGAATGCCGCCACAGCAGCGTTCGAGCCTGTAGCATCGGCGAGCAGGCCGGAGAAATAGTTATACATCGTATCTGCCTTGAGCTCGATCTTGCCGGTCAGAACATCGGAGGCGACCTGTGCACCGCAGAATGTCGAGGACATAAAGACGCAGCGGTCGACCTTGCTGTAGCCGTACTTTGTCAGATAAGCGACGGTCATTATGCCGCCCATGCTCGCGCAGAATATCGAGACCTTGTCGTGTCCCGACTCGGCTATAGCTCTGTCAACTGTAGCGGCGATATCGTCGGCGACTTTGTAAGGGTCGAGACGCCAGTCGTATGTAAACAGATATGTGTGGTTGGCGGGAAGATTCTCGGCACAGGCGCGGGTCATTCCGCGCTCGCTGTTAGAATCGAAGTTTTCCCAAATCTCAGGATAATTCTCCGCGCTCCCGGGATATTTCGCAACGCTGACATTGTACTTCGACTCGCCGTTTTCTTTCATCGCATAGCCGTCAAGCAGGTTTGCCGCATAGTCGATAACAGCCTGGAAGAAAGGATCGATATCCTTGGCTTTGACTGCACCGGAGATGCCCTTGTAAAGCATGGAGAGCAAATCGCCCAAATCAAACTCGAAGGCGTTGCGCTCATTTTCGGTGCCCTTGTCGATATAGAGCCCCATCATATCCATTCCCCTGACTATGACCACGGGGCAGTCGGTGCAGGTCGCGGGATCGTGCGCTTTCTCTGCCTGCGCTGCTGTGTCTGCGGTTTTCGCGCCCTGATACGCAAATGCCGGCGTCACAAAGCTCAGCAGAAGTGCAAAGGCGAGGAAAGCACTCAGAAGTTTTTTCATTGTTTTCATCCTTCGTTTCTTTTATATTTTCCCGAGGTCCCTGAAAACCGACCACGAGACTAATTCGATATTGTTCCTGCGCGCGGCCTCGAGAAGATCGCCGCTTTGAAGAAGTCTCAATTCATAGACGCGCTTCGTCCACTCGCCGGGCTTGTCGTCTATCGGATACGCAGGGTGCATGAAAATCTCAGTCACGCCGTCGATGCAGTTTTCGACAGCGTCAAGATAATATTTGCGCAAGGTGTCGTAATCTTTTATGCGATCCATCGACCACGGATTCGACACAAGGTCATCGAGCAGGCCGACTCCGCGCCGCTCACCCGCTCCAACAATAATTTTCTGGAAGCATTTTATCACACCGGGAGCTTCCCTGTCAATCTGTCTGGACAAAAATCCCGGAGTTTTCGGAAATCTGTAGGGCAAGGAATGTTCCGCGCAAAAATTATATGCATCAATATAGAAACGCCTGCCGTTTATGCCGTAGAGCGTGGCGCAATGGTTATCGGCATGGTCGACTTCAACGCCCCTTGAACTGATAAAATTATACTGCGCCTCAAGCTCCGCGCGGACATCGCGGCGGCGGGCGTGCAGGGCGAGCCCGACCTGACTCTCATAGAGTCCCATCCCCTTTTCACTGAGCGAGGGCGCGCCGCTGTTGCTCTGCCAGCGTTTTTTGCTGTCGTCGGTGTTTATAGTCAGATGCACGCCGACGGGATAGCCGCCGAGCCTTGCGAGTTCAGCGGCGTTGGCGGCATCCGGCGCGACGGTCATGAGCGAGGTCGAGGTTATCAGTTTGCCTCGCATGAGCTCGTCTATCGCCTTTGTCTGCTGCGGATTATAGCCGAAATCATCGGCGTTGATTATAAGATACTTAGACATTTGCTTTTAACTCTTTCCTCCTTTTAAAATTGCACCAGTCGTTTGACTCATCTTTGAAATGCAGGAACATGGTGAATATTGTTGCCACAGCCATGGCTATGAACGGGAACACGCAGAGCAGGAACCGCGACGCCATATCGGGATTCGAGCCGGGGTTCGCTCCGCTCTCGAAGCCGAACGCCACGCTGATAACTTTATAGCCGAGCGAGACATAAAGTCCGTTCAGGCGGTTCATGACGCCGACGAGACTTGTGAGCATTCCCTCGCGTTTTACGCCGTGGCGGGAATAGTCATCGTCGATTATCTTCGCGCCGATGCAGTCGATAGTGACAAGGCACCCGGCGACACCCATACCCATAACGCACATTATAGCGACCGCGACGGGCATTGTGTTTGCAAAGAACAGCGGGATGAATCCGACTGTCAGCACGGCGAATCCGAGCCTCCAGACATTCATGATACCCGCGCGTTTTACGACATTCGACCAGACTACTATGCCGACAAGCGCGACGCCGAACACCACGCCGAGCATGACAGTTGTCATGGAGCTTTCAAGCTTCAGAGTATACTGAACATAGAACGGGATCGCCTGAGAAATGAGCGAGAATGCGGCGGAATAGAGCGCGTTTGCAAAGCCGAATATCCAGAATTTGCTGTTAGTGATGAGGGCGAATATCGCCTTGAAGAGATCGGGCTTCTCGCCGTTTGCCGCTTCCGCTTCCTCTTCTTCGATATTCTCGTGGCAGCCGAAGGTCATGAACATAATGACCGCAAGGGCGATAACACCGTAGATGATCGCAGTGAGATTATAGCCTATCTTTGAAGTGACAACGGGAGTGAGCACGATGGAAATAACCATAGCGACAAGCTGGCATACCTGTCTTATAGCATTGGTCTTTGCTCTGAGCTCGTCGGTCTTGAAAAGAGTCGGAAACAGCGCGCCGTAGTTTGCGTTCATGAGCGAATCGAGCGTACCGGTGAGTATGTACATCAGCAGAATATAGAGATAAGCCTGACCGGAGTTCGACTGCACGCGCGCGGGCATATTATAGAACAGCACGAAGCAAAGAATCATCAGCGGAGTGCCGATAACGAGCCACGGTCTGCGCTTGCCCCACTTTGTATGCGTTCTGTCCGAAAGGAAGCCGTAGACGGGGTTATCGATGGCATCGACAAAGGTGTAGATAAACAGTATCTTCGCCATCTGATCGGTCGTGATGAGTCCGAGCTTCAGAACATAATATGCGGCGGCATAAGACTTCAGCATATTTATCGGAATCGATGTGCCGAGCATGCCGAAGCCGTAGCGGAACGGGGAAGTGCGTTTTCGGTTCAAAGTGTTTGAAGGTTCCATCAGTTATCCTCCTCTTCCTCTTTCTGAAAATATATCGGATTTGTGAGCGCGCGGACTGCGCCGAGTTTTCCGCACCCTATGATTGCCTTGACATAAGCGAAATTATCGTTTTTCGGCTCTATATCGATATCAAGATTTCCTCGCGCGAAGTGCTTTATCACGCGCTCTCCGCTGCCGGTGACAAGAACAAGCGTTTCTCCGCGGAGCTGTTCCGCGTGAAGATGGAGTTTTTTGTTTTTGTCATAACGAACAGCGTCGCCCATCATTGCATCGCCGCAGGTCAGAGTCAGGCGCGCGCCGTCAACCCCGCTCGAAACGAAGGAGTGCCCTGCGCGGATATTTTTTAGTATATCCTCGCGGCGGCGCGACGGCGAATATACGGCTGTTATCGGATTGCCGAGCTTCGCAAAATCCTTAGGACGATGGAAATCACTGCCGCCGACGGCAGGTATGCGTCTGCCCTCGCGCAGAAGCTGAGTCCACCACTTTATGCCGCGGATATTCGTCCCGCGCATTGGTCCGTTCCAAACCTCGATCATATCAAAATTCATGCTGTTCCATTTATACGGACAGAACGGGCATTTCGGATGGTTTACCGATATGACCGCGCCGAGCGAACGGGCATCGTTGATTATCTTTTCCATCTCTTCAGGCGTGTTTGCTATGAAGCTGTTTTCAAAGGGCGCTTTGGTTCCGAAGAAATTCATATGCCCTTTGTAGTGCGTCCATTCGACTGCGTAAACAAAAGTCAGCCCCGGGATATCCGGCAGGCAGAAATTATCGGCATAGTTATTGTGGTTTGCAAGCCCGACGAAATCGAGCCCGATATCGCGGGCGAGCTTCCCGACGGCTTCGGAATCGAGCGCGCCGTCGGAGGCTATAGTATGTATATGCAGGTCGCCGAAGAGCAGTTCGGGTTTGGCATTCGCGCTATCAGAAGACATACCTTTGGGCTCATCCTGTTTATAATTCTTCGACTCGGGATCGCCGGGTTTATGATATTCAAACCCGATATCATATGTGACCTCGACACCTGCGGGCACGACATGATACGCGCCGACGATTATAGACCACTCGCCCGACTCGGGTCTTTGCACAAGATAGCCGTTCGTGGACTTATCTTCGCCGACAAATATGCTCGGATGTGCGCTGCCAGACCAGCCGAGGAATCTCCTCTTTTCGTCCATGAGACCGAGGTCGATTATATTCTGCGGGTGTATCTCTCTGAGCAGACCTTTGGTGCCCTGCCAATAGGAATACGATACTGTGACGCGCGAGACGTTTTCGGGCACGGTGAACGGTATTGTATAATAGGTTCCCTCGCGGGACTTTTCAACGAAATGTTTAAGCCGAGGCATTTTGTGCAAACTCCATAAAAATTATGTTGTATTTATTATAAAACAGTATATATTGTTTTTCTTGCTATTTTTTAATGTTAATGAGCGTTTTTTTAAATTTTATATCCTTACAGTCAATATAAGTTCTTGAAATCGGTGATAAAGTGTGTTATTTTTAAGAAAGCACCAATCAAAGGAGTGAAAATATACGGACAGGCTGAACATTATCGACTACAGGACGAATCCGATTATAAGCAAATATTCCGTGTCATTTCACCTTTGGGGTTCGGAGGGCACGACGGAGCACGGACACAACTACTATGAGATTTTTCTTGTAACGGACGGGCGCGTCTGCCACGAGATAAACGGCAAGATTTCCGAGATAAGCAAAGGCACTTTATGCATGATATGCCCCGGCGACATTCATCAGCTGCGCCGCATCGAGAATTTTTCGAGCATACACATGAACATCTGCATCTCGCCGAAAAAGTTTGAAGAAATCTGCTCGGCTCTCGGGATAGATCCCGAAGCGTTCGAGTCGCAGAAACCGCTGACGGCTGCGCTCTCGACCGAGGAGCAGGCATACTTTTCTTCGCGTGCAAGTCTCATAAACAGGCTCATCGGCGACGGATACGAAAAAGCGGCGAGCGTAATATGCTCGACCGCATCGGATTTTATCTCGATAATAAACAGCTCGAAGCTCACGCAGAAAATTGACTGCCCCGAGTGGTTTGAAAACATGCTCGAAAAGATACGCTCGCCGGAATACATGACATGCTGCGCGGCGGACGTATATGAAATGAGCAATTTTTCGCCGCCCGTTGTTATCGAAGCGTTCAGAAAATACACGGGCAAGACGGTTTCGGCATATCTCAGGGACACAAAATGCAAATATGCCTGCCTGCTGCTCAGCGGAACCAAGATGACAACGCTTGAAATATCCATGCAGCTCGGCTACTACAGCCTGAGCCACTTCAATCGGGTTTTCAAAAGCTACTCCGGCTTCTCCCCCGCCGCATACAGGCGCGAATATCAAAAATGAAAGCATCCGCACAAAAAAGTACGGATGCTTAAATTTATTCCCGACCTGCCATTTTCAGCAGATCGTCCTGAGTTATGACCGGGATGCCGAGGTCGGTCGCTTTTTGCAGCTTGCTTCCGGCTTCCTCGCCCGCGACAACATACGAAGTCTTTTTCGAGACTGACGACGACGCTTTGCCGCCGAGGTTTTCGATTATCTCAGTCGCTTCTTTTCTCGAAAGCGTCGGCAGAGTGCCCGTAAGGACGAAAGTCAGACCTGCGAAGCGCTGGTCGTCGCTCTTTTCTTTGAGCGACTTCATATTGACTCCCGCCGCTTTGAGCCGTTCTATTAAATCGGCTGTCTGAGTCATGGAGAAAAATTCCGCCGCGCTCTTTGCCATTATTCCGCCGAAGCCGTCTATTTCGGCTATCTCCTCTTCGGACGCGGCGATTATAGAATCAATATCGCCGAAATGCTCGGAGAGAAGCTTCGCCGCTTTCTGACCGATATGGCGTATGCCCAGAGCGAACAGCAGGCGCGAAAGGTCATTTTGCTTTGAGCGTTCGATAGCCTCGACGAGATTTTTTGCCGACCTTTCCTGATGTCCTTCGAGCATCATTATCTCGCCTGCGGTTATGTCATAGATATCGGCGACATTTGATATCAGATTTTCGGAGATAAACTTTTCGACGAGGGCGTCGCCGAGTCCCTCGATATCCATGGCATCGCGCGAACAGAAATGGATAACATTGCGCAGCAGCTGAGCCGGGCACTCGGGATTGACACAGCGGACAGCCGCCTCGCCCTCTTCGCGGATAACGGGAGCGGAGCAGGACGGGCAGATTGACGGCAGGATATACGGCACGGAATTTTCCGCGTGCGACACGACGCGCACGACCTCGGGGATTATATCGCCCGCTTTTCTTATGGCGACTTCGTCGCCGATGCGGATATCCTTTTCTGTTATGAAATCCTGATTATGAAGCGTTGCGCGGCTGACGGTTGAACCCGCGAGAAGAACAGGTTCAAAAACGGCAGTCGGAGTGAGCACACCCGTGCGCCCGACGCCGATCTCTATATCAACGAGCTTCGTTGTCTTTTCTTCGGGCGGATATTTGAAAGCCACCGCCCATTTGGGGAACTTCGAGGTACTGCCGAGGCGTTCGCGCTGGGCAAAATCATCGACTTTTATAACCGCGCCGTCGATATCATATTCGAGTCCCGAGCGTATCTCGCCGATGCGCTTGAGCTCGGAAATAACATCGGTTATATTATCAAACCGAGTATAGAACGGAATGGTATGAAAACCCTGTTCGCGCAGGAAATCGAGCGACTGCTTATGCGAGCTGAGTTGTGCACCCTCTATCTGCTGGACATTGAAAACGAAGATATCAAGTCCCCTGCCTGCGGTCACTTTTGAATCTTTCTGTCTGAGCGAACCCGCGGCGGCGTTGCGCGGGTTTTTAAAGGGCTTTTCGCCGTCGAGCTCCTGCCTTGTGACGAGAGAGGCGAAGACCGACTTGGGCATATACACCTCGCCTCTGACTTCGAGGAAAGGCAGCGGAGTTTTTATTTTCAGCGGAATCGAGCGCACGGTGCGCAGGTTTGCGGTAACATCCTCGCCGACATCGCCGTCGCCGCGGGTCGAGCCGCGGGTCAGCACGCCGTTTGTATATTCGAGCGAGACGGAAAGTCCGTCGATCTTCGGCTCGACGACATAGTGAACATCCCGCTCGGTCTCTCTGACCCGGCGGTCGAATTCCTCTATCTCCGCGAAGCTGAACGCATCTTGGAGACTCTCCATACGCACGCGGTGTTCGACCTTTGAGAACAGATTTTCCGCGCTGCCGCCGACGCGCACGGTCGGGGAATCCGGGGTCACAAGATCCGGATATTTATCCTCTATCGCCTTGAGCTCACGCTGGAGCATATCATATTCGTAGTCCTCTATCTCGGGGTCGTCGTCGACATAATATTTTCTGCTGTAATAATTGAGCTTATCTCTGAGCTCCTGCGCGCGTTTTGCGCTCTGCTCTTTGTCGGTCAAAAGGGATTCCTCCTTTTAAGCTTCCTTTTTCTCTGCGGTTATTATACCACAACTTGAATACATCTAACAACAATTTATTTCACTGCCGCTGCGGAATATCTATTGTCACGGCGGTCTGCGGGACAGTGCCGACGACGATATTCTCAGCTATGCAATACTCATCCGAAAAATTCGCCGCGCCCTCGTTCCCGCCGAGAAAGACATAGACGGAGCACTCGACCTTCAACATAACTCTGTGACGGGTCTGGTTTATACCCGCAGAAGTAAATTCGTCAGTTATCTGCGCCTCTGCACCGCCCGTCATGCGAACGGTTACGGGTATCTCGGGTCCCATACCCGCAAAGACTTCGGAGCCGGTTACAGCACCGAGCGGTATTTTCACAACAAATTTTGCATTTTCTTCGAGCGCTTCATCGACGGCGCGGACAAGGCGGGATTTGAACAAATTGACGGAGGCGGCATCGAGCGACATTGAACCTATCTTTCCGTCGTTCGAGCCGACGCTGACAAGCGCGGAGCACTCCTCCGGGTTTTCGGATATAAATTTTTCTATGCTCTCGCCGACCGTGCGCACGGCAAGGCTCTTGGCACGGGTCATGGCGATATTGCGAACCGCCGGACGAAGCCGCGCATCGACAACGAGCACAAGGCAGACAGCAAGCGTAAAAGCGCACAGAGCCCTGAACGCCCCGCGCGGCAGAGTGCGAATATTGAATCGGCGCATCCGGCGCATAAAAACACCCCCGCAACAGTTTATGCAGGGGCGACCGAATTTGTTATTGTTTTATTTTGAAGCCCTGACAACGGACACGCCGGTATCTATAGATTCGGGACCCGTTGAATTGCCTTTGAGAGCCGCGAGCGCCTGCGCCATGCCGAGATATCCCATGGTATAGGGGTTCTGCACCATGACCGCTTTAAGACTTCCGTCGTTTATCAGCGACTCGATAGTGTTTGAAGTATCGAAGCCGATGCCGATTATCTTCTTGCCGGAATCTTTGATAGCGTTGCCCACGCCGACGGTCGAGCCCTCGTTGGTGCCGTAAAGTCCGACGAGGTCGGAGTTGCCGGTTATAAAGCCGGTTGCCGCCTCCTGCGAGGATGCGAAGTTGCCGTCCTTATATTCGGTAGTGAGCAGAGTGAACTTGCCGTCCTTGGTTATCGCCTCGCGGAAGCCCTTTTCGCGGTTCATGCTCGAATTTGTCGCGGTGTTGACGCCGATTATGCCTATCTTGCCGCTCGTTATGCCCGCATTTTTGAGCTCTTCGAGCATGGTCTCGCCCGCTATCATGCCTGCATTGTAGTTATCGGTCGAGAGAGTTGTGACCGCAGGCTCGTTTGCGGGAGAATCGACATAGATTATCTTGACTCCCTTGTCCTTTGCGTTTTTGACAGTCTGCGAAATTGCCGAGGGGTCGTTTGCGGCGAGCATTATCAGGCTCGCGCCGTCGGCAATGGCGTTGTTGACCGCCTCGATCTGCTTGGCGTTGTCTTTGACATCGGGGGCATCCCATTTATAAGTGATGCCGAGCTGCTTTGCCATATCCGACGCGCCCTTGTCGACCGAGACCCAGTGCTGATCCATCTTGTCGATAGTGATGAGATATACTTTGTACTTTGCGTTGGCGGCGCTCTCGGTCATGCCCTGTGCCGTGTTGTTACCCTCGCCGCTTCTGCTGCACGCCGCAAAGGCGGTCAGAATCAGCAGCGCCGACATAATAACTGCGAGTATCTTTTTCATACTGTCCTCCGTTTATTCTCTTTTTTCTCTGCCGCCGCCGAGCTTGAGCCCTTTGGCGGCATTTGTGTTGAGCCGCTTGCCTCCGTGGACGATTCTGTCTATAAGCACGGAGATTATGACGACTATGCCGATGACTATATTGCGAAGCGCGAGAGGCGCGCCTGCGAACTGGAGACCGTTATTGAGCACGCCCCAGATAAACGCACCTATGACGGTACCGAGGAGCATACCCTGTCCGCCCATGGTGCTGACTCCGCCGATAACGGACGCGGCGACGGCGTTGAGCTCATAGTTAGAGCCCGCGTCCATGCTGCCCATGCCGCTCTGCGCGGTGAGTATCAGGCCGACAACGCCGGCGAGGAAAGAAGATATGACATAAACTTTCGTCTGCGCCGAGGCGACATTGACTCCGGACAGGCGCGCTGCCTCATAGTTCGAGCCGAGGGCATAGACATGCCTGCCGAGTGCCGTCTTTGAAAGAATGAACGCGAAGAAAGCGAAAAGCACTATCGCTATCCAGATCGGGGTATATATCCCGAGGAAGCGGCCGTAATAGAAGAAATTCTTGAAGGCGTCGGAATATATGCCGTTGGTGTTCATGTTGCCGTTGACAATCTGCGCGACACCGCGGGCGATTATCATAGTACCGAGAGTCGCTATGAACGCCGGAAGCTTTGCAACAGAGATAAGAAGTCCGTTTACAAGACCAATTGCAAGACAACAAATAATAGTTATGAGCACGGTTAAAATCGGGTTCATATTGAATTTTGTCATCAGTGTCGCGCTTATCATGCACGACATTCCCGCGACCGAGCCTATTGAGAGGTCGATTCCGGCGGTTATGAGGACGAACGACTGACCGACGCCGATTATCAATATCGGCGCCACCTGGCGCAGAAGGTTCGTTATATTGGTTGCGGAGAAGAACAGCGGATTTATCAGCGCAAAGACGATTATCATGACTATCAGCGCCGCAAAGACCGAGAGCACCTGTCCCATTCCCCTTGCGGAAAGTATTTTTTTGAACATTCAGCTCACCTCCGTGCGGAACTTTGTTGCAAGCTCCATTATTTTTTCCTGCGTGGCCTCATCGCGGCTGAGTTCGCCCGTGATGCGCCCGGAACACATGACGATTATCCTATCGCTCATGCCGAGCACCTCGGGCAGCTCAGACGAGACGAACATAACGCCGATACCGCTCCTTTTGAGCTTGTTCATCAGGTTATATATCTCGACCTTGGCGGCAACATCGATGCCGCGCGTCGGCTCATCGAAAATTATTACTTTGGCGTCGCGCATGAGCCATTTGCCGACGACTATCTTCTGCTGATTGCCGCCCGAAAGATTCTTTACCTCGCTTTTTATTGACGGCGTTTTTATTTTCAGCTCTTTCACGGCGCGATTAGCCATATCCCGCTCGCGCTTTGCGCTGAGCACTCCGACGGGGTTCGAGAGCGTATCTAGATTAGCTATAGCGATATTCTCGCTGACATCGAGCTCGACCAAAAGGCCGTCCTTTTTCCTGTCCTCCGGCGCGCAGACTATGCCCGCCTTGACAGCATCGCGCGGGCTTTTGAGCTTCACGCTCTTGTCGTAGACGACAACTTCGCCCGCCGTTATTTTATCCGCGCCGAACAGCGCCCTGACAAGTTCCGTTCGCCCCGCGCCGACAAGGCCGGCGAAGCCGAGTATCTCGCCGGAATAGAGATCGAACGAAATATTCTGAACCTCGGAAGTGGATATTCCCTTGACCTCCATGATTTTTTTGCCGCGCTCGGTCTGCTCGTGCGGATATTTTTCGGTTATCTCGCGCCCGACCATGAGGGCGATTATCTCGCCTATAGACAAATCTTTGAAATCGGCGGTCTTTATATATTTTCCGTCGCGCATGACAGTGACTCTGTCGACGATATTTTCGAGCTCTTCAAGGCGGTGAGAGATATAAATTATGCCCTTGCCCATATTTTTGAGCTCGTTTATTATTCTGAAAAGCTCCTGTGTCTCGCGCTCGGTCAGCGCCGAGCTCGGCTCGTCCATGATTATAATATCGGCGTTTGTCGAGAGAGCCTTTGCAATCTCGACCATCTGCTGTTTTGACACGGAGAGCTTGCCGACTTCGGTATCGGGTTCGATATTGAGGCTCAGTTCTTTGAGAAGCTTTGACGCGCGGGCGTTCTGTTCTTTGAAATCGACCATGCCGCCCTTTTTGAGCTCCCTGCCGAGAAAGATGTTCTCCGCCACGGTCAGGTGGCGGCACATATTGAGCTCCTGATGGATAACGGCGATGCCGAGTTCAGACGCCTGGGCGACGGTAGAATACTCCTGCGTTTTGCCGCGTATCTTCACTTCGCCCTCGTCTTTTTGATATATTCCGCCGATTATTTTCATCAGCGTGGATTTTCCCGCTCCGTTTTCGCCGAGCAGCGCATGCACCTCGCCCGCCCGAAGCTCGAAATCGACTTTGTCGAGTGCGACGACTCCGGGAAAGAACTTCGATATTCCCTTCATCTGCACAAGATATTCTTCCATTTTTCTTCCTCCCGTGCGGATTTGAAATCCGCAAATAAGGTAAAGTCGGTGTTTATTGTTGCCTGTGCGAGCGCAATTATTAAAGCGGGCGCAAAATTTTCAGAATAATTAAATTGTCATAAATTGAGAGCAAATATAACGACAAAAATATAGATTATGGCGCTTTATATACTTGTCTGCCGGCAAAAAGAGTGGTATAATAATTATGTCTGTAAAACCAGCCATACTATTTCCGTCTGGAGGTAAAAATATGTCATACGATGTAGCAATTATCGGTGCAGGCGTCAGCGGCGCAATGGTCGCGAGAGAGCTGAGCCGATATAACATCAAGGTCGCATTGGTTGAAAAATGCAGCGACATGGCGATGGGCACAACAAAGGCCAACAGCGCTATTGTCCACGCAGGCTTCGACGCAATGCCCGGCACCCTCAAAGCGAGACTCAACGTTGAGGGCACTGCCGCAATGCCCGGTCTGTGTGAGACGCTTCATGTCCCGTTCAAGCCCATCGGCTCATATGTTGTCGCTTTCTCGAACGAGGAAGTTGAGACTCTTGAAGAGCTCAAGGCAAGAGGCGAAGAGAACGGAGTTCCCGGACTCGAGATTCTCGACAAAGAGGCTATTCACCGCGAAGAGCCGAACCTCAGCGACGAGGCAGTCGCCGCGCTCTACGCTCCGACCGCCGGAATCGTCTGCCCCTATGAGCTGACGATAGCGACAGTTGAGAACGCAGTCATGAACGGCGTCGAGTTCTTCCGCAATTTTGATGTTACGGCTATTGAAAAGAACGCGCAGGGCAACTTCGTCCTCAAGTCCGACGCAGGCGAGATCGAAGCCGAATATGTCGTCAACGCCGCCGGCGTTTTCTGCGACAAGGTAGCTTCTCTCATCGGCGACGATTCAATAACCATTATTCCCCGTAAGGGCGAATATATGCTCATGGACAGAGCAGTCGGCGACAAGGTAAAGCACACGATATTCCAGTGTCCTTCAAAGATGGGCAAGGGTGTTCTTGTCACCCCGACCGTTGACGGCAACCTGCTCGTAGGTCCGAGCGCAGTCGACATAGACGAAAAGGACGACTGCTCGACCACCGCAGACGGCACGAACGGCGTTTTCAAGACCGCTCTGAGATCCGTTCCGTCGCTCTCGACCCGCGACGTCATCACTTCGTTTGCAGGCATCCGCGCCCACAGCACCGGCGACGATTTCATCATTGCCCCCAGCGAGAAGGACGCGAAGTTCATAAACGTTGCCGGCATCGAGTCGCCCGGTCTCTCCTCCGCTCCCGCTATCGGTCTTTATGTCTGCGACATGATCCTGCAGGACAAGGGCAAAGTCAGCGAGAAGGCGGACTTCATCCCCGGCAGACCCGCTCCCGTGCGTTTCCGCCACATGAGCGCGGAAGAGCGCAAGGCACTTGTTGAAAAGAACAGCGCATACGGCAGAGTTATCTGCCGCTGCGAGACTATAACCGAGGGCGAGATTCTCGACGCTATCCACGCGCCCGCAGGCGCCATCGACGTTGACGGCGTAAAGCGCCGCACGAGAGCCGGAATGGGTCGCTGCCAGGGCGGCTTCTGCGGTTCAAAGGTAGTCGAGATACTTGCAAGAGAGCTTGGTCAGGAGCTTGATGAAATCACAAAATGCGGCGGAGAGTCAAAGATCCTCTTCGGCAGGACTAAGTGATCTGCGAACTTTCGCAGCATGAAAGGATGAATACTAATGCTTAAATATGATCTTGCCGTTATCGGCGGAGGTCCCGCAGGCATGGCCGCTGCGCTCAAGGCGCGCGAAAGCGGCGTTGAAAAGATAATCATACTCGAGCGCGCAGAGACTCTCGGCGGTATCCTTGAGCAGTGCATACACACCGGCTTCGGTCTGCACTACTTCGGCGAGGAGCTTTCGGGTCCCGAATACGCCGCGCGTTTCATCGAGCTTGTTGAGGACACCGACATTGTCGTAAAGACAGACACGATGGTGCTCTCCATTTCCGACGACAACGTCGTCACCGCAGTCAACAAAGAGGACGGTCTTATTGAGATCGACGCTACCGCAGTCATTCTTGCAATGGGCTGCCGCGAGCGTCCGAGAGGCGCGCTCAACATCGCGGGCACCCGCTGCGCAGGTGTTCTCTCCGCAGGTACTGCGCAGAAATATGTCAACATTGACGGCTATATGCCCGGCAAAGAAGTCGTTATCCTCGGCTCGGGTGATATCGGTCTTATCATGGCGCGCCGCATGACCCTTGAGGGTGCGCACGTCAAGATGGTCTGCGAGCTGATGCCCTATTCGAGCGGACTGACGAGAAACATCGTACAGTGCCTCAACGACTTCGACATCCCGCTCAAATTGAGCACCACGGTTATCGACATCCACGGCAAGGAGCGCCTTGAGGGTGTCACCATTGCAAAGGTCGACGAGAACCGCCGCCCGATTCCCGGCACGGAGGAATATGTTCCCTGCGACACGCTCATGCTTTCCGTCGGTCTTATCCCCGAGAACGAGCTGAGCAAGAACATGGGCATCGAATTCGACCGCGTCACCGGCGGCCCGGTAGTTGATGAATACAGAGAGACTACTCACCCCGGCGTTTTCGCCTGCGGCAACGTGCTGCACGTTCACGATCTTGTTGACTTCGTTACCCTTGAGAGCCAGACGGCCGGCGAAGGCGCAGCGAGATACATAAAGAACGGTGGAAACAAGGAGAAGAAATACGTCAAGACCAGAGGCATCAACGGCGTGCGCTACATCGTACCGCAGAAGATAGCCCTCGGCGAGGACGAGGATGTCAAGCTCTTCTTCAGAGTCGGCGACGTTCACAAGAATGCCAAGGTCGTTGTCACCTACAACGGCGAGACGCTCATCAGTAAGAAGCGCCCGAGACTCGCTCCCGGCGAGATGGAGAACGTCATCATCAAGAGCGATATGCTCAAGAACTTTGATGAGAACGGCATAATCGAAATTCAGGTGGAGGAATAATCATGGTAAAAGATATTATTTGTGTCGCCTGCCCCATGGGCTGCCAGATCTCCGTTGAGCTCAACGACGACGGAGAGATCCTCAGCGTTACCGGCAACACCTGCAAGCGCGGCGACGCCTATGCGAGAACCGAGTGCACCCACCCCGAGAGAAGCCTGACGACAACTGTCAAGGTCAGCGGCGGCGTTCACCCCGTTGTTCCCGTCAAGTCCGCAAAGGCTGTTCCGAAGGACAAGGTCAAGGACTGCGTCAAGGAGATAGCAAAGCTTGAGATCAAGGCTCCGGTCAAGATCGGCGATGTTGTCTGTGCGAACATACTCGGCACCGGCGTTGATATCGTTGCGACGAACATCTGCCCCGAGGCGTAAAAGGCATAAAAAAATAAATCGAGCATCCGCAGAACGAAATTTTCTGCGGATGCTTTTTTGCGGATGTTTTTAAAATTATATGCTGTCAGCTCTTGAAATAGCTTTCAAGGACATCGGACGGATGCTGCCCTCCCGCGAGCTTTTCGAGCACAGCATCGGAATAAATATAAGATGTTTTCGCCGACTTTACCGAATCTAGGGCAATTTCATTGCCGCTGATTTCAAAATAATATTTATCCCTGCCGTTGTCGTCGCTGAGAACAAGGCGGTTGTCCTTTTCTTCGTAAGTGCCGGTCGAGCAGTCACTCATGCCGCTCCTGTACATGGAATAACTGCTGTCTGCGGGCGACAGGACGATTTCGACATAGTCTTTTTGACCGTCGTGCTCGTTCTTGCCGATGTAAGTTATAACATCGGTACGGATAGACTCGGGCGCGAAAAGAGCCTTATTTTTTAAGCACTTATCAGTCTTTTCGGAATCCGCAGAATAGCAGAACTCCCGCACGGAATCGGACTTTTTGGCGAGAAATTCGAGACCGTCTTTTTGTTTTTTGAATGTAAATTTGCTCTGCGAGCCGGAATTTTTCGCGGTAAGTATCAGATAATCGTCATCCTCCTCGTAAGTGCCGCTCAGGGCGGCGGAGAACCGATATGACTGCATGAAATTGAAGGTCTTATCCTTTCTGTTTAGCACAAGACCCGCATAGTCGTTATCCGACTTGCAGCCGAAGGACGCCACGCCGTTTTCATCAACGGAGGCTCTGACTATATCCGCAGAGCCGTCCGCGCTGTTTCCGGGAAAAAAGTGCGCCAAGAGTGCCGCGCACACGGCAACAACAGCAACAACGCCTATACAGATAATACGTTTGACCGAGCTTTTCATACTGCATCTCCTCTCATGTTAAAATAAAAAATACCGCAGAGAGCCTGCGGTACTTTAAATTACTCCTCGAACAAATCGAGTATCATCTCTTTCGGGCGCGCTCCGACGGCGCGGTTGACCAGCTCGCCGTCCTCAAACACGAGCAGAGTGGGTATACTCATAACATCGAACTTTGACGCGAGTTCCGGCTCCTCATCGACATTGACCTTGCCGACCTTTTTGTCGGGATTTTCGGCGGCTATCTCGTCAACTATCGGCGAGACCATGCGGCACGGACCGCACCACGACGCCCAAAAATCGAGCAGGACGGGTTTATCGCTCTGAAGCACTTCTTTATCAAAATTATCTTTTGTAACAGTTATAACTGACATTTCATATTCTTCCTTTCTCTTCACTTCGCCGGATATCCTTCGGCATTATTTAGAATAACAGATTTTCAAAAAATATTCAAGCAAAGTGATGATTCGTTCACACAAGTTTAAAATATTGGGTGTACTATATAGCCTGTGAAAGGTTGATCAATTGACTTTCAATGTGTATTCTGTTAATATCAGTATATAATAAGATCATCTTACGGGAGGTCATAAAATGAGAAATGTTATAAGGATAAACGACGGCTGGCTCTTCACGCTCGACGGGAAGACCGAGACCGTCAATCTGCCGCACACATGGAACGCCTTTGACGGTCAGGACGGCACAAACGGATATCTTCGCACAAAGGCGACATATTCCAAAGAGCTGCCGAAATCGGACAAGAAAACGTTCCTCGAATGCCGAGGAGTCAACTCAAAGGCGGAAGTCAGAGTCAACAACGAGCTTGTCGCAGTCCACGAGGGCGGATATTCCGCATTCAGAGTCGATATCTCCGACTACATCAGATACGGCTGCCGCGTTGACATAACTGCCGACAACTCGCCGGACGAGTCCGTCTACCCGACGATGGCGGACTTCACATTCTACGGCGGCGTTTATCGCGATGTCAATCTTATCGAAGTCCCGGACTGCAGATTCACCATGAACGACTACGGCTCGGACGGAATATACATCACCCCGCGCCGCGTCGGCGAGGACGGCTGGGAGCTGAGCATAAAGGCGCTTATTGACAACGCCGACTGCTCGCACAAGGCTCGCTTCACACTCATCGATGCCGACGGCAACGAGAAGGCTTCAACAATAGCGGATCTTCGCCCGATAATCAGCGCGAAGCTGCCCGTTGAAGACCCGGTGCTCTGGAACGGCAGGAAGAATCCATATCTCTACACCGTCAGATGCGAGATTTTTGACAGCACAACACAAGAAGTCACGGACAACATCGATATCAGAACCGGACTCAGAGAATATCATATCGACAGCCACAAGGGCTTCTTCTTAAACGGCGAGCACATCAAGCTCCAGGGCGTCTCCCGCCACCAGGACAGAGAGAACATGGGCAATGCCATAACCGAGAAGCAGCACGCGGAGGATGTCAAGATAATCCTCGATGTCGGCGCGAATTCGGTGCGCCTCGCCCACTATCAGCAGAACAGCTATTTCTATGATCTCTGCGACGAGAGCGGACTGCTCGTCTGGGCGGAAGTGCCGGTTATCTCCCGTTTCAGCCCCAAGCGCAACGAAAACGCGGAGCAGCAGCTCGTCGAGCTCATCAAGCAGAACTACAACCACCCATCGATATTCTGCTGGGGCATCGAGAACGAAATCACAATAGCCGGAAGCGCAAACAAGAAGCTTATAACATTCCTCAAGCATATGCACAAGGTTGCAAGACACCTTGACCCGACGAGATACACGACCTGCGCCCAGCTGACCATGTGCCCGGTGAACTCACCGCTCAACCACATCACCGATATCATCGGCTACAACCACTACTACGGCTGGTACATGGGCTCGTGCGACGAGATAAACAACTGGCTCGACGAGTGGCACAGAGAGAACCCCGAGGGCAAGCTCTGCCTTTCGGAATACGGCGCGGAAGGCATCACGAAATACCACTCCGACTCCCCTGTTCAGGGCGACTACAGCGAGGACTATCAGGCTATCTACCATGAGCACTATATCAAATCGATAAACGAGCGCGACTGGCTCTGGGGCTCATATGTCTGGAACATGTTTGACTTCGGCTCCGCATCGAGAAACGAGGGCGGCGTCAGAGGCAGAAACAACAAGGGTCTTGTGACATTCGACCGCAAGACGAAGAAAGACGCGTTCTGGCTCTACAAGGCATACTGGAGCGACAAGAAGTTCGTTCACATCACCGGCGAAAGATACGTCAACAGACCCGCCGGAAAGAGCACGATAAAAGTCTACTCCAACTGCCCGGAGGTAACGCTCGAAGTAAACGGCAAGACCTACACGAAGAAAGCGGACAGAGTGTTCATCTTCGACGATGTTGAGCTTAAGCTCGGCGAAAATGTTATCAAAGCCCGCGGCGGCAAGGTTCGCCCGTCGCACACGATAACGGTAAACGGCATCGAAAAAGCCACGGACGAATACAAAATGCCCGCAGAATACTCCTCATTCGTGCGCAACTGGTTCGTTGCGGCGGACAGCGAGGGCGACCCGAACAAGCTCTCGGTCGAGGACAGCATGGGTGAAGTTCTCAGCAACGGCGAGGTCAACAAGATAATCAAAAACGCCGCCGGAGACTTTGCGGCAAAGGCTGTTTCAAGTCCCCTGCTCAAACCCATCTACCCGGTGAAGGTCAAGACTATGATCAAGCTTGCCGGAAAGCTCGGCGTCGATGAAAAGATGCTCTCGCTCGCGGGCGGATTCCTGCAGACGATAGACAAGAACTGATAAGGCGCAAAAATACCGCTGAAGATAAAACTTCAGCGGTATTTTTATTTTGTTCAGTTATATTTGTCGGTGTCCTCGTTGAGATCCTCGTCGTCTGGATCGTCGGGGTCAATCGGCTTTGAGGCTTCGTCATCAGGATCGTCGGAATTCGGCTTTCCCTTTCCCGAGACGCTGAATGCAGTTCCGCAGCAGAGTCCGATGCTTATGCCGAGGCACATCCACATGGGGATATTATCCGTCGCCACGCCCATCATAAGCCCGATTGCAAGACCCAGCGCAAGGCCTATACCGACGCTACCTCCGCTTTTGCCGTCAAATGTTTTCTTGTTTTTGCTCTCTTTCATCAGACGGTCGCCGCCTCTTTTGCCGGAGCTTTTTCGGCTTTCTTCACGGGGAAGATGTTGGTGAAGTTGAGCAGGAAGAGCAGGACATATGCCGCCTGCATCGGGATATTCTCAATAATCGCGCTCTTGCCTACAGTCAGCAGGAGAACGAGCATTGTGAGAAGTATCGCGCAGAAAACGATAAGACCGACCAGGAAGCGACCCTTGAGCTCTCTCGCTTTATTTATAAGCAGGAGCACCATGGGAGCGGCGCAGCAGAACGCAAACAGAAGCGCCCCTGTCCAATGCGCCATGCAGCGCGCGGAATCGAGATGAATCTCCTCGCCCATTGACGGGCAATTTATAGTAACATAAATTGCGGCGCTGCCGATCGAGCCGAGAATAACGCCCGCTCGGCTGTGATAACCGAACTTGCGATAGGCATAGAGCGTGTTGGTGAACACGGTTGCCGAAGCGATAACGCCCCAGCCTCTGAAATGCCACGGGAAGTCGAGACCTATCATGCTCGCGGTGATAAACTTTACCTTTTCGATGAAGGGCTGGTCGCCGAAAAAGCCGTACCACGTGACATAGACGCAACCGAAAATAACGCCGAAGAGGCAGAATATTTTCATCGCCTTGCCGGGCTCCTTGCCGTAGAGCAGGACTTTTATGTAGACGATGAACATTGCAAGGCAGATGCACGAGACTGCTACCCAGATGGGATAGAGCCACTCGTGACCCATCATACCGCTGATGTTGGCATGAGTGATGCCGTCAACGGTACGTTCCTCTACCGTTGCGTAGTTGACGAGCACTATCTTGCGCATGAACGCTATCATCCACACCGCATAGGCGGCAATGATGGCAATCCACATTGCGGCATACGCCTTAAAGCTCGGCTGTTTTTTCACTTTTGACATTGTTACACCCCTTGTTACCCTGCAACACCCAAAACTTTACAAGCCTTGCGTCGTCTGATTGCGTTTAACTGCGTCCTCAAACTTGACAGGCGGCAGCCTGCCTGCGTTTTCATCCTTGTTTAACACAATCATACTTGCAACCAGATGTAAACTTTTAGATGTTGCAGGGTACTTCGATAAATTTTTATCGTTTTAATTATAACTGCTTTGGGGAATGTTTGTCAATAGTTTATTCTTTGTCTAAAATATAAGAGACTTCTTTATAGGGTTTTCCGTCTTTGAAATAGATTCTCGGCACACGGCGGGCAACTCCGCAGACGAACTCATAGTTGAAGCTCGCCGACATATCGCCTATCTCCTCGGCGCTTATCGTGCAGCCGTTGTCGCTGCCCATGAGAATGACTTCGTCCTCGATATTCAGCTCACCCTCGATATCGGTTACGTCTATCATGAACTGATCCATGCACACTCTGCCGATTATCGGCGCGAACTGACCGTTGACTATCACTCTGCCCTTTGAAGAGAGGGCGCGCGGATAACCGTCGGCATAGCCCACGGGGATAGTCGCGATGCGGGTCTCCCTGTGAGTCACAAAAGTGTGGCCGTAGCTGACTCCGCAGCCGGCAGGGACAGTTTTGAGATTGACTATCTTTGTACGAAGCTCCATTGCGGGAATGAGATCAACGCTCGATTTGTCGACCTCTTCCGAGGGATAAAGCCCGTAGAGAGAGATTCCGAAGCGCACCATATCATAGTGCTTTTCGAGTTCTTCGACTGCCGCCGAGTTGCTCAGATGCTTTATCGGTATATTTATACCAGCCTTTTCGAGCTTATCTATAAACAGATCGAAGCGCTCCGACTGGAGAAACGCCGTTGTTTTCACAAGCTCATCGGCGCGGGCGTAGTGGCTGAAAATACCCTCAAGGACGAGATTCGGGAGCTTGACTATCTTCTTTATCTGCTCGACGCTCTCGTCGTTATCCTGAAATCCGACACGCGACATACCGGTGTCGAGTCCGATATGGAACCGAATGGTCTTTCCGAGGGCAACCGCCCTATCCGACAGGCGCTTTGCCATATCATAGGTATAGATATTCTGTGTTATATCATAGTTTATCAGCAAATCGTCCTGCGAGGGCGAGGTATAGCCGAGAATGAGAATAGGCTTTTTTATACCTGCGCGGCGAAGCTCGACCGCCTCTTCAATGACGGCGACGCCGAAATAATCGACCTCGCTCTCAAGCTGATGCGCAAGCTCGACCGCGCCGTGACCGTAGCCGTCCGCTTTGATAACCGCGAGAACCTTTGTACCCTCGGGTATGCGGCGTTTGCACTCGCCGAGATTGTGAAGAATCGCATCTATATCTATCCTTGCATATATACGATGATACTGCATCGTTATCGCTTCCTTTGTCAGATTATTTGGGCAAGCGGAGCGGTCTCAATACCGTTTGCGTTGAGCTCCGCTTTTATACGCCTTGCAAATTCGACTGCCTTGACTCCGTCGCCGTGCAGGCATATCGAATCTGGCTTCAATTCGATTATTTTTCCGTTTATCGACTCGACCGTACCGTTTTTGACCATGCCGATAACGCGGCTGACCGCCTCGTCCTCGTCGGTTATGACTGCGCCCGGCTTGCCTCTTGCGACAAGCGAGCCGTCATCCTCGTAGGCTCTGTCCGCAAAAACCTCGCTTGCGGCTCGGAGTCCGATTTTCTTTGCCGCGCTCATCATCTTGCTGCCCGAGAGGCAGAGAAGAATGAGCTCAGGGTCAAAATCATAGACAGCCTCGCATATGGCGGCGGCGAGAATCTCGTCCTTGCCCGCCATATTATAGAGCGCACCGTGGGGTTTTACATGGGCAAGGCGGCATCCGGCAGCCTTGCAGAATGCTGCGAGTGCGCCTATTTGGTACTGGACGAACGCCTTTGCCTCGGTGGGCGAAACATTCATATTTCTTCTGCCGAATCCGACGAGATCGGGAAAGCCCGGATGCGCGCCGACCGCGACGCCGTTGTCGCGCGCGAGCGCGACGGTCTTCTGCATCACGAGTGGATCAGACGCATGGAAGCCGCAGGCTATGTTGGCGGACGAAATATATTTTATTACCTCATCGTCAAGCCCCAGCTTATAGTTGCCGAAGCTCTCGCCGAGATCGCAGTTAAGATCTATTTTATGCATATCTGTGCCCCCCTGTCAATATTTAAGCTCGACATTTTTGACATCGGTTATGAGCATATGCCCGGGCGAATGAGTTATCGCGATGGGCGGTTTCGTGCTCATCAGAGCCGACTGCGGAGTGACGCCGCACGGCCAGAATACAGGCACTTCGCCGGGATTTATAGTAACCGAATCGCCGAAATCGGGCTTTGAGATATCTTTGATACCGATAACGGACGGGTCGCCGATATGAATCGGAGCGCCGTGGACTTTCGGCATGGCGGCGGTCGCCGCGACGGCGGTGACTATCTTGTCATAGGGCAGAGGGCGCATGCTGACGACCATTTTTCCGTGGAAAATTCCGGCTGGCTCGCACTCGATATTCGTAAGATACATCGGAACATTCCTGCCCTCTTCGATATGCCTGATCGGCACATTTGCGGCTATCAGCTCCGACTCGAAAGAGAAGCTACATCCGATAAGAAAGCTCACAAAATCATCGCGCCAAAGATGCTCGACGCTCGTATATTCGCCGGTCATGACGCCGTTTTCATAGACCCTGTATTTCGGAATATCATTTGCGATATCCGCGCCGGGGGCTATTTTTTTCAAAAAGCGCGAGCCGACATCGCTGACTTCGAGTATCGGGCACGGGCGCGGGTTGCGCTGGGCGAAAAGCAGGAAGTCATAGGCAAGATCCTTTGGCAGAACGCAGAGGTTCGCCTGAGCATATCCCGCACACATGCCTGAAGTGTTACAGGTTATTTTGCCCTCTCTTATAAGCTGTCTTACATCGTGCGGACTCATCGAAGAATAGTCCATTTTATCTGCCTCCAATCAGGAGCCGGATATAGAGGTATCCGCTCTGAGAATCTTATACTGTAGTTTTTTGAGAAGCTTATTGTCTTGTTTTATACGCTTGACGGCATACTGGAGATCGACCTTTTCAAAGCGCAGGCTGCCGCCCGGACGAAGCTGAGCGAGCAGAGGCAAATCAGAAGTGATGACCGTGGCTATCTTTGCATAGCCGCCGGTAGTCTGTCTGTCCGCCATCATGATTATCGGCTTGCCGGAAGACGGAATCTGAACCGAGCCTGCGACGATGCCGTCCGAAATAATATCGACGCCGTCAACGCTCTCGACCGGCGTGCCGTCGAGCTTTATGCCCATTCTGTCGGAGTCGCCGGTGACGGAATAAGTTTCGGAATAAAAGATATTTTTGCCCTTGTCGGAGAAATAATCATCCTGCGGGCCGGGTATAACATGGACGGTAACTGTGCCGTCTTTTTGTTTCTCGTGCTCGAAAACTCTGGAAGTCATGCCGTAGAGATCACTCTGCGGATATCTGAGCGGCAGAACATCACCGGATTTCAGCTTTCTGCCCTCGAAGCCGCCGACTTTGCATTTCAGATTCGTTGACATGCTGCCCATAACGGGCGCGATATCAAAGCCGCCCGCCACGGCGAGATAGCCGCGAAGTCCGCTCCTGGCGCTCCCGCAATCGAGCACATCGCCTTTTTTGACGCGCACGGCGCAATTCATCGGAAGCTCGGTAACTTCGCCCGTCTCGGAATCGGTCACGGTGGGAGCAAACTCGGCTCCGGTTATCGCAATCACATTGTCCTCATCAAAATAAGCTTTAACGCCGAGCAGGGTCATTTCGAGCACGCCGTCCGACTCGCTGTTATCGAGCAGGATATTGGCGGCTCGGGCGGCAAACTGATCCATTGCGCCGCCCTGCTGGAATCCCGACGCCATATAGCCGCGGCGTCCGAGATCCTGAACGGTGGTGAGCATACCGGGAGAGATTATATGCATACTCATATCATTTGCCCTCCCCGGTCGTTATTCTGCACTCGTATTCGTTGCGGCTGACGAGCTCTTCAATGCGGCGATACTCCTGTTCATCGACGGCGAAGAAACGTATATAGTCGCCTGCACGATAGAGTATCGGCTCCGCGCGGGTCGGGTCGTAGGGCTTAACGGGCGTTCTGCCGATAAGCTGCCAGCCGCCCGGAGACGCGAGCGGATATATTCCGGTCTGCTCGCCGCCTATGCCGACGGAACCCGCAGGAATACTTGTTCGCGGGTTTGACAGGCGCGGAGTGTGCAGGCGTTTGTCCATATCGCCGAGATAGGCAAAGCCAGGCAGGAATCCGAGCATGAAGATAAGATAATCTCTGCCCGTGTGTATATCTATGACCTCCTGCTCGGTGAGCCCGGCATGGGACGCGACAAAGGCTATATCCTCGCCGAACTCGCCGCCGTAGCAGACGGGGATATTGAAAACTCTCTTCTCCCCGCCCGACACCTGATCGAGCGATTTTATACGCTTTTTGAGCTTCTTTATCAAAGCCTCGCAGCCCGTCTGCAAGGGATCGTAGCAGACGAGCAGGGAGCGGAATGTAGGAATACATTCCGTCACCCCACGTATCGGCTTACGGGACAGCGAGTCAGACAGGCCGCGTATTTTTTTGTTTATCTCGGGGTCTATAGTCCTGCCGAATTCAACATTGACCGCCGAATCTCCGGCCGGAAGAAACAGCGTTTCGTTCATAGCTTTTTACCCCTTTTTGGTTATTCGCCGAAAAAGCCCTTGTCAATGACCTTTTCGAACCAGGTCTTGCAGGTGTCCTCAAGTCTCAGCGCGTAGCTGACGCACTCGCGCATGAGGTTGACTATCGTCATGTTCATGCTCTTACCGAAGCCGTCGATAGCCGGGATGCACCAGCCGTACATATCGATCATGCCGTTGCGTGCGGCGGCGGTTATCGCCTCGCTCTCGAGCTCGGCGGTGTGCATGATATCAATATCTTTTTTAAGATAAGCTATCGCCGCTATCATCGCGTAGCAACCCCAATCGGAGACGGTCGCGGTGATTATATTATCGGTGATGCTCCGAACGGCTATTCCGCCGCCGCATCCGCAGCGGCACTCGCCCTCGTTGGCATAGGGAATATGCTTATGCAGATGGGGCGCGATAGTACCCATGCCTATCTCGTTGCCGAGGTCGCCAATCGCGATATTGAGCACGCCCATGGCGCGGAGCTTATCGAAGAGGATATCCATTTTCGCCTCAAGGTCGGTCACATCAAGTCCTGTGGCGTTATGGTACTTACCGATTTTATTTTCGCCGGGCGCTTCGATGCTGATAACAGCGGCGGGCTTGCCGTGTGATATTATCTCATCGGCGCAGCTCTCTGCCTTTGATTTATCTTTTGTAAAGGGCACGACAGCCATGGATATCGGATATTTTTTCAGCTCGTCTATCGACTCATAGAGATGAAGTCCGACAACTGCCGCCATAGCCTTGACGGCGGGGACATTCTCCTCCTGGCAGACGATAACGGGCTTTGCGCCGAACGCGATAACGAGCGAACGCGCGAGCAGGACGGAGCTGATAACGCCGTCCGTCTCAGCACTGCCGAACGGAGGCAGGACAAAGCCGGTCATTATATAGACGAGGTCATCCTGCTTCAGAGTGTCGCAGAGTTTCCCCGCCGCGTTCATGCAGAGGGGACCGCCCGTGTATTCGCGCGAAGCGGGATAGAGGATATGACACACGCCGTATCCTCTGGGATCGATGTTGGAGATGTTGTCGAGGCTGTCGCCTAAATTGAGAAGAGTGAGCTCTTTTTGCGTCATACCGCTCCCCTCCCTCAGACAGTTGTAGCGTCAATAAACTCTTTGACGAGGTATTTCTGGAGGGTGTCGATAAGCTCGGGCGCTTTGCCACCGACGGGCTTGCCGTCTATCTCGTTTGCGACAAGGCAGAACGAACCGGACGAAGATACAATGACTTCATCGGCATCCATAAGCTCGGCGACAGTAAACGGAGTCTCGTCAACAGGGATATTGTTCGCCTTGCACGCTCTAATAAGATGCGCGCGGGCGATGCCGGGCAGGATATAATGATCGGTCGGATGGGTCTTGAATACACCGTTCTTTATGATATGTACATTGCTGTGAGCGCACTCGGTGACTCTGTCGCCGCGATGGAAAACGCTCTCGTCGCAGCCTGCCTCGGCGGTCTTCTGAGCCGCCATAACGCTCGGGATGAGGTTGAGGGTCTTAATATTGCAATGAAGGAATCTTGTGTCTTCAAGGGTTATGAGCTTAATGCGCTGAGAAAGATCCTTGACCTCTGCGGGCTTGATTGTGACCCAAATGTTGGCCTTGCCCTCTTTTGGGAACGCATGGTTGCGGATTCCGGTACCGCGGGTCGCCTGCCAATAAACAAAGTTATTGCCGCTGTCAACCTTGCTGACCATATCGTTGAGGATGTCTTTCATCTCATCCTTTGTGCAGGGAAGCTCGATGCGGAGCAATCCCGCGCTGTTGAAGAAACGGTCGATGTGCTCGTCAAGAGCGAAGATAACGCCGTTGCGGCTGTAAGTCGCGTCATAGACGCCGTCGCCGAAATAGCAGACTCTGTCGTTCATGGGAACCATCATTTCTTCAAGAGGACCGAATTTGCCGTTGTAATACCCCAGATTTTCCATTTATATATCATTCCTTTCCCTGCAAAAATGCAGGATATAATTAACAATTATTCAAAAATCCGCATCGGGCAGAGGCACAAAAGCGAGCCTTGTTTTCCCGCGATTTTCAGCATATTCATTATACACACTATTAAATATAAATGTAAATAGTACCATTTAGATTCAATATTTTTTGTGGAAAAGCGGAGTTTTTATGAAAATTTTTCGGAAATTCGTCAGAGAGCAGAGATAAAAATTCTGAAATGCAACAGAAATCAAAAAAGCGTCCCGCAAGCGGGACGCCCTGTTTATTTTTGATATATCAGCGTGTTATTTATTTTCCGCCGAGCGGTCGCGCGCATCCTCGCTGACTGAGAGCGCATTCGCCAAAATGGCCGACGCGACGCCGCCGACTGCAGAAAATGTCAGAATATCGCCGTCGAGCGCGGAGAGAATCAGAATAACGACGGAAGTGAACATATAGACTGCGCAGCCTGCCGAACGGAAAACTTTCGAAAGATTTCCGAGGATAAACGCGAGCAGCTTCAGGAAGATGAACGCCGCGGGCAGGATATAGACAATAAAGCCGAGAATACCGTAGTTGAGTGCGACGGTTATGGGATCGGAATGGACCTTTGTCGCGGTCTTTATCGAATCCGTCTGATCGAACAGCGCGGCGAATTTCAAGCCGAAGAGCTTTGTCTGGATATCGCCCTCGCCGAACATCTTTGAGTAATAAACCGTTCTGTCGATATTTATCGCGCCGGCATTCGGAAGCGCGGGACTTCTGAGCGAGCCGAAGCCTATCGCGGCGGCGGGAGCGTTGTTCTCCGGAGCTGCTGTGCCGGGTTCCTCCGTATCGGGCGGAGCGGTGGGTTCCGGTTTCGTCTCAACGGGCGGCATCGTGCTCTCCTCCGGGCGGGTGACACGGTTGCTGATATCGGTAAGGAAGCTCTCGATATCGGATCTGTCCGGCATCGTGGGCTTCGTCTGCCACCATCTTGTGGTCTCGGTGCTTATCTCCGTTGTCTCTTCGGAGGTATCATCAGTGCTGTCGCCGGCGGGTTCTTTTGTGGATTCGCCTGCTGTAGAAGCCGAGCTTTTTTCGGTGGTCTTTTTGTCATCGCCTTTTGTTGTGTCATCGTCTTTTTTATCGCTGCCGGGCACATAGCCGGAATCGAGGTTCGGGACATAATCGCTGTCGTCGTCCTCGTCCTCATCGCCGAATATAGGGTCGTCACCGTTCGGATTGACAGTCGGCGACTGCTGGCCGTTATATGTATAGAACATACCCTTGAAGCTGAACGTGCCGTCGAAGCTGCTCTTTACGGGAGATATCGGCAGGAGTGCGAGAATGAGCACGCAGAAAAGTGCGCTCGAAAGAAATGCACGCATCATGGGCGAACGGTTCTCTTTTCTGCCATCCCGCCAGGATGAAAACGTCCACATAAAGAGGATAGCCGAGAATATGACGGAGACGAAGAGCACGGGCTTTGAACTTGAAAGCACTGCGCCGACGAGAAGCAAGATAATACCTGCCGCCGGGACTATCCACGAAAGCGCCGCATCGGCGGGCTTTGTGCTCTCCGCTTTCTTTCTGCCGAGATGGGAGACGAAGAAAACGAGAGCGGTCGGGATAAGCAGAGCGAGTGACACGGCGAACGAGGTCGAATAATGGAACGTGCCCTTCTTTGAAAGATAATTTATAACAAGTGTCAGCGCGTAGATGAGCGCCGTCGCCGCTATAACGGCGGGGTGAACTCTGCGTCCGACGGTCTGCGCGGTCTCGAATATGAGCAGGAACATGAATGCGAAGAAGAAAGTATCCGCCATGAGTCCGAGCATATAGAAAAACGCGACATGGTCGCCGCGGGTCGCGCTCATAAGGCACATCAGTGCGATATATGCGGCGGCGATACCGTTATAGACTTTGAACAGGGTGCTGTATTTACCCTTGTAGAAGCCGAGGGTGAACACGGTCACAGCGGCAATGATAACCGCCCTGACAGCACCCGAGACGCTGATATAATTCGCCTTGCCGAGATTGATAACAATAGACGAAAGTATATCGAGCAGCGGCTGAATGACGACCAGCGCGCAAGTCACGATATAGAGCACTGCGCTCTTTTCGCTGTTTGCACTTTTGACAGTTTTCTGATTATTCATAATTCACTGTCCTTCCGGAAAAATCATTTTTATTTTCTATATTAATTATACCACAAACCGTAAAAAATATCAATCCGAGTCAGAGCGTGGTGACTTCCATGCCGCGGCTCTCCTTGAACTCGACAAAATCGTCGTAGTTGCCCGAATGGTCGATAACTCCGTCGTCGCAAATCTCGATTATTCTGTTGGCGACGGTGTTGACTATCTCATAGTCGTGCGAGCAAAACAGCACGTTGCCCTTGAAATCCGAAAGTCCGTTGTTGACGGCGGTTATGGATTCGAGATCGAGGTGGTTCGTCGGCTGATCAAGAATGAGAACATTCGAGCCGAAGAGCATCATGCGCGAGAGCATACATCTGACCTTTTCGCCGCCCGAAAGAACATTGACGGGCTTCAGGACTGCGTCGCCCGAGAACAGCATTCTGCCGAGGAAGCCGCGGATATAAGTCTCCGTCTGATCCTTTGAATACTGGCGCATCCAATCGATAAGATTGAGATCGGAGTTGAAGAACGCGGAGTTGTCCGCCGGGAAATAGGAGCGCGAGGTGCTCAGACCCCACTTGAAGCTGCCGCTGTCGGGAGTTTCCTCTTCCATGAGAATTTTGAAGAGCATTGTTATCGCCTGCTCGCTTTTTCCGACAAAGGCTATCTTGTCGTTCTTGCGCACGGTAAAGCTGACATTGTTGAGAAGCTTCACTCCGTCAACTTCCTTGGTCAGTCCCTCAACTGTAAGGATATCCTTGCCGACCTCTCTGTCCATATCGAAGCCGACGAACGGATAGCGGCGGCTCGACGCGGGGAGCTCTTCGATAGTGAGCTTATCGAGCAGCTTCTTTCTCGAAGTCGCCTGGCGGGACTTCGATTTATTCGCGGAGAATCTTGCGATGAAAGCCTGAAGCTCCTTCGCCTTTTCTTCGTTTTTCTTGTTCTGCTGTTTTATGAGCTTCTGAATGAGCTGGCTCGACTCATACCAGAACTCGTAGTTGCCGACATACATCTTTATCTCGGAATAATCGATATCGACTATTCGCGTGCAGACATTATTGAGGAAATGGCGGTCATGCGAAACGACTATGACCGTTCCGAAATACTCGCTCAGGAAATCCTCGAGCCACTTGACGGCGGCTATATCGAGGTCGTTCGTAGGCTCGTCAAGCAGGATTATATCGGGGTTGCCGAAAAGCGCCTGCGCAAGCAGAACTTTGACCTTCTGCGAACCGGAGAGCGACGCCATCTGCTCATATAGCAGGCTCTCTTCAAGGCCGAGACCCTGAATCAGCTTTGACGCGTCTGACTCCGCCTCCCAGCCGTCGAGCTCAGCGAACTCCTCCTCGAGCACTGCGGCGCGCATTCCGTCCTCCTCGCTGAAGTCCGGCTTTTCATAGAGCGCGTCCTTTTCTTTCATTATATCATAGAGGCGGCGGTTGCCCATAATAACGGTGTCGAGCACGGTGTATTCGTCAAAAGCGTAGTGATCCTGACGGAGCACGGACATTCTGACGGTCGGCGGGATTATAACCGAGCCGTGCGAGGGCTCGAGCTCGCCGCAGAGTATTTTCAGAAATGTAGACTTGCCCGCGCCGTTTGCGCCGATTATGCCGTAGCAGTTGCCGGGCGTAAATTTGAGATCGACGCCCTTGAACAGGGTCTGGGTGCCGAAATTGAAGCTGAGATCGGATACTGTTATCATCTTGTTCTCCCGTTTTTTTTACAATAAATATCTGCGGGCAAACGCATTCGCCCGCAGTATAATATAATAGCACATATAAGGATTTTCTTCAAGTGGCGGGAAAAATCAGTTTTCCTCCACGAAGCTTTTCAGCGTATCTTCAACGCGCACGCCGGCACTCTCAAGGCGGGCGCGGTCATGGTGTCCGCTCGTTATAAGCAGGCACTGCGAGCCAATCGCCTTTGCGACATCGCAGTCGTGCAGAAGATCGCCGACAACGACGGCTTTTGACGCATCGACGCCGTGCTCCTCTATGAATTTTTCCGCGCGCTCGACCTTGCTGCCGGCAAGGAGGTTGTCCGCGCCGAGGACAGAGTCAAAATATCCGTCGATTTCATAGTGCTTCAAAAGCCGTTCGAGCTGGCTCTGCTCGCTCGACGAGAGCACGACCTGCGGAATGCCGAGGCGCTTTGCCTCTTCGAGAGCCGCAGAGACGAAGCGAGTCAGTCCGCAGTTTTTGACATGGGCTTCATAGCCCTGCTGGAACTCGGTGAGTATCAGGTCATAGTCCTCATTTTCGAGGTCGAGCACCTGCTCATAGAAATGGCGGATAGGTACATCTATATATTCACGGTACTCATCGAGCGTTATCGGCTCTTTTGAGCGGCGGGCAAGCATATCATTGACGGAGCCGAGCGCCGCGCCGACATCGTCGAGCAGAGTGCCGTTAAAATCCCAGATAATAAGCGAATAGTTTTTCATAAATTCTCCAAAATTCAAAAAATAATTGCGAAAGCGTTGAGATCGGAGTATAATACTCACGACAAAACGAGAAAGAGTGAGACGGATGAAAGAATATCTTTTTGAAATGCACGCGCACACCTCGCAGACAAGCAGGTGCGGCGAAGTTCCTGCGGAGCAGGTTGTGAATACTTTCAAAAATCTCGGCTACGACGGAATAGTCATAACCGACCACATGCATACGGGCACGATGGAAAAGATAGCAAACGAGCCATGGGAGAAGAAAGCGGATCATTTCTTCGAGGGTTACAGAGCTGCAAAGGCACTTGAGACCGAGGATTTCACGGTTCTTCTCGGCATGGAGCTGAGATTTCTCGAAAACGACAACGACTATCTTGTCTACGGCTTCAACGAGGACTTTGTCTATTCGCATCCCGACCTCGACAGGATTGAGTGCCTTGAGGACTTCAGACCGATAGCGGACGAGAATAATCTCATCGTTTTTCAGGCGCACCCGTTCAGAGTCGGCATGACGGTCACAGACGACGAGCTGCTCGACGGAGTTGAGATATACAACGCCCATCCCGGTCACGAATCGAACAACGAGATTGCCGAGGCGTGGGCGAAGAAATACAGCCACCTGCGCGTAACATCGGGTTCGGATTATCACGGCAAACTGAATGTTCATCCCGGCGGACTCTTCTTCCCCGAGCGTCCCGCCTGCCCGCACTGCCTTGAGAAGCTGCTCAGAGACCGCAGATACAGGCTGCGCACGGACAAAGCTACTGAATAAAACTCATATTTCAAAGCACTGCCCGGCTTTCGTCAGGCAGTGCTTTTTTGTTTTATTTTCTGGCCGCTTCGCGCTCGGTTCTGCCCTTGTGGAACTCGGAGAACTGAGGCACGACGAATTTGATTCCCTTGGGAACAAGCTCAAACACGACATCGTTGACATACTCGCACTCGCCGTCGATATTGACAGCCGCGGGAACATCGCTGTGGATAGTCAGCTTTGTGCCGTTGATATACTGGGTCATCGGCAGACCGAGGTGCTGACCTTTCTTATACTTCTGAAGAAGCGGGAACAGGCGCAAACGGCCTCTGTCGTGGCGGATGATAACAAAGTCAAGCTTACCGTCATCCGGCCATGCGAGCGGAGCCGCCTTGAAGCCGCCGCCGTACCAACGGGAATTCGCCGCGACGCAGAGCAGGACATCCTGCTTTATCGGCTCGCCGTCGTCAATAGTTATGGTGAACTCATGACCTATTTTCTTGCAGAGCGCCTGGAGAGCCGCCGCGACATACGCGGTCTCACCCGTCATAAGCGGCATCTTCTTGAAATAGGACTGCTTCGCGCAAACCTCGGCGTCCATGCCCATCGAGCACTGGTTGATGGCTATCTTATCGCCGCACTTGATAACATCAAGCTCGACGGGTATACCCGTGACCTGAGCCTCGACATTGCAGAACTGCTCCTTTGTGCCGAACAGGCGGACAAAATCGTTGCCCGAGCCCAGCGGGATAACTGCGACCTCGCAGTTGGGATAGCCGTAAGCGCCGTTGACCACCTCATAGAGAGTTCCGTCGCCGCCGCAGGCATAGAAGCGGAGCGCTTCGCCGGATTTTGCGTGTTCCCTGCAGTAGTTCTGGGCGTCGCCCTGACATTTTGTGACATAGATCTCATAGTCGAGACCCGCTTTGCCGCAATAGTCCTCAATCTGGGGACGGATAATGCTCTCGGCATTTCCCTTCTTTCCTGCTGCCGGATTGATGAGGAAAATATGTTTCACAAATAATACCTCCTGTTTTACCTCTTTCGCCTTATTTAAAATACATAAATAACTGACACTTTATCATGCCGTTATATAATTTTCTGCGTTTATCAGCTTTGCGCCCGAACTCCTGCTCGAAAGTATCGCACGGAGTTATGATGCTGTATGACCAGCCGTGGCGGCGTTCAAACACGCGGCCCATGTCGCGATAAAGCGTGTTCGCCTGCTCGATATCGAGCATACGCTCGCCATAAGGCGGGTTGCATATAAGAGTTCCGCGCTCGGTCTGCGGAACGAATTTTTTCAATTCACAGCAGCGCACGCTGACGAGGTCGTCAACGCCGGCAGCTTCGGCGTTTGCGGCGGTAAGAGCCGCAGCTTCACGGCTGATATCGGAGCCGTAAGCAAAGAAGTCATGAGCCTCGCGCTCAAGGTCGCGCGCACGCTCGCGCTCGGTATACCACACATCGCGCGGGATATTGCTCCAGCGCTCGGCGGCAAAGTTGCGGTTGACTCCGGGGGCGATATTGCGCGCCATCATCGCGCCCTCGATAAGTATCGTACCAGATCCGCACATGGGGTCATAGAGCGAATGATACGGGCGCAGACGCGAGAACCAGCACAGCGACGCAGCAAGAGTCTCTTTTATCGGGGCGTCGTTTGCATTCTGGCGGTATCCCCTCTTATGAAGTCCCGCGCCGGAGGTGTCGAGCATGAGCGAAACTTTGTTTTTCATTATAGAGAACTGAATCTGATAGACAGGTCCGCTCTCTTCAAACCATTCGATAGAATATTTCTGTTTTAGGCGTTCGACGACCGCTTTTTTGATTATCGCCTGGCAGTCGCGCACGCTGAAAAGGTCGGAATCGATGGAATAGCCCTTGACGGGGAACGCATCGTCTGCGCCGATCCATTGCTCCCACGGGAGGGCGCGTGTGCCCTGAAAAAGCTCCTCAAAGCTATGCGCCTCGAACGAGCCGAGAAGCACAAGCACGCGCTCGGAAAAGCGCGAGCAGATATTTGCGCGGGCAAGAATATTTTCGTCGCCGCTGAAAAGCACGCGGCCGTTTTCGGCGCGGACATCCGACGCCTCCATATTTCTGAGTTCTTCGGCTATCGGCGCCTCAAGACCCAGCAGACAGGGTACTGCGAAATTTATATCCATCAAAACTACCTTTCAAAGCTACTTTCGTTTTCACATAGTACAAGGGGCGCACCAGGGCGCGCCCCTTGTTCAGAAAAGCAAATTCAAATCATTCGGCGCTGGGCTCAAGCAGACCGTAGCCGCCGTCGATACGGCAATATACTACGCTGACAAGACCTGTCGCCTCATTTATAAACATATAGAACTCGTGGCCGAGCATATTCATCTGAAGAATAGCCTCATCGACCGTCTGCGGCTTGACTGCAACGTGCTTTGTTCTGACGAGGTCATACTCTTTCTCGTCCGCAACATCCGCGCCGTCATTGAGTTCATCAAATGCGGCGGAGCGCATACGCTTTTCAAGCTTTGTTTTGTTCTTGCGAATCTGGCGAACGAGCGAATCGACACATTTATCGAGCGCATCGTTCATATTTTCCGCCCGCTCCTGCGCACGGAATATCATACCGTTGTTGATAACGGTTATCTCAACTGTCTGACCTGACTTCTCGACAGTGGCGGTGATCTTTGCCTCCGCCTCGTCGCCGAAGAAACGCTCTACCTTGGCAAGCTTTTTCTCCGCTCTCTCCTTGAATGATTCTCTCGGCGAACACTTGCGTCCAGTAATAACTATTTTCATAATGTCAGCCCCTTAGAATTATTGGAGACTTCTGTCTCTGATTGTATTGTAGCACATATGACTAAAAAAATAAAGAGCAAAGAGCTGCATTTCTAAAAAATTTACAAATTTTCTATAATAGGGCAAGATATCAGACAACGACGGTCACATGGCGGGTGACATGGCAGCCGATATTGACCGCGACGGGCAATCCCGCGATATGGGTCGGGGCAAATTCGACGGCGGCGCTCAGCGCGGTCGTCTTGCCGCCGAAGCCCTGAGGGCCTATATTGAGGGCATTCGCCTTTTCGAGTATCTCCGATTCCATCGCGGCGTAATACTCATCGGCATTCGGCTCGCTGACCGGGCGGCAGAGAGCCTTTTTGGCGAGCAGCGCGCACTGCTCGAAATCGCCGCCGATACCGACGCCTATAACCATCGGCGGGCAGGGGTTGCTCCCCGCGCGGCGAACGACATCGACAACATAATCTATGATATCCTCGTGCGAGGCGGAGGGAGTGAACATTTTAAGCGCGCTCATATTCTCGCTGCCGAAGCCCTTGGGCGCAACGGTCAGCTCGACTTTATCGCCCTCTACAAGCTCGATATGCACAACCGCGGGGGTGTTGTCGTCGGTATTGATGCGCCTGAGAGGATCGGCAACGACCGACTTCCTGAGATAGCCCTCGGTGTAGCCCTTTGCGACTCCGGCGTTGACGGCATCTTTAAAGCTGCCGCCGACAAAGTGGACATCCTGACCGATTTTTGCAAAGATAACAGCCATTCCGGTGTCCTGACAGATGGGGATATCCAGCTCCTTTGCAGCGCAGAGATTATCGCACAGACGGCACATTATATCTTTGGGCACATCGTCGGTTTCTGCATCGGCGCTCTTTTTGATAAGCGCTGCGAGGTCATCGGGCAGAACTTTGTTGGCGCTGATGCACGCGCGGCTGACCGCTTCGGTTATGAGACTGACATCTATCTCACGCATTGGGCTTTCCCTCCATGAGAATCTCGCCGTCGCCGACAACGAGCAGCGGCTTTGCGAAGAGGGTCAGCGGATCGGAATCGAACAGGCTCATATCGGCATCCTTGCCGACTTCGAGAGAGCCGACGCGGTCGGCGATTCCGCACATCTCGGCGGGATTTATGGTTATGGCTCTCAGCGCATCATCATGAGTCATGCCCTCGCGCACGGCAAGTCCCGCGCACAGCGGCAGATACTGGATAGGGATAACCGGATGGTCAGTGACTATAGCGGTCTTTACGCCCGCTTTGCTGAGCACGCCCGGGGTTGCGGGGGTGGAATCTTTGAGCTCGGGCTTGCAGCGGTCGCTGATAAGAGGTCCGCTGAACGCCTTGACCCCGGCTTTCGCGAGTCTGTCGGCAATAAGATGACCCTGAGTGCAGTGGACAACGCAATAATCGAGTCCGAACTCCTCGGCGATACGCACGGCGGTGAAGATATCATCGGCGCGGTGGGCATGAATATGCATCTGCATATGCTCCTCAAACAGCGGAGCGAGGGCTTCGAGCTTCGCGTCGAACTCGCGGCTCGCCTTATCTTTTTTGATATATTCGCGGGTCTTTGTCAGTTGTTCTCTGATTATCGCGGCGGTCGCCATTCTCGTGCTGGGCGCCATCTTTTTCTCGTTATAGACGGTCTTGGGATTCTCGCCGAGGGCGAATTTCATCGCGGCGGGAGCCTTGACAACCATATCATCTATGCACACGCCATGGGTTTTTATCGCCGCTATCTGACCGGCTACGGGGTTCGCGCTGCCCGGGCAGGTCAGCACGCAGGTAACTCCCGCCTCTCTCGCCTCTTCAAAGCATCTGTCGAGAGCGTTGACGGCATCGAGAGCTCTGAGGTTCGGCGTGACGGGATCGGTCATCTCGTTGCAGTCCTCGCCCTCAAAGGTCAGCGAATCCTCGGTGATGCCGATATGTGTATGGGCATCGATAAAGCCGGGATAGAGCGCCGCGCCTTTGGCGTCATAAGCCTCACCCTGCGGGCAGTCTTTCATATCGCCCAGAGAGATTATTTTTTCATCAAACTCGATGTATCCGTTTTCGATAGTACCGTTCGTTACCGTATGTATAACGGCGTTTTTGATAATCACAAGATCGCTCCTTTTTCTTAAATCAAAAAAGCGGGCTGAACGCCCGCCTGATAATGCATTTTTTACTGTCTGCCGCCGCCGCGCCTCGAATAGCCTCCGCTGCGCTTGGAATCGGAAGATCTTTTCAGATCGGTCATTTTTTCATCGCTGATCTGCTTGAACTTTGCCATCATATCCTCAAAGGACTGGTTGCCGGAAGTCTCCTGATTGACGGCTTCGACCTGTCTGCCCTGCTGAGGCGGTCTGCGCTGGCCGGAGGACTGCTGATGCGGTCTGTTCTGCTGACCCTGTCTGTCGCCCGAGGGACGTGGTCTGCGCTGAGGACGGTCGCCGCCGTTATTGTCGGCATTGAGCTTCTTTATCGAAAGGGCTATCTTGCCTTCGGGGCTGATCGAAATGACTTTCGCCGTAACTTCCTGGTTTAGCTGCAAATGCTCTCTGATATCCTTGACATAAGACGTTGAGACCTCGGAAATATGGATCATGCCCGTTTTTCCGCCCTCAAGTTCAACAAATGCACCAAAATCGGTAAGACCGGTCACCTTACCCTTAACAACACTTCCCTGCTCGATCTGCATAATAGTACGCTGCTCCCTTTTTTTACTTGTCCGCCGACTGCTGTTCGTTGTAATATACCCTTTCATCCGGGAAAACATAGCCGAGTTCACGCCTTGCTATCTGCTCGACATAATCATCGAGATCCGAACTCTTGACAAGCTTTTCAAGCTCCTCATTCTCAGCTTTCTTATCGGCAAGCTGAGTTCTGAGCTGAGCATTGTACTTCTCCTGAGATTTGATATCGGACTGCATGACAATAAAGGATATAAGGAAATAACACACTGCGACCGCGAACACGATCATCAGTATGGTACTATGCCTTTTTTTGAGTCTGCGCTTTTTTTCCGACATTCTTACGTTTCCCTTTGACCTTCTGTTTTCTTGCTTTGGGGCATATTTGCCTATTCAAAGTATACAACATATTGCGCCCCTTTTTCAAGAGGTAATTCATATTTTTTTCATTTTTATTTGACATTATTCCGTCTTTTTCCCCGGGCGGCGTTAATTTCTGTGATATTTTTTCTTTTAAGCTGCAAAGCGGCTTGCTGACAGCGCCTTTTATCCGCCAGAAGAGTTTTCTGAGCTTTGACGAAATGAGCAGACCGAGGTGTTTTGCCGCCGCGCCGAGGCTTAGTCGTTCGGCTATCCAGCCGAGCAGCTGCGCCGCGAGAATATAGAGCAGGGTGCGCCCGTCATTGAGCACGAGTATAAAACAAAACGAAGCAAAGGCGCAGACTATTACATAGAGAATATCGGTCACGAATATTACTTTGCGCCCGCCCGGCAGAACGGCGCGGACGGCGCACACGGCATCATAGAACACTCCGAGCAGAAAGCCGATGCCGAGCGAATGCAGAAAGACGGATATCTGGCCGTCCAGCCCCTGGATATACTCCATCAGCGGAACACGCGGCTGAAAAATCCGCCTTTTCCGGGCTGTTCATCGGAATAGGTCAGCGAATTGACCGTGCCCTCAAGGCTCAGCTCGCCGCTGTCGACATTGAGATTGATTATATGCAGGTCGCTGCCGCGCACGGTCAGCTCACCCATCTGCGTGAATATCACGACCGTCTGCTCGTCAAAGCTGTCCACATCGGACACACCGGAGACGGTCAGGCGATTTCTGTTTTCCATTATAAGATTGTGGGGCAATGCCTGAACTTTGTTTTCTTCCGTCATAAATAAAACCTCCCGTCCGTTAATAATACGGCGGGAGGCTCTCGATTATGACCGATTTACAGAATTTCGTACATCGCGGCGGCGTCCTCTTTGCGGACGGTCTCGGCAACATTAAGAACACGCGCACGGGTCACATTCTGACCCATGGATATTTCAATGACATCGCCGACCTTCACATCATAAGACGCGCGGGCTATTTTGCCGTTTACCGTGACGTGCTTTGCGTCGCAGACCTCGTTTGCGACGGTGCGGCGCTTTATCAGGCGCGACACCTTAAGATACTTATCAAGTCTCATAACATTCCGCGGCAAAAGCCGCATCCTTTCAGAACATTAGAACGTTAAAAAAATCAGGGGCATCTCTGCCCCTGAAAAGCCAGCAAAATTATTTTGCAACCTTGTCTTTAAGACCTTTACCAGCCTTGAAAGCGGGAACCTTGCATGCGGGGACATCGATGGTCTCGCCGGTTCTGGGGTTACGGGCAGTCTTAGCTGCGCGCTCTCTGACCTCGAAAGTGCCGAAGCCTGCGATCTGAATCTTGTCGCCCGATGCGAGAGCATCGCCGATGCAAGCGATAACAGCGTTGACAGCCTTCTCGGCGGTCTTCTTCTCAAGTCCCTCTTTTGCTGCAACGGCAGCGATAAACTCTGTCTTATTCATTACGTGTTTCTCCTTTTATTTTTTCTTTTCTTTTTTATGCAATGTCCGTTGGACACAGTCATCGTTATTATTTTCTGCTCTCTGCCTTGGCTTCATCCCAGAGTTCGTCGAGCTTTTCAAGCGGAGCGGACTCCATATCGATGCCGCGCTCGCGCGCAAGCTGTTCAACGCGGATAAAACGGGCTATAAACTTATCGGAAGCCGCAGTCAGCGCCTCCTCGGCATCGCACTTGACAAAGCGCGAAACATTGACGGCGGAGAAAAGCAAATCGCCGAGCTCCTCGGAAATATGCTCCTTGTCGCCCGATTCGATAGCCTCGGAAAGCTCCTTCGCCTCCTCGAGCACTTTCTGCTGAGCGCCGGAGACATCGTCCCAGTCAAAGCCGACCGCCGCCGCTTTCTGCTGAATCTTGGTCGCTCTCATAAGCGCGGGAAGCTCACGCGGGATGCTGAGCATAGGCTCGCTCCCCTTTTTCTGTCCCTTTGAGCGGCGTTTTATGGCGTCCCAGTTATTGAGCACATCGCCGACACCGGAGACCTCGACCTCGCCGAAAACATGCGGGTGGCGCTCGATGAGCTTTTTGCACACGCCGTCGGTGACATCGCCGAAATCGAAGTTGCCCGCCTCCTGCTCCATCTGAGCGTGGAACACGACCTGCATGAGCAGATCGCCGAGTTCTTCGGTCATCAGCTCCTTATCGTCCTTGTCGATAGCTTCGATAACTTCGTAGGTCTCTTCGATAAGGTTCTTTCGGATGCTCATATGAGTCTGCTGTGCATCCCACGGGCAGCCGCCCGGAGCACGGAGCAGACGCATGATCTCAAGGAGATCGTTTATATCGTATTTTTCTTTCTGCTTAAAGTCTACCATATGATCCCCTGTCTGATTTTATCGGCAAGAAATATTCTAACCCAAAAGTTCATATTTTTCAAGTACTTTTGCAATTTTTTCGCCTGCGGGCAAAGATTCTATATCCTCGCGCACGATGCCCTTGAAGACGATGATAGCTATCGCATACACAATAACGGCGATTATGATGGCGGCGAGCAGCGCGATATCCGCGCCGTGGCTGACGCTCTTGAGCACATAGTTGCCGAGCAGACCGTAAGCCGCCCACGCCGCGAGACCGCACATGGCGGCGGAGATAAGCGGTTTTATCAAATCGGACATTATATCAATGCGGACTTTAGTGACTTTTATAACGGCGATGACATTGAGAATGACATTTATAACATAGAACAGGACTGTTCCGATAACCGCGCCGTTGAAGTTGATGCCCGGTATGCCGACGAGGGCGAAGTTGCAGATTATCTTGACGACAGCGGAGACGAGCATTGTTTTTACGGGGATATCCGTTCTGCCGACCGCCTGAAGGAGGTTCGTAAGCGGGGTCGAAATGGACATGAACGCAGTCGTGAAGCCGAAGACGGCAACCATGGGCGCTATCATCGGGATATCGGCAGCCATTCTGCCGCGGCCGTAGATAAGAGTAAGTATAGGCTCGGCGAGCACGCCCATGCCGATACCGGCGGGCAGAGCTATGAGCATAGAGACTCTTATAACGGTATTGACGGCGCTCTTGACAGCCGCCTTGTCTTTCATCGTCCACGCCTCAGCGAGGGCGGGAAGCGCGCTGACGCCGAGGGAGACGGTTATCATCGGGACGAGGTTCTTGAAATCCACGGCGGTGTTATATGCGCCGTAGAGATAGCTCATGAAGCCCTTGCTGTCTGAAAGATTCAAGGTACCGCTCGCGACATCGGCATCGATGCACTGCTTATATAAATTGTATATTGTATCCTGACCGCTCTCGATAGCGTGGAGCAGGCGGTTCTGGATGGTCACGGCATCGATAAGGTTCGTCGCGTTGAGAACGAGCGAGCTCAAAAGAATCGGCACCGCTATGGTTATCATGTTCTTGGCTATGGCATGATTTGCGGGCGGCTTCGGGGAATTGACGAGCTCGAGGCGGGTTATACCGTCGCCCTTTGCTCTGTGGCGGATGCCGAGATAGATAAGGCTCAGAAGCGAGCCGAGGGTAACGCCGAGTATTGCACCGGCGGCAGCCCACGGGTATGTTACGCTGAAAGCCTCATTAAGAGACGAGACCTCTTTGCCGAACACTGTAGCGGTAGCCGAGCCTGCGGCAACGGCGCTGTTATAGGCGCTCTCGCCGTAAGACATGATGAGCTTTGCAAAAACAAGTCCGATAACAAGCTTGCCGAGAGCCTCGATGACCTGCGATATGGCGGTCGGGATCATGTTGCGCAGACCTTCGTAATATCCTCTGTAAGCCGAGACATAGCAGCAGAAGAATATCGACGGGGCGACGGCTATCATCGCGGGCAGGTTTCTTATATCCGAGATGAACGCGGCATATGGAATGGAGATAATGACCATGAGCAGCGTGCCCGCGGTTCCGACGAGAAGGAATATCTTGCGCGCCGTTTTTAGCGTCATGCGCGCCTCGCGGTAATGATTTAATGCGACATCCTCCGCGACCATGCGCGACACCGCTATCGGCAGACCCGCCATGGAAATTGAATAGATGGGAGTATAGATGGCATAGACCGAGGTGAAATATCCGTATCCCACGAGGCCGAGCATACTGCCCAGCGGCATCTTGAAGCAGAGACCTATCACCTTGACCACGAGGGTCGAGATGACAAGGATTATTGCGCCGTTCAAGAGCGACTGTTTCTTTCTTTCTGCCAAGGGTAAACCTCCTTGCTGTTCGTTTCTTTCTTAAAACCGCTCCTAATTATATCGTTTGAGGGCGATATTATCAACAATATGATGAAAAATTTAACAATTGTTTAATCCATAAACTCGCGAAGCAGCGAGTTTTCGGGGATAACATCGACCGGAAGAGGCTCGAATCTCTCAAGGCGTTCTATCATCATCTGCGCCTCGTCATACCACTCGCTGCTGCTCTCGACAGAACTCAGCATCGGCACGGCAAGGGCACGGAACACGCACGGCTCATAGGCATGGAGCGAGTCTATCTTCTCCGCCGCCAAGTGGCTGTAAGGGAAGATATACTTATCCTCGCCGCGCTGAACGCTCCCCCAGAGGTCATATGTCCGCTCGACACTGCTCGCGCGGTGGTAATAATCCCGAACGAGGCGGCGGACAAAGCGCAGATCGCGCTTCGACATAAGCACATCCCCGTCCTCATCGGAGATACGGGACGAGACGCTGACATAGAGCTTCATCAGATTTTCGCTCGGCAGAGAGTCGGTTATAACCGGGTTCAGGGCGTGGATGCCCTCGACTATCAGCACATCGTCCTTGCCGAGCGTTATAGGGTCGGAGAAGCCGTTCCGCCTGCCGCTGACGAAATCGAAATGCGGCAGTCTCGTTGTGCCGTTTTTGATGATATCCTCAAGGCACGAGTCGATAAGCGCGATATCGAGGGCGTTGACGGTTTCATAGTCAGGCTTGCCATTTTCGTCGAGAATGGCATCGCGCTGATCATGATAAAAATCATCGAGCGAGACAGTGAAAGCCTTTGCGCCACGCGATTCGAGCCGCGAGGCTATAAGCCCGGCGGTGGTCGTTTTGCCCGACGCGCTGGGACCCGCGAGCATGACTATACGCTTTTCGCGGTCGGAGAATATACGCTCGGCTATTTCATCGAGCCTGTCTGAATACCGCTCCTCGGCTTTTGAGACGAGAAATGCGGGGTCATTTGCCGCCATTGAGTTTATTTTTACGAGAGATTTCAACCTATCACCTTATTTATCCGCAGACGACTGCGAACCGAATATTTCCGAATAGAACTCCGATATGCGTTTCTTGCGCTCCATCAGAGTGTCAAACCGGGCATTATATTCATATGGATATTTGTAGTTAAAAATACGCTCGATATAGTTGCTGCCGGGCTTTTTGAGCTTTGTTACGGCGCCCGCTCCGGCGGCGAGGACAGTATGCGTCTCCTCCATCATGAATACATTATATCTGCACTCCGTACCGGGCTTGCACCAGCCGACATTTTCGAGGTTGCCGACGCAGCGACTCTGGCGATACATATAATAAGGAATATAGCCGTTATCGAAGAGAACGGAGTGGGAATAATCAATCATCTTCCCCGCCGTCTCCCCTTCGCTGACCGCGTGACCGTGTTCTCTGAGAGTGGATGCGGATTTCAAAGCGAGGGCATGGACGGTTATATTCGCAGGCGCGAGCGAGACGACTCCGTCAACGGATTTTTTGAAGCTCTCGAGCGTATCGCCGGGGAGTCCCGCGATAAGATCGACATTTATATTTTCAAACCCGCTCTTCTCGGCGAGAGCATAAGAGGCGAAAAAATCCGCCGCTGTGTGCTTTCTGCCGACCGCTTCGAGCACGGAATCGTTGAGGGTCTGGGTGTTTATGCTTATTCTGTCAACCGAGTGGGAGCGCAAGACATCGAGCTTCTCCTGCGTTACGGTATCTGGTCTGCCGAGTTCGACGGTATATTCGCGTATAGCGGACAGATCGAAGCTGTTTTCTACTGCCGAGCAGACCTTTTCCATCTGCTCCGCGCTGAGAATACCGGGTGTTCCGCCGCCGATATATATACTCTCAAGCCGCAGTCCGATATCGCGGACGATTTTTCCCGTTATTTCAAGCTCTCTGCACAGGTCGTCAACATAGACGGGCAGAAGCTTTGCGGCGTTGGCGTTGGTTATCGAATGGGAAACGAACGAGCAATAGCTGCACCTTGACGGGCAGAACGGTATCGCGATATAGAGGCTGAACGAGCGCTCATCGCCGAGTGCGGCTATCTCCTGCTCCGTGCCCGCGACGCTCTGCGCAAGGCGCGCTTTAGGCTCGCTGACAAGAAGCTTTTTTGTAAAATAGTCATACGCGCCATTTTCGCCGAGAGATTCAATGAGCTTCAGCATAAGCTTGGACGGGCGCACGCCGGTGAGTATGCCCCATGGCGGAACATAGCCCGTGACGGCGCTCAGAGCCGAGAAAAGCTCGCGAGCCATGGTGCGCTCGCACTCGTCTTTTTCAGGCTCGTCGGTCTTCGGGACTTCTGCCGAGCGAGTCTCGGTCTTATCCCCGACATTGACGCGCACGCGCACGGAATATCCGCCGCTCGCGCCGTCGAGATATGTTTCGACCTCGGGCGCTCCGCTTTCGGGCAGAGTGTCCGAGACTGTTATCTTTTCGTTTGGGAAGAACACGCGGCAAAGATTCTCCATCTCATAATGGAAATCGTGACCGCAAATATATAGAATCATAAGCGTTTCCTTAAAGCTCTCCTCTGGGTATTTTTCTTAAATATCTGTTTCTGACCCGCTCCTCGGAGAGCGTGGTGGAGCGGTTATGCCCGGTGTAGACGGTATATTCGCCGTCAAGGGCAGCAAGGCGTTTGAGGCTTTCGACCATAGCCTGCCAGTCCCCGCCGGGGAGGTCGGTTCTGCCGACGGTGCGGCAGAAGAGAGTATCGCCCGAGAACATCACGCGCTCGGTTTCTTCGAGATAGCACACGCCGCCGAGTGTGTGGCCGGGGGTATGAATAGTATGGAGAGTGATATCCCCTATCTTCGCTTCAAAGCCCTCTTCCGCGAGCAAGTCATAATCGACATATTTCTGGATGCCGTGATCAACATGGGTCGCGAGGCTGATATCCTCGCACTTGAGGCAGGCGCTGTCATAGGGGTGGATGGCTATTTTCGCATCCGGGTAGTCATCTTTTATATGCGCGACGCCGAGAATGTGGTCATAGTGACCGTGGGTGAGAAGAATATACTTGAGATTTTTCACCTCGTCGCGAAGGACTGATTTCAATTCGTCCGTGTAGTCGCCGGGATCGATAACCGCCGCCTCGCCGCTGTGTTCGTCTATGACGACATAGCAGTTCGCCTGAACGGGTCCCATGGGCAGAGTGTGTATCTTCATCATTTGTCTTTCCTCCATATATCGGTATCGAGCATTATAGTGACGGGTCCGTCGTTTGCTATATCGACCGCCATATCCGCGCCGAAGATGCCTTTTTCGACATTCCTGACTCCGTTCGCGGAGAGCTCGGAGCAGAACAGCTCATATAATCTGTTCGCTTCATCGGGCGCGGCGGAGAGCGTGAATGACGGTCTGTTGCCCTTTTTGCAATCGGCACAGAGAGTGAACTGCGAGATCGCGAGAATCTCGCCGCCGACATCGTTGACGCTGAGATTCATTTTCCCGTTTTCGTCCTCGAACACGCGCAAACGCGCTATTTTGCCGGCAAGCAACGCCGCCTGCTCATCGGTGTCGCCCTCGACAACGCCGAGCAGGACATTGAAGCCCTTGCCTATCTCGCCGACGGTCTTCCCGTCAACGGAAACTTTTGACGATGTGACGCGCTGAACAACAGCTCTCACGGTGATTCCCCCTTGGACTTGCGATATCTAAAAATACTATAAAAATAAAAAATAATTGATATCAGGTTGCGGCTCTCTCGACGCTTAGCACGCCGTCGATTCGCTCGATTTTGGCGGCGACGCTCTTGAGATGCTCGATTCCAGAGACGGTTATGGTCATAGAGAACGTGCTTCTGCCGTCTTTGAAATTCCTTGTGTTTATATCATTTATCATAACGTGCATATTGGCGAGCTGGACGGAGATATCCGCGAGCATACCGACCCTGTTGAGGCAGGATATCATGAGCGTTGCGCGGAAATCCTCTTTTATGGCGCTGTCCCAATATGCGTTTATCCATCTGTCTTTGTCGCCGCAATGCTCGAGATCCTTCGGGACATTGCTGCAGTCGCGCGTATGGATCGACACGCCATGGCCGCGGGTAATAAAGCCGATTATACTGTCGCCCGGGAGCGGATTGCAGCAGCGTGAGAACTTGACAAGGCAGTTGTCGATGCCCTCGACTATAACGCCCTCGCTGCTCTTGACGCGCTTTTTCGGCTGGGTGAGCACTATTTCCGGCGGAGCGGACGCCTTGACTATCTTGTTATACTCATCTTTTATATGCGGCATCATGCGGATGAGCGACACGCCGCCGTAGCCGATAGCGGCATAGAAATCCTCGACCGTGTCGAAATGCTGGCGCTCCGCGATGCGCTGGAGGAACGACTTCATCTCGTCATCCGGCAGGCGGATAAAGCTGCGCCTGAACTCGCGTTCGACCTCCGCCTTGCCCTCGGCGATATTCTCGTCGCGGCGCTCTTTCTTGAACCAGTTGCGTATCTTGCTGCGCGCCTCGCTCGTCTTGACTATCTTGAGCCAATCGCGGCTCGGTCCCTTGCCGGGCTGAGACGAAGTTAAGACATCGACTATTTCGCCGGTCTTTACTTGATAGTCAATCGGCACAATACGCCCGTCGACCTTTGCGCCGGTCATACGATTGCCGATGGCGGAGTGAATGGCATAGGCGAAATCGATAACCGTCGCGCCTATGGGCAGGTTTATAACGTCGCCCTTGGGAGTGAACACAAACACCTCTTCGGGGACGAGGTCGCTCTTTATCGTTCTGACGATATCCTCGACATCTTCGGAATCGCTCTGGCTCTCGAGCATCTGGCGAATCCACGCGAGGCGCTTATCGAAGTTGCCGCTCGCGGTGCCGCCGCCGAGCTTATACTTCCAGTGCGCGGCGATACCGTATTCAGCCGTCTGATGCATTTCCCAGGTTCTTATCTGAACCTCGAATGGTATTCCCTCTTTGCCGATAACGGTGGTATGCAGGGACTGATACATATTCGGCTTCGGGGTCGAGATATAATCTTTGAAGCGGTTCGGGATTGGGCGGAACATATCGTGGATAACGCCGAGGCAGTTATAGCAATCGATAACAGACTCGACTATTATTCTGACGGCGTAGATATCATAAATCTCATCAAAGGTCTTGCCTCCGATATACATTTTGCGGTAGATTCCGTGGACGCTCTTGATTCTGCCCTCGACCTTGCAGCCGGAGACGAGCGGATCGACGCGCTCCTTTATTTTCTCGATTATGCTGTCGAGGAACTCCTTGCGCGATGCGCTCTGAGAGTTGAGATAGTCCTCGATCTCTTTATACGCGACGGGGTCGAGGCAGATAATGGCTCTGTCCTCAAGCTCCTCTTTTATCGTTCTGATACCTAAGCGGTGAGCGATGGGGGCATATATCTCGAGAGTTTCAAGGGCTGTTTCGCGGCGCTTCTCTTCGCGGACATAGCCGATGGTTCTCATATTATGCAGTCTGTCGGCGAGCTTTATAATAATAACTCTGATATCATTCGACATCGCGAGGAGCATCTTGCGGATATTTTCCGCCTGCGCCTCCGCCTTTGTCTCGGTCGGCACTTTAGCGAGCTTTGTCACGCCGTCGACTAATTGAGCTATCTCGTCGCCGAACTCGCGCTCGATATCCGCCTTTGTGACATCGGTATCCTCGACAGTATCGTGCAGGAGAGCCGCCGCCACCGACTGGCTGTCCATGCCGAGGTCTGCGAGAATCGAGGCTACGGCTATCGGGTGGATTATATACGGCTCGCCGGACTGGCGGAGCTGGTTCTTATGATGTTCCTTCGCCACATCATAGGCGTGCTTCACCGTTTCAAGCTCGTCGTCGCGGTACATGGTCTTTATTTTTTCGTAGAGCTTGTCGAAGCCGTCGTCAAAGGAAGAGCTGCCGTCGGTGAAATCCGCCTGACGGTTCATCTTCTTCTCCTCGGTCTCGCCGTTTATTTTTTCTTCCCACGATCTCATCGGATCACTCCTCATTATCTTGCCGCTGTTTATAAAAAGCTTCTTATATGTTTCATCAATTGTGCGTCCTCAAGGTTCACCTTGGGGCTCTGTTCGTTGACAACGATGCTGCCCGCGGGCGAGCGGTTGAGAACTCCCGTCTGCACCATAACTTCGACAGCGCTCGCGACGGCGCATATTCTGTCCTCCCCGAAGCCCGAGCGCAGGCAGAGCATCTCATACTCGGCGCTCCATGAGCCGCGCCGTTTTATCTGGGTGTACACCGCGCCGCAGAGGCTTCTGTCCGGCAGAGCGGCTCTCGCCTGCTCAGCAGTCAGCTCCTCGCCGTGCATGACGCGGTCAAAGAGCCGAAGCCCCTCAAGCACTTTTATATCGTCGCTGCCCGACGGGCGCATATTCCTGATATATACGCCGATGCGGACACTCCCCTGATACTCGTTCCTGTCGAGATTGACGGCGAGGTCAACTGTATCGCCGACGCTGTAAAAGAACGAGCGCTCGGTCATGCCGAAATACATGGCGAAGATGCGCGTATCGCCCTTTGAGACGGTTATCCGCATATGCTTGCCGTTGCCGACGGGAGAAAAACTTTCTATCTTCATGCCGTAAAGTCCGAAGACCGGCTGGGGGTTGCCCGCTCCGAACGGTTCGAGGGACGAGACGGCGTCGAGAATATCCAAAGATATATGCGCGGGATTGATTTTGAGATCTATATTCTGAACCGGAAACGGCATCTCGGTATTAAGCGAATATTCCGTTATCTCCGAGCGCAGCTGTTCGATATCCTTCGCCATGAGCGAGAGTCCCGCCGCCTGAGTGTGACCGCCGAAATGGGTCAGCAGATGCTTTGAATTTTTTATCGCGTCATATAGCGAGAAGCCATCGATGCTGCGTCCCGAGCCGCGCGCCGTGCCGTCCTCTGTATTGCGCGAAATTATTATGCACGGTTTTGAATATTTTTCCTGAATCCTCGCGGCGACAATGCCGATAACGCCGTTGTGCCAATCGTCGCCGTCAACAACAATGACGGGGGCATAGCGTATCTCCGGATGCTCAAACAGCTTCTGTTCGACCTCGGCAAAAATCTCGCTTTCAATCGCCTGGCGCGTTCTGTTCGCCTCGTTTATCTCCTGCGCGAGCCCGTTTGCAGTCTCGGGGTCGTCGCTGAGCAGAAGCTCGAGCGCGCGGTTGGCGGAGCCCATTCTGCCCGCCGCATTGATGCGCGGCGAAATCGTAAACGCCACGGAAGTTGCGTTGACATATTTATTACCCGCTCCGGCAACATCGAGAAGTTCGTTTATTCCGGCGCGCGAGCGGTTGTTGATGCTGCGGAGTCCCGCCTTGACTATCGCGCGATTTTCGCCGGTAAGATTGACAACATCGCTTATAGTGCCTATTGCGGCGAGGTCTGCGAAGTCTTCTATGACGGCTGTATCGTCCTCGAGTTCCATGGCACAAGCCAGCTTGAACGCGACGCCCGCTCCGCACAGCTCCTTAAACGGGCTGGTGCAATCCGCGCGCTGAAGATCGACTATCGCCTCGGCGCGTGGCAGAACATCGGGCACTTTGTGGTGGTCGGTTATAACAACCTCCATGCCGAGCTCATATGCGCGCTCTGCAGCGTCCGCGGCGCTAACTCCGTTATCGACCGTCACTATCAGCTGAGTGCCCATATCCTTGAGCTTTTCGACCGCGCCGACGCTAAGGCCGTAGCCCTCGGTCAACCTGTCCGGGATATACCACAGGACATTCGCGCCCTTTGACTCAAGATATGTATAGAGAAGAGCGGTAGAGGTGACGCCGTCGGCATCGAAATCGCCGAATATCGCGATGCACTCGAAATTATCTATCGCGCGATTTATGCGCTCGACCGCCTTGTCCATATCCGGCAGGGCGAACGGATCGAGAGTAAAGAACGGGTTCGGGTCGAAGAAATCTTCTATCTCTTCGTTGTCGCGAAGTCCGCGTATAACGGCAAGCAGCGCGGCGATAGGATTGAGGCTGTGTTCCTCGGCTATCTGAGCCGCGAGATCCTTGTCATATGAAGCTGCAAGCCATCTTTTACGCATAGGGTTACCATTCCTTTCGATAATAGTTAATTATACCATGTATATAGCGGTTTTATCAAGAGTTTCGGCAGAAAGTTCGGCTTTTCGGCACGGGACATAAAAAGAGCAGACCGGCTGACCGGTCTGCTCCGTGGATTGATATTTGTTGTTTTATGCTTTTGCCGCCGCAGGCTTTCTCGCGGTCAAAATAAGATTCAGCGCAGCTATGAGCGTGAAAGCGATGAGCACGGGATAGAAAACGCCGTAATCGCTCATGATATATCTCAGCCCATAAAACGCGGTAAGCGGCGAAACGACAACCGACACCACCGCGCCGGAAATGATGCCTTTCACGGCGAGCAATCCGACTGTTGAAGCGATCGCCGAGAATGCGGCGTAGCACGCCGAGACAACAGCGAACGCACGATTCTTCGCGACAACGGGCAGAACAAAGAGGCACGCGCAGAAGACGAGGGAGAAAACGAAGCCCAAGACGGACGGGGTGCCGCCCCAAATCATGTTCTGAATGTTCAACGCAGTTGCAAGGACAAACGCGGCTGCGGTCGATACGATGCAAATAACTGTTTTTTTCATTTCAGTCACCTCCGGGTGAAAGTTCCAATATTTTAATATGTTTGCTGACTCACCGACGAAAATTTTCCGTCGGGCTCAACTGTCTCCGTTCTTATACCTATGGATATTCATGCTGTTCATAATTATCCTCCAATAAATACTTTTTGAGTTTGGCGTCAATATAAATTCGGTTAAATCGCTCGAAAAATTCTTTCCTACAACGACATATTATTACATTCAAACAAATTTGTCAACCTATTTTACAAATAATTTTTTCACAGGACACAAAACTGACATAAATGTGTATTTACAGAAAATCGTCAAAGCAAAACTTCCACAGAACATAAATAACGCTCTGCGGAAGTTCTGGTTTATTTATTTTTCAGATATCCTGCTTCTCGAACAGGGTGGCTGAACGCTTATAGGCGGCGAAGGTCAGCGCGAGCCAAATCACAACGCCGAGCGCAAGGGTGACGAGCTTTGCCGCCAAAAACTGCGGGTCGGGCGTATCAAGCTTGTTTTTAAAGAGCGGCAATGCGTGGCAAAGCATTATCTCAATGCCGATAAAGACGAACACAGCGACACTGCCGAGCGCGAACGGCACGCCGATGCGCTTGACATTTTTATAATAAGCCGGGAAAAATATAATATTGAACACGCCGAATATCATAAAGAAGAACGCGAAGAGCGTGATGTTTACATCGAGGTCGGCGGCGTTGACGGGGGTCATAATTTTAGCGCGCAGGAAAGCTATCGGCACGCAGACCGCTATCTCGAGCAGTTCGAGCAGGCTCACGGAGATTATGCGGGCGAGCACTGTTTTATGTTTTTCGACGGGCAGCATCATGGTGAAAAACACATCGTTATTCTCTCTGCAGAACTGGCACATGAAGAACACGCCGAGGCAGGTATAGAACATAATAACGAGATATGGGTAGTTCGGAATAAAGAGCATGAATGCGAGCGGAATAAACAGGATATTCGTCGGATGAAGGACGAGCTTCAGTTCTTTGTTGAGCAGTTCTTTCATTTTGTCTCCCCCTCCCTCTCGATATGCACCATTATATCCTCAAGCCCGGCGGGTGCGGATTCGATGCCTGCGGGCAGTTCGGAATTTCTGACAAGCGCGCTCATGCCGTCTTTTTCGCGGCGCGCGCCGATAAGTTCAATATTCTTAGGCGCGTTATCGGCAGAAAACTGAACTACACTGTATTTTTGGAGCAGAGTGCAAAGAGGTTCATTCTCCGCGATGCGTCCCTGCTTGAGATAGATTATGTTATCGGCGCAGCGGTCGAGGTCGCTCGTGATATGGGTCGAGCAGAAAACGGTCTTGCCCTCGTCCTGCGAAAGGCTGATGAAGATATCAAGAATCTCATCGCGCGAGACGGGGTCGAGCCCGCTCGTCGGCTCGTCGAGGATAAGCAGATCCGCCGAATGAGAGAGCGCGAGGGCGAGCGAAAATTTGACTTTCATGCCGGCAGAGAGCTCGGATATGCGTTTGCTTTCATCAAGAGAGAAAAGCTGCATATATTTTCTGTAGAGCGAGTCGTCCCACTCGGGATAAAAGCGCGAAGTGACTGCCGCGACGGTGCCGAGGCGCTTTTGCGGATAGTAATTCACGCCGCCGAGCACGACGCCCAATCTGCTCTTGATTTTCATCTCGTTTTCGGCGAAAGGCATTGAAAAGAAACGAATCTCGCCCGCATCTGGATGGACGAAACCGAGCAGGGATTTTATAGTCGTCGTCTTTCCCGCGCCGTTTCTGCCGATAAAACCCGTTATCTTCCCCTGCTCGAGCGCAAAGCTTACATTGAGGGAAAAATCGCCGTAGCTTTTCTTCAATCCGCTGACTTCGAGCGCGTTCATTCCTCTGCCTCCTCGGGCGCGCGGCGCTGAGCCTCAAACAGAGCGTCGGCAAAATTCATATAGACATCATTCTGGACTATCGCGATGCCCTGATTTTTATCGGCGAGCATCAGAAGCGTGTCCCCGGGGTTTATATCGAATATATCGCGCACGCCCTTTGGGATTACTATCTGACCCTTTTCGCCGACCTTCACGGTAGCGATAAATTTGCCCTCCGGCATCTTCATATCGGTCACTCACCTTTCTGAAATTCAAGTGATATTTGTTATACTTTTCCTACTAGTTATACTTGTATCACTTTTTCACCGCTTTGTAAAGAGTTTTTCGCCCAAAACGGTGTAAATATTTTTTGATTTTTGTACTTCGGTGCAATAATATTTTTGTTTTAACGGTACCGCAGGACAAAAATTAAATAAATTTTAGAAAATGCACTCTCAGATATTGATTTATTGTTTTTATTGTGATAATCTTACGATAGAGCAATAATTTATGCACAAGATACAAAAACAACATGAAAGGGTGGAAATTTATGAGTAAAAAAGCAAATCCTTATGAAAACTTTCTGAACGTGCTCGACAGCGCCGCTGCGCTTGACGGCATCGATCAGAACGACTATGCGTCGTTCCGTTATCCGGAGCAGGAGCTGAAGGTCAACTTCCCCGTGCGCATGGACAACGGCGAGATGAAAATGTTCACAGGCTACCGCATCCAGCACTCGAGCACCCGCGGTCCGTGCAAGGGCGGCATAAGATTTCATCCTAATGTAGATATGGACGAAGTCCGCGCGCTCGCCGCATGGATGACCTTCAAATGCGCAGTTGCCAACATCCCCTACGGCGGCGCAAAGGGCGGCATAACCTGCGACCCGTCGCAGATGTCCAAGGGCGAGCTTGAGAGAATGACCAGACGCTACGCAGCAATGATAGCGCCTATCATCGGCCCCCACAAGGACATTCCCGCTCCCGACGTCAACACCAACGCCGAAGTCATGGGCTGGGTCATGGATACATATTCGATGAAATACGGCTATCCTATCCCCGGCGTCGTCACCGGCAAGGCGTTTGAAATCGGCGGTTCGCTCGGCAGACCCGAGGCGACCGGACGCGGCGTCATGCTCTGCTGCCGCGCGCTGACCGAGAAGCTCGGACTTGACATAAAAGACTGCACATTCGCCGTTCAGGGCTTCGGCAACGTCGGCTCGACCGCCGCTTACCTCATAGCCGACCTCGGCGCAAAGGTAGTCGCAGTCAGCGACCACACCGCAGCGTTCTACTGTGCAGACGGTCTCGATGTTCACGATATGCTCGACTATGCAGCCGGCAACGGCCGCGTGCTCCAGGGCTACAAGGCTGACGGCGTGACCGAGATAGCGAAAGAGGATCTTCTCTACACCGACGCCGACTTCCTTATCCCCGCAGCGCTCGAAGGTCAGATTACTGCCGACAACGCCGACAGAGTAAAGGCGAAGTACATCGTCGAGGGCGCAAACGGTCCGACAAGCTACGAGGCGGATCAGATACTCAACGCCAAGGGCAAGATAGTTGTTCCCGACATTCTCGCAAACGCGGGCGGCGTTATCGTCTCCTACTTCGAGTGGGTACAGAACCTGCAGTCTCTCTCCTGGTCGCTTGAAGAGGTCAACAACAAGCTCGCAGATATCCTCCTCAAGGCATTCGACGAGGTCTACGGACTGACCGAGGAGCGCGGATATCCGATGAGAACCTCCGCTTACATCATCGCTCTTCGCAGACTTGTCAAGACCAAGAAGATCAGAGGCATTTTCCCGTAAGCTATACAATAATAAATACGAGCCGTGTCGAAAGATGCGGCTCTTTTCATTTTGACAACAGTTTAAATAAAAATGTTGTAATCCGGAAGCTTTTAGTGTATAATTTTCATGACAAAGAAAAAGCAGAATCGGGGGCTCTGGTCAAACGGTCACTCCCCCTCATATAAAACAGAAGGAGTTTATTCAATGGATAAGTATCTCATTATCAACGCAGACGATTTTGGAATGTGCAGGGCGGCAAACCTTGCCGTTATGGATCTGCTCAAGTCCGGCTCGATCACCTCTTCGACTATCATGGCTCCCTGCCCGTGGGCATATGAGGCATGCCAGTTTGCAAAGAAGAATCCGCAGTTCGCCATCGGCGTGCATCTGACCTTCACGAGCGAATGGGCTACATACCGCTGGTCGCCCGTCGGCACGAGCAAAACCGACAGCCTGCGCGATGAGCTCGGCTTCATGCATCCCGAAAGCATCGACGTTGAGAAGAACGCCGACATAAAAGAAGTTGCGGCTGAGATCCACGCTCAGATAAACCGCCTCAAGGCTCTCGGTCTCACCCCCTCTCACCTTGACAACCACATGGGCTCGCTCTACGGCATCGAGACAGGCCGTTTCGAGTTGCTTCAGCTCGTGCTCAGCATCGCCGGCGAATACGGTCTTCCGTTCCGCTTCCCCGGCACCTTCACCGACGCTCAGATGAGCAACACCATGCTCGACATAAAAATCGACAAGGAGCAGATCATGGGTCTCGTCGGTCAGCTCAACGCCTATGCGCACAGCGTCGGCGTAGCGAACCCCGACTTCCTGCTTCCCGGCGAGTGGACAGGTCCGCAGAACGACAGCTATGACAACTACCGCGACTACATCTACGAGCTCTACAAGACCTTCCCCGAGGGCGTGACCGAGACTTATATCCATCCCGCGCTCGAGTGCGACGAGCTCAAGGGCATCACAAATTCCTGGCACCGCAGAGTCTGGGAATACAAGCTCTTCTCTGACCCCAAGACGAAGCAGCACATCGACAGCCTGGGCATCAAGCTCATCAACTATCGCGATCTCGCCGAGATGAAGAAATAAAAAAATTCAGAGCAGTTCCTTTCGGGACTGCTCTTTGCTTATCGATAAATCCGGTTTTTGGGGCTTCGTAGGATTCAGAATCTATGCCTCTCTTGTGCAAACGAGGCAGCGCGAAGCGCCGGAGGGATTGTTTTGAACAAGCTGCATTTTTTAAAATTGCCAGGTATTTTGAACTTTCACGCTGCAACCCCTCAGTCACGGCTTTGCCGTGACAGCTCCCCTTACACAGTGGAGCCTTGAGACCGTGCAATGACGGACTTTTTCAACAGACTAAGAGCAGTTCCTTTTGAAACTGCTCTTTTTATATGCACACGAAAAAACAGCACCGCCGACACGGTGCTGTAATTTTATTATTCACTTTTCTGCATTCAGACGATCGGGTTTTCTTTCTGACATTTATATTATTTCCGATCTATATAAAACGGTAAGCGTAAATTATCTGTTCTTCTGTTGCGCCGAACTACCGTTGATGCGACGCAATTCGGACATCTTACGGTTGTTATCGTTTTCGTCTGAAATGCCGCGGCCGTTGCCGCTCGATACACCCATCACCTTTCAGCGTTCAAGTCCGCCTGACGAAAAGCTCCGAGTACAGAAAAATTTCTGATATTCTGCTCTGCTGAGCTTTCAGATAAGCTGTGACGGGCGGTCGGAGTACTGATTTTCGCTTTCGCTGTACATCGGACTCGCCTCCAATCATTTTTTGAGTGTACCCCTCAGGTACAGCGCCGACCCGGCGCCGGGAGCCTTCTCCCTCTTTGCATCTTCATTATAGCTCATGTTTTGGATAAAGTCAACATATTTTTTCAACATTTCTAATATTTTATATTAAGTTAGCTTTATAGACGCAAGATGTGAGCCCCGCGTCACAACGCCCATCATCAAAGACGAAAATACCAAAAAGTTTTCGGGCAATTTGTTTTCGTCTTTCCTTTTTCTATTGACTATTGGGCGCAATACGGGTAAAATAAATACATAAAAATAAATTGTATCGGTCGGCGCGCATTATACGGTGCGCCGCCGTATGAGAGGTTATTATTATGGCAAAGGATTATAATCCCGACATCGTCAGCGTTGTTGATGAGGAAGGCAAGGAGCACATTTTTGAAGAGCTCGACCGCATCGAGACAGACCGCGGATGCTATGTCGCGCTGCTGCCCGTATATGACGACAGCGAAGAAGTTCTCGAAGGCGAGGACGAGGTTCTCCCCCTCAAGGTCATTGAGGAGGACGGCGAAACATATCTGACAATGATCGAGGACGACGATGAATTTGAAGAAGTCTATCAGGCTTTCGAAGAGCGTCTGAGCGATCTCTTCTTCGACGACGAGCGCACCGACTCGGAGAGCGAAGAGGACGGAGAATAAAATAAAGCCACCCTGCCCTGTGCGATAAATACGGTTCATATTAACCCAACACGTTTTAATCGGGAGCTTAGTCTCCGGCGGCGGATTGCAGACCTCCCGGCTTTTGCCGGAAGAAGGGAGCGCGAACCCGCCGGGCGGCACCCACCTGCTTTGGTATGCAGGTTACTATTGCCGTATCCGGCTCGGCGGGGCTTATTTTTTTGATTGTTTTTTATTATTTTATATAGCATATAAGCGGCCGCAAGCCGCATTTTTTGCGGGCTGAGAGCCGCCGGAAACGGAGGAAAAGCTGTTGCAGCGCATACTTAACGCCGACATTGTCGACATCTCCCCTATCGACGGGGGTTTTATATATGCAGAAAAGAAGATGCTTGAAAACGGATCGTGCAGGGTCTCGTTCTATTCATACGACTGCGAGACAAGCATATCAACACCGATAACAAGGGGCGAATATGTCTCCTGCAAATTCGGTCAGAACGGTTCGCGCATAGCGGACGAGCTCGGTCAGAAGGGCGAATTTATCTTCGCTCAGCCGACAAGGTTCTTCAACAACTGCACTGTCACTCTCGACAGAGCCGGGACATTCTCGCTCTTCACGCCAGAGGGTTCATGCGTGAGGCGATATGAATTTACATATCAGGGCGCGCCGGCGTGCAACCCCGTTGCATATGAAAAATCGCTCTGGTGCGTTGTGCCGGAGCGCGACGCGATAATAAACTATTCGATAGACGAAGCCCGCGTTCTGCTCAGGATCGGCGGCGGAGCGCAGAGCGCGTTTTCGTATCCGACAAGCATAACTCTTATTCGCGGGAACATCTATGTCTGCAACCGCGACTCGCACAAGATACGCACGGTGCAGATCGGCAACAACACCTATGCCATCGACGACTACCGCACATTCAACGAGCCTGTATACAAATATTTCAGAGTCGGGAGCAGAGAATACGCTCTGCTCGACTCGGGAGTATACGAAATATAAAAAAGCCCCCTTGAGGCAATACAGGAGGTAAATATGGCAAACGTATTCAGAACGGTTATCAGTATAATCACCTGCATCGCACTGTTCATATGCCCGATGCCCACAGAGAAGAAATGCGAAGCCGAGTTCAACGGCACATTTATCCAGTCTTGGATGAGTTCATACTGGGACGACGAGCGCTGGCAGGATGAGATAGGCGCGATGAAGGAGGCCGGAATAAAGTACCTCATCATTCAGGATGTGGCGCACAAGGCTTCCGACGGCACATGGACTGTCTACTACAACTCGAACCTCGACACATTCACCGGTGCGACTTTCGGCGCTGCGGATGTTGTTGAATCCGCGCTGAGAAACTGCGAGGGTTCGGGCATCAAGGTCATGGTCGGACTCGGGCTCTATGACGAGTGGTGGACTAAATCCGGCTTCGGCAAGGACTACAGCGAGCTGTGCAATGTCTCCGCCGACATGATTGAAGAGATATATAACAAATATGTTTCAAAATATCCCGACGCTTTCTACGGCTGGTACTTCACGCCCGAGATGAGCAACGGTCCGCTCGTCAAGCTGTCGTCGCCGTTCATCGCGAAGGGCGTCAATGTGATAATCGACGCTATCGAGCGCACGGACGCGGACGCTCCCCTGCTTTTAAGCCCGTTCTTCTCTCAGTACGGCGCGAACCCCGGCATCGAGAGTGCGAAGCTCTTCTGGGCTTCGTTTATAAAATCAGTGAACTTCCGCGAGCACGATATCTTCTGTCCGCAGGACGCAGTCGGTGCAGGCTGGACGATTGAAGAGAATCTCGTCAATGTCTGGAGAATGTACTCAGACGCGGTGAAGCTCAGCGGAAAGAGCATACGCCTTTGGGCGAATGTCGAGAACTTCACAAGCGCTGTTGCAAAGAGCAATACTACCGGCATAACTACTCCGCTCGTGACAGAGAACACGCAGGATGTGACTGCGACGCTCGACAGGCTCGTCAAGCAGATGGACATAGCCTCGCGCTATGCTGAAAATATCATAACGTTCTCGTACAACCACTATTACAGCCCCGTGTATGTCGACCCGATGTTCCACAACACCTATGTTGACTACTTAAAGCACGGTCATGTGCTCGAGAGCGAAGCGCCGACTGCGCCGACTGATCTCGGCTTTTCGGTTGACGGAGACGGAAACACCGTGCTCAGCTGGCAGGCATCGACCGACAACTTTGGCGTGGCATATTACAGAATATGCGCCGACGGCAAGTTCCTCACAAGATGCGAATACAACGAGGACACTGCGGCGGTTATCGAAAATGCGCAGAGCGGCACGGTATACAGCATCACCGCATATGACGCCGCAGGCAACGCCTCGCAGGCGGCGGAGATAGTGTATCAGTAAACGCCCATCTGCGAAAAATCCGCCGGACATTACAAAAGCAGATAAATACACCTTTAATGTTGACGAAAGCTGAATGAAAAAAATGCCGTTGACCGGGTTCGGTTGACGGCATTTTTATATTCCGAATCGTTCAAGAACACAAGCAGAAAAGCTATTCAGCTGTCACGACGGGCGCGTATTCGGAAGCACATTTTTAATAGTCAAACGGAGTTCGCTATATGGTCGGCATAATAAGCTTTTAAGAAGATTTAGTGCCGCTTGCGCGGCATCGGTGCATCGAGTCACCGCACCCTACAAGTTGCTCGCCAATTAAATCGTGCAAACTTCGCGGGGTTGATGATATCCCCATATCGCGGACTTATTCACTATTCACTTTGCGGGCGGATGATATCCGTCCTGCTTACTTTGAGCGAAGCGAAACCAACCACTCACTCTCGGCTTACGCCGAGCCGACTCCCCTACAGGGGCGCCTGAATGGATTATGCGGCAAATTCAAATTTATCAGGCAATTACAGCAGCTCAAATATTGCGTTATATAAAAGCGGCAGGAACTGCAAAAAAGTTCCTGCCGTTTTTGTTTATACATATTCTGCTGTCATCTGAACTGTTCCGGTGAAGCGGTCGAAATCTATCATTATATAATTGCCGCCGTTTTGGAAATTGAACTCGCGTTCGAATCTGCCGTCGGTGTCGGGCGTATATTCGAGCACTTTTCCGTTCATTCTCAGGCGTATTACTGCGCTGCCGGACTCGGTTTCGATATAAGCTTTCACTTTTATCAGCTTGTCGCGCGCCGACGCGCCGCCGAACACGGTATCGCGCCCGGTCTCGTTCTCGCACTGCGCGGTGTAGCTGCCGGTGAACCAATCCTTGCCGTTGTTCTCGCGCTTGCCGATAAGCCTGGCGCTGTTCGTGACATCGGACATTTTGAACGCGCCGCGCAGATCGTCAAAGTATCTGTCCGCGCGTTTGAGCTGCATACTGCCGCGGCTCATGCACGCCGTGAGCGAGAGCATTAGAGCAAGAGTAAGCAGAACAGCCGCTGCTCTTTTCATTATTCTCTCTCCTTTGCGCCGCTGACTATCTTATAATAGGCGTTGGAGGTGACGCGGTAAATAAGAGTATAGAACAGCGCGAACACGACGAAGCACACAAGAGTTGTCACGGCGAAGAGGACGGGGTTGTTGAAATTAAAGGCGAGCAATATTCTGCGGATTATTATAGACGCGAATATCATATGCAGACCCGCTCCCGCGAGAGGCAGGAAGAATACCGTGAGCAGCTGGGAATTGATGCTCTTTCTTATCTCTTTCTTTGTCATGCCGACCTTCTGCATTATCTCAAAGCGCGACTGATCTTCGTAACCCTCAGAAACCTGCTTATAGTAGATTATCAGCACAGCCGCGAAGATGAACACGACCGAGAGCATGACGCCGAGATAGAACAGCGAGCCGAAGGCAGAATAATAATCATCCCTGCCGACATTGCGGCTGTCTATCGAGAAAGACATCATATTGCCGTAAGACGACATTGCCGGTTTTGTCGCGTCGATATAGTCATTGCACAGCGCTCTCTCGCCGGCGGTATCGAGATCGGTATCGAAAAATCTGAAATACTTATAGTTGACGGTGCGCACCCCGTTGTGGTTTTCGGGCTTTGCAAAATCCGTGACTGCACTTTTGAAGTCGGGCACGAAAATATATATCGAGGACGCGATATTTACGGCGGAGTCGCCGTCAATGAGGAAGCTGTCGGCTGTCTTTTTGACTTTGTAGGTCTTGCCGTCGCCGAGAGTCACGGTGTCATATTTATACTTCATTCTGTAGCCATAGACTATGACCTCATCGGGCGCGAGGGTTTCGTTCGTGCCCATGACGGCGTTGTAGTCCTCTATCGGCACGACATCGAAGCAGGTATACGCATTCGAGTTTGAACCGATTGTTACGCCCGTGCCGCCTGCGATCAGCTTGCCGCCGTCGGAAATCGTGCCGACAGTCACAACGGATCTGTAGGACGCAAAATTTGAGGCGTTCGCCTTATGCGAAGCGGCAAGGGAATCGACGCCTGCGGCGACTTTTTCGATATTGCCGTCATCGAGTCCGTCGATAGTATCAAAGCCTGTCGAGAGCACGATATCGCGCGGATAGCGGGTGTTGATGCTGTCCTCAGTGCCGAAGAGCAGGCAGGTGGTCGAGGATATCATGACAAGCACCATTGTTGCGAGCACGCAGACGGACGCGAGTCCCGCGCCGTTTCTCTTCATTCTGTAGGTCATTGAAGAGACGGAGATGAAGTGGTTCGGCTTATAATAATAGTTCTTGCGCTTTTGCAGGAAACGGCAGAGGAGCACCGAGCCGAATATCATCAGAAGATAAGTGCCGATGATGACCATTATGACCGCGATGAAAAACACAAGTATCGCGCTCAGGGGCTCTGTTATCACAACGGCGGTAATATATGCGCCGATGAGCAAAACTGTGCCGATGATGCCGAGAAGCGGGTTAGCTTTCGGCGGCTTCTCGCCGAGGTTTTCACTCCTTATCAAAGTCACCGCGCTCGCGCCCATTATCTGGCGCACGGAGTTGATGAAGAGGAGCAGGAAGATAACGGCGAAAACGCCGGCGGTCAGCAATATTGCAGTCGGAGAGACATGAAAAACATAGCTGATATCAGTGCCGCCTATCGCCTTGACGAGTCCGAGTTCGGCAAGCTTCGAGAGCGCGACGCCGAGCACAAGACCGCAGAAGAGCGATATGGCAGAAGTTATCAGGCTCTCCCAAAAGAGCAGGATGCTGATATTCTTTTTGTCCATGCCGAGGATGTTATAGAGTCCGAACTCTTTCTTCCTGCGTCGGATAAGAAACGAATTTGTATAGAAAAGAAAGATGCAGGCGAATATGGCGATGACCCAGCCGCCGAGCATGAGCACGATGTTGACCGTACCCTCGCCGAACGTGCCCTTGAGCGACTCGCCGTAGCGCAGAAAAATAACGATATAATACATCATTATCATGCCTATCTGCGTTAAAATATACGGCAGATAGAGGCGCTTGTTCTTTCTTATCCCGTCAAACGCGAGGCGCGGATAGAAAAACTTTTTCATTTGCGCTCACCGCCTGTCGCAAGCAGAGTCAGGGTCTCGGATATCTTCTGATAGAGCTGGCTGTCGGTATCGGCGCCGCGATAGATCTGATGGAACACCTCGCCGTCCTTTATGAAGAGCACGCGCTTTGCGGAGGAAGCCGCCTTGACGGAGTGCGTGACCATGAGAATGGTCTGTCCGAGGGCGTTGACCTCGGTGAACAGGCGCAGCAGTTCATCGGTGGACTTTGAATCGAGCGCGCCGGTCGGCTCATCGGCGAGAATTATGCGCGGCTCGGTTATCAGCGCGCGGGCGACAGCCGCCCTCTGCTTCTGGCCACCGGATATCTCATAGGGATATTTCTTGAGCAGCTCCGTTATGCCGAGACGCTTTGCTATCGGTTCGAGGCGGGAATGCATCTCATCGTAGCTCTTGCCCGCGAGGACGAGTGGAAGATAGATATTATCTTCGACCGTGAAAGTATCGAGAAGATTGAAATCCTGGAACACGAAACCGAGGTTGTCTCTGCGGAAAGCGCAGACAGCGGAGTCCTTTATCTTTGAAAGATCCCTGCCGTCAATCATAACGCTGCCGGAAGTGGGTCTGTCAAGAGCCGCAAGAATATTGAGCAGAGTGGTCTTGCCGGAGCCGGATTCGCCCATTATAGCGACATACTCGCCCTCTGACACGCTGAAGTTAACATTTTTAAGAGCCTCGACCTTATTGCCGCCGAGACGGGTTGAATAGACTTTTTTGAGTCCGTTGACTTCCAAAATACTCACTGTAGTTGACCTCCTGTCATTTTGTGGCTCTATTATAGCCGAAAAGGGAAATGCGCCTCCATAGAAAAGGCTTACATTTCCCCCTTCAAATCTTACGGTTTTGTAAGAAGTTATTCTTTCTTCAGCCTGTACTGACCGAGATCGAGGCGAACCGTTGTCCCCTCGCCTACTGTTGAAGAAATCGAGATATCAATACCGAGGTTTTGACATATGCGGCGGCAGAGATAAAGCCCGAGCCCGCTCGCACGGCGGTCGGTTCTGCCGTTGCATCCGGTATAGCCTTTATCAAACACGCGCGGCAGATCCTCCGGCGCGATGCCTATTCCGGTATCTTTGATACAAAGGACTTTTCCCTCGGAATAAATCTTTATGCTCCCCTCGCGGGTATATTTGAGCGCATTTGAGAGCAGCTGCTCGACGACGAACGCGAACCATTTTTCGTCCGTAACGGCTTGAATATCAACGCTGTCATATTCGAGGCGAATCCTGCGGTCTATAAATTCCGAGGCGAATTTTTTCACCGAGTTTCTGATTATTTCATCTATATCCTGCCGAGCAAAAACATAGTCGCTGTAATCCGAGCCGAGACGCACAAAGACGAGCACCATCTCGACATACTGCTCTATACGCGACAGTTCGGATGCGAGTCTGCGCGCTTCGGGCACATCCTCTTTCTGAAGAGTCAGACGCATCGCCGCTATCGGCGTTTTTATCTGGTGCGCCCAGACGGTGTAGTAATCGACGGTGTCGCGTATGCGGCTGTCCGTCTGCGCAGTTATCTCCGCTATTTTTTCCTTGAGCACGGATATCAGCTGCTGATAGTCGGAATCAACTATCCCCTCCGGCTCGGGCAAAGCAGATATAAGTTCAGTGTTCCTGCGGTGCAGCTCTTCGAAAAACTTGTGGCGGCGATACGCTTTTGTAATATCATAGGCGACGAACACCGCGCCGAAAAGCAGGCACAGTGCGCACGGATACATCACGGCGCGCACGGGCAGACGGTAGACCCAAAAAGAAAACGCGAATATGCAGGCGAAAAACAGAAGCATCAAAAGCCGCTTCCAGCGCTCCTTGAGATAACCCTTGAAAAAGCTCATAACCCCTCCGAAATCAAGCTATTATATACCCTACGCCGAACTTTGTGGCGATAAAATCTTTGAGCCCCGCCGCGTCAAGCTTTTTTCGCAGGCGGTTGACATTGACGGTCAGCGTGTTTTCATCGACAAACGAGTCCGTCTCCCAAAGGCGCTCCATCAGCTTTTCGCGGCTGACCACCTTGCCTTTATTTTCCATCAGGCAGAGCAGAATGCGATATTCATTTTTGGTCAGCGTTATCTTTTCATCGCCGAAAACGAGAGAATTTTCGCCCGTATCGAGCAATGCGCCGCGATGCTCGAGCACAGGGACATTAGCGCCGAAATCGTAAGTACGGCGCAGAAGAGCCTGAATTTTCGCCATGAGGACGCTGCCGTCAAACGGCTTCGAGATAAAATCATCCGCTCCGAGGTTCATCGCCATGACGATATTCATATTATCCGACGCCGACGAGACGAAGATTATCGGCACCTTCGAGACGCGGCGAATCTCACTGCACCAGTGATAGCCGTCAAAGAACGGCAGCATGATATCGAGCAGGACTATATGCGGCGAAAACTCGGCGAACTCGTGCATGACATTGCTGAAATCCCGCACGATATGCGTCTGAAGATTCCACGCCTGTGCCTGCGCCGCGACGGCGTTCGCTATCCCCGGGTCATCCTCAACGATAAAGAGCCTGTACATACCGCACCTCCGAAAACTGTTTCATAAAAATCAACGGACGAATCCGACCGAAAACTTCGGCTGTATATAAAATAATTATACGGCATCCGCCGCCGCGTTTCAAGAAAAACAGTATCGCAAATGAACTTCGGCGCATAGAATATACAGAAAAAACTTTGGAGGTGCCAAATGAACAACAATCAAAACCGCTGCGGCTGCGGCGGACAGCCGACAGTCATGGACATTGACCGCGAGACGAAAGAGAACACAAATTTCCGAAAAGAGGCATGGACGGGCGAGCATCTGCAGGTAACGCTGATGTGCATACCCACAAACTGCGACATCGGCGCGGAGATCCACGAAGACACAGATCAGCTCGTCTGCATCGTGCAGGGCTGCGCGACAATAAGCTTCGGCGCGACGAAATGTTCCATGTGCGACGGTCAGAGGGCAAACGGCGGCGACGCCTGCCTCATCCCCGCCGGAACCTGGCACAATATAACAAACAGCGGAAGCATCCCGCTCAAAGTATATTCCGTATACGCTTCGCCGCACCACGCGGCAGGAACAGTCCAGCGCACCAAGACCTGCGACTGCTGAAAATAAAATAGACACAGGCGCCGTGACTCTGGTGGATCACGGCGCCCGTATCGTTGAGGAAGTGGAGATAAAAAAGATAATATGGAAATTCCAAAACGCAGGTTGGGGATTCTGCGTTTTGCGTGGATGGTGAAATCAGCGAAGCATTACTTTCTACTTATTCTCGCCCGGCAGTCTAAATCATCCGACCTCGACTGCCGAAAAGTCATAGTACAGATCCATCGGGCGATTATCGTCGAGCAGGAGAATGCTGTTATCCTCGAGCAGGAGGTTATCTCCCGCATACTTCATGATGAAGTCTATACCGTAGTTGACAGCCTGTTCTTCATTCTCGGCATAAATAAATCCGCTGACGGGGTTGACGGTGTCCTCGCATGCGCCTATCTCGCTGCCGTCCTCTCCGATTTTCTTGCATCGGCATTCGAGCACATAGCGCGAGCCGACATCCGGAAGTCCGTCGTATTCTTTTAGCATTACTATCCGTCCCTTGAATTTATCTGCAGGTGCGTTTTGCCGCCGCCTGCCGTATGCCTCCGCGCTTCCGGCGGTCAGGCAGCAGACGGAAAAACCCGCCCGCTTCCCGCCGTATAGGAGTATAGGAGGTAGTTGACTTCATTTATGTACTTCGCTTGAGTACGCCATAATTTTAACGCATTGCAAGCAAAAAGTGTTGATTTTTCAAAAAGTGATGTAAAAATGGGCAAAAACGATATATTTTGAGCAGTTATTTTTCTATATAGCAAACATGCGACATATTTTGACAAATTGTCGCGTGCCATTTTAGGCACATGAACGACATTTTGTTTGTACAGTGTAATAAGATAGTTTACAAAAAGTGTAAGAACATACTTTACAATAAATATAAGTCCGCCGCGGTGTGAGGTTATATGAAAATATCCGCGCGGTCTGTTGAAATATTTTTTATGCTCAGACACTGTCATTATAAATAAAGAAAGCAGGCAAGGTGTGTACCCTGCCCGCTTTCTTTTATATAGGAGTTATGTAGGAGATAGATTTCAAATTCATGCTCTTTTCAGAGGTCAACACTATTTTAGCGCATTTGTCGCCGGAAGTGTGAATTTTTGCAAAAGTGATGCGATTTTGGGCGAAAACGATGTTTTTCGTGAGTTTAATTTGCCGAGGTCGCAAAACTCAATTCAGGCGGTGACCGGCAAACAGTAAAAAATAATCGTTGATGACATTTTTTATTTTTCTGTTTGCTTTTTCGACAAAATGTGGTATAATATTTGCGGGAGCGTGATTCTTTTGATAGATATACTTGTCTGCGACGACAGCGCGGAAATAGTTGAACAGGTTAAAAAACTGCTGTGCGCATGGGAAAAAGTGAACACTGTCAGCTTCAATATAGACTGCCGTCAGTCGGGAAAATTCATTCTCGAAAACAAGCACAAATATGACATCGCTTTTATTGATATCGAGATGCCGGAAATGAGCGGACTCGAACTCGCGGTCGAGCTCAAGAAGCAGAACCCGGATGTACTCATCATCGTTCTGACCTCGTTCCAGCGATATCTCGACGACGCGATGCGCATCCATGTTTTCAGATATCTCTCGAAGCCTGTTGATGTCAATCGCTTCAACAAGAATCTCTTTGACGCTGTTCAGGAATACCGCACGCTGAGCAAGACGATAATTCTCGAAACACACGACATAGTCAAAAAGATAAAGACAAAAGACATTCTCTATATCGAAAACAGGCGCTACGGCGCACTGCTCGTGACGAAAGACGCCGAATATGCGACGGGAGTCAGGCTAAAGGACTGGATAGCAAAGACCGGTCAGCCGGACTGCTTTGTCTATTCCCACGCGAGCTACATAGTCAATCTGCAAAACGTCATCGACTTTTCAAAAGACAGCGTCACGCTCAGAAAAGGCGACGGCGAAACGGTAAGCGTATATATGTCCCAGCGCAAATACCCCGCCTTCAGAAAGGCATTTTTTAACTTTGCGGGAGGTATATGATGGACACTGTGTGTAAATTGATTGCCTGCGCTTTCGGACAATTTGCCGCGTACTGCTATTTTTCAAGGCGGTTTGAAACAAAATGTCCGATTGTCGCAGTCTGCGGATTCTTTGTGGCGGCGCTCGCCGTCCAATTCGCCGTAAGCTTCGCGGGGCTTGCCGCGCTCAATATAGCCTTGCTTTTTATAAGCAATCTCTGCGCTGCGTTCATAATATACCGAGCGGGCATAAAGCAGTCGCTGATCCATTGCTTACTGCTCGAAGTGCTCGCCGCGATGTCAGCGTTTATAATAATGTTCGGTCTGCCGAAAATCATCGGCCACGAGCCGCCCGGAAACGGAATGATATTGCTTGGCATATCGGCGAGCGCGCTGTATTTTACATTTTCATATGCAGTGTCAAGGCACAAAGACGACATGATCGTCTATTCGGTGCTGGTGTCTATGCTCTCTTTGGTCTGCGCCGCGATGATCGCGGGCTTTGCATTTTTCCCGGGGAGCAACCTGGTTTTAACGCTGATATCGGTCATTCTTCCGCTGGCGATATCCGCAGTTTGCATGGCGCACAGAAAATTGGTCTGCAAAATCTCGAACTCCACCGAAACGCTTCTCGAAGAACAGCGGCAGAAGCTGAACGCGGAATACTATGCGGAGCTTGAGCATCAATACGACCTGCGCGACATTATTATCCACGACATAAAGGGGCATCTCCGCACGATAAAGCAGCTCTCGCAAAACGGAGAAAACGACCGCATAAACAGCTACATCGACTCGATATACAACAGCGGCGCGATGGGCGCGGTGAAGCAGTTCAGCAGCAACAAGCTCGCGAATGTCATAATCAGCAGATACGCGCATCTGTGCGCAAATTCGGAGATAAAATTCAACTGCGATGTGCGCAGCATCGATTTTTCTTTTCTTTCGGACAGCGACCTCACAATATTACTCGACAACATCCTCAACGGGGCATACAAATCCGCCGAAAAATCAGAAGAGCGCTTTATTGACATGAGCATCGGCAGCTTCAACGAGGCATATGTCGTGCTCAACGTCCGCCACAGCGTGGACGGCTCGCCGGACATAAAGAACAGCGAGAGGGCGGCGCGCATAAGCAAGATAATTCAAAAATACGGCGGACAGGCATCGTTCGACTGCTCGGACGAGAGAATATTCGAGGCGAAGATAATGTTCAAGTCGTCGGTTGCCAAAAAATAAGGCTGCTCGCATTCAACACTCGCATAAGTACCTATAAAAAAAGAACCCCGGTCAGTGCAGAATCAAATGCACTGACCGGGGTTTATTATAATTTTTATACTTTTTCAAGCTTGGCGTAGTTCGCCATTATCTTCTTTGTGCCGACTTTTTCAAAGGCTATCTCGAGCATGGTATCGTTCGCCATTTTCTGCATACTGAGTATCACGCCCGTGCCGTATGCTTTATGCTTGACCGTCTCGCCGACGGAATAGCTCTGCGCCGCGGCGGCGGGTTTCTTCGCGCCCGCGCCGGAGAAGCCGGACGAAGCGGAGAAGCTGTAAGCGGGCTTCGACGGGATTGAATTCGCCGCTCTTGCGGGTGACTGAGATGAAATCTTTGAAAATCCTCTCGACGAGCTCCCCTGCCCTGCAGAACGCTGCTGCGGGATGCCGTGGGTCTGATAAAACATCGGTCTTGCGCCCTTTTTATCGAGCAGCTCCTCGGGTATCTCTTCAACGAATCTCGACGGGCGGTTGCGGTTCGTCATGCCGTAGAGCATTCGCGTTGATGCGCTGGAGATATAAAGCTTCTTCTTCGCGCGCGTTATCGCGACATAGGCGAGTCTGCGCTCCTCCTCGATATTCTCCGGCTCATAGAGTATCGTCTGCATTCCGGGGAATATTCCCTCCTCCATGCCGACGATAAACACATTCGGGAATTCGAGTCCCTTGGCGGAGTGTATCGTCATCATGACGACCGCCTGGGTCTGGGCGTTGTAGTTATCTATATCCGTGAGCAGCGCGGTCTCCTGCAGGAAGCCATTGAGGTCGCCCTCGGGGTTTTCCTCGCAGTAGCGGCGTATGTTGTTTCCGAGCTCCGCCAGGTTCGCCACGCGCTCCTGATATTTTTCGGGCTCGTTGGCGAGCGAGAGCGTATAGCCCGTCTCGTCGAGTATCACGCCGAGTAAATCGGCGAGGGGCATAATCTCCATCTTCTCGCGGAACGAGTCGATGAGCTTGCCGAACGCCATGAGCTTTGAAGCAGCACGCGAAAGCTTCGCATACTGATCCGCCGAGCGTATGACCTCAAACGGCTCAACGCCGAGTCCGTTCGCTATCTCAAAAACAGCATTGAGCGAAGTCTCGCCGATTCCGCGTTTGGGCTCGTTGATTATTCTTCTGAGCCTTATCTCGTCCGCCGTGTTGTTGACGACATAGAGATACGCCATGGCGTCCTTTATCTCTTTGCGATCATAGAATCTGTGTCCGCCGATCATTCTGTACGGTATGCCGCTTCTGATGAATGACTGCTCGATAAGGTTCGACTGCGCGTTCATTCTATAGAGCACCGCGTGGTCGTTCCACTCCTCGCCGTCGGCGACATTGGAGACAATCGTATCGGCAACATGGCGGCTCTCTGCCATCTCGTCCTCGGCGACATAGAACTCAATTTTCGCGCCCTGCCCGTTATCTGTCCAGAGATTTTTGCCCTTTCGCTGTTCGTTGTTCGCGATAACGGCGTTGGCGGCATCGAGTATCGTCTGGGTCGAGCGGTAGTTCTGCTCGAGGCGGATGACCTTTGCATTTTTATACTGCTTTTCAAAGCTAAGGATGTTTTCGATAGTTGCGCCACGGAAGCGGTAGATACTCTGATCGTCATCGCCGACGACGCAGATATTCTCGTGCCCCGCCGCGAGAAGTGCGGTGAGCACATACTGCGCGTGGTTCGTATCCTGATACTCATCGACCATTATGTATTTGAAGCGGTTCTGATAGTATTCGCGGGTCTCCTTGTTCGTCTTGAGGAGCTTCACCATGTTGACTATCAGATCGTCAAAATCCATGGCGTCCGCCGCCTTGAGGAACTTCTGATATTCCTCATAGACCTCGCCTATCTTCTTCAGGCGTATATCCGCCTGGTTCGTCGAAATGAACTCGGCGGGGGTAATCAGCTCGTCCTTGGCGCGGCTTATCTCGGCAAGTACGGACTTGACGGGAATCATCTTCTCGTCATATCCGAGGCGCTTTATGCACTCCTTGGCGGCGCGCTTCGAATCGTCCGAGTCATAGATAGTGAAATTGTGCGTATAGCCTATCTCGTCAGCGTGGCGGCGCAGAATCTTGGCGCAGGTCGAGTGGAATGTGCTCGCCCAGACATCGTTGCCGTCTTCGCCGAGAGCCTTGCAGATACGCTCCTTGAGCTCGCCTGCAGCTTTATTTGTGAAGGTTATCGCGAGAATCTGCCACGGCTTCGCGGGACGGACGCTCAAAAGATCCTCCGCCTCGAAAAGGCTCGTGTCGCCTGCGAGATAATTTTCAAGCAGCGCCTCGTCGCCCTCGCGTATCGGGCGGGAAAAGTCGGAGGAATAATAAGCCTCGCCGTATTTGACGAGGTTTACGATACGGTTGACGAGCACGGTGGTTTTTCCGCTGCCCGCTCCCGCAAGTACCAAAAGCGGTCCTTTGGTAGAAAGGACCGCTTCAAGCTGCATATCATTCATCCGACTGAAGTCTTTTTTGATTATCTGCTGTCTTAAAGAAATCAGTTTTTCTATGCTCATATTACACCTTTATATGGAGATTTCGTGCGCAAGCTCATAGTCTTTCATATCTATGGTCTTGGTCATTTTGAGAGCCTCGAAGATATCGAAATCGACTATCTTGTTGTCTCTTATGCCAATAACTCTGTTGCCTATGCCCTGAGTGAGCAGGTCAACGGCGCGCGAGCCCATCTGGCTTGCCATTATCCTGTCTCTCGCAGTCGGCGATCCGCCGCGCTGGACATGGCCGAGAATGGTTGCTCTCGACTCGACGCCGGTCTCGGCTTCGATTTTCTTTGCTATCTCAGCGGTTCCGCCGACGCCCTCGGCAACGATAACTATAAAGTGCTTCTTGCCGGTCTTCTGGAACTCGCGGATACGTGCGATAACATCGCGCTCGATGTCGTACTCGACCTCGGGCACGATTATCGACGTTGCGCCGACAGCGATGCCCGCTTCAAGTGCGAGATAACCTGCGCCGCGTCCCATGACCTCGACGACCGTGCAGCGGTCGTGAGACTCGGAAGTGTCGCGGATGCGGTCGACCATCTGAACGATGGTGTTAAGGCAGGTGTCATAACCTATTGTATAATCGGTGCAGGAGATATCGTTGTCTATAGTTCCGGGCAGTCCGATGCACGGAATGCCGCGCAGAGAAAGATCCCTTGCGCCTCTGAACGAGCCGTCGCCGCCGATGATGACCATACCGTCGATGCCGAACTTTTTGCAGGTTGAAACGGCTTTCTGAAGTCCCTCTTCGGTCTTGAACTCGGGGCATCTTGCGGAATAGAGAATCGTGCCGCCTCTCGTGATTATATCGGACACGGAGCGGAGGTTCATCTCATGTATATCGCCGTTTATAAGTCCGGTGTATCCTCTGTCAACACCGTAAACTTTGATACCTCTCTGACAGGCCGTACGCACGACTGCGCGTACAGCGGGATTCATACCCGGCGCGTCTCCGCCGCTTGTAAGCACTGCTATGCTCTTCATCGTCATTCCTCCGTCGTTGTTTATGATCTTATTCCTGTTAATTAGTAAACACTGTTTTTATATAATACACTTTTATCGAATCAAAGTCAAATAAAAATACACTTTTTCTGCAAAATTAAGCTTTTTCTTTGCATTTTACCGCATTTTTTCGTTTTATGAGGTCGCAAATTGCAATATATGCAAAAGCGATCGCCGTTGTTATCAGGGCAACTATTAAAAATGCTCGTTTTCCGCTGTGCAGTCCGAAGCGCAGCACGAGAATCATATAGACATAAAGATGCATGAAATATATTATCATGCTCGCGCGTCTGAGTATCTTTCTGTCCGAAACATACGGCACTTTCACGGATATTATTATTCCGAAAAGTCCGACGGCGCAGAGAATAACAAAAAATCCGGTATATTTGTTGAACGCCACGCACCCGGCGAAGCCGCAGAGAGTGATCAAAACATCCGCCCACACGGGTATTTTTATCTTCGTGAGCAGCATGCCGAACGAAATATAGAACAGACCGCGGAACACCTTTCCGTTGCCGGTAGTCGCCCACATGAGCTTTCTGATAAAGTTTATCGCGGGCGAGATATCGTTCGTCGTGCCGGAGAGCATATCGAGAGCCGCTCCGCAGAGAATGAACACAAGTCCGAGCGCGGTTATTGCCCAGGGGTTGACTTTTATTTTTAAGAGAAGATAAATAATCCCGAGCGCATATATTGCCGAGATCATATACCAGAGCATCCACGAACCGTAATGTTCGCCGCTGAAAACGAGTCCTTTTATATATCTTATCGCCGCTTCGCGAACGCCGAAACCCGAGCGCCTGTAATCGAATATCGCAAGGGGCAGATAAGCGAGCGACCAAAGCAGATAGAGCTTGAGCATTTTGAAAAACGCATGGGCGACCTTCGGAAGATTATCCTTTGCCGTAAGCGGCCATTCCATACGCCCGGCGAGCAGATAGCCCGACGCCATGAAGAAACAGGGCACGGCGCAGTAGATAAAATTCAGATACACCGTATTGAACGCTCCGGTGCCAAAAAGATTCCACGGCGTCGTATGTATCGCGACGACCATATACGCCCCGAGGAACTTGCAGATGTCTATTGTCAGGCTGTTGCTTTTCTGCGGGTTTATATTCTTCATTTTCACTGTCCTCCCTGCCTGTCATCGATATAAATAACATTCTCTTCGCCGAGGATCCGCCTGAGCTCCTTGAGCATCGGCGCGTTGACATCCGCGCTGTGAGAATATGGCTGACGGATATATTTTTTCGTGTCGCAATAGTAAAAATACACTGTATTATTGCCGTCAAAGAAGTCGAGAACTCTCTGAGCCCGCTCGATCTCGGGACAATTTTCACCCGCAAAGCGCAGGAAGAGTCCGGGCGTTTTTGCAGCCTTTTTCTGCGGCTGAGTGACAGCATTTGAAGCCTGTCTCACCTGCTCGGAGACTTTTCTCTTCGCGTCCGCGGGCGGACACGGCTCCGCCGACTCGCAGACGAGCTTTGCTTCCTCGTCCTCGCGCACGCTGAGTCTGCCGTGGATAAGAATTACATTGCCCTCGGTAAAGAGCTGAGTCTGGCGCTCATATATTTTCGGGAACACTATGACTTCTATTGAGCCGAACACATCCTCCGCCGTTATAAAAGCCATTGTGGTGTTATTTTTTGTTATCTTTTTTCTGACATTCGTTATTATGCAGAGAAGATCAACGCGCGACTCATCTTTATATATGCCGCCGACCTCATCGGCGTTACGGAGATCCGCCGTATTGGCGCAGCCGAGGCGCTCGGCGAGCTGTTCGTATTCCGCCATGGGGTGACCCATGAGGTAGAGCCCGGTCATCTCTTTTTCGAGTCTTAGCAATTCGCGCTTGTCCATCTCTTCGAGGGTCGGCATTCTATATTCGCCCTGCGGCGCTTCGCTCGGGGCGGCATCGAAGAAGCCGAGCTGACCGTCGATATTGCGGCGGCGGTCGTTCTCGAGCTGAGCCGATATCTCCGGGAAAGCGTAGAGCATCTGGCGGCGGTTCGCGCCGAGTCCGTCGAGCGCACCGCATTTTATGAGGCTCTCAACCGCGCGTTTGTTGAACTCCTTATCCTGCATACGCTTACAGAACGAATAGAAGGATTTGAACTCCCCGCCCGTTTCGCGCTCGCGTTCAATCTCTCTTATAAAGCCCGCGCCGACATTTCTCACGGCGAGCAGGCCGAAATATATCTTTCCGTCCTTTGGAGTGAAACGCTCGGAGCTGACATTGACATGGGGCGGCACGACCTCGATACCGAGGCGCGAGCACTCCGCGATATATTCGGCAACTTTCGGCGTATCATCGAGCACGCTGCTGATGAGAGCCGCCATGAACTCGCAGGGATAATGGCACTTGAGCCACGCCGTTGTATAGGCGACAAAGGCATAGGCGGCGGCATGGGATTTATTGAACGCATAGGACGCGAATGAGGACATATCATTAAAGATATCATTCGCGGTCTTTTCGTCAACTCCGCGCTTCACCGCGCCCTCGCACTCGACCGTACCGTCCTCATTGACGAGTCCGTATATGAAATTATGGCGTTCGCGCTCCATGACATCGTGCTTCTTTTTCGACATGGCGCGGCGGACGATATCGGCGCGGCCGTAGGAATAGCCCGCGAGGGTGCGGAATATCTCCATGACCTGCTCCTGATAAATCATACAGCCGTAGGTGACCTTGAGTATACCCTCGAGCATCGGGGTCTTGTAGCGTATTTTTGACGGGTCGTGACGGTTCGCGATATATGTGGGTATCGAGTCCATGGGACCCGGTCTATAGAGCGAGATAACAGCTATCAGATCTTCTATGCTCTGCGGCTTGAGACCCATGAGCACGCTTCGCATACCCGCGGATTCAAACTGAAACACGCCCTCCGTTTTGCCGGACGAGAGCATTTTGAACACTTCTTCGTCCTCGTAATCTATCATATCCTCGGAGAAATCCGGGATGCGTTTTTTTATACTGCGCTTTGCGTAATCTATAACTGTCAAAGTGCGCAAACCGAGAAAATCTATCTTCAGCAGTCCGAGCTCCTCGAGGGTGGTCATGGTAAACTGCGTGACTATCGACTCGTCGTTTCGCGCGAGGGGCACATAGCTCTCGACCGTGTCGCGGGTTATAACTACGCCCGCCGCATGGGTCGAGGCATGGCGCGGCATACCTTCGACTTTGCGCGAGAGGTCGATAAGTCTGCGGACATTCTCGTCGTTTTCATAGAGGGCGCGGAGATCCGACGATTTGAGTGCCTTGTCTATCGTTATGCCGAGTTCGCGCGGGATGAGCTTCGCGACGGTATCGACATCGTTATAAGGCATACCGAGCACTCTGCCGACATCGCGCACTGCGGCGCGCGCAGCCATGGTGCCGAAGGTCACTATCTGCGCGACATGGTCGGAGCCGTATTTTTCAATAACATAGTCTATAACTTCGCTTCGGCGTTCGTAGCAGAAATCGACATCGAAATCGGGCATACTGACGCGCTCGGGATTGAGAAAGCGCTCGAACAGCAGGCTGTATTTCATCGGGTCGATGCCGGTTATACCGATAGCATAGGCGGTTATGCTGCCCGCTCCCGAACCTCTGCCGGGGCCCACGGGGATATTGCGGCTTCGCGCATGATTTATGAAATCGTGGACTATCAGATAATAGTCAACATAGCCCATGCGGCTGATGACCGAGAGCTCGTAGTCGAGGCGCTTCTGATACTCCTCCGGGATATTCTCGCCGTAGCGGCGGTGCATCCCCTCCTGCGCCATATTTTTAAGATACTCAAAGTGATCCTGATTGCCCGGCACTTCAAAATGCGGCAGCTTTGTTTTGCCGAACTCAAACTCGACATTGCAGCGTTCTGCTATCTCCGAAGTCCGCTCGACCGCGTCGGGGTACTCCGGGAAGAGCGAGAGCATCTCCTGCTCGCTTTTCAAATAGAACTCCTGCGTCTGGAACTCCATGCCCGTATCCTCGCCGAGGGTATGGTTCGTCTGGATGCAGATGAGCACCTGCTGCATCTCGGCATCCTCTTTAGAGATATAGTGGACATCGTTCGTGGCGACGAGCGGAATCCCCGTCTCCCTCGACAGCTGGGCGAGCATCGGGATTATACGCCTCTGCTCGGGCAGGCCGTGATCCTGAATCTCGAGGAAGAAGTTGTTTTCGCCCATGACGGAGCGATACCAGAGGGCTTTTTTCTTCGCGCCCTCGTAGTCGCCGCTGAGCAGGGCGCGCGGGATTTCGCCCGCGAGGCACGCAGAAAGTGCAATGAGACCCTCGTGATATTTTTCGAGGAGCTCACGGTCTATTCGCGGTTTTGTATAAAAGCCCGTGACGAATCCCTCCGACACAAGCTTTATCAGATTCTTATATCCTGTTTCATTTTCGCAGAGCAGTATCAGATGATAGCGCTCGGAGTCGAGGGCGTGGACTTTGTCAAAGCGGGTGCGCGCCGCCATATACACCTCGCAGCCGATTATCGGCTTTATCCCGCGCTTTTTCGCCGCGCGGTAAAAGTCGATGACGCCGTACATAACGCCGTGGTCGGTCACGGCAACGCTCGTCTGACCGAGGCGCTGCACTTCGTCCATAAGCTGCTCGATGCGGCACGCGCCGTCAAGCAGGCTGTATTCGGTATGAAGATGAAGGTGTGTAAATGACATAGCTCTTCTCCGCGGGGTCAGCCCCCTATGCCGCCGGCGATTTCAACGAGGCGTTTGAGCCTGTGATTGACACCCGAGCGCGTGAGCGGCGGATCAGTCATATCCGCAAGCTCGCTCAGACTCACTTCGGGGTTGTCCCGCCTCAGCTTCGCCATTTCGGCGAGCGGCGCGGGCAGACTCTCGAGTCCGACGGTTCTTTCTATTTTTTCTATCGCTTCAACCTGCACTATCGCGGCATCGACAGTGCGGCTCAAATTGGCATTTTCAAAATTGACGCGCCTGTTGACATGGTTGACCATATCTTTATGCATCTTGATTCCCATAAGCTCGAGCGTCGAGTTCATCGCGCCGACGAGGGTCAAGAACTCCTCTATCTTCTCGCTGACTTTGAAATAGACGATATGGCTCGACTTTCTCCTGACATATTTCGGGGCAAAGCCGACCTCGTCAAGCAGCTGAATCAAATCGTTGCAGAGCTTTTTATACGAGACGGAAAACTCAAGATGATAGTTTTTTTCGGGCGAGCTTATTGTTCCGCAGGCGATGAAAACGCCGCGCAAAAACGCGCCAAAGCAGCAGTCTTCGGGGAGGTTCGCCCTGTTGATGCGCAAAGAAATGTCGCTTTCGCTGTGGCCGAAAAATTCGAGGATTCGTTTTCTGTCCGCTTCGTCGGCAACAGAAACCGTGTATTTTGACACGCCCGACGAGACGGACGGAGTAATATCAAAAAGCTCTTTTATAACATCGCAGTAGAGCTTCGCGATATTCTCGTTCTCGGTGACAAAGGATATCTCGGAGACGGAAAACATTCTGCCGAAGAGCAGCATTCCGTAGGCTCTTGCCTGCGCGCAGCAATCCGAAAGCACAGGCACCTGCGCGAGTTCCTGCTTGACATCCGATGAGAACGACACGGTTTTTCCTCCTATTTTTTCATATCGCGGTGCTGAACGGTCGCGATGCAGCCGATTTTTTCAAGATGAGCTTTCAGTAATTCCGCAAAGACGACCGAGCGGTGCCTACCGCCGGTGCAGCCGACGGAAATGACCAGCTGGCTCTTGCCCTCTTTGCGATAAAGCGGGATAAGATAATCGAGCAGGTCGCAGAGCTTCGCTTCGAGTCCCCGCGCCTCGTCCCACTTGAGCACATAGTCCCTGACGGGGTCTTCAAGCCCGGTGTGCTGTTTTAGCTCCTCGACATAAAAAGGATTCGGCAGACAGCGCACATCGAACATCAGATCGGAATCGTTCGGGATGCCGTATTTGAAGCCGAAGGACACGCAGTGAACTTTGAGAGCGTTGCCGGGATTGTCAAGAAACATCTCGCAGATGCGGTTCTTGCAATCTGTCGGGGTCATATGCGAGCTGTCGATAACATAGTCGGCGATGCTCTTCGCAGGCTCGAGAATGCTGCGCTCTGCAGCGAGGGCATCGTTTATCGAGCCGTTATATTTATCGAGCAGAGGGTGCTTGCGCCTTGTCTCTTTATAGCGGCGAATGAGCACATCGTCGGAGGCATCGATAAACAGAAGCTTTGTGTCGCACTTGAGCTCCTTGAGCTCGACGATAGCGTTGAACAGATCGCCGAACGACGCGCCGACGCGGATATCGGTAACAATGGCGACCTTTTCTCTTTTTTCGCGGGAATTGAGCAGAAGCTGCGCGAAAGTCGGCATAAGCTTCGGCGGCATATTATCCACGCAGAAATAGCCTATGTCTTCAAGCGCATCAACAACTCTCGATTTTCCTGCACCGGACAGTCCGGTGACGATGGTGATCTCCATTTTATTTTCTCCTATAAAATCAGCCGATAAGTCTGATCTCCGTTTCGAGCGTTACGCCTGTCTGAGCCTTGACGCGCGCCTGGACGTGCTTAATAAGGCTGAGAATATCGGACGCGGTAGCGCCGCCGCGGTTGATTATGAATCCCGCGTGCTTCTCGCTGACCTGCGCGCCGCCGACGCTGACACCCTTGAGTCCGCACTGTTCAATGAGTGCGCCCGCAAAATGACCCTCGGGGCGCTTGAATGTGCTGCCCGCGCTGGGATATTCAAGCGGCTGCTTATCCCTGCGGCGGGAAATGATATCGTGCATGGTATTTTTTATCTGCTCCGGGTCTCCGGGAGTCAGGCGAACGGAGGCGGCGGTTATGACAAGGCCGCTGTCCTCATATGCGCTGTGGCGATAAGAGAGCTGCATAGCCTCATTGTCAAGCTCGCCGGAAGTTCCGTCGGGCGAAACATATTCGCTGTTTATGAGTACATCCTTCATCTCGCCGCCGTAAGCTCCTGCGTTCATGAACACCGCACCGCCGACGGTTCCGGGTATGCCATAGGCAAACTCGAGACCCGAGAACGAATTTTCGAGCGCAAAGGAGCAAAGCTGAGCGAGGCTCGCGCCGCTCTGGGCGCGAACGGTGTTTTCATCGGTCAGGGTTATTCCGCACTGCTTGCCGGTGAATATAACGGCGCCCTTTATGCCCTTGTCGCTGACGAGGACATTGCTGCCCTTACCGAGGACGAACACCGGGATATCCTCTTTTTCGCAGAAGCGAACAAGCTTGGCAGTCTGCCCGGCATCCTCGGGAGAGAGGAACAGCTCAGCGGGGCCGCCGACTTTAAAGCTCGTATAATTTTTCATTGACACTCCGCGCTCGGCACTGCATTCGAGCGAGAGGGCGTATTTTTCCAACGCTTCGATATTATTCATAATATCTCCAATATGTCGGCCGCACTGGCGGCGTTTATTTATCTGTCGAGCAGAGCGGCGCCGATGAGTCCGGCGTCGTTGCCGAGTTCGGCAGAGATTATCTGAGTCTGAACCTTTGCATGGATGCTGTATCTCTCACGCTCGACCATCTTTCTCAGCGGAACGAGCAGGTTCTCTTTTTCATGGCCGATGCCGCCGCCGATGCAGATCATATCGGGCTGAAGGGCATTGACGACATTCGTTATGCCGGCTGCGAGATAGAAAATATACTGATTGACGACTTTTTTAGCAGTCTCGTCGCCTGCACGCATGGCATCAAAAGAAGTTCTGCCGTTGACGCGGCTGATATTGTTACCGACGAGATCCCACATGGCGGTATAGGGATCGTGGCGCATGGCATCTTTAGTCTGGCGGATAAGCGCGGTGGCGGAAGAATAGCTCTCCCAGCAGCCTCTGCGTCCGCAGGTGCAGGCTTCGCCGTCCGAGACGATGACCATATGACCCATCTCGCCCGCGGCATCGTTGACGCCGGTGACGAGCTTGCCGTCTATGACAATACCGCTGCCGACTCCGGTTCCGAGAGTGATAGCGACAAAGCTGTTGACTCCCTTGCCTGCGCCCGCCTTTGCTTCGCCGAGCGCGGCGCAGTTCGCGTCGTTGTCGAGATAAATTGTCTTCTTGAGTCTCGACTCAAGGATATCACGCGCGGGAACATTATCGAAAGCGAGGTTATTCGCATATTCGATAACGCCGTTCTTCTTGTTGACCGAACCGGGGGTTCCGATACCTACGCTGACAACATCGTTCATGGTGATGCCCGCATCTATAACAGCAGCCTCGACAGCCTTGGCAACATCTTCAAGAATGGCTTCCGCCGCGCGGGGGCAATTTGTCTTGAGCTTGCCTCTGCCGATGATTTTCATTTCTTCATTGATGACGCCGGCAACGATATTCGTGCCGCCGAGATCGACTCCTACTCTGTACATTTTTTTACCTCCAGATAGACAGTTTCTCTCTCCCTGTCTTTTTATATCAGAAATCATGCCAGACTTCAAGTTCCTTCTTTTCGGGAACTATATCATCCGTCATGCCGAGCGAATGCAGCAGCTCGCGCGCCGCATTATAGCCCATTTTCTTTTGCCTGTTATTCATCGCCGCCGCTTCGATTATTATCGAAAGATTTCGTCCGGGTTTGACGGGAACGACGGTCAGCGGAATATTTATGCCGAGTATCTCGACATACTCGTTATCGAGGCCGAGGCGGTCATAGACCTTTTCGTTATCCCACGGCTCGAGCTGAACGACCATATCGATTTTCTCGGTCATTTTGACAGCGCCCATACCGAATATCCTGCGGGCGTTTATTATGCCGACGCCGCGCAGCTCGATAAAGTGGCGTATATTATCCGGTGCACTGCCGACGAGCGTTCTCGAAGAAACGCGGCGAATCTCGACCGCGTCATCCGCTATCAGTCGGTGACCGCGCTTTATAAGCTCAAGGGCAGTCTCGCTCTTGCCGACGCCGCTGTCACCGAGGATCAGGACACCCTCGCCGCTGACTTCGACAAGCACGCCGTGGCGCGTGATGCGCTGGGCGAGCTCGACGCCCAGATATGATATAAGAGTTGACATACAGCCGGAAGTGGAATCCGGGCTTGTCAGGATCGGCACAGAATATTTCTGCGCATATTCGCGCAGCTTATCCGGGCACTCGAGCGAACGGGTGATAACGACGGCGACGGGCTCGGTCGCCATCAGCCGTTCCATGCTCGCCGCGGCGGCATCCTCATCGAGGCTCGAAATATAGTTCATCTCGGCGAGGCCGAGGAACTGGATACGCTCGGCATCGAAATACGCGCTGTAGCCTGCGAGCATAAGCCCGGGGCGGTTGACATCCTGCGATGTGACATAGACATCCTCGACGGGCTTGGGCGCATAAAGTATCCCGAGTGAATTATCTTCCACTACTTTTTTGAGTGAAACGGAATATTTACCCATACTTCTCTCCTGTAGTTCTCCAATTGAAGAAATGATAGTGCATACGAATTATATTATAATAGATTTGGGCAAAAGTTCCAATACCTTTTTGACTTTTTTTGAAGTTTTGGGAAGCTTTTTTTAATATTTTCAGCGGGACGGCAGAAGGATTTGGAGAACGGGAAAAATGGAGCGGAGCAGAAGCGATATTGAAAAGATTTTGTTCCGCTCATGCGGCATCGGTGCGTCGAGGTCGCCGCGCCATACAAAGGCTGATTAATTTGTTTGGTTCACAGAGAAAGCGAGCCGGAAGAGAAGCTCTCTCCCGGCCGATATCCGTTTCTATGTTAGACGTCCGTTTCTCTGATTCCGAGGCTGACGGAAAGAGCCTGATCCACCCTGCCCATATCCGCACCGCCGAGCGCGCCCATTTTTTCCTTAAGACGCTTTTTGTCGAGCGTGCGCACCTGCTCGAGCAGGACTATCGAATCCTTGGCAAGTCCGCAGCCGTCCGCATTGACTCTTATATGAGTGGGAAGGTTGGTCTTATACTTCTGGCTGGTTATCGCCGCGGCTATGACCGTCGGGCTGAAGCGATTGCCGACATCGTTCTGAACTATCAGCACAGGTCTTATCCCGCCCTGCTCGGAGCCGACGACGGGACTCAGATCAGCGTAGTATATATCTCCCCGTTTTACTGTCATTTTTAATCACTCTCCGTTTTTATTGTCCGGCAAGAGTATTTTTGCCTGACAAAAGCGCGATTAAACATTAACTTGTTATTCGGGGAGCAAAAATTTCAAGTCAGTCCATTATATGTCCTGTTTTTATTTGGGTGAGACATTGCGAAACTCCGCAGTCAGCAGGGCTTTCGGTATTTCGAGGCTCTGCGGCAAGCCGTTATCGCCGCGTCGCAGAGTGAAATCCACGCCCGAGACGGTGCCTTTCGTCTCCCACGCGTCGCCCATATGTACGGTCTGTGTATTCGCCGTGTCGGACGAAGTTTTGAGCGTTTTTGTTATCAGCTCGCCCACCCCGCTCTGCGGCAGGGATGAGAGATCCGCAGAAAAAGTCAGATTGCCGTAGCTGAACGTGCAGGTCGAGCCGCTGAGCTTCACTTTCAATCCGCGAACGGTTGCCGGGGATGTGAACTCAAGCTGAGCTTCGGTGAGCGAAGTCTGATCGTACTTTGCCTCATACTCGCGCTCGCCGTTGATGATATACAAATCGGCTGTGAACGCAGTCGGGATATCCGGCGGCCGGTCTTTGCTGTTTTTCAAAGGTGCGTTTTTGCATCCGAAGAGAGACAAAACAAGCAGCAAGCTTAAGATAAACGGAAAAATTCGTTTCAAGCTATCACTCCAATTGCCCGTTACCTCTCCAGGGTTCGCAGCACGCGCGGCAGAGCGGCTATGCAGTCGGAGGCGAGCATCGACGAGAGCGACAGTTCACGCGCCGCGGCATCTCCGGCGGCACCGTGGATATATGCGCCGAGCACCGCCGCGTCAAACGGATACACGCCCTGAGCGAGGAGCGCGAGAATGATGCCCGAGAGCATATCTCCGCTGCCGCCCTTTGCCATGCCCTGATTGCCGGTGACATTGATATATGCGTCACGCCTGCCCGCGCCGGTTATCACCGTGCTCGCGCCCTTGAGCAGGAGCACAACGCCATATTCATCGGCGAAGCGGCGAGCGACATTCACCCGGTCGCACTCGATATCGGCGATACTCATGCCGGTAAGGCGGGACATCTCGCCGGGGTGCGGAGTGAGGATAACGGGAGCTTTGATATTTTTCAGTATATCTATATTTGCGGCGAGCGCATTTATGCCGTCGGCATCTATAATCATGGGCTTTGTGCAGTTCTGCACGAGCGCCGAGACGAGTTCTTTCGTATGGAGATTGAGCCCGAGACCGCATCCGACGAGCACAGCCGAGGATTTTTCAGCCTGTTCGAGCAGCGCGGGTATCGCGCCGGACGAGAAAGTTCCCGCCTCGTTTGACGGCAGGGGCAGAAGCAATGATTCCGTGAGCTTCGGGGCTATCGCGTTATAGGCGGCATCGGGAAACGCGGCAGTTACAAGACCCGCTCCGCATCTAAGCGCCGACGAGGCGGCAAGCACCGCCGCGCCCTGCATATTGCGGCTGCCGCAGATACTCAGAGCGCGCCCGAATGTGCCTTTATTCGCCATAAGGTCACGGCGCGGGAATATCTTTTTCGCCTGGGCGGGAGTCAGCACGGCGAGGGTATCGTCCTCAATGCCGTCGATTATATCGTCATCGATGCCTATTGCGACGGTTATTATTTCGCCGCAGAGCACGCGCGCGGGTTTTAATATGTGGACGGGCTTCATGCACGACACGGCTATTGTGATATCCGCTTTTATGCAGCAGCCCGGCACATCGCCGTTGTTGCTTTCGAGTCCGCTCGGGACATCGATTGAAACGACTTTTGCAGGCGAAGCGTTGACAGCCTCAAAGACCGCTCTCACCCGCTCGTCCTCTCTGTATTTATAGCCCGTGCCGAACACGGCATCGACTATCACGGCAGCAGATTCGATTGAATTTTTAGCGTTTTCCTCTCCCCAGAAGAACTCCGGGACGAGCCCTGTTTCGACAGCCTTTTCGCGCATGAGTATCGAGTCCTCGGCGGTAGGCTCGCCGAACGCCTCGACAACGGCAACATTGAAGCCTGCGAGGGCGAGCTTGCGTGCGATAACAAAGCCGTCGCCGCCGTTTTTGCCCTTTCCGCAGAGCACGCATATGAGCCCGCGCGACTGCTCAAGAGATGCAAATCGCTCTCTTACAGCACGCGCGCACGCGCTGCCGGCGTTTTCCATAAGGCGGGTGAAGCTCATTCCCCTGTTGACCTGTGCCTGTTCGGCAGAGAACATCTGCGATGAAGTCAGAACTTTCATTTTGCCGCCTCCACATAAGCTTTTTCATAGCGCTCACTGCGGGTATTCCGCGCGAAGATAAAACAAATATCCATAATACTCCTCACTTTTATAAAACAAGGGACTGCCGCGCGGACAGTCCCCGATTATCATTTTGCGTCGATAACTACTTTTCCGTCCTCGACAAGAGCGCGGACTTCGCTCAGCGGAGACGAAGCGTGGTCAACAATAGCGTTGGCTATCTTATCCTCAACCTGCCGCCTGATATTGTTCCTCAGGTCGCGCGCTCCGCGCAGACCGCCCTCGGACATCGAGGCGATAAGCTTCGACACGCTTTCATCCCACGAGAACGCGATGCCCTTGTCGCGCAGGGGCTCGACAAGCTCGGTGAGCATGAGATTCGATATCTGCTCAAGATTCTCCGGGGTCAGGTCGTTGAAGACAACTATCTCGTCAACTCTGCCGATAAACTCCGGGCGCAGGAACTCTCTGAGTGCCTTGAGCGCCTTTTCTTTATTGGCGTCGTTCTGATTCTTCGCAAAGCCCATGACGCCCTCGCGGCGTTCGCTGCCGGCGTTGGAGGTCATGATGATTATCGTGTTTTCAAAGCTCACTGTTCTGCCCTGCGCATCGGTTATTCTGCCCTCGTCAAGTATCTGGAGCAGGATATTCATAACATCGGGATGCGCTTTCTCTATCTCGTCGAAGAGTATAACTGAATAGGGCTTTCTGCGGACTTTTTCGGTCAGCTGACCCGCCTCATCATAGCCGACATAGCCGGGCGGCGAGCCGATGATACGCGAGACGGAGTGCTTCTCCATGAACTCAGACATATCAAGGCGGATAAGTGTCTCGGGAGTGTTGAACAGCTCCTGAGAGAGCAATTTTACAAGCTCGGTCTTGCCGACTCCGGTCGGTCCGACGAAGATAAACGACGACGGGCGGCGGCGCGGATTAATCTGCACTCTGCCGCGCTTTATCGCGGCGCAGACGAGTTCAACTGCCTCATCCTGACCGATAAGCTTCGCTTTGAGATGCTGTTCCATATCGGCAAGGCGGGTAAGGTCACTCTCCATTATCTTATTTGCGGGTATGCCTGTCCAGAGCTGGATAACTCTGGCGATATCACTCTCCGTCACCGCATTGTCGGCGGCGAGAGGCTTCAGCGCATCGATATCTTTCTCTTTGGCGGCGATACTGCTCTTGACCTTGAGAAGTCCCTCATAGTCGGTGTTCTCGGTCTCCTCCATCATCGCCTGCTGGCGGTCATTGAGGAGCTTGAGGTCGTCCTCGGCGGTCTCGAGATCGCTGATGCTCTTGTTTCTGAGGTTCGCGCAAGTGCATGCCTCATCGAGCAGGTCGATAGCCTTATCGGGCAGGAAGCGGTCATTTATATAGCGCTCGGAGAGCACAACCGCTCTGTGGACGAGCGAGTCGCTTATGGTGACCTTGTGGAAATTTTCGTAATAGTCCTTGATGCCGACGAGCATCTGATAGGTCTCCTCTATCGACGGCTCCTCGACTTTTATCGGCTGAAGGCGACGCTCAAGGGCGGCATCCTTCTCGATATATTTTCTGTATTCGGTGAAGGTCGTTGCGCCGATTATCTGTATCTCGCCTCTCGAAAGGGCGGGCTTCAGAATATTCGCGGCGTTCATCGAGCCCTCCGCATCGCCTGTGCCGACGAGGTTATGCACCTCATCGATGAACAGGATTATATTGCCCTCTTTTTTGACCTCGTCTATAAGACCCTTTATACGGCTCTCAAACTGACCTCTGAACTGAGTGCCGGCGACAAGAGCGGTGAGGTCGAGCAGGTGTATCTCTTTTTTGGCGAGCTTCGCGGGAACTTCGCCGTTTGCTATGCGCAGGGCAAGTCCCTCGGCTATAGCGGTCTTGCCGACGCCGGGTTCGCCGATAAGGCAGGGGTTGTTCTTCGAGCGGCGGCAGAGGATCTGCACCGCGCGGTAAATCTCGTTATCGCGTCCGATGATGCGGTCTATTTTGCCCTCGCGAGCTTTTTCCGTGAGATCCGTGCAATAGAGCGAGAGGAACTTTCTCCCCTTTTTCTTCTTGCCCTTTTTCTTTTCGCCCGAACCCTTGGCGTTGATAACGGGGATGCCGAACGGACCGACCTGGGGTTTGTTATCGTCGCTGTCGCCCTCGTCGATTTCATCCTCGCCGTCGGAGTCCTCATCCTCTTCATCGTCGTCCTGTTCGGACTGGTTCATGAAAGGAAGAGTTCCCGCGCCGCCGGGCATGAAGCCTGTTCCGTCCTCGCCGAACAACTCATCAAACTGGTCGCTGACGGAATCTACCTCGTCCTCCGAGATGCCCATGCTCTCCATTATCTGCTTTATGGGACCTATATTCATTTCCATGGCGCATTTCATGCAGAGTCCTTCCTGCTTGGTCTCGTTGCCCTCGACCTTGGTTATGAAGAACATTGCAGGGCGTTTGCCGCACCTGGAACACATCATCTTTTTCATTTAAATAATCTCCGGGATTCTGATTTGACTTTTATCGGAACGCATATGACTAAACACCGCTGACACGGTTCATTTGCGGATTCCGATTGTTTATTTTTTGCCCTTTGCTTCCATTCTGCTCTGGTGCTTTTCTTTCACCTGTCTGTAGGTCGCGGGCATATAGCTTGCGAAAGCAACTATAGTAAGTATTGCCGAAATTATGACAAGTACCATGAGAACGGGGTCGGGCAGAGTCCAATAATTTCTGAACGCACCGATCTCGGGGCCGAAGCCGATTATGACGAGCATAACAAGATAGAACACGAAGGTTGCGACCTTGCCGTATATCTCGGCTGCGCCGGGCTTGATGCCGCAGGCTATCATTATAGCTCCGCCGATAACCATGACCGCCTCTTTTGCGAGGAACACGAGGAATACCCAGCTGAAAGCGACCATAAGCTGATCGTTGCAGCTGCGGAAAGCTATGTAGAGCATGACTGCGATCGTTATCTGAGTCAGCTTATCTGCGACGGGATCGAGTATCTTGCCGAGCTCGCTGACCTGATTGAAGCGGCGGGCGATTTTTCCGTCAAGGAAATCGCTGATGCCGGAAAGCGCGAGCATGAGCACTGCCCAGCCGATATGACCTTTGTAATAGAGCACGGCGAATGCGGGTATAAGAAAGATTCTTATAAGCGAGAGCAGATTCGGGACAGTCAGACAGCCCTTAAACAGATTTTTTACCATAGTTATCCTCCTCAAATATGTTCCTCCCTGTGCGGGGACGGAAATATCAAACCGTTATCAGCCGCGAAAATATATCGGTTGAAACGATCAAACTCACGAGTTTGGATGCGCCGACTGCCGAGGCGAACTGCGTGCCGGGCGCAAAGGACGCGGCGGCATCGAGCAGCAGGCAGGCAAACACGGCGACGAACACGCCCTTCAAAGCCCCGAAAACACCGCCGAGAGTGCGGTTGACGGAGCGGATAACGGGCAGTTCAAACAGCTTGCAGACAGCCTTTGCGGCAATCTGAAGAAAGAAGTCACAGACAAAGAAAATGACGGCGAAGCTCAAAACTTTAAGTACGGCGACAGCGATAGGCTTCGCGACGCTGTCGCAGATTTCGGCGGCGATATTCGACGCGCTCAGATCGACAGAGCCCGCCTTTTCGGATATCGCGGCGATATCAACGCCCATGCTCTGAGCCGCTTTGACAATGGCGGCGGGCAAAGAAGATATAACTTCCTGCACATTCTGCGAGGTGAGCTGAGCCGAGGACATATCGGGCAGCTGAGCCGCCACGGCAGTTTCAAGGCTTTTTTTTATGAACAGGTCATATATACCGCTTGCGACGGGTTCGCTCAGCCACACGGCGAGCGCAGCCGCCGCGGCGACCACGACAAGTCCTATAATAGAGCGGATAAGCCCGTTTTTGACGCCGACGAAAATGCACAGCGCAAACACTGCGACTATTAAAAAATCGACTATAAAATCCAAGACTTATCCCCCTGTTCGCTGTTTTTTCAATTATATCACACGCTATGCACAGTGGCAAACCTTTTATTATTAAGCGGTTGTTAATTTTTTGTGATATTTGACGCATATTGTACATACACGTCGCTGCCCGCGCAGATGACCCTTTTGCCGTTTTTGCCGGCGGAGACGGTCTTTGCGGTCTCGCCGCTTGAAGATATCAGTTCAACACCGTCGTCAAACAGCACGGCGACATATTTATCGGTGCATGTGAGCGCATAAATTTTCTTGTCGAAGCTGCGCTCGAACAGAAGCTTTGAGCGCCTGTCGAAAGCCACGACCTTCGGCTTCTCTTCGTTGGCATATTCATAGAGCACGACGGCGCTTCTGCCCGAATCCGACGCGGACTCGTGAGCCAGAGTGTTGCTGCCGAAAGAGTAATCCTCTTTGTGACCTTTTTTCGTCACGGTCGTTTTGAAATCGGTCGAATAGGCTATTATGCTTGTACTCGAATTATATATGACATTGAAGAGCAATGTGTTGTCATATTTTATGTCGGTGACTACCGGATTATCTTTTTTGAAGCTCAGCACGACAAGGCGCGAATATGTAACGGCGTTTTCGGAGCCGACGAGTATCAGCGCGGCACTCTTGCCATTGGGGGCTATCGAGATATCGAATATCTTCTCCTGCGCACACTCCCATGCAAATATCTTTTCTAACTTGTGATTATATACGCACAGCTCGCTCTGGGCTGCGGAGGTTTTGAGCGAGAACGCTATTGTGCCGTCCTTGCCCATGGCGGCGGTGTAAATTGGCGAGCCCGTGTTGCCGTCGCCCAGAATCTTGCTTGAATTCATCAAAGTGAAATCGCCGGATGTGCGGTCATAGACCAGCGCTCTGCCTTTATAGACCGCCATATCCGGGTCGGAATAGTTATGTTCAAGGCGCGCGACTTCCTTGGCGGAGGAATTGAGCACAACGACGGAATCGCGGGTCAGCAGGGCGATATTCGACTTGAACGGCGTCATATCGAGCACATCAGCCGAGCTTATTTTATATGGATATCCCGCTCCCGTGCCGGACGCGGATATCAGCTGCTTTGCCGAATCCTCGACATCGTTATACTTCATGCCGCCAAACGAACGCGCGGCAAAAAACACGACCGCGCCGACCGCAAGCAGAGTCAATATAACAATTATTATCGTCTCGCGCTTGGAATTTTTTGTTTTCTTCCTGCCGTTTTGTGTGGGTTTATTCGTCTTTTTCTTCGCAAAGAGTCCACTTATGAGCTTCTTTGCGCTGTTTTTCTTCTTGCCCTTTTTCTCTGCCAACTTGCCGCACCCCCGTTTTTTTAGTCTTTGCCGTTATAGAAAACCTGCTCGAGGCAGAGTCCGCAGGCGGGCGCAGTTGACCCCGCTCTGTCTCTGCTGAGCGATGAAATTATATCGGGCAGCGTATCTGCCGCTATCCTGCCCCTCGAAATATCGAGAAGCGTACCGACCATTATTCTGACCATATTATATAAAAAGCCGTCCGCCTCAAAGTACATCAGCACTTCATCGCCTCGGCGCACGACCTCGGCGCGGGTCAATGTGCGGACATTGTCGACCGTGCTGGCACCCGCCGCGCAGAACGCCGAAAAATCGTGGGTCCCGAGCATCTGCGACGCCTGACGGTTCAGAAAATCCGCGTCGAGCGGATATTTATAGTGATAAGAATATCTCGAGATAAAAGGATTGCGCTCCTGTGCGTTCCAGATTCTGTAGACATATCGCTTGCCGGAGCAGTCATAGCGCGCGTGAAACTCAAACGGCACTTCGCGGCAGTCGGTCACAGCGATATCGTGCGGCAGAACTCCGTTCATCGCGCTCTTCCACTTCTCGGGCGAAAGAGACGATTCGGTGCGCATATTGCAGCAATACATATCGGCTTGGACGCCGGAATCCGTGCGCGAACAGCCTATGACATTGTCGCGGACTCCGCAGATACGCTCGGCGGCATCCTGAAAGGTCTGCTGAACCGTATTCGCATTTTCCTGCACCTGCCAGCCGTGATAATCCGTGCCGTCATAGCGCAGGGTAAAGAGCAGATTCTTCAAAGCCTTCACTCCGATCAGATAAGATGCCCGAGATAATGATTGAGGACTATTACAGCCGCGAGCAGAGCGGCTGTGACACCGAGGGCGACAAAATCGCGCACGGCGAGCTTCATCTGCTTCATGCGTGTTCTGCCCTCGCCGCCGGTGTAGCAGCGGCACTCCATGGCGAACGCCAGCTCATATGCACGGCGGAACGACGAGATAAACAGCGGAATGAGTATCGGTATAAGTGCCTTGGCGCGCTTTATAAGTCCGCCTGTTTCAAGATCCGCTCCGCGCGCTTTCTGCGCGTTCATTATGCGCTCGATCTCCTCGATAAGCACGGGGATAAAGCGCAGGGCGAGCGTCATTATCATGGCGAGAGTATGCACCGGCACCTTTATCACTTTCAAAGGCGAGAGCAGACGCTCCAAAGCGTCGGTGAGCATAGTGGGCGTGGTTGTATAGGTCAGCAGCGAGCTGACGACAACGAGCAGGATTATACGCACGGTAGTGAATATCGCGGTATAAACGCCTGTGGTCGTTATGGTTATTTTCCAGAATGAGACGAGTGTCTCGCCGCCGCGATTATAAAAGACATTGATGACGGCGGTGAAGAGCATGAGAATAACGAGCGGCTTTATGCTGCGCCACATCATCTTCATCGGGACTTTTGAAAGCAAGAGAGTTGCCACGACGAAAATGAGTCCGAGCGCGAGGGAATAGAAATTTCTGCACACAAAGAGAATGACTATAAGCGCCATTGTGAGCACAAATTTCATGCGCGCATCCATGCGGTGGATGACGGAGGTGCCGGAATAATACTGGCCGATAGTGATATCGCTTATCATACCATTCCCCTCCCCTCAAAATAGCGCATGAGCTCGTCCGCACCCTGACTTACCGTAAACACGGACGGAGAGACATCAAAGCCCCTGTCATGCAGCGCTCTGAATATTTTTGTTATCTGCGGAACGGTGAGCCCCATCTCTTCAAGCTCGTCCGTGCGGGAATAGACTTCGGGCACGGTGCCGAACATCGCAACATGGGAATGGTTGAGCACCAGGACTTTGTCGGCGGTCTTGGCGACATCCTCCATGCTGTGGGAAACGAGGATAACAGTGCTCCCCGTCTGATCGCGATAAGTGCGGACAAGCGAGAGAATGACCTCTCTGCCGCGCGGGTCGAGACCCGCAGTGGGCTCATCGAGAATGAGCACTTCGGGCTCCATCGCCATAACGCCAGCTATTGCGGCGCGGCGTTTTTCGCCGCCCGAAAGATCGAACGGAGATTTTTTCAGATGCTCTTCGCTAAGTCCGACAAATTCGGCGGCGCGGCGCACGCGGCGGTCAATCTCCGCGCTGTCGAGTCCCATATTTTTCGGTCCGAACGAGATATCTTTATAGACGGTCTCTTCAAAGAGCTGATACTCAGGATACTGGAAGCAAAGCCCAACCCTGAACCTTGCGGCGCGCAGGGTGCGCTTGTCTTTATTGATATCCTCGCCGCAGAGCAGAACTCTGCCGGAATCGGGCTTCAGAAGTCCGTTGAGATGCTGAAGAAGGGTGCTCTTACCGGAGCCGGTATGACCGATTATTCCGACTATTTCGCCCTTTTCAAACTTTACATTTATATTCTCGATAGCGGCGACGGCTCCCGCCATGCCGTTTTCATAATAGTGGGTGAGATTTTCTGTTTCAAGCACTGTCATCGGCTCACCTCCATTATTTTTGAAAGCGCCTCGACGCACTCGTCGGCGTCAAGGATATCGCCGGGCAGGTCTATCCCCTTTTCGATCAGGCGGTGGCACAGCTCGGTGCTCTGCGGCACATCGAGTCCGCAGCGGCGCAGGACATCGGTATGGGAAAACACCTCGCGCGGCGTACCGTCGAGGCAGAGTCGCCCGGAATCTATAATTATGACGCGGTCAGCCTTGACTGCCTCGTCCATGAAATGCGTAACAAAAAGGACGGTTATGCCCATCTCGCGGTTCAGGCGGCGGACTGTATCAAATACTTCACGCCTGCCGCGCGGGTCGAGCATCGCCGTAGGCTCATCGAGCACGATACAACCGGTCTGCATGGCAATTATGCCGGCGATAGCCACGCGCTGTTTCTGACCGCCCGAGAGCTTATGCGGCTCGCGCAGGCGGTAGTCGTACATCCCGACCGCCTCGAGGGCATCGTCGACCCTGCGGCGTATCTCATCGGGGGCTACGCCGAGATTTTCGGGTCCGAACGCCACATCGTCCTCGACGATAGTCGCGACTATCTGGTTATCGGGATTTTGGAACACCATGCCGACCTTGCGGCGGATGTCGGTGAGCCTGTCCTCATCCGAAGTGTCGATGCCGTCAACGGTGACTGTACCGCTCTCGGGCACTAAAATAGCATTCGTCAGCTTTGCAAGGGTGCTCTTTCCGGAGCCGTTATGGCCGAGAACCGCGACAAATTCGCCGCGGTTGACGGTAAGGTCTATATTGCAAAGTGCCGGAGAGGGCTTGGCTTCGCCTTGCTCCTCCGGCTCATAGGTATAAGTTACATTTTTAAATTCAATAAACTTCTCGCTCATTTTTATCTTCTCCACACTGCGCTTGCGCCGCAGGGCAGGACGAGCCCCGAGGCGGTGACGGGCAGACCTATCTCGTCGGAGGTCACCTTGCCGCCGAACAGCGGCGACACTGTACTGCCGAGTATATACTGCATGACGGACGCAGAAAGTCCCGTTGTGTAAGAGTTGATGAGCACCATAACGGGATCGTCCGAGAGCACGGCGGTACACAGCGACGCAAAGTCATAAACCGCATCCTCAAGCTTCCAGACCTCGCCGCCCGGTCCTCTTCCGTAAGACGGCGGATCCATGATAATAATATCGTATTTGTTGCCGCGGCGTATCTCGCGCTCGACAAACTTCATGCAGTCGTCAACGAGCCAGCGCACGGGCTCATTTGCAAGGCCGCTGACTGCGGCATTCTCCTTCGCCCAGGCGACCATGCCCTTTGAGGCATCGACATGGGTGACATGCGCGCCGGCGTTGAGAGCCGAAATCGTCGCAGCGCCCGTATAGGCGAAAAGATTCAGCACGCGCAGAGGTCTGCGCTCTTTTCTGATTATCTCGGCGGTCATATCCCAGTTAACTGCCTGCTCCGGGAAAACGCCCGTGTGCTTGAAGCCCATGGGTTTGACCATAAACGAGAGATCGCCGTATTTTATCTTCCACGCGTCGGGAATCTTTCTTCTGATATCCCACTTTCCGCCGCCCGAAGATGAACGGTTATAGACTGCGTGCGCCTTATACCAGAGCGGATGGGTCTTTTCTGTTTTCCAGATGACCTGGGGATCGGGTCTTATAAGTATGACATCTCCCCAGCGTTCGAGCCTCTGACCCGAAGAGCAGTCGAGCAGCTCATAATCCTTCCATTTATCGGCAACGCGCATATCTTTTCCTCTCCGGCGCGGGGTTCCGCGCTCCTGTTATATAAGTCTCTCTCTGACGACCTCGGCAATCTCGTCGCAGAGCTTTTCGATAAGCTTTTCATCCTTGCCCTCGAGCATGACTCTGACGAGCGGCTCGGTGCCGGACACCCTGACGAGCACGCGTCCGTCCTCGCCGAGCTCAGCCTCAGCCTTGGCTATGGCTTTCTTTATCTCCTCATCGCTTGAAAAACGCACCTTGCCGATGTTGGAGACTCTGACGTTCTTGAGCACCTGCGGATAGACCTCCATGCACTTTGCAAGCTCGGAGAGCGACTTTCCGGTGCGCTTCATGGTCTGGAGCACCTGAGCGGCGGTCACTTCGCCGTCACCGGTGGTCGAATGATGCAGGAAAATGACATGTCCGGACTGCTCGCCGCCTATCGCATAGCCCTTTTCGAGCATACGCTCGAGGACATAGCGGTCGCCGACCTTTGTTATCTCGCATTGAATATCATTGTCGGCGCAGAACTTGTGGAAGCCCATGTTGCTCATGACGGTGACAACTGCCGCGTCGCCATCAAGCTCACCGCGCTCTTTCATATCCTTGGCGCAGATGGCGATTATCTTATCGCCGTCAACGACATCGCCGTTTTCATCGACTGCAAGGAGTCTGTCGGCGTCGCCGTCGAATGCGAAGCCTGCCATAAGTCCGTGCTCAACGACATATTTCTGAAGATTCTCGAGGTGAGTCGAGCCGCAGTTGTCGTTGATATTGACGCCGTCCGGCTTGTTTGAGAGCACATCGCACTCGGCGCCCATCTGCATGAAGAACTCGGGAGCGGTTATGCTCGAAGAGCCGTTGGCGCAGTCGAGGGCTATCTTCATATTGTTGAACCTGTAATCAACGGTCGAGCACAGGTGGGTTATATAATCGAAAATCGGCATTTCGGAAGTTGTGATTCTGCCGACATCGCCGCCTATTTTGACTGGCGGAACGACGGTCTCATCGAGGATTATCGCCTCGATTTCCTCCTCGAGCGCGTCGGGGAGCTTATATCCGTCGGACTTGAATATCTTTATGCCGTTATATTCGCAGGGGTTGTGCGAGGCGGAAATCATTATGCCCGCATCGTACTTGTATTTCTGCACAAGGAACGCCACTGCCGGGGTCGGCACGACGCCGAGGAGCAGAACATCTGCGCCGACGGAGCAAAGACCTGCGCTAATGGCGGCCTCAAGCATCTCCGACGATGCACGGGTATCCATGCCTATAAGCACGCGGGGTCTTTTATGCGTGCTGTCGGTGAGCACCATGGCGGTAGCTCTGCCGATTTTCATGGCGAGTTCGCAAGTAAGCTCGCTGTTTGCAACGCCTCTTGCGCCGTCTGTTCCAAAAAGTCTTCCCATAACTAAACCTCCAATTATCAGATATCGAACTGCTGTTGACCCGGCATTGCTATGCCGAGATGCCTGTAAGCGGCGGGAGTGACCATGCGTCCGCGCGGAGTTCTGCTGAGGAAGCCGATCTGCATGAGGTAAGGCTCATAGACATCCTCAATCGTTATCGCCTCTTCGCCGACTGCCGCGGCTATCGTCTCAAGTCCCACGGGACCGCCGTTGTAGTTTCTTATCATCGTAGTGAGGACAAGTCTGTCTATCGAATCAAGCCCGAGGGCATCGACCTCCATGCGGTCGAGCGCCATTGAGGCTGTTTCGCGGGTTATTACGCCGTCGCCCATGACCTGGGCGAAGTCGCGCACACGCTTCAAGAATCTGTTTGCGATTCGCGGAGTGCCGCGCGAGCGCGAGGCTATCTCGCCAGCGCCGCTCGGATCCATCTCGATGCCGAGGATTCCTGCGGAGCGCGTGACTATCTGCGAGAGCTGCTCGGGCGTATACATCTCAAGGCGGAGAATAACGCCGAATCGGTCGCGCAGGGGCGCGCTGAGCTGACCCGCTCTCGTCGTTGCGCCGACGAGGGTGAAATGCGGCAGGTCGAGCCTTATCGAACGCGCCGAGGGGCCTTTGCCGATAATTATATCTATCGCGCTGTCCTCCATGGCAGGATAGAGCACCTCTTCGACCGAGCGCGACAGACGGTGGATCTCATCGACGAAGAGCACATCTCCGTCATTGAGGTTCGTCAGCAGTGCGGCAAGGTCGCCGGGCTTCTCTATCGCGGGGCCCGAGGTCACGCGGAGATTGACGTTCATTTCATTCGCTATTATGCCCGCGAGGGTCGTTTTGCCGAGTCCGGGAGGGCCGTAAAGCAGAACATGGTCGAGGCAGTCGCCTCTGCGGCGGGCGGCCTCGATATAGACCGAGAGGTTCTCTTTCGCCTTATCCTGGCCGATATAATCGGTCAGCTGGCGCGGGCGCAGGGAAAACTCAAGGTCGGTATCCTCAGGCGAGAGATCGGGGGTAACTATGCGGTTTTCAGTATCCATATCCATAGAGCCGTCTCCTTTCTCTCATTATATATTCTTTGAAATAAGTCTCAGAGCCTGTTTTATCAGTTCTTCGGACGAGAGCGACTGGTCGAGCCTGCCGACCGCCGAAGCCGCTTCGGTCTTTGTATAGCCGAGCATAACGAGAGCGTCAACCGCTTCCTCGCCTGCGCTCGACGACGCGGCGGCGTTTATCGCGGCGAGCTCCTCGCGGTTTTCGGAAGATATATATGATTTCAGTTTATCTTTAAGTTCAAGCACGACTCTCTGAGCAAGCTTTGCTCCCACGCCCTGAGCCGCGGTTATCGCCTTTGTATCACCCGAGGCGACGCAGACAGCGAGCCTGTTCGGAGTCAGCTGAGAGAGTATCGCAAGGGCGGCTTTCGGGCCGACGCCGGTAACATTTATGAGCAGTTTGAAGCAGTCAAGCTCATCCTTATCATAGAAGCCGAACATATCGAGCGCGTCCTCGCGGACATTGAGATAGGTATAGAGCGTGACCGTATCGCCTATAGTGCCTATATTTTTCAAAGTATTGGCAGTGGCACTGCAATTGAACGCAACGCCGCCGCAGCTGACCGCGACGCTCGTGGCATCGGTATAGACCACTTGACCGGTGATACTGTAAAACATACTGCTCTCCTTTATCTGTACTGGCTGAGTCTGCCCATGACTGAGCCGCTGCAATGGCAGTGGCAGACCGCCATTGCGAGCGCGTCGGCGGCATCATCGGGCTTCGGGATTTTTTCGAGATTGAGGATTATCCTCGTCATCTCCTGCACCTGCTTCTTCTCAGCGCGTCCGTAACCGACGACGCTCTGTTTGACCTGCAGGGGTGTATACTCAAAAATCGGGATACGGTGCTTCTGCGCGGCGAGGACGAGAACGCCCCTCGCCTGGCTGACATCGATAACCGTTTTCGCGTTGTTGTTATAAAAAAGTTTTTCTATCGACATCGCTTCGGGATTATACTTCTCCATAAGCTCCGACACGCCGTCATATATGCGCTCGAGGCGGATGTTGAACGGCATCCCTGCGGGCGTTGTCACCGCGCCGTAATCGAGCATGGTGAAATGGTTGTTTTTATATTCCACAACGCCGCAGCCGACGATTGCATATCCGGGATCGATACCGAGAACTATCATTTCTTGTTTGATTCCCTTTCTCTGATTATCATGCGCGTCGGGGTGCCCTCAAGACCGAATACGGAGCGAATCTGATTGTCGATATATCGCTGGTAGCTGTAATGGAACAGATCCTTGCGGTTGACGAAGCAGACGAATGTCGGCGGACGGGTCGAAGCCTGAGTCATATAGAATATCTTGAGTCTTCTGCCCTTATCTGTCGGCGGCTGGACGCGCGCCGTGGCATCGGCGAGCAGGTCGTTGAGGCGGCCGGTCGAGATACGCATGGCGTTCTGATCGTCAACATATTTGATGAGCTCAAACAGTCTGTCGAGCCTGAGTCCCGTTTTTGCCGAGATAAAGATTATCGGGGCGTAGGACATAAACGAGAAGTCGTTCATCAGCTTCTTGCGGTAAGAGTCCATGGTCTTGCCGTCCTTTTCGACGGCATCCCACTTGTTGACTGCGATTATGCAAGCCTTGCCGAGCTCGTGCGCGATACCCGCGACTTTGGAATCCTGCTCGGTGAAGCCCTCCACCGCATCTATCATTATAACACATACCTGCGCGCGTTCAACAGCCATTCTTGCTCTTATGACGGAATATTTTTCGATAGCGTCATAGACGCGGCTCTTTCTGCGCAGACCTGCGGTATCTATAAAGACAAACTTGCCGTATTCATTTTCCACATAAGAATCCGTTGCGTCGCGGGTAGTGCCCGCGATATCGGAGACTATCATTCTGTCCTCGCCCAAAATGGCGTTGACGAGCGACGATTTGCCGACATTGGGCTTGCCGATAACGGCGACCTTGATGGTGTCGTCCTCTTCTTCCTCTTCATCGGCGGGCGGCAGATGCTCGCAGACGGCGTCGAGCAGATCACCCGTGCCCATTCCGTGGACGGACGAGACAGCTATAGGATCGCCGAGACCGAGATTATAAAATTCATAGTACTCCGCGGGAGGCTCGCCGACGGTGTCGCACTTGTTGACGCAGAGAACTATCGGCTTGCCGCTCTTCTGGAGCATGGACGCGACCTCGCTGTCGGTCGAGACAACGCCGGAGCGCACATCAGTGACGAGAATTATAACATCCGCGCTGTCGATAGCCAGCTGAGCCTGGCGGCGCATCTGCTTTAAAATTATATCGTCCGAATAGGGCTCAATGCCGCCCGTATCGACAAGCAGCAGCGTTCTGCTGCCCCACTCGCAGTCTCCGTAGATTCTGTCGCGGGTGACGCCGGGGGTATCGTCGACTATGCTCAGACGTGCTCCGACGAGCTTGTTGAACAGGGTCGATTTGCCGACATTGGGTCTGCCGACGATTGCAACAACCGGTTTTGACATATTTATGACCGCGCGGCAAACGGCTTTCGCCGATACCGCTTCCTTTCAAAGTTTTGGGATTATTATAAGCAGCATTTACGCTTATAAAAATCAAAAAGGCAGAGAAGGCTCATCCTCCTCTACCTCTCCGCATTCATGACTTGTACGAAGCACAGCCGAGGCGGAACCTCAGCTTAGCAGTTAACGCTTTAAGCCGCCGATACCGGCCGCTTTACGAGTCATATTTGACTTGCGTGTGTTTCAAAGGGCTCACGCGTCCTTCTTAATCACTTGCTTGCCGTTGTAATAGCCGCACTCGGGGCATATTCTGTGGGGTCTCTTGTACTCCCCGCACTGCGGGCACTTAACGAGCTCGGGAGCGTCCATCTTCCAAACGTTGGAACGTCTCTTGTCTCGTCTTGCGCTTGATACTCTTCTCTTGGGTACCGCCATGTTGAGCACCTCCTTAATACTAGTGCATTGAATGTGGAAAAAATCCTTTTAATTATCCAAAAGCTGTTTGAGAGCCTCGAGACGCGGGTCTACGGGCTTTTTGCAGCTGCATTGGCCTTCATTGAGGTTGGCGCCGCAGAACTGGCAGACGCCTTTGCAATCCTCTTTGCACAGAATCTTGCTGGGCAGGGTGAGGAAAATATCCTCCCGCACAAGAGGATCAAGCTCAAAATGCATATCCTCAACAAGAATCAGCTCGTCGTTCTCCTCATCGTTGAGCGAGGTCACGAGAGTGTGCAAAACGGGAATGTCGAAAACGCGGTCTATCGATGAAGCGCAGCGGTCGCAGTCCGTAAACACTTCAACCGTCGCCTGAGCCTCGATGCAGACTATGCCGGCGCGGTTGACCGCCTCGCCTTTGACGCGCACTGCCTTCTGAAAAGGCTTGCCCGCCCAGAACTCCTCATCGGACATGTCCATCTCATAATCAAACGGAACAGACGCGCCGATATTATTGAAAATGGGTTCTAACTCAATAAACATAGCATTCACCTTGCGGTTACTTAAATCCGCGCAGAAAGTATTATATCTTCCTGCGCGGGTTTTGTCAATAAAAACTTCAGTTTTTTAGACTTTTTTCTCTTAAAGTTTCTGGCAGAAGTCAAAAATCTTCTCGGGAAGCTCCTCGTCGTCAGCCGAAACGGTGAAGACGAAGTTCTTCTCGGTGATATCGCTCAGCTCCTTGACCTTCTCAAGGAAAACTGCAAGCTCATCATAATCTCTGCCGCCGATGCGCAGAGTTGCGTCGATGAGGATATCGGTTATATCGTGGTCACCTGCGCAGATACCGCTGAGGAAGCCGTAAAACGCCTTGTAGCCGCTGACCTTGTAGAAATCAGTCTCGATGAGTCTTGCACGATAGTTGATATCGTAAGTCAGAAGCCTTTCTTTCTCAACGCAGACAACGTTGCCGCTGGAAGCTTCAACAGCCTTGTTGACCTGCTCGATGAGACGTTTTGTCTTGCCCGATCCTTTGCGTCCTGTAATCAAAGAAACCATTTAAGAATTCCTCCTAAAAATTTATTCTGTTTTCAAGCTCAGCACGGCGCTCCTCATATCCGGGCTTGCCCATGAGTGCGAACATATTGAGCTTATAACTTTCAACGCCGGGCTGGTCGAACGGATTGACTCCGAGGACATAGCCGGAAATTCCGCATGCCTTCTCGAGGAAGTAGATGAGCCAGCCGAGATTGTACTCATCCATCTTGTCGACATCGAGGAGGATGTTGGGCACGCCGCCGTCGGTATGCGCAAGAACCGTTCCCTCGAACGCCTTGCGGTTGACCTCGGACATATGCTTGCCTGCGAGGAAGTTGAGTCCGTCCTCATTGTCAGCGGTAGCCTCGATAACAAGATCGCGCTTAGGCTGAGCAAATGTGACAACGGTCTCGAACAGCGAGCGCTCGCCCTGCTGTATGTACTGGCCGAGAGAGTGGAGGTCGGTCGAGAATATCGCCGAAGCCGGGAAAATTCCCTTGTGCTCCTTGCCCTCGCTCTCACCGAAAAGCTGCTTGAACCACTCACACATCATGGTGTAGTCCGGCTCATAGGCGGCCATCATTTCGATCTTCTTGCCGCTTCTGTAGAGAATGTTGCGGATAGCGGCATAGCGATAGCAGTCGTTCTTGTCAAGTTCGGGCGACATATACTGCTCTCTCGCGTCTGCGGCGCCCTTCATAAGTGCGTCGATATCGATTCCGGCGACCGCTATCGGAAGCAGGCCGACTGCGGTGAGCACGGAATATCTGCCGCCGACGTTATCGGGAACTACGAAAGTCTCATAGCCCTCTTCGTCGGACATATTACGAAGCGCTCCCTTTGATTTATCGGTAGTGGCATAGATGCGGCCCTTTGCGCCGTCCTTGCCGTACTTCTTGATGAGCAGGTCTCTGAAGATACGAAACGCGAGCGCGGGCTCGGTGGTCGTTCCGGACTTCGAGATAACATTGACGGAGAAGTCCTTATCCTTGCAGATATCGATAAGCTCGGCAAGGGTCGAGGAGCTGATTGTGTTGCCGGCGAAGTAAATCTTCGGAGTATCGGCGGCGACATCGTTATATTTCTGGGACTTCACGAACTCGATAGCGGCTCTTGCACCGAGGTAAGATCCGCCGATGCCGATAACTATAAGTATCTCGGAATCCTTCTTTATCTTCTCTGCGGCTGCCTTTATTCTGGCGAACTCCTCCTTATCATAGTTGACCGGAAGGTCGACCCAGCCGAGGAACGCATTGCCTTCGCCCGTGCCGTTATGAAGCTTTTCATGAGCGGCGGTTATCTCCGGCTGAATAGCCGAGAGCTTAGCGGCATCTGCCGCCTCGCCGACAAACGAGGTGTTAAGTCTGACTGACATTCTTTTTTCCCCCATATCTATAGAGAGACCACACGGCCTCCGGCTCTTCTGAGCTCTTTTTATTTGTTAATATTTTAACTTATTTGAGTAGGTATTTCAAGCTTTACGGGCAATATTTCACGAAAAATTAAAACAGATTTCACTTTGCCGCCTCAAATGCGTTTTTTCAGCCGTTCTGTGAGCTTCTGTAGGCTTCAACTTCCCAATTTGTGATGAAATCCGTGAGCTCTTCCGTCATGTGTGACGCACCGCCGAACGAGCGCGAATACACGGCGATATCCGCCGCATCTTCAAAGAGCATCTCGGCAGTCGCTGCGCGCTTCTCGCTCTCGCCGAAGCAGAACGCTCCCCTGCCCCGGAGCAGAATAACGCGCGGCATGAAGCCGTGTTTTTTATTATATGCGCTTATTTTTTCATCCGCTTCACCGACGCTGTCAAGCCAGAGCGGATAGGCGCGGCAATAGACGATATGATCGGGAGTGAACGGACGCATAAGCTCCTTTGCGGCATCCGCGGAGCCGACAAAGCTCTTTGACACGCCGAACGGGACTTCACGGCAGACGGTATCCTGCGGGAATGCGGAGAGCAGAGCCTGCTGAGTTTCTGTATCAAAAGTCGGAGTTTTATTGAAATCGGGCTTTTCCGAAAGGCTGCGTTCAATCGAATCGAGCACGAAACTCAGCTTTTCGCCGAGGGCATCGACCGTATCGGCGGCGACGAATATGCCGTGATTTTCGAGCAGGAGCATATCGCAGTCTTTGCCCGCGCGAGCCTTAAATTCAAGCATCTTGTCGCGGCAGAGCTTCGCCAGCACATAGCCCGGGCGGCACTGCTCAATCCAGATAAAATCGCGGGCTATCACCCGGCGTGCGGCACTCTCCCCGCCCTTTGAGCAGGTGATGCCGTTCACCTTTGCCGGGTGCAGGTGCAGGACATAGGTCTGCGGGAACAGCGCATGGAGCGTAGTCTCGACGCTCGGGCGCTTTGTCTCGCCCGGAACGCGCGACGCCATAAGGTCTTGGAGGACGAGAGCCTCTCGCTCGGAATCGGAATCCGGATAGCTCTTTTCAAATATTTCGCCGAGCTTCGAAAGATCGATTTCAACAAAGCCCTGCGCCGTTATGGTCGCGAGAGCCGTGCCCGAGCCCTTGACCCACATCCTGCCGTCCGCCTTTGCGGAGGTGTTTCCGCCGCCGGCGAGGACGAGGGACGGGTCGGAGCCGTAAAAATTCGAAAAGCCGACAAGTTCATCTATAAGCATGAATATTGCCCTTTCTTACAGAAATTCCGGGGCACGGCAGTCCGCACCCCGGCTATTATTGTTATGATTTGATTTCTTTCCAAGAAGCGCTGTAATAAGCATCGAGATCGGCTCCGAGGTCGTGATAAACCTCGCCTTTGTCGATAACCTCGCGGGACGGGAAGATATCCTCATCCTGCTGAACCTCGGGATCAAGCTCGTTGTAGAGAGCCTGGTTCGGAGTCGAATAATAGATATACTCGAAGTTCTTCTTCGCCGCTTCGACTCCGCAGAGGTAGTTGATGAACGCCTCGGCGTCAGCCTTATTTGAGCTGTAGGTCGGGACGACCCACGAATCGATCCAGAAGTTCGTGCCCTCCTCGGGAATTGTGAACTTCAGATCGGGGTTGCCGCTGATGTTCTGCTCCTCGTCGCCCTCAATAGCGAGATAAGCTTCGCCGTTATAGACGAGAGCCATCGCAGCCTCGCCGCTTATCATCGCGTCGCGAGCCTCGGTCTCGACAAGATACGCCTTGAGCATCGGCTTCTGCTTGATAAGCAGCTGCTTCGCCTCGTCTATCTGAGCCTTGTCGGTGGTGTTGAGCGAATAGCCGAGAGCCTCAAGCGCGACAAGGAAGGAGTCGCGGATGCTGTTGGACATGATTATCTTTCCGGAATACTTCTCGTTGAAGAACATCTTCCAGCTCTTCGCATCCTCTTCAGAGACCATCTTGGTGTTATAGATAACGCCGACTGTGCCCCAGAAATGCGGGACGGAATACTTGTTCTCGGGGTCGAAAGATTTTGACTTCTCGAGATAAACTTCGCCGATATTCTTGATATTCGGAATGTTGTCGAAGTTGAGCTCGGAGAGTCTGTTCTCCTTGATAAAACGCTCGATTATATAATCCGAGGTGCAGATGAGGTCATACGACTGGTCGCCGTTGACCGCTTTGTTATAAAGCTCCTCGGGAGTGTCGCACTCATCGACATTGACTTTGATGCCGTTCTCTTTTTTGAAATTCGAGATAACATCGAGGTCGATATACTGGCCGTAGACGAGCACATTTATGCTGCGGGTCTTGGTGCAGCCCGCGAGCGCGCCCATGGAGCAGAGGCAGAGCACAATTGCCATAACTGCCGCCGCAATTCTTACAAAAACAGATTTTTTCATTTTTCGTCCCCCATCAATAGTTTTTTCCCTTTGCCGCGCTTTTCTCCTTATTGATGCTGATTCGGTTGACGGCGAACAGCACGATAAGCACGATGAGGAAGATTATAGTTGACAGAGCATAGAGCTCAGGCTGGTTGCCGAGCTTGCGCTCGGTATAGATTATTATCGAGAGCGTCTTTATTCCCGCGCCCTTGGTGAAATAAGTGATGGTGAAATCATCGAGCGACATGGTGAACGCCATAAGGAAGCCCGAGAGGATGCCCGGGAAAATATCCGGGACTATCACCTTGAAAAACGCCTGAACCGGCGTTGCGCCGAGGTCGACCGCCGCCTCATATGTGTTCCTGTCGCGCTGACGGAGCTTCGGCAGGACATTGAGGACGACATAGGGAATATTGAAGCTGATATGCGCTATGAGCATGGTCGTGAAATTGAGATTGCCAAACATGCGCACGAAGAGCAGCATCAGCGCGATACCCGTTACGATATCGGCATTGAGAAGCGGGATGCTGTTGACGCTCATTATTGCGGACTGACTGCGCTTTCTCATATAGAGAATACCCACGCAGGCGAGAGTGCCGACCGCCGTTGCTATCAGCGCCGAGAGCAGAGCGAGCAGAAGCGTATTGCGCAGAGCCTCCATAATAGGTCCGCTTGTGAACAGGTCTTCGTACCACCTGAGGGTGAAGCCGCCCCATTTCATATAGCGCGAATTGTTGAACGACATGACCGTTAAAACGGCTATCGGCAAATAGAGCAGGACGAAGATTATCGCCACATAAAACTTTTCGAGGAAGTGCCTGAATTTTACCACAGCGACGCCTCCTCTCCCGAGCCTTTCATCTCGCCGATCATCATGCTCACGAAGATAAATATCATGAGCACTATCGAGATGCCGGAGCCGAGATGCCAGTTATTGCCCTGGTTGAACTCCTGCTCGATAATATTGCCTATGAGCAGAACTTTGCCGCCGCCGAGAATATCGGCGATAACGAACTCCGAGATGCTCGGCACGAACACCATAGTGATGCCGCTTATAACGCCGGGCACGGAGAGCGGAAAGATTATCTTGCGGAAAGTCCTCGCCGGGGTCGCGCCGAGGTCGCCCGCGGCGTCGAGAAGGTTGCGATCAATTTTTATAAGAGCATTGTAAATCGGCAGAACCATGAACGGAAAATAATCATAGACCATACCGATAACTATCGCCGCCGGAGTATACATGATGCTGAAATTCGGCAGATTCAGCGCCGAGAGGATATAGTTGAGAATACCGTTATCCGAGAGTAGCATCCTTATAGCTATTATCCTGAGCAGGAAGTTTATCCACATGGGCAGGATGAAAATAAATATAACGAAGCTGCGGTTTTTCGCGGCGCTTTTGCTTAGTATCAGTGCGAGCGGATAAGCGAACAGCAGGCACACCGCCGTTGTTATCACTGCGAGCAGCAGGGACAGCCCGAGCGCCTGGATATGAATCTTTTCAAAAATCGCTGTTATGTTTGAAAAAGTGAACGTGCCGTCCGAAGAAGTGAAGCCGTAATAAAAAACGAACAGCAGCGGCACTATCGTAAAGACCAGCATCCACAGAAGATACGGCCCTGCCATAAGTTTTTTACGCATCGGCGTTGAACACCTCCTCGTCCTCGGACTCGGGTTTGTTCATGATCTGGATGTTCGAGGGTTCAACGCTGAGGCCCACCTCCGCTCCGATGGGAGTGGAGACGGTGCTGTGGACGAGCCACTCGTATCCGTTCACCATAACGTGCATCTCATAGTGCACGCCCTTGAATATTATATCGGTGACAACGCCCTTGAGCTCGCCCTGCGAGGGCGGAGTCAGGACGACATCCTCGGGTCTTATGACGACATCGACAGGCATATTCTCGCCGAAGCCCTCATCGACGCAGACGAACTCCGCACCGAGGATACGCACGAGGCGGTCTCTTATCATAACGCCGTCTATGATATTGCTCTCGCCTATGAAATCGGCGACGAAAGCGTTCGTGGGCTCGTTATAAATGTCAACGGGAGTGCCGATCTGCTGGATATAGCCCTGATTGAGCACAACGACGGTATCCGACATCGTGAGAGCCTCCTCCTGATCGTGGGTGACATATATAAATGTTATGCCCATCTGCTGCTGAATCTTCTTGAGCTCGACCTGCATCTCGCGTCTCAATTTGAGATCGAGCGCACCGAGCGGCTCATCGAGCAGAAGCACACGCGGCTTGACCGCAAGGGCGCGGGCTATCGCCACCCTCTGCTGCTGACCGCCCGAGAGTGAATTTATGTTGCGCTTTTCAAAGCCGCTGAGGTTGACGATAGACAGCATTTTACTGACAGTCTTTTCAATCTCGCTCTCCGGCGTTTTCTTTATGCGCAGACCGAACGCCACATTTTCATAGACGTTCAGGTGCGGGAAAAGCGCGTAACGCTGAAAAATGGTGTTAACCTGCCTCTTATGAGGCGGCACACCATTGATTTTTTTATCCTCAAATATGACATCCCCCTCATCGGGTTCGAGGAAACCGGCAATGACACGCAGAATAGTTGTCTTTCCGCAGCCAGACGGACCCAACAGCGTGATAAACTCCCTGTCCCTTATATAAAGGCTCAGATCATCGAGCACCTGATTATCACCCAGTTTGACGGAGATGTGTTTCAGATCGATAATGACATTTTTTTTCAATTATGCAGCCCCTCTCTCAAAAGAATACGATGCAAACCGCACATCAAAAATATAGTAAGTATTAATATAGAGCTAATCCGCAAAAAAGTCAACAGATTTGACAAAAAAAGACGCACTCGGCAAAAATTTTGCGGCTTACCTTTGGAATTGGCGAGCCGCAAAGAAAATTTTCAGTTTTCGGGCGAGGTTTTTTCTCTGAGTTCTTCTATTATCTCGACTATTTTAAAACGCGGCTCGTATCTGCCGGAGCTTTCGACGACCTTGAGCTCGTCGCCGTCGAGGAACGCATCGATATTACCTCTCCTGTCCTGCGCGGCAGGCAGGCACAGCGGCGGGAACATCACACACCACCAGTTATGCCCCGCGCCCTCGCCTATCACGACTTTGACGGCGGTATAGCGTCCGGCGGGCATCGTCAGATCGCCGTAACAGCGCGTTGCGAAATACTCGTTGACGACATTGACGCTCACGGGATAGTCATAGCCCTCGCGCTCTATCACCTCGCGCGCGGCAGCTTCGAGCTCCGCTTTCTGCGGTTCTATTTTCGCCTTTGCCTCGTCCGCTGTCACAGTGCCGTCGAAAAGCTCCGCGCCGCGTTCGAGCACGGCATCGCGAACTTTTAGCTTGAGCGCCTGATCCCCGTCGGAATCGGAGTTTGCAATGACATGCATTCGCAGCACATCGGAGCGCACACGCGAGCAGTTATAGGCAAACGCCCCGACGCTGCACGCGCCCGCCGCGACAACGACCGCGAACACAACAGCCTGTATTTTGAGCAGCCTTGATAATTTTTTTGACTTCATGATAAGTAAAAACCGTCCTTTCTTTCGGATGCAACCGAATTATGGACGGTTTTATAAGAGTTTATACGGAAAAGTTTGGAAGCGGATTTTTACTTACACTTCTTCACGACAATCAGCGTTATGACTGCGGCGGAGCCTATGACGGCAACCGCCGCGCAGGCGGCAGCGACTTTGAACTTTGTGCTGTCGTCAATTCCGCTCGATGACTTCGTGCTGTGTTTTTTCAGGTTCATGCCCGCGCTCATAGCATATGCCTCGGCGGGCGAACCGCTCGTGGCAACTATCGTTCTCGTCTCGCCGTCATCCTCGCCGAAGGCGTTCTTGCCGAACTCGCTGACGCTCGACGGAACGGTTATCTCCTGCGCCGAGGTTTTGGCAAATGCATTATCCGTTATTCCGACAACGGGCATGCCGTCTATTTCAGAGGGAATCTTGACCTTTTTACTTGAACCGCTATAGCCGCAGATATAGGCATTGGCATTTACCACGATATATTTGAAATCGCCGTAGGACTTTATTTCGGCGGAGCTTGCTTCTCTTTCGACCTCTGCGTTTATCTGCGCAAAGGTCTCGCTCTCGGTCACGCCCTGCGGCGCATCGGTGACGACATTGTTGCCGCCCGCGGGCTTGGCTGTTGTGGTCTTGTTCGAGTTGCCGGAGGATGAACCGGAGCCGCCGGATTTAGAAATTGCGGATGCCAGATTCGAAATTTTGATAGCGGGACGAATTCCAAAATCAGTATCGCTAGTCGACCACATTTGGACTACGAGTCTGCCATTGTTGTCGACATTGCATGTACTTTCGGAATCGTCGCCGGCAGACCGTAAGCGCTGTTCCGAACATTTGCTTGATGAGTCAACGTCCACCCCCTGACATTTTGCATAATCGGTACCCTTCGCCTGACGGGCAGAGCTTGGATCTGAATTCGCCGGAAAGCCGTATGCGGTATTCTGCATCTCGCTATCCGAGAGCAGGAAAACCTTGTCGTAGGTGGTCTCGCTGTCATATTCGCTGTAAGATGTAGAATATGCTCTATTATCTAATTCGGAGGTCAAAATGCTCGCCCTCTGTGAGGAGGAAAAAGCTGTGTTATAGAAATCATCGTTGAGCCACGTTCTGATACTGCTCGTGGCATAGTCGTTGGCATAGTGGGTATGCTCTGCGTCGTTCCAGCGGGCATTATATTCATCATACGGATCTCTGCCGTACTCATATGTCGTGTTGCTATATGCCTGAGAGTCAATTATGCTCTCACAAAGAACAAGACCCGTTGAAGGATCGAGGACGCGCCACTTCAAAGGTTCATATTTGAAATAGTATATTTTATTTGGAGTATAACCGTTATTTTGCTGCTCTGAATAGTAATCGGATGATCCTTCCGTACGATGCGGTCTGTACTGAGAGAAGGTAACGGCGCGGTATTTTGTGCCGTTATATGTAAAATCGGCATATTTCATCCAGTCGCCCTGAGCCATGGTACCACAAGCCCCTGTGCCGCTGTAATAGCCATAGCTGACCCAGTTTTTTGAGACTTTATTGAGGGCGGAAACGAGGGAAGAATTCGTGATCCTGCTCTGTGGATAAGAGCCGAATTCGACGATATCGCCGACCTTGTATGTTTTTCCCGCCGCTTCGGCTTTTGGCGCGAAAAAGCTCATACAATCAACACCGACGAGCCCGCCTATCGGCGCGGCGCAGAGCACCACGATTGCGATGAGCACGGCCGCTATCTTTCTCAGTTTCATTATTTACCCTCCGTTTTCAGCGCTTCACGCAATTTCTCAGGCAAATAATATCCGATTGAATTTCCCGTGTCAACAGGGTGTGGCACGAACCGCACTTTAAGCGGTACGAACGGCAAAAAATATAAAAAACAAGAAACGCGCCGCCTAAATAAAGCAGCGCGTCAGCTTATCGATAAACCCGGTTTTGGGAGCTTCGCAGGAAACAATGCCCCGATTGTGTGAAAAAATGGTGGTGCGAAGCGCCGGAGAGATTGTTTTGAATAAGTTATAATTCTTCAAAAATGCTGAGTATTTTGAGTTTTCACGCAACAACCCCTCAGTCACGGCTTTGCCGTGACAGCTCCCCTTACACAGTGGAGCCTTGAGACCCCGTGCAATAACAGACTTTTTTGACAGACCAACGCGCCGCCTTAATAATAAAGCAGCGCGCTTTGAAATTTAATCTTTGAATCCCGTTATTTCCTCGCGGGTCTTGAAGATTCCGCCGTTGTTTTCGAGGATATCCATATGCTCGATGGCGTAGCCCGTGCCGAGCGCGACGCACTCGAGCGGATCGTCGGGAATAATGACATGGACGCCGGTTCTCTTCTCTATGAGCTTATCCATGCCGTCGAGCAGAGCGCCGCCGCCGGTTAAAAGTATACCGGTCTCGGAGATGTCACCCGCGAGCTCGGGCGGCGTCACCTCGAGCACTCTGCGCACGCCCTCGGCTATCGCTTCGAGGTGCTCGCGCATGGCGAGGTAGATTTCCGTGGTGTTGACTTCATCAGTTATCGGCATTCCGGTTATATAGTGCTTGCCCTTTATACCGATTGCAAGCTCGGTGTCGCGCAGATAAGCGCAGCCGATGCGCTTTTTTATGCTCTCGGCGGTCTTTTCGCCGATGACTATATTGCGCTCGCGGCGCAGGTAGCGGATTATATCCTCGTCGAGGATATTGCCGGCGATTTTAACTGATTTTGAAATCGAGATGCTACCCATGGTGACGACCGCAATATCCGCCGTTCCGCCGCCGATATCGACGACCATCGTGCCCATCGGGCGTCTGATATCAAGCCCCGCGCCGAGTGCCGCGGCGAGCGGCTCTTCTATAAGGCACGCCCTGCCCGCTCCTGCGGCGGTGACGAGATCGAGGATAGTTCTCTTTTCAAGGTTCGTGACGGTCGAGGGCATACAGACGACTATATTGGGCTTGAACACCATGTTTTTGCAGACTTTATAGAGCAGGACGCGGACTATCGCCTTAGTGGCGGTGAAATCCGAAATAACTCCGCTTCGCATGGGCTTGATGACGGTTATGGAATCGGGGTTGCGCCCTATCATATCCGCCGCTTTCTGACCGACCGCCAGGAGTCTGCCCGTATCGGTATCGAATGCGACGGCGCTCGGCTCGGAGACGACTATTCCCTTGCCCTCAACGAAGATGAGTATGGAAGTTGTGCCGAGGTCTATTCCGATGTTTGTTCCGAGCATTTTCCGTCCTCCTTTTTGGTTATCGCCGCGCTGACGCAATATACTTTATCCGCGCCGCGCAGAAGCAGGAGCTTTGCGCACTCGTTGAGCGTCGCTCCCGTTGTTGATATATCGTCGCAGAGCAGAACTGCAGCATTTTCTGTAATTTTGTTTTCGGCGCAATCGAACGCGCCGATGACTCCGCCGAAGCGCTCGATGCCGCCCAATGTTTTCTGTTCCTTTCCCTGAAACGGTCGGGAGAGCAGTTTTTCTTCAAACGGCACGCCGAGCTCTTTTGCAATTTCTTTTGCGAGCAGTGCGCTCTGGTTATATCCGCGCTTTTTGAGCGAGGATTCCGACAGGGGCACACAGCAGACAAAATCAAACTTCACGCCCGCGAAATTCTTTTTAACGCTGTCCGACATAAACCGGGCGAGTCCCACGGCGTTCTGAACACAGCCGTCAAATTTCAGGGCATGAACCGAACGCTTCGCGGCACCGGAATAATAAAACGGCGCGGTCTGCGATTCGAAAAAGCGTCGGTGAGACGAGCATGAACAATACTTTTTCTCCCTGCCGCAGCGCGGGCACAGTTCGCCTTTTACATATTCGAGATCGGCTTCGCACCTGTCACACACGGGCATATCCGGCGGCACGACTTTGCCGCACAGGGCGCATCGGCGCGGGAAGAGAGCATATGAGATATATTCAAGCGCCGACATCTTCATTCTTCGTTCACCAGAAGAAAATGTTTGAGCGCGGAATAGCGTCTGGCTTTTTTGTCGTTCGCCGCCATAGCGTAAATCTGACTCTGGCTGCCGACGAGGACAAGTATTTTTTTCGCGCGGGTGACGCCCGTATAGAGCAGGTTTCTGTAAGCGAGGCGCGGCGGCACGCCGATTATCGGCATTATGACCGCGGGAAACTCGTTGCCCTGGCTCTTATGAACGGTCACGGCGTAGGCAAGCTCGAGCTCCTGCAAAGCTTCAAACGGGATAACCGCCTTGCGCTCGTCAAACATTATCTCCGCCATGCGCGAGCGAAGGTCGACATTTCTGAGAATGCCGATGTCGCCGTTGAAAATCCCCGTTCCGTCGCCGTCGGGGCCTGTCCACTCGATATCATAGTTGTTGCGCGTCTGCATGACCTTGTCGCCCGTGCGGAACACTGTCGCGCCGACTGTAGTTTCGGGCTTCGAGGCATCCGGCGGATTAAGAGAAGCCTGCATGACGCGGTTGATATTGTTCGTTCCGCACTCACCCATTCTCGACGGGCAGATGACCTGGATATCGTCGAGCGGTGAATATCCATAGGCACGGGGCAGGCGCGCGGCGCACAGATCCGAGACGGTCTTTGCCGCGATAAACGGCGAATCAGTCCGCATGAAGAAAAAGTCTTTGTCGCGCACGCCAAGCTTCGGCGGCTCACCCTTGACTATTCTATGGGCGTTTTCGACTATCAGACTCTCCATCGCCTGGCGGAAGACCTCGGTCAGCTCAACGACCGGGATAATCCCGGAGGCTATCATATCGTGCAGGACATTGCCTGCGCCGACGGGCGGCAGTTGATCCGAATCGCCGACCATAACAAGGCGGCAGCCTATCGGGAGCGCCTCGAGAAAGCTTGAAAAAAGAGTTATATCTACCATCGACAGCTCGTCGAGGATAACCGCCTGAGCGTCGAGAGGATTGCGTGCGTTGCGCGAGAACTGCGGGCGATCGTGCTTGTCCCACTCGACCTCGAGCAGCCGGTGGATGGTCTTGGCGGGTCTGCCCGTGACCTCGCTCATGCGCTTTGCGGCGCGTCCCGTCGGTGCGGCGAGCGCAACCTTGAGCCCGTCATCCTCAAACAGCTGAAGGATCCCGTTCAGGGTCGTTGTTTTTCCCGTTCCGGGGCCGCCGGTCAGGATAAGCAGACCGCGCTCGATGGCGGTGACTATCGCCTTTCGCTGGAGATCGCCGTATTTTATGCCGTTCTTTTTCTCTATTCTGTCAATTTCCCTGTCCGCCGCTTTTCTGCCTGCGGGAGGGAATCGGAGTATCTGTTTCATGCGCTCCGCCGAGGACTTTTCCGCCTTGTAGATATGCGGCAGAAATAAGAACTCGCGGTTATCGATAAACTCGCTGACAAGCCTGCCCGAGCCTATCAGTTCGTCGATTGTTATATCGACCGTGTCCTCGTTCGTTGAGAGCAGCTCGGCGCACGGGACGAACATCTTCTCGCGCGGGATGCAGGTGTGCCCGTTCGAGAGGTTGTGGTTCATGACATGCAGAACGCCCGCCTGGAGCCGATACCCGTTATCGGGCGGGTCGGGAAGCTGATCCGCGATGAACTCGGCTCGCTCGAAGCTGAAGCCCACTCCCTCGCCGCACAGCGCATAGGGGTTTCGCTTGATTATATCTGCGGCGCGCACACCGAACGCATTGAAAGCTTTGACACATTCGGCGGTCGTCATGCCGTATTTTTCGAGCGATATCATAATTTCGCGCACGGCGAACTGGCGCTTGAAATCCGCGCTGATCTGCTTCGCCTTTTCGGGCGATATGCCGCGAATCTGCGCAAGACGCTCGGGGTCGTTTTCGATTATATCAAGAGTATTCTCGCCGAACTTGTCAACTATTTTGACCGCGAGCTTCGAGCCGATGCCCTTGACTCCGCCTGCTGCGAGATATCGGAGGATATCGCCGGCGGACGCGGGCATTTTATGCTCGCACAGCTCGACCCTGAACTGGCGGCCGAAGGAGGCATGAAAATCCCAATAACCGGAGAGTTCAAGCAACTCACCGGCTTTGAGCTCGGGCATGACGCCGACTGCGGTTATCAGCTCATCGCCGCTTTCGAGTTCGAGAACCGTGAACCCGTTTTCGGGATTCGCAAAGGTCACATCGTTTATCACGCCGCTTATGCGTATCCTCTCATGTTCCTCCATTTATATATCCTTTCGGGAAACGAACTTTTCAAATTCGCCGGGGGAGCAGAGATAAAGCCCCTCGCAGCTTCTGCACATTCTTCTGCACTCTTCGATCTGTTTTTCGTCCATACCGAGATCGAGAATCACAACGACTTCTTTATCGCCGAGCATTCCGCTGCGAAGCCTTTGGGCATAGCCCTTCCCCGCGACATCGGTCATTCCCGCCCTCGCGGGGATAACGACGATATATCTGCCGTTTGAGCGCGGATGCAGAATTTTCAGCAGTATGTAATACGATATGCTGACCACGCCGATGAGCACGAACGACGCAAAGATGCCGAGAAGCACTCCGTCCGACATTGATATCACCTCAGCACATCATATGCCGGGGACACACGGCGGGTTACATATAGAATAAACCGGATAAGCGAGCAGGCCTGTAAGCCGAGTTTTGTCTTTTAAGGCAACTATCTGTCTAGGCGCACCGTTGCCGATACGCTCAAGCCACCTGTCGGAGAGAATTACGCCGAGCAAGCGCGGAGCTTTCGCTCCTCTCCGGTCGGTGTTGCTCCGGATAGGGTTTGCAGGGCAATGCGGTTCCCCGCACGCCGGTGAGCTCTTACCTCGCCTTTCCACCCTTACCCGCAAAGCGGGCGGTATATCTCTGTTGCACTTTCCCTAAGGTCACCCTCGGCGGCCGTTAGCCGTTATCCTGCTCTGTGAAGCTCGGACTTTCCTCATTGATCTTATAAAAAGATCCCCGCAGCTGCCCAGCCTGCTCGCTATCTATTTATTGTAATTCAAAATGCGCCGCATGTCAAACAAATGATGAAAACAAAGTGTAAATTCGGAGAGAACCAAAGCGTGTATTTTTGTGCGCGGCAGACAAATGGGTGGCGGTAGAGAAAAAACGAAGCAGTCACAACGGATGATGTGTTGTGACTGCCGGTTATTTTGTTTGTGCGGTGGGAAAGGGAGCGTCATTTGATTAGAGTTGGGTGCGAAGATAAAAGCACTGCAAAATCAGTCAATTCTGTGCTGCAACCCCTCAGTCTCGGCTTCGCCGAGCCGGTTCACTTTACATAAGGGAGCCGAAATAAGATTATATATTGTGATAAAAATTTGCTTGCAAAATTAGTAGTGACAGGCTTTTGTGCCGCTTACGCGGCACGGTGCGTCGAGGTCGCCGCACTCTACAAGTGTGTTGCAATAAATTTGTGCAGATTCTGTTATTTCAACTTCTTCTCGCGGCGAATGCCTTTATACGGTCCGTCGGTGCAGGTTCCGGCAGGAACGAAGCCTAAGTTTTCGTAATATTTTGCGAGCGGTTCGTTATTTTCGGACGAGTCGAGGCGGAGATATTCTTTGTTTATACTCAAAGCGTACTCCCCTGCGCGGCGCAGAAATTCCGCGCCCGCATCGCCCGCGCCGACCTTTGAGACAAGATTATGGACATAGATTGCGGGGACATCGTCGCTCCAACGGCTGTCGTTTTCAAGAAGCACAGCGGCGCAGAGTATCGCTCCGTCTTTATTTTCAAGCGCAAAGGCTCGACCCTCGCTGCATTTTTGCTCGTAGTATGACAGCGGATAAACTTCGTCATAGCCCATGACATTCCACTGCTCTATCCCCTTTTCGTCCATCCACTTCATACGTTCGAGAACAAGGTCAAACATCTGCGGGGCTTTTTCGGGCGGCAATTTTATAAATTTGCGTTCTTTCATCTTTTCACCATATAAAACACGCCCGGAAATAATTATCCGGGCGCGAAATCATTTATGCGTTTTTATGGACTCTTGTCATAACATCAGTGCCGCCGAGGACATTGAAATGCTTGATATGGACGAGCGGCTGAGACAGGTCGTTGTTCGCGGGCATCTTGTTGTCGATGCCGCCGAGCAGGCTCGCGCCGTCCGAGCACTCAACTCTGACATTCTCGGGCAGATAGATATCGACTCCGCCGAGAATCGAGGTGACGCTTATCGTTATCTCGTCGTTTATCTGCGCCTCGCTCAGATCAACTTCAAGACCGCCGAGGATTGCGAAGCAATGAGCGCCGAGCAGGTTGCCGGTCGTGTTCTTATAAACGCCGCCCGAGCAGACCGCTGTATAAGTGGGCTTGCTCTCCTGCGAAATGGGTCCGCTGTTGTCATCGAGATGCTTTTTGAGCTTCTTCGTCTTGATGGTGCTGAATATCAGCCAGAAGCCGACTGTGACAAGCGCGATAGCGATAGCGAAATGGTTCATGCGCTCTGCGGGTACCCACTGGGGGTTGCACTTGATCAGCAGCCACACGCCGACCGCGAAAGCCGCGACATTGAGCAGGTCAAGACCCGAGGCTATCATGCTGCCGATAGCGGGAACAATAATAAACACAGTCCACCAGCCGCTCAGCTCACTAATCTCCCAGAAGCCGAACGCCGAGCCGAGGAATATGATTCCTGCGGCAACGACCGCTATTCCGAAAAACATCTTACTCAGATTCTTTCTCATTTCCGTCTGCCTCCTCATTGTTCTGAGCGTCGGACTGCTCCGGCACTTCAGCAGGTTTGCTGTCATCACTCTGTGCACTGAGCGGATCAAGAGTGCCGCCGTGCATTATCGTCTCAAACTCCTCGCCGCTTATCTTCTCGCGCTCAATAAGCGCGCCTGCGACTGCATGGAGCCTGTCGATATGCTCTTTGAGGATATCCTCGGTTCTGCCGTAAGCCGTGGTGATGATGCGGTTGATTTCCTCATCGATCTCTGCGGCAGTCTCCTCGGAGTAGTTCTTCAGATGCGAATAATCTCTGCCGAGGAACACTTCGTCGTTGCCCGAGCCGAAGGTTATCGGACCGAGCTTCTCGCTCATGCCGTACTTCGTGACCATCTTGCGCGCTATATCCGTAGCGCGCTCGATATCGTTCGACGCGCCGGTCGAGACATCGCCGATTATCAGCGCTTCGGCAACTCTGCCGCCGAGCAGGCTGACGAGGTTATCGAGCATCTCGTTCTTTGAATGATAGCTCTTATCCTCGGTCGGGAGATACATTGTGTATCCGCCCATCTGACCTCTCGGGACAATAGAGACCTGGTGAACCGGGTCGTTATACTCGAGATAATAGGCGGAGACTGCGTGGCCTGCCTCGTGATAGGCGGTCAGGCGCTTCTCCTTGTCGGTCATCTTATGGCTCTTCTTCTCGGTGCCCGCGACGACCTTTATCATCGCCTCTTCTATCTCGGTCATGGTGATGGCTTTTTTATCGCGGCGCGCGGCGAGAAGAGCCGCTTCATTGAGCAGATTCTCGAGGTCCGCGCCGGTAAAGCCGATAGTTGTTTTTGCAATAGTCGAAAGATCGACATCGGGGCCGAGGGGCTTGCCCTTGGCGTGGACTTTGAGGATAGCCTCGCGTCCTTTGAGGTCGGGATAGCCGACGGTCACCTGACGGTCAAATCTGCCGGGACGAAGAAGCGCGGGGTCGAGGATATCGGGGCGGTTAGTCGCCGCGATGATTATAACGCCCTCGTTTGCGCCGAAGCCGTCCATCTCGACGAGCAGCTGGTTCAAAGTCTGCTCGCGCTCGTCATGCCCGCCGCCCATGCCTGCGCCTCTGTGGCGTCCGACGGCGTCTATCTCATCGATAAAGATTATCGAGGGTGAATTTTTCTTTGCTTCATTGAAAAGGTCGCGCACACGGGAAGCGCCGACACCGACATACATCTCGACGAAATCCGAGCCGGAAATCGAGAAGAAAGGCACATTAGCCTCGCCCGCGACAGCCCTTGCAAGCAAAGTTTTACCTGTACCGGGAGGGCCGACGAGCAGAACGCCGCGCGGTATTCTCGCACCTAGCTTATTGAAATGCGAGGGATCTTTGAGGAAATCGACTATCTCGCTGAGTTCCTCTTTCTCTTCGTCAGCGCCCGCGACATCATCAAACGTTGTCTTGCGGCTCTCGTCCTTTGCACGCTTGACGCGCGCCTTGCCGAACGAAAGGGTGCGGTTGTTCTCGTTGTTCATGGCGTTGTTCATCTTGCGGAACATATAGAACAGAAGTACGCCGAGAATGACGAGCATGAGAAGCGTCGGGACGATATTGAGAAGCAGTGCGCCGGTTGAGCCGGTCTCGTACTGCGCCTTTATCGGGGCGTCCGGATGCGCTCTGTTATATGCGATAACGCCGTTGTGTATGTCCTCCTGGAACATACTGACGTTCGGGACGGTGTAGGTATACACCTTGTTGTCGCCCTTGAGCTTGAACTCAAGCGCGCCGCTCGACATATTCAGATCGTATTCCGTGACCTTCTTGTCGTCGAAATACTGCACGACCTGATAATACTCAAGCTTTTCCTTCTTCTGCTGTCTTGCATAGAGGGAAACGCCGGAGATTATAAGGACGGGTATAAGAATATACGGTATCCATGCCAGCGCTTTTCTTGCGCCGCTGTTGGTGTCTTTCTTGTTATTTTTCAAACGTCAAATCACTCCTATGACTGCCGAAGTTTTCTTGAATGAGCCGCTCTTACTTCTCATAGACCGAACGGCTGAGCACGCCGAGGAAAGGCACGTTGCGGTACTTCTCGGCATAGTCGAGACCGTAGCCGACAACGAACTCGTCGGGCACTTCCGTTCCCGCATAGTCCGCCTTGAGATCCTTTATCATGCGGCGCTCGGGTTTATCGAGGAAGGTACATATCTTTATGCTCGCGGGTCTGCGCGCTCTGAGCATTTCGGATATGTAATGGAGGGTCTTGCCGGAATCGAGGATATCCTCGACCAGAAGAAGATCATAGCCCTCGATGGGTCTGTCAAGGTCTTTGATTATCTTGACTTCGCCGGAGCTTTCGGTTCCCGAGCCGTAGCTCGAAACCGCCATAAAGTCTATCTCACAGGGTATCGTTATCGCCCTCATGAGATCCGCCATGAAAACGACCGAGCCTTTAAGGACGCTGACCATGAGCAGCTTTTTGTCCTTGTAGTCCTCGCTTATCTGCCTGCCGAGGCGGGAGACTATCTCATGTATCTGCTCTTCGCTGAGCAATACTCTCTCTATATCCTCTATCATTGCTTTTCCCTCCGTATTATAAGCACATTTTCAGTGTTTTTTCCGACGCGGCATCGTCTGTCCGCGCCGAATCCCTCAACCCACAGCACACCCGACTCGTCGTGCAGCACTGCGACATCGCAGCGGCTCTCCGGCGGGACATGTGCCTCATTGAAAAGTTTTTTCAGGCTTTTTGTGCATCCGCGCTTTGCAAGGGTCAGTTTATCGCCCGCGCGGCGGCTCCCGACTTGAACTTTTCCATTTATTCTATCACAATCAATGCAATAATCCAACATATCTTTGTGAATTTTTTGTGTATCAAAGAAAACTTTTTTGTTAACCCGACAAATTGAAACGCGCCCGTTATGGCATACAGAGCCGTTTATGCACTCTGGTTCGACATCTTCGGACCACTCTTCGCTCAGCTTCGCGGGAGTTTCAAAGCGAATAATATCGCCGTTTGAAACAGCAAAAATATCTGGCGAAAGCTGAATTTTTCCGCCGCATTGAAGAATATTTTCAACGGCGTTTACAGTCCTGAAATCCGCCGACTTCGGGCATACATTTTTAATAGCGCCGAGCAGAGCGCGGCGGCGTATCGCCGGATGAGCCGAAAGCAGAGCTTCGCATGAGAGCCCGCCGTCTTTTTTGGCGGACGCCAGAAGCGACTTCGTTTCGCCCTCAAGAAAATCCTCATCAAGTGCTGCATTCTGAGAAAAATGCGAGGCATTCTCCTCAAAAGCGGAGTTTATCTCCTTGAGCGCCGGGACTGCAATATGGCGAATTTTATTGCGGCTGTAATCGAGAGTCAGATTGGTGCTGTCCGTCACGAAATCGAGAGAATTTTCGCGGCAGAACACTTCTATATCCTCTCTCGTGCAGAATATCAGCGGTCTTATAATATTCCCGCGAACGGGCGGTATGCCGCACAGACCTTTCAGCGACGAGCCGCGCGCGAGATTGAAGAGCATCGTTTCGGCGTTGTCGCTCGCGGTATGGGCGGTTGCGATCTTCGCGTTTTTGTCTATCGATTCAAAAAACTCATAGCGCACTCTGCGCCCGCACTCTTCGCAGGTCTCCCCGCTCTGTTTTGCAAGGGCTGCGACATCGGCATGCAGGACTTCAAAACGAAGAGAGTTCTTTTCGCAGAAGGAGCGCACATATTCCTCGTCGCGCCGCGCCTCCTCACCGCGCAGCCCATGGTTGACATGGGCGACGGTCAGGGACAGCGAATACCGCTCGCTTATTTTCATAAGAAAGAGCAGCATTGCCATTGAATCGGCACCGCCCGAGACCGCGGCTATGACCGCAGCTCCCGGGCTGAACATATTATATTTTTCCACGGCGCTGAGCGCTTTATCAAGCATTCTGAATCTTCTCCACGCCCATGAACAGAGTGTGATCCGCATCCCAGATGAAATCGACGGTCTTTGTCGGACCGTGTCTGTTCTTGGCAACAATGACCTCGACCTCGTTGGCAACGGGCGCGGTGGGCGCGGGCTCATCGTCGCCGTCCGGGTCGTCTTTTTCGTTCTTGTAATATTCCTCGCGGTAGAGCATGAGGACTATATCCGCATCCTGCTCGATAGAGCCCGATTCACGCAGATCGGACAGCTGAGGACGGTGGGATTTTCCTCTGCCCTCGGTGCCTCTGGAGAGCTGGGCGCAGCAGATGACGGGGATATTCAGATCCTTCGCCATGAGCTTGAGGCTTCGGGTTATCTCGGTAACCTCCTGCACGCGGCTTTCGACCTTTGTGCCGGAGCGAATAAGTCCGAGGTAATCTATAATAATGCAATCGACGTTCTTGAGTCTGCGTGCGCGCGCTTTCATCTCGGCGACGGTTATCGTGCTCGTATCGTCAAAATACAGCTCGCAGTCGTTGAGCGAAGCGGTAGCAAGTCCGAGGCGGGTCCAGTCATCGGTATCGAGCTGGCCGGTTCTCATCTTTGTGCTGAGCACGCGCGCTTCGGTGGAGAGCACTCTCTGCGCGAGCTGCTCTTTCGTCATTTCGAGCGAGAAGAAGAGAATTTTCTTCTTAGCCTTGACAGCGACGTTTCTCGCAATATTCAAGGCAAAGCTTGTCTTTCCCATTGCGGGGCGCGCGCCGATAAGTATGAGGTCGGATTTGTTGAGTCCGGCGATAACGTCGTCAAGATCCCTGTAGCCCGTCGAGATACCCTTGAACGCTTCCGCGCCCTCGGAGCTCAATTTTTGCAGGGTGTCATAGACCTGATTGACTATTATATCGCTGAGCTTCGACGGGCCTGTGCTCGTCTTGCCCTGACGGATATCGTATATCCTCTGCTCCGCCGCGTCGAGGAGCATATCCGCGCTGTCGGTCTGGGCGACGGCGTTGTCGATAGTCTCCTGCGAGACGGTGATGAGGGTGCGCATGAAATATTTTTCGCGCACTATCTTGGCATATGACTCGACATTTGAAGTGGTCGGCACGCTCTGAGCGAGCTGGAACAGATAGTTCTTGCCTGCCGCCTCGTCATATGTTCCGTTATTCTTGAGCGTTTCGAGAATAATGAGCGGATCAATCTTGTTGCCGAGCGCATCGAGACTCACCATGACGGAGAAAATCTCTTTGTGCTGCGGGAGATAGAAATACTCCGGGCGAAGATAGATCAGCACCTGCGGCATACAGTTCGGATCCATCAGCACGCATCCGAGCACCGCCTGCTCCGCCTCAAGGCTGAAGGGCATCTGATACCCCTCGGGCAGGGTTAGGTTATTCACATCCACTTTTGTTAGATCCTCCGGTTTTCAGCAATTATTCCTCGCCCACGCTGACATAGACGGTTGCGTTGACGCCGTTATATACCTTCACTTCGGCGCTGAATGTGCCGAAAGACTTGATATCCTCCATGGACACCTTTCTCTTGTCAACCGAGACGCCGAACTGGCGGCTTATCGACTCAGCAACTTCCTTTGCGGTGACGGAGCCGAAAATTTTCCCGCCCTGACCCGCTTTTGCGGTGAGCTTGACGGTCTTGCCGTTTATCTTCGCGGCAACTTCCTTGGCGTTCTTGAGCTCGGTTTCGAGCCTGTATTTCTCCGCGGACTCGCGGTTTTTCAGCTCGTTCATCGCCTGAGCGTTTGCTTCAACGGCGAGCTTTCTCGGGAAGAGGAAGTTTCTCGCGTAGCCGTCGGAAGCGTTGACGAGCTCGCCTTTCTTGCCGAGGCTTTTTACATCCTGAGTGAGAATAACTTTCATATATATCAATTCCTTTCGGGTTATTTACGGGTGTGATTTTGTGTCGAATTGCAGCATATTGTGATTGGCTCGTGCGAAATTTCATGCCGCTCAGGCGGCATCGGTGCGTCTGGGTCGCCGCACCCTACAAGCCGCACACCGATAAATTCGCGTTAATTTAAGGAATATCACGAAATCGGGCTTTGCTCTTCGCCGTCGGTGCGGGGATATTTGGCGTCGATCGCTTCGCAGAGCTTCGACTTTGCCTCCTCCATATTCACGCCGGTGAGCTGAGCCGCCGCCATGGTGCGGTGGCCGCCGCCGCCGAGATATTCCATGATTATCTGGACATTCAGATCGCCGTAGGAACGCGCCGAAATATTGACGCTGTCCTTTCCGCTGTCGAAGATAACAAACGAGGCTTTTACGCCGCTGACTTCAAGCAGTTCGTCCGCCGCCTGGGCGCTGAGCAGTCTCGCGTTCTCCATGCCGGGTGCGGTGCAGGCTATGGCACAGCCCCTGTAGATATGCGCGGCGGAGATTATCTCGCTGCGCTTACGGTTGCTCTCGATCGAATTCGAGAACAGGCGCTTTACCGCGACGGTATCTGCACCCTTGCCCTTGAGAAAAGCCGCCGCTTCAAAGGTGCGCACACCGGTTGAGAGGACGAATTCCTTTGTGTCGAGCATTATGCCCGCGAGCATCGCCTGAGCCTCAACGGGAGACAGCGTCGGCGCGGGGGTTATATAGCGCATGAGCTCCGTGACCATTTCGCAGGTCGACGAAGCGTTGGGGTCATGGAAGAAAATGAGCGCGTCTTTGATATGATCGACCGACTTTCTGTGATGGTCGATAACGACCGTGGCGGACGCCTTTTCATAGAGAGTCGGGAAATCGACAAAGCTGCTCTTATGGGTATCGACAACGACGAGCAGGGTCTTTCTCGTCATGAGCGCGAGGGCTTCGTTGACATCGATTATCTTGCCGTCCCAGCCGTCAGCTCGGAGCATATCGACAGCGGCGCCGGCAAAGTTGCGGTTTTCATCGAGAGCGATATACGCGTCGATGCCGAGGGCGCGGGTTATCGACGACACGCCGACTGCCGCGCCGAAAGCGTCCATATCCGGGAACGAATGACCCATTATCATCACGCGGTCGCTCGCGCTGATAAGGCTCGAAAGCGACGAAGCCGCGACGCGGGTCTGGAATTTTGTGACCTTTTCGACGCTCTTGGAAACGCCGCCGAAGAACTCATACTCGTCCTTCGTCTTGACCGCCGCCTGATCTCCGCCGCGTCCGAGCGCCATATCGAGCGCCTGCTCGGCGGACTTTTCGCAATCGGTTATGGCAACGCCCGTGCCGACGCCTATTGAGAGGGTCAGACCGAGCACTCTTTCTTTGTATTTATATTCGCGTATCTTGTCGAGAACGCTGAAACGGTCGGCGCGCATCTTCTCGAGCACATCGCTCTGGGCGATTATCATGAACCGCTCCTCGGAGATTTTGCGCATGATGCAGTCATACTGCCCTGTCCAGTTCTCTATCACCTCTTCGACTCCGCCGCGTATCGCCGCGCGCTCGCTGTCCCTGTAGTCCGCCTTGATATCCGCGATATCGTCGGTCTGCAGAAGCATTATGATGGGTCTGTTCTTTATGTAAGCGAGCTGAGCGCGCTTCATCTCACTTACATCGGTGAAATAGAAAACATATTCTTTCCCGCCCTTGAACTCGAACGAGGACGGGGTGACTATATAATAGGAATCTTTGATTTTGACTATGGCTGCGCCGTTCGACTCCGCCTGCTCGGGATCGCAGCCGCCGATAAACGGCTGGGCGAGCTTGCGGTCGATGACCGACTCATCCATAAAAGTATGGAAAAAGCTTCTGTTGAAAAGCTCGATTATCCCGTCGCCATCACAAACGAGCATAGGCATGGGAAAATCGTTGACGGAACCGGCGTCGGTCGCGTCGAGGCTGTGCGACGCCATGTCCCTTAGCTGGCGTTCACGGTTGCGGATGTTAAAGAACTTGACTATCTTATAGACCGAGAACGCGATGAGAAGGACACTACCCACAAGCGCCGCCCACCCGCTGTAGCGGACAGCGACAACAACAATGAACGCAGCCGCCGCAACAAAGGCAGCTATTTCCACTGCGAGCTCTCGCAGGAAATCCTTAAAACTCATTCATCAGACCTCCATAATAACGGGAAGAATCATCGGGCTGCGCTTGGTGCGCTCATACATCAGGTGAGATATCTCGTCCCTGAGGCTTGCCTTGATGCTGTTCCAATCGAAATATCCGCCGTCCGTCTGGGCTTCGATAGCCTCAACGGCGACTTCACGCGCGGCGTTTATAAGCTCCTCGGACTCCTTGACATAGACGAAACCTCTTGTCACTACATCGGGGCCGGAAACTATCATGCCGCTCTCGCGGTCGATGCAGACAGCGACGATAACGAGACCGTCCTGCGCGAGATGCTTTCTGTCTCGAAGCACGACCGAGCCGACATCGCCGACGCCGTAGCCGTCGACAAACACTCTGCCTGCGGGCACGGTTGACGTACATCTGAGCGCCTTTTTGTTGATCTCGGCGACCCTGCCGTTATCGGCGATGAGTATATTCTCCTTAGGGATACCCATACTCAGCGCGAGACCCGCGTGTTTTCTGAGATGTTTGAGCTCGCCGTGAACCGGAATGAAATATTTCGGCTTGACGATGCCCATTATCATTTTCAGCTCCTCCTGGCAGGCGTGGCCGGAGACATGGACTTCGTACATCTTCTCATATACGACATCCGCGCCGAGCTTCATCAGCTCGTTGACGACACGGCTGACGGTCTTTTCGTTGCCGGGAATCGGAGTTGCGGAAATTATAACATAATCGTTTGGATGAATTTCGACCTTACGGTGATCCGAGAACGCCATGCGGGTCAGGGCGCTCATAGGCTCGCCCTGGCTGCCCGTGGTGATGATAACGAGCTTATCGGCGGGATAGCGGTTTATCATATTGATATCGATAACTATCCCCTCGGGTATATTGAGATAGCCGAGCTCCGCCGAGATGCTCACGACATTTTCGAGGCTTCTGCCGACGAGCGCGACCTTGCGTCCGAGGCTCGCCGCAACATTCATTATCTGCTGCACGCGGTGGATATTGGAAGAGAATGTTGCAACTATTATGCGGTTGTTGCCAGCCTTGCGGAAGAGGGTCTCGAACGATTCGCCGACCTTTCTCTCGCTCTCGGTGAAGCCGGGACGCTCGGCGTTGGTGGAGTCGGACATAAGGCAGAGGACTCCCTCCTGCCCTATCTCGGCGAGTCTGCCGAGATCCATCATACCGCCGTCGATAGGCGTTGTGTCGATTTTGAAGTCGCCCGTGTGGACGATAGTGCCGCCCTCGCAGCGGATAGCGAGTCCGAGTGCGTCGGGTATGGAATGGTTGACATGGATAGCCTCAACGGTAAAACCGCCGAGGGTTATCACGTCGCCGGGCTTGATGACGTTAAGAGTGGCGGAATTGAGCAGTCCGTGCTCACGCAGCTTCCCCTGAATGAGTCCGATGGTGAGCTTCGTGCCGTAGACGGGCACATTGAGAACCTTGAGAAGATAAGGCAGACCGCCGATATGATCCTCATGACCGTGGGTTATGACTATTCCGCGTATTCTGTCCGCGTTGCGCTCGACATAGGTGAAATCGGGAAGCACGAGATCGACTCCGAGCATATCCTGATCCGGGAATGCAAGTCCGCAATCGACAAGGAACATATCCTCGCCGTATTCAAACAGTGTCATATTCTTGCCCACTTCATTCAGGCCGCCTAAAAACGACACTTTTATAGGCTTGGGCTCAGCCTTCGATTTGCCCGGTGCGGGCTTAATTTTGCCGTAACTGCGGTAGCTGCGCCTGCCCGCAGTCTTCTTTGCGGGCGCAGACGCTGCGCCGGTTTCTTTTGCTTTTGGCATAGAAATCTCCTTTTCTGTTAAAATTTTGATGTAAGTAGAACCCCGACCGGTCAAGGTGCGGGAATTAAAGCCTTGTCTGTTAAAAACGCGATGATATTTTCAGCATGGATACAAGACAAATTTCGGGTAGTTAAGACATATGCGTGCAGTCATAATACAAAAATATCCCTATTGTTAATTTTACTATGATTGGATAAAACTGTCAAGTGTGTTGCACCCTATAGGGACAAATCGGTAAATACAATTTAAGCCACACGCGATGCAATAAAATTATGCGCAGCCTACAAAAAGACACATCGACAAAAGGTGTTGCAATCACTTTGCGCCGGAGGAGATAAACGCCTGCGCTTCGGCGCAGAGCTCGCGCGCGGTCTCCTCGTCAAAGCTCTGCGCAGTCAGGCGGAATCGCCCGTTTCCGAGCGGTGAAATATGCGTTTTTCCGCGCTTTTCGACAAGCACGAAGCCGTTCGCCCCGTCGCGTCCGAATGAGAAGTTCTCGCCCTCGAACTCGTCGAGATAGTCGGGCGGCAGTTCAAGCTGCGCCGTGGTGCTGTAGACAAACAGCGGCGGCAAAAGAGAATAGAGCTCGGGGAAGGTCATATTCTTCTCTTCTAAAATACAGGTGAGCTTCGCCGCGGTGAACAGTGCGTCGCGCGACCAGAACTGGCGCGCTGCGAGACGGCGTGCGACATTGTCCGAGCCGTCCGACGGGGCAGAGAGATAGCGATAAGCCGTCCTGCCGTAGCTGCGCGCGAGGTCATCGAGAAATGCGGGAGAATCATAAGGGACTGAGATATCCCGCCCGCTCTCGAGCTCGTACATTCCGCAGAGGGCGATTAGCTTGACAAACGGCACAACTCCGGTCTTTTCAGTATATGCGCTAAGGCTCGTTCCCCTGCGGTTTATTCTGAGGGTCAGCGCGCGCTCGTTCGAGGTGGTGCGCATGCAGTCGTTTATGAGTGCGGATATCGTCGGGTCGGAACTGAGTATCGCGCAGTCGGATACGCCGTAAGGCACATGGTGCATCAGCTCGTCGCGGTAGAGCATACCCATGGCGGACATATCAAAGAGCCGCCCGCACGACGGCGCAGGAGATAAATCGGTCTCCATGAAATCCGCCGCCTTTCTGCCGAGCGCCGCGGACACGCTCAGCCCGTTTTCGCCGAAGATGCTGACCGTCCCCTCCCCGGCGCAGACGAACACGCCCGCATTGAGCGACGAGAACGGAACTAAAAAAGATAGCTGAGATTCAAAGGACGCGCCGAACGACCACGCATTGACGCCGGAAACACGCAGTCCCGCGCACACGGCATCGGCGCAGGCGCGGGAATACTCGTCGTTTCGGCAGGCGACGCCTACTCTGCCGCGCCCAAAAGCCGCACCGACTGCCGCACCCGCTCTCGCGCAGTCGGACGCAGTGAGCCCCTGCGCACGTTTTATAAAAGCCGCCGAGTCCGCATCGTAGCTGTACATGATGACCCCTCCGAAGATATGATATTCCTATTATTGCCTGCCGGGAGCGGTTTTAAGCCGAAGTTTCACACATTTATAAATGTGCGGCGGGGCGGCAAAATCACCTTGTTTTTGACCCGACTTAGTGATAGAATTAATTAAAATAACACAACGGAGTGAAATATGAGCGAACTGAAAAAAGTTGAGATATTCACCGACGGCGCATGTTCGGGCAATCCCGGACCCGGCGGCTGGGGCGCCGTTCTGCGCTATGGCGAGCACGAGGCGGAGATGTCCGGCGGCGACGCGAACACGACGAACAACCGCATGGAGCTCACGGCGGTCATAAGCGCGGTCGAGAGGCTCAAGGAGCCCTGCGATATAAAAATATACACCGACTCGCAGTATGTTGCGAACGCGTTTTTAAAAGGCTGGATATGGAACTGGAAGAGGAACGGGTGGAAAAAATCCGACAAGAAGCCTGTTTTGAATCCCGAGCTGTGGGAGCGGCTGCTCAAGGCGCTTTCAAAGCACGAATATGAGTTCATATGGGTCAAAGGACACGCGGGGCACCCCGAGAACGAGCGGTGCGACAGGCTCGCGGTAGCCCAGAGCGAAAAATATGCAAAGAAGTGAACTGAAAATGAAAAATGTCGCGATAATACTTCAGGATCTGCGAAGCGGCGGAAGCGAACGGTTTGCGAGCAGGCTGTCGCATCTGCTGAGCGAAAAATTCAATGTCTATGTCCTGGTCTTTGACGCGAGCGAAAAGCGATTCGACTGCGCGGGCGAATTCGTTGATCTAAAATTACCCGCAGGCAAAGGCACGGCACAGCGTGCTGTTATTATGCTCAAGCGCGCCGCGGCGATAAAAAAATTAGTCAAAGAGCATAATATATGCACGGCGTATTCATTCACCCACGCGCCGAACGAAGCTCTCGCGCTCTCGGGCGCGAAGTGCGTGAAATATATCTCCTGCCGCGACTATGTGCGGCTCACAAAGAGCTCGAAGCTCTATTCATTCGCGCTGCGGCACGGATGCAATATTCTCTTCAACGCCCTCGAGATGCAGAAAAAATGCGAAGAGATGTTCCCGGGGAATGAAGATAAGCTTTTCACGGCATATAATATCATCGACTGCGAAAAAGCCCGCGAGGACGCCAAAGAGGAACTTGACGAAGAATATAAGAAATTCTATGACACTCACAGAGTTATAGCTTTCTCTTCGAGATTCGTTGAGCAGAAATGTCAGTGGGATATGCTAAAAAGCTTTGAGCTGCTGAAAAAAGATATCCCCGATGCGGGGCTGATATTCCTCGGGTGCCGCGGCGAATACGAAAACGCCGTTCGTGAAATGGCGAAAAAGAGCAAATATTCAGGCGATATAGTCTTTGCGGGATTCCAAAAGAATGTGTTCAAATTTGTCTCCCGCGCGGATGTTTTTGCGATGACATCTTATTACGAAGGCTTCCCGAACGTCATTGTTGAGGCGTTGGCGGTCGGCACTCCGGCGGTCAGCACGGACTGCACATCGGGTCCCGCCGAAGTTCTTGCGCCCGGTCGCCCGTTTCTGCCGCACTGCGACAAGATGACAAAAGTCGATTGCGGAATCCTCTGCCCCGTCATGTCCGAGAGTCCGGACTTTGACTACGGCAACATAAACGACGCCCACCGCGAATACGCGAAGGCGCTCAAAACACTGCTGACGGACGGCGAGCTTCGCGCCCGTCTTTCGGAAAACGGAAAGAAGCGCGCAGACGAGCTGAGCGCAGAAAATATGAAGCAGGTCTATTTCGACCTGACCGACAACTGATTCGGAGGTAACAACAATGAGCAGATATCTTATAGTCGGCGCGGGGCGCAGCGGAATCAACGCCGCGCAGCTGCTTATCAAAGTCGGCGAGGATTTTATAATCTACGACGGCAACGAGAATTTCGACACTGCGGCGGCGTGCGAAAAAATAGGCAGGGATAATATAGAATTTATCCTCGGCGATTTTTCGGGCTTCGATTTTTCGCGCGTTGACATTTGCGTAGTAAGCCCCGGCGTATCGCTTGAAACGCCGATAATGAAAGCCGTCAAAGAGCATAATATACCGATCTGGGGCGAGGTCGAGCTTGCCTACAGGCATGACAAGGGCACGGTTATCGGCATAACAGGCACAAACGGCAAGACCACGACAACTTCGCTCACCTATGACATAATGAAGCGCCACGCGAAAAAGGCTCTGCTCGTCGGCAACATCGAGATACCCTACACCGGATACGCGCTCGAGAGCGACAAGGACAGCGTGACGGTCGCGGAGATAAGCAGCTTCCAGCTTGAAACGATGGTGACCTTCAAGCCGCATGTCACGGCTATTCTCAACATCACGCCCGACCATCTCGACAGGCACAAAACGCTCGAAAACTACATCGCGATAAAAGAATCGATAACCAAGAATCAGGACGAGAACGACTTCTGCGTGCTCAACTACAACGACCCGGTTCTGCGCGAATTCGGCAAGACCCCGCGCTGCAAAGTAATATTCTTCAGCTCTTCGGAAGAGCTCGAGAGCGGAGTGTTCCTGCGCGGCGATACGATGATAATAAAAGAAAACGGCGTTGAAACGCCCGTCTGCACGACGAAAGACACGAGTCTTGTCGGCATGCACAACTATGAAAATATCATGGCGGCTATCGCAATGACCCATGCTATGGGCGTGCCGCTCGACACCATCCGCCAAGGCATAAAAGAGTTCACGGCGGTCGAGCACAGGATAGAATTCGTCGCCGAGAAGAACGGAGTCAAATACTACAACGACTCAAAGGGCACGAACCCCGATGCGGCGATAAAGGCGGTATGTGCCATGCCCTCGCCGACAATTCTCATAGGCGGAGGCTACGACAAAAAGTCAAGCTATGACGAGTGGGTAGCGACATTTGAGGGCAGGGTAAAAGAACTTCTGCTCATAGGCAAGACGAAGCACGACATTGCCGCCGCCTGCGACAGGGCCGGCTTCAAGGCTTACAAATTCGTTGACACGCTCGAAGAGGCGGTCAGCATAGCGGCCGCCGACGCCGAGAGCGGCGACTGCGTACTGCTCTCCCCCGCGTGCGCGAGCTGGGATATGTTCAAATGCTATCAGCAGCGCGGCGAGATATTCAAGGACTGCGTAAGAGCGTTATAAAAAATAATAAAGCGAGCCGCCGCGGATATCCGCGGCGGTTTTGTGTTGGCGAAGCTTCATATTGAATAATAGCGGCGCAAATTTAGTTAGTTCTGCGTTGCAATCCCTCAGTCTCGGCTTCGCCGAGCCAGCTTCCTTTACAAAAGGGAGCCATTGATAATTTTCTTTATGGCCATAAAACCCGCCACTACTGCGCACTTTTTCACTATTCACTTTTACTTTTTACTTTGAGCGTCAGCGAAACAATCCCTCAGTAGCTTTATCCACTATATAGATTTCAAGGGCAGGCGAACGAAGTTCGCCCCTACGGTCGGTAGGATAAATCTTTGCGAAGATTTCATGCCGCTGTCGCGGCAACGGTGCGTCGAGTCGCCGCACCCTACAAACTGAGCATCAGCAAACAGCAAAAATACCGCAGGGCTTTTGCTCTGCGGTACTTTGATTTCAGGCTTTATTTATGCTCGGCGAGGTATCTGTCCACGACGGACTCGACATAATCGGGGCGGTCGGTGATGATACCGTCAACGCCGTTTTCGAGCATTTGGATAACGTCCTTTTCCTCGTCGACGGTCCATGCGTTGACCTTAATGCCGGCGGCATGGGCGCGGCGGACGAGCGCTTTTGTCGCAAATGCCTTATGCGGATGCAGTGCGTCGCAGCCGATCTTCTTCGCGAGGTGCAGAGGCTGGAAGAACCATCTTCTGACTACCTGGCCGTAAATCGGATAGAGATACGCCGTCTTGCACTTGGGATCGTACTTCTTCGCCTCAACAAGCATCTTATAGTCGAAGCTCGAAATGAGAAGCTCATCAAAAAGTCCGTAGTCCTTGACTGCCTCTATCGTCTTGCGTACTATGTCTTCGCGCTCGGACTTGTTGGGCTTTATCTCGATATTCATAACGCTCAGCTTGTCGCTCTTCTTCATGCACTCGAGGTACTCCTCGACGGTGGGTAAAGTGACGCCGGCGAAGTCCTTTGAGAACTTGCTGCCGAAATCGAGCTTGCGGATATCGTCAAACATATAGTCGCCGATAGCGCCGGTGCCGTTGGACATCTCGTCAACGGTGTCGTTATGGCAGATGACTATATGCCCGTCCTTGGTGATATGGACGTCGGTCTCGGTTCCGTCCGCCCCGAGCTCGACTGCTTTTTCAAATGCGGGTATCGTGTTCTGCGGGGCATAGCGGTTAGCACCGCGGTGTGCGATTATCTTTGGCTTATTCAACACTGTTCACCTCTGAAAAATTTCTGAGGACATTATAGCACTTCGCCGCTGAAAATTCAACAGGAATGTGATAACGCTGAAATAATTATTAAATTTCTGCTTTTATTGTACTTAAGTCCAAAACGCTGTTGCAAGCTATTAATATTTTTGCTATAATAATAAGAGCTTTTATGCAAATTGTCGATGCTTCCCGATTGAATTTTTTTCATATCGGGGGGCTAAAACAACTGTCTGCGGGCGTATTTTCCCTGCTTCGCCGCGGACCTGAAGGAGTGTTGAAATGGGAAAGAGTAATCTCAAGGAAAAGGTCAGCACGACATGGAACAATGTCGTACTGCACTGGAAAACACCCGCCTTGGGCAAATATGTCTCCTACAAAGAGATAATTGCCTACGGCGTCGGAGGAATGGGCGTTCAGTTCGTCATGTTCTTCTGCTCGCTCATCGCGCTTTCCGCAACGAGCTTCCTTGTCGGAAACACGATAGGCATCAAGCCGATGCACTTGCAGTATATGGCGGTCGCATCGACTATTATCGGCTTCGGAATCACTATCGGACGCTCTTACATAATCGACAGCGCCCGCTTCAAATCCGGAAAATTCCGTCCCTGGCTTGCGATAACCGGTATTCCCACCGTTATTATAGCGGTCGTGTTCGTCTGGCTGCCATATGAGACGATGTCGTATATGCAGAAAGTCATTGCGGTTTTCCTCTGCTATAACCTTCTGCAGTGCTTCTATCCTTTCTTCCAGCAGGCATACACAGACCTTGCAAACGTCATATCGCCCAACTCCCATGAGCGTACCGATATCGTTTCGGTCTCGTCGATCATCTACTCCATGGCGCCGTCCCTCACGGGTCTTTTCGTGCCGATGCTCTCGACGCTCACCGGCGGTCTGAACTCCATCACCACCTACCGTATAATCCATCCCCTCGTCGCCGTTGTCGGACTTCTTCTGTCCTATGTGGCATACGCGGGAACGAGAGAGAGAATAATCGTGGCGGAGAGTCACGTTACCCAGTTCAAATTCTCCGACGCATTCCGCGCCGTTGCAAAGAACAAATATTTCTGGATAACCTCCCTTGCAGGCTGGCTCGGCTTCCTTGAGGGCGCAGTCGGCGTTATCATCGGCTGGACATTTATATATGCCTACCCCGACAGAATGGGTCTTTACGGAGTCGCGACAACGCTTATCGGCAATGCGGCGCTCTGGGCAATGCTCATCTGCCCGATAGCGATAAGAGTCCTCGGCAAGAGAAACCTGCTTATCTGGTGCAATGTTACAAACGTCGTGCTCATCGGACTGCTCTATCCCCTTTACAACAACATTCCCGCGCTTATAATCCTCTACTATCTCAACGGATTCATCAACTCTTTCTCGATAGTCTACAACCCCGGCATCAACGCCGACATGCGTGACTATCAGCAGTATTTCACTGGCGAGCGCATAGACGGAATGTTCGGCGCGGTCGGCATAATCGGCTCGTTCATCGGAATGTTCACCGGCATGGTGCTCCCGACCATCTATCAGATGCTCGGTCTTGAGGACAACTACGACGTGCTCGAAGTCGCTTCGTTCAGGGAGGATATGTTCGACGTGCTCATCATCGCCGCAGTTATCGGCGCGGCGCTCAACTTCGTCCCCTACCTCTTCTACGATCTGACCGAGACCAAGCAGCGCGGCATAGTCAAGGTGCTCAAGATACGCGCGATGTTCGAGGACTACGGCAACGGTATTCTCCGCGACGAGAGCATCGTTGAAGCCATAGACATAATCGACGAAGCAAATCTCCTCTACAAAGACAGAACCCTCATGACCACAAAGGACGACATCAAGAAGGCAGAGAGACTGCCCGCGAGAACGCCCGAGGAAAAAGAGTTCAAGAAGAACGAAATCAAGCGACTGAAAGCCGCTTACAAAGAATTCAACACTCAGAACCGCGGCATAAAGAAAGACCGCATAAATCAGGCAAAGGCCATGCCCAAGAGCACCGACGCCGAGAAGGCGGCGAGAAAAGCTGCAATAAAGGCAGCGAAGGCTATGCCAAAGGGCACCGACGCCGAGAAGGCGGCGAGAAAAGCCGCGATAAATGCAGCGAAGGCTATGCCCAAGGGCATCGACGCCGCGAAGGCAGCAAGAAAAGCCGCGATAAAGGCCGCGAAGAAAGAGAACAGAGAGCTCAACAAGCTCAACGCGGACATCTCCGTGTGCGATTTCATCATCGACGAGATGAACAAATACGACACTCTGCGCATCAAGAAGCAGGTCGAGCGTTCCCGAGCGCTTGAGGCTGCCGGATATGCCGGAATATTCTACTACAGCAAAGAGGACATGGCTGAAGCCAAGGCTCTGCCGAAGTCCACTCACGAGGAGCGCGAGATTCGCAGCGACGCCATAACCCGCGCCCGCGCGCTCAAGAACGCCAGAAAGGCAATGATAAAGTTCTACGGCTCGCCCGAAAATATCGTCGAGCCTTCAGACGATGCGTTCAAGGCCGCAGAGGCTCTGCCGGACGACACCTTCGCGCATCAGCTCGAGAAGAAGAGAACCGTCAAGAAGCTCGTCAACGAGAAGTCGAAGTACATCAGAAGCGTCAAGCCTCTTCTCGACGCAAGACGCCAGCTGACGGAAAAAGAGAATTATGCGCATCTTGACGATATCCGCGCAAGATACGCCGACGCAAAAGCGAACACCGACGCCGAGTACGAGGCGCGCAGAGTCGAGATCGAGAGACTCGAAGAGGCGCGCAAGGCAGACCTCGAGCGCAGGAAGCAGGAGCGTCTGGCAAAGAAGAACGGAAAGTGAGGAACAGACGATGAAAAAATTCAGTAAAATAGCAGCCGTTGTTGCGCTGATGCTCGTTGTCTGCCTCTCTTTCACAGGCTGCGGCAATCTCGGCAACGCGATAATCTCCGCCCTCTCCCTCGATGTCACGGTCGACGACCCAGCGCTCATCAAGGTTGAGGACATACTCGACAAGACCGTCAAGACGGAATCCGTCAAGAACGGTGACTTCACCTATACATTATATACCGACAACACCGCCTGCATCACGGGCTACACAGGGAGCAACCCCGTTGTTTCCATTCCCGCGGAGATAGACGGCGCAAAGGTAGTCGGTCTCGAGAATAAGGCTCTCAAAAGCAGCAGCACGCTCAAGGAGCTCATACTCCCCGACTCTGTCGAGGCAATCGGCAACTATGCCGCGATGTACTGCGACAATCTTGAAAAAGTAACTATCGGCAAGAACATCAAGCACATCGGCATCAGCGCGTTCGAGGGCTCGCAGGAGAACGCCTACACCGGAAAGAGCAAGCTTACGACCGTTGTTTTCAACGGCGCGCCCAAGACCATATCCGAAAAGGCTTTCTACTTCTGCTCCGCGCTGACCGAAATAGTCCTGCCCGAGGGCGTTGAGACCATCGGCGACTGGGCGTTCGCGAAGTGCTTCAGCGCAAAGAAGATAATTATCCCCGAGGGCGTCACTCAAATTGACGACCACGCGTTCCTCAAGTGCACCGGAGCGGTCGAGATATCGATCCCCGGCACGGTTGAGAGCATTGCGGTGAGCACATTCTACCGCTGCTCCTCTCTCGAGAAGCTCACCATCGGCGAGGGAGTCAAAAAGCTCGAAAAGGGCGCATTTGAAGAGTGCAAATCGCTCAAGACAGTCTCCTTGCCCGAGAGCATGGAAGAGCTCGGCAAATATGCGTTCTACAACTGCACCGGACTCGACGAGATAACCATTCACTCCGGAGTCACCGTGTTCGGCGGCGAGATATTCAAGGATGTCGGCAAGCTCACGATTTCGACCGAGAGCGGAAGCGACGCCGAGAAATACGCGCAGGACAACGGCTTTGACATTGTTGTTATCGGCTGACGGAGGACGAATGGGAACGATAATCGCACTCGGCGGCGGCCGTTATGACGACGGCGAGGTCATGCCGATATTTGAAAGAATAGTCCGCGAATCGGGCAAAAAAAATCCTCATGTCGTGTTCCTGCCGACTGCCGGGCACGACGACACCGAGGGCGACGAGCCCATATGGGAGAGCTTCAAAAAGCTCGGATGCACGGTTGAAATACTCAAGCTCACCGACCCCGCTAACTCCCGCGAGCACATATATAATACGCTCGTAAACACGGACATTGTCTACGCCGGCGGCGGAAACCTCGAGTTCATGATGAACACATTCAAGGCGACCGGCGCGGACGAGGCGCTCAGAGAAGCGTATAAACGCGGAAAAGTCCTTTCGGGGCTCAGCTCCGGCGCAATGTGCTGGTTCGACATGGGATATGACGACTGCGGCGAAAACGGCAGCTTCATGTTCATCGACTGCATCGGACTTCTCCCCTACTGCTACTGCCCGCACTTCATCAGCGAACGCTGGCAAAGCTTCGGGACAGCCGTAATAGGCTGCCGAGTCTCGGGCATCGGAGCCGAGGACGGCGCGGCGCTCATATTCAAAGACGGTCATTTCTCCGCCATGTGCGGAAACGACGGCGGAAGCGTGTTCTATTTTGACAAGGACAACGGCTTTGCAAAGAGCGACATAACCGAGAATGCGTCGGCGCTGGATATATAAAACTTCATGCAGGGAAAACGGATAATATCTGTTTCCCCTGTTTTTTATTGGGGTATCTATAAGCCTGTAATTCCGGCACACGGTTTAATAACGAACTTGCCTAAATCTGCTGAATATGCTATGATTCCGATAGCGGACAGCCGCAAGGGCTGTCCCTACGGGATATATGAGCTATAGTCATTGCTGAATATTCGATTTAGTTGCAATATGGAGGACAATTATGTGGTGCTTGCCCAAAGACAACTCAAAAGCAGTTATTACTGCACAAGATCAAATACATAGCGCTCATCGCGAGTGTCACTTGCAACTACCCGAAACGGCAATTTTATTCTTTATGGGCAAAGCGACGGATTACCTCATATCGCAATATAATGCAACAGAACTGCCTGAACCGCTTCCGCGATTTCTTAATTCCTGCCCAATTTGGGAGATTGGGAAATTCCAGCTAGGCTTTGCGGACGGAGGACGCGGTGCTCCGCAAGCAGTAGATACAATCGAAACTCTCGCCGCATTAGGAGTAAGAAATATTATTTCCGTCGGAATGTGCGGAGCATATGATGAAGTCGTCCATGTCGGTGAAATTATCGCTCCGCAAAAGGCTTTTGTGGAAGAAGGAACATCACTTCATTATTACGAGGACATCGAATATTCAAAGCCGGACGGTAACCTTCAAAAAGCCGTCACCTCTTTGCTTGGCATACGCAACTATTCTATTGTCTCGACAGATGCCGTATATCGTCAGACGTTGTGTAAAGAACAGTTATGGCGAGATAAAGGTGCTGTCGGAGTAGATATGGAAACATCGGCAATCTTCAGCGTTTCCAAATATCTCGGATTAAAGGCTGTCGCTATGCTAATGGTTTCTGATATACACCCAATTGATTCAAATTCTGCAAAATGGGAATGGAAAATGACAAATGAAATGAGATATAATCTCGTCGATCAAGCCGTTGCATTTGCAAAAGCGATCAATAATACAAAATAATATCTCGCCTATGCTGGATTGAGCCTATTCGAGTTTGTGCCGTTTGCGCGGCAGCGGTGCGTCGAGGTCGCCGCACCCTACAAAATCAGACTTTATTATTGGGCGCAAGCAATGCAATTAACCAACCGACACTCCTTCGCATATTCTTATAGTAAATGAATATGCGGAGGTATTTTTATGCCCGATGTCTATCTCAGTCCTTCAACTCAGGACTATAATCCCTACATAATCGGCGGGAGCGAGAAATACTACATGAATCTCCTCGCCGACGCAATGGAGCCGTATCTCTCTTCAAGCGGGATAAGCTACGGCAGGAACGACCCGAACGGCAACGCCGCGGCGGCTGTTGCACGCGGAAACAGAGGAAACTATCGGCTCTATCTCGCCCTGCACTCAAACGCCGCGCCCGCCATATATGAGGGCACTCTGCGCGGACCGGACGTCTACTACTATCCGACGAGCACACAGGGAAAGCGCGCTGCCGATATAATCGCAAACGGACTGCGCGAGATTTACCCCGAGCCCGAGCTTGTGAACACACGCACCTCAACAACACTGCTCGAGCTAAAACGTTCGAAGGCTCCCGCGGTTTACCTTGAGCTTGCCTACCACGACAACGAGCAGGATGCGCGGTGGATAGCCGACAACATCGACGCGATAGCCGAAAATCTTGTCATAAGCATTGCGGATTTTCTCGGCGTGCCGTTTCATCCGCCCGTTTTCCCCGCCGAGGGTACCGTTAGCACGCGTGGCGGGGTTCTGAACGTCCGCCGTGCGCCGAATATGACCTCCGCCGTTATCGGCACTCTCCTCAACGGACGCCCCGTGACGATAACCGGCGCACTCAACGGGTGGTATGCCATCGACTTCGGAAACACAACAGGTTATGTTTCGGCGGGAAACATCAGCAGAAACTGACACAGTTTGTACACAAAATTGACATATTCATACACTTATCCGATTTTTTCCGACGGCGTTTGTATAAAATGCAGATTTTTAAACTTTTCCTTGCTTTTACCCCCAAAAAGCCCTATACTATTATTGTATTTTCACCGAACTTTTCTTTAGGGGGAACGAGGATTTGAAGCTGCTTGAGGAGCGCATAATTGCTGACGGCAAAGTGATCGGGGACGATATTCTCAAGGTGGATATGTTTCTCAATCACCAGATCGACGTGCACCTTCTTCAGGAGATCGGCAAGGAGTTCAAGCGCCGTTTTGACGGGTGTAATATAAATAAAATTCTGACTATCGAAGCATCGGGCATAGGGATCGCGTGCATAACTGCGCAATATTTCTCTGTGCCTGTTGTTTTTGCCAAAAAGGGCGCGCATAAAAATGTGGGCAGCAATGTCTACTCCTCCGTTGTCCACTCCTTCACAAAGGGCACGGACAGCCTTGTTACAGTGTCGAAAGACTACATAAACAAGGGCGACAAGATACTCATCATCGACGATTTCCTTGCAAACGGCGCCGCCGTTTCGGGACTTATCGATATAATCAACCAGGCGGGTGCCGAGCTTGAGGGCGTCGGCATCGCCATTGAAAAAGGCTTCCAGCCCGGCAGAAAGGTTCTCGAAGAGAAGGGCGCGAGAGTCGAATCCCTCGCCATCATCGAGAAGATGGGCAACGGAACAATAACATTCAAAGAACAGGACGACTGAGTTATTTTTTCCCGTGTAGGACTGCGGGATAAATATAAAAAAATTTTTTGGAGGTAAGTCAAAAAATGAAGAAATTCACAAGAATCCTCGCGATCGTTCTTGCGCTCGCCACCATTTTCAGCTTTGCAGCTTGCAGCAGCAAGGACGGCGGCGAGAAGAAGATGAAGGTTGGTTTTATCTTCCTTCACGACGAGAACTCGACTTATGACAAGAACTTCATCACCGCAGCTGAGGAAGCTTGCAAGGAGCTTGGCGTTGAGATAGTCAAGAAGACCGGCATCGGCGAAACTCAGGCTTGCTACGATGCAGCGGCTGACCTTGCTGATCAGGGCTGCTCAATCGTTTTCGCTGACAGCTTCGGCCATGAGAGCTTCATGATCCAGGCTGCTGAGAAGTATCCGGACGTTCAGTTCTGCCACGCTACCGGCACCCAGGCTCACACCAAGGGTCTCAAGAACTTCCACAACGCTTTCGCTTCCATCTACGAGGGCCGTTACCTTGCAGGTATTGCCGCAGGTATGAAGCTCAACGCTATGATCAAGGAAGGCAAGTTCGAAGCTAAGGACGCTAAGATCGGCTATGTCGGCGCATTCCCCTATGCAGAGGTTAAGTCCGGCTACACCGCATTCTTCCTCGGCGTAAGATCCGTCTGCAAAGAGGCTACCATGGAAGTCCAGTTCACCGGTTCCTGGTACGACGAGGCCAAGGAGAAGGAAGCTGCTACCCTGCTTATCGGCAGAGGCTGCAAGCTCATCAGCCAGCACGCTGACTCCATGGGCGCTCCCACCGCTTGCGAAAACGCAGGTGTCCCCAACGTTTCTTACAACGGCTCCACTCTTGACGCTTGCCCGAACACCTTCATCGTTTCGTCCAGAATCAACTGGGTGCCCTACATGAAGTACATGATCGAGTGCGTCAGAGACGGCAAAGAGATCGACACCGACTGGTGCAAGGGCATCAACGAGGGCGCTGTTGAGCTGACCGCTATCAATGAGAAGGTCGCAGCTCCCGGCACTGCCGAGGCTATCAAGGCTGCCGAAGAGCAGTTCAAGGCCGGCACTCTTCATGTTTTTGACACCTCCACTTTCACTGTTGGCGGCAAGGTTCTCACCAGCTACAAGGCTGACGTCGACACCGACGAGAACTACACCCCCGACACCGAGGTTGTTTCCAACGGTTACTTCCACGAGTCTGAGAAGCGTTCCGCTCCTTACTTCGATGTTGACATCGACGGCATCACTCTTCTCAACAAATAATTAAGCTATAACTTTCATTCAGACGGGGCGACGAAAGCCGCTCCGTCTGAAGCAGTTCAAAAAACAAGATTTTTAAGTTTGAAAAGCCGATTATCCTTCCTGTTTTAATCGGCTTTTGAGATTTAAAATAGGAGGATAAGTGGGCTTGAACGCAGCAATTGAACTGAAAAATATTTCAAAAAGCTTCGGAAGCATCATCGCCAACAAGGATGTATGTCTGACCGTCAACCGCGGTGAGATACTCTCCATTCTCGGCGAGAACGGCTCCGGAAAAACAACGCTGATGAACATGATCGCCGGAATCTACTATCCGGATCACGGTCAGATTTTCATCGACGGCAAAGAGGTAGTCATCCGCTCCCCCAAGGACGCGCTCGACTACAAAATAGGCATGGTCCATCAGCATTTCAAGCTCGTGGACGTGTTCTCTGCAACGGAGAACATCATTCTCGGACTTGACGAGGGCAAATTCAACGTCAAGAAGTCCGCCGAGCGCATCAAAAAGATAAGCGAGCAGTACGGCTTCGACATTGACCCGAACAAGAAGATATACGAAATGTCCGTCTCGGAGAAGCAGACCGTTGAGATAATCAAGGTGCTTTACAGAGGCGCGGACATCCTTATTCTTGACGAGCCCACCGCCGTTCTCACCCCGCAGGAGACGCTCAAACTCTTTGACATCCTGCGCCGCATGCGCGACGACGGCAAGGCTATCATAATCATCACCCATAAGCTCCACGAGGTGCTCTCCCTCTCCGACCGCGTATCGGTTCTCAGAAAGGGCGAATACATCGGCACGGTCAACACCGCAGAGACGAACGAATCAGAGCTTACAGAGATGATGGTCGGCAAGAAGATAAGCCTCAACATCGACCGCAGCGATCCGGTTGACCCTGTGGACAGGCTCATTGTCAAGGACATCAGCTGCATCAACCGCGACGGAGTCAAGCTTCTTGACGACATCTCGTTCACCGCGCGTTCGGGCGAGATTCTCGGCATCGCGGGCATCGCCGGAAGCGGTCAGCGCGAGCTGCTTGAATCCATCGCCGGACTTCAGCATCTCAACAGCGGCGAGATTATGTACAACAACCCCAAGACCGGCGGCCAGGACAACCTGCGCGACAAGACGCCTATGCAGATCCGCGAGCTCGGCGTGCGCCTGTCGTTCGTCCCCGAGGACAGACTCGGCATGGGACTCGTCGGCAACATGGATATCATCGACAACATGATGCTGCGAAGCTACCGCAAGGGCAAGGGTGCGTTCCTTGAGCGCAAGAAGCCCAAGACGCTCGCAGAAAAAGTTATAAGCGACCTCGAAGTTGTAACCCCGAGCGCGAATACGCCCGTCCGCCGTCTCTCCGGCGGCAACGTGCAGAAGGTGCTCGTCGGCCGTGAGATTGCTTCCTCCCCCACGGTCTTTATGGCGGCTTACCCCGTGCGCGGACTCGACATCAACTCATCTTATCTTATATACAACCTGCTCAACGAACAGAAAGAAAAGGGCGTCGCCGTTATCTTCGTCGGCGAGGATCTTGACGTTCTGCTCGAGCTGTGCGACCGAATCCTCGTCATAAACTCCGGCAAGATAACCGGACTCGTTGACGCGAGGACTTCCACAAAGGAAGAGCTCGGTCTGCTTATGACCAAAACCGACGGAGGTGAAACCCATGAGTAAGTCAAACGGACAGAAGCGCGAGCCTCTTTTCCACATAGTCAAGCGCAGCGCCGTTCCCTCATGGGCGGCATGGCTCATCAGAATCGGCGCGGTCGTGCTTGCGCTGCTCGTCTGCGCGGTCGTGACCGTCGTCATCACCGGACAGAATCCTGCGGAGGTCTATTCCGCGATAATCTTCGGCGCGGTCGGCTCGCCGAGGCGTATATGGAGCCTGCTCCAGAATCTTGCAATGCTCCTGTGCGTTTCGCTCGCAGTCACCCCCGCATTCAAGATGAAATTCTGGAACATCGGCGCAGAGGGACAGGCTCTCATGGGCGGCTTCGCAACAGCGGCGTGCATGATCCTCTTCGGCGACAAGCTCCCGTCCTATCTCCTCTTCCCCGTTATGATTATAACGAGCATTGTTGCGGGCGCGATATGGGCTTTCATCCCCGCATTCTTCAAGGCGAAGTGGAACACCAACGAGACGCTCTTCACGCTGATGATGAACTACATCGCAACGCAGATAGTCGCTTACTTCTGCTACAAGTGGTCGAACCCCAAGGGCTCGGGTCACATCGGAGTCATCAACAGCGTCAGCCACAACGGCTGGCTTCCGAGCCTCGGTGGTCAGGACTACCTGCTCAACATACTTATCGTTGCGGCGCTGACCGTTTTCATGTACATCTATCTCAAATACAGCAAGCACGGCTATGAGCTCTCCGTCGTCGGCGAGAGCGAAAACACCGCGCGCTACATAGGCATCAACGTCAAGAAGGTTATCATGCGCACGATGCTCCTCTCCGGCGCGCTCTGCGGCGTCACCGGACTTCTGCTCGTCAGCGGCACCGACCACACCATCGCAACAAACACAGTCGGCGGACGCGGATTCACCGCGATAATGGTATCGTGGCTCGCGAAGTTCAACCCCGCTTACATGATCCTCACCTCACTGCTCATCGTCTTCTTCCAGAAGGGCGCAATTCAGATATCGACGAGCCTCGGACTCAACGACTCGTTTGCCGATATCATCACAGGAATCATAATCTTCTTCATCATCGGCAGTGAGTTCTTCATCAACTACTCTGTCAAGTTCCGCAGCAAGGAGGCGAAGGCATAATGATAATCACATTCATTCAGCGTGCTATAATGCAGAGCATTCCTCTGCTCTTCGGCTCAACGGGCGAGACGATAACCGAAAAGGGCGGCAACCTGAACCTCGGTATCCCCGGCATCATGTATGTCGGCGGCATCTCCGGCGTTATCGGCGCGTTCTTCTATGAGAAGAGCGTCGAGACGGTGAACCCGTTCCTCGCAGTGCTCATTCCCCTGCTCTCGAGCATTTTGGGCTCGGCGCTCATGGGTCTGCTCTACTGCTTCCTGACCGTCACTCTGCGTGCAAACCAGAACGTCACTGGTCTTGCGATGACAACTTTCGGCGTCGGCTTCGGCAACTTCTTCGGCGGCTCGCTGATAAAGATAACCGGCAGCGACATTCCATCGATAGCGCTGAGCGCAACGAGCAACTGCTTCAAGACAACGCTCCCGTTCGCCGCAAAGCTCGGAAAGGTCGGAGATATATTCTTCTCCTATAGCTTCCTCGCTTACGCCGCGATAATCATCGCGCTCATCACCGCCTATTTCTTCAAGCACACGCGCACAGGACTTCAGCTGCGCGCGGTCGGCGAGAATCCCGCAACGAGTGACGCAGCGGGCATCAACGTCGGCAGATACAAATATGTCTCGACAATCGTCGGCAGCGTTATAGCGGGTCTCGGCGGTCTCTACTACGTCATGGACTACGCAAACGGCGTCTGGTCGAACAACGGCTTCGGCGACCGCGGCTGGCTTGCAATCGCGCTCGTTATCTTCGCCGTCTGGAAGCCCGATCTCGGCATCCTCGGCTCGTTCCTCTTCGGCGGTCTCATGGTCGTTCACAACTACATCCCGAACCTCAGCTTCGGCGCGCAGGAGCTGTTCATGATGACTCCCTATGTTGTTACGATAATCGTCCTTGTCGCGGTCAGCATGCGCCGCAAGCGCGAGAATCTGCCTCCCGCGAGCCTCGGACTTTCTTACTTCCGCGAGGATCGATAATATTGATTTTTTGAAACTCATGGTGTATAATAAAGCCATAAAACTTAGGAGGTTTTTACTATGTTAGTTTCCGCAGCAAAAATGCTCAAAGATGCAAAGGCCGGCAAGTACGCGGTCGGTCACTTCAATATCAACAACCTTGAGTGGACAAAGGCAATCCTTCTCACCGCTCAGGAGCTCAACTCCCCCGTTATCCTCGGCGTGTCCGAAGGCGCGGGCAAGTATATGTGCGGTTTCAAGACCGTCACCGCCATGGTTGACGCTATGGTCGACGAGCTCGGAATTACCGTTCCCGTTGCTCTTCACCTCGATCACGGCTCCTATGAGGGCGCGCTCAAGTGCATCGAGGCGGGCTTCTCCTCCGTCATGTTCGACGGCTCTCACTACGGCATTGAGGAAAATATTACAAAGACAAAGGAAATAATCGCTCTCGCTCATTCGAAGGGCATTTCCGTTGAAGCCGAAGTCGGCGCCATCGGCGGCGAAGAGGACGGCGTTATCGGCGGCGGCGAAGTTGCTGACCCCAATGAATGCAAGATGATCGCTGATCTCGGCGTCGATATGCTCGCAGCGGGCATCGGCAACATTCACGGCAAGTATCCCGCGAACTGGAAGGGCTTGAGATTTGATGTTCTCGCCAACATCCAGGAGCTCACCGGCGAGATGCCCCTCGTTCTCCACGGCGGCACAGGCATCCCCGCAGACATGATAAAGGAAGCTATCTCCCTCGGCGTTTCCAAGATCAACGTCAACACCGAGTGCCAGCTCGCTTTCGCTGACGCTACCAGAAAGTACATCGAGGCAGGCAAGGATCTCGAGGGCAAGGGCTTCGACCCCAGAAAGCTTCTCGCACCCGGCTTCGAGGCTATCAAGGCTACCGTCAAAGAGAAGATGGAGCTGTTCGGATCGGTCAACAAGGCATAAGAAAAGCTTCAAAAAAAACAATTTACCGGCAGAGTAAAATCTGCCGGTATTTTTTCATTTGCAAAGATGATAAAAAATTACCGCCGATATTTTAACTCGGCGGCGATTATTTTATATTTCTTTGAGCAATTCCTCGCGTTGAGCATCGTAGCTGTCTTTTGTGATTTTTCCGGATGTGTAGTCTTCATGTAATTTTTCAAGCTTTTCTTCCAGATTATCTCTCCCATTTGAAAAGACGAAAAATAGCAGAATTATTGCACAAGCAACATCTATGCAGGCTTGAATCAAACTATATAGACTTTCATATACGGAATATTTTACCACTTCAAAATTATTCAGAACATCAAAATTCGTAAAATACAAAACCAAGCTTAAAACATTCTGAAAAACATTAAAAAAGATGCTCAAAACAACTACTACACCAGACGCAACAAACAAGGCATGGCGCTTCCAGAATACAGCAATAAGTAACCAGGAAACCAAACATATAGCATCAACTACCAAATAATCCATCGGCAACGCAACTCCATTGCCGCGGTATTTAATATAATTATAAATCATTGAAACAATTGATAACGCACTTGAAGCCGCAAATACTGATGCATAAATCTTTATAAGGCTATCAACTTTCGCGCCTCTCTTGCCGTATTCCAATATAAAAACGGACAGTATCAATGGAACAAATGAAAAAATTGAAGTTATGATTAGCTGCGAATAATCTTCCATTTTTTTCTCAGCAGCCATGACTCTGAATATAATCCAAATAACACAAAGTCCCTGAGATATCGCTTCTAAAATGCACACAAGTTTCATTTTATCTGCGTGAAACACAAGCTTATTTTTCATCTTTTGCTCTCCAATTCAGCAAGCTTTCTGCTGTACTCCTCTTCGCTAATGAGCCCCCTTGCCTTAAGGTTATTCAAAGCCGTTATCTTCTCGCTTTTATTCTGTGGCGCAACCGTATTGCCGCTCTGACCGCCGACAACAATCTTGCCTTCCTTTCCCGCTATAATCGCGCTGTTGACCACAAGCTCTCCGAAGCCGTACAGAACAAATGAAGAGACCCACGAGAGTAACGAGCCGATTATAATAACCGCTAATCCGGCCCAAACCAAGTCTTCATCCAAAGTGATAACAATAATTCCACCGATAACGCTTGCGATTATACCGCCCCAGCAAAAAAATGACGCAAGAGCTTTGATTTTCGAACCCACATTGTCAAACATAATATATCCTCCGTTTCATATTTCTAACCACATAAGGTTAGTTTTATTTTATATTAAACCATATATGGTTAATTGTCAAGGATATACTAATCACATATGATACAATTCAGCAAAACTTACAAAAGAGAGCTGCTGGAATTATGCAAAAATACTATTATCAGAGACTGCGCGACATTCGTGAGGACAGAGAAAAAACGCAAAAGGAAATTGCGGAAGTGCTCAACACGACCTATCAGTATTACAGCGCATACGAGCGCGGTGTGCGAGACATACCGAGTCACCATATAAAAACTCTTGCGCTCTACTACAACATCTCCGCAGACTACCTTTTGGGACTTACGGACGAGCCGAAAGCGCTGAAATAAAAGTTTAACGCCCGAGTGCGGATATCTCTATTGACTGCACTCGGGCGTTATTGTATAATCAACTAAAAATCTTAGGGGGAACGGATAAATGCTCACTATAAAAGACGGCGAGTTCAAAATGGACGGCGAGAGCTTTCGCATATATTCCGGCTCGATGCACTATTTCCGCATCATGCCCGAATACTGGGAGGACAGGCTCAGAAAGCTCAAGGCGGCGGGTTTCAACACGGTTGAAACATATGTCTGCTGGAACATGCATGAGCCGCGGAAGGGCGAATTTGACTTCACCGGCAGGTTCGACATCAGGCGTTTTATCAAGACGGCGCAGGTGGTCGGGCTCTATGCGATAGTCAGACCCGGTCCATATATCTGCGCCGAATGGGACTTCGGCGGACTGCCGGCATGGCTGCTCAAGGACAGAAACATGCGTCTGCGCTGCGCCTATCCCGAATATTTGCAGCATGTTTCGGACTTCTATCACAGGCTGTTTGAGGAGATAGGCGATCTTCAGCAGAGCGAGGGCGGCAACATAATCGCGATGCAGATTGAGAACGAATACGGAAGCTACGGCAACGACAAGGAATATCTCAGATATATCGAAAAGCTGATGCTCGACTGCGGCACAAAGGTTATGCTCTTCACCTCCGACGGCGACGACAACAGCATGCTCTCCGGCGGCACGCTCCCCGATGTGTTCAAGACGCTGAACTTCGGTTCGCGCGCGTCCGAGATATTCAATGCCATGGACAGATTCCATGAGAACACCCCGAAGATGTGCACCGAGTTCTGGTGCGGCTGGTTCGACCACTGGGGCGAGGAACATCACACTCGAGGCTCGGACAGCGTTGCAGGCGAGATTAAAGATTTTCTTGACATCGACGCGAGCTTCAATTTCTACATGTTCCACGGTGGCACGAACTTCGGCTTCACTGCCGGAGCGAACTGCTATGAAGAATATCAGCCGACGGTCACGAGCTATGACTACTGCGCACTGCTGACCGAATGGGGCGACTACACGCCCGCATATTATGCAGTCAGAGAGCTTCTGCTCAAGGCTCAGAACCTGCCCGAGACCGAGCTTCCCGCATCGCCGGAGCTCCAGACAATAGGCAAAGTCGAGCTTGACGAGAGCACCTCGCTGATGAGCAACTTCGACAATCTCGGCGAGCGCCACCGCGTTCCCCTGCCCGAGAGCATGGAATATTTCGGTCAGAACAGCGGCATGATCTACTACGAGACGAAGCTCGAACAGATATATGACCCGCGCGAGCTGCGCGTTGCGAATGTCCACGACACTGCGTATGTCTATATAGACGGCGAGCACAAGGCGACTATTGACCGCCGCGACGAGAACAAAGTTGCAGGCTACGACACATTCAAATTCGACGGCTGCACGGACGGCTGCACGATAGGCGTATTGGTTGACGCGATGGGACGAGTGAACTACGGCGAGCACCTCTACGACCGCAAGGGCATTGACGCCATCCGCTACGGCAACCAGAATCTCATGGGCTACGATGTTGTCACACTTCCGCTCGACAACCCCGAGAAGATAGACTTTTCGCTCGAGGGCGGCAAGTATCCCCTCTTCATGCGCGGACACTTCAAGGCGCAGAGCCAAAATGACTGCTTCGTTCACCTTGACGGGTTCAAGAAGGGCTGCGTATACATAAACGGCTTCAACATCGGCCGCTACTGGGAGATAGGCCCCCAGCGCGCGCTGTACATTCCCGGAGTCCTGCTCAAGGACGAGAATGAGATAATCATACTCGAACTTGAGGGCTGCGAGAAGGCGGAGGTCGAGATAAACGCCGAGCCGGATTTGGGATAAAAAATATATAAAAGATAAAACCCCGGGCTGTAAAATACAGTCCGGGGTGAGCTTATTTAAGATAAAATTTACTGCTTTGCGCCGTTATCGAACATCTCGAGAGCCTTGACGCTGATTGCGAAGCAATCGGCGAGACCCTGCTCGTTCATGTTGTCATATGTGTCTCTTCTGGTGTGATAATAGTCCTCAAGCTTATGGTTGAGTCCGGTGACGCCGGTCGCTCTGAAGCCCGCCTGCGCGAACGCTGCGGAGTCGGTAGCGCCGCCGAGAGGCGGAACCCAGCCCTTCTTACAGGAGATATCAAGCTCCTTAGCAGCCTCCATAAACAGGTCGGAGACATCTTTATCCGCCTTGACCGTGCCGTTGAGGTCGCGGTAGTTGGTCATAAGATACTTGGGATCGTGAATCGTATCATAAGAGAAGATGAAAGTCGGGACATCGTCGAACTCGCCCTTATGAGCCGCGCACCACGCCTTTGCGCCGCGCAGACCAGCTTCCTCGGAGCCGGTGAGGATAACGCCGACTTCGGTGTTCTCAAACTCGATGCCCTCTTCCTTGAGAGCCTTGAGGATGGCTATGCCCATATAGCAGCCGGAAAGGTTGTCGTTCGCGCCGTCAACAACGCGGTTCTCGTTCCACATCCAATAAAGGCCGATAAGGAACGGGACGAACACGAGACCAATGAGGCGGAGAAGTCCGAGGGTCTCGTCTGCGTCAAACGAGACATACTCAAGTCCGTTCTTTGCTACGAGCATTATGGAAATGACAAGATAATAGACAGCGCCGATGCCGCAGATAACCGCGTGACCCTCAAAGCCGACACCACCGAGCTTATAGTTTACGGGCCACTCCCATGCGGCATCCGGATGGCCGTTGAAGAATATGCGGCGCTTGACTTCGCCCTTGCAGCTCTTGACTGCGGTGACGTTATGTCCGGTCTTTTCGGGGAAGAAGCGATCGATAAACTTCTTATAGAGTCCGAACTGCATAAAGACTATAAGCAGACCGACGACGATAAGAATTATCGAGACGAGCGGATAGAAGAACGAAATAGCGACCGCCGCAAGAACGAAGGTAATTGTGAAATATATCCAGCCGAAGAACGAACCGGGGTTCTCTTTGAACGACTCGACGTCGGCTCTCTCGCATCCGCACTCGTTTTTCAGTACGTCCGCCATATACTCACATGCCTGCTGCTCGCCCTTGGAGCCGGGATCGCGTTTTTCGAAGTCCTTGCATATGTGGGTTATCTCGCTCACCATATACTCGGCCGCTTCTTTCTTCTTGTCAATGATTGACTGAAGATTCATTTTTATTACCTCCTTAAATATAAGTCAAGCGGCCGCCCGAAACCGCAAATACGGGTCGCGGCAGCCGCTCAAAACAGTCTTTTATCTGCGGGGACCGGTAAAGCCGTTTGCCTGCTGGAACTTGTCGATCTTGTCGATAACGCCGAGGACAACATCGAAGCCGTCGCCGACGGTGTCAACGCTGAAGCGCTCGGGCATATCGCGCCAGGTGTGATAATAATAGGTCAGGGTCGGATCCTGAGCCGCAAATGTAACGGACTTCATGCCCGCCTTGGTCATCGGGGTGCTATCGCAGCCGCCGACGGGGTTATGTATGCAGCCGTTGGACTTGCTCTGAATACCGAGCTCCGAGAAAGTATCCTTGAACATTGTCTCAAGATCCTTGTCGAAGCGGCAGAACTGCCAATCGTCCTTGATAACAACCTCGAAATAGTCCTTATCGGCAACGGAGTCGATATTTATGTTCCATGCGTTTTCAAGAATGACCTCGCCCTTATGAGCGCGGGTAAAAGCGAGAGAACCGCGGAGTCCCGCCTCCTCGGAGCCGCAGTTGAAGTCGATGATGCGGCAGTTCTTGGGCATCTTGTCGGGATTCTCTTTGAAATACTTTGTAACAGCATAGCTGATAGCGCAGCCGGAGGCGTTATCCATAGCACCGCGGGATGCGTTGCGCGGATCGGGATCAGCCCACATGACAAGGAACGCGCAGCCGATAGCGGTGACGAGGGGCAGGAAGCGCATAGCGAACATGAAGTTCACGAACGCGGGAGAAGCGAAAGCTTCCGCTGCCCAGCTTGCGCCGAAATAATAGCCGGTGTAGAGGGTCGCGACGGCAATCGAAGTGCCTGCAAGGAAGAAGAAGCAGAGAGCGCCGAAGCCGACCTTGGCGAAGGTGGCAACGAGGCCGAGTGCGGGGTTTGTCTTAGCGAACTTCGAAGCGTGCTCGGAATGACGCCAGTTCCAGCTGGTGTCGGTATGGCCGGAGAGGATGATGGTGTAGTCATACTTGCCGTCCTCCGGGAGCAGCTCGCCATAGGTGTTCTGCGATACTTCCTGCTTGAAGAACATATCGAACCAGGTCTTATAAAGGAAAACGCTGCAGACAAGCCAGACGATGCATGCCGCCGAAGCGAGAGCCATGCCGTACCAGACTGCGGGGATGCCCATTGCGATATAGACAAGGGCGCTCAGCGCGAGACCGAGCCAGCCTGCATAGGGGATTCCGCCGATGGACGCACGCGGGGAAACCGCAAACTCTTCGCGAACGGGCTCGATGCCGATCTCTCTGAGCTTATCGCCCATATAGGCAGCAAACTTTTTTTCGCCGTCCGAACCCGGCAATCTTGCGCCGATGTTCTTCGCGGCATGATTGATTATGTCGTATACCTCTTCGGCATACTTTCTGTGTTCTTCTTTCATAAAAAAGCAATACTCCTTTTGAAAATGTGCCATAATTATACAATAATTAGACGCAAAATTGCAATAGAGTTTAAAGAGAATATAAAAATTTCTTTAAATCTTTGTGAACGAGTAAATTTTTTCGGCGTCGGGCGGAAACGATAATAAATGCAAAGGCGCTTTTTTCTATCAGAAAGGATAAAATTAAAATGAATAAAGAAAACGACAAAAAATTCGGCGGCAGCCACTGCCCCACCCCGAGCTCCGAACCCGTCATGGGCGAACCCGAGGACTCATTCGACATGGTGAACAAATACGGAACCTACAACATTCAGCCGACCTCGCAGACGGAAAATTCTTTTCCGCATATTGCGCAGGGACTGCCAAAAAAGCGCAAAAACGGGAAGAAGAATTAAAAGGCTACCCCCTTGGTACGAACATGACTTTTTTCGGTATTAACTAAATTTTTTTGGGCAAAGCATCCAAATTCATTGACAGAAATTGTTTAAGGTATTAAAATGCAGTAGGAAGTTTTTTTGTTCTTTTTTGGGGGTAGATTATATTGAGAATTGCGGTATGTGACGACGATTTGCGGGAACTTCGGGAGATAATGTCGCTCATTGAAGAATATCCGCGAAAGGCAGCCTACGGAATAAGTGCTACGGCCTTTTCAAACTCCGAGGAGTTGGCGGAGAGAATCGGTGAATTCGATGTTTTTCTTCTCGATTACCGAATGCCGGATATAGACGGGTTCGAGCTTGCAAAGCGTATCAGAGAAGAATATATGACAACGAAGACTATTATATTCATCTCGCAATACGACGACATCGTCTACGACGCTTTTGAGGTTCATGCGCATCGCTATCTCACAAAGCCCGTTGAGAAAGAGAAGCTCTACCGTGCGCTCAACGAGCTGGACAAGGACGCATATTCATTCCGCCGCCTGCTCGTCAGAAACGGCGGGGATTCAAAGCTCATCGACATAGACAGCATATATTTTATAAAAGTCGAGCGTAAGGACGCATATATCCACTACGACAGCGGCGGCGAAGAGAAAGTGTTCGTCTGCAAAAGGTCTCTCGACAGCCTTGAAAAGGAGCTTACGCCTTTTCACTTTTTCCGCACGCACCGCAGCTATCTGACGAATCTGTCGATGATAGATTACCTTAATACGGATGGTATATACATAAAGAACCGTGAGGAGAGCATTCCGATCAGAGCGAAAAGCTTAAACAAGATATCCAGAAAGCTTCGCGAGCTGGCACGGCAGCGCAACGCACTTTAAAGTATAGGGGTAACAGAAGATGAGCAATGTTAAGGTACTAAACGCCGTTTGCCCGCCGCTGAACCTCATCAGCTGCGTGTGCTGTATACTGCTTGTGCACACATTTCTGCATTCGGTCGGTTACGAAACGAAAACGAGGAAAATCCCGCTCGACGTTTTCTGCCTCGGCCTCGCCGCACTGAGCTTCGCTCCGGCATTTTTGCCGAAATACCTCGATGTAGCCGACACCGTTGACATGACATCGACTCTGTGCCACATCGTCTATCCCTATCTGATGTTCAAGTCGCGCAAAAAGACGGCCTTTTTATGGATAGGAATAGCCATGGTATCGAGCCTTGACTACCTGGCGTTCATATTGAACTATGCCATGAGGCTCGGCGTCATAGGTCAGCTGATAACCCGTATTGTCATATATCTAATTATATTCGCCGCCACCGCGCTGATCGTCAGAAGGCGCGGACGGGCAGACCTCACGGAAGCCTTCGACAAATTCCCGCCTGTCGCAAGCTTGATGATATTCGCGGCATTTCTCGCCGCATATTACAGCGTCACTGTGTCGCTCAACGCGGATTATTCCAAAGAGACGGCAAACGCGCTGACTATGCTTTCGTCCGTGCTCATCGTCGGGTGCATAGCGTATCTGGTTACAAAATATCTTATCGCTTCGCAGAGAAAGCGCGCGACGGAGAAGCAGCTTGAGCTCGAGCTCAACCACTACAATAATATGGTTCAGAAGAACCGCGATATGCGTGTGTTCCGCCACGATTTCAAGAACAATCTCACCTCCGTCAGGGCGTTGATATCCGACGGGCAGTACGGCGAGGCGGAAAAATACATAGACGAGCTTTACGGCAGGCTCGACGCGACGAAAAATGCATTTTCGACAGGCAACCACTTTGCCGACGCCATACTCGCCGAGAAGAGCGCCGCTGCGGCAATTTGGCAGACTAAGCTTGATTTCGACGGAATAATACCCGCCGACGGGATTGAAAACATCGACCTCTGCACTATTCTTGCGAACGCGCTGGACAACGCTGTTGAGGCGAGCAAGCTTGTTGACAACGCGGTCATCAGCGTTCACGCCGTTCAGGATTCGGCGGTGTTCATGCTGACCGTCAGCAACCCCACTCTCCACCCGGTCGAGATAAAGAACAACACTGTCAAAACGACGAAGCTCGACAGCGTGAACCACGGGCTCGGCATCGGCAGCATAAGAAGCGCCGCAAAGAAGTACAACGGCGAGGTCAATCTCAAATATGAAAACGGATATTTCACTGTTGAAGTGATGATGATAATGAGAAAGGGTGCAAGAAACGATGAACAGTAAAATCAAAGCAACGCTCAGGAAATTTTTGAGCGTTGTGCTCGCGGCACTGACCGTGTTCGGCTGCGCCGGAGCGGCTTTTGCCGCAGGCTCGGACGCAAGCGGCACAGTCAACGGAGTCGATTGGGTCTACACCTCGGCCGACAAAACGCTCGTTTTGAGCGGCAGCGGCACACTCGGCGAAGATGTTGCCGACTTCGGGCTTTTCGGCGGCTCATGGGTCGCCGAGCATGTAAAGATCGGGGCGGATGTAAATATCACAACCGGTCGCGTCTTTGAGAACTTTGACTTTGTAGATGAATATGAGGTAGACGCGAACAATAAATATCTCTGCAACCCCGACGGCGTGCTTATGGACAAAGATAAGACTGTGCTCATAAAATACCCAGCTGGGAGCAAAGAATTTTCGTTTTACACCGTTCCCGATACCGTGAAAACCATTTCTTACCGTGCTTTTGAGTTTTCTTCCGCTCTCAAAACAATATTCCTTAACGACGGTCTTGAGACAATAGAAAACTTTGCGTTTGACAACTGCGGCAATTTGCTCTATATCACAATACCCGGCACGGTGACCTCGATGGGCAAAGGCGTTCTGGCTCAGTGCAATCTGCTCAACAAGGTAACCATTGAAGAGGGCGTTACCGCGATACCCGAAGACGCATTTGACAGATGCAGAAGTCTCGAAACAGTAAATCTTCCCGATTCACTGACAACTATAGGCGACATCGCATTCTTTGGCTGCACCAAGCTTAAAACCCTGAAGCTGCCGAAAAATCTTCAGACATTTACCGACTCCCCCGGAAGAAATTTCGGCGGACTCAATATTGCCCTGACAGTCGACCCCGAAAATCAGTATTTCAGCACGGACGATCTCGGTGTGCTCTACAACAAGGACAAGACCCTGCTCTACTACTGCCCGAATCTTCCGTATACTTTTGACTACACCATCAGATGTGATCTCAATAAATATGCATTCAAGGGGTGCGAAAATCTCAGAAACGTTGACATTGCATATAACCTGCGCGCCATACCGACATATGCTTTCAACGGCTGCAAAAATCTCAATACCGTAACTCTCCCCGCGACGCTTCAGAGAGTTGACGGCGCTGCGTTCGATTCATCGCTGAATACGGTAAATTACCGCGGCACAGAGGAACTCTGGAAGCTCATAACTATAGACAGCTACGACAACAGCGCCATTAAATCGGCAAATGTTGTTTATAATTACAGCGAAGAGGAAGAGCCGGAGGAGATAACCTTCACCTTCGACAGATCCAAAAGTACTGTAACCATAACAGGAAGCGGCACTTTGACGGTCAATGACATAAAGAAATGGGACACCTCGGAAATAAACACATACGCTCTCAAGGTTAAAATCGGCAAGAACATAAACGTAACCGATGCGAGAGTGTTCTGCGACTCGATACAGCCGTTCTATTACATGAAATCGTTCGAGGTCGATTCCGGCAACCCATATCTCAGCTCGCTCAACGGAATTCTCTACAACAAGGACAAGACAAAGCTCATCAGGTTCCCTGCCCAAAATACAACGGCTGACTACGATGTTGTCGAGTGCACGGTTGCATCTACTGTAAAAGAAATCGCGCCATATGCGTTCGCGAACACGGGAGTTACAGATGTCAATCTCCCGAGCGGACTTGAAACCATCGGCGATTACGCTTTTTACAGTGCGACAAAGCTTGTTGACATCACTATCCCGGGCTCCGTAAAGACAATAGGCGTCGGCGCATTCCGTGACTGTTGGAAAATGACAAAGGCAACTCTGCCCGAGGGTCTTGAAACTATTCCACGGGAATGCTTTATTGGCTGCAGAAAGCTTGAAAGCGTAAATATTCCGGATTCTGTCACAACGATAGGCAATATGGCTTTCACAGGCTGTGCGCTCAAAGAGATAAATATATCGAAAAATCTTACAGAGATATCAATTCCCGGATACACTTTCAGCGGCTGCCCTGCGGCAATTACGGTAGACGCCGTCAACCCGAACTACAGCGCAGACGAGCGCGGAGTGCTCTATAACAAGGACAAGTCGCTCCTGCTCCACTGCCCGAACTTCGAGAAAGCTTTCACATTCGATATAAACTGCAACATAGATCAATATGCTTTCTACAACTGCGCGAATCTTACTGATGTAACTTTCTCATATGCTATCAAGAAAATTCCGTATGCCGCGTTCAGGAACTGCGGCTCGCTCAAGATAACTACAGTCCCCGACACAGTCAGAATGATAGACCAGGTAGCATTCGACGGATGCGGAATGACAGAATTCTATCTCCCCGACTCGGTTGAATATGTAGGAACCCAAGCATTCAGCAGCACACCGCTGACACATTTTGAGTTCAACGACATAGTAGACACTTTCAAAAATATATTCTCTATATGCCCGAAGCTCAGAACCGTCGTTGTCGGAAAGGGCATAAAGAAGATAGAAATCGGTGCGCTCGGCGGCACGAACAGGATAGATACTATATACTATCGCGGCACAAAGAGCGACTGGGACAAGATAAATGTTGTTGACGTTGCATCTGCGCTCAAGAACATCAAGATTGTCTACAACTACGGTCAGACGAGCGGCGTATGCGGCGACAACCTCACATGGAGCTTCCAGCCCGACCTCTATCAGATAACTGTCGAGGGCAGCGGCGATATGTATTCCTACGACAACGCTGAGGACTTCACCTGGAGCAGCAACGCCGATCTGGTCACGGGAGTTGTATTCGGCAACGGAGTGACCTCCGTCGGCAAGAATGCGTTCAACGGCTTCCCCTATCTCAACGAGGTACTGCTCGGAAGCGATGTAAAAAATATAAACTCCCTCGCATTCGCAAACTGCGGCGACCTCATGACCGTTGCGATAACAACGGAGGGCGACACGGAAATAGAGTACGATGCGTTTGACGGTCACAACGAAAAATTCCTGCTCATATGCGACGAGAAAAACACCGCCGCGCAGGCTTTCGCCCTTGATAATGAGATGCCGCTTGTGACAGTAAGCTACGACGAGGAGAAGAAGGTTATAAACTTCAAGGGCACGCTCACCGTTTTTGACGGCGTCGCCGGAAGATACCTCGCCTACTACGCATCGAGATACCCCGACGCCATGTATCTCCACTTCGACGTTCTGACCTTCGACGGAATCAAGACGGCAGACTCTACGGACGGCAAGAGATTCGAGTGCGTCGATCCCGACTCCGAGTACCTCACCTTCAAGGATATCTATGTGAAGATAAGCGTTATGAAGGACGGCGAGGAAAAGGAGGTCACCTTCGGCGAAATGCTTGAAAGATACGAAAACGGCGACTATGACGCTTTCTATGCCGAAATAGAGAACGACAACGGCACGGACAAATCGCTCGTTGTCAAGGCTTTCCAAGCAATCTTCAAGCCGATTCTTAAAATCACGTCATCTATAATTAATTTTATAAAGAAGCTGTTTAAATAACACAGACGAGCCGCTCTGCAAAACTCACAGGGCGGCTCTTTTTGCGTTTCGTTCGCGCTTTTTATTGATTTTCTTCCCGCGAAATGATATCATAAAGGGCAACAGATTTTCGGAGATGAGTTTTGTGTTCATTCTGACGCTCGGCAGCACCGACCCGTTTTTCAACCTGTCGGCTGAGGAATACTTTCTCTGCGAAAAGGACGAAGATTTTTTCCTGCTCTGGCAAAACGAGCCGTGCATTGTAATCGGCAGAAATCAGAACGCGGCGGACGAGATAAACGGTGATTATGTCCGCACCCGCTCCCTGCCCGTTGTCAGGCGGATGACCGGCGGCGGGGCAGTTTATCACGACCGCGGCAACCTCAATTTTTCGTTCATTATAAACGGCGAAGCGGACAGAGTTGAACTGTGCCGACCCGTTATAGATGTTCTTCGCTCCATCGGCGTTGTGGCGGAGATATCCGGGCGAAACGACATTCTTGTCGGCGGCAGAAAAATCTCCGGCACGGCGATGTGTTCGCGCGGCGGCAGGTCGCTGTTTCACGGCACGCTGCTGATAAGCGCCGACCTTGAGGCTATGTCCGAAGCGCTGAAACCGGACGAAAACAAGCTGATGGGGCACGGAGTGAAGTCAGTCAGAAGCCGCGTTGCGAATCTGTCCGAATACACGGAAGAAGTCAGCCCAGACATTATCGGCGCGATGCTGGCTCGATATATGACGGAGCGCGGCGGAGAAATATATGAACTCGGCGAAAGCGATATAGAAGCCATTGAGAAGCTTCAGGACAGCAAATATTCGACCGACGAATGGAACTGCGGTGCCGAGCGGCTTCAAAAATCCGAGCGATCCCGTCTTAGCTGCGGAACGGTTTATATAAAAAAGAAAACCGCCTGCGGGCGGATAGAAGATATACGCATTTTCGGCGATTTCATGAACATCGGAGATATTTCAAGGCTCGAAGCGCGGCTTCGCGGGGCGGAGTTCCGGCGCGAAGAAATAATATCGGCGCTCGAAAAAGCCCGGGTGGAAAAATATATTCCGAATCTGACCGCAGACGAGCTTGCGGACATCATAATGAAAAGCGAGTGATACACATGGAGAGACTCAAAAGGGCTGCTGCCATACATGATATTTCGGGCTTCGGCAAATGCTCGCTGACAGTTGCCCTGCCGATAATCTCTGCCATGGGCATTGAGGTTTCGGTCATACCGACCGCCGTGCTATCGACGCACACGGGCGGGTTCACGGGCTTCACCTACCGTGACCTCACGGGCGACATGCGCCCGATCGCGGAGCATTGGAAGAGCCTCGGAATAAAATTTGACGCGATATACAGCGGCTTTCTCGGCTCGGTCGAGCAGATAGATATAGTGACCGATTTTATAGATGATTTCAAAGAGAAAGACACGGTCGTGCTCGTCGACCCCGCGATGGCGGACGGCGGGAAGATGTACACGGTGTTTGACATGGACTTCGCAAAGCAAATGACGCGCCTTTGCGCCAAGGCGGACATAATCGTTCCGAACTTCACGGAAGCTGCATTCATGCTCGGCGAGGAATACCGCCCTGCCCCCTACTCAAAAGAATATGTTGAATCGACGCTTCGCAGGCTCTCTTGTCTCGGACCGTCAAAGGTGGTCCTGACGGGAGTTGCATTCGACGGCAGACAGGTCGGCTCGGCATCATACGACCGCTCGACAGACGAGATAAGCTACGCCCTCTCGGACACGGTGGACGGATATTTTCACGGCACGGGCGACGTGTTCGCGAGCGCGCTGCTCGGCGCATACATGAACGGATTGAGCCTCGCCGAGAGCGCGAGGATAGCCGTTGACTATACCCACGGCTGTATCGTGAGGACAAAAGAAGCGGGCACGGATCTTCGCCACGGCGTTGATTTTGAGCACGGAATACCCGATCTGCTCCGGCAGACAGGAATAATATAAATAAAGAAAAGGCAAAGAGGAGAGGAAGAAATGAGCTACGCAGACGAGGTATTTATCGCCAACTGCAAGGATATACTCGAAAACGGCACATGGGACACGGACTACAACGTTCGCCCGCACTGGGAGGACGGCACGAGTGCGCACACGATAAAGAAATTCGGCATCGTCAACCGCTATGACCTTTCAAAGGAGTTCCCGGCGATGACGCTCAGAAAGACCTTTATCAAGAGCGCAACGGACGAGCTGCTCTGGATATGGCAGAAAAAATCGAACAACGTCAACGACTTCAAGGGGCACGTCTGGGACGCTTGGGCTAACGAGGACGGCAGCATCGGCAAGGCATACGGCTATCAGCTCGGAGTCAAGCACCACTATCCCGAGGGCGACTTCGACCAGGTTGACAGAGTTCTCTATGACCTCAAACACAACCCGCTCAGCCGCCGCATACTGACAAACATATACGTCCACGCAGACCTGAGTGAAATGAATCTCTATCCCTGCGCCTACAGCATGACTTTCAATGTCACGGGCAAGAAACTCAACGCGATACTCAACCAGCGCTCTCAGGATATGCTCACGGCAAACAGCTGGAATGTCTGCCAATATGCGACGCTCGTTCACATGGTAGCGCAGGTCTCGGGACTTGAGCCGGGCGAGTTTGTTCATGTCATTGCGGACGCGCATATCTACGACAAGCACGTTCCGATAGTCGAAGAGCTGATAAAGCGCGAGCCCTACGACGCGCCGAAGTTCGTCCTCGACAAGTCAATAACGGATTTCTACAAGTTCACGCCCGACAGCGTGCATTTTGAGGACTACAAATATCACGAGTTCACCGAGAAGATACCCGTTGCGATATAAGGAGCGAAGATGAAAGCAATAGTTTGTGCCGACATAAACTGGGGCATCGGCAAGGGCACGGGAATGCTCTTCCATATCCCCGCCGACCTCAAGTTTTTCAAAGAGAAGACCATGGGCAGCACCGTTATCATGGGACGCACGACATTTCTCTCCCTGCCGGGGCAGAAGGCTCTGCCGGGCAGGAAGAATATAGTGCTGACGCGAGACGAAAATTGGAGCGCCGAGAATGTCACGGTGTACCACGGCATTGACGAGCTCGCGGACATTATTGAAAATAACGAGAATATATTCCTCATGGGCGGAGAGGCGGTCTACAACGAGCTGATTGACTCATGCGATGAAGCGTATGTAACGCGCGTGAATGCGGACGGAAAGGCGGAGAAGTTCTTCCCCGACCTCGACCGCCGCGCAGGCTGGAAGCTCGTCGAGCGTTCCGCCGCGCAGGAGAGCAACGGATATGTTTTCACGTTTGACAGATATGTAAAAAAATAAGCTATACGAAACGGGATTGACGGACTGACCGCCAATCCCGTTTTTTTGTTTTATTCGGTCGGGTCGGACTTTTTTCGGCTCTTTAATCAAAGATTTATTTTTGCGCTATCGCCGTTCTTGCCGCAATATGCACAAACAAAGCGCCCGACATTTGGAAATATTGACGAAAGAAAAATAAAACTTTTCCGTTGACAAACGCCGAAAAGGATGATAATATACAACTGAGCTATTTGAGATAGCTCAGTTAGCTAACTTTTTAATACGGAGGACAAATCGTGATTATACTCGATTTCCACTCAAAAACACCTATCTACGAACAGATCGAGGAGCAGGTGATGCTCATGGTCAGGCGCGGCGTGTACAAGCCGCACGACCGTCTGCCCTCCACCCGCTCTTTAGCTTCCGAGCTCAAGCTCAATGTGAACACCGTAAAGCGCGCGTTTCAGGAGCTTGAGGCAAAGGGCGTGACCTATTCCCAACCCGGGCGCGGAGTCTTTATCAGCGAAAACGCGGCGGACAACAGCCGCGTGCGCGAGCAGGCTCTTTCGGCGCTCTCGGCCGCTCTGCGCTCGGCGAAGGCAAACGGACTGAGCGAAGCGGATATTGAGGAGCTTCTAAAGCAGGTCTACGCCGAAAACAAATGAAAGGAGCAAAGAGGCAAACGCCATGATTGAATTCAGAAACGTCACCAAAAGCTACGGCGATTTTACCGCCGTTGAGGACATATCCTTCTCCGCTTGTGACTCGTCCGTCTGCGGTCTGATAGGCTACAACGGCGCGGGCAAAACAACACTTATAAAATGCGCCGCAGGGCTCTATAAGCCGGACTCCGGCAAGGTGCTTATAGACGGCGAATCCACCTACAATTCCGATGAGGTGCGCTCGCGGCTGTTCTTTGTGCCGGACGATCTTTTCTTCCCCGTCGGCTCGACCCCGAACAGCGCGGCTCGCTTCTACAAAGACTACTACCCGGAGTTTTCATTCGGCAACTTCGAGCGTATGCTAAAGCTCTTTGAGCTTGACGGCGACGCGAAAATACGCGGATTTTCAAAAGGAATGCAGCGCCAGACGGAGATAGCGTTAGCGCTCGCCTCGTCGCCGAAGGTCCTGCTGCTCGACGAATGCCTCGACGGGCTTGACATCGCAAAAAAGGACATCTGCAAGCAGCTTTTCATGGACTACATGGCTCAGAGCGGCTGCACCATGCTCATCTCGTCCCACGCGATAGCAGATCTTCAAAACCTCTGCGACAGGATAGTGCTGATATCCGGCAAGCGTATGATTAGCGCCTATTAGGAAAACACACTGTCAAAGGGGTTTGTAGCGGGGGTTAGCCCGCTACTGCGGTATCTTCCGTAGTGTTGATTTCAATGTA